>Ga0308159_1000050_pt1 | contig 540564 bp, 471 predicted proteins | sample PhyCR1_FD_201040 | JGI IMG/M metagenome (GOLD analysis project Ga0308159, IMG submission 201040) | Phyllosphere microbial communities from UC Gill Tract Community Farm, Albany, California, United States - DLSLC.R1 | ecosystem: Host-associated > Plants > Phyllosphere > Unclassified | place... | reverse complement strand
GATCCGAGAAGAAGCAGCAAAGATTATTAATTGTACAAATAAAGCGTTTCATAAGTGAAACGCTTTTTATTTGGTTTATAATATCAGTTTTATTTTTAATTCGTTGATATGAGTTTCAGAATATTTGCAATGATTTTTCTGCTGATAATGGTTTACCACTTCATATCTTGGGGTTTGATTGGTATTAAAAAACAAATCTGTCCTAGGATACAAAATATATATTCAAAAATAATAATACCTGCTATTCTTAAATATGAAAACGGTTTCAGTCTTAAAAATATAGTATCTATTCTGTTTGCAGATTCAGATATCATCATTTAATGTTTTGTCAGGAACACCATAAATATCATTAACGCTGTTCTTGATTGATGAAGATATTCCCTTACTAAAGAATCTATTTTCTGTATTTGTTTGTTCATAGTTAAAGTTTAATAATTCGTATTGCAGTTCACATTTATTAGGATAAGGCAATATTGGATGATAAAAAAGGCCGGACAGAAAAAAAATAGACAATGATAAAATCTAGTTTTTAAAAAACTGCCCGGCCAAAAAACTTGCAGGAAAAGATCCCGCAAGCAAAACACTTCGTTAGGATTCTTTTATAAATCAGAGATTATTATTTCCAGTAATTCCCATTGGTGCATCACCGTTTGGTACGCTTTCCGGCCAGCCGGAAAGCCTGATGTGTACTTTACTGAAAAATTCAGTAAGATCATTTGTATTTGTGCCGCAAAGAGAGTAATAAATGGCATACAGCCCAAAAAAAACTATACCATATATGTACCTCAAGTGAATTTTGGGACATATAAAAACTTGTAATCGGTTGTGTGTTTTTATAATTCTAAATGAAAATGTTGTGTTAATGAAGATAAAAAAACCTTTATGCATTAGGGTTTAAGCCTTATAGGTATCTAAGTGGTATATGTAAATTGATTGTTTTATATTATAATTACAATAAGAAAATGGTTTCCATATATACAAATCCAGTAAAGATGTACTGAATATTGACGGAGCATTTATTATTATCAATGTGGAAATTTATGATGTCTCAGGTCGGAAAGTTCTGATATCAAAGATCTGAAAAGCAAGCAGCTTAATGTCAATAAGCTTCCGAAAGAAACTTATTTGCTAAAGTTTTATTTGACGGGCAAAAACACACCTTAAAAATTATTAAAGAATAAAAAACAGGCTTCATTTTAATGAAGCCTGTTTTTTACAGTTTATCAATCCAGATATAGATAATATCTTCATCAGAAGGGATATTCAGTCTTTTTCTTAAACGGTTTTTCCGGTTTTTTAACAGATTTAATTACAGTGAATGCATAAGTAGCAATTTCTTTTGTTGAAAAATTCAACTTGAGAGGTGCGGTGACCAAATGGCAGGATGTGAGAGAGCCGAAAAGAAGCAGTAAAGATTATTAATAGTGCTTGAGTTTTAGAATTAAATTATATAAAGCGGTTTTAAAATGGTGGAATCGCTTTTTTATTTTGATGAATTCTTCCTTTTCAAAACTTTACCTCGCGGTTCATTCCCTTCATAAAGCGCAATGTCTGAATGTAGAAATTGTGCAGCTGCCGCAGAATCTTCAACTTTGACTGAGCTTCTTTCTATCATTTCTGCTTCGAATTGTTTTAGCACACTTTCTCTGATTCCTCTTGATTTCCAATCAGATTTTGGTTGGCATTGTTTCGAAATGATTCGAGCCAAAGATAAAGCATCCAGCAAAGCCTGATTGGCGCCTTGCCCTTTGAACGGACTCATTGGATGAGCAGCGTCACCGATTAAGGTAGCTTTTCCTGCATTTAGTAATAAATCAGGATTGAGTAACTCTCGGTCATAAACCGGGTATCCGGAAACTTGACTGGCTAGAGTGGCCTCCATAATTTGAGGAATAGGAGCGTGCCATTGCGTACGTTTGATAGCTTCTTCTTTTAAAGCTTCAGAACCTTTTGAACTTAATTCTTTAGCTTCTTCCTCAGACATTGGGAAACTTAGTTGCCACATCACAGACTCAGAATTGAAAGGCATCATATAAATCCGTTCATTCCCATTGGCAGTTTGAAAAACAGTTGCCGAATCAAGCAAAGGATGATTATTGTTTTCTAATGCGCTCAAAGGACAAATCCCTAAAATCACAATGCAGCCTAAATATCGCAAAGGTGACTTCGCTTCACCAATTAAGATGTTACGAACTGCACTGCGGATGCCATCTGCACCCACTATCAAATCGGCTTTTGCGGTTTTTGATTCGCCATTGACTTGAAAGATAAGGTCTAATTGTCCGTCCTTGTCTTCATTAAAATCAATCAATTGATGTCCCCATTGTATCTTGTCATTATCGCCTAATTGTTGAATCAATGTAGAGCGCAAAGCTTGTCTGGCAATGTGGATATTCGTTTTTTTGGGGCTCGCTTTCGTAGAGTTTGCCATCCACTTTCGCATTCCCCATTCGGCAACCACAGTTCCGTCGGGTTTATGCACCAGATGTCTTGTAGAAACAACGCCTTGTTCCAAATTAGAAATTCCGAATCCATCTATCACTTTGCTGGCTTGTTGCAATGTAAGTCCGTAACCTTGCGAACGCTCATTAAAACACTTGTCCCGCTCATAAATGGTAAAAGGAATACCGCGATGCAGACAAGCAACCGCCAACGCCACACCACCAATTCCGCCACCAATTATGGCAATGTGTGGGAAATTTTCTGTGTCTGGATTTGGAAACTCATCAGCAGAAATTAATCCTGAACCAGAGCAAGTTGGGCAAATGTACAAATGCGCTTCTGGAAGTAAAGGAGCATTGCCGCGGCCATTGTTTTTTTCAAAATTTTCTACTTCAGATTGGTATCGGAGCTTCAGACTTTTCTTGATTCTTTTTTTCTTCTTTCCGAGACCTCCGCAGTCTTTACAGATGGTAAAACAAGGTGTTTTGCTTGACATTTTTGAGAGTATTCTTTTTATAAAATCATTGTCAGCTGGATTCTCTTCCTTACCTCATCCACTTCAGTAATTTTAACCTGAACGTGCTGATGAAGCTTAACTACCTCATTCACATCTGAGACAAAGCCATCTTTCAATTGAGAGATATGAACCAATCCACTTTCTTTGATTCCCAAATCGACAAAGCATCCGAAAGCTGTAATGTTATTCACAATCCCGGGAAGTATCATTCCAGGTTTAACATCTTTGATTGATTTTACATTGGGATCGAATTCAAAAACTTTTGCTGCTTTTCTTGGGTCTAATCCAGGTTTTTCTAATTCTTTCAGAATGTCCTTAATCGCAAGAATTCCAATATCATTAGTCACATATTTTTCCGGGTTGATAGAAGCTATTTTCTCTTTATTCGAAATTAAATCTTCAGTTTTCAAGCCAAGATCTTTCGCCATTTTTTCAATGGTCTTGTAAGCTTCCGGATGAACGGATGAATTGTCCAAAGGATTTTTTGCATTCTTGATCCTCACAAAAGCTGCGGCTTGCTGATAGGCTTTTTCGCCTAATCGAGGTACTTTTTTAAGTTCTTTTCTTTCAGTGAAAGCGCCATTTTCTGTTCGGAAATTCACAATATTCTCGGCCATTTTTTCTCCAATTCCGGAAATGTAGCTCAACAAAGATTTACTTGCCGTATTCAGATTGATACCGACAGAGTTTACAGAACGGATGACTGTGTTGTCCAATTCTTCCTTTAGTTTGGTTTGATCTACATCGTGCTGATATTGTCCCACCCCAATAGATTTAGGGTCGATTTTTACTAATTCGGCTAATGGATCGGCTAATCTTCGTCCAATGGAAACTGCACCACGTACGGTTACATCATAATTCGGGAATTCATCTCTAGCAATTTTACTGGCAGAATAGACTGATGCGCCTGCTTCAGAAACTACAAAAACCTGAATTGGTTTATCAAATGCAATTTTCTTAATGAAGAATTCGGTTTCACGGCTGGCAGTTCCGTTGCCGATGGAGATAGCTTCAATATTATAAGCATTAACCATAGAGCGGATTTTTTTCATGGCCATTCCGCTTTCGTTTTGAGGTGCGTGCGGATAGATATTTTCGTTGTGTAAAAGGTCACCTTGTTCGTCCAGACAAACGACCTTGCAACCAGTTCTGTAACCAGGATCAATGGCTAAAATTCTCTTTTCTCCCAAAGGCGAAGCGAGTAGCAGTTGTTGAAGATTCTCAGAAAAAACCTCAATCGCTTTGATATCTGCTTTTTCTTTGGCTTCCTGAAGCGTTTCATTGGAAAGAGCCGGTTCTAATAATCGCTTGTAGGAATCAGCAATCGCTAATTCGATTTGTTTTGAAGATGAATTATTACTTTTTATAATCGCATTTTCGATAAGGTCAAGCGCTTCATCTTTTTCGATATTGACAGAAGTTTTTACAAAGCCTTCATTCTCAGCACGGAGCATTGCCAATAGACGATGAGATGGGATTCTGTTCAAGGCTTCCTGCCATTCAAAATATTGTGAGAATTTTTGTGCTGCTTCCTCATCTTTTTTTGATTTGACAACTTTGGAACAAATAATGGCTTTTCTCTGGAATAATCTTCTGAGGTTTTTACGGACGTAGAGATTTTCATTAATCCATTCTGCAATGATATCCCTCGCACCTTGCAGAGCGTCATCTTCGTCGGCAACATTTTGATTAATATATTTAGAAGCGATAAAATCAATGTCATCAGAACGTTGGCTCATAATGATTTTAGCTAAAGGTTCTAAGCCTTTTTCTCTTGCAATATCTGCTTTTGTTTTTTTTCGTTTTTTGTAAGGCAGATAAAAATCTTCCAGTTCCTGAAGATCAAAACTTTGTTCTATTTTTTGCTTAAGATCTGGAGTCAAAGCACTTTGTTCTTCTATAGATTTCAGAATGCTTTGCTTTCTTTTAACTATTTCTTCAAATTGCTTATTCAGTTTGAAAATATTTTCAATGGCAACTTCATCCAGATTACCGGTTTTATCTTTTCGGTAACGTGCAATGAAAGGGATTGTACAATCTTCTGAAAAAAGCTGAAGCGTACTATCTATACTTTTGGTTGGAATATTTAATTGCTTATGTATGAATTCTGAAGCCGTCATTTTTAAATTTTGAACAGCGAAAATAGTGTTTTTGTAATTTAATTAAAGCAAAAACTAATAAGATGTAAAACAAACAGCCCACTTAATAAGCAGGCTGTTTTATTTTTTAATTCGTAAAATTAATCCAGAGGCTTTCTTCCCGAGATGATATTAAATAATACTACTACAATAGCGATAACCAGAAGAACGTGAATTAAACTTCCTGTGTCCATTCCCGGAACAACGCCTAACATTCCTAAAAGCCATACAATAATACAAATGACTGCGACTAACCATAATAGATTTCTCATAACTTAAATTTTTTAGTGTGATTTAATTAGCTATAAGCATATACTGTGCCTTTTCAATTTTGAAATGATAAAAGCTTATGATTGTTGATTCCGGAATAATTTTAAAATAACAGGAAAATGGTCGCTGTAACCACTCATATATCTTGAACCTGAATAAGTTCTGGAAGGATAATTACTGTTCTTGTTGTCTTTGTTTCTCAGTCTTTGAGAATTATAGATTTGAGCTTCGGTATTTTTAAAAGTAAAGTTTTCTATTAAATTTTTTTCTGTAAATAAAATTTGGTCAAAACAAACACCTTTCTTTCCGTGATAAGTCGAAAACTGATTTTCATTGAATAACTTTTCAAAAGGATTATTAAGAACCTGTTCACCATCTTTATCAAAAAGCAATTCCTGAACAACTTCATTATCCGGATTTTCATTGAAATCGCCCATCAAAACAACAGTTTCTTCTTTATCAAATAGTTTCTGAAGTGTTTCTTTTAACTTTTCAATAATAAAATTTCGATGGTCTTTTTTTATATCCCGATTTCTTTTGGAAGGCAGATGAAGGACAAAAATGTGAAGTTTTTTTTCTTGGTAAGAAAACTCCGCTTGCAAAATATCACGTGTATCAAATTCTTTCTCTTCATCCAATTGAAACTGTAAAGTATGATATTTCAGTAAAGTAAATTTTTCTTTATCAAAAAGCAAAGCCACACTTAGATTGCGGGAATCTTGAGATGGTTCATAGATGATTTCGTAGTCATTGAGAGGAGAATTTTCCTGAGTTAAATCTTCCAGAACAGATTTTGCCCCAATTTCAGCCAAACCAATAATAGAGGGCAATTGTCCAAAACCTTCCTCGATGAAACGAAAGACATTAGATATTTTTCTTACTTTCAGATTGTATTTGTAATCATCCCAATTGTATAGTCCGGAATGGTAGGATTCTGCAGAATCTTTGTCAGGCGGATAAAAATTTTCGACGTTATAAAATGTCAACAATTCTGTATCCATCTAGCCTTGCCATTTTTTTCGGCGCATATAAATAAAGGTAGAAATCACAATCAAAGCCATTAATCCTAGAGTAAAATAGTAACCTTTTTTATGATGCAGTTCCGGCATATTATCGAAGTTCATGCCGTAAATTCCGGCAATAAAAGTAATCGGTAAAAAATAAACCGAATAGATAGCCAAAAGTTTCATGACCTGATTCGCTTTTTGGTCAGATAACGCTAGGAACATAGAGATGAGGTTGACAGTCTGAGCATTCACGTGGTCAAAATCTGCAATTACATCCTTTTGCTTGTCGAGTAAATCCATTACTTCAACTTCCTGCAAATCCAGAGTTTTGAATTTAGTAATCCATTCTCCCGAGATGGTTAAGATTCTCGTATTAAGACCAGATTTTCTTTTCAGTTTATAAAGCCTTCTGATTTGATTCGTGTGATTGGTCGTTTTCAGGAAGATTTCGTTTTCCATACTATCCATCACTTCAAGCAGGGTGTTGCTCTCGTCATCAAAAGTTTTTATGATTTTCAAAGCCAATCGAAGCGCCAGATGGTCGCGCGAAATATTCTCAGGATGTTGTTTTTTCAGTTCCTCAAAAACTTCATTGATGCTTTTGCTTTTCGTTCTGTGCGTAGTAATAATTAATTTTGGAAGCAAGAAAATCCCTAATTTACTGCTGATATCACTGATATTGTTAAGCGTCCGCTTCTCCAAATCCGTAGATTCACGGGTCAGAAAAAACTTCACTTGGTCCACTTCTTCATATTTCGGAAGGTGGTTGGGGTCTATTGTATCCTCCAACAGGAGATAATTGATATGGTAGCGCTCGTGCAAAAACTGCAAATCCTCCTCAGTAGGCGCAGTCACGTCTATCCATTCCCAGTTGGCAGTTTTATATTTCTGTTCTATCGGCATAGAACAAAACTAATTAAAATATTGCTTATTTCAAGACTATCGATATTTCAAATTATTTGGGCAGCTTAATCCGCCTTCCGCTCCCAATCTTTTTTGCAAGACGATTTTCACATTAAATAGAATTTTTGTACAAGCAAAAAAGGATTTCCGCTCAAGTCGGGCTGCAGCTTCGCAATTTTCAACATTTGTCAGAAATAGAAGCTTTTTCAGCTATACATAATTTTAGAACAAACAACTGAATTCCCATAATCAATAAAAAATCTATGTAATAAATAAAATATTTACATTTGTCAAAATTTCTAAAACACAGCAATGTTTAAAAGTGTAATATCAGGAGTCGGACATTACGTTCCGGAAAATATAGTGACCAATGACGACCTTTCTAAACTAATGACCACCAATGATGAGTGGATTACAGAAAGAACGGGAATCAAGGAAAGAAGACATCGCAAAAACCGTGTAGATTCTGAAGAAACAACTTCTTTTTATGGTTTCAAAGCATCAGAAATAGCACTCAAAAATGCTAACCTTACCGCAAAAGACATAGATTATATTGTATTCGCAACATTGTCTCCGGATTATTATTTTCCGGGTTCGGGCGTATTGTTGCAGAAATTGTTAGGCTGTGGAACAATTGGCGCTTTAGACGTTCGAAATCAATGTTCAGGTTTTGTTTATGCAATGAGCGTTGCTGATGCTTTCATCAAGTCCGGATTGTACAAAAACGTTTTGGTTGTTGGTGCAGAGATTCATTCTTTTGGATTGGATTTTTCCGATGCCGGACGTGGCGTTTCTGTGATTTTCGGAGATGGAGCCGGCGCAGTTGTTTTATCGGCAAGCCAAGATGACAATGCTAAAGGAATTCTTTCTGTCAATATGCATTCTGAAGGAAAATATGCGGAAGAATTAGCGGTGAAATTCCCTGGAACCAAATTAGGCTGGAGCGACAATCTTGTGAAAAATCCGGGTTCTTTAACTGCTGAAGATATTTATCCTGTAATGAACGGAAACTTCGTTTTCAAACACGCTGTAACTCGTTTTCCAGAAACCATTTTGGAAGCGTTAGAAAAAGCCGGAAAATCAATTGAAGATTTAGATTTATTGATTCCGCATCAGGCAAATATCAGAATTTCACAATATGTTCAGCAATTATTAAAATTACCGGACGAAAAAGTATTTGTAAATATCCAGAAATATGGTAACACAACGGCTGCTTCTATTCCGATTGCTTTGAGCGAAGCGATCCTGGAAGGTAGAATGAAACGTGGCGACTTGGTTTGTATGTCGGCTTTCGGAAGTGGTTTCACTTGGGGAAGTGTTTTGTTTGAGTATTAATCCAAATTAATTTAAAATAGAAAAGAGCTATTCAAAAACGAATAGCTCTTTTTTTATTGATTAATTTTCTGAACAACTTTGTCGGATAATGTTTTCAATTCCATTATTTCATCAATGCTCAGATTCATTGCTTTTGCCAGTTCAATAGGGATGCAGGTTGCCTTTTCTTTGAGTTTTGCACCTTTTTCTGTTAAGTGAATTTTCACGACACGCTCATCTTCCTTGCTGCGTTTTCTTTCCAGATAACCCTTTGATTCCAATCTTTTTAAAAGTGGCGTCAAAGTTCCGTTATCCAATTGTAAAATTTCTCCAACTTGATTCACGGTCAAATCATCTCTTTCCCAAAGCGTCATCATCGTGATGTATTGCGGATAAGTCAACCCAATATTTTTCAGAATCGGACGGTAACATTGCATGATTTCGCGATGTAAAACATAAACGGAAAAGCAAAGTTGTTTGTCTAATTTTAGTAAATCTTCCATATTGAGTTTTGAGTTGATTCCACAATTCAAAGATAATAAATTAAGCTTTTCTTAATCGTTGCTTACAGTCAATTTAACATCGATATTCCCTCTTGTTGCGTTAGAATAAGGACAGATTTGATGCGCTTTCTCAATCAATTCCTGAGCTTGTTCCAAAGAAACTCCCGGAATATTAGCGTGTAATTCTGCTTCCAATCCAAATCCACCATTCTCGATTTGGCCAATTCCAACTTTTGCAGTTACAGTTGTTTCGCCAGTTTCGATTTTACTTTGTTTGATAACCAAATTCAATGCGCTGTCAAAACAAGCTGAATATCCTGCAGCAAAAAGCATTTCGGGGTTCGCAAAGTCATCGTTGGCGCCGCCAAGACCTTTTGGCATTCTTACTTCTAAATCCAAAACTCCGTTATCACTTTTTACGTGGCCGTTTCTTCCTCCTTTGGCTGTAGCGCCAATGCTGTACAATGTTTTCATTTTGTTGATGTTTAATTGTTATTTGATGGTACAAATGTATAGCGTGAAATTATATTGTGCAAAATATAAATTGAAATTTTCATCAAAATCGATTATTGATGTTGACTATTAAATGAACTTTTGAATTTAAATTTTAGATAAAATCATAGTAACCATTATCCTTTCCAAGGATTTTCTGATCATTGGTATTTAGCCATCTTTTGAGAACTGTCGCATAAACTTTTCGGAAATCTTCTGTGTAAATCAAATCGCCATCTTTGAGATTGGTCAAATCAGGAAGTGGGTTTAGCAATCCTTTTTTCTTTAGTCCACCGCAGATGAAAAACATCTGATTCGCAGTTCCATGGTCGGTTCCATTACTCGCATTTTGTGCAACTCTTCTACCAAATTCAGAGAAAGTCATTATCATAATATCATTGAATTTCCCATTCTCCTTCATATCCTTTGTAAAAATCTCCACAGCATCATTGATATTTTTAAAAAGTTGGGTTTGTCTTTGATTCTGATTAGCGTGCGTGTCAAAACTTCCTACAGAAAGATAATAAACCTGCGTGTTGATATCGGATTTGATGAGTGATGCAATCGTTTTAAAATCTTTCCCGATTTGCGTCGCCGGATAAATTTTGTCAGTCGGTTTTGCCTTACTTTCAGAAAAAATATACTCTGAATTGTTGATGGCATTGCCGAGCGTGTTGTAAAGATAAGAAACCAAATCGTGCTCGTGATCGTGATTGTTGGTATTCAGTTTTTTGTAGAGCATTTCCTGACTGTTATCAAACAACTTTTTAGGGTCTTTGAAAGCGATGGCATTTTTTGTTTCGCCTTTCATTGCGAGACTTAACAAATCATCAATTTCAATCGCCTGAGTGGGATTATGACAATCGTGACAAGCCTCGTCCAAATAACGCCCGAGCCAGCCAGAGTTTTTGAATTCATTACTGTCACTTGCTGTTTGCCAAATATCCATACTTCGGAAGTGTGATTTGTTAGGTTCCGGATAACCAACGTTATTCATCACAGCTAATTCTCCATTGTCATAGAGTTCTTTGAAGAATTTGAGATTAGGATTGATTCCCGCTTCATCGGTTAATAAAAGTGAGTTTTCTTCTTTAATAGAAATCTGATTTCTGGATTTATAATAAATATCATTTTTAACAGGAATAATCGTGTTAAGACCATCATTGCCACCAGTTAGTTGCAGAATGATAAGCGTTTTTCCATTCATTGCAATCGCTTCTGGCAGTGTTAAAGCTTGTAGAAAGTTTGGAAAAAGAAAAGAAGCCGCAGCCAGACTGCTTGTTTTCAAGAATGTTTTTCTATTGATAATCATAACTGCTTATTTTAACAAAGTTGATATTCCGGAGTTGACATAATACTAATCATCAGATGCTTCTTACTTTTATCAGAATTGAAATCCGTAATCATTTTCTGAAGGCTTTCGTTAGGTTTTGATAACAGAAGACTGAAAAGGTCTTCATTCAGAATATTATTGATGCCTTCCCAATGGATGGTAATCGTATTTTGTTTTTTGTTGACGACTATTTTTTTATCATCTTTTCCCATATTGACGTCGTCATTTGATTTGGGTTCGATGTCCAAGGTTTTGTAACCGGCCATTACCGCAGGGATTCTCATTCTTAATAATAGAGTAGAACTGTCTATCCAAAGGGTTCCGCTCGGCCAGCCGGCAACATTCGGAGGTTGTAGCAATTCTTGTCCGAGAAGTTTTTCAAAGTTGTAAATGGTATCACGGTTTTGTAAATCCATTGGCATTATTCTTCTGATTCCGACAATTAATTCTACTGGCGACTTGATTTTTGCTCCAATGTTTTTATCAGAATAAAACCAATCTGAAAGGAAAATTTCGTCCATCAAAGTCATAATGTCATAATTGGATTTGAAAAATTTTTCGCTCAAAGATTTTACTATTTTATCATCTGGATTTTCGTTGACCAAGAATTTGTAAATTTTTTCTGTGATGAAATGAGCACATTCTGGTTTTTCGAGAATCATATTAATGATATCAGTTCCGTCAAAGTTTCCGGTTTTTCCGAGAAACACTTTTTCTCCAGAATCGTGTTGTTTTTTATTATCCGTAAATTCCCCTAAACCATTATAACTCCAGCCGGTAAAAGCTCTTGCAGATTCTTTAATGTCTTTTTCGGTGTAAAGATTTCCTCTTCCTAGTGTGAAAAGTTCCATCAATTCTCTGGCGAAGTTCTCATTAGGTCTGGCTTTTTTATTTTGTTGATTATTCAGAAAATTGAGCATCGCCGCTGATTTTGAAACTTCGAAGACTAAATCTCGGAAATTCCCTAAAGCATTTTTTCTGAAAATTTCAATAATATCTTTATTAAAAAGTGCCTGCTGAAGTCTTGTTGCAAAATGTCCGTGCCAGAAAAGCGCCATTTTTTCCCGAAGCTGGGAAGGCGTATTTATCATTTGAGAATGCCAGGATTTCCGAACAGAACTATTATAGAATTTATTAAATTGATTATAAGATTTTCTATTAGCCGCTTTCGCCATTTCTTGGTATTGTTCGGGAGTGACAGGTTGCATATCAGTTGACAAAGGCTTGTAATCCGAATTGTTCTTTAGTTCATGATAAAATTTCTTTGGACTGAGGTTTTTATATTTCTCAATATCATTATGGTGAATCCCAAAACCTGCTCTGGAAACCAAATGTTTATTCTTCTGGAAATTATTCATAAGTTGAGATTTATAATTCTTTGACTGCATTACAAGTGTTAAGTTAAATCAAAAATGATGAAAATGTCAGTTTGTTAATAAACTTTAATATTTAATTATGAATTTAATTAATTGAAAATTAGAGTGTTGTTATTCGTATTGTTAGAAGTTTCAAACAAAAAGTAAGCTTTGGCACGGTATTTACAAGAATGACCTTTGTAAAATTTAAAATTTAAAAATATGAAATCTTTAAAGCAGTTAATATTAGGCTTAGGAATTTTGGCAGGAGGATTAATGTCTGCGCAGAGTTCTGATATGACCAATATGTTAAAGGTTGGTCTTAACACAGGTATATCAACCGGTGGTAATACAGCTGCAAATCTAGGAGTGGATTTATCTTACCAGAATTTGATTACTCCAGGTTTTGGTTTAGGTGTCGCAACTGGTTATAACCATTACTTCGGAAAAAATAAAACAATAAATGGTGTCAATGTCGAAAACAACGACTTTGGAGTGATCCCAGTTGCTGCATTGTTTAGATTCTATCCACAACAGACTGGATTTTATTTCGGAACTGACTTAGGTTATGGATTCATCGTTGGAGATGACAAAGTAGCAAATAATGTAAATGTGGATAGACCAGACGGTGGCTTTTATATCAGACCGGAAATTGGATATCACAATCGTGACTGGAATTTCTTTGTACAGTACAACAAAACATTTACTGGTGACAAAGGACAGATTGCGGACCAAAAATACAATGCTGGTGCAATAGGTGTAGGTTTTGCTTACAACATTCCTTTGGGTAAATAATCAGAATTTTTCGGTTTTCTCGAGAAAATCTAAGAATATTAATCAAACTATGACACATTATTAACGTCTTCATTAATTTGAAGGCGTTAATTTTTTTAAAAACTTATCATACATCAATTTTTATTTTGAATCATTCTAAGTAGATTTGCATCATTAAAATTATTTAAAACAATGAAAAAGGTATTATTACTAGCTGTATTGGTAAGCGGATTAGCTTTCGGACAAACTAAAAAATTAACAAGTTCAGACGTACACTGGTGGGGTTATAAAATTGCAAAAACAGAAGCATCTTCTCACGATGGAACTGTGAATGTAAAATCTGGAAACTTGGTTCTTAAAAACGGAGCTGTTGTAGGTGGAGATTTCGTATTGGATATGACGTCTATCAACGCAACAGACCTTTCTGGAGAATACCAAGGAAAATTGAATGGTCACTTGAAAAACGGTGATTTCTTCGAAGTTGAAAAATTCCCGACTGCAACTTACAAAATCACTTCTGTTAAGAAAAACTCTAACAAGGATTATAACTTTGTAGTAAACGGAAACCTGACTGTAAAAGGTAAAACTAACCCAGTTTCTTTCCCTGCAAAAATCACTGCTGCAAACGGCGTTGTGACTTTGGAATCTGACAAATTCTCTTTTGACAGACAAAAATTTGATGTAGCTTACAAATCTACAATGCAAGATGTTTTGGTAAAAGACGATGTTGATTTGAAAGTGAAAATCAGCGTAAAATAATTACCACAGTAATACATAAATATCAGGAGCAGAATTTTTTCTGCTCTTTTTTTGTTTTAAATTTGATATAATGAATTTTAATTGATTCACGAGATTAGCATCATAAGAAACGGAAGCGTTAAAGAATTTATTTAAAATTTTAGCTGAGTTTCCTGGTCTTGAATTTTTGGTTCTTTGTTTCAAGGCAAAAGAACAGTAAAGAAAAAAAATAATGAAACTATATACCATTAGCGGACTCGGGGCAGATGAAAAAGTTCTAGAAAAACTGACTTTCAATCCAAATATAGAAGTCGTTCACATTCCTTGGCTCATTCCGGACTTGGAAGAGGATTTTCATCATTATGTTACAAGAATGTCAGAATCTATAGATGATTCCGAAGATTTTTATTTGTTGGGTTATTCCTTTGGAGGTTTGATTGTTCAGGAAATTCATAAACTGAAACCAGCAAAAAAAATCGTGATTATGGGAAGCATCCGCTCCGATTCCGAAAAATCAAAACTGATTCTCGCAGGACAAAAAACAAATGCTGTAAAATATATTCCACTCAGAGTTTTTAATGGTAATACAACCTTATTTTATTCGTTTTTCAGAAAATTAATTGACCCGAAAAATCCAAGACTTACGCAATATTTCAGGGTAAAAGATCCATATTATCTCAAATGGTCTATGGACAAAGTCGCAAATTGGAAATTCGATAAAATGGCGGATGTTATTCAGATTCTGGCAGATAAAGACATTGTTTTTCCGATTAAAAATTCGCAACCCGATTTCGTGATTAAGAATGCAACCCACCTTTTCCCGGTTACCAAAGCGAAAGATGTTTCAGCGATTTTGAAAAATATATTCGTTTAAATTATTTGGGCAGCTTAATCCGTCTTCCGCTCCCAATCTTTTCACTCCACTTCGTTGCGTAAAAAGGATTTCCGCTCAAGCCGGGCTGCAGATTCAACATCAATTAACAGTTAACATAGAAGCGTAATTTTGTCATTTCGTAGAAAGCCTAACTGAGTGGTTCAACGAAATCAATCTAAACTGTCGAGATTTCTCTGACAAAGTATGTGCTAAAAATTCTTTGATAAGTTTTACGTCTTTGCGGACTTAAAAACTTTATGATTGCAAAAAAATCTTTTCGCTCTTTACGTTCAACAACAATGAACAATATAAAGTTGTATCAGTTTCAAAAATCAATTACATTTACAAACGATAATTTTTTACAATTTAATGGAATCTATCAGTGTTTTTGATATCATAAAAATCGGGATCGGACCATCTTCTTCCCACACAATGGGACCCTGGAACGCAGCAAAGATGTTTCTGGATCTGGTTCAGCGAAATCATTCTTTACAAGACGTAAAAGAAGTTTTCGTAGAATTCTTTGGCTCATTGGCAAAAACAGGTGTCGGTCACGGAACTGATATAGCTGGAATGCTTGGCTTAAGCGGAGAAAATTTCCGAACAATTGATACCAATAAGATTGATGAAAAAATTGAAAAAATAAAATCAGAACAAAAAATCCATCTTGGTGGAGAAGTTTGGTTACCTTTTATTTATGGTCATCATCTGATTTTAAATAAAGAAAGATCATTGGATTTTCATCCAAACGGAATGATTTTCAAAGTTATTTTCCAAAACGGAGAAGAGTTTAGCCAGGATTATTATTCAGTTGGAGGCGGATTTGTAGCCACGAAAGAGGATAATTCGATTGAGGAAAAATGTGTGAGGACATTATATCCTTGTCATCACGGTAGCGACATTCTGAAATATTGTGAAAAACTTAATATTGATAAAATCTCAGATTTAGTATTTCTTAATGAAGAATCCTGGAGAACTCAGGAAGAAACTCGTGAAAAAGCTCTTGAAATTTGGGATAATATCAAAGATTGTGTTTACAAAAGCATCAACAAAAAAGGAATTCTTCCAGGCGGTTTGAATGTAACAAGACGTGCCTCCGAAATGAATGAAAAATTACTTGGAACTCAGATTTACAAAAATAAGAATGAGTGGTTTGAGATGGTAAAGAATGAGCAAAAAACTTTCAGTTCAGTTACCAAATGGGTTTCCTGCTTCGCTTTAGCAGTGAATGAGGAAAACGCATCTTTTGGAAGAATTATCACAGCGCCCACCAATGGCGCAAGTGGTGTAATTCCTGCAGTTTTGATGTACGCACAGACTTTTACAGAATTCAATTCTGAAGAAGATATTATCAGATTTCTTTTGGTTGCAGGAGAGATTGGGACTCTATTCAAAAAGAATGCAACTATTTCCGCTGCAATGGGTGGCTGTCAGGCTGAAGTAGGCGTTTCATCGGCAATGGCTGCTGCTGGATTAACTGAGATTTCTGGCGGAACGCCTGGACAGGTTTTGATGGCAGCAGAAATCGCAATGGAACATCATCTTGGATTAACCTGTGATCCGATTGGCGGATTGGTTCAAATCCCTTGTATCGAACGAAATTCTATGGGCGCTATGAAAGCGATTACCGCAGCATCATTAGCTCTGGATGGTGATCCAACCAAAGCGAAAGTGTCTTTAGATAGTGTCATCAAATCAATGTGGGAAACAGCGTTGGATATGAATTCAAAATACAAAGAAACTTCCGAAGGTGGTTTAGCTGTAGCTGTGAATGTGGCGGAATGTTAAGTCTATAAATAAATTTAAATAAAATACCTTTGCGAAAATTAATAATACGAATGCTGAAACAACTACTTTTTCTTGTCATACTATTGACATTTTCTTTTTCATATACTCAAATAGTTAATATTCCAGATCCAAATTTTAAAGCTTATTTAGTCGGCGATTTTAATATTAATTCTAATGGCGATGCCGAAATACAGATATCAGAAGCGAACAATTTTACGGGATTTATAGACTGTTCTTTTAAAAATATAGCAGACTTGACAGGAATAGAAGCTTTTGTGAATATCAAGCAATTGATTTGTAATGATAATCTGTTAACAAGTTTGGATACAAGTAAAAATATTGCTTTAAAGTCATTAGAGTGTGGTAATAATATACTTATTAGTCTAACTGTCAGCCCAAATATTGCATTAAGTGTTATCAACTGCTATAACAACCAGTTGACTAATATTGACATCAGTAAAAATATTGGATTAGACACTTTTGATTGTTCAAATAACAAATTAACGAACTTGGATGTAAGCAAAAACACGGCATTAGTTTTTTTAGCTTGTAATCAAAACCAGATTAAAAATCTTAATCTAATTAATAATACAGCTTTGACTGATCTGTATTGTAATAACAACAAGTTGGAAATATTAGATTTGAAGAATGGACATAATTCCAATATTTCTTCTTTAACTTCAACACAAAATCCAAACTTATTTTGCGTACAAGTCGATAATGCTGTTTATTCTAATGCTAATTGGTTTAACAAAGATGCTTGGTCAAATTATAGTGAGAATTGTGGATATCTCTCGGTTGAAAATAATAAACAATTGAAAGTGAGTTTTTATCCGAATCCTGTGAAAAAATATTTTCATGTTCAGACAGAAAACAAAATTAAGAGTGTAGAATTTTATTCTTTAAATGGACAATTAATCAAAACGTCATTTCTTAAAGATACTGATGTTTCTAATCTACCAAAAGGTAATTATATTGTAAAAATTATGACTGATAAAGGAATGATTACAGAAAAAATTATAAAAGATTAATTTTTATTCCCAATATTAATTTTCTGTAATAAAGAATCGTTAAAAAAGAAGTCGTTTTGTTAGCAAAAATAAAAATCGTACCTTTGCGCCAAATTAGACGATCTTTAAATGAATTTATTTACGGAATCCAATCTTAGCGCTGAAGTTCTTCAGGCGATTGGCGACCTCGGCTTCGTAGAGCCGACAGAAATCCAAAAACAGACTATTCCTTTTATCTCTACAGATACTCGCGATCTTATCGCACTTGCGGCAACAGGAACAGGCAAAACAGCAGCATTTTCGCTTCCGATTTTGGATATGATAGACGACAATAGTCGTAAAATCCAATTATTGGTGCTTTGCCCTACTCGTGAACTTTGCCTTCAGATTACCAAAGACATCAAAAATTATACGAAATACCTAAAAAACATCAAAACTACAGCAGTTTATGGTGGTAGCAGTATTATGGATCAAATCCGATCTTTGAGAGAAAAACCACAGATTATTGTGGGAACTCCGGGTCGTGTGATCGATATGATCGGAAGAAAAGCACTAGATTTTTCTGAAGTACGATGGGTGGTTTTGGATGAGGCTGATGAAATGTTATCCATGGGTTTCAAAGATGATTTGGAAACTATTCTTAGCGAAACGCCTGAAACAAAACAAACTTTTTTGTTCTCTGCAACGATGAACAAAGAAGTGGAACGTATTTCTAAAAACTATTTGACCAATCCTCACAGAATTTCTATTGGATCGATCAATGCAGTTAAGAAAAACATCAAACACGAATATTATGTGGTTGGTTACAGACAGAAAAAAGATGCTCTTAAGAGATTAATTGATTCGAATCCCAATCAATATTCGATTATCTTTTGCAGAACCAGAATGGAAACTCAGGAAATTGCAGACTTCTTGATGCAAAATGGTTACGCAGCTGATGCTCTTCATGGTGATCTTTCTCAAGCACAGAGAGATACGGTGATGAAGAAATTCAGATTAAAAAATATCGATATCCTGGTTGCGACAGACGTTGCAGCTAGAGGTTTGGATGTGGATTCTTTGACGCATGTTATTCATTTTTCTTTACCGGATGATCCGGAAGTTTTTGTTCACAGAAGTGGAAGAACAGGACGTGCTGGTAAAGACGGAATTTCTATGGCTCTTATCAAACCAGAAGAATCTAGAAAACTGAAGCAAATCAAATCTGAAACTAAAATCGAGATTGAGGAGAAAAAAATCCCGACTGGAAAAGATATTATCAAAGCTCAGGTTGGCGGTGTTTTCGAGAAGTTATTGACAGAACACGAAGATTTCTTTGATTTTGATAACAGTTTGATTCCAGACCTTTCTAGCTTTACAAAAGAAGAATTGGTTCATCAGTTACTGCAGTTCCAATTGAAAGATCTTGCAACTTATTATAAGGATAGAAATGATATCCAACAGCAAGAACTCAATAGTAGAGGAGATGATAGAGGTAGCAGAAGAGATAGAGGAAGAGAGCGTGAGAGAAGCGGAGAGCCTAGAGAAAGAAGAGAACGTGGTGATAGAAATGACAGAGGAGGAAAACCAAGAAGAAAGAATGAAGATATGGTAAGATTCTTCTTTAACCTTGGAAAAAGAGACCAGCTGAAAAAAGTGGATATGCTTGACATCATCAACAAAGCGACTTCAAAATCCAAGAAAAGAGCAGATATTGGTAATATCGAGATCTTGGATAAGTTCAGCTTTTTCGAAATAGAAAAGTCTTTCAAGAACGAAGTTATGAATGGATTAACTGAGATGAAATTTCGGGGAAAAGAAATGCGCGCCGAAGTTGCAAATTAATCCTAAAACAGTCATGAATATTTCAAATGATATTTGTAAAAACCTGCTAATCAGCAGGTTTTTGTTGTTTTTAATCTTAATGATTATTTAACATAAAAATTTTCATTGCCTTTTGTTTTTTATCATATTTGCAGAAATTAATCCGAAATAATGGGAATAGGCAATCTTTTCAGAGCATTTCAACCGAAAGATAAAATCTTTTTTGATCTGTTTCTTCGAGTAGCAGACAACTTAGTAGAAATGTCCAAAACGTTTCACGACGGTTTGCTGGATTTTGATATCAATGATGAAACTTTGTTGAATCAAATGAGCGATTATGAACATAAATTGGATGATCTTACCCACGAGATTTTTGTTCAATTGGGAGAGAATTTTATCACGCCATTTGACAGAGAAGATATCAACTATCTGGCTTCTGGTTTGGATGACATTGCTGATTATATCTACGCTTCTGCAAAATATATTTATTTATACAAGAGCCCGGACAACAAAGTTTACTCCGAGTTTTCTCTTCTAATTCACAAATCTTGTCTTGAGATTAAGAAAGCTTTGGAGAACTTGAAAGACTTCAAAAATCCAAATGAAGTAAGAGAATCTTGTATCAAGATCAATTCTTACGAGAATATTGCAGATGATGTTCTAAGTCAGGCTATTGTGAAGTTATTTGAAACCAATGATGCATTGTTGATTATCAAGCAAAAATCTATTCTTGATTATTTGGAAATTGTTACAGATAAAGCAGAAGATGTTGCCAACACAATGGAAAGCATAGTTATCAAATACGCATAAGCGCGCGACCAAAAATTAAAAACGAATGGATTTTCCAATTCTACTCATTATTATTATCGCATTAGCGCTGATATTTGATTATATCAATGGTTTTCACGATGCTGCCAATTCTATCGCAACCATTGTTTCTACAAAAGTACTAACGCCTTTTCAAGCCGTTCTTTGGGCAGCATTTTGGAATTTTGCGGCGTTTTTTATCGCTGCTTATGTTGTAGGCGAATTCAAAATTGGTAATACGATTGCTAAAACGGTGGATGAAAACTTTATCACACTAGAAGTAATCTTTGCAGGATTAATTGCTGCGATCGCTTGGAACTTATTAACTTGGTGGTTCGGGATTCCATCTTCGTCATCACACACTTTGATTGGTGGATTTATTGGAGCAGCTTTGATGCACGCTTTGATTTCTGATTATCATTTAATTGCAATCACACATCCGGAATATTCTTTCTTCGAAAAGGCTTATCAGTCATTTGTTCAGCTGTTTTCGCAGAATGTTGTGAAGTATAAAGTAGTGATTCCTATTTTCCTCTTTATCTTTATGGCACCGCTTATCGGTATGGCGATTTCAATTGTTATTACATTGATCATCGTTAATATCTGCAAAAAAGCTAATCCACATAAGGCTGAACGAGTTTTCAAAAAATTACAGTTGGTTTCTTCAGCATTATTTAGTCTTGGACACGGAACCAATGATGCTCAGAAAGTAATGGGGATTATTGGAGCAGCGATGATTTATTATCACGTGAATATGATACACGATCCACTTTACTTAGGTAAACCTGCAGCTGAAAGATTCAACTTCTTTGCAGACCATTATCTTTGGGTTCCTGTAGTTTCATTCTTGGCAATTGCATTAGGAACTATGAGTGGCGGTTGGAAGATTATCAAAACAATGGGAACCAGAATTACGAAAGTAACACCGTTGGAAGGAGTAGCGGCAGAAACTGCTGGGGCTATCACGCTTTTCATCACGGAACAATTGAGAATTCCGGTTTCTACAACGCATACCGTTACTGGATCTATTATTGGAGTTGGCCTTACCAAGAGAGTTTCGGCAGTAAGATGGGGGGTTACAGTCAGCCTGCTTTGGGCTTGGATTCTAACGATTCCAATTAGTGCAATTGTGGCAGGAATTACTTATCTGCTTGTAGTTTTAATATTCTAATAAACTCTTAATATAATCTTTGTAGTTCCTTCCAATTGGAATTTGAACTCCTTGGATTTCTACAGATTGTGAATCAAAAAAGTCTATTTTGGATTTTGAAATGATAAAAGAACGATGAATACGGATAAAGTCTGAAGGCAGAATTTTTTCCAGTTCACTAATAGAATGTCGAGTTATGATTGTTCTTTCTTTTAAAACAATTTTGATATTCTCCTTTTGACTTTCGATATAAAGAATTTCTTGAACCTGAATTTTTGCTCTTTTCTTATTAACAGTAAAGAACAAAAATTCAGGTTCATTTGTTATTTGACTTTCTGTTTTCGCAGTTGGTAAAGCTTTTTGAACCGCAGCCACAAACCTTTCGAACCCAATTGGTTTCAGCAAATAATCCAAAATCTGGTACTGATAACTTTCCACAGCAAATTCGTGATAAGCAGTTGTAATGATTACTTTTGGCGGATTCTTAATTGTCGATAAAAAATCAAGACCTTTTATTTTTGGCAAATGCAAATCCAGAAACATCAAATCAATTTGGTTTTCATTAAGTTTTTGCATTGCGCTAATCGCATCATTGCAAACAGCAATCAATTCCAAAAAAGGAATCTGCTGTATGTAATCTTTCATTATATTGACTGCCAATGGCTCATCTTCAACTATTATACATTTCAGGTTCATAGGAATTCAGATTGATGTAAAGTGTTGCTGTGAATATATTATTTTCTGCTTCGGCTTGCAAACGGAAATCATTGTAAACCAGTTTCAGTTGTCTTTCAAAATTAATCAAACCAATACCTTTATTGTCTTCATTATCATTTTTTTCAAAAGAATTAATGACAATATAATGTAAAATATTATTGTTGATTTCAAGATTAATATTAATGAATTTATCATCAGTACTTTCACTTGCGCCGTGTTTGAAGGCATTTTCTAAAAAAGGAAGCAATATTAAAGGTAAAACTAATTCCTGATTATCAGTGACCGAATTCTGAAATTCAATTTTCAAACGATCATCAAAACGTATTTTCTGAATCTCAAGATAAGTATTCATAAACTGAATTTCTTTCGATATCGGAATGAATTTTTCCTTAGTTTCATATAACATAAACCTCAAGAGACTCGATAATTTTAAAATAACATCAGCCGTTTTATCGGATTTCTCCCTTGCAAGAGAATAGATGTTATTAAGTGTATTGAACAAAAAATGCGGATTGATTTGGGACTTTAGAAAATTAAGCTCAGCTTCGGTTTTTTCTTTCATTAATAATATTTCCCGTTGTTTCAGTTTTTGACTGGCAGAATATTCATAAAGTGCAATCATCACACAAGCCAGAAAAATCTTGTCCATAAACGAATTTAAAATTCCACTATAACCATAAATTCCGACAATCTCAAGATGCTGATAAATATAAGGCACAATAAAATGAACCAGAAAAACATAGCCAAAAACTGAAAATAAGATTAATGTAACCGATAATGAAATAATTAATTTGATGTTACTTTTCTTATGCCTGAATATTGAAATGAAATACAACATCAAATATCCCATCGGCATTTTGATAAGCAATATCGTCAGAAATTCTTCCCAAAAAGCGTGAACAAAAGTGGAGTAGACAGATTGTTTGTACTGGATTTCCATCCAATAATATTCTGTGTAAACTTCCAATATCAAATAGAATAACCAAAAAATGAAATGCCTTGTGAATCGTTTTTTCATAAAGTAAAACTACGTTTTTTAGCTTTCCGATTTTCAAGATTGTCACGAACTACAGTTTTTAATATATTAATGATTCTCTTTTTGCTACAAACAGTTATGATGTCATTGAACTACTTAAAATGGTTGTCTGTAATTCCTGATAAGCTTTGTATCGCAAGTCGCTTTTTTCGATCTTTTTACGAGTTAATTTTAATAAAAAAAATGAAAAAATCACTATTATTTATTTTGACGTTTGTCTTTTGCGAAATGTTCTTTGGACAATGGACGACAGGAGCAGATATGCCGGAAGGAATAAGAGCAGGGAATTCGATTTCTTATTCTGATGCCAGCAACAATGCTTATATGTACGTTATTGGTGGTAGAAACGACCAGGAAATTATTTCAAATAAAACCTATCGTTATAACATCAGAACCAATACCTGGGATACAAAACAGAATGTTCCAACACCAATTTTAGGGGCAGCCAGCGCAAGAATTGGAGATAACATTTTCATCATTGGAGGAATGGTTACAACGCCTGGAACTGTTACACGGAAAGTTTATAAATATAATATTGAAAATGATATCTGGAGTAACGTGGCAGATTTTCCGAGAGCATTTACAGACGGCGATGCAGTGCCTTATCAGGATAGTTTGATTTACGTCGTTGGAAGTTACAATTCCGAAAAAACCTTTGTTTATAATATTAATAAAGACAAGTGGCGTGAATGCAACGCTGTTCCTTCGCCGGGAAGCTCGCTTTCTTACGGTGCACTTTCGGTTTCTGGAAATAAATTGGTTTATGTGGGCGGTTCCAACGGAACTTTTTCCACAACTTATTGGAACAACATCTGGATTGGAGAGATTGACCAAAATAACCGTTCGGTTGTCAATTGGACTCAGGGAACTTCTTTTCCGGGTCAGACGCGTACTTTCTTTGAACTCCAACCTTGGAATAATGGATTGATTCTTATCGGAGGAACTACGGATAATACTTTTGATACTTATACCGATGAAAATTACTTTTTTGATGCCAATAATAATACTTGGACTCAACTAACCAACAAATCAACAGCTTGGAATACCGGAAACGCAGCTTCTATTTTTCTTGATGGAAGTTGGAAATTGATTTGTTCCGGAGGATTTGAACAGCAATATCTGAAAAAAACCGAAATCTATTCTCAGGAAAATTTATCTGTTTCCGATAATACAGCTTGTCAACTGAAAAATATGAAAACAATAAGTGGAACTCGTCCGGCACTTCATTTTTGTCTTTCAGAAAACGGGGAAACACTTCTTACGATTTGGGATATGCAAGGCAGAAAACTGAGAAAGGAATCAAAGGTTGCGGATAAAAAAGGAACGCATTCGGTTTCACTTGCCAATGAAGGCCTTAAAAGCGGATTGTATATGATTAATTTGAAGCAAAATCAAAACTCGGTTTCAAAAAAAATTCAAATTATTAATTGAGCGTTGTTGGATAAATATCAAATTCAATTTTAAAGAAATACTCTGGCAGTTTGTCGGAGTATTTTATTTGAAAAGTGTTTAAAAATCGTATTTTTGCCTCAAACAAGTTTTAAATGGAATTCCTAGACCAGTATCAGAAAATTGTAGCAGACGCTATCGAAAAACATACTTTTACCAATAAGCCAGACGAGTTGTACCACCCGATGAATTACATCATTTCTCACGGTGGTAAGAGACTTCGTCCGATTATGTTATTAATGGCCTGCGACCTTTTCAAAGGTGATTTGGACAAAGCTTTGAAACCTTCTTTAGCCATCGAGTTTTTCCACAATTTTACCTTGATCCACGATGATATTATGGATGAAGCACCGTTGAGAAGAAATAAACCAACAATCCATACACTTCACGGAATCAATGTTGGAATACTTTCTGGAGATGCACTTTTGATTAAAGCTTATCAATTCTTCGAAGATTTGGAACCTGAATTATTCAAAAAATGTATCAAGATATTTTCTGAAACTGGCGCTGTTCTTTGTGAAGGTCAACAATTTGACATTAATTTCGAAAACAGGTCGGATGTAAGTTACGATGATTATATTCAAATGATTACGTTCAAAACAGGTGTTTTAAGTGCTTCCTCTTTCCAGATTGGAGCGTTGATTGCCGGAGCATCAGAAGAAGATGCAGAAGCAATGTACAACTTCGGAAAACACATCGGGATTGCTTTCCAGATTATGGATGATTACTTGGATGTTTTCGGGAATCAGGAACAGTTTGGGAAGAAACACGCTGGAGATATTTACGAAAACAAGAAAACAATCCTTTATCTTTTAGCACTTGAACACGCTAATGAAGCGGAATTATCTGAGCTTAATTATTGGTATTCCAAAAAAACGGATAATGTAGATAAAGTTTACAGTGTAGAAAAGATTTTCCGAAGAACAAAAGTGGATGACAAAGTTTTAAGACTGATTCAGAAGCATAATGAAATTGGACAATCTTATCTTGATAAAATTAATCTTCCGGACGAAAGTAAATTACCGTTCAGAGAATTGGCTAATTATCTTTTAAGAAGAGAAAGTTAATTGAAAAATCGTAGAACTGTTTATTTGTGAAATCGTTTAATAACAATTTTACAAATAAACGGTTTTACAAATTACGCTTCAAAAACCACAAAAATGAAATTCAGAACAGAAGTAGAGATTAATGAAAGTGAAAAAAAAATAGGCATCGAAGATTGTATATTCTCGATTGGTTCTTGTTTTGCGACGGAGATGCACGAGAAATTTTCTGAGGGTCAGATTCAATCTCTCAATAATCCTTTTGGGACGATATTCAATCCGTATTCTATTTTTCAGGCTATTCAGCAGATTTATGATGCGAAGGAATACCAAGAGAGTGATTTAATCTTGGCGAATGAAAACTATATGAGCTTGAATCACCATTCATCTTTTGATTCAAGATATTCTCATAAATCACTTGAAAAGATCAATCAAAATATCGAAGAAGCCAATCAGTTTTTACAGAATACGAGTTTTGTGATTATCACATTTGGGACTTCTTATATTTATGAATTTCTGCCTAAAAACAAATTGGTTGCCAATTGCCATAAAATTCCACAAAAATTTTTTGAAAAACGATTTCTATCTCATCAGGAGCTGACAGATTCCATCAATAAAACCATTGATATTCTGAAAGATATTTGTAAAAATGATGTTCAGATTCTGTTCACAGTTTCACCAGTTCGTCATACAAAAGATGGAATTGTAGAAAATCAATTAAGTAAATCAAAGTTGATTACAGCTATCCATGAATCGATTTCAGGAAAAGAAAATTGTAGTTATTTGCCGGTTTATGAGATTTTGATGGATGATCTTCGGGATTATCGTTTTTATAAAGATGATTTGATTCATCCCAATTCTCAGGCTGTTCAATACATTTGGGAAAAATTTGGGAATGCTTATTTTTCTGATGAAACCAAGGTGTTTATTAATGAAAATAATAAAATCATCACGGCTTTGAATCACAAAACCAACGACGACAAAAATCCAAAATATCAAGAATTTTTGGATAAAATCAATCAGAAAAAGATTGAACAACAAAAAAAAGTTAAACATAAAATATTTTCTTAGTTATGAATTATGAATTATTAATGATTAGTTCTCAACTAACAACTCATAATTTATAACTCTTAACTTATAATTAGATGATAGATACGCATACCCATTTATATTCCGAAGAATTCGATTTGGATAGAAACGAAATGATTCAGAGAGCCTTGGACAATGGCGTGGAGAAATTTTTTCTTCCTGCCATCGATTCAGAAGCTCATCAAAAAATGTTGGATTTGGAAACTGAATATCCCAATCAGATTTTTGCAATGATGGGACTTCATCCTTGTTATGTCAAGCCCGAATCTTGGGAAAATGAACTGAAAATTGTTAAAGATTATCTTGACAAAAGAAATTTTCCGGCTATTGGAGAAATTGGGATTGATTTGTATTGGGACAAATCGACTTTGGATATTCAGATTAAAGCTTTTGAACAACAAATCGATTGGGCAATAGAAAAAAATCTGCCTATCGTGATCCATACAAGAGAAAGTTTTGAAGAAACATTTGAAGTTTTGGAGAGAAAAAAACATCCCAAACTTCGTGGGATTTTCCATTGTTTTTCTGGTAATTTGGAGCAGGCAAATCACGCTATCGACCTCAATTTTATTTTAGGAATCGGTGGAGTAGTGACCTTCAAAAATGGAAAAATAGATCAATTCTTGAATGAAATTCCGTTAGATAAAATTGTTTTGGAAACAGATTCGCCTTATCTCGCGCCAGTTCCTTTCCGAGGGAAGAGAAATGAAAGTGCTTATGTAGAATTGGTTGCTGGAAAATTGGTAGATATCTACAAAACAGACTTTTCTGAGATTGATCAGATTACGACTGAGAATGCTTTGAGATTATTTAAAATATAATTATTTATTGATTAATTAATGAAAAACACATTACTGTCTATAATCTCTTTCCTGATATATTTTGTTGTTAATTTTTTGTTTTTAACAAAATATGGAATCAGACAAAGCTTTATTCCATTATCTGTTTTATGTGTTTTGTATGTAGGTTTTAATTTTACAATTTTTTATTTTAGGAAAAATAATTTTCTAAATCAAACTATTAATAATAAGACGATTTATATTTTCACCGGCCTTATATCAATTGTTTATCTGGTATTCTGTCATTTGTTTAATGATCCCTATAAACTTAATATAGACCGCTGGCAAACTTTAAATTATTCATTAGAGTATTGGCTTCAAGGCGAATTTTTTTATGATGAAATCAATTTTATGGGTAACAAATCTTCTTATTTACCAGGTCAGTTATTGCTTGCTTTGCCTTTTTATCTATTAGGAAATGTGGGCTATTTGCAATTGGCTTCCTTTCTGTTGTTTTCGTATGCTTTGACATTCCAATTCAAAAATAATTATTTACGATTAATAGGGATCTTTATGTTTGCTGTCTCATTATCTTATATCTATGAGGTAATATGTAAAAGTGATTTTATTTCTTCATTTGTTATTGTCGCTGTATTTATTGTTTTATGGCATAAAAGATATAAGGATAATTACTTTCAAAACCCCTATTTGCTGGGATTGATTTTAGGAATATTGTTCTTAACAAGAAGCGTTGTTATTATACCATTGATTATATTTTTATTAAAACCGTTTTTACGTACGGATATCCGCTCCAAAGTAAAAGTAATTGTAAGTTTCGCTTTAACTTCTGTTATTCTTTTAGCAACTGTCGTTTTTCCTGCAGAAGATTTAGACTACATCTTGAAGAATAATCCTCTGACCTTGCAAGGACAAAGTAATAAGTATATTATGCTGTTTTTTATGATCTTAGCTGTTCTTGCGTCATTTTATGTTCGGAAAATTGAGTATGTTTTCTATTTTTCATCTATTATCATTTTTCTGGTAATGGTAAGTTTTGTTACGGAAAAATACTTTTTGTTAGGCTATGATTACCAAAATAATTTTTTCTCAACCACTTATCTGGCAGCTTGTTTACCATTTGCTATAATGGCATATTGTTTTTCGGTTGAGAAGGAAATAAAAAGCAGTAATAAAATAAATTAATCACAAAAAAACCGGAAAGAAATTTCCGGTTTTTTGTTTTTTTATTTCTTTCTAAAGAAATTACTTTTATTCTTAGGCTTTTCAGAACTTTGACCCGTTGGTTTCGGTCTTGGTGTAAAAGGTTTGTTATTACTGTCTCTTTTTTGCTCCACCAAATTATCTGTATGATATGGATGATCTGTCACAACAGGGATTTTCTTACCAATCAGTTTTTCTGTACTTCTAAGATTCGCTAAATCCAAACCGTCAACAAACGAAAAAGAAGTTCCTTCTGAACCAGCTCTACCAGTTCGTCCGATTCTATGAACATAGGTCTCAGAAACATCAGATAATTCATAATTCACAACATATTTCAGCTCATCAATGTCAATTCCTCGCGCTGCAATGTCTGTCGCAACCAGAACTCTTGTCTTTTTCGATTTGAAGTTGGAAAGTGCATTTTGTCTTGCATTCTGAGATTTGTTTCCATGTATCGCTTCAGCAGAAATTTTGGATTGATGAAGTTTTCTGGCAATTTTGTCCGCGCCGTGTTTAGTTCTGGAAAATACCAAAACCTGATCCAATTTTGGGTTTTCCAAAAGGTGAATTAACAAATCGGTTTTATTAGAATTATCAACAAAATAAATACTTTGCTGAATTGTGTCTGCAGTGGAAGAAACCGGAGCAACTTCTACTTTTACAGGATTTACCAAGATCTCAGAAGCTAAATTGGCAATTTCTTTCGGCATAGTTGCAGAAAAGAAAAGGTTTTGTCTTTTAGCGGGAATTATTTTCAGGATTTTCTTCACATCGTGTACGAAACCCATATCCAACATTCTGTCAGCCTCATCCAAAACAAAAATCTGAAGATGATGAAGTTTGATAATCCCTTGAGAAATAAAATCCAATAATCTTCCCGGAGTGGCAATCAAAATGTCTACACCTCTTTTCAACTGTTGTTCCTGAGCGTGTTGTTTTACACCACCAAAAATCACCAAAGATTTCAATTTCAAATGTTTTCCATAAGCTTGGAAATTCTCTTCAATTTGTATGGCTAATTCTCTTGTTGGTGTTAGAATCAACGCTTTTATCTGGTTTGTGCGTTGATCTTTTTCTGAGAGGTTTTGTAAAATAGGAATTGCAAATGCTGCAGTTTTTCCTGTCCCTGTCTGTGCGCTTCCCAAAAGATCTTTTTTCTGTAAGATAGATGGGATTGCTTTTTCTTGTATTGGTGTCGGCTGTTCGTAGCCTTGTGCTTTTAATGCATCTAATATTGGCTTAATTAAGCCTAATTCTTCGAAATTCAAATGAAATGTTTTAAGTGTAAATAAAAAAATCCCTTCAATTCAGAAGGAATTTATGTTTTGCAAAGTTAAGTTATTTAAAATAAAGTTATTAGTTAACTTTTTGCCAGTTTTGTTTTTTCTTTAATTCAGTAATATAAGTGATCAGAGCAGTTAGATTTTCAGGTTTTTCGCCTGCAGACAAAGCTATATCTTTTTTGCTGCCATCTGAAAAATAAACTCTGAGATTACTTTTAGATGCATCCATAATTCTCTTATCTATGTAACTGTCTGATAATGATTTTACATTAGCTGCATCTGTTAAAGTGATTAATTTATCATAATCTGCCGGACTGATTGTAGATTTGAAAGTTCCTTCTCTTGGTTTATCCAAATCGCCTTTACCTTCTCCTTGAGAGAAATTAAAGTGTTCTGCCTCAAGAACAGCATTTTTATCTGTGTCAATCGTTATCTTGTAAATAGGACAAAATCCGAAGCAAGGACCAACTTCATATTCTATTTTAGAATACTTTGAAGTTTGAGAAGTACCGCAGGACATTAGTCCAATCAATAGCAAAAGGCTTAGTAAATATTTCATTGTCAATTTTTTGTTCAACAGCTTTCAATAATTGTTCCGAAAATTATTTGAATCGATAACCTAATCCGATTTGGAAGAAACTACTTCTCAAATCAGCTCCGTCTTTGTTGATATATCCAAATCCAAAATTATATCTGGCATCAGCAAAAAGATTTTGTGTAATATGATATTCAGCACCAACAAATGGATTTACGTTAAGAGTTCTTGCATTTTCGATTTTACCGGATGGAAATGCTGTGAAGTTTGCATTGTTTTTAACTTTGGCATCTATATTAAAGGCAAAGTTGAATCCTCCGCTAAGTGCAAATTTGTTGATGAAATAATATTTTGCAGAAATTGGAACCTGAATTTGAGTGTATTTATAATTCACTTTCATAGTTCCAGCCTGTACGATTTCATTTCCAACGAAATCATATAAATCAACTGTCGTTTTTCCACCCACTTGTGTGAAAAGTAACTCGCCTTGTAAAGCCCAATTTTTACTAACAAAATGTTCAGCAAAACCACCGACATAGAAGAATGAATTTGATTTGAAATCAGTAAAATCTTCCCAAAATGTGTCAGGAGAATCTTTCCAGTCCAACGTAGAATTGATGTACCCGGCCTTTACTCCAAAATGTGTTTGCGCAAAAGCCAAAGAAGATGCTGCTATCATTAATAGCAAAGTAAGTTTTTTCATAGGTTATTAATTTTAGTTTTTATCCGTGCAATTTTTTCCAAATGGCATCTTTTAATTCCTGAAGTCCTTCACCAGTTACACCGGAAAAAAATAAAGGTTGTCTGTTTTCAGGGAATTCTGCGGAGATTTCTTTCTTCAATTCGTCATCCAGCAAATCTGCTTTTGAAACAGATAAGATGAAATCTTTGTCTACTAATTCAGGATTATATTCTTTCAACTCATTTTCCAAAATCTTGAATTCCTGAAAATGATCTTCAGAATCTGCCGGAATCAAGAATAATAAAATAGAGTTTCTTTCGATATGTCTCAAGAATCTGTGTCCAAGTCCTTTTCCTTCTGCTGCACCTTCGATAATTCCGGGAATATCTGCCATTACAAAAGATTTGTAATTTCTCCATTCCACAATTCCAAGGTTGGGGGTTAAAGTTGTAAAAGCGTAATCTGCGATCTTAGGTCTGGCTGCAGAAACCGATGCTAGAAGTGTAGATTTTCCTGCATTTGGGAAACCAACCAATCCTACGTCTGCTAAAAGTTTCAGTTCAAAAATGACGTAACCTTCCTGACCTTCCATTCCTGGCTGGGCATATCTCGGGGTTTGGTTGGTAGATGATTTGAAATGCTCATTTCCTTTTCCTCCTTTTCCACCTTCCATCAGAATGATTTCTTGTCCGTCTTCCAGGATTTCTCCTACAATTTCACCCTCCTCATTTCTTGCAATTGTTCCTAAAGGCACATTGATGTACACATCTGCACCGTAAGCACCTGTCAACTGGTTTTTTGCTCCATTTTCTCCACGCTCAGCTTTTACGTGTCGCGTATATCTAAGTGGCAAAAGCGTCCATTCGTGGGCGTTTCCTTTCATAATCACGTGACCACCGCGTCCGCCATCACCGCCATCAGGACCGCCTTTTGGGATGTATTTTTCTCTGCGGAGATGGGCAGAACCTGCACCACCGTGACCACTTTTACAATGAATTTTTACGTAATCTACGAAATTTGACATATTACTTGGGATTATAGACAAATAGAGAATAGATGATAAACTTTTCTAAGTTCATAATCTATTCTCTATAAATATAAGTTTTTATTATTTAATTTTTTCTACCTCGGCAAATAGTTTTTCGGAGATTTCAGAAATGTTCCCAATTCCGTTAACTTCCACATATTTACCTTGATTTTTGTACAATTCTGCAACTTCTGCAGTTTTTGTATAATATTCTTTGATTCTGTTTCTGATGATCTCTTCATTAGAATCATCTGTTCTTCCGCTGGTTTCTCCTCTCTTTAAAAGTCTTTCGACCAAAACTTCATCTTCTACAATAAGAGAAAGGCAAACGCTGATTTCTGTTCCTAATTCATCTTTTACAATGTTTTCCAAAGCTTCTGTCTGAGTAGCCGTTCTAGGAAATCCATCAAAAATAAATCCATTAGTCTCTGTAGGTTTTCTCAGCTCGTCAATCAGCATATCAATGGTAACCTGATCTGGAACCAATTCTCCTTTGTCAATATATGATTTGGCTAATTTTCCAAGCTCGGTATCATTCTTCATATTATATCGGAACAGATCTCCTGTCGAAATTTGTTTTAAATTAAATTTCTCGATAAGATGCTGTGCCTGGGTTCCTTTTCCACTTCCCGGAGGGCCAAAGAGAACAATATTGATCATAATTTCTTTAAATTTATTATTGATTTATTTCTTTCCGTATAATACTAATGATTGATTCTTCCTTCTTCTAATTGATAAAGATCAGGTAGATTTCTTCCCAATTCATCGTAATCTAATCCATAGCCTAATACAAATTTGTTAGGAATTTCTTTTGCAACATAATCAATCGTGAAATCTTTTTGGAAAACGTCTGGTTTTAATAGTAATGAAGCTACTTTCAAAGTTTTCGGACGTTGCGTATTTTTGAAATATTCAAAAAGGTTTTCCAATGTATTTCCGGTGTCTACGATATCTTCCATAAGGATGATGTGACGATCTACAACATCTTTTGTAAGATCCATTTTCTTATAAACAATCCCTGTAGATTGTGTACCGGAATAAGAACTTACCTGTAAGAATGCAATCTCACATTTACCAGGATAGTACTTTAAAAAATCTGAGAAAAACATAATTACGCCATTCAGAACACCTACAAAAATAGGTGTTTCATCTTTGTAATCTTCGTAAACTCTTAGGGCTAATTTTTTTATAATTTCCTGAATTTCATCATGTTTCAGGTATGGTACGAAACTTTTGTCGTGAATTTGTATAGACTCCATATATATATCAAAGTGCAAAAGTAAGATTTTTCAGCCAAACTGCCGATTTTCTTTTTTTGAAGCTTTTTCGGCAAAGGGTAATACAATTTAATTATCTATATTTGCGTTACGTTTCTGAAAAAGAATAATTATGTTCAAATCGCTTTTCCATTGGAAAGTTTTACTTAATATCGTTTTAGCAATGGCGTTTTTCGCCGGTCTGGTTTGGTTGACCTTCCGCTGGCTGGAGTTTCATACCAATCACGGAGAGGAAGTTCCTGTCCCGAATGTAATGAATATGACCGTCCACGAAGCTATCAAAATCTTGGATGATTCTGGTTTGGAATACGAAGTTGATAGTTTCAAATATGATCCTAAATTCCGTCCTTTTCAGGTTTTAGCGGTTAATCCAAATCCTGGAGCTAACGTTAAAAACGGAAGGGTAATTACACTTAAAGTTAATCCAAGAACTTGGGCTAAAGTGGCTATTCCTGATATTATTGATAGGTATAAAGGTTTGGCCTTTAATCAATTAAACCTTGTTGGTCTTAAAGTAGGAGATACACTTTATGAACCAAGTATCCAACGAGATGCTGTTCTTAGAATTATCTATAACGGGACAAGTGTGAAACCGGGAACTCAAATTCCTAGATTTTCTGCTGTTGATTTGGTCATAGGTTCTGGTCCTTTGAGAAATGTTAGTATTCCGAATGTTGTTGGAAGAACAGTACAGGAAGCGAAGAAAATAATTGCTCAAGCTTTATTCGAAGTTGGAATTGTAGAACACGAAGATGGTGGGAAAGACGATTCTGATATTGTTTATTATCAGGATCCGGAATTTGGTTCTCTACGAGATCAGGGAATGCAAATCGATCTTTGGGCAAGTAAAAAAACGCCGGCAGAGCTACAAAATAAAATAAGACAATTGGATGAGATGTATCGTCCAAAAATTGATACAACATTAGCTCCGATTCAATATAATGAGATGCCAAGTGTAGATCCACCGAAACCTCAGGTTCAAAAGCCAGCAGCTTCAGTTGAGTCAACTGCTCCAAAACCTAAAGCTGTCACGCCTGCGCAAAATTCGGGAGCTAATAATTCAGGAGGAACTGTAGCAAAACAAACTGCCACGACACCTGCTAAACCACAAGAAAAGCCTAAGCCTAAAAAAGTGGTTATTGAATAAAAAATTAAAATTAATATCAAAAAAAGGCTTCGACTAATGGTTGAAGCCTTTTAAAATTATAATATGCTGGACGAAAACGAGGATTTTTTAGAAGACGAATTTATCAACAATGAAACTTCTTCAGACGACGAAGAAAATAGTGGCCTGTATGAACATTTCAATATTACAGTTGATGGTAATCAGGAACCATTGCGTATTGATAAATATTTGTCCATCTTCCGCCAGAACTCTACAAGAAACAAGATTTCTCAAACTTGCAGAGCCGGAAATGTTATTGTTAATGGCAACGTTGTAAAACAAAATTATAAAGTAAAACCTGGTGATAATATCAGTGTTTTATTGGCTCATCCGCCAAGAGAAAATGTCATCATTCCGCAAGATATTCCAATTAATATCGTTTATGAAGATGAAGATTTGATTGTAGTTGACAAAGATGCAGGAATGGTAGTTCATCCAGGTCACGGAAATTGGGACGGTACATTGATTAACGCCTTAGCATTTCATTTTGCTAAAGATCCTAATTATAATTCGGATTTGGATAGAGTAGGATTGGTTCACAGGATTGATAAAGATACTTCCGGATTGCTTGTAATCGCTAAAAATGAGTATGCGCTGAGTTATTTGGCAAAACAATTTTTTGATAGAAAAACCAAACGTCTTTACTGGGCTTTTGTTTGGGGCAATCTTCAGGATGATGAAGGAACAATTACCGGCCATATCGGAAGACATCCAAAAAATAGAATGCAGATGTACACTTATGAAGATGGAAGCCAAGGTAAGCACGCTGTTACACATTACAAAGTTTTGGAACGATTCCGCTATATGACTTGGATAGAATGTAAACTGGAAACAGGAAGAACCCATCAGATTCGGGCGCATATGAAACATATTGGACACACTTTGTTTAATGATGAAAGGTATGAAGGCAATGTCATTCTTAGAGGTGTTAATCTTCCAAAGTACAAGCAGTTTGTAAATAATGTTTTCGAAGTTTTACCGAGACATGCATTACATGCTCACACGCTAGGTTTTATTCACCCAACGACTAAGAAAGAACTGTATTTTGAAAGTCCGATGCCAAAAGATATGCAGGAGGCATCAGAACGTTGGCGAAATTACTTAGAAAACAATTAGAGTTTATATATTTGTATCGTGAAGAAAAATTACTCATTTTATAAAATATTTTTATTTTTTATAACAGTTTTTTTTATTGAGACTAAAGCTCAGGAAACTTTGCCTTTCTATCAGCAATATTTATTGGATGGAGATTTTCTTTTCAATCCTGCCTTATTGGGAAAAACGGATGATGTGGTTCTGAATTTTAACTATCAAAAACAATTTTCCCAACTCAGCGAATCACCTAATGTCCAATCTTTAGGATTTCACGCAAATGTTTTTGACAGAGTTGGTGCGGGTATTTCATTTTTTAGAGATCAGAATGGTCCAATTTCTTCGAATGGATTAATGTTAGGAGCATCTTATTTTATTCCGTTATCGGATGAAGAGGATCGTCAGGATCAATTCTCTTTTGGTATCGGAACCAATCTCTACAATATGAATATCGACTACACACAACTGAATCCTGAACAACCTGGAGATCCTACTTTGGGTGAAAACACCAACGATATTTTTTTAGCTTATGCTAATTTGGGAGCTGCTTTTAAATACAGGCATTTCTTTGCAGGTATTTCTGTAATTGATATCCCATTAACTAACGATTTACCAATTATCAACGGAATAGAACCTTCGCCAACCAAGTTTTATCTTAATGCAGGTTACGATTGGCATTTCACAGACGGAATGTTTTTAACACCCTCATTAATGATGAATCTGAATACCAATTCGTCAAGAATAATGGATTATAACTTAATGGCAACTGTTTTTGGAGAACAAAATAATCTTTCTGCAGGTCTAAGTTTCCGAAGTGCAAAAAGTGCTGTAGGAAGCCAGAATCTAGGAATGTCACCTGTAATAAAAGGACGAGTTGGAAACTTTACTTTCGGAGCGGTTTATAATTTTGGTGTTTCGGAACTGACTGAGAATTTTGGGAATAGTTTTATGCTATCCATTGGATTTAATATAGAAAACTTTATCAACACAAGAGGTTTCCGATATAGATAAATAATATAATTTGAATAAATTTGAGCTCTGATTTTTCAGGGCTTTTTTAATGATTTACCTTCACATTCCTTTCTGCAAACAAAAATGCAGCTATTGTAACTTTCACTTTTCAACTTCTTTTAGTTTGAAAGATGAGATGTTGTTAGCTATTAAAAAAGAAATCAGGCTCAGACATAACGAACTTGAAAATAAATACTTAAAATCCCTTTATTTTGGTGGAGGAACGCCTTCAGTTTTAAGTGTTGACGAAATTAAATCTCTGTTGGATGAATTTCAAAAATATTTCAGTTTTGATGAGAATATTGAAATTACTTTAGAATCCAACCCAGACGACCTTAATAAAAACTTTCTCAAAGAATTATCTCAGACAGAAATTAATCGATTGTCCATCGGAACACAAAGTTTTTTTGACAAAGATTTAAAATTAATGAATCGTGCGCATAATGCTTCCGAAGCAGAAAGTTCGATTAAAAGAGCTCAGGATTTTGGATTAGAAAATATCAGTATTGATTTGATTTACGGTTCGCCAACTTCAAACTTCGAAATCTGGAAAGAAAACCTTAATAAAACTATCGAGCTTCAAGTTCCTCACGTTTCGTCTTATGCTTTGACAGTTGAACCAAAAACGGCCTTGGAAAAATGGATTGAGAATGGAAAAGTGAGTTCTCCCCACGAAGCGGAACAGAATCAAGAGTTCTACTATATGAAAGATTTTCTGAAAGATAATGGATTTGACCATTATGAGATTTCAAATTTTGGAAAGCAGGGCTTTCATTCAAAACATAATTCTGCATATTGGAAATCTGAACCGTATTTAGGAATTGGTCCTTCGGCGCATTCTTATAATGGCAGTTTGGAAAGAAGTTGGAATATCGCCAATAATCCAATTTATATCAAAAATCTGAACCAAAATATTCTTCCCAAAGAAACTGAAATCCTTTCCGAAAAAGATAGATTCAACGAAATGATGATGATTGGACTTAGAACAATTTGGGGCGTTGATTTGGATAAAATCAATCAAAACTTTTCTTCAGAAATAATAGATTATCTTAACCAAGAAATCAAACCTAAATTAGAATCCGGAATTCTTAAAATAGAAAATAATTACTTGAAAATTCCAGAAAAACATTGGTTTTTAGCAGACGGAATTGCGAGTGACCTATTTATAGTCTAAAGACTTCGACGAGCTTAGTCTGACAATGCATAATTAGTATCAGAGTTGTCACATTGAGCTTGTCGAAATGTTTTTCAGAATAAAAAAATCACTATTTTTGTGAAGTTAAATCTTTGCTGAGTTTTACGTCTTTGCGAACTTAAAAACGTTTCAATAGTCGAAAAAACTTTGCGGACTTAGCGTTCAAATAACAGATAAAAGATTATCTCTTGAAAAAGAAAAAAGCCGACTACACCCATCTTTCAGCTAATCAACCCATCGGGATTTTTGATTCCGGCGTTGGCGGATTGACGGTTGCAAAAGAAATCAAAAGATTGTTGCCCAATGAAGATTTGATTTATTTTGGTGATACAAAACATCTTCCTTACGGTGAAAAATCCCGTGAGGCCATCGTCGGTTATTCAACAAAAATTACCAATTTTCTGATTGAGCAAAATTGTAAAGCGATTGTAATTGCTTGTAATACCGCTACAGCCAATGCTTTGCAGGAAGTTCAGGAATTAGTTGCGGACAGAGTTCCAGTGATTGATGTGATCAATCCTGTGGCTGAAAAAGTATCTTACGAAATTCATAACAACGTTGGTGTAATTGCCACTAAAGCAACCGTGAATTCCGGACTTTATAAAAAATCAATCCGAAAACATAACAAGTTCATCAAGGTTGACGAATTGGCAACACCGCTTTTGGTTCCTGCAATTGAAGAAGGTTTTAAAAATCATCCGATTACCCATTCGATTATTTATAATTATCTGAGTAATAGTAAATTAAAGAATATCGAAACTTTGATTCTCGGTTGTACACATTATCCACTTCTGATTGACGAAATCAAGCAATATTACGGAAACAGAGTCCGTGTCATTGACTCTCCGAATATTGTTGCCAATCAGTTGAAAATGATTTTAGACAAACATCATCTTTTGAATGAAGAGAATCATCAATCCACATATCAATTTTTCTTGTCGGATATTACTAAGAATTTCGAAAAAATATCAAAAAAATTCTTTGGAAAATCGATAGATCTGGAATTGAAAGTTCTTTAACATTTAAACCATATAGACAAATAGTTTTTACTTAATAAAATTTTGAGAAACAAATAGTAATTTGCTATTTGCTCTTTATTATTTAAATTTTCAGCTTAATTTTCTATGTGCCTATGTGGTCAAACAACTAGAAATTCTCATTTCTGAAAATACTTTTGATTTCATCAATCTCATTTTGAACCATATTTTTCGTTCGTTCACCAAAGTGTAGCGTATTTTCGATTTTGTTGTTGCCTTCCCAGGTTATCTCGATTCCGCCATTTGCAATTTCTTTTTTACAAAGAAAATCAGGGACAATTGAGAATCCCGAATTTCCACTTAAACAACGCACGATCGAGCAAATATTTGGAACAATATAATTTGGTTTGAAGTCCGGATGTCGGTTAAAATTGGCTTTCCAGAAGTTATTCAGATGTTCCATATCCGCTGCTGTGCTGTACCAGATTTGCTGTTTCAACCAGTTTTCGGCCTCTTCGATCTTATTGGTTTTAATTAATTTTTTGAATTCCGAAGTATCAGTTCCAGTTCCATTAATCAAAACAATTTTTTCCTTAGAAAAAGCTTCGAAATTCAGGTTTTTAAGATTGGTTTTTCTTGGAGTAATAATCAAGTCCAGCAATCCATTGTCCAAATCCGTAAACATCTGTTCATACATTCCAAAACGGATGATCACATTGAAATCAAATGTCGGAATATGCTTTTCCAAAGTGAATTGAAAGGTTTCAAAACACATCCCTACACTTACAGTTGGACGTTCAGTTTTCGTGGTTTTATGAAAAGTTTGTTCGGCCGTTTCCAGTTTCAAGAGAGGTTCCAAAGTGAAATTATAAAGAATCTTCGCTTTCTCTGTCGGAATTAGTTTCTTTGAAATCCTTTCGAACAAAGAATAACCAACATAAGCTTCCAATGAACCAATATGAAGGCTAACACCAGGTTGGGAAATATATAATTCCTTCGCCGCTTTGGTATAAGACTGAGTTTCATAAACACTTTTAAAGGTTCTAAGCCATTCCAGATTTATCATTTTTGTATTATAATTATAATGCAAATATATAATTTATATTATTTTTATAATTGATTTTTCTGTCGGAAATTTGCAGTATCAATAATTTATAATTTAAATAATGAAAAAAATATTCATAATAAACGGCGGACAGACGTTCGCACATTCCGGTGGAGCTTTTAACAAAACGATTACCAATTGGACAAAAGATGTTTTGGAAAGCATTAATTTCGAAATTAGAGTAAGTAATGTGAATGAGGAATTTGATGCAGTTCAGGAAGCCGAGAATTTCAAATGGGCAGATATTGTGGCTTACCATTTTCCAGTCTGGTGGTTTCAGGTTCCGAATCGTTTGAAATTTTACATCGACGAAGTTTTCACGGCTGGCCACAATAATGGAATCTATAAAAGTGACGGACGTTCCCGAGTGAATCCGGCGATTAATTACGGAACCGGCGGTTTGATGCACGGTAAAAAATATTTTGTAACCACAAGTTGGAATGCGCCGGAAATTGCTTTTACTCTGGAAGGTGAATTTTTCAACCAGCATTCTGTGGATGAAGGGGTTTTGTTTGGTTTTCACAGGATGAACGCCTTCACAGGAATGACACTTTTAGGAAGCTTCCATTTCCACGATATGGAGAAGGCAGCTACTAAAGAAAGAATTGATAATTATGAAATTGAGTATAAAAATTATCTGAAAAATGCCTTGGAAACTGAGGAATTGAAAGTGTTGAATTAATTAAATAAAATCAAAATGTCAATCTATTTAACAGCGATTTTGAAATCGAAAAAAGATAAAATTCAGGATTTGAAATCAATTCTTGATAATATGGTCCTGAATACAAGAAAGGAAGAGGCTTGCGAAAAGTATGAACTACAACAAAGTCTGGATGACGAAACGGTTTTTATCTTTCACGAGATTTGGAAAAGTAAAGAGGGTTTGGATGCTCACAATCAACAATCTTACATTCTAGAATTTGTTGAAAAAGTTCCTGATTTATTAGAAAATCCAGCTGAGATTTATCTTGCGAAATTAGTTTAAAATAAAAACGCCCCGATTAATCGAGGCGTTTTTTTATAATGAAATAGTTTTATTGATATTAATATCTTCCAAAAATCGATTATCGTGAGAAACTACAATCAAAGTTCCCTCATAATCGTTGATAGCTGATGTCAAAATCTCAATATTTTGGATATCGAGATTATTCGTTGGCTCATCCAGAATTATCATATCAGGCGAAATATTCTGAATAGAAAGACAGCAGAGTAGAAGCTTTAGTTTTTCGCCTCCGCTTAAGAATTTGCACTTTTTGTCCCAATCGTTTTTCCAGAAAAGAAAACGTGCTAAAATGGTTTTAATCTCGTGTTCTTCAAGGTTTTTTGAATTGAATTGCTGAGTTTGTTCATAAACCGAAAGTTCATTTTTAATCAAAGAATATTCTTGGTCAATGTAAATCGTTTTCTTTTCTGATAAATAAATCTCGCCAAAATTCGGTTCAATTTCTCCCAAAATCATTTTAATCAAAGTTGTTTTCCCAGAGCCGTTATCGCCTTTTATCACAATTCTTTCTCCACTCACAATTTGAAAATCGAGATTATTTTTCCAAAGATTTTCTTGATGATAATTGAAATTAATTTGTTCCGCTTTGACCAGAATTTTCCCTTTATGAAGATGAGAATTATCGAAATTGATTTTCATTTTATCAATTCCGGAAAGATTATCTTTCAAACTGTGAAGATTTTCTCTGATGTTATCGATTTTTTCAGAATGAACCGATTTCAGTTTTGAGGTGCTGTTTTCCGCTTTGTTGCGAAGTGTGTTCATCATAATTCTGGAAACGCCCGATTTTTCCTGCTTTCCTTTTCCTCGGGAATCCAATTTGTTTTGCCTTTCAATCGTTTCGCGTTCTTTTTCTTTGGCTTTTTTCAATTCCTTTTCTCGGTTTTGAATGTTCTGTTCCAGCGAATTTTGTTCGATTTTTTTCTGTTCAGAATATAAATCATAATTTCCTCCATAAACCGAAATTCCGTTTTTATTAAGTTCACAAGTTTTGTCTAAAAGATTGAGTAAAACTCTGTCGTGACTTACAATCAAAAGACTTTTCGAAGTTGATTTAATAAATTCATAAAGCAAATTTCTACTTGCCAAATCCAGATGATTCGTTGGTTCGTCCATTAAAATCAAATCAGACTGATGAATCATCATTCCTGCGAGAAACAATTTGGTTTTTTGTCCGCCACTTAGATTTTTTAATTTTAGATTTAAATCAAAATCGGGTAGATTCCAATATGTGAAAGCTTCTTTAATTCTGTCCTCGATTGTCCAATCATCATTCAGAATTTCCATATTTTCTTCAGTTACAGAACCATTTAGAATTTCCTTTAGAGCATTCAGTTTTTTATCAAAATTTAAAGCTTCAGCAATATTCAAATGATTATATTGACCGAAAATTTGCGGAATATAATAGATATTTGAATCAGATTTAATCGTTCCTGATTTTGGGTGTAATTCGCCAGCAATTATTTTGAGCAAAGTTGATTTTCCGGAACCATTATTTCCTATTAAAGCTGTTTTTTCCTGATAATTAAGGGTAAAGTTGATGTCCGAAAAAAGAACATCTTTATTAGGATGTTGATAAGATATATCTTGTAAAATTAACATAATTTCTTTTTTAAGATGAACAATAGCAGACGAGTTGGTCCGCAGAAGATTGCCTGAAAAGAAATTGAATTTTACATTTTAATCTTTAGAATTTTATTTCTGCAAAGTTAGAAATTATTTTTAAAATCAAAAAAAGCCTTGAATTTCCAAGGCTTTTATTATTAAATCACATCCAGAATCTCTTCAAAATTCAATCTAGATTTGGCTTTGAGTTTCGGTTGATTGAAATCATTTTCATCTCTCACACCAATTGCGACTGCGAACAACGTTGTGTATTTTTCATTATTCAGAATAGCGTCATATTTTGCAATTTCAATTCCTTCCATTGGTGTAGAATCAATTTCCATTTGAGCACAAGCGCTCAACAAAACGCCTAACGCAAGATAAACCTGATGCGACATCCAGTTTTTTGTGTAATCTTCGCCGTGTGGTTTTATCATTTTGTTGTAATATTCTATAGAACCTTCAGGTAAATTCCTTTCAATTTGTTTTTCAAAATCTTCCACATTTTTCAATACCTGAAAAACTACCAAAAGCTGGCTGTCATTGATTTTTTCTTTGTTGAAATAAGAAACTTCAGCAAATTCTGATTTAGCTTTTGAATCTTCTACAAAAGTGAATTTCCAAGGCTGGCTGTTGATTGAAGATGGACTCAGATGCAGAATCGATTTCAATTGTTCTTTAATTTCATTGCTAAGTTTTCCTTCAGAATTATACTTTTTTACAGTGTATCTTTTCTGCATTTTGGTAAGAAATGTTTCCATAATTTTGTACTATCAATTTTATAGTTGCAAAAATAAGTAGTGTTTATTAACTTTGCAATAACGGTCAATAATGATAGTATATGTTTTTAATCGATAATAAAAAATTTCCTTGCGGAACAAGCGTTACAATGCGTTTTATCGGAGGCAAATGGAAAGCAGTCATTCTCATTCATCTTGCAAAGGGAACGAAACGATATAATGAAATCAGGAAAGAAATCCCGACAATCACGGAAAGAACCTTGAGTCTGCAGTTGAAACAACTAGAAGATGACGGAATTATCGAGCGGAAAGTTTACACGCAAAAGCCACCGCTAATGGTAGAATATTCTTTGACTGATTTTGGGAAAACTCTGATTCCTGTCCTGCGTTCGATTTGTGATTGGGGAAATGAAGCGATTAAAGATTGTGATAAGATATTGGTTCAGAGTTGATTATAATCCGATTTTCTTCATAACGGTATTCAACTTTTGCTTCCATTCTGCGGGTTTTGTGGAATAACCGGAAGATGCGATGGCTACAAACCAATCGTTATGGTCTTGCGAACCTTTTAGCTTTTCATAGAATTTTCTTTTCGAAACCCATTCGCAAAAAGCGCGATAGGAAGCTTTGGAATCCGTAAAACTTTTGAATCTGGAACTATTGACATTATTTCTTCCTGTCATTCCAAAATGATTGTTCAGGACTTTGCAAGCCGAACTTGTCCCGCCGCCGGTTTCCATATAAGCAATCGAGAGAATCACAACTGTTGGAATCCCAAATTCCTGAGAAAGTTCTGTTGCAATTGTTTTGTATTGATTGATGTAAGAATTCTGAGCAGAGATTTTCAAACTGAAAAACAGAATGAAAATCATTAATGATCTGATGTTGAAATTCTTCATATTACAATTGATTTTATTCAGAAACAGCTTCAGCTTCGAAGAAAGAAAAACTTACGTTTCCGTATTTTCTGGTGTCTTTCAAGTTCGGATGAGAAAACTTTAGTCTACTCTGGTGTTCCAAAATGAAAACGCCGTTCGGTTTCAGTAATCCGTTGTTTAAAACCAGATCAATCATTTCCTTATATTTACTTTCTTCAGTTTCGAAAGGCGCATCTGCGAAAATAATATCATATTTTTTCTCGTGATTTCTTTTCCTTTTCAGCCAATCGAAGACATCTGCCCGTTGAACATTCACCTGTAATCCCATATCCAAATCATTGGCTGTGGAATTGATGAATCCGGCGTGTTTTGGATTCAGTTCGATCGATGTGATGTCCTGACAATCGCGTGAAGCAAATTCCAAAGTAATGGAACCAATTCCGGCAAACAAATCCAAAACGGAACAAAATTCCAGATCAAATCGGTTTTCAATCATACTGAAAAGCGCTTCTTTTGCGAAGTCAGTTGTTGGTCTTACATCGAAATTTTTTGGCGCCGCGATTTTCTTGGCTTTCCATTTTCCGGATATGATTCGGTACATAATTGATAGTTGATAAATGATAATTCTCTAATTTCTTAGAGTTTAAATTTTTTCTTGCCTTAACTCAAAACGAAATTCTTCTTATGCAAATTGTCGAAAATGATTTTCAGATTTGGGACGAATTTCTGCATTTCCGAAATGAAGGTTTCGTTTTCAGTTGTTTCTCCATAAATATAAAAGTAAGTTTCAGAAATCCCGAAATCAATTTTACTCAATGTAAACATTATGAAGTATAGAAAATCCACTTCCGAAGCTGCGTCAAGGTTATTGTAAAGAATAACTTTTTTGTTTTCAATAGCGAAAAATTCTGCTTGCTGATGGTAAAGGTTCACGTGGATTTCTTTTCGGTTTTTCACATTCAGGGAATTCAGAAACTTTTCACCTGAAAAATTGAAATGAACCGGAACTTCCAACTGTTTTATTTTTGTGTAAAATTCTTTAGGAAAGCTATAATAAAACTGAATCCCAAATTTCTTATTCACAGAAAGCATCAGCTCTTCCGCATCTTTTCTGACATCGGCGTTGTAGGAGATAAGATCATAGCCCAAATCGTGCTGGTCAAAACCTTCTTCCACAATCGAAAAATGATTGATCGCAGAGATCACAGAGATTTCCGAAAACTTTTCCGAAGCCAAAACTTCATTCAGTTTTTCCTCAACCAGATTTTTTGGTGTTTCTTCATCTTTCAGAAAGATTTTTTCCTCCAGAACTTTTCTGGACTTAGAAATCTGCCACTGCAAACCATCTTTCGTAAAAAGCAAGGATAATTTCCTCATATTTTGATGTCAATAAAATTAATTTTTGGGCAGCTATTTCCGCCTTCCGCTCCCAATCTTTTTTGCTCACGTTTTCTCTTAAAAATAGAACTAGAGTCCACGCAAAAAAAGGATTTCCGCTCAAGTCGGGCTGCAGATTCTATTTCTTTAAAATCTTCAACATAAAAATCCAACTTTATCATTCCGTAGCAATCTAAACTGCTGAGATTCCTACGGAATGACAAAGCAAGTATTTTAGAGATTGTAAATTTAAAATAGATTCTTGAAAGTCTTTATATCTCTATTCTTTCATCTAAAAGTCCAAATTGGAGATTTGCAAAGTTAAAAAATTAAAACTTTACTATTTCACTCTCGGTCAATTCTTATATTATGGTTATCTTCGCAGTTAATTTGATTTATTCTCAGGATGAACAAGATATCAATTTTACTTATATTATTCGTTTTTCAGTTGAGCTACTCTCAGCAGTCCATTAAGTTTGAAGATTCGGATTTTGCAACAATCTTAGCCAAGGCCAAAGCAGAAAAAAAACTTGTTTTTATGGATGCTTATGCAGCTTGGTGCGGACCTTGTAAACTGATGGAAAAAAATGTTTTCACAGATAAAGCTGTTTCAGATTATTATAATCAAAACTTCATCAATGCCCATTTTGATATGGAAAAGGGCGAGGGTAAAACGCTTGCTGCAAAATACGGAATCCGAAGCTACCCAACGTTTTTATTTTTAAATGGCGAAGGCGAAATCGTTGGTAAAGAATTGGGTTACATCCAAACGAAAGAATTTTTGGAATTAGGAAAGAAAAATAATAATCCGAGTTTGGTCAATACAAACCTGAAAGATGAGTTCCTGAAAGGAAAGTTAGACCAACCAGCATTATTGAATTTCATCAATCTTTACGCAAGCAAAGACCCGGTTTTGGCTAAACAAGCATCGGAAAAATATTTTGCCAATAAAAAAGACAAAGAGTTTTCTGGCGAAGAAGTCAACGCACTTCTGAATTTTACCCAATCTGTAGATGATGCCAATTATAAAGTTTTCGTAGCAAATAGATCTGAGATCACAAAGCTTCTTCCAGAAAATAATTATAAGCAGTTTGACAATTATCTTAAATTGATGAAATTGGTGACATCAGCAACAGACGAAAAAACAAAAACAATCGATGATGCAAAAATCCTTAAAGAAGGAGAAGGTTTGTTCCCAAAAGAAGAACTTACAAAAAGTTTGAATCTTTACAAGTTGAATTATTACTCGGCTCACGATAATTTTCCAGCTTACGAAAAGACAGCCTTAGAATATTACAAGAATCCGGATGAGTTCAATAATAATGAGTTGTTGGCAGCTGCAAGTACAATCAGTGAACAATCAAAAGATATCAAATCTCTTCAAGCGGCATCACGTTGGGCGGAGAAAGTGGTTATGTCTTCAGAAAACTTTGATTCTACAAGCATTTTGGCAACATTATATGAGAAATTAGGAAAAAAAGAAGAAGCTAAAATGTTTGCAGGAATGGCAGCCAATTTCGCAAAAGAAGAAAACAGAGATGCCACAAAAATGAACGAAATACTGAACAAAAAATAATGATGAAAAAACTCATAACTTCAAGTTTAATATTGGTCTCAGTCTTTTGCTTTTCACAAAAAAATGAAACTTATATAAAGGCTAATGCTTTATTTCTACCTGTAGGAATGTTAAATGTAGGTGTTGAGCATGGTTTCTCAGAACATATTACTGGACAGGCGGATTTATTTGTTTCTCCTTGGAAATCGTTCGCAGGAAAACACGCACAAGTTTATATGTTGGGGTTCAATGGAAGATATTATTTTAATCAAGCTTTCAAAAAATTCTATGTTGGCGTTGATTTTTCATTGGCGAGATTCAATATCCAAAAGTGGGGATATTGGAATGATAATTTTTATGTTCATAAAAATGGAGTGGTGACGCCTTATATTAATTCTAATTTATATCAAAGAGGATATTCATTTATGTTAGGCGGATTAGCTGGTTATCAGTTTACTCTGGGCGAAAGATGGAACCTTGATCTATATCTTGGTCTTGGGACGATGCAAAGTTTTTACAAAGGATATGACAAGTTGAGCGGTGACCGCTACGATACAGAAGGAGATTCTATGGGTAGAGAAACGAACAGGAGTGGTGAGTTGCTTCCTTACAAAGGTGGGATAATGATTTCTTATAAACTTTAAAGATGAATTTCAAAAATCCAAAATATATACTGATTGCAGTTATTACTTTCATCATTATTTTTCTGATGAATTATATTGGAAATGATTCGCCAGATAAACTTTCGAGAGCTTTGTTAACTGCTTTTTCTGCAGTAATAGGTCTGGGAATTGGAATGTGGATTTACAGCAAACGCGACAAAAACGACGAACGTAATAATTTTGATTAATTAAACTGATTTTTATGCAGATCGATCTACAATCTGGTAAAAAAATATATTTCGCTTCCGATCAGCATTTCGGAGTTCCTGATTTGCAACAAAGCCGAATTAGGGAAGAGAGATTTATCCGTTGGTTGGATCAAATCAAAAGAGATGCACAAATTCTTTTCTTGATGGGCGACCTTTTTGATTTTTGGCACGAGTGGAAATATGTTGTCCCCAAAGGCTATATCAGGGTTTTAGGAAAAATTGCCGAGTTGAAAGATTCTGGAATCGACATTTATTTTTTCGTTGGTAATCACGATTTGTGGATGAAAAATTATTTCGAAGTTGAATTGGGAATTCCTGTTTTCTTCGAAAAAAGATATTATGAAATTAATGGTAAGCAATTTCTTTTAGCGCACGGCGATGGACTTGGACCTGGTGACAAAGGATATAAAAGAATGAAAAAAGTTTTTACCAATCCTCTTGCTCAATGGGCTTTCAGATGGTTACATCCAGATATCGCAATGAAAATTGCCAACTATATGTCGCAGAAAAATAAGATGATCTCTGGTGTTGAAGATCAAAAGTTTTTAGGTGAAGATAAAGAGTTTTTGATTCTCTATTCAAAAGAAAAACTGAAGACAGAAAAAATCGATTATTTTGTTTACGGTCATCGCCATTTGCCAATGGTTTTGGATTTGGACAAAGGAGCGAAATATATCAATCTTGGCGACTGGATTTCTTATTTCACTTATGGCGTTTTTGATGGAGAAAATTTTGAATTAAATTCATTCGAATCTTAAAAACAAGTTGTGAAGTAACAAAATGTTGGTAGAAAAAGAGTAATAATGATAAAAAGCGGCGAAGTCGCGACATCTTGGTAAAAATGAAGCAGAATATTTTTGATATTAAAACAGAAGAAGACTTCCGATTAGCTTGCGTAGAAACTTTTTTATATCAATATGAGAATGTAGAAGTTTATAGGAAATTTGTTGATTATTTGAACATCAATCCTTCATCAATTCATCAAGTTTCCGATATTCCATTTCTACCGATTGAGATGTTTAAAAATCATTTGGTTTTGGATGAAAATTCTAAAGCAGAGAATTATTTTCAAAGTTCCGGAACAACACAAATGAATCGCTCCAAACATTACATTGCTGATTTTTCTATTTACGAAGAAAGTATTTACAAAAGCTTTGAGCAATTCATTGGAAAGCCTGAAGATTATATTTTTTTAGGTTTACTTCCTAATTATTCTGAAAATCCACATTCCTCTTTGATTTATATGATTAATTTTTTGATTAAAAAATCTGATAAACCAGAGAACGGTTATTTCCTTTATAATCATCAGGAATTATTTGATTTGCTTCAAACTTTAACGGATAAAAAAGTAATTCTATTTGGTGTTTCTTTCGCATTATTAGATTTCTTAGATTATTGCAACTCAAACTCTAAAACTCTCCAATTCTCCAACTTTCTCACAGTGATAGAAACTGGCGGAATGAAAGGGAGAAAAGAAGAAATGACGAAAGATGAACTGTTGAAAATATTCCAAGAAGGCTTCAAAACAGAAAAAATTTATTCAGAATATTCGATGACAGAGTTGTTGTCTCAAGCTTATTCTCTAGGCGAAAATATCTATAAAAGTCCCAACTGGATGCGAATTCTCATTAGAAATACAGAAGATCCTTTTTCATATATTGAGGACGGAAGAACGGGCGCAATTAATATCATAGATTTAGCCAACAAACATTCTTGTTCATTTATTGCAACTCAGGATTTAGGAAATGTTCAAGATAATACGTTTCAGGTTTTGGGAAGAATTGATCATTCTGATATCCGAGGCTGCAGTCTTTTGGTTTCCTAAATTTTAATTAAATTTAATTTTAAAAACACAATTTGATTTATTTAAAGTCTAATTTAAAATCTGCCTAATGAGGTTTTTATCATTAATTTTTCTACTTTCTTTTTCTTTCTTCAAATCTCAAAAATGCTATGATTTGAAGACAGTTTTGAAAGTTGAGCCAACAGAATTATACAAACCCCATTTATTAGCTTCACAGAATTTCGGAGTTACTATTTTAGAAAATACAAAATCAGTTGATAAGTACATTGCGAAAGGAAAATTCGTAAAGGTTAAGAAGAAATCAAGAGGTTACAGATTGCAGACTTTAGAATATAGCCGACCATATTTGGTTAAGAAGGCAAGAACAACTTTGGAAAGGATGGCGAATGATTTTGCTGCAAAAACAAAAAGTTTCTTTGTTGTTTCATCTGTTACCAGAACTTTGGAAGACCAATGCAGATTGCGAAAAGTGAATTCTAATGCGTCTTTGGGAATCAGTTCTCATAATTACGGCTCTGCGTTTGATATTTCGTATGTTAGATTTGACCACAAATTGAAAGTCAATCCAAAATTGGAAAAAGAATTGGAGAAAGTTTTGACAGAGTATAAAAATCTTGGTAAAATCTTTTATATTAAGGAGAAGCAGCAAAGCTGTTATCACGTTACAGTTCGTAACTACTAAAGTTTGAATTGATGTTGAAAATAGAAGAACTCGTTCACGCTTTTGTCACTTCCAATTGTGACTTTGATAAAGAAATTGTTTTGACTAATTTTTTCCATTCCGACTGGGAAGCGGATATTTTATTGATTAATAATGAAGGTTTCAGCCACGAAATTGAAATAAAATTATCCAAATCCGATTTCAAAAACGATTTCAAAAAGAAATACACAAACCAAAAAACTGGAGAAAAGTTTCTGAAGCACGATAAGATTGGCTGTGGAGATTATATCTGCAATTCATTCAGTTTTCTTGTTCCAATGGGAATGATCGATCACAAAGAGATTCCTGAACATTGTGGAATTATTGAGTTTTACCACGACGAAGACAATTGGGAAACGACTTTTTACAAAATCCGGAAACCAAAAATGATTCATGAAGATTCTTATTGGAAACTTTGTGACAAAGACTATTTTCTAAGAAATCTTGCCAGAAACCTGCTCGTCAAGAAATTTGAATTGAAAGGGAAAAAAGAAGAATTAATTTTCAAAAGTCCATTTGAGGTTAAGAATAAAAAATAAATCCTACTTTATTAAGTAGGATTTATCTTTAGAAATGATTCTACGCTTATAGTTTTTCAGGTTTTTCAATCAATAAATTATAAGTGAAGGCTGCAAAAACTCCACCCAGAATTGGCGCTACAATAAACAGCCAAAGTTGTGACAGTGCTTCTCCACCAGCAAATAATGCTGGACCAATACTTCTTGCAGGATTTACAGAAACACCTGTAATTTTGATTCCGACAATGTGAATCAGAACCAAAGAAAGTCCAATTGCCAGACCAGCAAAGCCTCCGTGGATATTCTTAGTAGAAGTAGATCCCAGAATTACCATCAAGAAGATGAATGTGAAAACAAACTCAGCAACCAAAGCAGCTACAGTTGTATATTCATCCAGATAGCCAGTTCCCCAGCCATTAGAACCCAAAGCCCAAGGTCCTAATTCAGCACCTGGATGATTGGTATAAATGACATACAGTATTCCTGCACCAATAATAGCGCCGATTACTTGTGCAACAACGTAGTACAAAGCTTCTCCCAATTTCATTCTGCCAGCCGCAACCATCGCCAATGAAATAGCAGGATTGATGTGACATCCGGAAATGTGTCCGATAGCGTATGCCATTGCGACCACACTCAAACCAAATGCAAAAGAAATTCCCAGAAGCCCGACACCAGTTGTTCCATCAGCGCCAGCAATCACTGCGCTACCGCAGCCCATTAATACAAGAACCATTGTGCCAATCATTTCGGCAACAAATTTTGAAGTTGTTGATACCATTTGTTTTGTTTTTTTAATAGTTTATTAAAACAAATCTAATAAAATTTTTAATTGGTTGTGAATAATTCAAAAAATATTTGTTGACTGACAAAATTTCCAATTATTTTTGTCATTCCTGTAATGGTTTGTTTTTTGAGCTAAACATTTGTATAAATTTTAGAATTATGGCTTTAAAATATTCAATTCTCGATTTGGCAACTATTGTCAAAGGCGATGATATCAATAAAACGTTTCAGAAATCGGTGAAATCTGCACAACACGCAGAACAACTTGGATTTACAAGATATTGGTTCTCGGAGCATCATAATTTCCCTAATGTTGCGAGCGCTTCAACATCGGTATTAATTGGTCATATTGCTTCACAAACCACAACTTTACGAGTTGGTTCCGGAGGTATTATGCTGCCCAACCATTCCACTTTATCTGTCGCAGAGCAATTTGGAACTTTGGATGGATTGTTTCCTAGCAGAATTGATTTGGGATTGGGAAGAGCACCAGGAACGGATATGTTGACAGCAACTGCATTGAGAGGAAATAATTTCAATCCGAATTATAATTTTGAATTCCATATTAAAGAACTTCAAAAATATTTATCTAATGAAAATGCTGAAGCGAAAGTACGAGCGATTCCAGGCGAAGGTGCGGATGTTCCGCTTTACATCTTGGGAAGTTCTACAGATTCAGCTTTTTTAGCAGCTAAATTAGGTCTGCCTTACGCTTTTGCAGCCCATTTTGCGCCTTCTCAATTGGAAGTGGCTTTGGAAATCTATAGGGAACATTTTCAGCCCTCTGAATTTCTTGATGAACCTTATGTGATGATTTGTATTAATATTATTGCGGCAGATTCTGTAGATGAAGCTCATTATTTATCAACGTCGCATTTCCAGGCTTTTGTCAATATTTTGACTGACCAAAGACAGCCTCTTTTACCACCAGATGAAACCGAATTGGCTGGTATTTCAGATGAAGTAGCTCTTCATCTGAATAGAATGGCTGCTAAAACATTCGTTGGAGACAAAGAAACTTTGAAAGAAAAACTCACCAAGTTTAAGAAGGATTACAAACCAGATGAGATTATTGTTTCAGGAAACATCTATGATTTTGATAAAAAACAAAGGTCTTACGAGATAGCTTCAGAAGTTATCAAATCACTATAATTAAAAAAAAGCACAAACTTAGGTTTGTGCTTTTTGTTTTATTTCAGAACATCAACTTCAATTGTACTGCTGTTGAAGACTTTGATATTGGCTTTTGTATAATCTTCCTTGGTTGCTTTGTAAGGATTTTCAAGGAACTTCTGAGGATTGATGGCCATCAAAGGAAACCAAGTACTCTGAACCTGAATCTGGATTTTATGTCCTTTTTTGAAAGTGTGCAAGACATCTTGCAATTTTACATTCACAATTTCTTCTTTATTTGGAGTCAAAGCTTCCGGTTTTTCAAAACTATTACGGAATCTTGCAGGCATTATTTCGCTTCTTACCATTTGATGATAGTTGGCATAAACGACATTGGGTTTGTCTGGACTTGCTTTCTCATCAGAAGGATAAACATCAATTAATTTAACTGCAAAATCTGCATCGGTGGAAGTGGTAGCTATTTTCAGTTTAGTTAAAATCTCTCCGGCAAAAGTAACATCACTATCCAAAACATCCGTTGTAAAAGTTAAAACATCTGGTCTGTAACTCGCAAATCTCTGGTCTTCGCTCATATAATTCCTTGGTGTGAATCCATTCATATCTTTGTAATTCTCGCTGCTTAAAACAGGTTTGTTGGGGTCAGAAGTATATTCTGAAAATGCAACTTGATTCAGAATGTTTTTAGCTAATGTTCCAGAATTATCAAGATAAAAAGTAACTTTTTGAGTTTGTTTTGGCGGCCAGTTTTCAAATTGTTCCCATTCTTTTTTTCCGGTGTCAAACATATAAGCTTCCGGAAGTTTTGCCGCAGTTTTAGAATCTTCTTTCAAATAATGATGAAAGAATGGTTGTTCTATATTTTTCTGATAATAAGTAGCGATGCTGTCTCCGAAATAAATGTCATTATGAAAATGTTTCCCTTCTTCTCTGTTCCAGCCTCCGTGGGAGAAAGGTCCCATCACAATCGTGTTCTTTGCTTTCGGACTAGATTTCTCAATGGTTTTATAAATGTTAAGCGGACCAGCCAAATCTTCTGCATCAAACCAGCCGCCAACTGTCATCACAGCGTGGTTGACGTTTTTAAGATGAGGTAAAAGATTTCTTTTTTGCCAGAACTCATCATAGTTGGGATGATTCACAACTTCCTGCATAAAGAAATTGTCTTTATAGTATTTATCCACACCATCTTTCAATGTTCCCATATTTTTGTAGAAAAGGTAACCGTCATCAGAAGTTGGTTTTATCATTTTATCAACGAACCAGCTTTTGTCTTCAGCTTTAGTTTTCTGAACTCCGAACACTGGAAACGTTTTGAAATAACCCATCAAGAATGCACCGTTGTGATGGAAATCGTCAAACCAAAAATTAGAAATTGGTGCTTGCGGTGAAGAAGCTACCAAAGCAGGATGGTTCGCTAAAGTTCCGACTGCTGTGTAAAATCCAGGATAAGAAGTTCCATATTGCCCAACTTTTCCGTTGTTATTTTGAACGTTTTTTACCAACCAATCTATAGTATCATAAGTGTCGGTGCTTTCGTCCACATCTTTTTTGGTTTTGTGGTCCACTTGTGGCGTCATATTCGTGAAAGTGCCTTCGCTCATATATCGTCCGCGAACGTCCTGAAAAACAAAGATGTATTTTTCTTTTTCGATGAAAGGGTTGGGGCTTAATTTTTTTCTGAAATTATTTTCGCCATAAGGTGCAATACTGTAACAAGTTCTGTTCATAATGAATGGATACTTATTGCTTTTTGAAATGTCTTTTGGTGTGTAAATAATCGTAAACAGTTTGGTTCCGTCTCGCATCGGGATATAAACTTCTTTTTTGGTGAAGTTGTCTTCAACAGAATTGGTTTGTGCAAAACCGAAACTAACTGTTATAAAACAGAAAAACACTAAGAACTTTTTCATTGAAAATAAATATTTGAATAAAATTAAAGTTTTTGATGGAATTTGGACTAGAAACTTGGACAAATGTTTGGTTTGAAACTGTAAATCTGTTTTGTGCGAAGCACGCCCCGGCTTGAGCGGAAATCCTTTTTACACAACACAGTGAAGTAAAAAGATTGGGAGCGGAAGACGGATAAAGGCGCCCAAATTATTTTGAATATAGACATAAAAAAAACCTGACTCGTTGGAATCAGGTTTTGTATATTTTTAATTTTCCTATAATCCGAAAATTTTAGCGAATAGATCCGGAACAATTCCCATAGAAACCAATGCTAAAATTATCACTACAGAAACGATATTGTAAGTGATACTCGTTCTTTCCGTATTGTGGAAGTTGTCTTCTTTGTAGAAAAACATTGCGATGATTAATCTCAAATAATAAGCGATACTCAATGCTGAACCCAGAACAGCAATCAGAACTAAGAACTCATAATGTCCGCCAATCGCTTGATTGAAGATTCCTAATTTTCCGATGAAACCGGCTGTCAAAGGAATTCCCGCCATTGATAGCATTGAGATGGTAGAAACAACTGCTAACAAAGGTTCTCTTTTTCCCAATCCGTTGAAAGCGGCAAAAGAAGTTTCTTTTTTGATTTTCTCAACCCAAATCAAACTGATGAAAACACCAACTGTTGCCAATGAATAAGCGAACAGATAATATCCTAAAATGTATGTTGAGAAGTTATTGATTCCGAAAAATATTAATGCGATATATCCTGCGTGAGAAACGGAAGAGTAGGCTAACATTCTTTTTGCATTGGTCTGAACCAATCCCATAACGTTTGCCAAAAGTAAAGTCAGGATGATGAAAACTCCTAATATATTAATCCAATCTCCAGCAATTCCCCCGAAAGCAATCGTCATCAATTTGAACAAAGCGAAGAATCCGGAAATCTTTACGACAGATGCCATAAAAGCTGTAATCAATGATGGTGCGCCTTGATAAACATCTGGACTCCACATATGGAATGGTGCTAACGATACTTTGAATGCCAATGCAGACAACATCAGGATAGCTCCCATTATCAGCATTAAGTTCTTAGGATTGTTGTAAGCAAAATCGTGAATGGCATAAAGGTCGAAACTTCCAGTACTTCCATAAACCAAAGCGACTCCAAACAAAAGAAATCCTGTTGCGAATGCTCCCATCAAAAAGTATTTCATAGAAGCTTCTGTAGAACGAAGATCCGTTTTATTAGCTCCAGCCATTACGTATAAAGGAATTGATAGAATCTCGATTCCGATGAATAATGTTACTAGGTTTTGGAAACCGAACAATACAATCCCGCCACAAAGTGCAAATAACATCAATGCATACAATTCTGACTGATGACTTCTGTGATTGCTGAATGCAAATCCTCCTAAAAAGAACAATAACAAAGTAACAGCCACCGATATTTTTGTAAACAATTCGGCATTGTAGCTGTATTCGTACATCGATTTGTACTGAGCAAAAAATTCGCAATCAGGAAGAAAACTAGTCGCCAGACCAATGATTAATCCCAAGATTCCGATATATCTTGCGTATTTGCCTTTCTCGAAAACACCTGAGAATAATACCAGAATTGCCGTAAGGAATAAAACTATTAAAACACTCATTTCTTTATTTATTTCGTAGGAAACCGGAAATCAGATGTCCGTTTTGAATTTTATTTAATATTTCTTTTTATCTGAATTGATTTCAAATCCATTCTTAGTTAAGCATAGAAGAGTAGATGAATCTTACAGAGCTTGTTACCATTTCTATAACTGGTTGAGGAAAAACGCCTAAAACAATTACGAAAACTGATAAACTTGCCAGTACTGTGAACTCCACTGAGCTGATGTCTTTTGTAGTAGCCAAAACAGCGTCGTCTCCTTTTCCAAACATTGTTTTTCCGTAGAATCTCAACATATAAGCTGCTGCAAGAATCAATGTTAATCCAGCTAAAACTGTCATTATTAGATTGTATGAAAAAATTGATTTCAATAAGATAAATTCTCCGATGAACCCGTTGGTTAATGGAACTCCCGTGGCACCAAGCAAAATAATCATAAACAATATGGCAAATTTAGGAGCGACTTTTGCCAAACCTCCCATTTTTCTGATATCTCTTGTTTTGAATCTTTTATAAAGAATATCTGCACAATAAAATAATCCAACTACATTAATCCCGTGAGCAAAACTTTGAATCATTGCACCTTGAGCCCCTTCGAAGTCTAATCCAACTCTCATTGTTACAACAGCTGAAGCAAAGATTCCCGCTACAATTAATCCAACGTGAGAAAGGGAAGAATAAGCAATCAATCGCTTGGTATCTGTAGAAATCATAGCGATTAAAGCCCCATATATCACTCCGATTACAGAAAGGATAATCACGATTTCTCCGGAAATCCCGCCAATTGCTAATGGTGTAATTGGTAATAAATATCTCATAACACCATAAACTGCCATCTTCAACATAATGCCCGATAACAACATCGAACCTTGCGTTGGAGAATATGTATAGGTGTCTGGCTGCCAAGTATGGAAAGGGAATACCGGTAATTTCACCGCAAAAGCAAAGAAAATAAACCAGAATATTACCGTTTGTTCGTTCACATTTAAGTTAGCATTGTACAAATCTGTCAATGCGAATGATGCTGCGTAATTGTAAACATAAATCAATCCAATCAACATAAACAAAGATCCTACAAATGTGTAAACAAAGAACTTGGTTGTGAATTTGAATCTTTTATCTTCCTGACCCCAAAGTCCGGCAATTAACCAGATTGGAATCAAAGTTACTTCCCAGAAAATGTAGAATAACAATCCGTCCAAAGAAGTGAAAACACCCAACAATCCGAATTGCATCAATAATATCAATGCGTAGAAAGAATTAGGGTAACCTTTTGACTCGTTGAAAGAAGATAAAGTAATGAGTGGAACCAAGATGTTGGTCAACAGAACCATCAGCATACTCATTCCATCAATCCCGAAATGGATTTTACTTTTGATATAATTGGACCAAGGTTCATTAATTTCATATTGCAATACAGCATCTACAGTTGGGTTGAAATCGAAATTCCCTAACATATAAAATGCGATGAACATCTGTGCAAAGCCAAAAGCTAATGCGATATATTTACTGGAAGGACTCTTCCAGAAAAATAGTAAAACCGAACCTACGAGAGGTAATAGTAATAATGTTAATAGTAAATACGACATTATTATTTCAATATAAAGTTAACAATCAATACAATTCCTATCGCCAATGACATAATTAGCACATAGTTTTCTACATTTCCGTTTTGGAGACGTTTTGCTGCACGTCCAGAATCTGCTGCTCCTAATCCAATGAAATTCACAATCGGGTCAAGAACTGCTTTATCAAACATTGCCGCCGCTTTTCCAGCTTCTTCGAAAGGCCTTACAATCATTGCATTGTAAATCTCATCCACGAATAATTTTTTAGCAGACAGTTTCTCCCAGCCTGTATATTTATCTTCAGGAAGAGCCATTTTTTTCTTGTTAACGTAGATGTTTTTAACAATGAACCAAACGCTGAAAAACATTACAACCGTTGCCCCAAGAAGAATCATTTCTGTATTAAAATCAACACCGGAAAGAGTCGCTTCCATTTCGCTGAAACTTTGTTCCGTCAATACTGGTTTCAACCATTCCATCAATTTAGCATAATGACCGTGACCGATGAAGTGAGGAAGATTGATAAAACCTCCGATAACTGAAAGGACAGCCAAAACGATTAATGGCAAAGTCATATTCAGTGGACTTTCGTGCAAGTGATGTTTCTGTTCTTCTGTACCTCTGAACTCTCCGTGGAAAGTCAAATAATACAATCTGAACATATATGCTGCGGTTGTTGCTGCCAAAACGAATAACATTCCCCAATAGATTGGGCTTTTAGCATAAGCTGCAACTAAAATTTCGTCTTTAGAAATCATCCCAGAAAGTAATGGGAAACCTGAAATCGCTAATGTTCCGATAAGGAAAGTGATATGTGTGATTGGAACATATTTTTTAAGTCCACCCATAAAACGCATATCCTGCTCGTTGCTCATTGCGTGGATTACAGAACCAGCTCCTAGGAACATCAAAGCTTTGAAAAAAGCATGTGTCATTACGTGGAACATTGCTGTTGTATAAGCGCCTAAACCTAAAGCGATGAACATAAATCCAAGTTGTGAAACTGTAGAATAAGCTAAGACTTTTTTGATATCATTTTGACGAAGTGCATAGAATCCTGCTAAAGCGGCAGTCAGGAACCCGATGAATAGAATCCCATCCTGAACAGTTGGCGCTAAAGTGAATAAGAAATTACTTCTTACTACTAAGTAAATACCAGCCGTTACCATCGTTGCTGCGTGAATCAAGGCTGAAACTGGCGTTGGTCCAGCCATCGCATCTGGTAACCAAGTATATAAAGGAACCTGAGCTGATTTACCAGTTGCTCCAATGAATAAGCTTGCCGTGATGAATATAATAATATTGCTGTCTAAAGCAAATTTTGAAGCATTCTCCTGTACGCTCAAATAATCGATAGCGTTGACTTGAGAAGCAATTGTGAAGATACCAATCAACAATGCCAAGTCACCAATACGGTTCATAATAAAAGCTTTTCTAGCCGCTTTTCCATAATCCTCGTTGGTGTACCAGAATCCAATCAATAGATAAGAACAAAGTCCCACACCTTCCCAACCGATGAACAAAATCAGATAATTGCTTCCTAAAACCAAAAGCAACATCGAAAAAATAAACAGGTTAAGGTAAGTAAAGAATTTGTAGAATCCTTTGTCGTGGCTCATATAGCCAATAGAGTAGAGGTGGATTAAAGACCCGATTCCGGTAATAATCATTACCATCATCAATGATAATTGGTCAACTTGGAAACCAAAATTAACCTGAATCCCATTCACTCTAAACCATTCAAAAGCTTTTACGATAACAGGTGCGCTATCACTTTTGAATCCTAAAAATATACTGGTTGCGATAACAAATGAAGCGAAAACTACTAATGTTGCCAATCCTCCAACAAAAACTTTCGGAAGATTCTTTCCAAAAAGTCCGTTAATCAGGAATCCGGCTAAAGGCAAAAGTACAATTGCGTAAACTAAATTTTCCATTCCTTTTATTATCCTCTTAATTTATTAAAAATACTCACGTCCACAGATTTGGTATTTCTGTACATCATTGCGATAATTGCCAATCCTACAGCTACTTCCGCTGCTGCAACCACCATAATAAAGAAAACCAAAAGCTGTCCGTTACCATCACCTTTGTAAGCAGAAAATGCTGCCAATAAAAGATTTACGGAATTAAGCATCAATTCTACACATCCCAAAATCACAATAGCATTTTTACGAAGCAAAACTCCCAAAACACCAAGGCAAAATAAAACGGTACTCAGAATAATGAAATATTCTAAAGGTACTTGTTGTATAAATGTATTCACTTCCATAATCTTATAAATCTTTTTTACCGATAAGAACAGCACCTACAATCCCTGCTAAAATCAGGATAGAGGCCAATTCGAATGGCAATACATATTCGTTAAACAATAATCTTCCCAGATTTTTGGTCAAACCAACCGAGTGGTCGATGTTGTCTGCAACTGTTGTTTTTCCTGAAAGACCTCTGTAAGCTCCCAACATTCCTACAAACAAGATACAAACAGAAATAATCCCAATGAACTTTGGAAGGCTTCCTTTCTTGCTTTCATCTTCTTTGTTCAAGTTCAACATCATTAGGATGTAAAGGAACAAAACCATAATGGCTCCTGTATAAACGATGATTTGAACAATACCTAAAAACTGCGCATTAAGGAGAATGTACATTCCCGCGATAGAGAACATCGTTACAATCAAAGAAAGAATGGCGTATAAAGGATTTCTTGCAAATACGAAGTAAACAGCACTTGCAATGGCGATAAACGCTACAATAAAAAATAAAATCTGATCCATTATTTTACTGCCTTTTTTTGTTTCTCAGATTGTCTCTCTGTGATGTCAATCCTTGCATTAATTTTTTCGACCAATTTTTCTTTTCCATAGATGAAAGAATTTCTGTTTTGTTCCACATCTACCAATCTGTCTGTAAGATAGATTGCAGATTTTGGACAAGCTTCTTCACACATTCCGCAGAAGATGCATCTCAACATATTGATTTCATAGATCGATGCATATTTCTCTTCTCTGTAAAGGTGTTTCTCATCTTTAGTTCTCTCAGCAGCCGTCATTGTGATGGCTTCTGCGGGACACGCCACTGCACAAAGCCCACAAGCGGTACATCTTTCTCTACCTTCTTCATCACGCTTCAAAACGTGCTGTCCTCTCCAGATTTCTGCTCTCGGTTTCTGAACCTCCGGATAAGAATATACTGCAGGAGCACCTTTCAACACAGTTCTTACAGCGTGCTTGAAAGTGATTCCCATTCCTTTGAAAATCGCCGGCAAATAGATTTTTTCACCCAGAGTCATTTCTTTATTAGAAACAACTTTTGATCTATTAGTAAGTTTCATTTAATATAAGTTAGATGTTAGAAGTCAGATGTTAGATATTAGATTTTGAATCAAATTATCACATCACCTCATTATCAAATTTTCAATTTTTTAATTTCCAAATGCTAAAATCACAGCACCTGTAGCAATTAGATTCACCAAAGCTAATGGAATCAAAGTTTTCCATCCTAGGTGCATCAATTGGTCATATCTGAATCTCGGAAGTGTCCATCTAATCCACATAAAGATTAAAATTCCGATGATTGTTTTTGTTAAGAAAGCTAGGATACTCAAAACACCTGCAACATTTTCTCCCCAGTTGTGCATTACCCAATCAATTCCCGGATAATTGTAGCCTCCGAAGAATAGAACTACCATAAATGCATTGGAGATAAACATATTCACATATTCTCCAAACATATACAGCCCTAATTTCATTGACGAATATTCGGTAGAATAACCAGTTACCAATTCAGATTCACACTCAGGTAAATCGAAAGGGTGTCTGTTGGTTTCAGCCATTGCAGCGATGAAAAATATCAAGAAAGCTAAAGGCTGATAAAGGATATTCCAGTTGATTCCGGAAATGGCAGGAATGAATCCCCAAATTTTCCCAGCAGATTGAGCTTCTGTAATTAATTTTAAATCCAAACTTCCGGACATCATAATGATTGACAACAATGATAATCCCATTGCCAATTCATAAGAAATCATCTGAGAAGAAGCTCTGATTGCGCCTAATAATGAATATTTGTTGTTGGAAGCCCAACCTCCAATCATAATTCCGTAAACGCCGATAGAAGCCATTCCAATGATGAACAATACACCAACATCAATATTAGCAACCTGTAAATCGTAAGAGATACCTCCGAAATTCAATGTTTTTCCCCAAGGAATTACTGCTCCGGTAATCAATGAAATAAACATTACCAAAGATGGTCCTAAAATGAAAAGGAACTTTTCTGCATTTTGAGGTGTAAAATCTTCTTTGAAGAAAAATTTACCACCATCTGCCAATGGTTGTAATAGCCCGAAAGGTCCCGCTCTGTTTGGTCCAATACGGTCTTGCATTATCGACGCCACTTTTCTTTCTGCCCAAGTAGAGTAGGCAGCAATAGTAAGTGCCAAAAGGAATAGCGCCAATACTAATATGATTTTAAAAGTTAGTAATTCCATATTTTATAAGTTCAAAATTTAAAGTTCAAATTGAGTTTAAATTTTTTATTAACTATCTAATTTTTCAATTTCTTTTTCGTCTGCCACACCAATTTCTTTGGCTTCCGGATTATCCAAAACATTGTAGCTGTCTGTTTTTTTCTCGTAGTGATTAAGAGAAATCACAGAATGTCTGTCGATATGTCTTGGTCCTTCGATATTCCAAAGTGTAGTATCTTTTTTCTCAAAACGACACTCGTTGCAAATCCAGTCTTCAACTTCGCCGTATTGGTCTTTTCTAGCCGTTACTCTTACCACTTCATCTCCCTTCATCCAAAGTACAGCTTTTCCGCTACATTTCTCACATTTGCAAGTTGCATTGTAAGGTTTAGTAAACCAAACTCTACTTGTGAATCTAGCTGTTCTATCTGTTAAAGCTCCAACTGGACAAACATCAATCACATTTCCGATGAAATCATTATCCAAAGCTTTGTTCAACATTGTTGATATTTCTGCGTGATCACCTCTGTAAAGAATTCCGTGCTCTCTTTTCTCAGTCAACTGATTTGCAGCCAATACACATCTTGCGCAAAGGATGCAACGGTTCATATTCAATTTGATATATGGACCTATGTCGTCTGCATCGTAAGTATTTCTTTCGAATTCTGTTCTGGTTTCAAGATTACCGTGCTCGTAACCCAAATCCTGAAGATGACATTCTCCAGCCTGGTCACAAACTGGACAATCCAAAGGGTGATTTACCAAAAGAAATTCTGTAACAGCTTTTCTACCTTCCTGTGCTTTTTCAGAAGTTAAGTTTTTCACTTCCATTCCGTCCATCACGCCAGTTCTACAACTTGCAACCAATTTTGGCATTGGTCTTGGGTCTGCCTCAGAACCTTTGGAAACTTCTACCAAACACGTTCTGCATCTACCACCGCTGGTTTCCAATTTGCTGTAGTAGCACATAGCTGGCGGAACAGATTTTCCACCGATTTGTCTTGCAGCTTCCAAAATAGAAGTACCAGGAAAAACTTCCGTCGTCTGTCCGTCTATGGTAACTTTAAATTTTTTGACTTCTTCGCTCATATTTCAAGGTTTTAGATTTTCGGATTTTAGATTAAACCTTTTTCCTAAATCTTTTGTCAATTCTATTTATATTTTAAAATATAACTTAATGTATATTCTAATTCTTTAATTTTCTATTAAAAACATATCCAACACCAAAATTAACCTGGTAGAATACAAAGTCCTGACTGGCTTTATCAGGTTTATTATTAAGAGTAGTTTTGATATCCGGCATATTGATATAACCAAATTTTCCTTCTACTCTTGCCATTATATGGTTCCAAAAAACAGCGTTGATACTTGCTCTTGCATCTAGTCCAAATCCTGCTAAATGGTATCTGTCACTTCTTTCGTTTCCAAATAATTTCACATTACTTTTTGGCATCAAAGCACCGATTCCGCCGCCGTAAGCCCAAAAGATGTCAAAGTTCTTTTTGCTTGATAGATTTTTGTATTTCTCAAGACCAAGATTCACATAATTCAGTCCATCTGTATGCTCAAAGGTAAGGAATTGCTCATCAGACAAATTAACCTGACCATTCTGAACCATTCCTGCATAAGCCGGATCAGAAATGTGACCGCTGAAATTAGCAACTTGATTTTGGTCCATTACGTATTTCATATGGTCTTGCGAAACGACTAATGCTAAATTATCTTTTAAGAAATAAGCAAATCTAAAATTAAACTGAGGTATAGAAAGCCTTGTAGGGTCTATATATGCCATACTTAATTCCGATGGTCTGTCGTGAGCCACAACATTGTTTAGTGTGAAATCATAGCCATTCCCTTTGAAACGGATATCAGACTTGCTAAATCCAGCTCTGTTCCATCCCCAAAAAACGAACATTGTTCCTTTTTTCAAGGAGGATGTGTTGTTGTTATCAATTGTAGTTTCTTGATTTTGTCCAAATACAGTTGTAATCCCAACAAAAAATACAAAAACTAATTCAAAGAACTTCTTCATTATTTCTAGTGAATTTGAAAACTCAAATTCTTTTCTTAATTGTTAGCCACTGCTGGTATTGGGTCAGCATAGTTGGCAATTCCGTAATTTTGAGTCTGGCTCAGCTCAGGGTTGTTAACGTGCCATTCAAACTCATCTCTGAAGTGTCTGATAGCTGCTGCTACAGGCCAAGCTGCTGCGTCTCCCAAAGGACAAATGGTGTTTCCTTCGATTTTTCTCTGGATGTCCCAAAGCAAATCGATGTCTTCCATCTTACCTTCTCCTTTTTCTATTTTTTTCAAGATTTTGTACATCCAGCCCGTTCCTTCACGGCAAGGTGTACATTGTCCACAACTCTCGTGGTTGTAGAATCTCGCTAAAGTCATCGTATGATTTACCACACATTGGTCTTCATCCAAAACAATAAATCCACCTGAACCCATCATTGTTCCGGTAGCAAAACCGCCGTCAGCAAGGGATTCGTAATTCATATATCTTGGTTCGCCGTTGATTGTTTTCAGTAAAAGATTTGCTGGAACGATTGGAACAGAACTTCCACCAGGGATACAAGCCTTAAGCTTTTTACCATTCGGGATTCCACCACAATATTCATCAGAATAAATGAATTCTTCAACCGTAATGGTCATATCAATTTCATAAACGCCTGGTTTGTTGATATTACCACAAGCAGAAATCAATTTAGTTCCTGTTGACCTTCCTACGCCAATTTTAGCATATTCCGCACCACCAATTTCGATGATTGGAACAACTGCTGCGATCGATTCAACATTATTTACAACCGTTGGTCTTTCCCAAAGTCCTTTAACAGCAGGGAAAGGTGGTTTCAGTCTTGGGTTTCCTCTTCTTCCTTCAAGAGATTCAAGTAAGGCAGTTTCTTCTCCACAAATGTAAGCGCCACCACCTCTTTGAACATAAATCTCCAAATCGTAACCAGTCCCTAAGATATTTTTTCCAAGAAATCCAGCAGCTTTTGCTTCTTCGATGGCTTCTTCCAAAATATCAGGAATCCAGGAATATTCTCCTCTGATGTATATGTATGAAACATTAGAACCTAAAGTGTAAGATGAAATCAACATTCCCTCAATCAAAAGATGAGGAAGGAATTCCATCAGATATCTGTCTTTGAAAGTCCCTGGTTCAGATTCATCGGCATTCACTACCAAGTGTCTTGGAACGCCTTCCGGCTTTGCAAGGAAACTCCATTTCATTCCCGTTGGGAAACCAGCGCCACCTCTTCCTCTAAGTCCGGAAACTTTAACTTCTTCCAGAACTTCGTCGGTCGTCATTTTCAGAGCTTTTTCCGCTGCTTCGTAACCACCGTGTTTACGGTAAGTCTCGAAGTAACGGATTCCCTCTATATGTGCGTTTTTAAGTAAAAGTTTTTTACTCATTTCTTTAATATTAATCTAAAGCGATTGCTCCTTGTCTGCAAAGCTCAAGGATTTCGTCAACTTTTTCTATTGTTAAATTTTCGTGAAAGAATTTACCCAACTGCATCATTGGTGCATATCCACAAGCTCCTAAGCATTCAGCAGGCTTCAAAGTAAATAATCCGTCTTCAGAAGTTCCTCCATCTTTGATATTCAGTTTTGTACGGATATGGTCTAGGATATTGTCACTTCCGTTCAACATACAAGGTCCGGTTCTGCAAACTTCCAAAACATATTTCCCAACCGGCTTCATATTAAACATAGTATAGAAAGTCGCAACTTCATATACTTCGATCGGCGTGATACTCAATAGTTCAGCTACATAATCCATTACTGGAACTGCTAACCAACCATCGAATTCTTTCTGTGCAATGTGCAAGACAGGAATCAACGCAGATTTTTGTCTGCCTTCAGGATATCTTGCGATAATTTTATGAACCTGTGCTAAACTCTCAGGTTTAAAAGCAATTGTTTCGCTCATCTTATTTACTGTATTATTGTACGATGTACAATGTACTAATGATTTATTTTGGTCACTGTAAATTCGTTAATACTTTTTACAATGATACTTTTTACAATTTTATGCGTCTAATTCTCCCGCAATGATATTCATACTACACATCGTAACAATCGCGTCAGATATTACAGCGCCGGTAATCATTTCCGGATATGCCTGGTAATAAATGAAACAAGGTCTTCTGAAGTGTAATCTGTAAGGTGTTCTTCCGCCGTCGCTCACAAGATAGAATCCTAATTCTCCGTTTCCACCTTCTACAGCGTGGTAAACTTCGCCTTTAGGAACATCTGTTTCTCCCATTACGATTTTGAAATGGTAAATCAAGGCTTCCATTTTGTTGTAAACATCTGCCTTTTCAGGAAGATAGAAATCTGGAACATCCGCGTGGAATGGTCCTTCTGGAAGGTTGTCGTAAGCTTGGTTGATGATTTTCAAAGATTCCCAAATCTCCTGCTGACGAACCATAAAACGGTCGTAAGTATCGCCCGCAGTTCCAACTGGAATGATGAAATTGAAATCTTCATAAGAAGAATAAGGTTGTGCCACTCTCACGTCATAATCAACGCCAGTCGCACGAAGGTTTGGACCTGTGAAACCGTAGCTCAACGCTCTCTCTGCGGAAATTGCTCCTGCGCCGATGGTTCTATCCATAAAAATTCGGTTTCTTTCTAACAATTGACCGAATTCTGCAAATCTTGCTGGGAAAGTTTTCAGGAAGTCTTTCAACAACTCGTGGAATTTCGGTGTGAAATCTCTTTCGAAACCGCCGATTCTTCCCATATTGGTCGTCATCCTTGCACCGCAAATCTGCTCGTACATATCGTAGATACGTTCTCTTTCGATGAACATATAAGTCAGTCCTGTAATTGCGCCGGCATCCATTCCTGTTACACCGTTACAAATCAAGTGGTCACCAATTCTTGCCAATTCCATCAAAATCACACGCATATAATCTACACGCTTAGGTACTTTGATTCCAAGCAATTTCTCAACCGTCATATGCCAACCCAAATTGTTGATTGGTGCAGAGCAGTAGTTCATTCTATCAGTAAGCGTCGTGATTTGTGCAAAGTTTCTTCTCTCAGAGATTTTTTCAAATGCTCTGTGAATATAACCTACAGTTTGCTCAGCGTGAAGAATCCTTTCTCCGTCCATTGTAAGAACGTTCTGGAAAATCCCGTGAGTTGCAGGGTGCGTAGGTCCAAGATTCAGGGTGTATAGTTGCCCGTCGATTTGTTCCTTGCTGTCGTATTGGTTAAGTATATTAGATAATGAGTTATCTTTCATATTCTTTATAATTGATAATTGATAGGTGATAATCGATAATCATTTATCTATCATCATTTATCATTTATATTAATTTTATCTTCCGAACATACTATCGTTCTTGTCAGTTCTTGTTCCATCTTCCAAGCGATATTCTTTCAACATTGGGTGGTAACCGAGGTCTTCCATATTTAGAATCGGTCTTAAGTCAGGATGTCCTTTGAATTTGATTCCATAGAAATCAAAAGTCTCTCTTTCCATCCAGTTGGCTCCGGCATATAATTCAGTCAAAGAATCAACTTCAACATTTTCTCTCGTCATAAAAACTTTAAGACGAATTCTGAAATTGGTCATCATATTATGTAAATGATAAATAACGCCGATTTCTTTTTCAGGTGTTTCAGGATAATGAATTCCGCAAACATCCGTCAGAAAATTGATTTCTAAACTTGAATCTTTCAAATAATGAATTACCTTTTTGATATCGTCTTTTTTGATTTCAACCGTCAGCATTCCGTATGGTTCTGAACTTGAAATCACAGACTCAGGAAATTCTCTCGTGATAGCTTCTAATACAAATTCGTTCGTCATTATTCCTTAGTTGTCGATGTTGTAAGAATCCAATAAATGCTGATACTCCGGCATATCTCTTCTTCTGATGCTTTCGCTTTCTGCCAAAGCCTGTACCTGCATTACACCTTCGATAATTTGTTCTGGTCGTGGTGGACATCCCGGAACATAAACGTCAACCGGAATGATTTTATCAATCCCTTGAAGAACTGAATAAGTATCGAAAATACCACCGCTTGAAGCACAAGCTCCAACAGCAACAACCCATTTTGGCTCAGCCATCTGGGTGTAAACTTCTTTCAAAACCGGACCTAATTTCTTAGAAATAGTTCCGCAAACCATCAACATATCTGCTTGTCTTGGCGAGAAAGAGTTTCTTTCCATTCCAAATCTTGACGCATCATAAGTTGGATTCAAAGTCGCCATAAACTCGATTCCACAACAAGATGTTGCAAAAGGTAAAGGCCAAAGTGAAAACTTTCTTGCCATCCCGATAACACTGCTCAATTGTGTTGCGAAAAATCCTTCTCCCTCAAATCCTGGAGGAGCGGGTGCATCTGTTTTTATTACTGGTTTATTATCTGACATTTTTTCTAGATTTTAAATTTTAGACTTTAATTGATTCAATTTTAAATCCAAAACATAATTAAATTAATTTATTTGTCCCAATCCAAAGCACCTCTTTTCCAAACGTAGAAAAAAGCGACAAAGAAAATAGCAACAAACGTAAGTACAGCTAAAAAGCCTTCCATCCCAAATTCTCTGAAGTTAACAGCATAAGGATAAAAAAATACGATTTCTATATCGAATAATACAAACAATACAGCAGTTAAGAAATATTTGATGGAAAAAGGTGTTCTAGCGTTTCCCTCAACAGGAATACCGCATTCCCAACTTGAATTTTTGGTAGAATTACCTTTCTTTTGTTTTGGTCCCAAAAAATGTGCACCCAACAAAGAAATGATAACAAAGCCCAATCCAACTCCTGCTTGAATGAGTATTGGAATATAATTTTCAGGTAAATTCATAAAGTCTAAATTTAACTATGCAAAAATACTAAATAAAGATTTAATATATTAAATTATCCGCCTTCGGAAGAGCAGACAAAAGTCTGTTTTCGTAAATTTAGAACAGTTATAAATAAGGACTGATTAGTCTTTCTTACTTATCTTCTTGAGAACAAGATAAGCTATATAAGCGATGTACAGAAACAATACGCTGGCAAACAAGATGTTGATGACAGCATCCAATCTGTCGTCTTTGACTGGCTTGTAGAAATTGTAAGCTACAAACAAAATGATAAGACCTGCGTATATGTAAAGTTGCTTTTTCAATTGAATTGGATTTTAAAGGTCAGAAATCTAAGTTGAAATATAATTTAGTTAAACAATTGTTTAACTAAATTAATCATTGATGTTCAAAGAGTAAGTTCTTCTGCTTTTATGATGCACCGGATGATAATCTTGCCAAAGAACTTGTACGTTTTTGTTTTCCTCTAACTCCGGATTGGTTTCAAGAAATTTAATGCCTTTACTTTTAAGATTCATCTGGATGGATTTGAAAATCATAGATGTGACGCCACGTCTTTGGTATTCAGGATGAATTCCTATCAAATAAAAATTTGCTCTGTCGTTTTTCTTTCCGGCTTGTAAAAAATGCCACCAAGCAAAAGGGAAAAGCTTTCCGTTGGCTTTCTGCAAAGCTTTGGAATAAGAAGGCATTGTAATCGCAAAAGCCACTAAATTATCATTTTCGTCCGCAACACAAGTGATGTAATCTTTATCAATAAAACTGAAGTATTTCTCTTTGTAAGATTTGATTTGCTCGTCAGATATTGGTGTGTATGTTGATAACGATTTGTAGGTTTCATCCAACAATTTAAACATCGGCTCAACATAAGGAAGAATCTCTTTTTTGTTATTAAACTTTAAAGTTCTCAATTTGTATTTCTGAGCAATCAAAGCACTGAATTTCTCTATTTTTTCTGGTAAAACGTCAGGGAATTGCAATTCAAATTCTACCCACTCTTTTTCCTTAACTAAGCCTAATTTCTCCAGATGTTTCGGATAATATTCGAAGTTGTAAATTCCAATCATCGTTGCCAATTTATCAAACCCGAAAATCAGCATTCCGGCTTTGTCAAGATTCGTAAATCCCATTGGACCTTCGATTTTATCGATTTGATTTTCTTTGGCGTATTTAATTGCTTCATTAATCAGAGCTTTAGAAACTTCTTCGTCATCAATAAAATCAATCCATCCGAACCTCACTTTCTTGATTCCCAATTCCTGAGCTTCCTTATTATTAATCATCACAGCAATTCTGCCGACGATTGTGTCATTTTTATAAGCTAAAAATTGTTTCGCCTGAGAATACAGCAACGCAGGATTTTCATCCTTATTCCAAATGTCTTTTTCATCGTTGATTAAAGGTGGAACAAAATTCGGGTTGTTCTTGTACAATTCCATTGGGAATTTTATGAATTTTATCAAATCACTTTCCGTAACCACTTGCTTTATAATGATGTTTTCCATATTCTTGCTTATCAATAAGACAAAGATAGTTTTTAAGGTAAAATGTGCAATGCTTTGGCATAATTTTTACTCAAAAATCATAGATTTATTTTAATGTAAATTTTATTAAAAATGACTGGTTATTATTTAATTATTGGAATTTCTATGTTGTTTAGTTGGATTGTTTCCTCTAGACTCAAATCGAAGTTCGAATATTACTCCAAAGTCCATCTACGAAATGGAATGTCTGGAAAGGAAGTTGCGGAAAAAATGTTGAGAGACAACGGGATTACCGATGTTCAGGTAGTTTCTGTTCCAGGACATTTGTCTGATCATTATAATCCTGAAAATAAAACAGTTAATCTTTCGGAAGCGGTTTATATGCAAAGAAACGCCGCCGCCGCCGCAGTTGCTGCTCATGAATGTGGACACGCTGTACAACATGCAGTTGGTTATTCTATGTTACAATTGAGGTCGAAAATGGTTCCTATTGTCAATATTAGCTCTAATCTTTTACAGTTTGTTTTGTTTGCTGGTATTGCCATAATGGCAGCGACTAGAAGTATTGATAATCCAAACGGAAATACAACAGTTTTAGCAATTGGTGTAATATTGTTTGCTGTGACAACATTGTTTGCCTTTATAACATTACCGGTGGAGTATGACGCTAGTAATCGCGCTTTGCAATGGTTGAAATCTACAGGAACGGTAACAGCAGAAGAATATGAAGGTGCAGAGGATTCTTTGAAATGGGCGGCCAGAACCTATGTTGTTGCGGCGCTTGGTTCTCTGGCACAACTGCTTTATTTCGCATCTATGTTATTAGGGAATAGAAGATAAAAGTTATGAAAAATTAAATTCCAAAAGCGTCTCGGACAACTCGTCTGAGATGCTTTCTTTTTTAGAGGTTTTGATATTGGCTTGGATGATACAAATTTCCTGAGCATCGAAGTCAAGGATTTTTGCATCGTATTTATTAAGCAAAGTAAAAATTTGATTTTGTTGTGAGAATTTGAACTTTAATTCGATTTTAGATTCTAATTCTTTAGTAATGATCGTGGCTTGTTCTAAAGTATATTTCGCTGATTCTTTGTAAGCTTTTACAAGTCCGCCAACGCCTAGTTTGGTTCCTCCGTAGTATCTTATTACAACAACTAAGATGTTCGTTACTTGATGGGCGAGAAGTTGATTGTAAATTGGTAACCCAGCACTTCCGGAAGGCTCGCCGTCATCATTAGCGCGATAATTTTCGCCGTTGATTCCTAATCTGTAAGCATAACAATGATGTGTTGCTTTTGGATGAATTGATTTTAAGTGATTTAATGAATCCTTAATCTCAGATTCAGAGTTAACGGGATAAGCAAAACCAATGAACTTGCTTCCCTTTTCTTTGAGCAAAATATCTTCAATCGGTTTCTGTATGGTTTGGAATTCAAACATTCGTCAAAAATATAAATTCCAAAAAGAATTTCAAATTGTTAATATTCAATTATTATATAAAAATGTGTGAATCTATTAGTGTTTATAGGAGTCAGATAAGAATTGTCAAACGAGTTGTGGAAACTTCTTAAAGAAATCTTAAAGAAATAAAATTCAGTAAATTAATTTTTGCGTAATTTTGCATTCAAATTTTTTTTAAATCAATGCCTAATACAGTAATCATTGGCTCCGGAAGTTATATCCCGGAAAACGTAATAGAAGGTTCTCATTTCAAGGACTCGATTTTCTATGATGATAATAATCAATTGATTGAGAAACCAACTGACGAAATCATCGAGAAGTTTGTAGATATTACGGAAATCAAAAGAAGGAGATATATGAATCCTGAAGATTTTAATTCTGACCTTGGTTTTAGAGCTTCTATTGAAGCTATAGAAGATGCTGGTATTGATAAAGAAGAGATTGATTATATCATCTATGCCACCAATTTTGGAGAATTAGATACGGATGGCGTTCCGAATTTTATGCCTTCTATGTCAGCTAGGCTGAAGGGTAAATTGGGAATTAAAAGAAGAGATTGTGTCAATTATGATATGATATTCGGCTGTCCGGGTTGGGTAGAATCTTTGATTCTTGCTGATACGATGATAAAAGCTGGAAAAGCTAAGACTGTTTTGGTAGTTGGTGGTGAAACTTTGAGTAGAGTGACTGACCCTTATGACAGAAACAAAATGATTTTTGCAGATGGCGCTGGAGCTGTTGTTGTAACGGCTACGGAAGATACTACTGTTGGTGTGATAGCGGATAATACGCTTTGTGATAATGGTGAAGAGCTTTGCTTTTTGGAAAATGCACCTTCTTTGAATTTGGAACACGACCAAAGCAAATTATACATCAGAATGAGAGGTCGTAAAATCTACGAATACGCTCTGAAAAATGTTCCTGATGCAATAAAAGCAACGATTGAAAAAGCGAATCTCGATATTTCCGATATCAGCAAAGTCTTGATTCATCAGGCTAATGCAAAGATGGATTATGCGATGATTGGCAGACTTTTCAAATTATACGGACAAAAAGAATATGATCACGCGATTTCTCCGATGACGATTCAGGAATTAGGAAATTCTTCAGTTGCAACAGTTCCTACTTTGTTTGATTTAATCAGAAAAGGGAAAATGGAAGGTCAGCATTTCACGCCAGGTTCTCATATTTTGTTTACATCTGTTGGCGCCGGGATGAACATCAATTGTGTTGTTTACAAGTTTCCGGAAGGGAAAATTTAAGATAATAAAATTGAATTAAAGTAAAATTCAATTTTAAACGTTTATAATGCAAAAGGAATGATTTTTTTATTCCTTTTGTTTTTTTTATATCATAGTATGCAAAAGAATATTTTATTTCTTCTAGGAATTTTTTTAGTGTTGGAAACTTATGTTTATCAAGCTTTTAAAACAGTTTATACAAGCCAGAATGCAAGGTTTGTCTATTGGATTCCTACCATTATCATTTATACTTTTTTGATTTATTCAGTCTTTACTTTCAATAGGGCTTCTCACAAGTATCTGAATTTCCAAATCGTCTTTTCGGTCATTTTAATTTTTGTTCTGCCGAAGATTTTAGTCGCTATTTTTCTTTTGATTGAAGATATCATCAGACTTCTGAATTTCGGTTACAATTATGTCGCAACAGATAACATTTATCCGTCAAGGAGGAAGTTTATCAGCTTGGTTGGACTTGGTTCGGGAGCGATTCTGGCGGGAATGGTTTTGGATGGAATTATCTTTGGGAAATACCGTCACAAAGCAAGGATTGTAAGGCTTAAACTCAAAAACTTACCAGCGAGTTTCAAAGGTTATAAAATTGTTCAGATTTCTGATGTTCACAGTGGGAGTTTCCAAAATCCCAAGAAATTGCAGCACGCTATCGATTTGATTAATGAGCAAAATGCAGATTTGGTACTTTTTACCGGAGATATGGTTAATAATTATGCGGATGAATTTGTTCCCTTTATTGATTTGTTTTCTCAGATTAAGGGTAAGGACGGGAAATTTGCGGTTTTAGGAAATCACGATTACGGTGAATATGGCGAATGGAAAAATGAGGAAGAAAGAAGAAATAATATTCCACTTTTGGTTGAATATGAAAAGAAAGCTGGTTTCCAAATGCTTCGAAATGAGAATAGAATCATAGAAAGAAACTGGGAAAAATTATATATTTTAGGTGTGGAAAATTGGGGGATCCCACCGTTTCCACAGTTTGGAGATTTGGATAAAGCGACGCAAGATGTTCCTGTGGAAGCCTGTAAAATTCTCATGTCTCACGACCCATCACATTTTGATGCAGTAGTGAGAAATCATCCAAAAGACGTTCAATTAACGCTTTCCGGACACACGCACGGAATGCAGTTCGGAATCGATTTGAAGAATTTCAAATGGTCGCCTGTGAAATACAAATACCCTAAATGGGCAGATTTATACCAAAGTGGCGATAAATATCTTTATGTTAACCGGGGTTTTGGTGTGATTGGATATCCTGGTAGGGTAGGAGTGTTGCCGGAAATTACTGTGTTTGAGCTGAGTTAATTTGTTAATTCTCTTTTTAATAATAAAATAGCCTGTTTATCAATATAATGATAGCAGGCTTTTTGTATGGTTTCAGTAAAGTTACTGTATGGTTCCGTTAGCTAATTATAACTTTAAATAATTATCAATTATTCAAAAATATATTTTGTTATTTGCTGAATCTGAAAATTGAAATTTTTAAGCTTATTAAAACAAATAATCCTTCATTCTCGATACAGCTATTTCATTTTCATCAATGAATTGAAATAGCTGTTCAAGACGGTCTTCAAATGTCCGGCCGGTATTTATCTTTTTGTAAAATGGCAAGTCAAAAGGAGATTCGTTTCGGTTGAAAAATTGCCACGCATTGACGTAAATCATCACGTACTCATTATTCTTCAAACTCTCCAAAAGCATACTCTCATAATACTTCATCGGTATGACCTGAAAGACATAATCATTGAACGGAAGTTGAGAGTAGGGTGACTGACTTTCCGGAACGATGGTCAAATCATTTTCAATATGAATTTCAGTTTTTGCAGTCAGTTTTCGCCATAGAAAATTGAGCTTGGATTCTTCGATATTCGAAACATAATTGAAGTCCAAATTCTTGATTTCAGAACACGAAATTTGATGATATTTTTGTCTCAAACCACGAACTGGTTTTTCCAAAAAATGCTCTAAATTTTGCTTGGTTTTTTCTATATTTTCTGGCGTGGAATTGACGTTATAAAATGCGATTTCGTGTCCTGAAAATGAAATCTTTTTTAGTAGTTTTTGAAGCTTGTCAACAATAGAAACCTCAACGAAAAATGTTGCTTTGAACTCATGAAGTTCCAATAAAAGCAGAATGATTTCTGCTTTTTCTTCGATAGATGTAATCAATTCTTTTTCTGAAACATTTTTAGTGTTTAATATTTTATTTTCAGAAATTGATATGTTGAAAGTTAATAAAACCACTTAAACCAAAATTTATATTTTATTTATAATTAATTTAAAATCAAATGTTAAAATATATTTAATATAAATTAATTATTTAAATTTAGCTATTTGCCTAATTTCTTTTTAAGATTATTTATCATATCTATTGACATTGACGAAATATCAAATTTGTAATCTAATCCCCAGTCTTGTTTTGCAGCAGAATCATCAATGCTCGCTGGCCAAGAATCTGCAATTGCCTGACGGAAATCCGGCTCATATTTTATCTCGAAATCAGGTATTGTTTTTTTGATTTCTGCAGCCAGCTCTTCTGGTGTAAAACTCATCCCTCCAAGGTTGTAAGAGTAACGTAATTTTACCTGTTCTTTTGGAGCTGTCATCAGCTTGATTGTTGCGTCAATGGCGTCGTCCATATATAACATTGGCATCGCTGTATTTTCACTGATGAAGCTCGTATATTTTCCTTTTTCTACAGCCTCATAAAATATTTCTACAGCGTAATCTGTGGTACCTCCACCTGCTGGTGCTTTCCAGGAAATCAAACCTGGATAACGAATACTTCTAATGTCAACTCCATACTTTTCGAAATAATATTCGCACCATTTTTCGCCTGCCATTTTTGAGATTCCGTAAACAGTTGTCGGGTTCAAAACAACTTCTTGCCCAACATTTTCTTTAGGTATTCCTTTTCCGAAAACGGCAATAGAACTTGGCCAGAAAATCTTTTTTAATGTTCCTTCTTTTGCTAATTCGCAAAGATGGATTAACGGATCAAGATTCAGTTTCCACGCAAAAAGTGGTTGCTTCTCTGAAGTTCCGGATAAAAGCGATGCTAAATGATAAACGGTAGTAATGTTGTGTTCTTTGATGACGTCTGTAACGGCTTGAAAATTAGTCACATCCAGTCTTTCGTAATAACCAGCTTCTGTAATGCCTTCTTTCCACTTGTCCAGACCAGAAGCAATAACGTTTTCTTTACCATAAATTTCTGATAATCTAACGGTTAGTTCCGTTCCAATTTGACCCAGTGCGCCGGTGATGAGAATTTTTTCTGTCATAGTTTCATTTTTACTTTTCTTGATTCGCAAATCTAATTAAATTTGGGATTGAGAATCAAAAAGAATTCCAATAAACTTTTTAAAAATATCATAATATGAAAAATCAATCGCCAATAATTGAAGTTGCTGAACTTTTTACCATATCTGAAAATCCGAATCTGAGAATTTTTGATGCCCGAACTGGTCTAAATGCTAAAGAAGAATATCTTAAAAAACATCTTGAAAATTCGGTTTTTGTTGATTTTAATTCTGATTTGGCCGAGATTGATGATCCTAAAAATGGAGGAAGACATCCGCTTCCGAAATTTGAAGATTTTATTAAAACTTTAGGGAGTTTAGGAATTGATAAAGATTCTCACGTTGTGATTTATGATGATAAAAACGGAGCCAATGCAGCAGCGAGATTTTGGTGGATGTTGCGTGCGGTTGGTCACACCAATGTTCAGGTTCTGAATGGTGGTTTGCAGTTTGCTGAAAATCAAAATTACCCTTTGAGTTCTGGTGAATATTCTTATCCAGAAACCGACTATATTTCCGAACACAAAGATTGGCAATTACCACAAATCCGGATAGATGATGTAAAAAAAGCCACTCAAAATTCGGATGCTGTGATTGTTGATGTGAGAGAAGCTCAGCGGTATGACGGTATCACAGAGCCAATTGATTTGATTGCAGGACATATCCCGAATGCTAAGAATTTTCCATTCATTGATAATCTGGATGACGATGGTTTGTTCAAATCTCCTGAACTTCTCAAAAATTTGTATTCAGAATTATTTGAAAATTATGACCAAAATAAAATCACGTTCCATTGCGGAAGTGGCGTGACTGCTTGTCATTCTCTTTTAGCTTTGGACTACGCCGGTTTTGATATTCCTAATTTGTATGTGGGAAGCTGGAGCGAGTGGAGCAGAAACGAAGTTTAGTTATGAATTATAAGTTATGAATAATGAATGCATTTGAAAACATCATAATTAATAATTTATAACTCATAATTATTAAAAGCTCGCTCGTATTTGCATACTTCCGATGTGGATGGTTCGGTCACCAGAGTTACGGCCTTCATAGTTTACATTAAGTTGAATAAAGGAATTAATTGCTTGTTGGATATATAATGTCCAGACTTGATTTTTTCCAGCTTTTAGACCTTCCAGCATTTGATTTCCGACGATGCTGAAACTATTGCCTGTAAAATCATTATTGATGAAAGAGAAATTAGCTCTTACAGAAGTTTTCGCTTTTTCCCATTGCAAAGTTCCGGAGATCTCGTAGGTTTTCAAAAGTTCATCGCCATCGGTTCTTTTTTTCTGACGAAGTGCGCCAGATAATTCGGTTTGCAAAGTTTCGGTTAGCTTATAGGTTCCTTTTGGTTTAGTTTCCCAGTTTTGAAGAAGGTAATTTCTGGAAGTATAAACCTGAGAGCTGTTTGTGACATTTTGCAAGGTGTTTTCCCAATCTGTTCGGAAAGTCTTGGAAAAAGAATAACCGACGTTCAGGAAATGAGATTTCTGTCCGTGTGCTTCGTTACTGTAATTGGCATTAACCAAATTATCATTATCGGTGTATCGGTAACTGCCGTTCCAACCGGATTTATCATTGGAATTAAATAAAGCCGAAGCCAAAATATTCTGTGTTCTCAGCAATTGGTCAGCCTGTTTTTCGAAAGGATTCCAGACCAGAACCTTGCTGCCTTTCATATAAGAATTTTGAGACAGTAACGACAAATTGAAGTTCCAACGCTTCAGAAAAGCATTTTCAGAACTGATAATGACAGATGGATTTACGAATAAAGCGACTTGTAATTTGTTTTTGTTGGAAGCGAGATAATTCACGCTATTCGTGTAAACTCTGATGTATTGCGCCAGATCTGCATATTCCGCCACTTCAAACTCATCCAATTGCTGAACGCCGTCATTGTTGTAATCCGTCCATTTGTATACGCCCTGTCCATCGGTTACTTTGATATATTGGAACTCACGTTGCGCTTCCTGACCGTTTCCAAGTTCGTAGAAAAGCTGAAGGCGCATACCGTTTTTGAACAGTTGTTGATTGTATAAAATATTTCCCACTACAAAATCCTGATTCTGGTCATTCGCCAAGGTCTGATTTTCATAATAGAATTTTCTGTAATGAACCAAAGTCGATAATTGTGTTTTTTCCGTTTTGATGATTTGACTTTCCGCCATCAATCCCAAAATATTATTCATCTTCTGAAGACGATTATCCTGCACCGAATCATTACTTCGAAGATAAACCTTAGTCAATAATTTGGTTCTGGCAGAATCAGCAATTTTTTTCTGAATAAAAATTTCTTTCCAGCTGAAACTCGTCACATCCAACAATTGTGTTGCGTTGTATTTTTTCTCGTTGTGTTCCATAGAACCGCCTAACATCCAGCTCCCTTTTTTGCCTACCATTTCTGTGGAGACAGCTCCTCGGATGAAAGTTGTATTAAGGTCAGTCGATTTGGTGTCGAGATAAGAAACCGCTGCGAGATTGTTGAATTTCCCGATTTTCCAAATGGCATCGATGTCATTTTTGATTCCTTTGTAAGTGTCGGTTTCTTCAAGATAATTCAGTTTATAATTTATTTTTGAAGTTTTGTTAAAGTCATTTAAAAAAGAGAAAATAAATCTATTCTGAGTAATCTGGCTGAATTCATTGGTCAGGTTAAAATCTCTCCAGAAATCAACATTGTTAATTCTATCCAAAATATGGAAGTTCTTCTGAATAATTTGATATTCCAACATTGGCGTTCCAGTCCAGGTGTTTTTTCGGAATGTTTTGTTGGCATAAATTCTTGCCGCGTAGCCAAGATTTTTATCATTATCCTTAGAAGAAAACATATTGATGTCATAGTTACTCATAGAGACATCGGTTCCGATGACACCTTCATTTAAAGCATATTCGAAATTAGCTGAATAAACTTGTGCTTTTTCCGGCGCCGGCAATTTTCTAACTGCCATATAATCTCCCAAACCGGTTCCTACATATTGGAAAACACGTCCGTTGTTAGTGGATTGCTGTAATTGATAATCACCTTTTCCATTGCCAAAATAAGTGAATGAAACCTGATATAGAACCTGAGTCTGGTCGGTAGAAAACTCATAATGGAAAGAGTCTGTATCGAATATTTTTTTGTAGAGAATTTTATTCACATCATATTCCGTTTCTATACCTGATGGCGAATACATTGCATCCGGATTGTTCCCTGCATTGACTAAAGTTTGCTGGTCTTCTTCACTAAGATTTAATGAAAGTGGTGCATTTTTATTATCATTCTCCATAAACCAACTGAATCCCGCTTTGAGCTTCTCACGCTGATGTTTGATGTTTCCGGTAATTAAAAATCTTGTGTAATTTCGATTGGTATAGTTATAAGATACGTTGATGAAGTTCTGAGAATAAATCGGTCTAAAACTTGTGAAAGTAATTTCACCAGTGTTATAATTAATGATGTAATCCTGATTCTCTCCACGTTTCATCAAAATTCCATCAATATAAACCTGCTCTGAACCAGAAATAATTGTGATGAATAATTCGCCATTTTTTCCAGTCAACCGATAAGGTCCCTGATTCCCTTCCACACCTTGGAATCGCATCCTGAAAAACTCGCTTCGGGCAACACCTCCGGAAACATCAACTGAAGTTTTATTACCATTCTTTTCCCAATTTGTAAGAAACTGCAATCCCATACTTCGCCTTTGGTAACGCCCAAAATAAGTCGTTTCATCATTAAGGTCGAGATGTCCAGCTCTTATAATACTATGATTTTTGATATTCAGCTGTAGGTAAATTTTGTCAAATTCCTGCAAAGTCTGTGTATAACCATCAGCCTGAACCGGAAGATTGTGGTCTGAAATGGAAGCTAAAATCGAAACATCAGGACTCAGTTTTCCGGAAATCTGCATATCCATAGAACTTTGCACAGATGAACCCTGATTATTTCCAAAAGTAATTCCTCTGATAATAGAACCTTTGGAGTTAAGTTCTCCAAGAATTCTTTTTTTGTCATTTTTCACTAATACTTCTTCATCATAAATCACACGATTTTGTTTTTTGATGAAGTCAAGTGTGTCTTTGGTAAAAAAATCCTGATTGATTTTAGAAATCAGAATACTGTCTTTTTTGAGGGAATCCTGCGGGATATTAGGATTTTTCCAATTGAAAATCTGTGCATTAACCGAAATTAGTGCAAAAAAAGTACAGATTATTAGAAAAATTTTATTTATCTTCGACACCCTTTTCTTGTGATGTGTAAATGTACTAATAATAGGCTTTACAGCGAATTAACAATTATTTAAAACGGAAACAGGGGATATAAAATTATACTTGACATTAAAATTTTATATTTGGCACTCGTAAAAACAAACAGAATTAATAACAATTTTTAAACTTTATATTATGAAAAAATTCTATTCTTTATTGGCAGCAGTCGCTTTGACTGCAACAGTAAATGCGCAAGTGTTTTCTGAAAACTTTGATACATTAACAGGAGCATCTACTTACACTGGAGGAAACTCTGGAGGATGGAGTGGAAGTATTGCTACAGGACCTTTGACAGGCAAATTAGCTGGCTGGGTAAATACTTCAGCTGCAGGAGGTGATAAATGTCTTAAATTAGGTTCTGGAAGTAATATGGGAAGTGCAATTACTCCTGAATTCTCTACAACTGCAACTGCACTTAAATTAACTTTCAGAGCAGGAGCTTGGAATAGTACAAACGAAAAAGTAACAATCACTGTAAGTGTTGCTGGCGGTAGTGCTACAGTAGCAGATGGTGCAATCACACTAACTAAAGGAGAATTTAATACTTATACAGTTAATTTAACAAATGTTGTAGGACCACTAAAGCTTAAATTTTCTGCAGATGTAGCTGCTAATAACCGTTTTTTCTTGGATGATGTTTTAGTTGAAGATGCAGCTACAATGGCAGTAGGAGATGCTACAAAAGGAAAAGCTAACTTGGTGAAAAATACAATCGTAGCAAATGAATTAATCTTCGGAGCTTCTGCAAAAGTATCGGTTTACAATACTGCTGGTCAAGTTGTAAAAACTGCTGAGGTTGCTGAAAACTCCAGATTAGATGTTTCTGCTTTGCCAAAAGGAACTTATGTAGTAACGGGTCTTGTTAATGGACAAGCTGTATCTCAAAAAGTAATTAAGAAATAATCTTAATTTATCTAATAAACTATATTGCGCTACCATTTTTGGTAGCGTTTTTTTGTTAATATAATATTAAGTAAAATGAATTTAAATGAAACTTTAAGTTATTGATTGTTATTCTATTATTAATATTTAGTCAATACAGAATAGGGAGAGTCATGATAGATTTGTCACAAACAAAATCTTTAATACATACTAATTATGAAAAAGTTCTATTCTTTATTAGCTGCAGTTTTTTTAACTGCAACAATCAATGCACAAATCTATTCTACAGGATTTGAATCAAGCGATAGTTTCTCATCAGACAACGTTTACAATAATACAACAGTTACGTTTAGTGGTGCTGCAGGGAAACAATGGGGGACGTTCTACGGAACACCTTCTACCACTTCTCCGCTGACAGGGAACCAATCTATGCAAATGAGATGGTACACAAGTGCGACTAGCAGCAAAGGTTACACGTATACTAATTTCAATACTACTGGTGTTGAGAAAGTGACATTTAGTGCGGCCAATACCAATGGAATTAATGTTATCGTTTCTTATTCCGCCAATAACGGAACCACTTGGTTGAGCCCACAAACCTTCACATTAACTACTACAAAAACCGAGTATACTTATAATGTGCCATCGTCAGCTACAGGAGGACTTAGATTCAAATTTGAATTAACTTATGCTACAGCTCCTACTGCGACATCCAGACTCTATATTGATGATGTCAAATTCTTTGCGCCTACAATGGCCGCAATAGATGCTGCGAAAGGAAAAACTAATTTGGTTAAAAATACAATTGTCTCAAACGAATTGATTTTTGGGGCTTCTGCAAAAGTATCTGTTTATAATACAGCTGGTCAGGTTGTCAAAATAGCTGAGGTTGCTGAAGACTCCAGATTAGATGTTTCTGCTTTACCAAAAGGAACTTATGTAGTGAATGGTCTTGTAAATGGACAAGCAGTTTCTCAGAAAATAATGAAAAAATAATTTTTTCTTTAATTATACAACTAAAATCTAGTATTTCTCAATACTAGATTTTTTATGATTTAAAACACACTTAACATATGGTGCTATTAATATGTTTACTTTTGTACCAGCAAAAAGGGATAATTTATGAAGATGTAAATATGTTAATTTTATGAAGGCAAAATTTTACAGCCTTGATTAAATCGAACTTTATGAATATGGAAATGTTAAAAAATAAACAAAATTTTGCAGGATGCATTTTTTTATTAACTTAGCATCCCTTTATAATAATTAAAAATAAAACAATTTTTTAAACTTTAATAAAATGAAAAAAATCTTTACAATTTTAAGTGTTGCAGCTGTTTCTCTAGTATCAGCTCAAAATTTAGTAACGAATCCAAGTTTCGAATCTTGGGATCCAGCAGAAGGAACAACACCTGCTAAACCAACAGGATGGAGCTTTGTAAGTGCTACAGGTGTTGAACAATCAAGCACTGCGCACACTGGGGCAAGTTCTTTAAAGCATATTGCACCGGCTACAGGTAATGGTAGTACAAATATTGACATTCCTGCTGAACCAAATACTCAATATAGTCTTGGATACTGGGTATTAGATAATGATGCAAATGCTAGAGGAAGACACTGGGTGCAAGCTAGAACTGCATCAGCAAACGTTACTTGGAATAACACTACTTTCCAGCCTGCTACATATTCAGCAGATAATGCTCAATGGGTTTTTGTAACTGCTACTTCTACAACACCGGCTACAACTACAATCTTAAGATTTGATTTCAGAACTTACGGTACTGGAGCAGGAGGTGGATCTGTTTATTATGATGATGTAACTTTAGTAAAAGGTGTTTTAGCAGTTGCAGATATCAAAGATTTTGATAAGCAAGTTCAGTTTAACACAGTAGTAAAGGATCAAATTACTTTCAAACTTCCAGTTAAATCAACTGTAAACATCTTTTCTGTAGAAGGTAAGTTAATCTCTTCTAACAGAGTTGAAAACGGAGGTTCTGTAAATACTCAAGCTTTGGTTAAAGGTGCTTACATTGTAACTGTTGACAACGGTGCTAACAAAATCAGCAGAAAAGTAATCAAAAACTAATATTAGTTTTTCTTAAAAATAGAAGGCTTTCAAATTTTGGAAGCCTTTTTTGTTCTTTTTAAGGGATAAAATCAGATTGTTTTAATAGATGACCAGCATTTACAAGTGGTTTTAGAAAACCCCGCGTCTCAAATTATTAATCAAAGCTCCAAGGTTCAAAACTAAAGTATATCGGATTCTGTAACCATAATCTTTGAAACCAGCTTCGAAGCCTAAACTAGAGGCAAAGGGAAAATAAACTTCTAAGAAATCCGGAATGACTTTCACTTTTATTCCAGAATCCCAAATGAATTGTGTTGCTCTGTTTTTGTTTTTGTAAACGCCGGCATCAGCATAAACATTAAACCATTTCCAAACGTGAGAATCTACATTCAAACTGGTGATAAACTGATTGACTGAAGTATTGAACATCGATTTGAAGCCGCCTTCTGCCAAGATGAACTGCTGGGAAAGAATCCCCGAAGTCGCACTCTGCCCCAACAATCCATAAGAAAAAGAATAGTTGGAAACTCGTGAAATACCATAATTGAACAAAGCATTTTTGGTGTTGTTTTTAATGAAATACCCAGCAAACCATCTAAAACTGATTTTTTTGTCTTTTGCATATTCCCAGCGGTAAAAAGCTTCTGCAGAAATCTTTTGGAAGTCTTCCATCCATTGTAAATTACCAGAGATATATTTCTCGTGAATCAAACGGTTGTCAGAGTAAGAATAACCCAAGTTCCAAAGGTTGTATTTGGAGTAAAGATTATTTTCAATCATCAGCGGAGTAAGCTCTCTGTCATAATAATTGTAAGAAAAATACAAACTTCTTCCCAAGGCGCTTCTCGGATTTTTATTAAAGTTAATGGATGTTCCGGCTCCAAATCTTTTATAAGCCAAATTGTTATTATAATGAAAGTAAGAACCGGAAACTGCAAAATTCCAGCTTCTGAAAAAACTATTCGGTGGTAAAATCGAATAACCAAGTGCTCCAGAACCTGTCAACTTTCCAGTTCCTGTACTATAATAAGGTGTGAAAGAATAATCGAACTTTTGGTCAAAAATCCCTTGATTCTTAAAATTCACTCCAATAAGAATTTTATCGTAAGCGTTGAAAGTCAATCTTGGTGTCAGGAAAATTTCGTTGTACTCCGGATTTTGGATGTCTTTTATCAACTTGAACCTTATTTTTTTTGTATTTGAGAATAATCCTTTGGTGTAGATATAATTATCCCGGTAGTTAGATTCTGGGAAGATATAATTATCATTTAAAACAATTTTTTCTACATCTTTTTTCGGAACAGAAAGTGTGTCGCTTTTTGCCAAGCTAGATTCTTTCCAATACGTTGTAGTTTCGCCTGAACCCTTCTCTGTTTCTATTTTAAGAGGTATTTCCAGTGTGTTGTTTTTACGAATATCTACCAAATAATTCTCTTTTTGTTCTTTGATATTTTTTAAATTGAAGTTGATTCGGTGTTTTTCAGCCATCATTTGCTGCAAGAAATTAGACTTTCCTTTGGAAAAAATTTTCAGTTCATTTAGGAATTTTTGACCCTCTGTTTTGGATTGATAATTAGCAGAAAGGTAATCTTTCAAAAAATTATCAAAAGATTGCGTTCCCGAATATTCTGAGATTTGAGCCAAAAGGCTTCCCATCTCAAACTGACTGATAGCTGTTGTATTGAAGTTGCTCAAAAGATAATAAGGCGTAGTTATTTTTTGGTCGAGATTCTGGGTCGAGATATAATGATAAGCCAAACCATAACGTTCGGAGAGTTTAAGTTTCGAGGCGTGAAATAGCTTCAGAGGTTTTATACCGAAGATACTGGCATTATCGGGGAGATTTCCCAAAAGTTTGTGTTCTGGATAGAACTGTTTAAGATATTCAATCTCAAGATAGGACTTCAACCCATTCTTCAGCCAGTGGTCTTTCGTTTTGTTGGTTATGAAATAGTCATCCATTACTTTCTTTGAAATCACACTGAAATAATCCAAATCTGTCTTTTCATAATCCGTAAATAATTGGTATTTGAATTTCCAGAACTTGACATCATCAATCCCGATAAACTCTTCTTTATTCAAGAATTTTTGAGTGATGAATAATTTGTCAGGAAGATTTCCAACTCTCGTTTTTATGAATTTGAGATGATTCGTAATAACAGAACCTAAAATCTGACGCTGATATTCCGTAACCTGATAACCTAGCTGAATATTGATCGGTTGTCCATCAATATTGATTGGAAAATCAGGATAAATTTCTTTTGAAATTTGAAATTCTGGGTCGTTGATAGATTGTCCTTCGAACTCAGTGTTACTATTTTGATTAAGGTTAGAATAGATTTTCCAATTATTTGGAACCTCAAAATTTACTTTCCAGAATGAGCCTGCATTAGCTGTTTCTTCGGTGTCACGATAGAAATATTTTTTTTGAAAATCATCTTCATAAGTTTCTGGAACAAGGAAAAAGTACTTTAACAAAATGTGATTCACATCTACGCCATAACCTGTAAAGCGAGCATCAGGAAGCTGGATTTGATATTTTAGATTAAGTTTGATGCTTTTTCCAGATTCTAAAGGCTCGGAAAGCGGAATGAGAATATTTTCCTGAATTTTATTAAGAATTTCAGCAGAAATATTTCCGTAAGAATATTGGAGACTTTCTAACTTCCCGAGTTGATTATCCTTAGCAAAATACAAATCCTTCTTTCTGTCTTCAACTTTTCTTTTGAGAAGTGGTGTTTTACGTTTCTGATAAGCAGAAACCCAATTCAAAAGTTTGATTTGATTGATGGATTTATGGTGCGGATTATGATAAAACAAAGTCTGTTCTACAGAAATCGATTTTTGGTCTTCATTCAGTTTTACATTCAACAAAATGCTGTCTTGCTGAGACTTTGCCCAGAAAAAAGAAAGAAATAGAACCAGACATAAAAGAAATCGCTTCATCAAAAAATATAAGTAACTAAAACTACTACTTTTTTTCTGATGAATATTAATATTTAGTTGTTAAAATTTTTTTCTACGAATGGTACGAAATTTCCGAATCGATAGAATTTTCATAAGGTAAAATCTGACGATTTTTGAAGCGTTTATTTGCCTTCGAGAACCTCAGACTGACAGTTTGATAACGACCCTTCTGACGGACTATTATAAAAAACAAAACCCCTTCAGAGTTTCAATCTCTGAAGGGGTTAATTAATATTTTAAATCATTTAGAACATTTACAAAGAATCTTGATAGGCTTTCCAACCTTCGTTTTTGTAACGCAAAGCTTCTTGTTCCGGTTCGTCGGATTTATAAATTCCTCTGCCAACGATGATAAAATCGGTATTGTAATTTTTAATCACGTGTTCAGGGGAATTGTATTGCTGGCCTTTGTCATCGCCGCTTGTTCCCAAATTCACACCTGGTGTGAATAGCAAAAGCCGGTCAGAAACTTGATTCTGCGCCACACATCCGATAATGCTTGGATGATTTTCTATGACTTTCAAAGCTTCTTCGCGATAATGAGAATCTGTTAAAGTTCCTTCAGAAGACATTCCTAAAATTGCTACAACACCAACATTTACAAAGCAATCTAAACTTTTGCTTCCTCCAATCACGTGAGAAGTTACTAAGTCTGCCCAATTGGAAATTTTATAAGTTCCGTAAGAAAATTGTAATTCCTGAGTATTTCCGATGTCAGCAAATTTGCGGTCTTCCATTAATAGGAAGTTATGTTTTGTTGCTAAATCTTTCAATGGAAGAATTGTTTCATCAGCATCAAAATCGTTCAAAATATCGATATGTGTTTTAAGAGCCACAATGTGTGGACCGACAATATCAGCAAAATCTAATAACTCTTTTGTTGTGATAAAGTCTGCCGAAGCTATTAGATTTGACCTTTTTTCAATTGCAATTTCAAGGATTTTTTTAGCGAAAGAATGTTCAGCAGTTTCCAGTTTCTGTTCGTACGACAAACGTTTTTTCTCTTCAAAAACAACCTGATTTCCGTTTACAAAATCTTGGATTCTCGCCACTTCAGCTTCATCGATATGATTTTCTTCTCTAAGAATTTCCACCACTTCAGAAATGTCGAAAAGAGAATGCACTTTGTAACCTTTTGCTTCCAGCTTTTCTTTTCCGCCTTGTTGTCTGTCAAGAACTACAACAATATCAGAAACCTTGATGCCTTCATTTTCAACTTCGTCAATCGTTTCTACCAAAGATTTTCCGGATGTAATGACATCTTCTACCAAAAGACAGTTTTGACCTTTTTCATAAATGCCTTCAATCAGTTTTTTTGTTCCATAAGATTTTGCTTCTTTTCGTTTAATAATTAATGGAATGTAACTTTGAAGAGACATTGCAGTTGCCATTGGAAGGGCTGCATATGGAACACCACAAATGATATCAAAATTATCCAAAGGAAGCATTTCCAAAAGATAATTGGCGAGTTTTTTAAGGATTTTGGGGTCAGAAGCTAGTGGACGCAAATCCACGTAGAACGGACTTTCTATACCGCTTTTCAATGTGAAACGCCCAAATTTAATAATCCCGAGTTTGTAACACTCGAGGAAGAATTCTTTTTTACTTTCCATTTACTTTTCTTAGATTTCTACAAATTTAAGGCTATTTTTTAAACCACAAAAGTCACAAAAGTTTCGTTTTTTATTCTAAAGATTCCGCAGATTAAATAATATTCTCAATTTAAAATCAGCAAATTTTGCTTAATCTGCGAGATAATTTAAATTAAACTTCCTTCCACTTTGGATTTGTAGCAAATATTTTTTCATTGATTTTACAATTTTCAGAATGTGCGCCTTTCAGAAAACCAATACTCATCAGAAACTCACCAACTATTTCTCCACCTGTGAATCTAAAAGTTTTCTTGAACAATTTTACCCATTCTTCCTTAGTTTTCGGATGATGATGTTCCAGCCATTTTTCAAAAGAACCGAATTCCTTTTTCAATTCCAAAATAGTCTTTGCATTTTCTATAGCTGCATTGACCTTGAGTTTGTTTCTAATGATTCCCGGGTCGGCCAATAATCTTTCTCGGTCTTTTTCTGTGTACGCGGCAATTTTCTTTATACTGAAATTACTGTAAGCTTTTCGGAAAGATTCTTCCTTTTTGAGAATCGTTTCCCAGCTCAATCCAGCCTGATTGATTTCCATAATCAATCTTCCGAAAAGTTCATCATCATTATGAATTGGGAAACCATAATGATTATCGTGATAGTTTTTGTGCAGTGCTTTTCGCTCTTCCGGCTGCATCGTTTCTATAGCTTGACAATAGGACATCGTTTTGTAATTAAATTTTAAATGTAAAGATAATTAACCCATAATCATTCACAATTAAAAATTACAAATTCCTATCTTAGCATAAATTCTAATTTAAAAATGAAAAGAAATATATCTTTACTTTTTGTCCTTTTTTCATTTGCCGTTTCCAATGCTCAAATTGAAGAAAAGAAACTCGACGAACTTATTCAAAATTCTTTAAAAACCTTTGACGTTCCGGGAATGTCCGTCGGAATTGTTAAAGATGGAAAAGTGATTTATGCTAAAGGATTCGGTGTTCGTTCGCTTAATAATAATCAGCCGATGGATGACAATACATTGGTGGGAATCGCTTCTAATAGTAAAGGTTTCACTTGCACCGCTTTGGCGATTTTGGCTGACGAAGGTAAAATCAACTGGGACGATAAAGTCACAAAATATATCCCTGAATTCCAAATGGCAGATGCTTACGTTTCACAAAATGTAACCATCAAAGACTTGGTAACACACAGAGCTGGATTGGGATTGGGACAAGGTGATTTGATGTTCTTCCCGGAAGGTGGGAGTTTGACCGTGAATGATATCGTTCACAATGTTCGTTACTTGAAACCAGAAAATCCGTTCCGTACGACTTTAGATTACAATAATATAATGTTCATCGTTGCTGGAGAAGTGATTCATAGAGTTTCCGGTTTGCAATGGGCAGATTTCATCGAACAAAGAATTATGAAACCTGTTGGAATGACAGCGAGTTTCGGTTCTTATAATCGTGCAAAAAATTCTCAAAATATCATCGATGCGCACGCGCCAGTTGACGGAAAAGCCATCGCAGTTCCTCACGACTGGAACGAAACGGCGAATGCAGCGGGTGGAATAATGAGTAACATCCAGGATATGACAACTTGGGCTAATTTCCTTTTAAATGGTTTCGTGACCAAAGACGGAAAACGATTGGTTTCTGAGAAAAATGCACACGAGCTTTGGAGTCTTCAGATTCCGGACAAAGTTGGGATTACTTCTCCTTATGATACGCATTTTTATGGTTATGGTTTAGGTTGGTTTTTGAGCGATGTGAAAGGTCATTTGCAGGTTCAGCATTCTGGCGGTTTGATTGGAACTGTAACGCATTTCACTTTGATTCCTGATATGAAACTGGGAATTGTGGTTTTGACTAATCAGCAATCTGGTGCGGCTTTTTCCACAATTACAAATTCTGTGAAAGATGCTTATCTTAAAGTTGAAAATCGGGATTGGCTGAAAATCTATGGCGATAGAAATAAAAAGAATGAAGAGTTTTTCGCCAAACAAAAGAAAGATGTTTACGACAAAGCTTCGAAGTTTAAATCTGATTTGAAAGACGACCAATTCATTGGTTGGTACAAAGATGAATGGTTTGGAATTGTTGAGGTTTCCAAAGTTGGAAAAGCTTATAGAATTCTTAGCAAATCTTCTCCAAGATTGAAAGGTGATTTGATTCCATATTCTGCCAACTCTTTTGTGGTGAAATGGGATGACAGAAGTTATGACGCCGATGTTTTCTTCACTTTGAATTTTGATGAAAATGGAAAAGCCGTTTCTGCGAAAATGAAACCAATTTCTGATGTGACAGATTTTAGTTTTGATTTTGAGGATTTGGATTTGAAGAAGATTAATTAATAGACGTATTTTGTCATTTGAAAATTAAAAACTCCTGAACAATTAAGTTCAGGAGTTTTTGTATTTATGAAAACCGAAATTTAAATCTCTTTGAATTGCAAATTCTGTTCTTCAACTTGTTTGTCTGCTAGATCTTTGTAATAGCCAGCTTCTAATTTTTTGTAAATAGAATCAAAAGCTTCCAATGTCTCGTTGATCTCGGCATCTGTGTGAGAAGCCGTTGGAATCAATCTTAGTAAAATCATTCCTTTTGGGATTACAGGATAGGAAACTACAGATGTGAAAATCAAGTAATTTTCTCTCAAATCTTTCGCCAACATCATCGCTTCCATAGGACCTCCTTGGATAAAAACCGGTGTTACACAAGTATTTGTATCTCCAAGATTATAACCAATTTTCTTAAGTCCGCCTTGTAGTTTTTCAACATTTTCCCAAAGTTTGGCTTTGATTTCTGGTCTTGATCTTAGAAGTTCCAATCTTTTCAAACCTCCGATCACCATTGGCATTGTTAAAGATTTGGCGAAAATTTGAGACCTTAGGTTGAATTTCAGATAACGGATAATCTCTTTGTTCCCAGCAAGGAAAGCTCCGAAACCAGCCATAGATTTTGCGAAAGTAGAGAAGTAAACATCAATCTGGTCTTGGCATCCTTGCTCTTCTCCAGCACCCGCTCCGGTTGCTCCAAGCGTCCCGAATCCGTGTGCATCATCTACCAAAATTCTGAAACCATATTTTTCTTTAAGAGCACAGATTTCTTTCAATTTACCTTGTTGTCCTCGCATTCCGAAAACACCTTCGGTAATGACCAAAATTCCACCTCCGGTTTCTTCGGTTACTTTTTGAGCTCTTTGTAAGTTTTTTTCAAGACTTGCAATATCATTGTGTCTGTAGGTAAAACGTTTGCCAGAGTGCAATCTAACGCCATCCACGATACAAGCGTGAGAATCTACATCGTAAACGATCACGTCATTTCTGGAAACCAAAGCATCGATGCAAGACACCATTCCTTGATAACCGAAATTCAATAGATATGCTGATTCTTTTTGAACAAATTCTGCCAATTCTCTTTCAAGCTGAAGGTGCTGGTCAGTTTCTCCGGACATTGCTCTCGCACCCATTGGATAAAACATTCCATACTCTGCAGCAGCTTTTGCATCGGCTTCCAAAACATCTGGATGGTTGCAAAGTCCCAAATAATCGTTTGCGCTCCAGAAAATCACTTCTTTCCCTTGGAACTTCATTCTCGGGCCAATTGGTCCTTCTAATCTTGGGAAAATATAATAGCCTTCTGCGTAATCTGCAAATTGTCCTAGTGGACCCGGATTTTGTTTTATTCTTTCAAAAATGTCCATTTTTTCTAACTGATATTTTTATTGATTGAAAAAACCTTTTGTAATACAAAAGGTTATAAATTTTGTGATTAAATTTTACTTGATGATTTCTGTTTTGAACACTTCATCATAGTTGTGGAAACAATTGTTGATAAAGCCTTGTTCTTCCATCCATTTGTCACTGTAAACTTTGGTAATATAGCGTGAACCGTGGTCTGGATAAATTAATACAACCAAATCATCTTCTTTGAACTCGTGAGAATTCGCATACTGAATCAAAGCCTGAGTTACTGCTCCAGTTGTGTAACCACCCATAATAGCTTCTTTCAAAGCAATTTCGCGGGTTCTGTAAGCTGACATCTCATCATTAACTCTTACATATTCATCAATCGTGTCAAATAAAAGTGCACCCGGAATCAAATTTTTCCCAAGACCTTCAATCTGATAAGGATGAATTTCTGTTTTATTGATTTTTCCTGTTTCGTGGTAAGTTTTCAGAATAGAGCCATCTGCATCTACGCCAATTACTTTGATGTCAGGATTTTGTTCTTTTAAATATTTTGCTGAGCCGGAAAGTGTTCCGCCGGTTCCTGTGCACGCAAATAGGTGTGTTATTTTACCTTCTGTCTGTTTCCAGATTTCAGGACCTGTGGTTTGGTAGTGTGCATCAATATTCAATTCGTTGAAATATTGATTGATGTAAACCGAGTTAGGTGTTTCTGCAGCAATCCTTTTTGCTACTTCGTAATAAGACCTCGGGTCGTCTGCAGGAACAGAAGCTGGGCAAACATAGACAGTTGCGCCCAAAGCTTTCAAATAAGCAATTTTTTCAGCTTTTGTTTTGTCACTTACTGCAAGGATGCATTTGTAACCTTTTACGATACAAACCATTGCTATGGAAAAACCTGTATTACCGGAAGTTGTTTCTACGATTACAGAATCTGATTTTAAGATTCCTTGTCTTTCCGCATTTTCTATAATGTGAAGAGCGATTCTGTCTTTCGTAGAATGTCCAGGATTATAAGACTCCAACTTAGCGTAAACCGTCGCAGGAATGTCCTTGGTAACCTGATTTAACTTGACCAACGGTGAGTTGCCAATCAAACCAAGAATATTATCGTGTACATTCATCATTTTATTATCATTTTTCTCTCAAAAACTGTCTGCAAAAATAAAAAAAAAATCGCAATGTTTTTGGTTTTGAGACATTAATATATTAGATGTGTGATATATTGTAAATTATTTGGTTAATTTTCACTCATTTATAAAGTTTAATTTTTGTTAAAAACTCAGATAACTGAATCAAAAATGTTAAATTCGCCGATATTTCATTTTCCGTATGAAGAATTGGACTTTTAAACAGTGGAACACCATCTTGGGATGGGTCATTTTTGTAATTGCATTTATCACTTATTTATCAACCATAGAACCCAATTTTAGTTTTTGGGATTGTGGAGAATATATTTCCTCAGCCGTTAAGTTAGAGGTTACGCATGCGCCAGGAGCTGCTTTGTTTCAGTTAGTTGGAGCTGTTGTAGCATTATTTGCATTTGGTGATGGACAACATTATTCTTTGGTAATTAATGCAATGTCGGCTTTGTTTAGTGCTTTTACAATTCTGTTTTTATTCTGGACGATTACACATCTTGTAAGAAGATTATTGAATAAAGAATTCGAAAATATAACAATTGCCGAAGAAATTGCAACTTTATTTGCAGGAGCAGTCGGCGCTTTGTGTTTTACATTTTCGGATACATTTTGGTTTTCTGCAGTTGAAGGTGAAGTTTATGCGATGGCAAGTATGTTTATTGCATTGATTGTCTGGCTGATTACAAAATGGGAAAATGAATACCTTGAAAAAGACAACGAGAGATGGATTATTCTTTTATTCTTCATCATCGGATTGTCCGTAGGTGTGCATATGATGTGTATGTTAGCGCTGCCAGCAGTTTGTCTGATTTATTACACAAGAAATTATAAATTCACTTGGAAATCATTTTTGATAGCAAATGCTGTAACTTTAGTTATTCTTGCCATTGTATTCAAAATTATTTTCCCTGTGATAATGACATTGTTTGGGAAATCTGAAATATTCTTTGTTAACGGATTAGGTTTGCCTTTCCACTCAGGGACAGTTTTCGCATTTGTTATTCTGGTTGTTCTTTGTTATTTGTTCATTACTTACACAAGAAAAACTGGGAAATCGTTGTATCAAACAATTGCCTTATCTATAGTTTATATGATGATTGGCTTCTCTTGCTGGTTGGTAATCCCAATCCGAGCAATCGCCAATCCACCAATGAACCTTAATGACCCAGATAACGCCATCGGAATGTTGGATTATTACAATCGTGAACAGTACGGGGATTGGCCAACTTTGTACGGTCAAAACTACACGGCTTATCTAGATCCGAACGGTATCCAGAAAAATGAGGACGGAAGTTATAAAACGAAGAAAACGGGTGATACTTACGAAAGAGATGCCCAGACAGGACGTTATCGTTTGGTAGGAGAGAAGTTCAATTATGTGTTTAGTGAAGAGCACGTTGGTTTCTTGCCAAGGATGTTCAGTGAGGATAAATCGGTAATGCCAAATTACATCTCGATGTATGGTGCACCAGATTTTACTTTCAATTATGGTAATGAGCAAATCTCTGAAAGTCCTGAAGCGAAACAATTCTTTGATGAACTACGTCAGAAATACGAGAACGGAACGATTAAAATGGATGATTATCTGAAGGCGAAACAATTCGGAATTATCAATGTTCAGAAACCGACGTTAGCTCAGAATCTTGATTACTTCATTACGTTCCAGAATTATTATTACTTCGGTAGATATCTCCTTTGGAATTTTGCAGGTCGCCAGAATGATGTCGAAGGTCATATGGAAAATACGAATGGAAACTTCATTACAGGTATTCCTTTCATCGATAATAATATTTGGGGAGACCAAAGCGAGATGCCGGCTAAATTCCAGAATGAAAGTACGGTTAAATTCTTTATGTTACCTTTAATCTTAGGATTACTAGGTTTCTTCTTCCAACTGAATAGAGATTTCGGAAGGTTCTATGCGATATTGTCTTTATTCATTTTAACAAGTGTTGGGATTGTTTTCTATACAGGGATGAAACCATTTGAACCTCGTGAAAGAGATTATGCGATGGTTGGCTCTTTCTATGCGTTTGCAATTTGGATTGGATTAGGTGTCGCTTCTATTTATTGGCTGCTTCAGAAAAAAGTGAAAAGCAAATCGGCTCAGATTATTGTAGGCGTAGTTTTATTGGGAATTCCTTTTATGATGGGCTTCCAGAATTATAATGTTCACGACAGAAGCGGACGTTACACGGCTTACGATTACGCTTATTCAAGTTTGAAATCTTTGCCTAAAGATGGAATAATGTTCGTTTATGGTGATAATGATACTTATCCGGTTTGGGCGATTCAGGAAACTGAGGAATTCCGTCCAGACGTAAAAGTCGTGAATTTTACATTGTTATCTACGCCTTGGAATATCGATCAGGTTAAAAGAAGAACATATAACTCAATGCCTGTTCCATCAACTTTGACTCACGAAGATTATCGTGAAGGTTCCAACGATCAGGTTTATATGATGACGAAAGACGATTGGTCTAATATTTTTGCGAATCTAAAAGAACAGGGCGCACCGGATACAGAATTTGCAGCCTTCAGAAAATACCTGACTCAGGATTCGATTACAATGAAAGAAGCTGTTAACTTCCTGAAAATGAAATCGCCTGAAAAAGATGAAATTGTGAAAATGATTTTCGGAGAAGAGCGTTATCAGAAATTCAACTTCCTTCCGGTTTCTAAATTTGTACTTCCGGTGAATGTCAATAATGCTGTTAAATCAGGAATTATCACACCGGCCGAAGCGCAGAAAGCAGAAAAGCAAATCGTCATCGATTACAAAGGTTCTAGTATGTTCAAGAATAATATGATGATGTTGGATATCCTGGCGAACTTTGATTGGAAACGCCCAATTAACTTCTCAAGCGGTGGGATTTATGACGGAAGCAATCTATTCTTCTTGTCCAATTATCTTAAGTTTGATGGATTCAGCTACAGATTGGTTCCAATCAAAACCGAAGAGTCTCCGGATGGCGAGTTAGGAATGGTGAATGCGGACGAACTTTACAACATTGTGAAAAATTACAGATGGGGTAATTTCAAAGATTTGAAAGTCCATTTTGACGAAACTTGTACACAGAATATCATCGGTTACAGATCATCGGCAAGTAGAGCGGCTGAGGCTTTGGTTCTGAAAGGTGAGAAGCAAAAGGCAATTGAAGTTCTGGATTTGGCAAGCAGAGAAATTCCTGTTTCTAAATATAACGACCCAAGGTCTTTGAGTTCTATTGTTTATGCTTATATCGTTGCAGGACAAGAGCAAAAAGGACTGAAACTGGCAGAAGATCTTAAGAAAGGAATCTTCGAAGAGTACGATTATTACACAAGATTATCGCCAAAATTCCAGGTTTATGCAGCGAGACAGATGAAAACCAAACCAATGGAATATTCTTTGGTAGTTGGCGCGGTTTCCGATGCTTATAATAAAATTGGTCAGAAAGATAAAGGCTATGAATATCTTGTCAACTCTCTGAATGTTATCGATAAAAGATTCAATACATTCATTAAGGATTTGCAGGAGATGGGCAAGGAGAAGGCTTTCAAAAAAGCAGATGATGTACAGAAGGTAACATCGTTCTACTCGTATCTGTTTGATATTATGAAAGATTACGATACGACTTACGAAGCCGAAAAGATGGATAACATCACAAAACAATTGATGAAAGTCACGCAGTAGAGAGTTATCTACTGAAACTATATCAACCCTTTCAGAGTTAGAACTCTGAAAGGGTTTTTTGTTTTAAATATTATCACTCAGTCAAAGTTTTAAAGTGTAATTTTGCGATCAACTATCAACTATGACCAATTTTTGTGCTTTCCTCCGTGGCGTCAATGTTAAAGGAACCAATATGAAAATGGCAGATGTCTGCAAAGTCTTTTCAGACACTGGCGTTCAAAATGTATCTTCAGTTTTGGCAAGCGGTAATATTCTATTTCAGTCTGATAAAGATTCTATTGAATTGAAGAAGATTCTGGAAAAAGCAATGTCAGGCCATTTCAATTACGAAGCTTTTCTCTTTATTAAGGACGAAGACGAAATCAACGACATTTTAAAAAATGCCCCATTTCCGCCAATTGAAAACTTTCATAATTATATTTTCCTTGGTTCAGAAAAAGTAGAAGAAACATTGTTGGAGGAATTCAAGAAATCAAATAAAGCAGAAAATGAAAAAGGCAAAATCATTAATAATATATTCTATTGGCAAGTTCCAAAAGGACAAACTTTGGATTCCGATTTTGGTAAAGTTCTTGGCAAGAAAAGCTTGAAAGATAAAATGACGAGCAGGAATACTAATACGTTTGAAAAGATTATTAATAAATTCAATAAATAGATAATTTCAACCCTTTCGATAGTTTGAGTTGGAAAAGGTTTTCCTGCATTAATTCCGTATATTTGTATTCGATTTTCAGACATAAAACAATCTGAAATTTATAATTTAAAATCAAAAAAATGATACAATATTTAGATAACATTCATCACAAAGATTCCAAGAACTTTTTCCTGATTGCAGGACCTTGCGCAATCGAAGATGAAACTATGGCTTTGCAGATTGCAGAACATATTGTAAAGCTTTCTGACAAATACAATATTCCTTATATTTTCAAGGGGTCTTTCAGAAAGGCGAACAGAAGCCGTGTAGATTCTTTCACAGGAATCGGCGATGAGAAAGCTTTAAAGATTCTTAAAAAAGTGGGAGAAACTTTTAATATTCCTACGACAACAGATATTCACGAGAATGGGCACGCCGCTTTGGCAGCAGAATATGTGGATGTTTTGCAAATTCCGGCTTTCTTAGTTAGACAAACCGATTTGTTGATTGCGGCAGCAGAAACTGGAAAAGCAGTGACGCTTAAAAAAGGACAGTTTCTTTCACCAGAAGCAATGAAATTTGCAGTTCAGAAAGTGAAAGATTCTGGAAATGATAAAACAGCGATTATCGAAAGAGGGAATACTTTTGGTTACAGCGATTTAGTAGTAGATTTCCGTGGAATCCCAACTATGAGAGAATATTCTCCGGTAATTTTGGATGTGACACATTCTCTTCAACAGCCGAATCAAAATTCGGGTGTGACAGGTGGAAGACCAGAGTTGATTGAAACAATTGCCAAAGCGGGAATCGCAGTGGGTGCTGACGGATTGTTCATTGAAACTCATCCAGACCCATCTGTAGCGAAATCTGACGGTGCGAATATGTTAAAATTAGATTTGCTTGATGACTTGCTTAGAAAACTGACAAGAATCAGAGAAGCGATATTATAAAATAGAAAGTCCGATTGATTCGGACTTTTTTTTGTGTTTGAATTGAGAATATTTAGAATTTTGACTTAATATTTCCTAATTCGTCAGCAAATATTCTGAAACAAATCGATTTTCTGCATAACAATTACAAATATTCTTTCGTTCTTTAGATTAATTGTTATTTTTGCTAATCCAAGGATATTTCAAAATATAAAATCGATAATAAAAACTACAACATTGAAAAATTATATTCTCTTAATTCTTTTCTTTTTGCCAGTTTTGGCATTTTCTCAAATCAATTTAAAAGTTCTTGACGAAGACGGAAAATCTGTTTCCGAAGCAGAGGTTAGTTATAATAACCAAACTTATCAAACCGATAGAAACGGTTTTGTAAGAATCCCACTTGCTGATTCTGAACAAACTTTGAGCGTACAGAAATTGAACTTTAAAGGTTTTTCTAAAACCATCAAAACATCGCCAAAATCTCAAACGGTCAATATTCTTTTCTTGCCAGTCGCAAATACGACGGAAATTCAGGAAGTTGTTTTCCAAAAAAAAGGAATCCGTAAAACCAATGATTTGACTTCGGTTGAGATATCTGTGAAAGAGGCAAGAGAAGTGGCGTCTTTAGGAGGTGGCGTAGAGGGCCTTTTGAAAAGTTTACCTTCTGTCAATTCCAATTCCGAGTTATCTTCCCAGATTATGGTAAGAGGTGGTAATTATGATGAGAACTTAATTTACATCAATGATGTTGAGCTTTATCGTCCGTTTTTGATCCGTAACTCTTTGCAGGAAGGGATGAGTATCATCAATCCTGATATGGTGGGGATGATCAACTTTTCTGCAGGTGGATTTGAACCAAGATATGGTGATAAAATGTCGTCTGCGCTTAATATCTATTACAGACAGCCAGAAAAATTCGAACTTTCCGGAGAAGCAAGTTTGATTGGCGGAAGATTGACAACAGGTTTTGCGTCAAAAGATAAAAAATTCACAGGATTAGTTTCTGCAAGATATAGAAATACCAATTTAGTTCTTAACACTTTGAATGAAGATACAGATTTCAATCCACGATATATGGATTTGCAGACTTATCTTAATTATCAGTTCAATGAAAAATGGTCTTTATCTTTCTTAGGCTATTACGCGAAGAACGATTATCAGATGGTTCCTAAGCAGAAAGAAGTGGATTTTGGAAGTCTTTTACAACCTCTAAAACTAACTGTTTTCTACAACGGGCAGGAAGATGATCAGTACAAGAATATGATGGGAACGGTAAGTGTTAACTTCAAACCAAGTAAGAAATGGCAGTTCAGTTTAGATAATTTTGCTTATCAAAACAGAGAAAGAGAATACTATTCTTTGGCTTCTGGCTACATTTTGGAAGCATTTGACGAAGAAGGTAATCCTGTTGCTGGTTATGATGCAGGTGGACAAATCGATCACGCAAGGAATGACTTATTGGTTAGAGTGGCTGGTTCTCAATTCAGAACCAAATTCTCTCCGGATGTCAATACAGATATCGAAGTAGGCGCAAAATTTGAAAGAGAAACGATTAAAGATTTCACCAATGAATGGCAGTTTGTAGATTCTATCGGTTACAGCAATCCAAGAGATTTTGTCATTCCGGGAAATCTTGATACTTCTGATCTTAATCTTAAATATTATATCGCAGGACAGAATAATATCACACCAACAAGAATTTCTGCCTATGCCCAATTCTCGAAAAAATTCTATTGGGGAAGCAACAGAATCTTTGTTAATGGTGGAGCGAGAGTACAGAACTGGAGTTATAATAAAGAAACCTTATTTAGTCCAAGAGCACAATTTGCCATCAAACCGAATTGGGATATGGATATGTTGTTCCGAGTTTCCGGAGGTGTTTACTATCAGGCGCCTTTCTATAAGGAGATTAAGGATTTGACAGGAAGTTTTAATTCTGATATCAAAGCTCAAAAATCTTATCAAATTATCATAGCCAACGACTACGAATTCAAAATTGGAAATAATGATAACAGAAAGCCTTTCAAATTAACAACGGAAGCTTACTATAAGAAAATGGAGAATCTGATTCCATATTATCTTGATAATGTGCGAGTAAGGTATTCCGGTAAAAATAATGCTGAAGGTTATGCTTATGGATTAGATGCAAGATTATTCGGTCAATTTGTTCCGGGAGTAGATTCTTGGATTTCTGCAAGTTATGCAAGAGTATATGAAAATATTGAAGGGATGGGATATATTCCTAGACCTACAGATCAGCGTTTCCGTTTCTCTATGTTCTATCAGGATTATATGCCGAAGTTTCCAAGTATGAGAGTTAATTTGACTTTGACTTACGCAAGTGGATTGCCTTCTGGAACACCGGTTTTGTTTGATTCTGCAGGTTTGCCAGATTATTTGGCAGCTTATCGTTATCAAAAAACTTTACCAGCTTACAAGCGTGTTGATATTGGTTTGACGAAAGTTTTCATCGATCAGAAAGACAACAAGGCAAGTGGTAACTTCTGGGGCAAATTCAAGGAATTAACTTTGGGTGTTCAGATTTTCAATGCATTTAATATCAATAATACGATTGCTAATCAATGGATCAGCGATGTGAATTCGTCTCCACAATTATATTATCCTGTACCAGTTAGATTGACGGGAAGATTCTTCAATGTCAAATTGGAATTCAAATTGTAGTATTGTTGTAAAATAAAGTAATGAAACATTCCCAAAACCTCACCGAATTATCGAATGAAGAATTACAAAAGTCATTCAAGCAAGCAAGGATGTTTTTAAAAATCTTTTTCAGTATTTTTATTTTGCTTCTTATAACTTGTCTTTATATCACAGTTAATAAGGGATTTGGTGTTTTTACAATCTTGCCATTGACTTTTATTCCTTTGGTTATTGCTAATATTTTTAGTTACGGGAAAGTAAAAGAAGAAATGAAAAACCGAAATTTGCTCAATTGATTTTCTCAAATAAATAAAAAAGCTTCCAAATTTGGAAGCTTTTTTTATGGAGGTGCGAAGCACCGAAATATTGGTATAAAATATTGATGTAATAAAAGAGAGATGCGAAGCACCGACATATTTTTTAAAAATAAGACCTAATGAATCTCAATTTATGAGTATGCTTATTTTGGTCTTTGTTGAAGATTCCGCTTGTGTCTAAACTGTCAATTCTTACCTTTCCGTGAGCGTGGATGATTTTTTGGTCTGCTAAGATAATTCCAACGTGATGGATTCTTCCTTCTTTATTTTCAAAGAAAGCAAGGTCGCCGGGTTTAGCTTCTTCAATAAAAGTTAAAGCGTCTCCCATTTCCGCTTGCTGATAAGTATCTCGTGGGATTTTAATACCGTGAATTTTGTAAATAATTTGCGTAAAACCACTACAATCGATTCCGAAAAAGCTTTTTCCGCCCCACAAATAAGGAACATTTAGAAATTCTTTGGCACAGTTAACTATGCTTTCGCTGAGGTCACGTCCGCGTGTTGGTGCTGTAGTTTCGAAATTGACTTCAGAACCCATTGATAAAAGTACTTTTCCACTTTCTATCATTGTAGATTGAAAAGGTTCTTTCACAAGGTTTCTTTTTCTTGATGCAACAAACTCATCAGAAACAGGCGAAATTTGTTTTGTGTCCATCCAAGCTTCGTAATTATCATAATGCGTTATGATTTTGGTCCAGTTGTCTTTAACTTCGATGATATCCGCAGATTCACCGTAAAGTAGTTGGGATACGATTTCGCTTTTGTCAGAACTGTCCGCTCTCAGCGGCGCGATGGAAACATTGCAAATGCCTTTATTCATTTCAATCAATTATGAATTTAAAAATACGAATTATTTCTTTCTTATCAAATGTAATCCGTCTCGCAAAGGTAAGATTAGATTTTCGAAATCAGAATCTTCAGCAATGATTTTATTCACGAGTTTGATCTGTTCGGTTTGCTTGTCTTTCGGGTTGTTTTCAAGGACTTTTCCGTACCAGAGAACGTTGTCAATCAAAATAATACTTCCCGAGCGGAGATTGGGTTTAATGAGTTTCAAATATTCCAGATAGCTTTCCTTGTCTGCGTCTATAAAAATCAAATCCCAAACTTTATCCAGTTTTTTGATTTCTTCTTTTGCATCTCCAAGTATGAATTTGATTTGGTCTTTATAATCGCTTTCTGCAAAATATTTTTGTGGAATATAGGCTAAGTCTTCATTCTTGTCAATTGTGTAGATTTTCCCATCTTTCGGTAAGCCTTCCGCCATACTCAAAGCAGCGTAACCTGTAAAAGTTCCGATTTCCAAAACATTTTTTGGCTGAATGATATGTGATAAAATACTCAAAAGACGACCTTGCAGATAACCGGAAATCATATGTGGTTGTGTGGTCTTTTGATAGGTCTCTTTTCTTAATTTTTTGAGAATGGCAGGTTCTTCGGAAGCGGTTTCTTCCAAGTATCTGTCCATTTCTTTATCTAATTCTTCGAAATAACTCATTAGGAGTTCGGAGTTTTTGGTTTAAGGTTCAAAGGTACTAAATGTTTAAGTTATGATCAATGTTGTATTGATGTCGAATCTGCAGTCCGGCTTGAGTGGAAACCCTTTTTTGCTTTTTGAAAGCTTTCGGCAAAAAAGCTTCGGAACGGAATACGGATAAAGCTGCCCAAATAAAAAGAAAAACCTCGCCATTTCTGACAAGGTTAGTTTTATAAATTCTGAATGAATAATTAATTATCATTCATCGTTTATCATTTATTTTTTCACTGGAGCGATGTCCATCAACTTCATAAACTCATCCAATTTTGGCATAATGATGATCTCCGTTCTACGGTTTTCACCACGTCCGGAAACTGATGCGTTAGTTGTCTTAGGATTGTACTCTGATCTACCACCAGCAGTAATTCTGTTAGGATTCACACCAAACTGATTTTGTAGAACTTTCGCAACTGCTGTCGCTCTAAGTGCGGAAAGATCCCAGTTGTCTCTTGGCGCGTTAGCACTGTTCAATGGCGTGTTATCTGTGTTACCTTCAATCAAAACACTATAAGTATCGTAATCGTTGATTACTTTAGCAACCTTTGCTAAAACGTCTGCTGCAGCTGGTTGGATGTCATATTTTCCAACTTGGTAAAGCATTTTGTCTGATAATGAAATCAATACAACTCCTTTTAGAACTTTCACATCTACATCTTGGTCTGCAACGTTGTCAAGAGAACGTTTCAACTTGTTAGATAAAGCCAAATTCAAACTGTCATTTTTGCTTTTTCCAGAAATCAATTGCTTGATATAAGCATTGGAAGCGTTAATTTCTCCAACTAATTTATCAATGTTTGCAGAACCTTTTCCTGCGTTAGATAAACAAGCATCCAAACTGGATTTAAGAGCGTTGTTTTGTCCAACTAACAAGTCATTCTGACCTTTTAAAGAAGAGTTTTCTCCTTTCAAATCTTGGATTTGGCGCATTCTTTCACCCGCATCTTCTATACATTGTTTGTAGTTCAGATTAAGTGCATCGAATTGTTTTTTGCTGACACAAGAAGCAAGGGAAAGTCCCACGGCTGTAATGGTCAAGATTTTAAATAATCTCATAGTAAATATTTATTTGTTTTATTGTTTTTATTGAGCGGTTATTGGTTTTTAAATCGTTTCAAAAGTAAGAATTAATAACTGTATATTTGTGCTTATAACTTAATGTTTCGTTATAAAATTGTGTTAAGTCTCTTAAAATTTCAAAACCTGTTAGAGCAAATGCTTCACCAACCACAACAAAAAACATACCTTTTGGCTGTAAGTGGAGGAGTGGACTCTATGGTTTTGGCTGATTTATTTCAGGTTTCAGGATTTAATTTTCATATTGCTCATATCAATTATCACCTTCGTAATGAGGATTCTAACCTTGACCAAAAGCTGGTTTCCGGATTTTGTGAAAGACATCAAATTCCTTTGCATTTATACGAAGTTTCAAAAGTTGATAAGAAACCGGAAAATTCAATTCAAAATTGGGCGAGAGAATTGAGATATCGATTTTTCAGAGAAATTCAACAGAAAGAAAACCTTGATTTTTTAGTCACAGCGCATCATCTGAATGACCAATTGGAAACATTTATTATTAATCTTTCCAAAGCTTCCGGAATCCGAGGTTTGAGTGGAATTCCGCAAAACGAAAATGGAATTATTCGTCCGCTTCTTGATTTTTCTAAAGACGAAATTTATGATTTTGCAAAAGAGAATCAAATTGAATTTCGAGAAGATCAATCCAATCAGAAAACGGATTACCTAAGAAATAAAATCCGACACAATATTGTTCCGGAATTGGAAAAAATTAATCCAGATTTTTTGACCAATTTCTCAAAAAGCATCTATTACATCAATCAAGCTAAGGATTTTATTAATGAATCTGTGACTGAAAAAATTGAAGCTCTCAAAATAAATTCTAACAAAAATCAAATCATCATTGATAAACAAACATTCTCAGAAGAATCTGAATTGATTCGATATGAGATATTGAAAAGATTTGGTTTCAATGATGAAAACGAAATGCAGAAAGTCCTCACAGCGCAAACTGGAAGTTCTTTTTTTAATTCTGAATTTCACTTAATCATTAATCGCAACGAATTGATTTTTAGTGATAAACTAGAAGTCAGAAGTGAGGATTCAGAAGAAGTTTTGCTTGAAATTGTTGATTATGAAATCGTAATTCCTCAAAATATTAAAAGTGAGATTCAGGAATTCGGTACTTGTTTTTGGAAAATTGATAAAAATAAGATTCAATTGCCTTTGAAATTGAGAAAAAAACAAGAAGGTGATTTGTTTTTTCCTATCGGAATGATTGGTAAAAAGAAAATTTCGAAGTTTTTTAAGGATGAAAAATTGTCTATTTTAGCCAAGCAAAAAATCTGGCTTCTTTGTGATACGAATGACCAAATCTTAGGTGTATTGCCTTTTCGGCAAGACGGGAGATTCAGTTCTGAAAATTCGAATTCTCTGGAAGTAAAAATTTAATATCAAAAAATGAAAGATTTAAAATTAGTGTTATCAACACTTTTTCTATTAATAATAACTATTTTCAATGCGCAGATAAAAAACCCGGTTAAGTTCAAATTCGATGTTGTTTCTGTTGGGAAAGACGAATATGAAGCCGTTTTGACGGGAACTATTGAAGATAAATGGCATATTTATTCGCAAGATTTGCCACCAGATTCCGGAATTCCGACTGAATTTAAAATTACTTCAAAACAAGGAATTCAACTGATTGGAAAAGTTCAGGAAATAGGAAAAAAACATGATGAGTTTTCGGAAGCTTTTGGTGCTCAGATTGTTTATTATTCAAATAAAGTTGTTTTTAAGCAGAAATTCAAACCAAAAGATGCTACAAAACCAGCGACAATTACAGCTGAAATAATGTATCAGACTTGTAATGACCGCGTTTGTCTGGCACCAAATACTTTAGAATTTGAAAAACAAATCGAAGGGAGTAAAACCGAAGTCACTTCTGGCGAAAATGTTGATAAAACAAAAGACACCGTTTATGAAGTCGCTCCGGCAGGACAGGTTGGAACGGTTCTGAAACCTACAAATATTGAAACGCCTGCTGTTGCCAAACAAGATGGCTTGAAAATCAATTCTTTGGACTTTAAAAACCCTTTGACGAATTGCGGAACTGTTCAGGAAAAACCGAATGATGACAATTGGCTTGTTCTTGGATTAGGATTCTTAGGTGGGTTGATTGCATTGTTGACGCCTTGCGTTTTCCCAATGATTCCGTTGACGGTTTCGTTCTTTACAAAAGGGAACAAAGACAAAGCAAAAGGTAAAAGAGATGCGTTTATCTACGGATTTTTCATTCTTTTGATTTTTGTTTTATTGAGTATTCCGTTTCATATTATTGATGGGATTTCGGGTAATATTTTCAATCAGATTTCAACTAATATCTGGTTGAATTTATTTTTCTTCGCCATATTTTTATTCTTTGCTTTAAGCTTTTTTGGTTACTACGAAATTACTTTGCCAAGCTGGATTGCCAACAAATCTTCCAAAGCTGAAGAAGCGGGCGGATTGATTGGAATTTTCTTTATGGCCTTGACTTTAGTGATTGTTTCGTTCTCTTGTACAGGTCCGATTTTGGGAAGTTTATTAGGTGGAGTGGTTGCAGGCGCGACGAATGTTCCGACATTATTGACATTTGCTTTGGCTGGTTTCGGATTGGCTTGGGCATTGGTTTTCGGATTATTGGCGTTGTTTCCACAAGCGCTTCAAAGTTTGCCAAAATCTGGCGGTTGGATGAACACTGTGAAAGTCGTTCTTGGATTTATAGAATTGGCTTTGGCATTGAAATTCTTGTCAAAAGCAGATCTAGTTTCCAAAACATTCTTATTGAAAAGAGAATTGTTTATTGTACTTTGGATTATCGTTGCCATTGGATTGGTGGTTTATTTATTCGGGAAAATCAGATTTCCGCACGATGATAAAAAGCCGAAAATCAGTTTATCAAGAAGAATTCTTGGTGTTTTTGGAATTGTCTTTATTGGATATTTGATTCAAGGATTGATTCCTTCAGAAAAACCGAAATTACAAATGCTAAGCGGAATCTTACCTCCATTGAATGTTAGTTATTTCCACAATGAAGAAGACGGAATTCTTGGATTGAAGCCTTATCATAATTATTTCGAAGCGATAGAAGTTGCGAAGAAAGAAAACAAACCGGTTTTGATAGACTTCACAGGTTATGGTTGCGAAAATTGCCGAAAAATGGAGGAATTTGTCTGGAGTCAGGATGATATTTTACCGATTCTTCAAAACGATGTGATTATCGCTTCAGTTTATGTGGATGACAAAGAAGGGCTGCCGGAAAATGAACAGATCAAAATCGATATGGGCGAAGGTCAAATGAAGAAAGTGAAAACGATTGGCGACAAATGGAGTCTGTTCCAGCAGGTTAACTTCAATAATAATTCCCAGCCGCACTATGTTTTGGTAACGCCTGACCAAAAGGTGATTAATTCGCCTGTTTCAGGCTATATGCCAAAAGAGGATTTCAAAAAATTCCTAAAATGTGGAATTGATTATTTTAAAAATAAGTAATGATTTTCAGAGAAGCCAATATCAGCGATATTCCACAAATGCAGATTGTCCGCAATTCTGTAAATGAAAATCAATTGTCCAATCCGGATGTTGTAAAAGATAAAGATTACGAAATTTATTTAACAGACAACGGAAAAGGATGGGTTTGTGAAATTGAAAACAAAATTGTAGGATTCGCCATCGTAGATTTGGTTGAAAGCAATATTTGGGCATTGTTTCTAAAACCTAAATTCGAAAAGCAAGGCATCGGAAAACAGTTACATAATCTGATGTTGAGCTGGTATTTTCAACAGACAAAAACTACAGTTTGGCTGGGAACTGCGCCAAAAACAAGAGCTGAACAATTCTACAAATTTTCTGGCTGGGAAGAAATCGGAACACACGGAAAAGAAATCAAATTTCAGATGACTTTTGAACAATGGCAAAATTTATAATTCTATAAATAATATTTTTATAATAAAATAAAATTTTAGGTACATAATTTGTATTCAAAAATCCATAATGATGAAGAATCGTTATGGATTTTTATTTTCTATTACTAACTACTAAAACTTAAAGCTATGGCAGAAGTACAAATTAAAGAACAATCTAACGGAAAGAAAACTCAAAACAAGAAACCAATTCGTGTGGATATGACACCAATGGTGGATTTGGGATTTTTATTGATTACATTTTTTATGTTCACAACCAATTTCTCAAAACCAAACGCCATTAATTTTTCCAATCCTCCGAAAAATGATATTAAAGTTATAAGTGATATCGATATTAGAAATTCAATCACATTTATTTTGGGTAAAGATGGACGAGTTTTCTATTATCAGGCTGAGAAAAAAGATTTGAATGATAGCAGTCTTACAGAAGTTTCTTTCGATAAAGCACAGGTTGCAAAAACTATCGAAGCTGCAAAAGCAAAAGCACCTAGAAAAGAAATCTTTACGGTCATTATAAAACCTACTGACGATTCGCAGTACAAAACAATGGTGGATATGTTAGACGAAATGACAATTACAAAATCCGAGCGCTATGGAATTTCAGAAATGAATGATAAAGAAAAGGAATTGTACCAAAATAAAGTTCAATAATTAAAAAAAATTATTTTATAAAGAGTGTCTCAGGACGCTCTTTTTTATTTATTTTCGTGAGGAAAATTAAAACTATGAGAAAACTAATTCCAGTTCTTATTCTTTTTTTAATAGTTTCTTGTAAAAAATCCGAAGAAACTACAGCTCCGAAAGTTGATAGTGTGAAAATTATCGATTCAATCAATGCAGTTAGAACAAAAATCAATGACAGTATTCTCAGTAGTCGAGCGTTTAAAGATCTGTCGGGAATACATTCTTTGACTCACGACCAAGTGAATGGAACAGGAAAAATCACTTTTACAAAAATCGGTCAAGACGAATATCAAGTCTCAGGCGAAAATAAATCGGGAAGTAATTTTGTAAAAATCGAAGGCAGCGCAAGAATGACTTCACCAAAAAACCTTAAATTCGACGGAACCATTACACAAAGCATTTCAGATTATGATAATGGAAAACTAGATGTCAGAAAAGGAAAGAAAAATTTCGCCACCAAAGACGGTGGAAAAACTTTCAAACTTTATGAATCCGTTAATAATGCAGGATTTGCTGACAAAATAATGATTAAATTATAAACGATGCTCAACTACGAAATAGAAGGAAAAGGAACGGAAAATCTGGTTTTGCTTCACGGATTTATGGAAAATCTGTCGATTTGGGATGATATGATTCCGTTTCTGTCAGAAAAATTCCGATTGATAAAAATTGATTTGCCAGGTTTTGGAAAGTCTGGGGTTGTTGCTGAAATTCAAACTTCCGAAATAATGGCGGATGAAGTCAAAAAAGTTACTGATGATTTGGGCTTGACAGCATTTCATTTGCTGGGACATTCGATGGGCGGTTATATTTCGCTAGCTTTTGCAGAAAAATATCCTGAATTTCTGAAATCATTTACTTTGTTTTTCTCGACTTATTTTGCCGATGATGAAGCAAAAAAAGAAATCAGAAGAAAAGGCTTGAGAATCATCAAAGAAAATCTTCGGGCTTTCGTCAACGCAGGTGTCCCGAATCTTTTCAATCCTAATGAGCACGATATTCTGGAATCTAAAATTAAATTAGCCAAAGAAACAGCCTACACATCGTCTGTTGATGGTGTTTTAGCTTCTCAAAAAGGAATGATAGAACGAGCAGATAGACAATCTGTTTTAGAAAACTTTGAAGGAAAAATTCTGGTTCTGTCGGGCAAACACGATTCCGCTGTCAATTCAGAAAAAAACATTAAAAATCTTCCTGATAGAACCAATATCAAATCATATGTTTTGGACTGCGGACATAACGGACATTGGGAAAAACCGGAGATTTGCGCTTCGATTATCAATACAGAATTACTGCATCATTTACCAAAAAAACTCGTTCTCTAAAATGGAAATCATATCAAAAATCCTCATTGCAATCGTAGCTCTGGAGCATCTTTATATTCTTTATATGGAAATGTTCGCTTGGGAAACATTAGGAAAAAAAACATTCAAAGGTTCATTGCCGGATGAGATGTTCAAACCCACCAAAAAACTCGCTGCAAACCAAGGTCTTTACAACGGATTTCTCTCCGCTGGACTCATCTGGAGTTTCTTTATCTGCGATGCGATTTGGGCAAAAAATGTCGCAATTTTCTTCCTTGCGTGCGTTATTGTAGCAGGAATTTACGGCGCATTGTCAGCCTCCAAGAAAATATTTGTCGTTCAGGCTTTACCAGCGATTATTGCACTGATTTTTGTCTTTTTGAGATAGATTTTTAGGAGCTTAATCCCGCTGCCCACTGTATCTTTTTTGTCTTAGAAGTTAAGTATTCAATATAAATTCTCAGATAAGACAAAAAAGGATGCTGTTCCCATCGTGGCTAGGGATTATGTCAATCAATCAAATTTTCAGTGTCAAATGAAGTCTAATTAATCAAATTTTGATTTTTTAGCCTTTGATCTTTCTTAAAAGTCTTCCGTTTCAATTTTTTCTTTGAAATCCTCAATTGTTTCTTCCATCGATTTGAAATATTTTCCACCGGAAGCATTGATGTGTCCACCACCATTGAAGTATTTTCGAGCAAACTGATTCGTGTCCACAGAATCTTTGGAACGGAAAGAGATTTTGATAAAATCCTCATAAAGATCTTCCATAAAGAAAACTGCCATTTTTGTTCCTAAAACACTTAGTCCATAATTCACAAAACCTTCCGTATCGCCTTTGTCGAAGCCGTATTCTTTTAGTTCAGAACGTTTCAGCCAAAGAATGGCAACTTTTCCATCTTTAGTCAACTCGATTCTGCTAAGAACTAATGAAAGCAAATGTAAGCGGGAAATTGTATTGGTATCCCAAGTATTGGATGTTATAATGGCTGGGTCAGCACCTTTTTCAATCAATTCAGCCACAATTCTGTGGGTTGTTGAACTCGTAGAACGGAACCTGAATCCGCCTGTATCTGTCATTATTCCTGTATAAAGACATTGTGCAATATCAAGATTAACTAATTTTTCATCATTATTCGCTTGGATAAAGTGATAAATCATTTGGCAGGTCGCAGGAACTGTTGTATCAGAATAAACATAATTAAATTGTTCCGGCATCTGATGATGGTCAATCAAAACTTTTTTGGCTTTTGCTTTAGTTACCCAATCTCCAAGAAGTCCAATTCTTGAAGGTGAGTTAAAATCAAGACAAAAAATAACATCCGCATTGTAAATGGCTTCGCCAGCTACTTTTCTTTTATATTCACCAATAATGATTTGTTTCGCTTCTGGCATCCACTTTAGAAATTTCGGAAAATCATTGGGTGTGATTACAGTGGCATCAATTCCTTTTGTTTTCAAGTAATGTTTAAGACCAAGAGAAGAACCAATTGCGTCTCCGTCGGGATTATGATGCGTTACGATAACGATATTATTTTCCGGAACGAGAAGATGATTGATTTCTGAGATTTCTTTGTCTGTAAACATAAACGATTATTTGAAATAATGAATTTTCAAAGGTAGAACTTTAAAATAAAAAAATCGGCTCAAAGTTGAACCGATTTTTGTTTGATTTACAATAATTATTCTTTAATGATTTTATAAGTTTCCTTGCCGTTTAGTTGGATAATATAGCTTCCCGTTTTATAGTTTCGTATATCAATATTTAAAGTTTTCGATTTCTCATCCTGTGTGTCAAATACTAATTTCCCTGAAGAATCAAATATTTTCACTGAGCTTATAGTAGCAGAATTAGTGATGTTTAAAGTATTTTTCACAGGATTTGGACCGAGAACTACTTTAGATAATTCATTGTCTTTCGTACCGAGATTCGCAGATTTAAAATGAATCTCCTGAAATATGGTATTACCGATTTTCAATGTCTTTTCAGTTCCATTATTTTCGATCGTGTAATAATAATTGGAATCTTTCATAAAGAAATTACACAATTGTCCAAAAAACTGATTTACCTGATCATTGTCATCAATGTAATCTCCTAAGGTACAGGCTTTACTGATTACTGTAAAACTATTTTGTCCATTATAAGTGACATCAGCTGAGACAGTGTTGAAAAAAGACAAATTAAGTTGTGATGGATTTGTACTAAAGTCAGTAATTTGCTGATAAGGCATCGGAGGAGAAAGTTGATCTGGAAATAATTCTCCTACAATCTTTGTGACTTGCCTGTTTGTGTTTATAAGATCAGAGCTCTGTGCAAAGCTTAAATTAGCTGCAAAAAGTAAAATGTAGAATTTTTTCATAAGCTATAGTTTTAATTTGAATATAAAGTTATAATTATTTTTAAAATGTAATTCAACCTATTGATATATTTAATATTACGATTTCTGAAATCTTCCCTTTAAATTTCCCTAACTTTGCGGTTCATTAAAAGTTTAATCTTTTAATTTTTTAATCATTTAATTTAAAATCAATGCACAAAGCAGGATTCGTAAATATCGTCGGGAAACCAAACGCCGGAAAATCGACACTTCTCAATCAATTGATGGGAGAGAAGCTGGCTATTGTTACTCAAAAAGCACAAACCACACGTCACCGTATTTTCGGGATTTATAATGAAGAAGACTTGCAGATTGTTTTCTCTGATACACCAGGTGTTCTTGATCCAAAATATGGTTTGCAGGAAAAAATGATGGATTTTGTGAAGGATTCTTTACAGGATGCGGACGTTTTCTTGTTTATCGTAGATGTGACGGATAAAGCAGAACCATCCGAATTTTTAATTGATAAACTCAACAAAATTCCTGTTCCAGTTTTATTATTGTTGAATAAAATTGATCAGACCAATCAAGAAGGTTTAGAAAAAATAGCAACTGAATGGCACGAAAGAATCCCGAAAGCTGAGATTCTTCCAATTTCTGCACTCAACTCTTTTAATACAGAAATTATTCTTCCTAAACTGAAATCGATGTTGCCGGAAAGTCCAGCGTATTATGACAAAGATATGTATACAGACAAGCCGGAACGTTTCTTCGTGAATGAGGCAATCCGTGAGAAAATTCTTCTTAACTATGAAAAAGAAATTCCATATTCTGTAGAAGTCGTTACCGAGATGTTCAAAGAGAAAGAAGGTGCTATTGTTATAGATTCCATCATTTATGTGGAACGCGATACGCAAAAAGGAATTATCATCGGTCACAAAGGCGAAGCTATTAAAAAAGTAGGGACAGAGGCAAGAATAGATTTGGAAAAATTCTTTGGAAAAAAAATCCATCTCAATCTGTTTGTGAAAGTCAAAAAAGACTGGCGAAAAAATGACAGAGACCTGAAAAATTTCGGTTACCGATAAAAAAATAAAATCCTTTGCTACAAAGGATTTTTTTTATTTTTAATAAGGAGCGAAGTCAGTTTAATCAAACCATTGAGCAACATAATCCTTGATAATCACCCAAAAGTTTTTTCCAAGAAAATAGATTAGGGTAGAAGTGATGATACCTTTTACTGTAAAAAAAATAATTCCACCTATTCCAAATTTTTTCAGCAGACTTTTCCACTTCGGCAATTTCTTTTCTTCGGTCGTCTGTAGTTGGTCTTCCATTTTTATTTTTTTCAAAAATATGAAAATTTATGTAATTTAGACTCATTCAAAATTATAAATTATCCTTAATTTATAGATGTTTGAGTGACTGATATCAAATTAAATTTATTGATAACATCCTTTTTTACAAATTAATTATCTTTTTACTATCTCAAAGCAATAATAATTGCTAAATGTTTACTAACGATTGTTAGCTTTTGATTTTGCTGGTCGAAATATATTTTTATCTTAGGGACTCTAAAAAAATTAAAATTTATGTCCTCGATTTCAATATTAGAAAACCTGAAAAGATTAGGCATTTCAACAGAAAATAATGGTACTTCTACCGGATTAGAATTTTTCTCATCTGGGCAAAATATAGACAGTTTCTCTCCGGTTGACGGAAATAAGATTGCTTCTGTAAAAACTTCCGATGCTGGTGACTACGAAAAAGTAGTAACGAAAGCGCAGGAAGCTTACAGAGAATTCAGACAAGTTCCTTCGCCAAAACGTGGCGATTTGGTTCGTCAATTTGGAAATAAACTGAGAGAATATAAAGATGATCTGGGCAAATTGGTTTCTTACGAGATGGGGAAATCTTTGCAGGAAGGTCTTGGCGAAGTTCAGGAGATGATTGATATCTGTGACTTTGCAGTTGGATTATCGCGCCAGCTTCACGGTTACACAATGCATTCCGAAAGACCAGGTCATAGGATGTACGAGCAATATCATCCATTGGGAATTGTAGGTGTAATTTCCGCATTCAATTTTCCAGTTGCAGTTTGGAGCTGGAACGCTGCTTTAGCTTGGATTTGTGGAAACGTTGTTGTTTGGAAACCATCGGAAAAAACACCACTTTGCGCGATTGCTTGCCAAAATATTTTCGCTGAGGTTGCAAGAGAAAATGGACTTCCGGAAGGGATTTCTAGTCTTGTAATTGCTGACCACGAAATTGGAGACAAATTAGTCAATGATAAGAGAATTGCTTTGGTCTCTTTCACAGGTTCTACAAGAGTTGGAAGAATTGTCGGGAAAAATGTAGCAGAACGTTTCGGAAAATCGATTCTGGAATTGGGTGGAAATAATGCCATCATCATTACAGAAAATGCCGACCTTAATATGTCAATCATCGGTGCCGTTTTCGGTGCCGTTGGAACGGCTGGACAAAGATGTACTTCTACAAGACGTTTGATTATCCACGAATCTGTTTATGATGAAGTTAAAAATCGTTTGGTAAAAGCTTATGGGCAACTTAAAATCGGAAATCCTTTGGATGAAAGCAATCACGTTGGACCATTGATTGACAAATCTGCTGTTAAACAATATCAGGATTCTATCGAGAAATGTAAGTCTGAAGGCGGAAACTTCATCGTAGAAGGTGGCGTTTTGGAAGGCGATAATTACAATTCTGGTTGCTACGTAAAACCTTGTATCGCTGAGGTTGAGAACGGTTACGAAATTGTTCAGCACGAGACATTTGCGCCAATTCTTTATTTGATTAAATACAAAACATTAGAAGAAGCAATTGCTATCCAAAATGATGTTCCGCAAGGTTTGAGTTCTGCAATTATGACACAAAATCTTCGCGAAGCAGAATTGTTCCTTTCAAACGGAGGTTCAGATTGTGGCATTGCGAACGTCAATATTGGAACTTCAGGCGCTGAAATAGGTGGCGCTTTTGGTGGCGAAAAAGAAACCGGCGGCGGAAGAGAATCTGGTTCCGATGTCTGGAAATATTATATGAGAAGACAAACCAACACTATTAATTATACAACCAGTTTGCCTTTGGCACAAGGGATTAAATTCGATTTGTAAAAGGTATTGACATTGAAAATTGTTGAACATTTTGAAATTGAAACAGCAAAAAATTTAGCAGAAAGTTTGGCTGAGCTGCGAAAAATTACGAATAAAAGTTATTTTTCTTTTTTTGGTTTTAATGAAAAAACAATGTTCCGAGGGATAATTTCCAATAATACATTTAAAGTGACGAAGATTGCCTATTGCAGAGGGATTTTACAAGCTGTTGCAATAGGGAGTATTTATGAAAAGGATGGAAAATTAATTATTAAAATAACAATTAGGCCAGCTATATATAGTTTTGTTTTTTCTTTAATAATGATGCTATTTGTGATGTTTTTAGTCATATTTTTAAATATAATTGGATTAATGAGTATAACAATAAACATAGTATTTCTATTCTTTGTCCTAGCATTTACGATGATTCCAGTTTTCTCGTACGACGAAGAAAAAGAACAATCTAAAAAGAAACTGATAGAAATTTTTAAATAATAAATTCATAAATGATAACAACTACAGAAAATAAAGTAAAAGAAACCCTTGGAAAACATATCCTTGCAGACGGTTTCGATTTTGTAATGGATTTTGAAAAGTCCCACGGTTCTTACATTGTAGACCGTTTGACGGGCAAAGAATATCTTGATATGTTCTCTATGTTCGCATCGGCTTCCGTAGGTTACAATCATCCATACATTTTGGAAAAAGCAAATTGGCTGGGAAGATTAGCAACTTATAAACCAACGCTTAGCGACGTTTATTTGCAGGAATATGCAGATTTTATGGAAGTTTTTTCCAGAGTCGCGATTCCGAAGGAATTACCTTATTGCTTTTTCGTAGAAGGCGGTGCTTTGGCTGTGGAAAATGCTTTGAAAACAGCTTTCGACTGGAAAACCAGAAAGAACTGGCAAAAGAATATTGATAAAGAAGCGGGAATGGTTATCCATTTCAAACAATCCTTCCACGGAAGAAGCGGTTATACATTGTCTTTGACCAATACTTCTGACCCGAGAAAACACCAGTATTTCCCCAAATTCGATTGGCCAAGAATTACGAATCCAAAACTGAATTTCCCAATTACAGAAGATAATCTGGAGGAAACAATCAAGCACGAGCAATTGGCTTTATTGCATATTCAGGAAGCGATTCTGACAAATCCGGATCAAGTGGCTTGTATTATCATCGAACCAATCCAGGCAGAAGGCGGTGACAATCATTTCAGAAACGAGTTCTTTACTGAATTAAGAAAAATCTGCGATGAAAACGAGATTCTTCTTATCCTTGACGAAGTTCAGACAGGAATTGGAATGACCGGGAAAATGTGGGCTTTCCAGCATCTTGATATTATTCCGGATGTCATTACTTTCGGTAAGAAAACTCAGGTTTGTGGAATTCTAGCCAATAAGGAAAAATTGGACGAAGTAGAACATCACGTTTTCGTAGAAAGCTCCAGAATCAATTCAACTTTTGGAGGGAATTTTATCGATATGCTTCGTTTTCAATTAGTTTTAGAAATTATTGAAAATGAAAATCTGATTGAAAATTCTAAAATTGTAGGTGAATTTTTATTAGATGGATTGAAAAAATTAGCGCAGAAATTTCCTGAACATATTTCTGCTGCAAGAGGAAAAGGATTAATGTGCGCATTTGACCTGAAAGATGGTGAGTCCAGAGAATGGTTGAGAAGCAAACTTTATGACGGAGGAATTATCATTTTAACTTGTGGTGACCAGTCGCTTAGATTCCGTCCACATCTGAATGTAACAAAAGAAGAAATCCAAATTATTTTAGATAAAATTAATTCAATATTTGAGAATTTAATATAAGGAATTTCAGATTATGATATTTTTTTCGTAAATTGCTTTGCTTAATAAAAAAATCAAAATCTGAATTATGGATGCAACAACAAGAGTGGCTGTTTACGAAAGTAATAGCCCACAGGAGATTCAGCTTATAAAATTTAGGCTGGAAGATGCAGGAATAAAATGTGATGTAGAGAACTCTTATCTTAGTTTTTTATCTACTCCCACTGCAACCAACACTTTTATTAAAGTCGATATCAAAGACGAAAAGAAAGCATTTGATATCATCGATGAGTATTTAAAATCAAATCAAAATTGATTTCATATTTTTAAATTTTACGTTTTACAGGAATCGGGTTCAAATTGCTTTGAGCCCGATTTTTTTATTTTAAATTTCACTAATTTTTTTTGATATTGTTCAGACAAATCCTTATCATTGTATAATTAAAAGGGGAATTAGCTCATCTGGCTAGAGCGCAACACTGGCAGTGTTGAGGTGACGGGTTCGATCCCCGTATTCTCCACTTTGAAACAATCTTCTGAAATTCAGGAGATTGTTTTTTTGTTTGGCAAAAAATTTGCTCATGAAATATCAAGTAATCAAGTTCATAGAACCTGATTATTGATTAAAGGGGGCACTAGTTGCCCTCTTAATTTCGAATCAATTTACAATCAATATATTTACCTGAGAGAAGTTTTAAAAAACTTCTCTTTTTTTATTCAAATGTTTGTTAGGAAAATTAAACTAACCTATTTTTGTACAGTAAGCAAAAAACTGATTCGTATAGAAGCATAATTACACTAAAACAATGTCGAATGAAAAAATCTGTACTGGTAATTATATTCTCAATTATTCTGGTTTCTTGTGGTGCTTCTAAGTCTACGAAAAAATATTCTTACAAAAAACCAGCAACATCAAAATCTACAAGTCTTAAAAAATTGAATTCCAATTATTCTGGTTCAGTTTCTGGAACAAGATCTTCTGTTTTGGATAATGCAGAAAATTATTTGGGAACACCTTACAAGTATGCTGGAAATACAAAGGCTGGTTTTGATTGCTCAGGGCTGGTTTGTAAAGTGTTTGACGAAAATAAAATTCAAATGCCCAGACGCTCATCTGATCAGGCAAAACAAGGGAAATTAATCAATGTTTCTGAAGCAAGGCCCGGCGATCTTTTGTTTTTTGCAACAGCTGGCGGATCTGCTGTGACACACGTTGGAATTGTTCATGATATTTTGAACAATGGAGAAGTGACTTTTATTCATGCCTCAACTTCCAAAGGCGTTATTATCTCTTCCCTCAACGAAGCTTATTGGAACAAAGCTTTTCTTTTTGCGAGAAGTGTGCTTTAGATTTATTATTTTTGCGAATATTAAAATTAATCCAGATTAAAATCAATCATCATTAATCAATTATCATTTATATAATTATGTCTTTACAGGAAAAAATCGAAAAAGCTTGGGATAACCGTGACCTTTTGAAAGAAGAAGAATATCAGAATGCCGTAAGAGAAGTTGTTGCGAAATTAGATGCAGGAGAATTACGTACCGCTGAACCAACTGAAAACGGCTGGCAAATCAACGAGTGGGTAAAAAAAGGTGTGGTGATGTATTTCCCGATCCAAACAATGGAAACCATAGAAGTTGGTCCATTCGAGTTTCACGATAAAATTCCTTTGAAGAAAAATTATGCTGAAAAAGGGGTGAGAGTTGTTCCACATGCGATTGCAAGACACGGAAGTTTTGTTGCAAGTGGCGTGATTATGATGCCTTCTTATGTTAATATCGGTGCTTATGTAGATTCCGGAACAATGGTAGATACGTGGGCAACTGTAGGAAGCTGTGCACAAATTGGCAAAAATGTTCACTTGAGTGGTGGTGTTGGTATTGGCGGTGTTTTGGAACCTTTGCAAGCTGCTCCGGTAATTATAGAAGATGATGCGTTCATCGGTTCACGTTGTATCGTGGTAGAAGGTGTCCGTGTTGGTAAAGAAGCTGTTTTAGGAGCGAATGTTTGTTTGACAATGTCCACCAAAATTATCGACGTTACAGGACCTGAGCCAATCGAAACGAAAGGTTATGTACCAGAACGATCAGTTGTGATCCCTGGAAGTTATACGAAGAAATTTCCTGCAGGAGAATACCAGGTTCCTTGCGCATTGATCATCGGAAAAAGAAAAGAATCGACAGACAAGAAAACCTCTCTTAATGATGCTTTGAGAGAAAATAATGTGGCGGTTTAATAACTATCGATTTTAAACTTATATTTGTCATTCTAATGAGAATTTAAACTTCTTGTTAGAATGACATTTTTTTTAGCCTAATCAACCTATTAAAGCGATTGTGAAACAGAAGTTCTTGAAACTGATTTCAGATTACAGAATTATCTTTGTAATCTATATTATTGTTGCAGCGTTGACTGCGTACAGCAAATACAAAAGAGGAACTGGAGGTTATAATAACTATCTGATTTTCAAAAATGTATTTTACAATACGTTACAAGAAAGAAATATTTTCTCGCAATATCCAGATTTATTTTTTGACAGCAATCATTACGGTGTATTTTTCAGTCTTTTGATTGCGCCTTTTGCTATGATGCCAGATGGTTTTGGTGCGGTTTTATGGAATGTTGCCGGAACTTTAGTTTTCCTGTATGCTATTTACAAATTTCCTTTTTCGGATAGAAAGAAATCGTTTTTTGCTTGGCTTTGTCTGCAGGAATTTATCACCGCTGCGACTTATTTTCAGTTTAATATTATTCTGACAGGATTATTGATGTTGTCAGCGATTTATATTTATGAAAGGAAAGAGACGCAATCAGCTTTCGCCATTCTCATTGGCGTTTTTGTGAAAATCTATGGAGTTGTGGGACTTTCCGCTTTTTTCTTTGTTAAGAATAAAACCAAATTCATTATTTCATTAATCATAATCTCAATTTTATTTTTTGTTTTGCCGATGTTGATTTCAAGTCCAAAATTTGGTATTCAATCCTACTTTGATTGGTACACTTCGTTATCTGGAAAAAATTTGGAAAATCAAGCTTTGGGAACACGTCAGGATTATTCATTAATGGGTGTTGTGAGAAGAATTTTAGGCGATGCTACTATTTCTAATCTTATCTTTTTGATTCCCGGATTTGTTTTGTTTATGTTACCTTATCTCAGAACTAAACAATTCAAATTTTTACCATTTCAAATGATGATTTTGGCTTCCACATTATTGTTTGTTGTCCTTTTCAGCTCAGGTTCCGAGAGTCCAACTTATATCATTGCAGTTGCAGGTGTTATGTTTTGGTTTTTGATGCAGAAAAAATTATCAAAAATTGACATTAGCTTATTGATTTTTGTAATGATTTTCACTTGTTTTGCATTTTCGGATTTATTTCCAAAATTTATAAAAGAAGATATTTTTATCAAATATTCTACTAAGGCAATTCCTTGTATATTAATCTGGTTTAGAGTGATGTATGAATTGTTGACAAAGGATTTTGAAAAAGATTATAAATTGGACTGATAACTAGACCAATAATATTAATATAAGCAGATGAAAAAGATTTCCATCGTGATTCCGGCTTATAATGAAGAAGGTAATTTATCCATAATCCACGGCGAGATCAAAAAAGTATTTTTGAACCTTCCTGATTATGATTATGAGATAATATATGTGAATGATGGCAGTCGGGATGCAACCCAAAAGACTTTAGAAGAGATTTCATCTAATTGTCCTAAGCTAAAATATCTGGAATTTTCAAGAAATTTTGGACATCAGAATGCTGTAAAAGCCGGAATGGATTATGCGGATGGAAATGCTGTGATTTCTATGGACGCAGATATGCAACATCCTCCAACGATTATTCCTGATATGATAAAAAAATGGGAAGAAGGCTACGATGTGGTTTATACCATCAGAAAATATTCTAAAAATATTAGTTTTTTCAAGAGAAAGACATCAGATTTTTTCTACCATATTTTGTCAAGCTTATCCGATGTAGAGTTAGAAAAAGGCAGTTCTGATTTCCGCTTGTTAGATGCTTCAGTCATTGATGTTATCAGAAAAACTGGTGAAACAGATATTTTTCTTCGAGGTTTGGTAAAATGGATTGGCTTCAAACAATATTCGATTGATTTTGTTGCTGCGGATAGATTTTCCGGAAGCAGTAAATACAGCCTTGGGAAAATGATAAAATTCGCATTTACAGGAATTACTGCTTTTAGTGTGAAACCACTTTATTTAGCGGCTTATCTTGGATTTTTCTTTTCATTTTTGTCTTTGCTATACATTCCTTATGTCATTTATGCATTCATTAATAAAACTGAAATTTCCGGTTGGGCATCGATATTGATGACAGTTGTTTTCTTTGGCGGAATTCAACTGATAATTTTGGGGATTTTAGGGATTTACATGGGGAAAATATTCAAACAAATCAAAGAGCGTCCAAATTATATTATCCGCTCGAAAAATTTTTAATTAATGATTTTACTAAGTTTTGATATAGAAGAATTTGATATGCCTTTAGAATATAGTGGGGAAATTCCTTTGAAAGAGCAATTGGCGGTTTCCAGAAAGGGTTTACAGAATATTCTCAGGATTTTGAAAGAAAATAATATCAAGGCTACTTTTTTTTCGACAGTTGTTTTTGCTGAAAATAATCAGGATTTGGTAAAACAATTACTTTCTGAAGGTCACGAATTGGCTTCTCATACGTGGTTTCATTCGGATTTTGAAGAGAAACATTTAGCAGAATCAAAACAAGAATTAGAAAAATTATTTAATACAAAAGTAGTTGGTCTCAGAATGCCAAGAATGAGTCCGGTTTCGGAAGATGCAGTTTCTGATGCAGGCTATTTCTACAATTCATCTATTAATCCAACTTATCTGCCAGGACGATATAACAACTTCAGAGTTAGCAGCAAACCATTTTGGCAGAAGAAAGTTTTACAATTTCCGGCTTCGGTTTCTACAATATTTAGAGTTCCATTGTTTTGGTTAAGTTTTCATAACTTTCCGCTTTGGATTTATAAATTTCTGTCCAAATTATCTTTAAACGCCACAGGATTTTTGAATATTTATTTTCATCCTTGGGAATTTGCAGACATCTCAAATCCAAAATATAAATTGCCCAATTTTACTTTCAAAAATACGAATGAAGCAATGATAAATCGCTTTGATGATTTTATTAAATGGGCAAAGAAAAATAATTATCAATTCTCCACAACCAAAGAGTTTTTGGAAAATTGGACTCAAAAAAATAAGAATTAATGAAGATTGCTTACGACGCCAAACGTATTTTTTCCAGCTGGTCTGGCTTAGGAAATTATTCCCGCGATTTGGTTCGGGTTTTAGCTACGTATTTTCCAGATAATCAATATTTATTATTCAATAAAAAGAAGTCGGAGCGTGGCGAAGCGATATTGAAATTGCCCAATGTGACTTTCATCCAAACAACTAAAGGTACGCTTTCTCGACAGCTTAAAACAGGAATCGATGCACAAAACAAGAATGCAGACATTTTCCACGGTTTGTCCGGCGAATTGCCTTTGCGATGGACCCCGAAACCGATTAAAAAAGTCGTTACCATTCACGATTTGATTTTCGAAAGATATCCAGAATATTACACTTGGATTGACAGAAAAATTCATTTCTGGAAATTCAAAAAAGCTTCAAATTCTGCAGATAAAATTATTGCAATTTCGGAACAAACTAAGCGGGATATAATTCAGTTTCTTAAAGTTAATGAGAATAAAATTGAAGTGGTTTATCAAGGTTGTCACGCCAGTTTCAAAGAAAAACAATCTGAGGAAATCCTTAAGCAAATCAAAGAAAAATTCAACCTTCCGGAAAAATTTATTTTGAATGTCGGGACGATTGAGCCAAGAAAAAATCTTTTAAATGTGGTCAAAGCTTTAAAGGATTCGAAAATTCCATTAGTAGTTGTCGGAGCCAAAAAGCCGAAATATTTTAAATTGATTGAAAAAGAAATTGAGAAAAATAAAATCGAAGTTCAGTTCCTCTCAGGCGTTTCTATGGAAGAATTGGCTGGGATTTATAAACTTGCGGAAATCTTTATTTATCCCAGTTTTTTCGAGGGTTTCGGGATTCCTGTCATCGAAGCTTTATTTTCCGAAACCGTTGTCATTACTAGCAACACAAGTTGTTTGCCCGAAGCCGGCGGACCAGATTCTGTTTATGTGAATCCTGAAAATGTGGAGGATGTCCGCGCCAAAATCAATTTTCTTTGGGATAATGAATCTGAGAGAAAACGCCGTGCTGAAAAAGGTTTGCAGTTTGTTCAGAAATTTAATGATGAGGTTATTGCTGAGGAAATGATGAAGATTTATAAGAGTTTGATTTAATAGAATTTTAATTTAGAACGGCTTCGAGAGCCTCAGCCTGACAAAAACTATCAACTGACAACCAACAACTAATAATTCCTTTCTCCAAAAATCGCAGAACCAACCCTTACAGAATTTGAGCCAGATTTTATCGCAATTGGAAAATCACCACTCATTCCCATTGATAAAGTTTCTAAAGGTTTCAGTTCAGATAATTCATCAAAAAGATTTTTCAGAATAGAAAACTCTTCACGAATTTGAGTTTCATTATCCACAAAGCTCGCCATTCCCATTAGCCCTTTGATTTCGATATTTGGGAAATTTCCATCAAGTGATTTTTTGAAAATATCTTTGGCTTCATCTACTGTCAAACCAAATTTTGTGTCTTCTTTAGCAATTTTTACTTGAAGCAAAACATTAATTTTTCGATTGTTTTTCGAGGCTTCTTTATCCACTTCTTTCAACAATTTTTCACTGTCAATACTTTCTATCACTGCAACAAAGCCTGCAATGTATTTCACTTTGTTGGTTTGAAGATGCCCAATCAAATGCCATTCGATATCGCTGGGAAGAACAGGTTGTTTTTCCAGTAATTCCTGAACTTTATTTTCTCCAAAAGCGCGTTGTCCCAAATTATAAATCTCCTTAATTTTTTCAGCTGGATTGGTTTTGGAAACTGTTACTAGTTTTACATTTTCGGGAAGTTGAGAAAGGATATCTTGATAGTTTTGTTCGAGTGACATTGTAATTGAATTTTAGAAAAATCTGATACAAAAATAGAGATTAATTACTTATTTAAATCAGTTCCAAAATTGTTCTAAAATTCGTAAATTTGAGGAAATTTTTATTCGAATAATAATCACAAAGATATGAGTCAATTTGATGTAACCGTTATCGGTTCTGGTCCTGGCGGATATGTTGCAGCAATCAGAGCTGCGCAATTAGGTTTTAAAACTGCAATTATTGAGAAATATCCTACCTTGGGCGGAACTTGTCTTAACGTGGGTTGTATCCCTTCCAAAGCTTTGCTGGACAGTTCTGAGCATTTCGAAAAAGCAAAACACGAGTTTGCAGATTACGGAATTATCATCGATGAGCCAAAAGTAGATTTGGCAAAAATGATTGAACGTAAAAATGGAGTAGTAGAACAAACGACAAAAGGAATCAATTTCCTGATGGACAAAAACAAAATCACAGTTTTTGAAGGTCTTGGAAGCTTCGAATCTGCTACACAAATTAAAGTAACTAAAAACGATGGTTCTTCTGAAACTATCGAATCAAAATATACCATCATCGCAACTGGTTCAAAACCATCATCTTTACCTTTCATCACTTTGGATAAAGAAAGAGTAATTACTTCTACAGAAGCTTTGAATTTGAAAGAAATTCCTAAGCATTTGGTTGTAATCGGTGGAGGAGTAATCGGTCTTGAATTGGGTTCTGTTTATTTGAGATTGGGTTCTCAGGTAACGGTGGTTGAGTTTATGGACAAAATCATCCCGGGAATGGATGGTGCGCTTTCCAAAGAATTGCAAAAAGTTCTTAGAAAACAAGGAATGAAATTCGAGCTTTCTACAGCGGTTTCTGCAGTGGAGAGAAATGGAGATTCTGTAAAAGTTACAGCCAAAAATAAAAAAGGTGAAGAAGTCAACTTCGAAGGTGATTATGTTTTGGTTTCTGTGGGAAGAAGACCTTACACAGACGGACTTGGATTGGAAAAAGCTGGAGTTGAATTGGACGAAAGAGGAAGAGTTAAAACTAACGACCATTTGCAAACTAATGTTTCTAATATATATGCAATTGGAGACGTTATCAAAGGTGCAATGTTGGCTCACAAAGCGGAAGAGGAAGGAACTTTGGTGGCTGAAATTTTAGCTGGACAAAAACCTCACATCAACTATAACTTAATTCCAGGTGTTGTTTATACTTGGCCAGAAGTTGCCGGTGTTGGTAAAACAGAAGAGCAGCTAAAAGAAGAAGGTGTGGCTTATAAAGTAGGAAGTTTCCCAATGAGAGCTTTAGGAAGAAGCCGTGCAAGTGGTGACACAGACGGATTTGTAAAAATCATTGCTGACGAAAAAACTGACGAAGTTCTAGGTTTCCATATGATTGGGGCTAGAGCGGCAGATTTGGTTGCAGAAGGCGTGATGGCAATGGAGTTCCGTGCAAGTGCTGAAGATATCGCAAGAAGTTCTCACGCACACCCAACTTATGCAGAAGCTGTGAAAGAAGCTGCTTTGGATGCGACTGGAAAAAGGTCGATTCACATGTAAGATTTACGTCAATATATTTTATAAAGAGAGGCTTTTGTCTCTCTTTTTTACTTTGGATAACTTAATCCGTCTTCTGCTCTCAAACCTAACGGAGTCGTTCGACGAAGTCAATCTTTTTGTTCCACTCTGCTCCACAAAAAGAATTTCCGCTCAAAACTAACTAAGTGGTTCATCGATTCCATTAAAAATAATAGATTGAGATAAGTCGGGCTGCGTACAATTCGTCGTCCAATTAAAACCGATTATTCCCATTTTGTTCTTACTTTTGTTAAAATTTGAGTTATGATAAAAGAGCTTGACAAAGATTTCACAAGTCTTAATGAATATATTGACCAAATCAAACCAAGTAAGATTTTTATTCTGGTGGATGAGAATACGCACAATCATTGTTTACCAATCTTACTCCCCAACCTAGAAACCGAAGCTCATTTTGAAGTTATCGAGATAGAAGCTGGCGAAGAGAATAAAAATATAGAAACCGCAACACAACTCTGGGAAATCTTCTCAGAAATGGAAGCGGACAGAAAATCTCTTCTAATCAATCTTGGTGGAGGTGTGATAACAGATATGGGCGGTTTTGTGGCTTCAACTTATAAAAGAGGTTTCAAATTCATCAATATTCCTACAACTCTATTATCAATGTGTGATGCTTCTATAGGAGGTAAAACGGGAATAGATCATCAGTATCTGAAGAATATAATTGGAACATTTGCATTGCCGGAAGGTATTTTCTTTTATCCAAAATTTTTAGAAACTCTAAAATTTGAAGAACTCAGAAGTGGTTTTGCTGAAATGCTGAAACACGGATTAATCGCCGATGCTGAACATTGGAAACAATTAAGTTCTCTTGATAAAATAACGCCTGAGTCTGTTTCTCCTTTCATCAGCCGAAGTATGGAAATTAAAAATAATGTGGTTTCTCAGGATTTTAAAGAAGAAAATGTTAGGAAAACACTCAACTTTGGTCATACGATTGGTCACGCTGTGGAAAGTCTTTTCTTGAAAAAAGGCAATCTAATTCCTCACGGAGAAGCTGTAGCGCTTGGAATAATTTGCGAAACACATTTGGCTTTTCTTTGCGGATTGATTGATGTAGAAGTGTCATCAGTTATTATTAGTAAAATAAAAAGATTGTTTCCTTACATCGATATTTCAGAATTCAAGAATGCTGCGATTATGGATTTGATGTTTAATGATAAAAAAAATCAGGACGGGAATATCAATTTTTCATTGATTAATGGAATTGGAAGTTGTCTTTTTGACCAAAAATTAAGTCCAGAACAAATTATTTTGACCTTAAATTTCTATAAAGAACTTAATCAGAATTGATTTTTGTTATTTATTGAATAATATTTTAATCCATTGAAAACAAGTCTTTTGAATTATTGATTTCAAGCTAATAATCATTTATAATAATTGATTATTTAAATTTTGGCAAAGATTTTGAAACTATCCAAATCGTAAAAACAAAATTTAAAATTTGAAATTATGAAAAAGTTATTTTTAGGATTAGGTTTAGTAGCGGGAACATTTGCATTTGCACAAACTAGTCCGTCGTTCGGTTTAAAAGCAGGTCTTAACATTTCATCAATCTCAGATGATGGCTATGAAGATTCAAAATCTAAAGCTGGGTTCTATGGAGGTGTTTTTATGAATGCACCCTTATCAGAACAATTCAGTATTCAACCAGAGGTTTTGTATAGCCAAATGGGAGCTAAAGTTACTGGAACCAATTCTTATACTATTGGAGGTGTAACTACTACGGATAAAAACTCTGCAAGTCTTAATTTAGATTATGTAACAGTTCCTGTAATGTTTCAATTTCATGCAACGCCTAATTTTTATTTAGAAGCTGGTCCTGAATTTGGATTCTTAGTTGGAGCTAAGGCTAAAGGTGATACAACTAGAACTATTACTTCTGGAGGCTCATCTTCTACAAGTACAGAGTCTTATTCTTCAAGAGATATTAAAGATTTTTATAGTGGATTCAATATGGGAGCAGGACTAGGTCTTGGTTTTAATTTCACTCAGAATTTTGGAATCAATGCAAGGTATGTTGCCGGATTTACTGATATCAACAAGAAAAACAACGACGAAGATGGTAATACTACATTAGAACAAAGTGGTAAAAACAGAAACAATACCTTCCAAGTTGGATTATCTTACAAATTCTAATATTACATAACATTAAATTATTACTAAAGACCGATTATTTCGGTCTTTTTTAATTTGATAATTTATATTTTTGTTCTTCATAAACAATTATATATGAAGAAAATATTTGGGTTGTTGGGATTGACGATGATATCATTGGCTTACTCTCAATCATTTGGTGTAAAAGGAGGAGCGAATATCTCTACCATCAGTCAAGAAAATGGTTGGGGTGATAAAAATTCTAAGGTTGGTTTTTATGCGGGATTGTATATGAATGCGCCGGTTAATGCTTTACTTAGTATTCAGCCAGAGTTGATCTATAACAATATGGGAGTGAAATATGAAAATGGAAATACTTCTCACACGCTGAATCTTAATTATGTATCAATGCCAATTATGTTTCAGTTTGAATTGATACCTAAGTTCTATGTCGAAGGTGGACCTCAGTTTGGTGTTTTGGTTGGTAATAAAAATAAATATGAGAGTGATAGCAAAACCATAATCGAGAAAGATAAAGATGCTTACAATCAATTGGATCTGAGTGGCGGAGTTGGATTAGGTTTTAAATTCAATAATATGGCAATTGGAGCCAGATATATTATTGGTTTTACTGATATTAAGAAAAATGGTTCTACAAGTTGGAATAATAGTGATAAACAGCTAAGGAATAGTGGATTCCAAATTGGATTGCAATACGGATTTTAATTTGATTTAAATTAATTTTTGAACAAACAAAAACCAACTTCGAAAAGAAGTTGGTTTTTGTTTTTAAGTTTAATTGCTTATTTAACAATAAGATTTTTGCTAGTAGTTTCTCCGTTGTTAGAAATTACAATTCTGTAAGTTCCTGTTTTCAAATTAGAGATATTAACCTGAGTTTTTTCATTTTCCAAAGATCCATTAGAAATTAATTTTCCGGAAAGATCTAAGATTTGATAACTAGCTCCTTTGTTTGCTTTACTCAAAGAAATATTAACTTCTCCTTTTGCAGGGTTTGGATAGATAGCAAAACCTTTGTCAAAAGCAGATTCGTTAACTGCAAGTACTTTATTAATGTTAAATTTGGCAGAGTTTACAGCGAAATATATATTGTTTACAGCTTTTACCATAATCCTTGCATTTCCATTGTTTTCATTTGGAAGAATTACGTCAGCGCTTCCTGTATTAGGTACGCTTTCCGCTAATACAGTCGGGAAAGTTAAACCATTATCAGAAGAAAGTAAGATTTGTACATTCTCCGTGTTAATTGGGGCTACGTTGGTTCCAGCAAGATCCCAGGTTACAGGCAGAGTAGAGCCTCCATTATAGTTGGCTGCTAATGTCTGAGAAGTCACTTTGAAAGGACCAGTTGCTGTAACAGTTACTTTCATCAAATCTCTTGCAGATTGATTTCCTGTCGCTTTGTTGTCATTTACCAAAAGAGAGAAATTCAGAGTTCTTGCAACATTTGGTATTACTTCCCATTTCGGTGTCAAAATATTGTTGGCAATGGATGGCATTGTTGGGAAATATCTTTGTGGAGAAGTTGTAGGTGTAAATGATCTGAAGGCTGTTCCTAGAGTTGAAGTAGCAACGGGAGGCTGCGGGTTGTTGGCAAGCGCTGCAAAATCTGTTTGTTCCCAAAGATAAGTTAAATCATCTCCATCAGGATCAGTTCCAGAACCTGTCAGAACAAATGCGGTTCCATTAGGAATTGTGTAATCTGCACCTGCATCAGCAGTCGGAACACCATTATTATTTGATGTTTTTACGGAGCAATCTGTAGTTCTGGAGATGAAATTGTACATTTCATTCACACTTACAGAATGAAAATAGGCATCGCTTCGTGTTTGTATATTATTGGTAGATCCGCAGATTCCCGCATAAGCCATAATCGTGCTGCCACTACCTGGCTCCACCGCTGTACCATTATTAGCATTGCCCTGGCAAGATCCTGTATTGGCACGGAAAGTATGATTTCCACCAAATTGATGCCCCATCTCGTGTGCTACATAATCTATGTTGAAAGCATCATTGATTGGGGAATTTGTACCTGTTGTTCCTTGTGCCTTCCTAGAAGCATTACAAGGAGATTGAAGCGAAGCGACACCACCAGAAGCCGTACTGAAAACGTGCCCAATGTCATAATTGTTTGTACCGATAACATTATCACAAACCGTTTGATTTTGTCCTAATAGAGGGTAACCATTAGCCGCAGAGTTTTCGTTGTCATAGTTATCACTATCGATAAAGATGATTTGGTCATTATTTGGGACTAATACCATTGTCAAGGAAACAGTTTTTTCATAAACACCATTTACTCTGGTCATAGAGGCATTCATCGCAGCTAAAACTGCTGCTTTTTTCTGTTCCAAAGTACCACCGGACAATCCTGCTCTATTTACATGGAAAGCTGCATATTCTATAGTACAAGCTAATGCTAAGCGATATTTTCTTAGCATTCCGTCTTTTACTATTGGAGCTTTCAGAGCGATAGGTTCTACAGATGGTGGTGTTTGGAAATTAGCTTGGTCAAATCCACAATTGAATTGCTCGGGATATGCTGGCAAATCACTTCTTTTATAAACGATAAAGGTTGACAGGTCATCTGTATAGGTATCCAAATAACTCACTTCCCAATTGTCAAAATACATCACATTGATTCCATCAAATGGAGATGTGCTAAGTCTAATTGTATTACCACTGTTATCTTTCTGATAACCTACATAAGACTTGATGTCAGGATATTTATCAGATAATTCCTTGGCCATTACAGGAGCTTCCTTCACAACATAATCTACTAATTTCCCACTAGCATTTGGAAATTTGATGACAACATCTTCGTTGATGGATTCTCTTGCAGGGGCTTTTGCCAACTCAGACTTAATTCCTTTTATGTCCAGATTATAGAGCTTATAAGCCTTAGGTGTCGTTGTTCTTTCTTTGAGCGAGATTGTTTTCCCAAGAACACTTGCATTTTGAACTGGAGTCCAAAAATTTTTTTGAGCACTTAGTAGAATAGATGCTAATATACCAGTGACAGTTAATAAATGTTTTACCATAATTATATATTATAAGATTAATATTTAAAAGAAATTTTAGTCGTTTTATTAGTTGATTAAAAAAAAGTATTTAAAAATAAAAAAAAGCAACCAAATATTATTATTTGATTGCTTTTTTAACAGTTTTAATATTAATTATTCATTTATAAGCACGCTAGTTCCCTGCGTATGCGCATTCATCTGCGGCGCATAATAGTTCTGCAAAGTTGTGATTCCGTTAGAGAATTTCCCACTTGCATTCGCTACATAGTCATACTCGAAAACATATTTTCCTTTCGGCATGTATTCGATGTAGAAATTGGTTGAGGCGTCTTTTGTAGATTGATAATAACCAAGATTATTTTTCCATTGATAACCAGAAATCACATCCAACGGTTCGAATCCGGCTGCTCGCATATCTTTTAAGTGAATGAATTCCATATTTCTGTCGGTGTTCAAAATCATTCTAACTGTCACTTTATCACCAACTTTCAATGGCGAATTTTCATTGATTTTAATTAATTGTTCCCCATTCTCTGTTTTCACTTTTTTGAATAATTCCTTAGAAATTGAAATATAACTTTCCGAAGATTTGATTTTGTCCAAATCCTCATAATATTGCCAGAATAATCCACCCTGAACAATTCCAGCGCTTTCTTTTTTAATAGTAACTGTTGAAAGGTTTTTGTCCAAATTATCAGAAGTTACGGTTTGTTTTACGTAACCAGTTGCCTGCGTTTGCGGGTTAAGTTGTTTTCCTCCCCAGTTAATTTCCGCTTTATCACTTTCATTTGAAGTCCAAGATTTCCCCGAATTCAAAATGGTGAAAATCACTTCTGCAGTTCCTCTGGAATTTTCCCAAGAATTTACTTCTTTCTGCGTAATGAGCCAAATTTTCATTTCTTCGATGAAGTTTTCATCAGTTGGTGTTAATTTTTGAAACACTTCAATGGCTCCTGCGTGATTCACAGTTTTGGAAGAATACCAACCCCAATCGTTTAGATTTTGTTTCCAGTAAACACCTTGAGTTTCTGTTTCTGTCGAAGTTTCTTTCAGATAATTCATCAATTTTTTCGAAACATCTTTCAATCCATAATTATTAAATAATAAAGCCGCTCTATGCAATCCAAAGAATGTGAAATCTTTGATTTCTGCTTTTTTGGCTTTAGAAATAATCGAAGTTTTCAACGTTGCACCTTTTGCTTTCAGAGCATATTCTTTTTCCCAATAATGTCTTGTGTCAAGATAATCGAGAACAAAATTATTCCAAACATTGTCTTTATCTGTTTTCCAATATTTATTCACTTCATTATCCACGTAAGAAACCAGTTTTTTAACCATTTCTTTTTGTTCAGAACTTTGATAATCTGTTACATTTCCTTTCAACCATTCATTGATTCTGCCTAGGTTTTTCAAAATATAAAGTGAAGTATAATATGAACTTGGATAACCTTGATACCAGCTGAATCCGCCGTCAGGATTTTGAAGTTTTACCAATTCAGACCAATCATTATTGATTGAATTTCGCATTGTATTCGCATCAAATAATCTTGCGAGTTTCTGCATTTGTTCTGTCTCGTTTTTACTTTCAAGAACCCAAGGCGTTTCATCCAATAACAATTGTTTCAGTTCCTGATTTTTTTCAAGATTAGAGGTCAATAAACCTTTAGATTGATATTCATCAAAAACCGTTTTCATTTTTGGATTTGCTTTGAAAATCTCCGAAGCTAAAACATCAGCAAACCATTTATTGAAAATCACGTCTGCTGAATTATTAATATCATCTTTCAAACTTGGAAGCGCAAACATAATTTCCCAAATCGGATTGGTTGTCAGTTCCAGAGTATTTGAAACATTGGTCAATGTTTTAGAATTTGAATTTTTCAGATTTTCCAAAGTGAAAGTTTTCGTCTGTCCTTCTTTCACAAAAATCGGAAGCGCATCCGTCACCAACATTCTGTTAGGCAAAACAGCGATTGCTTTTTGTTCACCATCAGAAAAATTGCCCGCTTTTGCAACGATTTTAATAATAATCGAAGAAACATTATTAGGAACTTTCAGTTTCCAAGTTGTGGATGTATTTCCATTTTCAGCTAATGAAAAAGATTGTTCTTTATTATAACCAGGAACCGCAGTCAATTGACTAATCCCGAATTTTTCTGAAATATCTTCATTCGTAAAAGCATCCAAAATCTGTAATTGCGCTACACCATTTAGTTTTTGATTCACCAAACTTGATAGTTTTGATTGAAGATTCAGTTCATCGCCTTCACGCAAAAATCTTGGATAATTTGGTGTAATAGAAAACTCTTTTTGCGTTACTACAGATTTTTCTAAAATTGCACTTCTCGCATCTTTTGTATGAGCCAAAAACATTACTTTCCATTGTGTCAAAGCTTCCGGAGAAGTGAACTCGAATGAAACATTGCCGTCTTTGTCTGTTAGAAGATTTGGATAGAAATAGGCTGTTTCGTTGAGGTTCTGACGAACTGGGATTTTGTCTAAGTTGTCTTCTTTTTTATCTTTAATTTCGTTTGGTGATTGTGGGCTATTTTCCATCTGCTTTTGTACCGGAGGCGGTGGAGTTTCCACTTTTGCCATTTTTACTGGAGCAGGTAATGCCATATCCATCATTCTAGATTCAGCGTAAACTTTATTTGAAGCTAAACCTCTAATTCTAATAGTTGTTCCAGCTCCGTAAATACTTCCATCAAACCAATTGAATTGAGGATTACTAATATTATAATCTTTTAAATATTTAAACTTTTTATTATAATTTTCTTGAGACAAACCTTCATTCAAATCATAAGAACTCTGGAAAAATTGAGAATAAAATCCCTGCCAGTTCCAGCTGTTCGAAGCAAATTGGTCAAGCGATTTATCATACATATTTGCCAAAACTTCAGCATTGATTTTTTCCTTATCAGTACCAGAAATTTTTATCGTCCATTTTTCTTTTTGTCCGGGTTGTAATTTGTCTCGGAAAGTAACCGTTTCAATTTTCAAATCATCTTTGCTGTCTGCAATTTTCAAATCAACAGATTCCGTTTTCACATCATTAAATGCAACCAATTGGAATTGCAAATTCATTCTCGAGATACTTTCATCTTTCGGAATGGTAGTTTCATATTCCAGAATTCCATTTTTGAAAGATTTGATTTCAGTAACAGTTTCGCCTTTTCCATTTTGAATGAAAATATTGACCAAAGCATCTGGAATGGCAGAGTAAATAAATACTTTCGCCTTTTCTCCTCGTTTGAAATCTTGTGTTGGTTTAATCACTTCCAAGAATGGATTTTGATTTTGTCCAAGTGATTTTTTGTCCCAAACTTTGAAGAATTGTTCCGTTTTTATCGTGTCTTTCCCTTCGATGTTATAAAGTGAAACTTTGTAAGTTCCTGCATTTAGTTTTCCTAAATCTAATTTAGTTGCCGGTTGTTGGTTATCGGTTGTCGGATTTTCAACTCGATTAATCAATTGTTTTTCAACTTTCCAATTCTTCAAATCATCATTTTTATCAAATCTGTCGTGAGGAAATTTCTGTACAAATTCTTCTTTAGAAAGTTTTGATAAATCCTGAACAACCGAAGCAAAATTCTCTCTGAAAATCTGTTTTGGTTCTTCCAGTTTTTCCAGTTTTACGTTATAAGATTTCTTCAGAACTTGGTCGTTGTAATTTTTAGTATCAACATTCAGTTTTACAGCTTCGTCGGAAAAAGTATTTCCGATTTCATTTACCGTGATATAATGAGAAACCGAAGCGACTTTTATATTCGTGTTGGCAGATTGTGTTTCACCATTGATATCTGTCACAGAAGCATTGATTGCATAATTGTCAATCTGAATTCCTTCCAGCGTTTCATCTTTTTTCAACTCAATTTTGATAGTAAATTCTCCTTTTTCGTTGGTTTTTACATCTCCCAAAATCGAGTTTTCATTATCATTTCCACGAGGATACCACCAGAAATATCTCCAACGGATGTTCTGTTTTTTGATTTCGTAATTCACAGTTGAATTGCTCAAAGGAATACCAGAAAACATCATCGCTTTTCCTTTTAATTCAATGGTTTGCCCATATTTGTATTCGTCTTTTATCAGGTCAAAAGTCACTTCAAACTTTGGACGTTTGTATTCCTCAACATTGAAATCCGTGTAACCTGAAATATGATAACCAGAATTATCATCGTCATTATCAACTTCAATATTGAAATTTCCGTTCAGCTTATTTTTAGGAAGCGTAAAACTTCCGTTAACAGAACCAAATTCGTTGGTTGTCAATTTCAAAGTCTGTAATTCTTCGCCGTTTACATCATTCAAAGTGATATTCAATGGAATTTTTTCCAGAGTTTTTACTTTTTGAGTTTCGCCATTAATTCCTGTTGCAATGACTTTGAAATAAACAATTTGCCCAGGTCGGTAGATTTTTCTGTCGAGGAAAATTTGTGCACTCTCTTGATTTTCAGATTTGTTTCGATTTCCGTTGTCATAACCGTAAACATTTATCATCGTATAATTACTTCCGTTTTTCACAAGGAAATTTCTGTAATATTCTTTGTTATCAGAATTTGGAATTTGGAAATTGCCGGAAGCATCGGTTTTGACAGAATGTCTTACGATTGGCTTTCCTCTTACAAATTCGATAATTTCAAGGTTTTCATTGGCAAAAGCTTTTCCATTTTCGTTGTTTACGAGTTTCAGAATATTAGCTTTTGGATTGGAATCATCTTTTTTAGAATAAATAATTTTCGAATCAGAAACGATGAAATAAAAACTTTTCTGAACCGAATTTTCCACAACATATTCAGCCAAATAAATTCCTGAAGGAAGCGCTTTCACTTCCAAAGACGTTTTGCTCGTTTTGAAATCAAAAGATTCTGGCAAACTGAATTGGTCTTTTCTTACCAACGATTTTTTCACTTTCGCAAAAGGTGTTTTGTAAGAATCGAAAACGTGATTCAGAAAACCTTGTGTGTCATCTTTTACTTCATAAATATTCAAAGAAAATTGCTGAACATTTTTTCCTTCCGCAACGATGTGAATTGGTTTGTTACTCTGGGTTTCGTTCTCATAAAACAAGTTCAGTTGCGGATTTTTGATTTGATTTTCTTTGTTTTTGATGTTATTCAGAAACTTCGATTTTGGATAAAGTTCTTTCGCTTTATTTGCCCAAACCAAAGCTTTTTTGTTATCCTCTTTTTGCTGAAGGATTTCAATCATATCATCGATAATCAAGACTTTGTAATCGCCTTTCGCAGATTCATCCTCAACCAGTTTTTCAAGTTGTGCAAATTTGTCTTTGCAATTATTCAGTTCACAATTATAATTGATTTTCTGATGTTTGAAGTACAATTGAGAATTGCCGGAAAGTGAATCAATTTCCGAATCATAAATATCATTGATCTTTTTTGAGTTAACTTTCAATTCATTCGGTGTGAAAAGATTTTGATTTCTAAGAAATTCGATATAACTGTAATTGTACCAATCGGATAACGTCGGGAAATATTCAAAATTATCAGAATCATCGAAGATTTCCTTGTATTTCTGCATTGCAATTTTCTTCAAAGCAGAATTTTCTTTTTCTAATTCTGAATAATTCTTCGACAAATAATTTTTGAAATCAAGTTTGCTCCAAGTTTCGATTTGTGATAAATCGGCGTTGTCAATATTTGTTTTTTGATTGATTTTCCAAGAATTATTTTGATAATAATCTTTGATAAATTCCAAATTCAGAAGATGAAACAACTGTTTTTCATCACCTTTCAATTTGGTTTCCGTGTTTTGAAGTTTCGCAAAGAATTTAGAATTTTCGTCATTCTTCGTATCATCATAAGTCTGCTTTGTAATACTGAATTCTGCTTTCAAAGATTTGATGATTTGAATGGCGTTGTTGTCTTTCAAAGCTTGGTTTTGTATTTCCAGAATAATCGGAAGATTGGATTTGTAAGTTCCTTTTTTATAATTGTCTTCGATTTTTTTCCATTGCTGGTCGTAGTAGTTTTGTGCGGAAAAATTCATAGTAGCAAATATCAATAAGAATACTAATAAAGATTTTAGGATTTTCATATATGTCTTTTATTTTTTTTTGAATGAGTGACTGAATCACTTTATAAAGATGCATTATTTTATCGTAAGGTTGGAAAGAGAAACAATTTTTTTGAAATTTAACGTTTTGAAGATTTCATTTATTTAGAACAATTTTTCCGACATTTGTTAAAGTAAAATGTCGATTTTAAATTTAGCAAAAAAATATCTCATTGAGAGTCAGGTTTATGTTTCATTAATGGGAACTTTTCTGGCTGGATTTTTTATGCTGGAGCAAAAGATATTCCGTTGGCCGACTTTGTTGTTGATTTTCATTACTTATTTCAGCGGTTATCTTTATACCAAATATCAATACGACAAAAAGAAATTTTTCAAGATTCTGATTTTCAATTGTATTTGTGGAATTATTAGTGTGGTTCTCATCCTCAAAAATCATAACGAATACAGACTTTTGAAATGGGCGGTTATTGTTGTGTTGGGCTTGCTTTACAATTCTTTTTTCTTGGAAAAATTCATTAGGAAAATTCCTTTATTAAAGGTTTTTTATGTTGGACTGACTTGGGCATTGATCAATTCCTGGCTGATTCTTCCGGAATTTAATTTTGAGATATTTCTCATTTCTTGGTTATTCATTTCGGCTTTGGTTTTACCTTTTGATATCCGAGATATGAAAAGTGATGACGTTGTGACTTTTCCGATTTTAATTGGCGTTCAGAAAACTAAAATTCTTGCTTATCTACTGATTTTTATTTCTGGTTTATTGAGTGTTTTTTCCCTTGATTTAGAATTCGGTATTTATTTTTTCTTGACGATAATTATCACATTTATATTGATTTACTTTTCTGAAAATAGCAATCAAGAATCATACTTTTCTTTTTGGGTTGAGAGTTGTAGCGGATTACCTTTGTTATGGCTTTTCGTGCATTGGCTTGTAAATTGCTAAACAGATTTTGTTGAATTTTCCGATTATTGATGTACAAATCGATTCTGATTTTTATTTTCGTTTTAAGTTGCTTTTCTTTTGCTAATGCTCAGGAAGGAAAAGATTCGCTTTATTATAAAATCGAAGAATTTTCGGATAAAAGAAAATTTACGAAGTTCATTCATCGTTTTATATTCCGTAGAGAAGCGGACTCAGCATCTGTGAAAACCAGAACTGATAAACAATCTCAAGAAACTTACGACGGAAGATATATCCGAAATATTAAAATTGAAACCATTGACCCTTTTGGATATGGTTCCAAAGACAAAAAAGAAAAGTCCAAATGGTACGATTGGTTCACAAATCACCTTCATTCCAATACAAGAGTTTCAACGGTTAATAATTATTTGCTTTTCAAAAAAGGCGAAGAATATAATGCACAAAAGCTCTACGAATCTGAGCGTTTGTTGAGAACAATGCCTTTTGTAAATAGAGTTAATATTAGCGTTTCAGACAGTACTTCTACCAAAGATTCTATTGATGTTGTAGTAAAAGTTCTCGATTCCTGGAGTTTGAAGCCGAGAGTGAGTTATTCCGGAAGTAAAATTGGTCTGGGAGTAACGGAAGAGAATTTTCTTGGACTTGGCCACGAAGCGGATTTCCTTTACAGAAACGATTCCAAGGAAAAACAAGATTATATGTACGGAAGTTATACGGCTTATAATCTTTTTGGTTCTTACATCAATGCTCAGGTTTTGGGAGAACGTGATTTTGCTAAGAATGAAAGAATCAATTTCAATGTCAAAAGGGATTTTTTCTCTCCGTTGACAAAATGGGCAGGTGGTTTCACTTTCGAGTATTTTATGCGAAATGTTCTCCTTCCGATAGAAACAGACACTACTTTTCCGGAAGTTCAGATCAAAGTTTACAGTCAGGATTTGTGGGGCGGTTATCAGATTCCTGTTTCATCTAATCCAAGTGAAAAAGTTTCCAGTAATATTGCTTTAATTGGTCGTTTTCAGAATTATCAGTATAAAGACAGTCCTTATATTGACCAATTTGGGTATTTCCGTTCTTACAGCAGTTTTTTGATGTCTGCGGGATTTATTCAAAGGAAATTCTCCGTTCAGAAGAACATTTTTCAATATGATTTGCCGGAAGATATTGCTTATGGAAATACGTTCAGTTTAACCGCCGGATTTTTGTCGAGAAGTAATCAAGTGATGCCTTACGCTGGTGTTTCGGGTTCATATGGCGACTTTACTAAGTTTGGTTATTTTAATATTAAGGCTCAGTTTGGAAGATTCTTTAATGAAGACAGCCAAAACCGAGAATCTTTCCGATTGGACGGAACTTATTTCACAAATCTAATGGATTGGAAATTTGCGAAGGCAAGACATTTCTTTTCTCCGACTTTAGCGCTTGGAAATCCTCAACATAATTATTCTTACAGAGACAGAATCAACCTTTCCTCGGCTGAAGATTTTCCTGTTTATAATGCAGATTATATTGGAACAAAGAAGCTGGTTTTGAGATATCAACTTCAGCTTTTCGTTAATAAAACTTGGAAAAATTTCCATTTTAGTCCTTATTTGACGACTGCAGTTGGCTGGCTGGGAATGCCTGATGATAATCTTTTAAAGACTAAAGCCAATACAAAAATTGGGATTGGGGTTTTGATTAATAATCCATACTTGGTTTTCAACAGGATTCAAATTTCCTTTACTTATTATCCTCGAGTTCCTTTTGATAACAATTCGGTTTTTGACTTTAACAGCAATCGAAATAATGTTTTGCCACTGAATAATTTTGGTACGGATATTCCGCATTTTGTGAATTTTGGAAATTGATTTTGTTGTTATTTAGTTCTATCTTTACTGAAATTTTTGAGTGATGGAAAATTTGAATGAATTAAAATTAAGAATAATACAAAGATTGATTAAGATTGATGATATAGAAATCTTAATGATAATTAACGAATTTATTTCTCAATATGATTCTCATAATGAAAACATCGTAAGTGAAACTAAATCCATTTATCATTCAAAAATCAAATTTTCTGACAACCAAAAGCAGATGCTTAGAGAAGCTGAAAATGATATCAAAGAAGGTAGATTCCATACTGATGATGAAGTTAGAAAAATGACTGAGGAATGGTTAAAATAGTTTGGTCAACAAAAGCTACATCTGACCTGAAAGAAATTGTTGAATTTTGGAATACTAATAATAAATCTACAACTTACGGTAAAAAATTAGTTTTACTTATTCAGAATAAGTTGGAACAGATTTCTGAAAATCCGCTTTCAGGAATTAGTACAGATTTGGAAAATGTTAGGTCTATTCTTTTTGAAAATTATTATTTACATTACACTTTTACTTCGGAAAAAATTCTGGTTTTGAGGATTTGGGATGTTAGACAAAATCCCCTTAATTTTGAACTCTAAATGATTATCAACAAACTTTCACTAGTAAATTTCAAAAATCACTCGGAACAATCTTTTGATTTTTCACCTCAAATCAATTGTTTTGTGGGTAACAATGGAGTAGGGAAGACCAACATTCTGGATGCACTTCACTATTTGTCTGTTGGCAAAAGTTTTCTTGGAAATTCTGACCTTAACAATATTAAGTCTGATGAAGATTTCTTTGTGATTGAGTCCGAAATTCAGAATGAAGAAAAAGAAGATATTATCAAAATCCTTCAACCAAAAGAGTCCAAAAAAGTCATTAAGAAAAATGATAAATCATACGACAGATTAGCTGACCATATTGGTTATCTGCCGAGTGTGATGATTTCGCCTTACGATTCCAATTTGATTTCAGATTCGGGAGAAAGCAGAAGAAAGTTTCTGGATGCGATGATTTCTCAGACCGATTCCTCTTATCTTTTTGATTTGATTCAGTATCAGAAAACAATACAGCAAAGAAATGCATTACTGAAATATTTTGCGAAAAACAGAACTTTTGACAAAGATTCTTTGGAGATTTATGATGACCCAATTTCCAACTTCGGAACCCGAATTTTCGAAAAAAGAAAAGAATTCATAGAAAAACTGAATCCGATCGTTCAACATTTTTATGAAATCATTTCCGGCGGAAAAGAAATCGTAAATGTCATTTATGAATCTCATCTTTTTGATAATAATTTCAAAGAGCTTTTATCAAGTTCAATTGATAAAGACCGAGCTTTAACTTACACTTCAAAAGGAACTCACAAAGATGATTTATTGTTCGAAATGAATGGTAATTCAATCAAAAAAATTGGTTCTCAAGGTCAGCAGAAATCATTTTTAATTTCTTTAAAATTAGCTCAGATCAACCGAATCAAAGAATTAACAGGAAAGTCTCCAATCCTTCTTCTGGATGATATTTTTGATAAATTAGATGACACAAGAGTTTCTCAATTGATTGAATTAGTTAACAAAGAAAGTTTTGGACAGATTTTCATTACGGATACGCATAAGGAAAGAACAGAAAACGTTGTGAAACGAATCAACGAAGAAAGCAAGATTTTCGAATTAGGTTGATGAGTCACAAAAATTAAAATCAAAACACAAAACTAGATGAAACCCCAATTTTTACATTTTCTCTCACGATTTGGAATTTTAATTCTGACCATTCTTGTAATGGGAATTATTGCTGTGGTAAGTTATAGCAATCCGATTCTGATATTCATAGACTTAATCATAATAGTCCTTTGGTATGTGCTAATGATTCTTGACACTAGAAAACTTGGTAAACAAAACGATGATTCATTTGTTTTTATAAACATCACATTATTGGTAATCACCACCATTGCAATCGTTGCATTATTTTCTTATATATATAGTCTCAATTGAATTCTCGATAAATGTTTTCGATATTTAAAATAATAAAAAAACTCCCTTTTTTGATATTTGTCTTTTGTTCAATTTTGATTTTTGGACAAAAGAAAAAACGGAAAGTTGTTCCACCTTCGCCACCTCCAAGTTTTGATTCTGGTAATAGAATCAACAAGGATTTTAAACCAACTTCGTTTGAAAATAGAATAAAGAAATTTCCTTTCAATAAAGCTACGAAAGTGAAAATCGTTTCCTACAATCTTGATTTAAAAAAAGAACCGATTTACGTTCCTCCACATCCAAAAGATTCAGTTGCAATTGAAGAATACGCTAAAAGGAAATTTCCTGTAAACATTTCAGATGTTATCTCAGGAGATTTCAAAAGGATTTCTCAGCAAAAAAATCTGAACATTTCTGAAATAAAAGAACTTACAAATATACTTTATAATACTTGTGGGAAGTATTCTACAGGAATATATAGTGAAGCTGGTTGTTTTTTTCCTAGGAATGCGATTTTGTTTTATGATGAAAATGATAAAATTTTTGCACATCTCGAAATCTGTTTTCAATGTGGTACAAAACAGGAAAATCCTAAGGGAATTTTAAGTTCAGAAACGATGTGTAATGAGATTGACGAACCTTTGGAAAACTTTTTTAATAAAATCGGAATTTCAACCAAGTATTCAGAAAAATAATTATTCGACTATGAAAAGTTTGCTCTCTGTTTTATTACTAATGTTTTCAATAATTTCTTTTGGGCAAAAGAAATATTCTACAAATGAAATTATAAATAGTTTTCCCTTCAGTAAGACAACTAAAGTGAAAATTGTTTCATATAATACAGATTTTGTAAGTGATTATCCTATTCCTTTGCCTCCAATTGGAAAAAATGGAGATTCAACAATGATAAAAAGAATTATTGAAAATCAAAAAAATCTAATTAAGCTTCCAGACATTATTGGAAAGGAACAGCTTGAAGGTATAAAACAATCAAAAATCCTTAATCTAAATGATACTTTAGAACTTTCGAAAATACTTTACAACACTTGTGGAAAATTTTCTAGCGATGTACGAGAAGTTGTTAAATGTTTCTTTCCTAGAAATGCAGTTCTTTTTTATGATGAAAATGATAAAGTTTTTGAGATTTTAGAAATTTGTTTCGAGTGTCAAGGTGTTCGATTTATGTCAGACAAATCGATGGAGGTAAATTATATGTGCGATGATTTTTACCAAAAAATTGAAAACTATTTTAAAGCTAATGGTTTTTCAACTCAATTTTCAAAAGAAAATTGGAGAAAGTAGTCAATAAATTTATAATTCTCATTCTCTGAACCCAAGTTAATTTTCTTCAAAACAAGATAAATATCATATTCCAAAATACTTTTTGGTAAGAAGAACTCAATACTTTTGCGAAGTAATTTTTAATTATTCTAAATAAATATTATGAAAAAGTTTTACGTTTCTCTCTTCTTCTTATCTGCTATGATTAGCAATGCACAAAGTTTTGAAGAAATCTCTCAGCCTAATCTTAAAAATTATTTTTATTCTGCGGCGGCAGTTGCAGATGTTGATAACGACGGATCTCAGGATATATTTTTCACTGGTGCGATAGATACTGACGGAGATACCAATGTTGATACGACTTCCAATAGTCTCTACAAAAATACCAATGGAACTTTCTCTTCCATTCAGGAATTTGGAGAAAATTCGGTTCACTTGAGTGCCGTTAAATTCATTGATTTTGATAATGACGGACTTTTGGATGTTATCACAACTGGATTAAGCTATAATGATATCGTGAATTATCAACAATATCGATATAAAAATACAGGTTCTGGTTTTACTCTGGTTGATAATGCAGCTGGGAAAATCTACGGGGGCTTAGATGTTTTCGATTTCAACCACGATGGGAAACAGGATTATGCAATCAACGGAACACAGTATGTTGAAGGAGTAGGGTTCACACACGAATTGGATTTATATCTTAATAATTCAGCAGGTTTTCAGAAAAATGCAGCTTGGGCGGCAGGGACACAAAACGGAAGTTTCAAAGTGATTGATGTTAATAATGATAACGAACTGGATTTAATCGTCAACGGATATAATGCTAATTACAAAGGAATTTTCTCTATTTATATTAACGAGAATGGAAATTTAGTTAAGAAGTCTGAACTTCCAGCAGTGAGTGACAGCAAAATGTCTTTTGCGGATTTCAACGGTGATGGTTTTCAGGATTTCGTAGTTGCAGGTCAGGATGAAAATTATGACCCATATCTGGCAGTTTTCATTAACGATGGCCAAGGGAATTTTACAGAAAATAAAATCGAAGGCGAAGGATTGTCTGGTGGTGGAGTAGAAGTCGGTGATTTCAATAACGATGGATATTATGATTTTGTTGTCATTGGAGATAATGATTATGAATCCTATTCTAAAATTTTCCTTTACAATCCTCAACTTCAGAAATTTGAGAAAGATGAAAATACGAACCTTTACAATTTGGGAAGCCAAGGAACTTTAGCTGTATTTGATTATAATAACGACGGGAATCTTGATATTCTAGCCAATGGTTTTGATTGGGCTGATGAAGATTTGTTACCTTACACCAAATTATTCAAAAATAAAACAACATTCACGAATCAAAAACCAAATGCACCAACCATTTTAACTGCAACAGATAGTGATGGTAAAATCAAGTTCACTTGGTCTGGAGCAACAGATGACAAAACGCCGGAAAACTCTCTTCAATATGAATTGAGTATTGGTTCCGAAGCTGGAAAAACTGACATCGCAAAATATATTGTGACTACAAAAAGCTGGTATCTGGATAAAATGGATTTACCCTCCAAAATATTCTGGAGCGTAAAATCAATTGATGCTGCAAAAAAATATTCGGATAAATCCCAGGAAAAAGAATTGGCGGTTCTAGGCGTTGCTGATGTTAAAAACACAATAGTTTCTATCTATCCAAATCCAGTAAAAGGTGTCTTGAATGTAAAATCTAAAAGTAAAATCAAAACGTATAAAGTCTATAATCTTGCAGGACAAAGTTTGAATACAGAATTGACATCAGATTCTACAATTGATTTTTCTCGTTTGGAGAAAGGTGTTTATGTTGTAGAAATCCAATTTGAAAATGGTAAGAAAACTACTCGGAAAGTGATTAAAAACTAATAACCAAACTTTCATATCCATATCTACATTTTAAAAAGAAAAGCCCATTCAGTTTTTGAATGGGTTTTTCGATTTTATTATGTTCTTGTTTGAATAAAAGATTATCAGAGAAAATTATTATTCTCGAAGATTAGGCTAATTTCGCAGATGCTTTTTTTTAATAATCAAAGTTTTAATTGTTGAAAAGAAATAGAAAATGTCAACTTAGCCCTGATGGGAACGGCATCCTTTTTTGTTATTGCGATTGCTGAAATGCTCAATGGATTGCTTCACGTTGTTCGCAATGACAAAAAAGATATAGTGGACAGCAGGTTGAAATGTTCTACCGAAGCCACCAGCTTGTTGCTCTTAAAAATTACAAAAAGCTTCCGTCAAATGAGAATGGTAAAAGGTCTCTGATAGATTTTGTTTTGATGATTTCTCCGTTGGGTGCGGCAAAATAGATTTCGATTTGTTCTTTTTGCTTAGCTTCATACTCCAAAATAGATTGTCTGCAACCGCCACAAGGTGGAATTGGAACGGAACTCAAAGCATCTTCCGGTCCGCCAATTACAAATATTTTTTTGATTTTTACATCAGGATAATTCGCTGAAGTCCAAAAAATAGTCGTTCTCTCAGCACACAAACCGGAAGGATATGCGGCGTTTTCTTGGTTGCTTCCTGTGATTATTTCGCCGTTTTCCAAAAGAAGCGCACAACCAACAAAAAAATGGGAGTAAGGTGCATAAGCTTGTTCTCGAATGTTTTTAGCTTTATCAAAAAGTGTTTTTTCTATATCGTTGAGTTCATCGTAACTCGGGATAACTTCAAAGTTGATTTTTATCTCTTTTTCCATTTTTTAAAATGAGGGAGGTAAAAATACATTTTTTGTGGAAATAAATTAACATTAATTGAAAAAAAACATCTAAGAGATATGTTACGACCATTTTTAGTACTTATTTTTCTGTTTTTCATTGGATTGACTAAGGCTCAAGACAAGATTTTTTGGAATGAAAGCCGGAGGTTGGTTTGGGAAGATTTCCAATCGAAAACGCAACCGAATACTTCCAAAGCCGCTGCAACAACCTTTTGTGGAATCTCCTATTTGTTGAATAGTCCTACTAAAAAATTCACTTCCAGAGAAGTTAAAATTGAATCCTTTTTTGTACCTTCAAAATCCTGGTCGCATAATGACCACAAAACGGATTTGGTTCTAATGCACGAGCAAAGTCATTTTGATATTGCCGAATTGTTTGCGAGGAGATTCAGGAAAGTAATCAGTGATAAGACAATGGATGCTAAAACCCTTCAAAAGTTTTACACGGATATTTATGATGATTACAAGGATTATCAGCAGGGTTATGAAAGGGTAACCAATCATGGAAGAATTCGTGACAAACAATATGAATATACTCAGAGAATTAATCAGGAAATAGAAAAGCTTTCGGATTTTAAAACCTGAATTTTCGATTCTCTTTCTTCTCAGACAATTTCTTTTTGTTGTCGATACGTTTCTGGATTTGACCTTTTGAAGGTTTTGTAGCAAGTCGTTTCTTTGGAACAAATAGTGATTTTTCAACCAGTTCCAGCATTTTCTCAGTCACGATTTTTTTGTTTTGAAGCTGAGTTCTGCTATCAGATGAAGTCATTTGCAGCAAACCTTCGGAATTAATTCTATTTTTCAATTTTTCCGAGATTCTCAATTTTTCATCGAAAGAAAAAAACTGACTTTCCATTACATTCCAAATCGCTGTTACAGCTGTTTCCACCTTGTTCACGTTTTGTCCGCCAGCTCCGGAAGAGCGGGAAGTTTTGTAGCTGATTTCGGTAGAAAAATCCTTCATTTTTAGTTTTTGATCAATTTCTTTAATTCAAGACGATTCACTTTTCCGTTGGGCGTTCTTGGGATTTGCTCTACAAAAATAATTTCTTTTGGCTTATGAAACGATTTTTCAAATTTTAGATTATAAATTTTAGATTTTAAATGTTCGTTATTTTCTCCTTCGATTATGAGGATTAATTTTTGTCCGAGTTTTTCATGTTCAATTCCGAGGAAAACAACTTCATTGGGAATTTCTTTTTTAACTAATTTTTCTAACTCTTCGGGAAAAATCTTTGCACCTCCGGAATTGATCACATTGTCAATTCTTCCCAGAAATCTGAATTGATTTTTCGCATTAATCTCCACCAAATCATTGGTCTGCAAAACTTCTGAATTCAGTTTTGGAGCAAATATTTTCAGGCAACCTCTTTCATCCAGAGAAATATCAATGCCATCAAAAATTGTAAACCAATCTTCCTGATTTGGATAAATCTGTTTTAAAGCGATGTGAGACAGTGTCTCGCTCATTCCGTAAGTCTCAAATATTTTGGTTTGAGGGTTTGAAGGTCTAAGAGACTGAGTGATTTTCTCTTTTAAAGTTTCAGAAACAGAAGCTCCTCCAATAATCAGATTTTTTATTAAATGAATTTTGTCTAATGAATTCTCAACCTGCAAAGGTGTCATTGCACAGAAATCAATTTCTTCATTGACATTTTCCAACGGATTGAGAGAAGTAGTAGCAATTTTCAGTTTTAATTTTCTTGAAATACTTCTTACAACCATCATTTTTCCGGAGATATATTCAATCGGAAGACAAAGTAAGGCTAAATCGCCTTCTTTTAATCCTAAAAAATCACAAGTCATTTCCGCCGAGTTCAGCATTTTTGATTTTTCTATGTCAAAAACTTTCGGAAGTCCAGTAGAACCAGAACTCTGGATTTTTACCGTTTTTGACTCCGAAAACCATTCTTTTATGAAGTCTAAAACTTTGGTTTCAAATTCGTTAGATGGTGTTTCTGCAATTGGTGAAGCTTTGGAAAGGTCGATTAACATTGAGATGTGTGAAAAATTATTTTATAAAATTATGCATTTTTTTTCTAAGAAAATTTGGAACTTAAAAAAAAAGCTGTACATTTGCACCACAATAAACGACAGACCCATGGTGTAACGGTAGCACTTCGGTTTTTGGTACCGCCTGTCGGGGTTCGAATCCCTGTGGGTCTACATTGTAAACTAGCAATCAGCTGAATTTCAGTTGATTGCTTTTTTTTTATTAATAATGTATTGAAGTGAAAAAAAATGAGCTTTCAAAATGTTGAAAACTCATTTTATGCCGAAGTATTATATTTTATTTATTTAAAATTAAATTTTTAATTATCGGTTCAAGGTTGGAAGGAAGATCAGCAGATTTTATCTTATATTTTTTGATTTTCATTTCTTTAAACCAGTTTTCCCAGTATTCTTTGATTACAGCTTCTTCAAAAGGATTTCCTTTTTCGGGATTAATACCCAATACTATGACTTCGAGATTAGTTAAATTGTCATTAGCTTTTACCAAACCGTAAGCATTTTTTTTGATTAAGCTACTAAAACTGGAAGTTGTTAGGTTGTTTGCTTTTATTAGTTTTGATGTTAAATATGATGTCTTTTTATCTTGTGAAAACATAGTGTTTTTATGATACATATAACCATCTGTCAAAATAAAAAGGATGTTTCTACGATCATTTTTAATACAATAGTCCTTTACTTTGTTTCTAAAAAACTCCCAAGTATCAGAACCTATATAATTTCCATCTTTTATAGCAGACTCATAAATTTTTAAAGGTAAGTCAGAATATTTTTTGTCAGCCAAATCAAAATAATTTCGCTGAGTATTTTTATTAAAAGAGACCTTAAGTTCTTTCGTAAACTCATTCATTTTCGGATTAGAAGGTTCAGGATTGAAATAGATTTGCATTTGATCATCATAAGTAATTATTTTTTTTGATTTTATATGATCTAAAAATCCTTTTTCTATGGCTTTAATATATTCAGTATCTCTTTGAAAATATTCCATTGTCGGATTGGGATTGGTTTTTGGGTCAATTCTGTCTGATAAATCGATTAAAATACTGATATTAACATTGTTTGAATCAACTTCTGACGGACAATTTGTACAAGGTGCCGGTGGTGTTTTACAACAGGAAACAATACAAATTATAATTAATAGATAAAATATTTTTTTCATAATCTATATTATAAAGATGATAAATAAACTAAATTTTGATTGTCAGAATTAGCACCTACATTTTCCAGATTGGTATTGTACGTTGTTATACAATCATCAATCATTGTTTGTTTTTCTGTTCTTGAAACTGCTATTTTTTCTCCGATAAAAGTTATCCAACCTTGGACATATTCTGAGGCATATAGCTTATAGTCTTTAGTGGGAATAATCACCCCATCAATAATGTTTTGAAGTTCTTCTATTCTTCCTTTAGTTTTAATAATCAGCTCTTTTGTTGTTCCTATACTTGCAATGATTTCTTCGATTTCTTTTCTCAAAACATTGATTTTTTCTAAAATGAAAAGAACATTCTTTTGTCTGATTTGTTGTTCGTTTTTGATCTTGTCTTTTTCTTTATGCTCTTTCATTACAAAGTCGAAAACTAATCCCCAGATAATGTAAACAATAAATCCTGCGAAGATGATTCCCCAAAATTGATTTTTAGTAAAAGCTATTTTAAGATTAAAATCAGGAGAGTTAAATGTTTTATTCAATTCATATAATCTCCATTCAATTTCATAGGCTAAAATGGCATCAAAGACAAATGTTACAATAAATAATATTGCTAATTTGGTGTAATTGATTTTGGTTTTATTTTCTCCAAACATATGAATCAGAAATCCTAATCCTAAAAAGACAAACGGAATCAAAGTAACAAAGGCTCCCTCAATTGGACCATCATTCCAAGCTTTATTAAATGCTTGTGCATCGAATACGCTTTGTATTACTGTACTTTTAGCATCAAAAGTTTTAAAAAATGCTGAATAAGAGGTAGAAATATAAAATGTTAACAGATATAAACTTATTGGAATCAAGAGAAGTGTTCCAATCCAAAATTTTGCTGATGCTCCTCTTGCAGCTTTTACATTATATTTATCAGGGTTTCTGGGTAAATCTATAATTTCTGCTTTTAAAATTTCAATTTGATTTTGATGATTTTCAATTTCTAAATTTTTCTTTTTCAGATGTTCTTCTTTTGTTTCCAGTGCAACTGCTAAAGCCTTCGTTTCTGTTTCCTTGTTCTTTTGTTCATTGATGTAAGATTCTTTTAGTTTCTGTTGTTTTTCGACCATTTCTTTTTCCTCATTCTGGAATTTCGAATAAACGGCGTCAAGACATATTGAAAGGGTAGAATGGTTTCCGCTGGTTCTAGAACTATCTCTGTATCCAGATTCGTGATAGGTTCTTTTTCTAGTTTCTTCAAGAGATTCTTCATTAGAATTTATTTCAACTTTCGGCAGTTGCTCTTGTTTTGGTTCTGTTGGAGCAGACTTTAATTTAAATATGTTCTTTATACTTGTGGTGTCCATAGGATCTAGTTTTTTAATTCATATAAAATTTCACTTTTGTTCTTTCCCGTTTTTACGGCTTCGATGAGGTAGTCAACAATTGCTGTTACATTTTCTTCTAAAAAGCCAAACATCAGAACATATTTTTCCATTGCAGAATATTCATTCGGGGAAACAATACCGTCTGCCCAAATCATTACTGTGAGATCGTACAGGTAATCTATTTTTTCTTCAAGTGTTTGTGGAACTAAAGATTTATTAATTGGATTTAAAAGAATCTCATCCAAATTTTTAGAAGAAATACCTCTTTCTTCGGCACATTTATATAACATTTTCAATTCTAAAGCGCTGAAATCGTCATCACAAATTGCCATCTGATAAAGCCTTAAAAAATGAGCTTTGAGATTTTCTGTTATTTGACTATTCTCCATAGTTTTTTATTCTTTTGGTTTTCTAGGATTTACGATTCTATCTCGTGAATGAGATTTTTGATAAGTAATGCGCTCAGAAGTTTCTTCGGGAATTTCTTCTTCCTTTTTCTGTTCTTTTTTTTCAATAAAAGTGATTAGCAGAAATAATATTCCTGCAATAATATCAATAGGAATCCATAAATTTTTTCGGTATAAATAAATGGGAAAAACGGGATTGAAAAGAATGAGAATGATAAAGAAAATTATACTGAAATAAAGCTGTTGAGAAATTAAAGTATTGTATAAAATAATTAGAGCTCCAACAGAAACAAGAATTCTAAGAAAAGTATAATATTCTATAGGAAGTTTGAAAATACCTGCAAAACAACATAACGCACAAAAGGTGAGAAATGGTTTCATTTTTTTCTGATTTTAAAATCCTGTTCTGAGATTATATTTGTAATTAAAACTATCTTCTGACATAAAAATGAAAATGAAGAAGTCGAACAGTGCGATTAATGCAGGAATGAATGTCCAGCAAAATATGAGATAAAGTATCCCCATTACATTTTGTCCCAAATAGAACCTGTGAATGCCTAATCCTCCTAGGAAAAAAGCAAGTATTACTGTAGTCGATTTTGATTTCATAATATTAAACTCTTGATAAAATTTCGTTTTTCTTGTTTTCAAATTCTTCAGGTGAAATAATTCCGTTTTCCATTAATCCTTTTAGCTTTTGTAAAAGGGCAAACGGATCTTCATTTTCTATCATCAATGGATTTGGTTGTTGCTGGAATTGTTGTGGATGTGTAATAATTGGAGTTGCATTGTTAACAGTAACACCTCCGGCAGAAGCTCTTCTTGTCTCCAGATCTTTCTCTCTTCTAACGCCTCTCATTTGTTCCTCAATTTCCTGAGCGTATTGATACAGTTTTCTTGCTTGAGCTTTAGGGAGATAGTCCATCATATTGGTGAAATTTCTTGTCGTTCTCATCATAAAAGTAGAACCTAGTATCCCTTCTTTGATATGACAGTCTGCTACATCTACCCAACTGTAATCCTGGAAATCCATTGATAACCCAAAAGTTTTTGGTCTGCAGAAAATAATTCTTTTATTAGTAAGAGCTATACAGTCAGGAGATAGATTGATAGCTGGCTTTTTCTGAACAGCAATGTATTCTACAAATTCCTGAGAAGTTAGTAGGCTGTTGATTTTTTCCAGAAGTTTTTCAACCGATTTAGGATCTTGTTCTTCGTTTAAGAATTTCTTTAAATTCATAATATTTATTTTTGATTTTTACTACTAGAATAATTTATTCTAACCTGTTTTTAGCTTCAATTTGTTGTTCATACCAGAATTTTTGAGTGCTAAAATCCAAAGGCCAGTCTCTTTGGGCTTGTTTTTTTATAGGATTATCATCTATAGTTTCCATATAATCGTATGCTTCGATCTGCTGATTAATCCAAAATTCTTGAGTGGAATAATCATTGGGCCAATCTTGTTTTGCTTTTTCTTTTAGCTTGATTATTATTGCCTCTTTTTTAGAATCTGTTTTTGTTGCTTCTATTTCCTGTGGATGAACATCAGGAGTTTCATAGGAATTAAGACTTTTGTAGGAAGAATCTTTAGTTTTCTTATCATCCATACTTCCAAAAGCGATTAATAAGAAAAATAGAAAAAGACCAGCTGAAATGATTTGTTTAGTGTTTTTCATAGATGTTAATATTTAAAAATTTTATAAATGGGAGAGTAATTCCAATCAAATAGAATGCAGTGTCAATTAGGTCAAAGGTTCCTGGAATTATTTTAAAAAGTTGAAGAAACTCTGACATCACAGCTACAATAGGAATGCTGAAAATCCAAAAAAAGCTACGTTGTGTAATTGGGGATCTCCATATCTCTAAAGAAAGAGCAGTATAAGAAAATACCCAAAGTCCATCTGGGAGACTATAAATAAACCAATCAGGAAGCGAAAGAATATTTTTTAAGCTCTTAATCGTATTAATTTCATCAGATAAATTCAAATATTCAAACCAATGATACATTATAAGTCTATCAGTTCTAAAAATAATGTAAATCAATCCGCCTAAAACAACGGGGAAGAATAACAATATGATTTTTAAAGTTCGGATAATCATTTGACATCCTTATAATAAACATATCCAGTTCTTCCACTTTCTTTGATTTTTACTTTATACCAAGAATCTAATTTTGAAAGCTGAATTAATTTTGTGTTTTTAGAAATATTCTCTATTACTTTTGATTGAAAGGATGGTTTTTCAAAAATATTGGTTGAGCGATCTGATGTTATCATTTCAGAATTATCTTTGGAAATATTTGAAAAATTTTGTGATTGATTTCCTTTCTTAGCTTTGCGAGATGCAGGCTTTGTTTTTTTTGAATAATAATCGGAATTTCTATTATTTTTCGATTTGTTACCACTGCAAACGCCACAAGTTCCTCCGGCTCCACAGTGACCACATCTCGAACAACTGGAACAAGCCGTGCAATATTCTGAACCTGTACATCTGCCACCGTGCCCGTTGTTTTCTGTTTTTGAAAAATAAAACGAAGTGAAAGTAATCAGAATAATTCCGAAAAATAATACTAGATTTTTTTTCATTTTAATTATAATTTTCAATGGTTTGATGAAGTTCGTTTCTGTGATTATAAATCTCGTCAAGAGAACCAAGATTCATTTTCTCTCCAGAATCTTTCCCGTTATGGAATAACTCAATTAATTTTCTATTAGCTCCGAAATGAAATCTGCAAATTGGCTTTCTATTATTGTCATCTAGCAGAATCCCGAAATAAGATTGTGTGTCTCTGTAAGCAATTCTTTCAGCAGAGATTTTCTCACGTAAAATGGCTTTTACAATTTGAAAAGCTTCTAATTCTTCATCTGTAGTTATAACTTTTGAAGTTTCATTGTTCTGGTCAATGCTTGTCGTGGAAACAGTTGTTTTTTCTGTCTCGATATTATCATTAATTACCAATGCAGATTTTAATCTTGAACTGATTGATTCCGAAATTGAAAGACTTAATGCTCTTTTGGTGTATTCCTTAAATACAACCATTCTGTTCGCTGTAAGTGGTCTTTCAAAAAATCGATTAACCAATAACTTTACTATTTCGTCAGAAGGGTTTTCAATTTCTTTTTCGAATTCTTTTCTTATGGCTTTGATATATTTTAGAGCTTCCGCAGAGTCTAAAATCGATTCAAGGTTGTAACCTGACTTTGTAAAACTCTCAAGAACTTTGATGGAACTGTCTTTCAAATCATCAAGATTGATTGTGAAAAATGGCTTCTCATCCATAATATTTGGCTTCTCCAGATCTGTATAAAAATTATAAGTAATTCCGTTGGTCAAAACTCCAAATCGGGCTTTGGAAACGTGATAATAACGATGAAGCTGAGAGTTGTGCGCATCCGCATTTTCTTTCCAACTTTTACACTCTATAATTAGAATTGGTTCATTATCCTTCTTTATAACAAAATCTACTTTCTCGCCTTTCTTGGTACCAATGTCCGCAATGAATTCCGGGATTACTTCTGTAGGATTAAAAATATCGTAACCAAGAATCTGAATAAAAGGCATTACGAAAGCAGTTTTTGTAGCTTCCTCAGTTTGTATCTGATCTTTGAGACCATTTACTCTTTGATGCAGTTGTTCTAGTTTTAATTTGAGTTCCATAGTTATTAGTTTTAAAATTTTAGTTATCCGTTATAACCATTTCTTCTTGCATTTGCTATACAATCTGATTTGTTAACATAACCTTGAGTAGAAGCTCCTACAATTTGTCCATTAGAAGCCGTTCTTCTCCATCTCCATTCATCTCTTGAATCTTGATAGAATTCCCATTTGTCATTTTGTCCTGTCATTTGAAAATTTTTTATTTGTTTAACAATCCAAAAGTACCTCAGTCAAACATTCTTTTTTTACGGATTTCCGTAAAAGCAAAAAACTTTCAAATATTATTTGAAAGTTTTTAATTAAATGTGATTATTGTAGCAGATTAGATAATCCCAAAATCCTTGCAAAAAGCAATAAGCTGTTCATTGCTATTGATTTCTAAAGATTCTTTAATTTCCTTCAATCTTTTTTCCACTGCACTCATACTAGCAGGTTTGATGTTATTTTCTTTCAGATAATCGGGTATATTTTTAAGAAGAATCCCGTTGGCTAAAAGAGAAACAAGCAAAGTGTCATATTCAGAAAACTCGAAAGAATTTCGTTCAGAACTATTTGTTTTCAAATCATAAGAAATGTATTTTTCATTGTTGAAAACTGCTCTTATTGCTTTTTTCAAATCTTTTACATCTTCACGCCCTTTTTTTACATAACCGTTGATGTGTTGTTCTGTAAAAAGTTTCTCAATAATAACCTCTTTCTTTTCAACAGAGAAAACAATCACTTTCAAATTTGGTTGAAGTTCTCTTGCGGCAAAAATAAGCTGTTGACCATTTTTAAGATTTTGCTCTCTATGATCCTCATCAAAAGAAAGGTCTGTAATTAAAAGCTCGAAGGGATTTTTTTCAAGCAAATTCATTTTGATTCTGCTAAGTGCGTCATCACAATAATTGACATATTTAGGATTGGTAATTTTGAGGTCTTCTAATGCTTTTTGAACAGAGATATTGGAACTTTCGTAATCTTCGGCGATAAGAATTTTTGTAAACATATGTGTATTATTTTAGACTGGAAATGAAATGTTGATTTTCAATAGATTATTGGTTTCTGTGTCAAAAATAATTGTTCCGTTGATAGCATTAATACGGTTTTCCATATTTTGCAATCCATTTTTTGGAGAAAGGTTTTTAATTCCTATTCCGTTGTCTGTATATGAGATATTTATTCTCGAATTGTCTTTGGAAAATTTAATGGAAACAATATTTGCTTGGCTGTGTTTTTTCATATTCGTCATCAATTCCTGAAGAACCAGGTAAACTTCTGTTTTATTCTGAAAACTGACACCTTCCCAGAGTTTTTCATTATTTCCGATGGGAATAAATTTCACAGCGTCTGAAGAATAAGAATTCAGCATATTATAAAGCTGTTCAGAAAAACTTTGATTTTCGTTGATATCTTTATTTTCGTAAGAAATATCTCTGGAAGTTTCGTATGCATTTTCCAAACCGAATAAGAGAGCATCTTTGTCAATCACTTCTTTATTCTCAACTTGTGACATCAATTGATAAATTTTGTTGGCAACTTTGTCGTGTACTTTTTTGGAAATTTTAAGCTCTGTGTTTTTTACTTCTAAGAGTTTTTCTTGCTGAAGCCTTTTTTGTCTTCTTCTGTAATAAAAATAAGCAAAAACAAGCAATCCAAATAGTGAGATGACAATAATATTTCTGACAATGATTTTATTTTGTCGTTCAGTACTTTCAGCCTTGGCTTTCAGAAAATCTGCTTTATTTTTTTCAGTTTCATATCGGATTAGCGCAAATTGATTCTTAGCTTTATTTCTTGCGGTTTGAAGACTATCACTAAGGTTTTGATAAACTTGAAAATAATGTTTTGAATTTTGAGAATTTTCTAGAGTAATTAATTTTTGTAAAGCTTCTATCTGATCATCAGGACTTTTTAATTCTCTGGCAACAGAATACATTTTTTTAGCATATAGTAATGCCGAATCTGTTTTCTTTTTTGAATAATAATCTGCTAAATGAGAATAGCTTGCATTTTGCCCCAAAATGTCATTCTCTGAAATTCGAATTTTGAGAGCGGTATTAAATTCAGGTAGAGGATTATATCTTTGATTATTTAACCATTTTGTTCTAGCAAGATTTGATAATGCTCTGGCAAATTCCATTTTATCCTTATTACTTTCTTTTAGTATTTTAGAATAAATTGTTATAGCACCATTATAATCCTTGGTTTTCTGAAGCAGCAAAGCAAAATTATTAAGATATATTCGAGTATCTAAAGGATTGTCAGAGAAATAAATAGCATTTTTATAAAAATAATTTGAATTCTTATAGTCTTTTAAATTGTAACTGTCTATTCCAAGATTATTATAATTTGTGCCTAAAAAATGTTTATGCTCAATTGATTTCGGATTAAAATATTTTATTGCTTGTAAGGAAGTTTCCTGCCCACCAAAATAATCGTTTTTTTCGGTAAGAATTATAGCCATATTTACAATACATTTTCCTGCACCAAAGCTGTCTTTGGATTGAATAAAAAAATCTTTGGCTTTGTAAAAAAACAAAAAAGAACTATCGATTTCGCCTTTGTCTCTAAATTCAAAAGCTTTGTCATAAAAATCATTTTTTGTTTCTATATTTTGTATCTGTTTATCAGAACAAGAATAAATAATTATAAAAAGAAAAAAAACAAAATTTTTCAAGACTATTAGTATTTCTTTCGAAATTAAAAAAAATAAGCGAAAGAATTTCTTTCGCTTATACTAATGTCGATTATTTTCTTGGAGGAACCTGACCAGTTTCTCCACCAGTATCTCCCAGATTTGGCTGAGCTACTGTAGTTGTTGCACTTCCGTCATTACCACAGTTTGAAGAATTTGAATTAGGGTTTGAAATCAATCCCAATAATATTAAAAGTAAGTTTAGCATTATTTTAAAAATTTAAAAATTGACATTCGTGTTCTTCCCCGCGAAGCCGATCACGAGCAGGTTTACACAGTTTGAAAAAAGAAGCGCTTCTTAAATTTTTTGGGAAGTAACCTTCAAAAACGGAAGAGAAATTTCTGCTTCCCAAGCCAGAGATTGTCCTCCGTCTTATCAGGTTGTTTTTTGAAACCAGTTTTGTAACTTTGTTTTTGTAAGGTTTTGTTTATCACTGATTTCTGATTACAAATTTCAATCAAATAGGGTCTATTTTCCTAGACAGAAGCTGGACACGATTTGGACACGGATTGTATCATTTTTATGGAAAACCGTAATTTTTCAGACAAGGATTTGTCTAATTTGGACACGGAATTAATTCTTCAATTAAAGTATATGTATGAAAAGAAGAAAACTTTAGTTAAAACAGCTTTTGAGCAAGCCGAAAAAGAGTTAAAAAAAGAAAATGTCAGCAAAAATTATCTTGCCGGATATCTTAGTACTCATTTTGAAGGTTTATTTGGATCTGCAAAAACAGATAAGATGTTTGAAAGGTATTATACAGATTTAGTACAAAAAAATAAGGATCGTTATATTGATGAAATTACTTTGGATCAATTGAGTAAATATGTCGGATATAAGGATTATGAGGATTTTTGTAAGAATTCTGTATTTGAAAAAAAAATTAATGATTTTACTACAATAAAAGTAAGTGTGAACGATGATGATGAACATTCTTTTTCTGGAAAGAAAGGATCTAATTTTATTTTTACACTTTTTAATAATAATGATAATAATCAAATTTTTAATTTGTCAGATTATATAACCAAACATAGTGGTGTGGGAATAATAGGTGTTTTACTTTGTGGAAGTTTGTTTGTTGGAAATAAAATTTATGATGAAGTAGAAGTTGATCCAAAACAATGTATGTGTTGGAACGGAAAAGAATATGTTCCGGAAGATTGTAATCAGACTAAAAATAATTTAATTGCAATTGATCCTAAAAAAGTGGCTAATTTCAAAAAAATAACTCAACCTGATACTATTCAATCAATAAAAGGAATTTGGTATTCTAAATATCAAAATGAAGTGGAGTTTTTTACAGATAATGGAATCAATCCGGAAAACGGAAGTGATCTGCGTCCGCTTACTTATTATATTCTTGAAAAATATACAGTTAGGGAAGAGTAAAAACAAAAAAACTCCGCCTAAAAGCAGAGTTCCAATTTATTTAAAAGCGAATTTTACATTCTATTCACTACATTAATTCCTAACATAGATAACGATTTCTTAATTGTTTTTCCAGCCAGGTCAGACAACTGAAGACGGAATTGTTTTGCCTGCTCATCATCCTGATTCAAGATTGGATTGTTTTGATAGAAAGAGTTGTAAGCTTTTACTAATTCATAAACATAATTTGCAACCAGAGCCGGACTTAGAGATTCCGCAGCTTTGCTCACAACATCTTTGGATTCGGACAAAAGCATAATCAAATCCTTCTCGTTTTCATTCGGAAGATATGTCCTTAAATCTTCTTTGGCAGAATAATCAGCCTTAGCCAAAAGCGACTGGATTCTCGCATAAGTATATTGAATAAAAGGTCCTGTATTTCCATTAAAATCAATACTTTCTGCAGGATTGAAAAGCATTTTTTTCTTCGGATCCACTTTCAGGATGAAATATTTCAAAGCACCCAATCCAACAGTTTCATAAGAACGTTCTTTCTCTTCATCACTCAAATTTTCTAACTTGCCCAATTCCTGTGATTTTTCCTTTGCTGTTTGATACATTTCCTGAACCAAATCATCAGCGTCAACCACAGTTCCCTCACGGGATTTCATTTTTCCTTCCGGTAATTCTACCATTCCGTAAGATAAATGATAAAGCTGGTCAGCCCATTCGTAGCCCAATTTTTTCAGAATTTTGAAAAGAACCTGGAAGTGATAATCCTGCTCATTTCCAACCGTATAAATCAGTTTTTGAATATCATTATCTTTGAAACGCTCCACAGCTGTTCCCAAATCCTGAGTCATATAAACCGAAGTTCCGTCAGAACGCAGCAACAGTTTTTGGTCAAGTCCTTCGTCTGTCAGGTCGCACCAAACAGAGCCGTCCTCTTTTTTGTAAAGAATCCCATCTTGTAAACCTTTCTGAATCAAATCTTTTCCAAGAATATAAGTATTACTCTCATACTGAACCTGGTCAAAATTAACGCCCAATCTGGAGTAAGTTTGATTAAATCCTGCATAAACCCATTCGTTCATCATTTTCCAAAGTTTACGAACTTCCGGGTCGTTTTGTTCCCATTTCAAAAGCATTTCCTGCGCTTCGATGATAGATGGCGCTTGTTTTTTCGCAGTTTCTTCGTCGATGCCGTCAGCAACCATTGCCTTGATTTCGGATTTATATAATTTATCAAATTCTACGTAATAGTTTCCGACCAATTTATCGCCTTTCAAACCAGTAGATTCCGGCGTTTCTCCGTTCCCGAATTTTTCCCAAGCCAGCATAGATTTACAGATATGAATCCCACGGTCGTTGATGATTTGAGATTTGATAACATTATAGCCGTCCGCTTTCAGAATTTCGGCAACAGAAAAACCGAGAAGATTATTTCTGATGTGTCCCAAATGGAGCGGTTTGTTGGTGTTTGGCGAAGAATATTCCACCATTACCGTTTGATTTTTCGGCGTTATGTTATCAAAATCATTACTGATTTCAGATAATTGTTCAGCGAATAATTGATCTTTGATTTTCAAATTAAGAAAACCCTTTACCACGTTGAAGTTTTCAACAAAATCAATTTGATTTTTTACTTCTTCGCCCAATTCGTTTCCGATAACATCCGGACTTTTTTTCGCCTGTTTTACCAGAGGAAAAATAACGATGGTGAAATCTCCCTCAAACTCGGTTTTATTTTTCTGGACTTCTAGCTTTACGCCTTCAATTCCGTAGAGCTGAGCAATGATTTCGGTTATTTTTGACTGTATATTTTGTTTAATATTCATTTCGAAATTTTGTGTTGCAAATTTAAAAATTTAAAATCTGTATTTTAATAAAGGAAAGAAATATTGATTATTTTTTTGTCATTAAAATACCTTTTATATCGTCCATTGTCATTATTACATCATAACTCAAGAAACATTTTGGCCCAACCGAATTTAAACTCAATGAAAATTGATTTTCAGAAGGATTTGAAATTGTCACTTCTCCTTTTGTAAAAAGACATTTTTCATATCTGTAAGAAGAGAATTTTGCTTCTTTAATTTCTATTATTAATTCTTTTTTATCATTTTCAGAAATGTTCTCTTTGTTTATTAGAAATTTTTCTCCTTGAAAATTAATAAAAGAAAATAGGAAATCATTTTTGTCATTTTTATTAATCTCAAACTTAATAATATCATTTCCATCTTGTCCTTCCCAAATACCTTGCAGTTTTTCCATTTGATTATAAACTGATTGTTGAGAGAAATAAAAATTCAAGAAAAATGTAAATGTGATAAGGATAATTTTTTTCATAATTTGTTTAATTCTAAAATTGGATTATATTAATTAGTCAAAGCCAAAGCTTTCCTCTTGCTCAACCTCAAAAATCTAATCACTAAAAGAATCGCAGAAATCGTCAATCCGATTCCCAGCGCAATCCACATTCCAAATGCTCCCATTTTCAAAGTCACACAAAGAAAATAACCAACCGGAATTGTGAAAACCCAATAAGCTAAGAACGTAATCACACTCGGGATTTTCACATCCTGGATTCCTCTCAGACATCCTAAAGCTGTTACTTGGATTCCGTCAGATAATTGGAATAGAGCGGCAATAATCATCAGTTTAGAAGCTAAGTTGATGACCAGAACATCGCTTTCTTTTGTGAAAAAGTGGGGCAAGACATTTCTGAAAAGAATAAACATCAATCCACAGAAACCCATATAAATTAAGGTTAATTTGAAATTATTAATCCCGATTTTTCTCAATCCGTCAAAGTCTTTAACACCCATTTTATTACCAATCATAACCGTAGAAGCCACACTAAATCCAATACAAAGATTGAATGTAAACGAAGCCATAGACAACGCAATTTGATGCGAGGCAATATCTGTAGAGCTTATCAATCCACAAATGAAAGCCGCCGCCGCAAAAGCGGTTACCTCAAAGAACATTTGAAGAGCTGTAGGTAAGCCAAGCTTGAACATTTTGTTGAACATCTCCTTTGTGAAAAGACTGATTTTCAGAGAGAATTCTTTAATGTAACGTCTTGTTTTGGGCTCCTTTACCAAAACAAAATACAAGAAAACCACCATAAAAATTCTGGCAATCAAGGTTGCTAATGCAGAACCCTGAACGCCCATTGCCGGTAATCCAAACATCCCTTTTATGAAGACATAGTTCAGGACGATATTAATTATGTTTGCAATAATGGTGGCTTTGGTTACCCCAATTGTAAACGACAAACCTTCCGAAACTTCTCTCAAAGTCTGGAACATCATAAACGGGATCATTGTAAATGCCATTATGCTAAGGAAACTTATTGTATTCGGGATAATTTCTTTAGGCTGATCCATATGATAAATCAATGGAAGTCCGCATAACAAAATAATCATCAGTAATGTTCCGATTCCCAGATTAATCACAAATCCGTGTCTGAAAACAGAATTAATCACATCGTGTTTTTTCTGAGAATTAGCTTCCGAAACCAAAGGCGGAATGGCGAAAGAAAATCCTAAGGCCAATACGAAAATGGAAAAGAATAAAGCATTTCCCAAAGATACAGAAGCCAAAGCCTGAGCCCCTAAAAGTTTACCAACGATAATGTTATCGAACAAATTTACAGAAACTTGTCCAACCTGTGTCAGCATTACAGGAAGTGCTAACTTCAGACCTTCCTGCGTATATTGTTTGTTTAAAAAGTTCATTTTATTTCATATAATTTTATTAAAAGAAAAGTCATAATCGCAAACTTTTCATTTTTATTCAAAAAAAACCGCCTCGTTGAAAAGAACGAGACGGTTAAATATTTTTATTTATTTAATCTCATTTCTTTACAAAACTCGCCACGTCATCAGCAGTCACAGGATCTGCACCTAAGATGATTAATCTTTCCACCACGTTTCTAAGTTCTCTGATATTTCCAGTCCAGTCAAATTGCTGCAAAGCTTTGATAGATTTATCATCAAATTTCTTCGGCGAAGTTCCATTTTCGTTCGAAATCAATTGCGTGAAATATTCTACCAACAAAGGAATATCTTCTTTCCTGTCGTTCAAAGATGGAACGTTGATTTCTATAACAGAAAGCCTGTGATACAAATCTTCCCTGAATTTTCCTTGTGCGATTTCGTTAGTCAAATTCTTATTTGTTGCTGCGATAACACGCACATCCACTTTGATTTCTTTGTCACTTCCGACAGGGGAAACTTTACTTTCCTGCAAAGCTCTCAGTACTTTTGCCTGAGCAACTAGGCTCATATCTCCAATCTCGTCCAAGAAAATAGTTCCGCCATTCGCTTGTTCAAATTTTCCGGATTTGTCTTTGATGGCGCCCGTAAAAGAACCTTTTACGTGACCGAATAATTCACTTTCAATCAATTCTGATGGAATCGCTGCGCAGTTCACTTCAACCATTGGCCCCCTGGAACGTTCGCTTTGTGAATGGATAGCGTGCGCCACCAATTCTTTACCAGCTCCGTTGGGTCCTGTAATCAAAACTCTGGCGTCGGAAAGTGCTACTTTATCAATGATTTCCTGAATCTTTTTCAGAGCAGAGGATTCGCCAATCATTTGATATTTTTTGTTCACTTTTTTCTTAAGCTGAGAGTTTTCCTGCTTAAGATTGGAGTTGTCTTTCTGCAGATTGCCTTTGTCAAGCGCATTTTTCACACTCGTAATCAATCTGTTGATATCAATAGGTTTGGAGATGAAATCGTAAGCGCCTTCTTTCAGACAGCTGACAGCAGTATCAATATCTGCGTGACCGGAAATCATCACAAATGTGGTTTCGGGTTTCAACTGAAGGCTTTGCTTAAGAAGTTCTGTTCCGGATATTTTTGGCATTTTGATATCAGAAATCACTAGAGCGAAGTCTTCTTTCTCTATGAATTTGAAACCTTCGAAACCGTCTTCTGCGATTTCGAATTGGTATTCTGGTAGTTCGTCTGATAAAATACTGTGTAGAACGCCGGAGATTGCTTTTTCGTCTTCTACTATTAAGATTTTTTGCATAGTTGCAAAGATACAAATTTTAAATTTCGCAAAGTGAAATTATTATGGTTGTTTATTTCGAAAATTGTAATGTAGAAATGTTCTAAAAAACAAGAATCTTGATTTTTAGAACAAAACCTCTCTGCAATAGCGATAGTAGCGGTTATCCTTTTCTAAAGCCTGGAAACTAGCTTGGATAGAAAAGATAGTAGCGGATAGCGCGACCCGAGCTTTGGGAAAGTTAGGGAAGGGGATTGCCCTAAATTTTTTTATTAATAATGATGTTATTCTACAATTATTTTTTTTGTAATCTGCTGTTCTCCGATATTGAAAGTTCCTAAATAAACCCCTTTCGGAAGTCGGGAAATGTCAATTCTAAATTGATTTTCGGTCTTGCTAAGCATTTTCCCGTCAAGTGAAGTAATTGTAAAACTGAAATGCTGATTCTTACTGTTTGAAAACTCTAGCTGAAGATAATCTTTGGCAGGATTTGGATAAAGTGTGAAACTTGTCTCCAATTCTTTTGCTGAATCAATGTTTAAAGTTTGACCTGCAATTGCAAAATGCTGAACCGCTCCGGTTGTAGCCTTCGCTATATTGTAAACGTAAACTGGGTCAAGATTGGCATAAGTGTCGTTGACGGTGTGTGCGTATTGCGTTTCGTTATATTCAAAAAGTCCTGTGATGATTTCACCATTCGCCTGAAATGGCATGTAATCGGACGCATAAGCATAACTAAGGTTGGTTTTCAAAGTTGAATATAATGTCACACAATTCATCAATTGTTGTGTGAAAGTGTTGGAAGCCGAGTTGTTGGAACTTGGACTATTAGACTCATCCCTTTCGCAAGTGATTGTGTCATTGGTTTTTCCTTTTACACCACCAACTTCATCGATATTAAGAACCAAACGAATGCTCATTTTTGGATTGGTTGCATTCACGACATTGGAAACGTAATGAGCTGAGCCAAGAAGACCTTGCTCTTCACCCGAAAAATTGATGAATTTGATGGAATATTCTGTAGTAACATTTTTCAGAAGTCGCGCTACTTCAAGAATTACAGAAACACCACTTCCATTGTCATTGGTTCCGGTTCCGGTAATCGTATCATAATGTCCGCAAATGATGACGTAAGTATTGGGATATTTGGTTCCTGTTTTTGTGACAATTAGATTAGAAGTTGTTTTTCCACTATATGTAAAATCATCTTTCGTAATTTGAGATTCGGAATATCCGAAAGAAAGGTATTTGTTTTTGAGCCAAGTATATGCATTGTTGTTAGCTGTGGAACCTGTGGTTTTTACGCCCAAACCTTCGAATTCCTGTAAGTAAGTATTGATGTTGGACTGGGAAACAAGATTGGCTATATTTGCATAATCTTGATTGAATGTTTGCGAATTTGCAAAAAATCCTAAAAATAAAACCGAAAATAATAAGTTCTTCATCTCCATTGATAATAATTTTGCAAATATAATTAAAAAGGAGAAGACAAAATTATTGTCTTCTCCTTTTCGTGAAAAACTATTACTAACTTAAAAACTAATTCGTTGCTTTACGTACTTCTGCTTTTACATCCTCAGCGGCGTCTTTGGTCTTTTCCCAAGCATCAGAAGCCGTATCTTTTGTTGTTTCCCAAGCTTTGTCTGCAAAATCTTTGGTGTCTTCCCAAGCTTCTGCTGCGCTTGATTTTAGATTTTCGAAGAAGCCTTCTCTTGTTGGCTCTTCATTTTTTCTTTTTTGTTCATCAATATAGTTGCGAGCTCTGTCTGCATATTCATTCACTTTGTTTTTAGCTCTGTCAGCTGCATTTTCTAATGAATTTTCTGTTTTGTTGACAGCTCTTTCTGCATCATTGTAATTTTCGTCGTGCGTACTCATAATATTTTGTTTTTAGTGATTAATATTGAAAAATTTGATTTGATGCTAACCAATTATTCAATTACGATGCCGTTAAATCTTAATGAACGTTAATGTTTTGTTTTGAATTTATAATGTTTCCTAAATTGACATCAAAATTAAAAACAATGGAAAAAATCAGATGTGCGTGGTGCGGAACCGATGAACTTTATCAAAAGTATCACGACGAAGAATGGGGAAGATTGGTAACGGATGATGCAACAATGTTTGAGTTTTTGATTCTCGAAAGCTTCCAAGCGGGATTGAGTTGGATTACGATTCTTAGAAAAAGAGAAACTTTCAGAAAAGCATTTGATAACTTCAATTATAAGAAGATTGCAAAATATAACGAAGATAAGATTGAGGAATTGATGCAAGATGCCGGAATCGTAAGAAACCGATTAAAAGTAAAGGCTTCTATTTTCAATGCACAGAAGTTTATGGAACTTCAGAAAGAGTTTGGAAGTTTTTATAATTACATTTCAACATTCACAGGCGGAAAAAGAATTGTGAATACTTGGAAAGTTCATACAGAAGCACCCGCAAGGACAGAATTGTCTGATGCCATTAGCAAAGATTTGAAGAAAAGAGGTTTTAAGTTTCTGGGTTCAACGGTTATCTATTCTCATCTTCAGGCAACAGGAATTGTAGATGACCACATAGAAAGTTGTTTTGTGAGAAACTAGAGTTGAAGAGTGGGAAAGTTTTAGGGTCGGAGAGTTTCAGTCAATAACTCTTAAAACTCTCCAACTCTCTTACTTAATAATTCTGTCAAGAACCCATTCAATCATCATTTTTTCGGAAGCGTGGTGGTCGCTTGCAAATTCGCCACGTCTTCTGTTAGCGATAACACAGTTCACAGTGATTGCTTTGTGTCCTAATAATTTTGATAAGCCATAGATTGCTGAAGTTTCCATTTCGAAGTTGGAAACACCAAGATCATTCAAAGTTTCTAGGAATTTGTCATCAAGTGCTTTCAATCTCAACTGTCGGCCTTGAGGCGCATAGAAACCTGGGAAAGTCGCTGTGTTTCCTCTGTATTTGGCGTCAGCATAATACTCAGCAATATCTTCTGCCCAGTCAGAGAAATACAACATTGGCTTGATTCTCTCGTAAGGGAATTTTTCCAAGAAGTTCTTACTGAATTCATTCTCGAATTGATAATCCTGATAAAAATGCATCAATCCGTCCAGACCAACAACATTCTGCGTTACCAGCATATTATTAACTTCGATATCAGGATTCACACTTCCGCAAGTTCCCATACGGAAAAGTTCCAGAGACTTATGTTCTTTTTTGAATTCTTTGGCTTTCAAATCGATATTTACCAAAGCATCCAATTCGTTCATCACGATATCGATGTTTTCTGTCCCGATTCCTGTTGACATTACCGTGATTCTCTCGCCACGCAAAGTTCCTGTATGTGTATAGAATTCTCTTTTGTTCTTTTTAATTTCGATAGTATCGAAGAATTTTGAAACTTTTGGAACTCTGTCTGGGTCGCCTACAAGAAGTACTTTGTCTGCAAGATCTTCCGGAAGAAGGTTTAGGTGATAAACACTTCCGTCGTCATTTAGAACCAATTCAGAAGCTGCTAGTTTGTTGATCATATTATATTGATTTTAATTTTTTAAATTGTTTTTATAAAATAGATGATAGAGGAATAGAAAATGAATTTTATATTATGGAAAGTCTTCGAGAGCCTCAGACTGACAATGCTCCAAACATTAATAATTCATCATTCATTGTTATCCTCCTACACGTTTGGTTTTGTAACCAAGATCTTTCAGGATGTTCATTATTTTGTCGCGGTTGTCGCCTTGGATGATGATGGTTCCGTCTTTTTCAGAACCGCCGATTCCGAGTGTTGTTTTGATTTTCTTCGAGATTTCTTTCAAACCTTCATCGTCACCTTCCCAACCTTCTATAATGGTTACAGGTTTCCCATTTCTGCCTTTCTTCTCGAATTTGCACACCAAAGGTTCTTTCTGTTTGAAGTTTTCTTTGGCTTCATCAGGCATTTGGAAATCCTGTTCTTCGTGTTCAGGGAAAAGGTTTTTCAGTTGGTCTCTTAAGTCCATTTTGATTTTTTTAAAAAAGGGTCTTAAAGTTAATCATATTTATCAATCTGCAAAAAATAAGTTGAGGAAGATATATTATTTCGTAATTTTGAATAGATAGTTAATTGTATGAAATTAATTTTACAAACGATATTAATTGCGATTTTAATTATTTCTTGCAAAGAAGAAAAATTTAGGAATGATATTTCTGCTTTTAGGAATGAATTACAGCCTTCTTTAAAAAAACTTTCAAGAGAGAAATCTCTTCCTTCAAAAGATACAATTTCCAGAAATTTTATTAGAGATAATGCAACCAAAGAAGAACTTATAAAATTATTGGACTCAAAATACCCAACATTAAGAGTTATCGCATATAGAACAATTGTTAATCGACAGGAGCCAGAATATTTTGATTTATTGGTTAATCATTTAAATGATACTGCAAAAGTAACTTGGTGGTATTACGAAGATGCTGGAGATGTTTTTACTGTTTCTGATTTACTAATAAGAAAAGCTAAAGATAAAGATGGCTTATCTCCAATTCAAAAAAAATATTTAGTGGATAAAGTTTTATTAGAACATCCTTATTTAGATATTTCAAATTGGATGATTAAAGATATTAAGCCTAATGAAAAATATTATAACTTAGTAAGAGATAGGGCAAAGAGAAAAGAAGAATTTTGTGGAAAGCAAATGTCAGCCTGTTTTGCATTAAGTAAATTCAAAAAAATTAATGATGTCAATTTTTTGTTTGATATTTTTCAAGAAAACATAAATAAGAATAATTGTGTAGTTTGGATTTTTAGAAGTATTGAGAAATTTCCGAATGAAAAATTCTACCCACTTTTAGAAAGTTATTTTGAAAAAAATATAAAAGACAAATTATCATCAGAAGAAAATATCTTTGATGATATATTATATTTTACAAGAGCTGTTTCTGCTTATAAGAATGAAAAATCATTATCATTCTTAAAGTATATTGAAGAACATAATACTTATATTAATAAACCTTATTGGCCTCCATCAAATAAAAAATATGTCTATAAAGCTATGTTGATAAACTATGATAAAGTTTATGATGATTTAATTAAACATATAAGAAAAGAGTTTAAAAAAGAAGATTTAGAAAAAATTGGTTACGGAGAGGGTTTGCTTGAATATGATGAAAAAGCTGAGTGGTAATTTTACATAATATTTTTTATTTGTATTATCAAAAATATCTTTCAAAATTCCCCAATCGCATTTTCATTTCGTAAATTTGTAGTAACAAAACAAAATTAAAAATGTCAAAGAAAGCAATTCTTGCAATATTAGATGGCTGGGGAATCGGTCTTAACGATAGTGTTTCCGCTCTGGCTCAAGCTAAAACACCTTTTATAGATTCAGCACTTAAAAACTTTCCCAATACAACTTTAGAGGCTAGTGGTTTGGCAGTTGGTTTGCCTGCCGGACAAATGGGAAATTCTGAAGTGGGGCATATGAATCTTGGTGCTGGTAGAGTGGTTTATCAGAATCTTGTAAAACTAAATATGGCGGTAGAAACAGGAAGTCTTGGAAAAGAACCTGTCATCCAAGCTGCTTTCGAATATGCAAAAGCGAACAACAAAAAAGTACATTTCATTGGATTGGTTTCCAATGGTGGTGTGCATTCTCATATCAATCACTTAAAAGGTTTGCTTACGGCGGCTCACGAATTTGGATTCAAGGACAATGTCTTCGTTCACGGTTTCACAGACGGTAGAGACTGTGATCCAAAATCCGGAAAAGGTTTCGTAGAAGAACTTTTAGCGCATATGAATGCTACAACGGGAAAACTGGCTTCTATCATTGGTCGTTACTATGCGATGGACAGAGACAAGCGTTGGGAACGTGTGAAATTAGCTTATGATGTGATGGTAAATGGTGTTGGGAAAGAAACTAAGGATTTCGTTCAAGCAATTCAGGATTCTTACAATGCAGATGTCACGGATGAGTTTATCCAACCGATTGTTGCAGTTCAGAATCATTTCCCGATTGCTAAAATTGAAGACCACGATGTTGTGATTTCTTTCAATTTCCGTACAGACAGAGGTCGTGAGATCACAGAAGTGCTTTCTCAGCAGGATTTCCCAGAGTATGGAATGAAAAAGCTTGACTTGTACTATGTGACTTTGACGAATTATGATAAAACATTCCAGAATGTAAGAGTTGTTTTTGATGAAAATGTTCTTCAGAAAACAATGGGCGAAGTATTGGAAGCGGCAGGCAAATCTCAAATCAGAATCGCTGAAACAGAAAAATATCCCCACGTTACTTTCTTTTTCTCTGGCGGTAGAGAAGCAGAATTCGTTCAGGAAAGACGTTTGCTTTGCCCGAGTCCGAAAGATGTTGCGACTTACGATTTGAAACCCGAAATGTCGGCTTACGATATCACCAATGCAATCGTGCCTGAGTTACAAAAAGAATCTGCAGATTTTGTAGTTCTTAATTTTGCAAATACAGATATGGTTGGTCATACAGGTGTTTTTTCTGCAGCAGTAAAAGCGGCGGAAGTTGTTGATTCTTGTATCCAAAAAGTTGCTGAAACGGCTTATGAGCACGGTTATGCGGTTTTTATCTTGGCAGATCACGGAAACTCTGATGTGATGATTAATCCAGATGGTTCTCCAAACACGCAACACTCTACTAACTTGGTTCCATTCATCGTGATGGATAAAGACCATACTTGGAATTTGACACCAGGAAAATTGGGTGATGTGGCGCCAACAATTTTGAAAGTGATGGGCGTAGATATTCCTGAAGAAATGACTGGGAATATTCTGGCAAACTAGAAACTCAAGATAAATAAAATAGGAAAGTCGGTTTTTTACCGACTTTTTTATTTTTTGGTGTAAATTCGTTTCATTAATTCATAAATAATGATGATTGGCAGATTGTTTTTCTGTTGCATTTTGATGGCTAATCTTGTATTTGGGCAGAATATTTTGTCTAATGATAACGACTACAATACAAAGAAAAGTGAAGAGCTCGCATCTTTGGCAGTTTCGTACTTCAAAAATAATGACCTTAAAAAATCTACAGAACTACTTTTCAAAGCCAAAGAATTTGCAGAAAAAACAGATGATTATGCATTGATTGCCAGAATGAATGGTTCTATTGCGCATCAGTATGTTCAACTAAATCTGAATGATAAAGCTAAATTTTATCTTGATAATGCCATCAAACAAATCAACAAATTACCAGAAGGAGACAAGAAAAAACTACTGAAAACTTTGTCTTATCTGGAAATCGGGAATATTGATTTTGATGAAGAAAATTATCAAAAAGCCAGCGAATTCTATAAAAAATCACTGAAGGAAATTGAGTTAGTCAAAAATCCTGATGAACAAGCGATTTATCATCACAGACGTTCGCTTTATAATATTGGGAATTCCTACTATTACCTTAAAAATGATTCTGCAGAAATCTATCTGAATAAAGCTCTTGCGATTAAGAACAATTATAACAATGAGATAAACTATTTCATTTATAATGCTTTGTCGCAAGTTTATGCGGGTAGGAAAGAATATCAGAGAGCGATTGATACTTTGAAGATTGTTCTCAAGCATAAAAATGATTTGGATACGCGTCTGCTTTCCGATGTTTATTACAATCTTTCACAAGATTTTAAAGCTTTGAATGACCAATCTCAATATTCTCTTTACAATGAGGAATTCATAAAACTCAACAGAAGCATCAGAGAAAGTGAGATGAAAGCGATTTCGTCCGCCATCAATGCAGAGCAAAAAGATTATAAAGATGCCATTTCTGATGCTGATAGTTCTAAGAAAAATATTGTGATTATTGCGACAGTTTTTGTTTTAATATTAGCTTTTGCAATTATCTTTTTACTTTATCGAAGAAAAAAAGAAAGAAAGGTTTTTGAAAATATCATTCATAAATTGGAGTCAGACAAGATCATTTCAACTAAAAATAAATTAGAATCTCCGGTAGAAGTTCAGAAAGATTCACCAGTTCAGATTCCTAATTCTGTCGAAAAAGATTTGCTGGATAAACTTCAGAAATTTGAAGAATCTGAGAAATTTACCAATCCGAAATTGACGATTGCGGGTCTGGCCCTTCAACTCAAAACCAATACAAGTTACCTTTCTGAGGTTATTAATAAGTATAAAGGCAAGAACTTCAATACTTACATCAATGAGTTGAGAATTGCGTACATCTGTCAGAAAATTTATACTAATAAAGAATATCAGAATTATAAAATAAGTTATCTGGCAGAAGAATGTGGCTTTGCTTCGCATAGTTCTTTTGCGACTGTTTTCCGAAATATTACGGGTATTTCGCCTTCTGTTTTCATTCGCGAAGCTTCAAAAAATTAATCTTTATAAAAGCTAAATTTTAAAATTTAAAATATTGGATTTCAGTATTTTGAATAATGATTTCTTATTTCAAAATCAAGGATTTCGAAAGGGTTAAAGTTGGATTTACAGATAATGTAACATAGTTTAGCATCAACAATTATAAAATTTGATATGAGAAAAAACTTACTTATTGCCTTGGCGTTATCCAGCGTTTTAGGATTTGCACAATCAGGTGAAAATTGCAGTTATGGAATTGGTTCGGACAAAATTTCAAACGGCGAAAATATTACGACAGGCGGTACTTATGAATATAGTGCAGCTTCTGATTTCGATGTTGCTCCTGGTAAAATTCTTACGGCAAAGCAATTAACGTTCAATGTTTTGAAAGGTTCTGCCAATCTAAACTTTGTGAATGTCTATATTCTTAAAGAAAACCAAGGCGTTCCTGGAGAAGTAATTCAGACTTTCACGAATTTGGTTCCGACTTCTCAGGTTTTGGATTATCAATCGACTTTGGAAAATATGGATGCGTACAAAATTACTGTAGATTTTCCAGCGCCATTTGACTTACCAAAAGGTAAATACTTTGTTCAGTTACAAGCTGCTCCTGGCGACAATACGCCGGTAAGTTGGGAAATTACCGATCAAAATACGAGAAAGTTAGGCAGATTCGATTTTACAAAATTTGATACAGATCCTTGGTTTGGTGGATTTTCTTACTACGATCACGTTTTTGAAGTTATAGGAAATTGTAATGACACAAGCGAACAGCAACCGACTGGAACGCCTTTCACAGCAGGTAATTCCGGAGATTCCCACGAAGCTGGTGTTCGTATGATCTGGACATCGTTGGCGGATGACTTTGTAGTTCCAGATGGGCAGAAACTAACATTTACAAAATTCAAAATTTCTACTTTGCAACTGGGTAATATCAAAAATGCGACAATCAATATCCGTAAGTCTGAGAATGATTTACCAGGTGAGATTCTTCATACTTTTGAGAATGTTGGTCCAACGACGGAGAATTTCTACGGTTATCACCCTGTACAAGGTTTCCCTTTGGATGTTGTGGCAGCAGATGTTGAGTTTGATTGGAGCCAGCCTGTTGACTTATTACCGGGAAGGTATTTTATTGAGATTATTGCAGCGCCGTTTCCGTTCACAGACTATCAAAGTTGGGAAGCTACGCCTAATTCTGGAAGTGACTTGGATTCTGTCGCATCATTTGACGGTGGAGAAACTTGGGAATCTAATGCCGGATACAATTATGTCTTCGAGATTTCAGGTTTCTTAAATCCATATTTGGCTGTTAGTGAAGTCGGTAAAAATCAAGTATCTGTTTTTCCAAATCCAGTTTCCAATGAGTTGAATATCAGTTCAATTCAGAACGTTGACAAAGTATTCATCTACAATGCTGCAGGACAGACTATTAAAACGATTACTGAAGTTAAAAATAATAAGCTAGACGTGTCGAATTTGTCAAAAGGAATTTATTTCGTCAATACAGTGTTGAAGAATGGAGAATCCAAAACTTTCAAAGTCATAAAACATTAATAAATATTCATAGTTATTACAATTATTAAGTAGTAAAAACCTGATCTTTGGTCAGGTTTTCTTGTATAGAAAATTTAAAATATTTGATTAAATCAATAATTTCATTGATTTATAAAATTAAAAAGACATTTATATAATTTGTATATTTGCTCACTTATTTTCATAAAAAACAACAATGATAAAAAGTAATAAAAAACTAGCAATCGATTTCGATGGAACTATTGTAGATGATGCTTATCCGGGAATTGGAAAAGCTAAAACATTTGCATTCGAAACTTTGAAAAAACTTCAGGGAGAAGGTTACAGATTGATTCTTTGGACTTACCGTCACGGTAAATCTTTGGAAGATGCGGTAGAATTCTGCAGAAAAAACGGATTAGAATTTTACGCTGTTAATTCCAGTTTTGAAGGCGAAGTTTTCGATTCGGAAACGCAATCAAGAAAGATTGACGCAGACCTTTTCATAGATGACAGAAATCTTGGCGGATTCCCGGGTTGGGGCGAAATCTACCAAATCATCAACGAAAGAATAGAGTTCCAAGTGGCGGGCGGTGAAGTTCATGCTTACTCCAAAATGAAAAAAGAAAAGAAAAGAGGACTTTTTTGGTAAGCCTCTTTGTAAAAGTAAAATGTAAAAAGTACAAAATATCGTTTTAAAAATACATTTTACATAATACATCAATGCAATTATAAATGATTCAACTCAAAAATATAGACGAGCTTCGATTGATGAAGCAAAGTGCAAGATTGGTATCCCAGACTTTGGGGATGTTGGCAAAAGAAATTAAGCCAGGCGTTACAACACTTCATCTTGATAAATTAGCTTACGATTTTATCAAAGACCACGGTGCAGAACCTGCATTCTTAGGCTATGGCGGATTTCCTGCATCACTTTGTATTTCACCAAATGAGCAAGTCGTTCACGGAATTCCAAATTCTGAACCTATAAAAGAAGGGACAATTCTTTCTGTAGATTGTGGCGTTTTCTGGAACGGATTTGTTGGTGATCACGCTTACACTTTTGAAGTTGGAGAAGTTTCCGATGAGGTTAAAAAATTATTGAGAGTTACCAAAGAATCTTTGTACAAAGGGATCGAGCAATGTGTAAGAGGGAAACGCATTGGAGATATTTCAAACGCCATCCAGAAACATTGTGAGAAAGAAGGTTATGGTGTGGTGAGAGAATTGGTTGGTCACGGGGTTGGAAGACAAATGCACGAAGACCCGCAAGTTCCGAATTATGGAAAACCGGGAAGCGGGAAAGTCCTAAAAGACGGAATTTGCCTTGCAATCGAACCGATGATTAACCTTGGAACAGAGAAGGTGAAGTTCCATAACGATGGTTGGACGGTTACGACTTTAGACAATCAGCCCTCTGCTCACTTTGAACACGATGTTTGTGTTTATAATGGCAAACCGGTCTTGCTTTCGACTTACGATTATATTTACGAAGCATTAGGAATTAAATCTGACGAAGAAAAAGCTTTCCAAGTTGATTTTTAATCAATGAAAAAACTAGCTAAATTTCTGCTCAATAAAATCCCGAGGCCAATGCTTATTAATTTGAGCATTTTTTTACGTCCGATAATTGTTTTGTTTTTCAAGGGGAACAATTTTACAGACCCGATTGATGGAAGGTCTTATCGCAAATTCTTGCCTTACGGTTACGGAAAACAACGAGCAAATGCATTGTCTCCAGGAACGTTGTCTTTGGAGAGACACCGTCAAATGTGGCTTTATCTTCAAAATGAAACTGATTTTTTTACAGATAAATTAAAAGTTCTTCATATTGCGCCAGAGCAGGAATTTCTCAGAAAATTCAAGAAAATGAAAAATCTGGACTACACTTCTGCTGACCTTTTCTCACCGATTGTAGATGTGAAAGCGGATATTTTGGATTTGCCTTTTGAAGATAATAGTTTCGATGTGATTATCTGCAACCACGTTTTGGAACACATTGTTGATGATAGAAAAGCAATGTCTGAACTTTATCGTGTGATGAAACCGAAAGGTTGGGGAATTGTACAAGTTCCGATGAAAAATTCTCTGGAAAAAACTTACGAAGATTTCACAATCACAGACCCAAAAGAACGTCAAAAACATTTTGGACAATACGACCACGTTCGCTGGTACGGAATGGATTATTTTGACCGTCTGAAAAGTGTTGGTTTTGAAACCGAAATCAATTTCTATTCTCAAAAATTCTCAGAAGCTGATATCAAAAGATTCGGTCTTAACAAGAATGAGATTCTTCCTGTTGTAAGGAAATAATTATTCTAATTCTATCTATTTTTCTGTAAGAAATTTATACTTGTTGATGAAATAATCAAATATTCCAACGCATAGATAATAGACTCCGCCGAAGAGCATATTCATCAAGATATCACGATTATCAAATAAAAAATAAGATAGTGATATGATTAAAAGGAAAAACCACAAAAGTAATTTTCCAGCATAAACACCTGCAAATCTTGCTACCATTTCCTCGTCTTTTATAGTTTGAGACTGAATCAAACATTGGATTAGCATTACAAGATATCCGCACATTAATTCCTCTTGTTTGAACAAATCAAAGGAATAAAAGTATAAAACCGGACCCGACAAAACCAATCCAAAAATTAAAAATTTAAGGAACATATTCGCTTTTGTCATTTTTGAAAAAATCAAAGTCGAGAAAATGAAAAGCGGATAAACCAGAAAAACCGAATACAACATATATTTGTAAATCAATAGTTCAGGCGTTTCTTCTCCATCCGAAATCCAAAATAACCTAAAGTACAAAAACGATAAGTAAAGTGAATTGAAACTGAATTAAATTGGAAGCGTTTGAGGTTTCATTAAAACAGTCCTTAGTTCTTTATCCTCAAAAATACTTATTATAAAAAAGCAAAAACCATTTTTGATTATTTTAATTTTCCCAACAAATCAATCCACCTTTGTTCCTGATGTAATATCTTAAAATCAGATTGTTTTAGAAGCTGTGTTTTGGTTAATTTTCCTCGGATATATAACAAATCCAAAAAGTCCAAAGCAATACTTTTATATTTTTCATCTTTGTCAACTTTCGCGATTTTGGAAAACAAAATTGAAGCTTCGATGTTGTCATTATTACTCATTCCACCGAGAAAAGTGGAAGCTGTGTTGTAATCATCATAAGTCTTTTGAAATTCCTTTACATTGTATGCTTTCTTGGCATTTTTCAACAATTCTTTAACTTGTGAATTGTAAATTGATTCTCTTTTTGCAGACTCTTTCGAATCGAGAGGTTGATAAGAAAATCCATAGACTAAAGAATAGATTTCCAATGGTTCAAGTCCCATTTTTTCTCTTCTTTCATTTGCTAAATCCTCTCGTATCATAGGCCTAAAACCAGATGCTTCTCCATTTCTTGACCAAATTACCTGCGTTCCATACAATTGTTTATAATTCAAATTACATTGAACTCTATCATATAGAAAAGCGTAATTTTCCATATTCAGCTCTTCTGTTCCGATTAATTTTTTCATTTCCGACAAAGCTTCGTTTTGAAATAGAACATCTTGGTCAGCGTGCTGAACAATCAGCCAAAGATTAGTTTGGGCTAAACTTTCGTCTGTATTTTGTGATTTTTTATATCTAAGTTTTTGGTCATTCAGACACATTAGATTGATTTCTTTTCTTAAAGTAGGAAGTTTCAAAGTCTTTTCATATTGCTTTTCCTGAGTAACAGCAGTCGTTTCAATTTCTTTCCATTCCTCCGGATTTTTAGTTCTCAGATAATCAAAATAAGGGTCAAATAACAACCAATCAGCTTCAGTCCAGCCGGAAAATAAAGATGTTTTCAAATATTGGAAAGCTTTTTCCGAATCTTGATTTAAAGAATATATTCCAGCCACTTTATAGGCTGTAAGCGCATCAGGTTGTTGTATTTCGAAAGCCTTTTCGTAGAGTTGAACTGCTTTTTCAGGATTTTTTTGAAGATGCAATAAGCCGGCTTGAGCAATTAAACTTTGATAAGTTTTATTGGCTTGCGCATTTGATGAAATATAAATTAATGTACAGAAAAAAATAAGTATAATTGATTTCATATTTTCATTTTTATTAATGACAATTTTACATTGAAAAATATTACATTTTCAAAATTAAATTACATCAATCAAGAATTACTTTCAAATACTAATTAATTCAAACTAACTTTTTTAAGTAAAATTGGTAAGTGATTCCGTAATTCTGGTAATAGTTTTTTATTAGAGGTGGTGTAGTTTTGCTTCATTAAGAATCTTTAGGAAAAAATATCTATCAAAAACCTTCCGACAACCTGAGTTATTGTCAATTTTTAACTTTCTGTTCAAACATTTGTTTGATAAAATTGTGTTAAATATTCTTTAAAATTATTTTTTAAGTTATTGAACATCAGTAATAATAGTTTTTGTTGATTATCTTTGATAGATATTATTATTAATTACATAACATAAGTGTTGTAGATAATCAATAAATTTGAACGTTTGTTTGAAAACACATCTAAAAATTAGTATTTATGAGGAATATCGCGATTAGCTTTTTTGTTGTTTTAGGTCTTTTGACGTCTTGTTCAAAGTCTGAAAAAAAAGATGACAAAAAAGAATTGCCACCACAACCATATGAGTATATTGTTGCGAAAAGTGGACCAGCTGAAAATCTGACACAATATCCTGCCCGATTGGAAGGCATCGAAAATGTAGAAATTCGTCCAAAAATTGATGGATTTGTAGAGAAGATTTACATTGATGAAGGAAGTCAGGTAAGCAAAGGACAATTACTCTTCCTCATCAGAAATCCTCAGTACGAACAGTCTGTTTTGGCTGCTCAGGCTACGGTAAACAGTGCAAGAGCAGCAGTTGCAACCGCACAGATGCAAGTCACGAAAACCAAACCTTTGGTTGATAAGAAAATCATCTCGGCTTACGAATTACAATCCGCTGAATTGGCGCTTAAATCTGCGAAAGCATCTTTGGCTGAAACGCAGGCTCAATTAACAAATGCCCAAGTCAATCAAGGTTATACCAAACTTTATAGTCCGGTAAGTGGTGTTGTAGGAACTTTACCTTACAAAGCTGGAAGTTATATCAGTACAGCTACAGCGCAACCATTGACAACCGTTTCCAATGTTTCAAAAATATTCGCTTATTTTTCCATTAATGAAAAACAACAGCTGGAATTCTTCAAACACGCAGAAGGTTCTACAATTAAAGAAAAACTGAAAAATTCGCCTTTGGTAGAATTGGTTTTATCTGACGGAAGCAAATATGAAGAAAAAGGAAAAGTTGAATCCATTAGCGGTTTGGTAGACCCAAACACAGGGTCATTTTCTATGAGAGCCACTTTCCCAAATCCGAAAGGCCTTATCAGAAGCGGTTACAGCGCAACTGTTCAGATGCCGAATAATCTGGAAAATGTAATCATCATTCCTCAAGCTGCAACGTACGAGATGCAGGGAAAAGTTTTGGTTTATCTAATCGGAGCTGATAACAAAGTGAAATCTACAGAAATAAAGGTGGAAAGCCTTCCAGACGGATTAACTTATGCTGTAACATCAGGATTAAAAGCTGGCGACAAAGTTGTTGTAGAAGGTATTGGACTTCTAAAAGATGATGCGCAGGTTGTTCCAAAAGAAACGACTTTACAAAACGTAATCGATAGAAAATAGTCTTTCAAATTATTTTATTAATGTCAAAAGTGAGAATTTGAAGGCTTTTCATTTAAAAGTTTTTTATCATTCCTCTTTTTTCCTTTAGTCTAAAAAATATGTTTAAAAAATTTATAGAACGTCCGGTATTGTCCACCGTAATTTCCATTATCATCGTGATTCTCGGTGTTTTGGGAATTGTGACTTTACCGATTTCACAATATCCGGATATCGCCCCGCCAACTGTAGTTGTAAGTGCAAGTTATCAGGGAGCGAATGCCGATGTAATCCTAAAAAGTGTAATTGTTCCGCTAGAAGAGCAAATCAATGGGGTAGAAGGGATGACTTATATGACTTCTACTGCGACCAATGACGGAAGTGGTTCGGTAACGATTTATTTCAAACAAGGTGTTGACCCAGATATTGCTGCGGTAAACGTACAAAACAGAGTTTCCAGAGCGACGCCTTTGTTGCCTGCGGAGGTTACAAGAGCCGGAGTTACGACAACTAAAAGACAAAGTTCCAACGTGTTGATTTTCTCGCTTTACAGTGAGAATCCCAATTACGATATGACTTTCCTTCAAAACTACACCAACATCAACATCGTTCCTCAAATCAAAAGGGTAACTGGAGTTGGAGATGTTACGGTTTTTGGGACTAAAGATTACTCGATAAGAATTTGGCTGGACCCTAACAAAATGGCTTCTTATGGCTTGGTTCCTTCGGATATCAATACAGTCTTAGCTGAACAAAATATCGAAGCTGCACCCGGAAGTTTAGGCGATGAAAGTAACGAAAGTTTCCGTTATACTTTAAAATATAAAGGGCGATTGACAGAAATTCCTGAGTTTGATAATATCATTCTAAAAGCTACAGAAAATGGGCAAACTTTAAAACTTAAAGATGTAGCCAGAGTAGAATTGGGTGCACAAGACTATACGGGAACAAGTGTTACAGATGGTCATCCATCGATTGGTATGGCGGTCGCACAAACTGCAGGTTCCAATGCACAGGATGTAATTAACCAATCCATTGCGGTTCTGGACAAAGCACAGGAATCTTTTCCAAAAGGTGTGAAATATGTGGCGTTGGTTAATGCTAATGACTTTTTGGATGCATCAATCGAGAAAGTAATTCATACGTTATTTGAAGCATTTATCCTTGTATTCATCGTGGTTTTCTTATTCTTACAGGATTGGCGTTCGACGATGATTCCGGCGATTTCGGTTCCGGTAGCGATTGTTGGAACATTTTTCTTCCTGAGTATTTTCGGATTTACCATCAATTTGTTGACGCTTTTCGCATTGATTTTAGCAGTAGGAATTGTGGTCGATGATGCGATTGTAGTTGTAGAAGCTGTTCACAGTAAGTTGGAGCAAGGGGAAAAATCTCCGTTAAGAGCTTCCATAAATGCGATGGACGAAATTAGTGGTGCAATTATCAGTATTACTTTGGTAATGGCGGCGGTTTTCATTCCCGTAAGTTTTATCTCTGGTTCAGCTGGTGTATTTTACAAACAATTTGGATTAACATTAGCGATATCTATTATATTGTCCGCCGTCAATGCATTGACATTGAGTCCTGCTTTATGTGCGATTTTCCTTAAACCGCATTCTCACGAAGAAAAGAAAAAGAATTTTTTGCAACGATTTTTCACCAATTTCAATATCATCTTCGATGCGATGATAAAACGTTACTCGAGAGGGATTTTGTTTTTATTAAGAAAAAAATGGATGGCATTCGCTGGTCTGGCTTTGTTCGCTGGAATCTTTGTTTGGTTGATGAACACCACACCGAAATCCTTCGTTCCAAGTGAAGATATGGGAGGGATTTTTATGGATATCTCGCTTCCGATTGGTTCCAACGAAAGCAGAACGAGAGAAGTTCTCGCCAAAGTTGAGAAAATTGTTGAAAAACAGCCAGAAGTTCTTCACATCTTCAAAGTTTCGGGAAGAGGAATGATTTCAGGAAGTGGTTCTAATAATGGGATGCTTATCGTAAAATTAAAGGATTGGAAAGACAGAACTAAAAAAGGGGAAGATCTACAATCTTTCGTTGCTAAAATGTATAAAGAAACAGCTGGAATCAAAGATGCAAAAATGACTTTCTTCGGAAGACCGACTTTGCAAGGTTTTGGTAATGCAGCAGGTTTCGAGATGCAGATTCAGGACCAGAAAGGTGGAAGTATTGCTGACTTAACCAAGGTTACCAATGATTTCATTGATAAAATGAATCAACAGCCGGATATCCAAAGAACATTCACATCATTTAACCCGAACTATCCTCAATATATGATTGATATTGATATTCCTGCTGCAAAGGCGGCTGGATTCTCGGTTTCAGATATTTTGGGAACAATGCAAGGTTACTATGGAGGGGTTTATTCTTCCAATGTCAATTTGTTCGGAAAACAATACCGTGTGATTTATCAAGCGCCTTTTGAGAACAGAGAAAATCTGGAAAGCTTTAATATGATTCAGATTAGAAATGCGAGCGGCGAAATGGCACCATTGAATAGATTTATCACAGCAAAACGAGTTTACGGACCGCAGGCAATTGGACGTTTCAACTTGTTTACGGCCATCTCTCTGAACGGAACACCTAATCCAGGTTTCTCATCCGGAGATGCAATTAACACTGTAGAAAGAGTAGCTAAGGAAACTTTACCACAAGGTTATGGTTATGAATTCTCTGGATTAACAAGAGAAGAAGTTACAGCTGGAGGGCAAACGGTTTACATATTTATTTTATGTTGTGTATTCGTTTATTTCCTTTTGGCAGCGCAGTATGAGAGTTATATTTTGCCATTTGCAGTAATGTTGTCATTGCCGGTTGGTTTGGCTGGTGTAATGATGTTTAGTGCGTGGATTGGAGGTTCTAATAATATTTATACTCAGATTTCACTCATCATGTTGATTGGACTCTTGGCGAAGAATGCAATTTTGATTGTTGAATTTGCCCTCGATGCAAGGAAGAAAGGTTACACCATTGCGCACGCCGCAATTAGTGGTGCGAAACAAAGGTTACGTCCGATTTTGATGACATCTTTTGCCTTTATTTTTGGATTGATTCCGTTAGCGATTTCAACCGGAGCCGGAGCTGTAGGTAACCAATCGATTGGTATTGGAGCGATTGGTGGAATGTTGTTCGGAACGATTTTCGGAGTGTTCTTTATCCCGATTTTATTTGCAGTATTTATGTATTTGCAGGAAAAAGTGAGTGGCAAAAAAGACCTTGAAAAATACGATGGCGAACTAAGCGAATAACCAAATTTTGAGAAAAATGAATTTAAAAAATCTAATCATATTAGCAGGTGTCGCTGGTTTCTTTTACTCGTGTAAAGTCACAGATACTTACAAGAATCCGGACATCGAGCAAAGTCGTCAGGACAATCTATTCCGACAAAAAACAAATAATGACAGCACTTCTGTAGCCAACGTTGCGTGGAATCAAATCTTCACAGACGCCAAGCTTCAGAATATCATCAATAAAACCATTCAGAATAATCTGGATTTGAAAGTGGCAGTTGCAAGAATACAAGAAGCTAGTGCCGTTTTCAAACAATCCAAATTGCAGAATCTTCCAAGCCTTGATGGTGTTGCTTCCATCACGGAAACCAAAAACAGTGCAGCAGCACAAGGTGGAAACTTTGTGATGCCCGATTTGCTAGTGTACAGGTTAGGAATCTCAACAGGTTGGGAAATAGATGTTTGGGGAAGAATCAAAGCGCTTAAAAACTCAGCTTATGCAGGATTTCTTCAGACTGATGCGGCAAAACGTGCCATCCAAACACAAATGGTAGCTCAGGCGGCGACATTGTATTATCAATTGATTTCGCTTGATAAACAATTGGAAATTACAAAACAAACCATCGAGCTTCGTAAGCAAGATGTGGAAACTGTACAGTTGTTGATGGATGCAGCATATCTGACAGGAGCTGATGTAGAGCAAAGTAAGGCAAACCTTTATTCAGCGCAACTATCGGTTCCGGATTTGGAAATGCAAATTCAGCAAACCGAGAATTCTTTGAATATTTTGATGAATGATAATCCTCAACCGATTGACAGAAATTCCATTGATTCACAGGTGATTTACACGGATTTGAAAACCGGAGTTCCTGCTTCCTTACTGAAAAATCGTCCAGACGTTCAGTCTGCTGAATTAACTTTCCGTCAGGCATTCGAGAACAAAAATATGGCGATGGCGCAGGTTTATCCAACGATTAGCATCACTGGAACTTTAGGCTTGTCATCCAGAACTTTGGAAAGTTTTTTCAGTAATTCTTTGTTCTACACGCTTGGAGGAACAGTAACTCAGAATATCTTCCAAATGGGAAACAGAAAAGCACAAGTTCGAATAATGGAGGCTCGTAAAATGCAGGCTTATTACACATTCGAAAAAGCTTTATTAACAGCCGGTTCCGAAGTTTCAAACTCTTTATTGTCTTATCAAAAAGCTAAAGAAAAAGAAGATACCAGACAACTTCAAATCCAGTCTTTGGAAAAAGCAGTGGAGTACAACAAAGAATTGTTAACCTATTCATCTAATACAAATTACGTGAATGTTTTAACTTCTGAACAATCATTATTAGCGGCGAAATTAGCAGGCGTAAATGATAAACTTCAACAGTTACAAGCCGTAACAGAATTCTACAGAGCACTCGGAGGCGGACAATTTTAGACACTAAATTTTTTTACTATACTTGAAAACCCGGCAATTTTGTTGGGTTTTTTCTTTATTATTTTGAATATTTAATCTTTCGATTAATAAAAATTCTTATTTTAGGTTATCAAAAAAAATAAAAATTATGAGCAAATTTTCAATCGAAGCTTTCGTTAACGAAACAAAAGAAAATCCACAAGAAAAAGACTATTTCGAGCTGGAGAAACCAGAACTTCTGGAAATCAATCTCAACAACCAAGCGGTATGGACAAAGGCCGGAAGTATGGTTGGCTATGTCGGGAACATCAATTTCGAAAGACAAGGAATGTTGTCTGGTGGACTTGGTAACCTTCTTAAAAAAGCAATCTCCGGCGAAGGTACAAAACTAATGAAAGCCGAAGGTTCAGGTAGATTGTATGTTGCTGATAACGGTAAAAAAGTAAGAATTCTACACTTGAACAATGAGTCTATTTCTGTCAACGGAAACGACGTTCTTGCACACGATCAAAGTATCAAAAGTGACATCAAAATGCTGAAAAGCATCGCAGGTGTTATGGCTGGCGGACTTTTTCAGGTAAAACTGAGCGGAACAGGTCACATCGCAATCACGACCCACGGACATCCTCTGACGCTTTTGGTGACACCGGAAAGTCCAGTTTTCACGGATCCCAATGCAACCGTTGCTTGGTCAGGAAACCTAACACCAGAGCTCAAAACCAACGTTTCTCTGAAAAGTCTTATTGGCAGGGGAAGTGGTGAAGAATTCCAGATGAAGTTTTCCGGAAACGGCTGGGTGCTCATTCAACCTTACGAAGAGGTTTACGTTATAACCAAATAAATTTTTAGGAGCTTAATCCCGCTATCCACTATTACTCCTCGCGCAACCGCAAAACCCATCGCTTGCTGTGGGGGTAACCGTTACTATCGGGGCTAAAAAATAAAAACCTCAGAGAAATTTCTCTGAGGTTTTTATTTGAAATTAGATTCCTTAAATTTACAAAATGACAGCTTTAGAAAAATTCGGGGTTGAGATTTTTACTCAGGAAACGATTCACCAGAGAATTACGGTGGACAAACCTTTTCGTCCGGAGAATCCTGCGTTTTTGTTTATAAAAAGCGGAACGATAAAACTCAGGCAGCACCTGAGTGATCTGGAGCTTTCGGCCAATACTTTTATTGTTACAGATCCACAAAGCGTTTATGAGTTGATTTCTTTCAGCGATGATTTTCAGTCGAGGATGGTTTCTTATAAGCGCGAATTTATTTCTACATTGTCGTTGAAATTTAATCGGTTAATAACCTACCGGTATTTCCGTCAGCAGATGAATGTGGGAGTTCCGTTTTCTCCGGATGACCTGGAAGTGGTTTGGAAAAGCGTCAATTTTTTAAAATATATTCTCGATTCTGACACTGAAATGATCTATAAGAAAGAGATTGTGGAACATCTTTTCTCGGTTTTCTGCTATCAGATGGCAGGAATTATTGCCAATGAAGACAACAGCTCTATGAATCAGATGTCGAGACAGGAAGAAATTGTTTTTTTATTCCTTAATGATTTGTCAAATCATCATTTGAATAACCGCAATGTTGAGTTCTATGCTGAGCGGCAATCCATTACAACCAGACATCTTTCGTCGGTGGTGAAGTCAATTACGGGAAGATCGGCAAGCCAGATTATTGCTTCTATTGTAATTAATGAAGCAAAAGTATATTTAAACTCTTCTAATATGCCTGTTTCAGAGATTTCCTCCGCTCTTGGCTTTAGCGACCAATACTCGTTTTCTCACTTTTTTAAGAAGCATTTGGGGATGAGTCCTAGTCAGTACAGACAGCAATTTCAATAATTAAATCCTACATTTGAACATCTTTTTCCAAAAATCAAACATTTGTTTGAATCTTTAACCAACCTAACTTTGCATCTGTAAAACAAGGTAAAATGGTTAAGAACATAAAAACAGCAGTCTCAGTTTTGATAGGTCTCTTTCCTGCGCTGTTTTTTTCACAAGAAATAAAACAGATGACCGCAGATGAAGTTGCCGCACTGGCAATTCAGAACCATCAGCAACTAAAAGTTTCTGCTCAGAATATCGACATCGCAAAACAGCAGACCGATATTACAAAACTTCAGAAACTTCCAACGATCACCGCTTCTACAAGTCAGTTTTACTTGGGAAATGTGGTGGCAATCGACAAAGATTTTTCCAATTCAACAACGATTCCGATGCCGCATTACGGAAGTTCGTATGCGGTTCAGGCGACTCAACTCATCTTCAAAGGTGGATTGGTTAACAAGTCTATTGAATTGGCCGGACTTCGTGAACAGCTTTCTGAATTGGATTTAGAAAAAAATAAACAAGACGTTAAGTTTTTGGTGATTTCAAATTATTTGGACATTTATAAAATCATCAATCAGGAAAAGGTTTTTCAAAACAACAAAAAACTGGCTCAGGAAAGATTAAAAAACATCAACGATTTCTACAAACAAGGAATGATTACAAGGAATGAAGTCATTCGTGGAGAATTGAATATCAAAAATCTCGACCAGGGAATTTTAACTTTAGTCAATAACAGAAAAATTCTTAATTATAATCTGAATATTGCTTTAGGTTTAAATTCTGAAACGCAGATTGTTCCTGTAGAAGATTTGGGTAACAAAGAAACCGGAATCGGAATGGATTATTATCTGAATCTCGCTCACGACAGCAATCCTCAGATGAAATCGGCAAAAACCAATATCGAAGTTGCCGATAAAAACATCGAAATCATTAAAACCGATAAAATGCCGACGCTTGCAGGTTTTGGAGGTTACACTTTACAAAGACCGATTACGACGAGAAATCCTGTTTTGGATATGTACTCCGGCGGTTGGCAGGGCGGAATTTCTTTGAGCTATAATATTGATAATTTATACAAAACCAAAGAAAGAGTGAAGCTTGGGGAAATCCAGAAAAATCAGGCGAATGATGCGATGACTTTGGTACAGCAAAATCTGGATATGGCTGTGAATGCGGCTTATACAAAATATCAGGAAGCCATTCAACAAGCAGAAATTCTGAATGATGCTAAAAATTTAGCCGATGAAAACTACAAGATTACAGAAGCTAAATATCTGAACCAATTGGCTGTACAGGCAGAAATGCTGGATGCACAAAACCAAAAACTGCAGTCGGAATTAGATTTTGCCAATGCGGAAATCAATGTGCTGTATCAATATTACAATCTGTTGAAATCTACCGGAACACTTTAATTTTAAAACTGAAAATCAAGATAATGGAAAACAAGGAACAAAATACTCAAGATACAAAACCGGCGGCTAATTCTGCCGTAGCGAAGAAGAAAGAAAACAAGAAAAATAAAATCAGAGCCATCATTTCAAACATCATCGTTTTTGCGGTGATTGGTTTCGGATTGTATTGGCTGGTTCGTCAGTACTTTCACATCGGCGACAAAACTTATACAGAGGCCGCTCAGGTGGAGGAATTTATTAATCCGATTAACACACGAGTTTCGGCTTATATTAAGGAAATTAAATTTATAGAACATCAGCAGGTGAAAAAAGGCGATACTTTGATCATTCTGGATGACCGAGAAATTCTTACACAGCTCGGTCAGGCAGAAGCGGCGTATCAAAATGCATTGGCCCAAAGATCAGCAACAAGTTCTTCTGTCAACACGGTTTCCAACAACGTAAGCGTGATGGAATCTAATATCGCCGGAGCAAAAGCCAGACTTTGGAATGCTGAACAGAATTTAAACCGATACAAAAACTTATTGGCTTCGGAAGCGGTAACAAGACAGCAGTACGACCAGATGAAAACCGAATATGACGCCCAAAAAGCAGCGTATGAAACATTGGTTAATCAAAAGCAATCGGCAAATCTTTCAACCACTGAAGTGAAATCTAAATTAGGAATCAACGATGCAGAAATCAAAAGAACAAAATCTGCATTGGATATGGCGAAAATCAATCTTTCTTACACCGTAATTACGGCACCTTACGATGGTGTAATGGGACGAAGACTGATTTCTGAAGGTCAGTTGATTCAGCCGGGACAGCAGGTTGGAACCATCGTTTTGAATAATCAGAAATGGGTAACCGCCAACTTTTTGGAAAGTCAAATGCCGAATATCAAAATCGGACAAAAGATAATGATGACTGCCGATGCATTGGGCGGAAAACAGTTTGAAGGAGTGGTGACTGCCGTTTCAGCAGCAACAGGTTCAAGATACTCTAGCGTTCCAACAGACAATTCAACTGGTAATTTCATTAAAGTTCAGCAAAGGATTCCCGTAAGAATTGAGTTTACAGATTCCAACAAAAAAGAAGATGTTGCGAAATTGAGTGCGGGAATGAATATGAATGTGTCTATTAAAGAGCCAGGTAAAAAGTAAAAAGAATCAAGTAAAAAGGATGGAAGCTGGAAGCGGGATTATGGAAGTATGTGATTCGTCGCCTTGCAACACCAAGTGATAAAATCTTTAGAAATCAACTCACTGCTGGAAAACTTCCGGCACAAATCTTCCAACTTCCAACCTTAAAAACAACATTATGTACAACCAAGGTCTTTTCAGCAATTGGGTTCCGAAACCGCTTCAGTTATTTATGCTGTTCCTGATCACGCTTATCGCAATGCCGGTGAGTGGAGTGTATACAGGAAGTTTAAGCTATATGGTGGGCGATACGGGAGCGCTGAGCGAATATTATATGTGGGCAAACTATGCCACAACAGTAGGGATGGGCGCTGCAATGCCTATCGTTTTGAGAGCTAAAATGCGTTTCAAAGTGCGAGATAAAGTCGTGGCTTTACTGGTATTAATGGGTGTTTTAAGTTTCATTAATGCTACAACTTCAAATCCGATGGTGATTGTTTTGGTATCGTTGATTTTAGGATTCTTCAAAACATTTATTACAATTGAAGTATTTCTCCCATTGATGATGCTGATGGGCGGAAGGGGAATATTTTACGGTGTTTTTTACACTTTTATTCTCGTGATAACCCAGGTTGCCAATTATTACGCCGTAGAATTTTCTATCATTTACAATTGGCGACAGTTCCTCGTTTTTGTAGCGATTCTCTGTTTCATTGTAGCACTGATTTGCTGGGTATTGATGCACGATAAATATTTTGCGCTTAAAATGCCTTTGCATTACATCGACTGGCTGAGTATTCTTCTGTTTATTTCGACATTTATGTTTTCGGCGTATGTTTTTTCATTTGGGAAACAACAGGATTGGCTCAATTCTCAGAATATTATCAATGCAAGTATTGCTGCATTTGTGAGTTTTGCTCTGATGGTCATTCGTCAGGCGACGTTAAAACGACCGTATTTATCATTTAAAATATTCACACGAAACAATGTGCAGGTCGGGTTATTCCTTTTGCTGTGTCTTGGGATGTTTTTGGCAACCACTTCACTTCAGAACATCTTTTCAGTCGGAGTTTTAGGGTACGACCAGTTGACGAATGCTAAACTGAATATGATGATGATTCCGGGAATGTTATTGGCAGGAATTTTAGCCGTTTATTGGTTTAAAAAAGAAAAAAAGCTCAAGTTTTTTATCTTTGCAGGCTTTTCGTCGATGGTAGCGTACTGCATCATAATGTATTTTTCAATGGTACTCGAGTTCAGTTATGAAAGCTGGTATCTGCCGATGTTTTTAAAAGGATTCGGGATGTGTTCGCTATACATATCCGTTTGGTATTACGCTTTAGATAAGCTCGAAATCAACGATATGTTACCCGCAATCGGGTTGTTTTTGCTTTGGCGTTCTTTCGTCACAGTCGGACTTTTCTCCGCCCTATTTTCGTGGACTCAATACCAATTTCAGATTGAAAGTCTCGGAGATTTAGCCGTTTATATGGACGGAATGACGCTCAACGCCCAGCCCAATCTCAGCCTGAAAACCATTCAGCTCAACGCGATGATTGTAGCCAACAAAAAACTGTTCGGATATATTGTACTTGCCGGTTTTGGGATTTTAATTTTCGTAATGACCCATCATTTCGGATATCCTAAATTCACTTTAGATAAACTCGTAAGACTCTTCGGCGGTAAATCCGTCGTTGCCAGAAGACGTTTAAGAGAAAGAAAAAAATTAGCAGAAAGCCTGAAAGACGGCGTAGGTTCTGCGATATAAAAAATACCTTGTTTTTACTTGTAAGGTCCCGTCTTGTTTTCAGAGCGGGGCTTTGCTTTTTTAAGAATAATTTTTAGGAGCTTAATCCCGCTATCCACTATATCTTCTTCGTCATTGCGAACGAAGTAAGCAATCTTTTGAACCATTTACCCCGCAATAACAAAAAAGGATGCCGTTCCTATCGGGGCTAGAAAATAAAAACCTCAAAGAAATTTCTCTGAGGTTTTGTATTTTGAAATTTAGTTTAAAAAATTAGCTTCTAAAAAACTGCCCAATCCCAGCCGATTCAAAATTGAAAGCCGAAGCATTCTCCGACTTATCCAATTTTTTACTGATTGTCAAAGCCCAAAGAACTAATTCTTTGCAGAAGTTTTTATCATTATCATCCAATTCAGGAACGTTTTCTTCGATCAAAGTTGTCAACGGTTTTATACTGTCCAATTTTCTATAGAATTCTTTGTCAGTATCGGAATAATTTAATTCGAGATGATTATTGTTGAACCATTGGATGATATCGGTGTAAGGTGTTTTCAAACCTTCTTTTTCCAATTTGGAAATTCTAGGGAAAAGGCTTTCAAATTGAGTCATCACAGCATCATCAATCAGGATTTTGGCGACATAATCTGCGCCTTCCTGTTCGCCTTCATAAACCAATTCTATTTTTCCGGTGATGGAAGGAACAATCGACATAAAATCAATAAGTCGGATACTCGTCTTTTCTGAATCGGATTCTAATAATCTCAATTTTGCAGCAGCTATTAGATTTTCCATTGCACTGATAGTCAATCTTGCACTCACACCGCTTTTAGCATCCACATATTCGCTTTCTCTCGCTGCAAAAGCGACTTCCTCCAAAAGATTTCTTGCCAGATCAGGAACTTGGATTTTTGCTTTATCATCTTCAGAAACCAAAGCTTCCTGTTCCGTGATTTGTCTTGCCAATGCAATGGTCTTCGGATAATGTGTGAAAATCTGAGAACCGATTCTATCTTTCAAAGGTGTTACGATACTTCCTCTGTTCGTGTAATCTTCAGGATTCGCTGTAAAAATAAACTGAATATCCAAAGGCATTCTCAATTGGAAACCTCGGATCTGCACATCACCTTCCTGTAAAATATTAAACAAAGAAACCTGAATTCTCGCCTGCAAATCCGGCAATTCATTCAGAACAAAAATCGAACGGTTAGCTCTTGGAATCATTCCGTAATGTAAAACTCGTTCGTCTGAATATGGTAATTTCAAAGTCGCTGCTTTAATTGGGTCGATATCTCCAATCAAATCTGCGACATTCACGTCTGGCGTTGCCAGTTTTTCGAAGAATCTTTCCGAACGATGAACCCAGGAAATTGGTGTTTCGTCTCCTAGTTCAGCAATCAAATCTCTAGCGAATTTTGAAATCGGATTAAAAGGACTGTCATTAATTTCCGAACCTTTGACAATCGGCATATATTCGTCCAAAAGATTGATCATACTTCGGGCAATTCTGGTTTTTGCCTGTCCACGTAATCCTAAAAGATTGATGTGGTGTCCGGCCAAAATTGCTTTCTTCAGTTGTGGAATCACCGTGTCTTCGTAGCCCCAAAGGCCTTCGAAAACTGGTTCTTTGGCTTTTATTTTTGCAATCAGATTTGCCTGGATTTCCTGATTGATTGTTTTATTTGTGTATCCCGATTTTTTTAATTCTTTGAATGTCGTATCGTTCTTCATTTTTTACTAATTAATAATGTTTTTAATTCTCGCAGATTTATCTAATTAGTCAAATTATTTAGCTTGAAATAGATCTGCACAATTTGTAAAATAAGCGAGAAAAATATTTTGATTTTTCTTAAATTTTTTTAATTCTATTTTTTTCGTAATCTTCAAAAATCATTTGTCCCAAACCTGAAAGCCCTGTCAGAAAAGCTTTTCCCTTGTTTTGGGCTGTAAAGGCTTTCACGAATTGTCTCAAGTAAGGGTCTTGCGCAATCATAAAAGTGGTGATTGGGATTTTCAACTTTCTGGCTTGTGCCGCTCTGTTTAGACACTCGGAGACGATTTTATCATCCAGACCCACGCTATTCATATAATATTCACCGCTAGGGAGTTTCAGACAGCTTGGTTTCCCGTCGGTAATCATAAAGATTTGCTTGTTGGTGTTTCTTTTTCTTCGGAGAATGTCCATCGCCAATTCCAGTCCGGCAACGGTATTGGTGTGATAAGGACCTACTTGCAGATAAGGCAAGTCTTTGATCTGAATTGGCCACGCATCGTTTCCGAAAACAATAATATCGATGGAATCTTTCGGATATTTTCTTTTGATAAGTTCCACCAAAGCCATCGCTACTTTTTTGGCAGGAGTGATTCGGTCTTCGCCATACAAAATCATCGAGTGGCTGATGTCAATCATCAATACCGTGCTCATTTGCGCTTTGTGTTTGGTTTCTTCTACGATGAGGTCATTTTCCGTTAACCTCAGATCAGAAATGCCGTTGTTGATTTGTGCGTTTTTGATACTTTCGGTCAGGTTCACCATTGCAAGGTCATCGCCAAATTGAAAGTTTCGGTTTTCTCCATCTTTCTCGTCACCGACACCGCTTTTGTTAGTTCTGTGATTTCCGACACCACTTTTTCTCAGCTTTCCAAAGATCTGGTCCAGTGCATAATCCCGCAAAGCTGCTTCTAGTTTAGCTGTCAGAATATTTTTACCATTTCCGGAACCGGAATTTCCATCTTCTGTTTTAACCTCTTCTTTGATGTAACCTCGTTTTTTAAGATCTTCGATAAAGTCGTCCAAACCATATTCTTCATTGAAGATATCATATTCTTTATCGAGCATATCCAGCCAGTCAAAAGCCTCGTCCAAATCTCCGGAAGTATGGATGAGCAAGTCTTTGAAGACGCCAAAAACCCTATCAAAATGCGAAATCTCTTCCGGAATATGCTTGCTGAACGTAAATCCTGTGTGGAAGTTTTTATTTTTATCTTTCATTGATCGATTTCAAATTGGAGATACAATTTAGGTATTATTAGCAAAATCTGAACCGTAAGAGTATAGAAAAAACTAATGACGCTAATACGTAATAAGAATTTTTAGATCTCGATTTTACAAAATCCATAATCTTTATTTTCCTATTCTAAATTTTTATCTTTGCAATCAGAATTACCACTATGAAAGACCTAATGGGACGTGCAATTTGGGATTATTATCACAACGATAATCCTGAAGATCTGCAAACCGAAACTTCTATTTCCGAACTGGATGAACTTCCTGTTGATTATCTTTTTCGAGATTTTGACGAGATGAATAAAATCGAACAAAAAGCTTTGAAATTAGCCAACGGAAAAGTTTTGGATATCGGAGCTGGAGCTGGTTCGCATTCTCTTTATCTTCAGAATGAAAGAAATCTTGACATTACAGCGTTGGATATTTCTCCAAAGTCAATTGAAGTTTGTAAACTAAGAGGAGTCAAGAGTGCGGTTGCAGAAAATATGCTGCATTTTTCAGAAAAAACTTTCGATACAATTCTTTTATTGATGAACGGAACAGGTATTTTTCAAAGCCTGAATATTATCGATATTTACCTCAAAAAACTTCATTCTTTATTAAGTTCAAAAGGTCAAATTCTGATTGACAGCACTGATATTCTCTATATGTTTGATGAAGATGAGGACGGTGGTTTTTACATTCCGGCAGACGGTTATTATGGTGAGTTGGATTATATTGTCCATTACAAAGACGAATCTGAAGACCCGATAAAATGGCTATATCTCGACTTTGATACTTTGAAAAATGCCGCTGAAAATAATGGATTTAAAATTGAAAAAGTTTTGCAGGATGAAGATTCTTATCTGGCTAGACTAACCAAGAAATAAAAAAAGCCTCGGAGTAATTCTCTGAGGGTTTTTCTTTTATTCTTTTGTCTAGTCCTGAAATAACGATACACAAAAAAGAATCGTTATGGAAAAACCATTAGAAACGCTTTATGTAAAGCGCACGCAAAAAGACTACAGTTTGAGCTTGAAACTTCAGATTGTAAAAGAAATTGAATTCGGTAATTTGGGCATTACTGACAGTCTCAAAAAATATGCAATACAATCCCGTTCTACGGTTGTGAATTGGCTTAAAAAATATGGTAACTTTGATTGGGACAATCAAATTGCTATGCAAAAAACACCCGAACAGAGAATTATAGAATTGGAGGCAGAAGTCAAATTGCTCCAAAAACAAAAAGCATTACTGGAGAGACAAGTCTACATCGCTGATAAAAAGGCAGTTTTCTTCGATATGATGATTGATCTGGCTGAGAGTGAATACCAAATTGATATACGAAAAAACTCAGCATCCGCACAATCAGCAACTTCCGCAGAACAGAAAAAGAAACGTTAGTTTTTACCTGTGGGTTGTCCGGATTGGATAGACAAGTCTATTATCGAAGTTTGAAACGCAGTAAGGTTCGTATCAACAAAGCTCAGCAAGTAATGGCATTGGTGGAAGAAAAACGTATGATGCAGCCCAAAATAGGTGGCAGGAAACTTTACTTTATGTTAAAAGAACCTCTGAAATCTCTGAGTATTGGCAGAGATAAATTTTTTGATATTTTACGAGCCAATCATTTACTGATTGTTCCCAGGAGAAGTTATCACGTAACGACCAACTCACATCACCGCTTCAGAAAGCACAAGAATATGATATTGGATTATCAAATCACAAAACCCAATCAGGTTTGGGTTGCAGACATTACTTATATTGGAAACAGAGCGAATCCAAGTTATTTGAGTCTGATAACGGATGCTTATTCCAAGAAAATTGTGGGGCATCACGTTGCAGATAATTTAAATACGGAAAGCAGTTTGATGGCTCTAAAAAAAGCTTTGAAAAATAAAAAAGTCAATTTAAAATCATTGATTCATCACTCAGACAGAGGGTTGCAATATTGCTCGAATGAATATCAAAGACTATTGGGAAAGCACCATATACAATGCAGCATGACGCAGAGCTCAGAGCCTTATGAGAATGCAGTGGCAGAAAGAATTAATGGTATTTTGAAACAAGAATTTGATATTGATAAATACGATAAGGAAATTAAATTAAGAAAACGTATCGTAGATGAGTCGATTCAAATCTATAATGAAATAAGACCTCATTTTTCAAACCATTACTTAACGCCAAACCAAATGCACGAGCAGTCTGAATTAAAAATGAAAACCTATAAAACAAAAAACCAAAGCAAAAACGTTTTTGCTTTGGTTTAATTAATTATTTTTGACCTATAATCTGTATCGGTTTTTTAGGACGTGACATTTAGATTTTTTTCTTCTATTTTTCCATCTTCTGAATAAGATGATAAGAATTGGGATTATTAGTAAGAACGGCCAATAAGAAATTAATCCTAATATGAAACCGACAAAGTTGTTCCAGCCTTCCGCCAAAGAATCTGCAAACTGACTTCCAAAACCAATCTTAGATGTTACGGCATTTCTAGGATTGTTTTTGATTAAAGTTAATTCAAGCGTGCTGTATTTTACTTTGTCATCAATGAATCTCAGTCTGCCTTTTGACGACTCTATTTCTTCTTCCAGATTACGAATGTTCTCCTGAATTTCTAAAATGTCTTTTGTATTGGTACTTTTTTTCAGAAGCTCTCGGTATTTTTCCAGATAAACCAATTTGTTCTCCAGTCTTATAAAAACATCGGTGTATTCTTCGGTAATATCATCTATCCCTATGTTTTTAGAAATTACATTTCCTAATTCTGAACTAAATGACTGTAAAAGATTATCAAAATTCTCATTAGGAACTCTGATGGTCATTTTCAGCATTTCTTGCTCTTCACTATTACTGAAAAATTCGCCTTGTTTGTAAGCATTTAATTTTTTGAGATTTTCAACAATGATTTTTTGAGCTTTGTTGATATCCCCAACTTCAATTTCCATTCTGCCACTTTTGATTATTTTCTGAGCAATTTTTTGGGAATCGTTGGAAGGTTCTTTTTCTTGAATTGAATGTGGAGGAGTAGCGATTAATTTGTCACTTTTCACATTTTCTTCGTCAACAATATCTACCAAAGCTGCATTTACTGATGCTACTTCGTGGTCGTTATTTTGTTTTCCACAAGAAAATATTGTTGCTAAAATAAATAGAAAATATATTTTTCTCATAAATGGGCTGGATTTTTTCAATCAGCATCAAAAATTATGCGCAAAAAAAATCTTTTAGATAATTTCTAAAAGATTTTTATATTAATAATGTTATTTGGTTTTATCCAATCTCAATCCCGTTCTCAACATTGCTGTCATCCGGCGTTACGAAAGATAATTTCCCATCTGGTTTTGTAGTTAATAAAAACATTCCTTGAGATTCTATTCCTCGGATTTTTCTTGGTGCAAGATTCAATAGAATCATTACTTGTTTTCCAATTAATTCTTCTGGAGAAAAGCTTTCTGCAACTCCAGAAACAACCGTTCTGATATCAACACCAGTATCCACTTTGAACTTCAATAATTTGTCTGCTTTCTCTACTTTTTCAGCTTCAAGAATTGTTGCAGTTCTCAAGTCGATTTTAGCAAAATCATCAAATTGAATTTCGTCTTTCATAGGGTTGGCGTTAGGATTTGTTTTCTTATTGTTTTGTTTGGTGTCTTCCAGTTTCTTGATTTGAGCTTCGATAACATCGTCTTCGATTTTTGAGAAAAGAAGAAATGCTTCATTGATTTTATGACCAGTTTCAATTAAAACAGATTTAGTTTCAACATCATTCCAGTCTGATTTTTGAACATTAAACATATCCAATAATTTCTCAGAACTGAAAGGCATAAACGGTTCGCACAGCTGAGCCAAAGCCACTGCAATCTGAGCGCCGATAAATAAAGAATGTGCTGCTTTTTCAGGGTTATCTTTAATGGTTTTCCAAGGCTCTTCTGTTTGAAGATATTGGTTTCCAAAACGAGCTAAATTCATTAAAGCTGTTAGAGAATTTCTGAATTCATAGTTTTCTAAGAAGCCTGAAATTTCTTTTGCAGCTTTGTTTATTTCAGCTAATTCAGGCGCATTTATATCACCTTCAGGAACGATTCCATCATAATATTTATGAATTAAAACCGCAACTCTGTTGATAAAGTTCCCAAAAATTCCAACTAACTCAGAATTATTCTTCGTCTGAAAATCCTTCCAGGTAAAATTATTATCTTTAGTTTCCGGAGCTGATGAAACAAGAGTGTATCTCAAAACATCCTGTTGTCCAGGGAAATCTTCAACATATTCGTGTGCCCAGACTGCCCAGTTTCTTGAGGTTGAAATTTTATAGTTTTCAAGATTCAAAAATTCAAAAGCAGGAACATTTTTTGGCATAATGAAATCGCCGTGAGCTTTCATCATCGCAGGAAAAATAATACAGTGGAATACAATATTATCCTTTCCAATGAAATGAACTAAATCACTTCCTTCACTTTGCCAATAATCTTTCCAGTCTTTTCCATTTTTTGCAGCCCATTCTTTTGTGAAAGAAATATAGCCAATCGGTGCATCAAACCAAACGTAAAGTACTTTTCCTTCAGCATTCGGAAGTGGAACAGGAACGCCCCAGTTCAGATCTCTGGTCATGGCACGAGGTTTCAAACCGTCGTTTAACCAAGATTTTACCTGTCCGTAAACGTTGGGTTTCCAGTCATCTTTGTGACCTTCGATAATCCATTCGTTCAGGAAATCTTCGTATTCATTTAATGGTAAATACCAGTTTTTTGTTTCTTTTAAAATCGGAACATTGCCGCTCAACATTGATTTTGGATTAATCAATTCTGATGGCGAAAGGGTAGAACCACATCTTTCACATTGGTCACCATAAGCATTTTCGTTGCCACAATTCGGGCAAGTTCCTACAATATATCGGTCTGCTAAGAATTCTCCAGCTTGTTCATCAAAATACTGCTCAGACAATTCTTCCGTAAATTTCCCTTTTTCATAAAGAACTTTGAAGAAATCCTGACTTGTTTCGCGGTGATTCGCGGATGTCGTTCTCGAATATTCATCAAAAGAAATTCCCAAATCTGAGAATGATTTTTTGATGATTTCGTGGTATTTATCAACAATATCTTGCGGCGTGACGCCTTCTTTTTTAGCTCTTATGGTAATAGGAATTCCGTGCTCATCGCTTCCGCAGATAAACGCCACATCTTTTCCTAATCTTCTTTGGAATCTAGCATAAACATCTGCAGGAATATAAACTCCCGCCAAATGCCCAATATGAACCGGTCCGTTTGCATAGGGCAAAGCCGCCGTAATCATCTTTCTGTTTGACATTTTCTAATTGAAATTTTGAGTTGCAAAAATACGATTTTCATTTTTAAAATCAGATAAGTAAAAGTAATATTAAAATGGATGAAGATCAGCTAGTTTTTTAGTTTATTAGATTTATGAAAATTGGAAAATCAAATTAGTGGAAATGAAAATTTTTCACTTGTCTTTGTAAGTCCTTTCTATATTGTATGTTCGTCCTTTGTTCGTTGTTGAGGTGTTTGTTTAAATTTAATATTTTAATGTTTTTGGCTTTATTAATTTAATATAAAATAGATTTTTATTGAATATTTTAATTTTTATTAAAGTTACGAATTTATTGATGTTTTCAACGCTTTGGAATATTCTAAAAATTATGATTTGTTTCATTTTTGATTAATATAGGATTAATATTGGTTAATTTAGAAGAAGAAAAATAGACTTAAAAACCGAAAAAATTGTTAAAAATAAATATTTGTTAAGAAAATTAACATTGGTTTAAGTATTTGATATTCAGTTATTTGTTTTATTATTGCTTGTTTTTTTTATCGAAATGCTGTGCTAAATTCACTGATTTTAAAAATATTTTAACACAATGTCGTTTTTTTTATAAATTGCAAAACTAGATTAAGTGTAATCTGGAAACAAATAAGAAAATAATATAAACCTTAAAAATTTATTTTTTGTGAGAAACTATAATGTATTAAAAATTGCTCCTGCATTTCTCTTGCTTGGAACAATGCTACATGCACAACAAACTGATTCGGCCAAAAAAGAAACCGAGATCGAACAAGTTGTGTTGATTGGTTATGGTAAGCAGAAGAAGAGTGATCTAACGGGATCTATTACTTCTGTTACATCAAAAGATTTTAATCAGGGAGCGATTGTGTCGGCAGATCAACTAATTCAAGGAAAAGCTCCGGGTGTTAGGATAACTAATGATGGTGGTTCTCCTGATTCTAATCCGAATATAAGAATTAGAGGAGGAGCTTCCTTAGGAGCTTCTAATAGTCCTTTGCTAGTAATTGATGGTGTACCTTTGGATACGAATAATTCTGCAGGGTCTGGAAATCCGCTCAATTTGATTAATCCTAACGATATTGAATCATTCTCAATTTTGAAGGATGCTTCTGCTACTGCTATTTATGGTAACAGAGCTTCTAATGGTGTTATCATTATTACTACAAAGAGAGGTGGAGGTAAATTAAAAGTAAGCCTAAATACAAATGTTTCTGTTGGAACAGTTGCGAGAAAAATTGATGTTATGAATGGTAGCGAGTTTGCCAGTTATATCAATCAGTATTTTCCGCAATATAATTATAGACTTGGAGTTGGAGGTAGGATTGATGATCCATTAACTACAGATATTAATGAATCGCTAATACCAGGAAAAATTTATGATACAGATTGGCAAGATGCAGTTTATAGAACTTCAGTTTCTTCTGATAATAATTTAAGTCTATCTGGTAGCTTATTTAATAAAATACCTACAAGATTATCATTGGGTTATAATAGAACAGAAGGGGTTGTGAAAACAAGTGATTATGAGAGATATTCTGTGGGTCTTAATCTTTCACCTACGTTTTTTGATAAACACTTGAAAATAGATATTAATTTAAAGGGGCTTTATTCTGATTTTAATTCTGTTGACGTTGGCGGAGCAATTGGCGGAGCTGTAAATATGGATCCAACAAAACCAATTTACCTTAATCAAACTAATTTGACTGGAGATCCATATTCTAGATTTGCAGGTTATTATCAGAACGTTGCATTAGTTGGAAGTCAATATCAAATAATTGGTCAGACAAATCCGCTTGCAATATTAATGCAAAGAACTGCTCCTCAAAAGATTCATAAATTTTTAGGAAATACTGAATTTAATTATAAATTTCATTTTTTACCTGATTTAAGAGCTGTTGTGAATTTAGGTATTGAGGCTTCAGAATCTAATTTGAAGACCGTGTTTGCTGATAATGCATTAGCTACATACAAAAATCCTACAGGTACTTCTGCGCCTAATGATTTTGTTTTTAGTCCTGGTGTGGATTATGCGGAAAAACAAACAATAGTAAATCAGACTTTAGATTCGTATTTAGTTTATGAGAAAAATTATTCTGGATTCTTATCTCATTTCTTGATTCAAGGTGGATATTCTTATCAGAATTTTAAGAATGATGGGCATAAAGATAATTATCAATATGATAATGCAACAGGATTAAGGATTCCTTTATTGGGAAGTAGTTTGAATCCTAATAACAGATATTACAATTCCCTCAATTTACAATCTTATTTTGGTAGAGCAAATATTGATTTTTATGATAAATATTTATTTACCGTAACTTTTAGGGCAGATGCTTCATCTCTATTTCAAAAAAATCAAAGATGGGGTTATTTTCCTTCAGTAGGTTTTGCTTGGAAAGCTAATAAAGATTTCTTTGCAGAATCTGGAAATGTTAGAGATCTAAAATTGAGATTAGGTTGGGGTAAGACAGGTAATGCAAGTATTACAAATAGTGTAGGGTTTTATCCTTCAAGTGCATTATTTTCTATTGGAGCAACCAATGCACAATATTTTCCTGGTCAAACAACCTACAGTGCACTTCCATTTAATCCTAATGTGACTTGGGAAACAACGGAGACGGTAAACGGAGGCGTTGATTTTGCATTTTTCAGACAAGATAGAGTAAGTGGAAGTATAGATGTTTATCAAAGAAAAACTAAAGATCTTCTTGCTGTTGTTCCGCTTCCTCCAGGACAAGGTCTTACTTCTAACTTTATTGATAACATTGGATCTCTCGAAAATAAGGGAGTTGAAATGAATTTAAATGTCATTCCGATAAAAACAGAAGATTTCACATTAAATTTATTTGGAAACTTCGCTTATAATGATGCGAAAATAACAGATTTGGAAAATGTATCAACGATTGTAGATAGTGGCAGTACTTTGCCAGTTGGGACAGGTGTTAATTTAGCTTATAACACAGTTGGTCAAGCTCCATATTCAGCTTGGGTTTTTCAGCAGGTTTACGATTCTAATAATAAACCTATTGCAGATGTTTATGTGGATAGAAATGGTGATGGAGTAATCAATAATTCAGATAGATACTACAAACAGATGAGACCAAATTGGACTTACGGATTTGGAACGAGTCTTAACTATAAAAATTGGGATTTATCTGCAGCATTCCGAGGTCAAATAGGAGGAGAAGTTTACAATACAAGAAAAATTGCACAAGGATTCATTAATTATGCAGTGCCTCAGAATTCATTAAATCTAAACAATGTTTTAGCATCTACTGCTTATTCTACAATAACACAATTGACAGATAATACTTACTATTCTGATTATTTCTTAGAGGATGCAACTTTTTTGAAGCTTGATAATATTACTGTAGGTTATCTAATCAAAAATATGTTTAATAACACAAATGTTAGAGTATATGGTTCAGTAAACAATGTTTACACTTGGACAAATTATACTGGTCAGGATCCTGAAAACTTTAATGGAATTGACAATAATTTCTATCCAAGACCAAGAACTTATACATTAGGTTTTAACTTTAATTTCTAATTAAAAATGAAAAATTTTAAATTCAAAATAATATCGGTTTTTGCATTGCTTTTAGTTGTGTCAAACTCCTGTACAAGTGACTTAGATACTGAACCTAAAGTTGATTTGTCATTACAAAACTTACTAGCTGCAGATCCGAATGCTGTAGAGGGTCTACTTTCAAGATTATATGCAAGTTTTGCATTGTCAAGTGTTAAAGGACCTGGTGACTCTGATTTGGGAGCTACTGATAATGCTGGAGAATCTCCATTTATTAGAGGTTTGGTAAATCTTCAAGATTTTACTGCAGATGATATGAAAAACAGATGGGGGGATAATGGTCTTGATCAATTGACAACTACTTCGAACTGGACATCCAATAATAAATTTTTTGGATATGTATATAATAGAATATATTACACTGTTCCTCAAGCCACCAATCTGATATTAATTATGAAAAGTGATAATATCAATTATTCTAATAAAGAGCAAGTTATTAGTGAGCTTAGATTTTTGAGGGCATTATCTTACTACTATTTAATTGATTTCTTTGGAAAAGGAGCTTTAGTCACAGATGAAAATTTTAATTCTACTGCAGCATTGCCGGAATCATCTAGGAAAGAGCTGTTTGATTATGTTGAAAAAGAGCTTGTTGATATAGAATCTATTCTTCCTGCTACTAATTCTTATGGACGCGCAAACAAATCTTGTGCAAGAATGTTGCTTGCTAAATTATATCTTAATGCGGAAGTCTACACAGGAACTGCTCGTTATGATGATGCAGCAAAATATGTGAATAAAATAATAACGGAAGGTGGATATCAATTGGAATCAAACTATAGAAAAAATTTCTCTGCTGATAATAATACATCAAAAGAGATTATTTTTCCATTAATTGCAGATGCTCTTTCTAGTCAAAGTTACGGTAATACAACTTATATTATTAATGGTAACTTGAGTACAGACACAATGGTTCCTGCTGATTTTGGTGCAACAGAAGGATGGGCTGGACATAGAGCTACTAAGGCTTGGTATGGAAAATTTGGTAATAGTTCAGCTGATCTTCAAAATAGTAAAGATGTAAGAGCTAAATTATTTTGGACTCAAGGACATAATTGGGAAATGACTGATTATAAAACTTGGACAGATGGCTATCCATCTACTAAATTCTGGAATAAAAATAGCGATGGAACTGGAGCTGCAACAGCATTCGCTTCAACAGATTTTCCTTTATTTAGGCTAGCTGATGTATATTTGATGTATGCAGAATGTGCAGTAAGAAAAGCAGCTCAGACATCGGAAGATCAAGGTCTCTTATATGTTAATGAAGTAAGAGAAAGAGCAGGCGCTACGAAATTAACAAGTATAGATCTTCCAACTATCTTAGATGAAAGAGCCAGAGAGCTTAATTTGGAAGGTATGAGAAGACAAGATTTAATCAGGTTTAAACAATTTACAGGTTCGGATAAATTGTGGCCGTGGAAAGGAGGTACTCTTAACGGAACATCTATACCTGCTTATTATAATGTATTTCCTATTCCAACAACGGCATTACAGGCTAATCCAAATTTGAAACAAAATATAGGATATTAATTTTTAATACTTAAGAAAATGAATAATATTAAAATAAAATATATATCTATTTGGTTTGTCTTGTTAATGACAATTATTGGATGTCAAGACAGAGAAATAATCAATATAGATAATCAAGTAAATCCTATTGTTATGGATTTATCATCTCAAAATCTAATATTGGATTCTAATTTTCCTTCCAATCCTTCTCTTACAATTACCTGGCAAGCAGCAAAATATACTGTTCCAACAGCCATAAATTACAAAATTGAGGCATCTGCTGATGAGACTTTCAAAAGTCCGGTATTATTGTCTACTGCATCTAGTCCAAATAATTTTGTAACTATGACTGTTAAACAAATGAATGAGGTTTCTCAAGCATTAGGTTTTGAGCCAGATATGTCTTCAAAAATGTTTATCAGGGTAACATCTTACATAGGAGATGAGACATTATCATCAACTTCAAATATTACCTCATTGATGATTAAGCCTTATGTTTTAACTTACCCAGACTTTTATATCGTAGGAGCAGCGTCTTATGTCGGATGGACAGCAACTGAAGCTCAATTACTTTATAAAACTGAGAATAAATCTATTATTTATACTTATTTGGAAAAAGATCAAAACTTTAGATTCTTAGGTCAAAAAGATTGGAGTCCTTTGAATTATGCTTTGAAAACTGATGGAACAAAAGAATCAAATAAATATTTTACAAAATGGTCAGCTAATTTATCTAAGCCAGATGGTGATGATGAGAATATAAAATTCTCTGGTAGTACAGGGATTTATAAAATTGTAATTGATGCAACGGCAGGTTCTCAAGCCATAGAAGCTACAGCTTCCCCAATTTCAGCTTTCGATATCCCACAAGTTTATTTGGTAGGTAATGTAGCGGGTGTTAATTGGTCAGCTGAAAATGCTATTGCAATGACAAAAACAGGAGCGGGTGTATTCGAATATACTACGACGTTACCTGCGGATGCCGAATTCAAATTCTTAGGTCAACAATCTTTTGGAGATCTAGATTGGGGTAATATTTCTGCGGATGGTGCTAGTGGTTTCCTAGGACCAAAAGGAGATAATGGTAATGTTAAGTTTGTTGGAGACGGAGGTTCTTACAAAATTACAGTCAACATCAAAGCAGGTATTTATACTATCGTTAAACAATAATTCCAGTTTTTAATTATTAGAATATGAAAAATATATTTAAATTATTATTTGCATCATTGCTTGTCTCAATTATTTTTGTGGCTTGTGATAATGATGCTGACAGAGACTGGACTTCACCAGAGGCTAGTTTCAAATTATATGACACTACTTTAGGAAGTAATGTGTTATATGAAACAATGAAGGATAATCCTTTTACCCTAACTTGGGATAAAACAGGCTCTTCAGAATCTATTATCGTATTTTCAACGACAGAAGATTTTGCAAATAAAATGACTTTAGGCACTTCTACTAGTAATACATTTACTACAACGATAGGTGATATTAATAGTAAATTTCTTCAAGCTGGCTTATCAACATATGCATCTTCAAATGTTTATCTACGTATAGAAGCAGGTGCAGAAGTTTCTAATACAATTAGTTTTGCAGTAACACCATATCCAGTAGCTGGGCCTGTTATTACGGCTCCTACTTCTGGTAGTGTGGTAAGCTTAGATGTAAATAAACCGGATGATCTTATCAAAATAAACTGGAATGATTATTCATCTGGTATTGATGTGAAATATACTGTTAGTCTTGCTAAAAAAGGAGGCTCTTTCAGTAACTTGGGAATCGTTACTAGTACGGTTGCTAATCCTGTAAAATCACTTGAGTTAACAAGCAAAGATTTTGTATTTGCATTATTGAATGCCGGAGCGGCAGCTAATGTACAGTCAGAGTTTGATGTCAAAGTAACTGCTGAAACAAAATCAACAGGAACAATTACATTAGTTTCTGAGGTTGTGACTTTCAAAGCTACTCCTTATGAAGTGACTTCATATCTTTATGCACCGGGAGCATATCAGGGTTGGACTCCTGCTACAGCAGAAAGTTTGATTTCTCCAAAAAGTGATGGAATCTATACAGGGTATATTAAGTTTACAGAGGCAAATTCCGAATTTAAGATTACAACTGCAAGAAATTGGGATAATAGCTATGGTACAACAGATAACGTAAATCTTATTTATAACGGAGGAGGTAATCTAAAAGCTCCAAATACAGGTTATCAAAAATTGACTGTAAATACAAACACGCTTGTATTCTCATTAGAAGCATATTCTTGGGGACTAATTGGTGATGCTACACCTGGAGGATGGGATGCTGATACCGATATGACTTGGAATAGTTCTAACCAAACTTGGGAAATTTCTAATATTGCACTCGTGGGTGGGAAAAATATCAAATTCCGACTAAATGATGCTTGGACTACCAATTATGGTGGATCTGGTGGAAACCTAGTATCAGGTGGTAGTGATATTCAAGTGGCTGAATCAGGAAACTACAAAATTGTTTTAGATTTGGTTAACTTAAAATATTCAGTTATTAAGCTTTAAACCTTAAAAATCATATAGAAAAGTGTTGCGGTTTCGCAGCACTTTTTTTATATTGTACAACATATATAAACCTTAGAAAAATGAAATCGCCATTGGCTATTTTTTATTAATTAGTTAATAAGCGATTCCATTTGACCTTAAAAAAATAAATTTAGTCAAATGAAAAAATTCACCATTGGAGCAGCTTTGCTTACTATGATGTTTAACGGAGTTTATGCTCAAAGTCTAAAGTCTCCGGACGGAAAATTTGAAATGAATTTCCAATTGAAAAACGGCGTTCCAGTTTATAATCTGAAATATAACGGAAACGTAGTTGTAGAAGATTCTAAATTAGGATTAAGACTGTTCAAAGATTCTTCTATCAAATTTGCTTCCGAGATTGCAAAACCGGAAGATGCAAGTTTTGACCTCAATAACGGCTTCACAAAAACAGCGGAGAAAAGAGATTCTAAAAACGAAACTTGGCAGCCGATTCTTGGCGAAAAGAAAAACTATATCAACAATTACAACGAATTAGCATTGACGCTGAATCAAACTTCTTCCGACAGAAGTATTGTTGTAAAATTCAGATTGTTCAATGATGGATTAGGATTCAGATACGAGTTCCCTCAACAAAAAAATCTGAATTATTTCGTAATCAGAGAAGAAGATTCTGAGATTGATTTCCCAACCGATATGAAGGCTTGGTGGATTGTTGCAGATTACGATTCTCAGGAATACCAATATCAGACTACTAAAATTTCCGAAATCCCAGCTCAATGGCCAAAAGCTTTTGATTCAAATGCTTCTCAGACTTTAATCAAAAATGCAGTTCAATCACCTTTGATGTTGAAAAAAGAAGGAAAAGACCAGTTGTATATCAATGTTGGAGAAGCTGCAGTTTTAGATTATCCGGCTTCACATTTAGAAGTTGATGCTCAGAATTTCAAATTCAAAACGCATTTAACAGCTGACAGACAAGGTGCAAAAGGTTATATTCAAACACCGACTGTGACGCCATGGAGAACCATTATCGTTGCGCCAAAAGCAGAAGATGTAATGGCTTCTAAAATGATGTTCAGCCTGAATGAACCTACAAAATACAAAGACACGTCTTACATCAAACCAACCAAATATATGGGCGTTTGGTGGGAAATGATTATCGGAAAATCCCAGTGGGCGTACTCTACAGCAGAAAATGTTCATATCGGAAAAACAGATTTCTCTAAACTAACACCAAACGGAAAACATGCCGCCAACAATACAAAAGTTAAAGAATACATCGATTTCGCTTCGGCAAACGGTTTCCAAGGCTTGTTGATAGAAGGCTGGAACACAGGCTGGGAAGATTGGTTCGGACATTCCAAAGAATTTGTTTTTGATTTTATCACGCCTTACCCAGATTTTGATATCAAAATGCTGAATGACTATGCGCATTCAAAAGGCATCAATTTGATTATGCACCACGAGACTTCCGGTTCAGCAACCAACTATGAAAGATGGGCAGATGATGCATTCAAATTGATGAATAAATATGGTTACAAATCTGTGAAAACGGGTTATGTAGGCGACATCATTCCAAGAGGAGAGCACCATTATTCTCAGTGGACAATCAACCATTTCTACAGAATTGCAGAGAAAGCTAATGATTATAAGATTATGGTCAACTCCCACGAATCGGTTCGTCCTGGCGGAGAAAGCAGAACCTATCCAAACTGGATTTCTGCAGAAGCAGCTCGTGGAACAGAGTACGAAGCTTTCGGTGGAAACAAACCAGACCATCAGACGATTTTGCCTTTCACACGTTGGATGGGCGGTTCTATGGACTACACGCCGGGGATTTTCCAGACTAAGTTAGATTACTATTTCCCGGGTGACAAACGTTTCGTTCAGACGACTTTGGCAAAACAATTGGCGCTTTATGTCGTGATGTATATGCCTCTTCAAATGGCGGCAGATTTACCGGAGAATTACGCAAAGCATATGGACGCATTCCAGTTCATTAAGGACGTTGCTGCAGATTGGGACGACACCAAAATCCTTTCCGCAGAACCTGGAGATTACATCCATACAGCTCGTAAAGCGAAAGGAACGGACAATTGGTTCGTAGGTGGCGTTACCGACGAAAATCCAAGAGATTACACCGTAGATTTCTCTTTCCTCGACAAAGGCAAAAAGTACGAAGCAACAGTTTACGAAGACGGTAAAGATGCCGATTACATCAACAATCCGCAGAGTTACAAAATCTACAAAAAGACAGTGGACAGCAAAACCAAACTTCCAATCCATTTGGTAAGAAGCGGAGGTTACGCCATTTCTGTGAAACCTGTTAAATAAAAATTTCCCTTCAACTCCCTCTCCAGTTGGAGAGGGCTGGGATGAAGATTTTTTAGGAGCTTAATCCCGCTATCCGCTATATCTTTTTCTTTTTTGTCAAAAAAAGAAAAAGGATGCCGCTACTATCGGGGCTATGGCTTTCAACTCATAATAAAACTTTGTCGAAGGTTCAACCTTTAGCAAAGTTTTTCTTAATTTTTTTTCTCAAAAATCCTACTAAATGAATTGGATTTCCAAGATTTTCAACAAACAAAATACTTTTCTGTTCTTGCTGATAGGAATGGTTATCTTGGCGAAAGTCATTCCTTTCCACGAGTCTTATAACCAATATTTTAATTTGACAGGATTTATAGACTGGGGAATTGCAGGGATTTTTCTGTTGTATGGATTGAAACTCAATCTCAAAGAAGTTATAAAAGATGTCTCCAACTGGAAACTGCATTTGCTGATTCAGTCGGGAACGTTCATTATTTTTCCTTTGTTAGCATTGATGTTTTATCCGTTCCTGAAAGACACGCCGTATTACAATATTTGGCTTTCGGTTTTCTTTCTGGCAAGTTTACCTTCTACGGTCTCTTCATCGGTAGTAATGGTTTCGATTGCAAAAGGGAATGTCACTTCAGCCATTTTCAATGCATCGATTTCCGGAATTATCGGGATCGTAATGACGCCGCTTTTGATGAGTTCTTTCTTGACAGCCAATGGGGAATCTGGAAATCAATCTGAAATCATTCAGCAGTTGTTGCTCAAAGTTTTGTTGCCGATTATTTTAGGAATTTTACTCAATCCGATCTTCAAAAAATGGATTGTAAAATATGCCAATATCATTTCAGAATTTGACCGACTGATTATTTTGCTCATCGTTTACGAAAGTTTTTCAACAGCGTTTATTGAGAATATTTTTGTAGCCGTGCCTTCATTTGTGTTTGTTGCATTGGCTTTTAGTGTAGTCTTTTTGTTTTTTGCAACCTACTACATCCTAAAATTCATAGCAGAAAAACTGAATTTTAAAAAGAAAGATGTAATCACAACAACCTTTTGTGGTTCAAAGAAATCCTTAGTTCACGGGAGTTTGTTTCTCTTGGTTTTAGGAATTCAGGATGACCAGAAAGTTTTGTTTTTGTTACCAGTAATGATATATCATAGTTTTCAATTATTCTATGTAAGTTGGTTAGCAAATAAAATCGCAAAAACAACAGATGTTGACGAGATTTAATTTTATAATTGAATTGATAATCAATCATCAGAAATTTATTTAAATTTAATATATAGACCTTAAAATAAATTAACCTTATGAAAAAAATATTCACGATTTCTTCCATAGTATTTTCTTCTATTTTCTATTCTCAGGTTCAGAAAGTAGAACCGGCATTCTGGTGGAGCGGAATGAAAAATCCTGAACTACAATTGTTGGTTTACGGAAAAGATATCCAAAATCTTCAGCCAGAATTCTCAAACGGAATCAAAATCAAGGAAGTCAAAAAAGTTGAAAACCCAAATTACCTTTTCGTAACCATTGACACAAACGGTGTTCAGCCACAAAAAGCTAAACTGAATTTCAAAAACGGAAACAAAACCGTCAAAACCATCGATTACGAATTCAAGCAAAGACAACAAAACTCAGCAAACAGAGATTCTTACACTTCTTCGGATGTAATGTATCTGATAATGCCGGATAGATTTGCCAACGGAAACCCAAAGAATGACAATACACCTGATACAGCCGAAAAATCGGACAGAACGAAAAACGGTGGACGCCACGGTGGAGACATTGCGGGGATTGTAAAAAATCTGGATTATCTTCAGGATTTGGGTGTGACAACTATTTGGAACACGCCTTTGTTGGAAGACAACGAACCTTCTTATTCTTATCACGGTTATGCACAAAGCGATTATTACAAAATTGACCCGCGCTACGGAACCAACGATGATTACAAGAATTTGGCTGATGAACTTCACAAAAGAAAAATGAAACTCGTGATGGATTATGTGACCAATCACTGGGGTTCGAAAAGCTGGATTATCAAAGATTTGCCTTCCAAAGATTGGATTCATTATTGGAACGGAAGCGAAAATGGTTTCCAGAGAAGCAATTACAGAATGACAACGCAATTCGATACCAACGCTGCAAAAGTGGATGAAGCCGCTTGTATGGACGGCTGGTTCGATACCACAATGCCGGATATGAACCAAAGTAATCCGATGGTTGTGACTTATATGGCTCAGAATGCGATTTGGTGGATAGAATATGCTGGTTTGGACGGTTTCCGTGTGGATACTTATTCTTACAACGACAAAAAAGGAATTGCAGATTGGACAAAAAAAATTACTGACGAATATCCGAAATTCAATATTGTTGGAGAGGTCTGGATGCACGACCAGGCGCAGATGTCTTATTGGCAGAAGGATTCTAAGATTGCTGCGATAGAAGGTTACAATTCTTATCTGCCATCTGTGATGGATTTTACGCTTCACGATGCTCTTGGTCAGGTTTTCCGCGAAGATTCTGGCTGGGATTCTGGGATGCAGAGAGTTTATGACAATTTTGCTAATGATTTTCTTTATCCTAATATCAATAATATTTTGGTTTTTGCAGAGAATCACGATACGAATAGATTTAATCAGATTTTCCCGAAAGTTGAAGATTACAAACTGGCAATGAGCTTGATTTTGACGGTTCGTGGAATTCCACAGTTGTATTACGGTTCCGAAATCGGAATGGCTGGAGATAAGAACAACGGTGGCGATGGCGAGATCCGTAAAGATTTTCCAGGAGGCTGGCCTGGCGACGCAAATAACGCATTCACGAAATCAGGAAGAACAGCATCTCAAAACGAATATTTCGATTATACCAAAAAACTTCTGAACTGGAGAAAAACAAACGAAGCGGTTCACACCGGAAAAACTTTGCATTACATCCCGAACAACAATGTTTACGTTTACTTCCGATATACTGATAGCAAAAGAGTAATGGTTGTCATCAATAACAATAAAGAAACTCAAAATCTGGATTTGAAACGTTTTTCTGAAGGTTTAAAGAATTTTAGAACAGGAAAAGATATTATCTCTGACAAAGATTTTGATTTGAAAACAAATTTATCTGTCGCTGGAAAATCTTCATTAATTTTAGAATTGAAATAATAACTTCCCAAACCAAGAAAATGTAATTGAGTTTCCGAACAAATTTTTACATTAGTTTAATATATTTCAGATATGAAAAATCAATTACAACTGGCAAATCGTTTCAGGGAAGTCATCCTGAATGGAACCTGGATCGCGAATACCAATTTCAAAGCCCAATTGGAAAATTTGGATTATAAAATGGCTACGACTAAGTTTCAGAATCTAAATACGATTTCTGTTCTTGCACAGCATATTCATTATTATATCAAAGGAATCAAAAACGTTTTGCTTGGTGGTAGTTTGGAAATAAGAGATAAATTCAGTTTCGATTTTCCACCTCTAGAATCCCAAGAGCAATGGGACAATTTTCTTTCTGATTTTTGGAACGATTCTGAGGAATTTGCAAAATTGATAGAAAATTTACCTGATGAAAAACTCGATGCAGATTTTGTCGATGAAAAGTATGGAACTTATATCAGAAACATTGATGGAATGATAGAACATAGCTACTATCACCTTGGTCAGATTGTGTTAATTAAAAAAATTATAGAAACTCAAAAATAAAATCAAATGAAGAAAATAATTTCACTCTTTCTACTGTCAGCGTTCTTAATATTTTCCAATTCAGTTCTGGCTCAGAAAAAAGGCTTTTATGAGAATGTTCAGAAAAAGAATATCAACAAACTGTTAGATGATTTCAATACGTTTGCAGCTGATGCAGATTTTGATAAATACTTTGATTGCTTTGCAGAACAATCAACTTTTATTGGGACAGATGCAACGGAAGTTTGGAACAAAAAAGAATTCAAAGATTGGGCAAAACCATTTTTCGATAAGAAAACAACCTGGAACTTCAAATCTTTAAAACGAAATATCTATTTCAGCAAAGACGGAAATTACGCTTGGTTTGATGAAATCCTCGACACACAAATGAAAATCTGCAGAGGTTCTGGAGTTGTCGAAAAAATCGGTGGCAAATGGAAAGTGAAACAATACGTTCTTTCGGTAACAGTTCCAAATGAAGTAGTGGACGAAGTGACAAAAATCAAAGCACCAATCGAGGATGCTTTAATTCAAAATTAAAAATCACAAAATGATATCAAAACAAAGTAATACGATATTTACAAAACGAGTTAAACCAAATCTCTCCATCGCTCAGATTATCAATATGAGTATGGGATTTTTGGGAATCCAAATGGCATTTGGATTGCAAAACGGAAATGCAAGCCGTATTCTAGCAAACCTTGGCGCTGACGTTCACGAGCTCTCGTGGTTTTGGTTGGTTGCGCCGGTCACAGGCTTGATTGTCCAGCCAATCATTGGTCATATGGGCGACAACACTTGGAGTCCACTTGGCCGTAGAAAACCATACTTTTTGATTGGTGCCGTTTTGTGCGCTATCGGTTTGGTTCTCCTTCCAAACGCAGCCTCAGTAACGCATATGGTTGCCGCAAATGTTTTATTGTTAGCGGTAATTTTCCTTGCGATGATGGATTTTTCTGTCAATATTGCAATGGAACCTTTCCGAGCTTTAGTAGGTGATATGTTACCGAAACACCAAGGAACATTAGGTTTCTCAATTCAAACCATTTTGATTGGAATCGGAGCGGTGATTGGTTCAGAAATGCCAAACTGGTTGACTAAATTGGGAGTCTCTAATGTTGCGCCGGAAGGTTATGTGGCTGATAATGTAATCTATGCTTTTTACATTGGAGCGACAGTTTTAATTGTTTCAATTTTATATACGATTTTCACAACCAAAGAATATTCTCCAAAAGAATTTGCAGAATTCGAAGGCGGAAAAGAAGTAGTGGAAGAGCATTCCAAGTTCTCTGATATGTTCAAGGATTTTGCGAATATTCCAAACCTGATGAAGAAACTAGGAATCGTTCAGTTCTTCTCTTGGTTTGCACTTTTTACAATGTGGGTTTTCACGACAAGTGCTTTGGCGACGCATCATTTTGGATTATCACCGACAGATACGAAATCAATTGAGTTCAACAAAGCCGGAGATTTAACGGGACATTTATTCGGTTTATACAATCTCTTTGCAATTCCATTTGCATTTTTACTAACGCCGATTGCAAAAGCGATTGGGAAAAAACAAACGCACGCTTTAGCTTTGGCAAGTGGTGGTTTAGGATTGATTTCGATGTATTTTATCAAGGATACTTCGATGCTTTGGATTTCGATGATAGGATTGGGATTTGCGTGGGCAAGTATTTTGGCAATGCCATATGCAATGTTGATTGATGCAATTCCACAAAGAAAAATGGGCGTTTATATGGGGATTTTCAATTTCTTCATTGTAGTTCCACAAATCATCAACGGCGTTTTCGGAGGACCAATCGTTTCAAAACTTTTCGGAAATATGGCGATTGATTACGTTGTAGTTGGTGGTGCCTGTATGTTGTTAGGCGCTTTGATTACTTTAATTTTCATTAAATATCAGGAAGAAACACCGAAAGAAATTGAGGAAGAAATCCAGCAGGTTCATTTTTAATTTCAACCAATTATTTTCTAAATATAAAATCCACCAATCGGTGGATTTTTGTTTTTAAAGAGAATCCGAAGCATTCAATATCAGTAGCCGTAGGTGAAACCTATGGTACAAAATTAAATCTATGGCATAAAACAAAAAAAATTCTACAAATTTTTACATTCTTACAGATTAGTTTTAACTTTCTACAGTTTTGTTTTACATTATGTTGATGTTATTTTATATTTTTACGATATTATTTTATATTCTCACAATTAAGTTTTCACTTTCTGCATTTTTGTCTTACATTATTACAAATTAGTTTTAACTTTCAGCAGGTTACTTTTACATTTTCACGATGTAGTTTTATATTCTAGCACTGTATAATTATATTCTTTCAATCCTAATATCCATCAATTTGAATTTTAATTCTAAAATCCCATCATTAAACTCAAATTTTAGACATCGTAATTTCTCAACCTTTCACAAATTGAAAATCAATACTTTATGAGTGTTTTTTGTTTTAATGAATATCGTATAAAAATCAATATTCTATGTGTTTTCAATACTTTTAAAAAGAATTTTTTGCGAAAAAACCAATGTTTATGAAAATTAGTTTCTACATTTGTACCGTTCAAAACAAACAGATGAATAACACAATTATTATTGTCATTTCTGTCATTATCGGATTCCGGTGGTGAGTGATGGCTTGTGATAATTTTTGAAATTGAAATAATACAGACCACTCTCATCACGAGAGTGGTTTTTTTATTTAAAACAGACAAATAACAAACATAAAAAATCAGCACAAAATGTATTACAATGACGACAGTGTTCTCTTCTTTGATGGGGAATATGTGAAAGCAAAAGAAGCCAAGACCGACTTGTACGGCCAATCCTTACACTACGGATATGCCGTTTTCGAAGGAATTAAATCTTATAAAACAGTCAACGGAACCAAAATTTTCAAAGCAGAGGAACATTACGACAGATTGAGAAAATCTGCCGAAACGATGATGATGCCTTTCGATTATTCTACCGAAGAAATGGTAGAAGCAACTTACAAATTGTTGGAAATTAATAATCTAAGTAATGCATATATCCGTCCGATTGTCATTTGCTCTCCGAATATGGCATTATCAAAAGGACAAAAAAGTTATCTCGTCATCGAGGTTTGGAATTGGGATAACGGTTATCTCGCCAACAAAATGAGAATTATGACATCTTCATTTGAACGTCCGAATCCGAAAGCTTTCAAAGTGGAAGCAAAAGTCAGCGGTCATTATGTAAATTCAATTTTAGCTTGTCAGGAAGCGAAAGATAAAGGTTTTGATGAAGCGTTGGTCTTGGATGCTGACGGAAATGTAGCTGAAAGTTCAGGAGCCAATATCTTCTTCGAGAAAGACGGAAAACTTTTTACACCTGCAAAAGGAAGTATTCTTCCGGGAATCACAAGAGCGACAGTTTTTGAAATCTGTGATAATCTGGGAATCCCTTACGAAGAAAAATTCTTCAAACCGGAAGAAATGCAGGGTACAGATGGAGGTTTTTTCTGCGGTACAGCGGCCGAAATTGTAGCATTAGATTCTTTGGATAACATTCCTTTCAAACTGAATTGGGAAGACAGTTTATCATCGAAAATTCAAACGGCTTATCGCCATTTGGTGTTAGAAGAAGATTATTCATATCTGAAATCCGAAAATTTAATCTTGGAAAAATAAATACAGAGTCCCGAAGGGACGACTTACTAAAGGATAGGATGAAATCTTATCAAAAAAATACGACAGAAATAACCTGTCAAAAAAATAAAATATGTCAGAAAATTTAAATAAATATTCCAAAACACTCACCAAAGACCCGACGCAGCCTGCAACTCAGGCGATGTTTTATGGGATTGGTTTTCAAAAAGAGGATTTCGACAAAGCACAGATTGGAATTGCAAGTATGGGCTACGACGGAAACACTTGCAATATGCACTTGAATGGTCTTGCGGAGATTGTAAAAAAAGGGGTTAAAGAACAAAATCTGGTTGGATTAATGTTCCACACCATCGGAATCAGCGACGGAATGACCAATGGAACCGACGGAATGCGTTATTCCCTTGTAAGTCGCGACATCATTGCAGATTCCATCGAAGCGGTTTGCGCAGGACAATATTACGATGGATTGATTACCGTTCCGGGATGCGACAAAAATATGCCGGGTTCTCTGATGGCGATGGCTCGTCTCGACCGTCCTTCGATAATGGTTTATGGCGGAAGTATTGCGCCGGGACATTACAAAGGCGAAGATTTGAACATCGTTTCCGCTTTTGAAGCGTTGGGAAACAAAATTGCTGGCAAAATTTCTGAGGAAGATTTTCAGGGTGTGATTCAGAATTCCTGTCCAAGTGCAGGAGCTTGTGGCGGAATGTACACCGCCAATACAATGGCTTCCGCAATCGAAGCACTGGGAATGAGTTTGCCTTATTCCTCGTCTTATCCGGCTCTCAGTCGTGAAAAAAAAGAAGAATGTCAGTTTGCCGGGCATTACATTAAAATTCTTTTAGAAAAAGATATAAAACCATCGGACATTATGACGCCAAAAGCTTTCGAAAATGCTTTGAGGCTAATTATGATTCTGGGTGGAAGTACCAATGCAGTTCTCCATTTTATCGCCATTGCAAAATCCATCGGATACGATTTGACTTTAGATGATTTCCAGAGAATCAGCGACGAAACACCATTTTTAGCCGACCTTAAACCAAGTGGTAAATATCTGATGGAAGACCTTCACAAAGTAGGCGGAGTTCCAGCCGTGATGAAATATCTATTGGATTTAGGCTTGCTTCACGGTGATTGTTTGACGGTTACGGGAAGAACCATTGCGGAAAATCTGGAACACGTCACTTCAATTATCGACAGACAGCAAAATATCATTCACGATATCAAAAATCCAATCAAAGAAACCGGACACATCAGAATTATGTACGGAAATCTTGCCGAGAAAGGTTCTGTTGCAAAAATTACCGGAAAAGAAGGCGCTTATTTCAAAGGTACAGCAATAGTTTTTGATGGCGAAAAAGAATTCATCAAAGGTATCGAAGATAAAAAAATTCAGGAAGGAAATGTAGTTGTAATCAAAAATGAAGGCCCAAAAGGCGCACCCGGAATGCCGGAAATGCTGAAACCGACTTCCGCTTTGATGGGTTCAGGTTTAGGTAAAAATGTCGCACTGATTACCGACGGAAGATTTTCAGGAGGAACGCACGGTTTCGTTGTTGGTCATATCACGCCGGAAGCTTTTGCCGGAGGATTGATTGGCTTGATTAAAGATGGAGATGTGATTGAATTGGATGCTGAAAAAAATACCATCAACGCATTGTTGTCGGATGAAGAAATTGCCAAAAGAAAAGCCGAATTCCAACAACCTGAATACAAAGTGAAGAGCGGGGTATTATACAAATACGCCAAATCTGTAGCAGATGCCTCACAAGGCTGTGTCACCGATTTATAAGATAATAATGAGTAAGATATTATTTGGGGCAGCTATTTCCGTCTTCCACTCCCGCTTTTTTGCGAACGAAATGAAGCAATAAGTTGAACTATTTGGTCATCGCAAAAAGAGCTCCGTTCAAGCCGGGCTGCAATCGTATTGCGTTTCAAAATAATGTTTTAAAAAAAATCTGGATGTGAAATTTGAAAACAGGAAAAAAACTCAAAACGAATCCGAAGGATTCAATATGAATAGCCGTAGGTGAAACCTATGGAACGGATATAAACCCATACAAATCAGAACCCGAAGGGTTCAATCTTAAACGGAAAAAATATTAAAAATGAACAATACCATTTCACAAATAGAAAATATAGAATTAGAACAGCCAAAATCGGTAGAAATATCCGGTTCCAAAGCTGTTTTGGAAGCGCTATTACAAGAAAACGTTGATACGATTTTCGGTTATCCCGGTGGCGCAATTATGCCGATTTATGATGCTTTGTACGACTATTCCGAAAAACTGAAACACATTTTGGTTCGCCACGAGCAAGGTGCCATTCACGCTGCACAGGGATTTGCAAGAACTTCCGGAAAAACGGGGGTTGTATTTGCAACCAGTGGTCCGGGTGCAACCAATCTGGTGACAGGTTTAGCGGATGCAATGATAGACAGCAATCCGATTGTCTGTATTACAGGTCAGGTTTTTGCCTCACTTTTGGGAACGGATGCTTTCCAGGAAACCGATGTCATCAATATCACAACGCCAGTTACAAAATGGAATTATCAGGTAACCGATGCAACCGAAATCCCGGAAGCAATTGCCAAAGCTTTTCATATCGCAAGTACAGGTCGACCAGGTCCGGTTTTGATTGATATTACCAAAAATGCCCAGTTGCAATTATTCGAATATTCAGGGTATAAAAAATGCAGTCATATCAGAAGTTACCGCCCGGAGCCGGAAATCAGAAACGAATATATCGAAAAGGCCGCAGAATTAATTAATCAGGCAAAAAAGCCATTTGTTCTTTTTGGACAAGGGGTGATTTTGGGAAAAGCCGAAGAAGAATTCAAAGCATTTATTGAGAAAGTTAATCTTCCTGCAGCAGCAACTGTAATGGGATTGAGTGCGCTTCCAACCAGCCACAAACTACACGTCGGAATGTTAGGAATGCACGGAAATTATGCGCCCAATGTAATGACCAACGAATGTGATGTTCTGATTGCGGTCGGAATGCGTTTCGATGATAGGGTTACTGGTCGTTTGGATAAATATGCAAAACAGGCAAAAATCATTCATCTTGATATTGACCCGGCCGAAATTGATAAAAATGTGAAAACAACCGTTCCGGTTTGGGGAAATTGTAAAAAGACACTTCCGATGCTGACAGCGCTTCTCAAAGAAAACGACCATTCAGCTTGGTTGGAAAAATTCCGTGAGTTGGAAAAGGAAGAAATCAAAGAAGTAATTACAGAAGAACTGAATCCCACAACCGATGTAATGACAATGGGAGAAGTCATCAAAGTTCTTAATGAGCTTACAAATGGCGATGCAATAATCACAACCGATGTTGGTCAGCATCAGATGGTTGCTTGCAGATATGCTCAATTCAATAATTCTAAATCCAGCGTAACCTCAGGAGGTTTGGGAACAATGGGATTTGGTTTGCCGGCTGCAATCGGCGCTTGGTATGGTGCACCTGAAAAAACAGTGGTTGCAATCATTGGCGATGGCGGATTTCAAATGACGTTACAGGAATTAGGAACCATTATGCAGTTCGGAGCGAAGGTCAAAATCCTGATTCTAAACAATGAATTCCTCGGAATGGTAAGACAATGGCAACAGCTGTTCCACGACAGGCGTTACTCTTTTGTAAATATCACGAGCCCGGATTTCGTAGCCGTTGCAAAAGGATATTACATCGATGGACAAAAAATATCAGAAAGGAAAGACCTCAAAACAGCTTTGGAAACAATGATAAATCACGATGGAGCTTATCTTTTGGAAGTAATGGTTGGAAAAGAAAATAATGTTTTTCCAATGGTAGCCCAAGGAACCTCGGTTTCAGAAATTCGATTAAAATAAATTTTCAACAAAGTCCTGAAAGGACGACTTAATAAAGGAAAGGATGAAAATCCTATCAAAACCCGAAGGGTTTAATATGAATAGCCGTAAGTGCAACCTATGGAATATAAGATCAACATCCCACAGAACCCGAAGGGTTCAATATCATTCAAATAACGGGAATTTTGAAAAACAAAACAATGGAAAAACAAGAATTTACCATCACATTATACACCGAAAATTCTGTTGGATTAATTGGCAGAATTTCAGGGATTTTTTCACGAAGAAAAATCAATATCGAGAGTTTGAATACATCTCCTTCCGAGGTGGAAGGCATTCACAGATTCACAATTCTCATTAATGAAACCGAAGAAGTCGTAAGAAAACTCTGCCGTCAGCTGGAAAAACAAATCGACATTTTGAAAGCTTATTTCAATACAGATGATGAGATTGTCTGGCAGGAACAGGCACTTTACAAAGTCCCCGCAAATGTGGTGACAGAAAAGGTCTATGTAGAACGATTGCTTCGTCAGTATGGCGCATCTACAGTTGTAATTCGTCAGGATTACATCGTTTTTGAAACGGCAGGACATCGGGAAGAAATAGACCGGTTAACTGAAGAGCTCAACAAATACGGACTCATCGAATTCGTGCGTGGAGCAAGAATCGCTATCATCAAAAACAGCGCAGGAATCCACGAAAAAGTCCTCGAGTTTGAAAAAAGAGAACCATCTCCCGAACTTATTGAAAACGAATATCTCGATAAAAGAGATGATGTTTTCACAATGTAATTTTTCAAAAAATCAAAATTTAAAATCAAAAAAATATTAATCCTAAAAAGTAGTTACGGTAATCTTTTTACTTGATACTTTTTACTTTTTACTTAAAAATATGGCAAATTATTTCAATACCTTATCACTCAGAGACCAGTTGCATCAGTTAGGACAGGCGGAATTTATGGACAGTTCAGAGTTTTCTGATGGCGTTTCTGCATTGAAAGGAAAGAAAATCGTAGTGGTTGGTTGCGGCGCTCAGGGGCTGAATCAAGGTCTGAATCTCAGAGACAGCGGACTGGACGTTTCTTACGCATTGCGTCAGGAAGCAATCGACCAAAAGAGAGATTCGTGGAAAAACGCAACCGAAAATAATTTCAAAGTCGGAACTTACGAAGAACTGATTCCCACTGCGGATTTGGTCATCAATTTAACGCCTGACAAGCAACACACTTCGGTAATCAATGCGGTTCAGCCTTTGATTAAACAGGGCGCGACTTTGTCCTATTCACACGGGTTCAATATCGTGGAAGAAGGGATGCAGATTCGTAAAGATTTGACGGTGATTATGGTCGCTCCAAAATGCCCAGGTTCCGAAGTTCGTGCCGAATATCTGCGAGGTTTCGGTGTTCCGACGTTGATTGCCGTTCATCCTGAAAATGACCCTCAGGGAAAAGGCTGGGCAGAAGCAAAAGCATATTGTGTAGGAACAGGCGGTCACAAAGCCGGTGTTTTGAAATCCTCTTTCGTGGCAGAAGTGAAGTCCGATTTGATGGGAGAACAGACGATTTTGTGCGGACTTTTGCAGACAGGTTCTATTCTTTCGTTTGACAAAATGGTCGAAAAAGGAATTGATGCAGGTTACGCTTCCAAATTGGTTCAATACGGTGTTGAGGTCATTACAGAAGCCTTGAAACACGGCGGTGTAAGCGGAATGCTGGACAGACTTTCTAACCCTGCGAAACTAAAAGCCTTTGAATTGTCAGAAGAACTGAAAGACATTATGCGCCCGCTTTTCCAAAAGCACCAGGACGATATCATCTCCGGCGAATTTTCCAAAACAATGATGGAAGACTGGGCAAATGGTGATGCCAACCTTTTGAAATGGCGTGCAGAAACAGGAGAAACAGCTTTTGAAAAAACACCGGCAGGCGATGTGAAAATCGAGGAGCAGGAATATTTTGACAATTATCTTTTGATGTCGGCCTTCATCAGAGCGGGTGTTGAATTAGCGTTTGAAACGATGGTTGAAGCCGGAATCAAGCCGGAATCCGCTTATTACGAATCGCTTCACGAAACGCCTTTGATTGCCAATACCATCGCACGAAAAAAACTGTTCGAGATGAATCGTGTGATTTCCGACACTGCAGAATACGGCTGTTACCTGTTCGACCAGGCTTGCAAACCTTTGTTGGCAGATTTTATGAAGTCGGTGGATACGGATTTGGTTGGAAAAGACTTCAACGAAGGCAAAAAAAATTCGGTTGACAACGCTCAATTGGTTTATGTGAACGATGTTTTAAGAAATCATCCGGTAGAAATTGTCGGCAGAAAACTGCGTCAGGCAATGACGGCGATGAAGTCTATCAAAACTGTTTAAAATATTTATTTGGGCGCCTTTATCCGTCTTCCACTCCCGCTTTTTTCTGTCATTGCGAACAAAGTGAAGCAATCTGTTGAACTATTGGTCAATCGCAACGACAGAAAAAGAGCTCCGTTCAAGCCGGGGCGCGTTAAAACCAACAGCATTTTTGTCATTTCATAGAAATCTCAGCAATAATTTTAAAATACTAAGTCTAGATTCCTACGGAAATCGAAGATTCGACGAAGTCAATGACAAATTATATGCAAAACCTTTTATAAGCGAAGCGGCTTTGTGAACTTAAAGCAGTTAGTTAATAAAAAATCCTTGTGCACTTTGTGTTCAAAATTGATTCAAAAAACTTAAAAAATGTCAACCCCAATCATCCACATTTCAAACCTGAATTTCCAGTATGACAAACCCATACTGAACCATTTCAACTGGGAAATATCTTCCGGGGAATGCTGGATGTTAGGCGGATTAAGCGGAAGCGGGAAAACAACCTTAGCCAAAATCATTTCCGGAGAAATCAAAAAATTTGAAGGAAGAGTTGAGGTCAATTTTAGTAAAAATCCAAAGTTGCCGAGGAAAGTTCTGTACGTTTCCAATTGGTTTCAGTTCCGTAATCTGGAAGGCGACCGCAATTTTTATTATCAGCAAAGATATAATCAAATCGCTAAAAATGATACCCTAACCGTTTTTGCAGAACTGAATCATTTCGCAAAAGAAGAAAATCTGGATTTCAGAATATTAGAATCGTATTTAGAACCTTTTGGATTTGAAAATTTCAAAAATCAGCAATTGATAGAATTGTCAAGCGGCGAACACAAGAAATTACAATTACTGAAAGCACTCTGGCTAAAACCTCAGGTTCTGATTATCGACCAGCCTTACATAGGATTGGATACTAAATCGAGACACTTTTTGAATCAGGCTTTTGATAATTTAATTCAGGAAAATGTCACATTGATTTTGATAAATAACGATGACGAATATCCTGAAAGTGTTCAGTATTTTGTAGAAATAGAAAATGGAAAATTAGTTCACAGAAACTCTCCAAAAGACTTTTCCAAAGGAGAAGAAAGAACGCCAAAATCGCTTCCTTTTTTTCTTCAGGACAATCAGGAAAACGAACAGGAAAGTCTCATCAAACTGGAAAATATCAATATTTCTTATGGCGAAAAACAAGTCCTGAGAAATATCGATTGGGAAGTCAATTCCGGTGAGCAATGGCTGTTGCAGGGGCACAATGGCTCTGGAAAATCAACATTGCTCAGTTTGTTGAATGGTGACCATCCGCAGGCTTATGCCAATGAGATTTATCTTTTCGGGCAAAAGCGTGGAAGCGGGGAAAGTATTTGGGACATCAAAGAAAAAATCGGAATGATTTCGCCTGAGTTGCATTGGTATTTCGATATGAATGCGAGTGTCGGACAAACTATTGCTTCTGGTTTTTTTGATTCGATGAGCTTGTATCAGAAACTGAGTTTTGACCAGCAACAACAGTTGGAGCAAATTCTCTATTTCTTCGATTTGAAAGATGATAAAAACAAAAAGTTGATCACACTTCCTTTAGGAAAACAGCGTTTGGCTTTGCTAGCAAGAACATTGATTAAAAAACCAAAACTCCTGATTCTGGACGAGCCTTGTCAAGGAATGGATAACGAACAGACGCAATATTTTAATCAGGTTATTGATGATTTGGCAAGTCAAGGACAATCGTTGATTTATGTCGGACATTTTGAATCTCAATTGCCAAAAAAACTCGGTCACAAACTTGTTCTGGAAAACGGAAAAGTGAAAATTAATAGTCGAGTAGAATTAATAAAGTATTGAAGGATAATTTACTCTCGCAGATTTAGCAAATTTAGCTGATTCACAATTTTAAATCTGCCCAATCAGCAAAATCTGCGAGAATTATAAAAATTATTAAAACAATTAAGTTTAAAAACAAAATCAAAGAATCTGTAATATAAATGGAGATGAATGAAACGATGATATTTCCAGCATTGGAAGCGGTAAAAGAAGCCCGAAAAAGTATCGAAAATGTTGTGAATTATACACCATTGCAATACAATGCCCGCTTGTCAGATAAATTTGGAGCAAATATTTTTCTCAAAAGAGAAGACCTGCAACCTGTGAGGTCGTACAAATTGCGCGGGGCTTACAATAAAATAAAAAGTCTTTACAATGAAGGCAAAACCCTGGATGGAATAGTCTGTGCAAGTGCCGGAAATCACGCTCAGGGAGTGGCTTTTTCCTGTAAACAGCTTCAGATTAAAGGAACGATTTTTATGCCCGTGACAACGCCGAAACAAAAGCTGGAACAGGTAGAAATGTTCGGCGGAAGCTTTGCCGAAATCAAATTGGTCGGCGATACTTTTGATGCATCGAAAAATGCGGCTTTGGAATTTGCGCAAACTTCGGGAGCTACTTTTATCCATCCTTTTGATGATGTACAGATTATTGAAGGACAAGCGACGTTGGCTTTGGAAATTTTAGAACAGACAAAAGAAAATATAGATTTTGTTTTCATTCCGATTGGCGGTGGCGGTTTGGCTTCAGGAATTTCAACAGTTTTTAAAGAATTGTCGAAAGAGACTCAATTAATTGGAGTCGAACCAAAAGGAGCACCTTCTATGAAAACCTCCATCGATAATAATTTTAATACAGAATTACAGGAAGTTGATGGTTTTGTAGACGGAGCAGCGGTGAAAAGAGTAGGAGATTTGACTTTTGAAATTTGTAAAAATGCGCTGGAAGATTGTATTTCTGTGGATGAAGGGAAGGTTTGTAATACGATTCTTCAATTGTATAACAAAGATGCAATTGTTTTGGAACCAGCCGGAGCATTGTCTATTTCAGCTTTAGAAGAATATCGAAATCAGATTAAAGGTAAAAATGTGGTCTGCATCGTAAGCGGAAGCAACAACGACATTACAAGAATGGAGGAAATCAAAGAACGCGCTTTGCTTTACAATGGTTTGAAACATTATTTTATGGTGAAATTTCCGCAACGTCCCGGTTCTCTGAGAGATTTTGTGCTGAATGTTCTCGGTTCAAATGACGATATCACTCATTTCGAATATACCAAGAAAAATTCAAGGGAAACAGCTCTGGCAATCGTCGGAATCGAACTTTCTAATCCTTCCGATTTTGATGGTTTGAAACAAAGAATGCAACAACTTGGCTATTTTGAATCTTACCTTAATGATAATCCTGATATGTTGAATATGCTTGTTTAATTATCAATCCAAATAAATAAAACTCCGGCAATCGTCGGAGTTTTTCGTTCTTACCGTACATCAATGCATAAGGATTTTGAAAGCTGGAAATTTGTGTAAATAAAAAAAGCCTAAATTTTAAAATCAATTAAAATGAAAACAGTATATCACAAATCCGACAGCAGGGGTTACGCAAACCACGGTTGGTTGAAAAGTCATCATTCTTTTAGTTTTGCTAATTATCACAATCCGGAAAAAACACATTTCGGTGTTCTTAGAGTTTTGAATGACGATTATGTAGAAGGTGGAATGGGATTCGGGAGACATCCACACCGCGATATGGAAATCATTTCGATTCCGTTAGAAGGTGAATTGAGACACGGCGACAATATGGGGAATTCCGGAATTATCAAAAAAGGGGACATCCAGGTAATGTCTGCCGGAACAGGAATTATGCACAGCGAGGAAAATGCAACAGAGCAGGCTGTGAAGTTTTTACAGATTTGGATTATTCCAAACAAAACAGATGTTACTCCAAGATATGACCAAATCAGTATCGAAGAAAACTCAGTAAAAAATGATTTTCAGCAAATCCTTTCTCCAAATGCAGATGACGCAGGTGTTTGGATTCATCAAGATGCTTGGTTCAATTTGGCAAGATTTGACAAAGGTTTTTCCAAAGAATATAAAATCAACAAATCTGGAAACGGTGTTTATGCTTTTGTCATTAAAGGAAAAGCAAAAATCGGAGACCAAATTCTGAATGAAAGAGATGGATTGGGGATTTGGGATGCAAACAGTTTCACTCTAGAAGCTCAAGAAAACTCAGAAATATTATTGATGGAAGTTCCAATGGAATTGCCAAGATAATTATAACTACAAAAGTCACAGAAGTTTAAACTATAAAGATAAAAATAAGACATTTTTATTTTTGTCAACATCTTCTAATATCCAGTATTTTCCTTTGTGACTTTTGTGATTTAACTTTTTAATATTTTTTTAAGAAAATTACGTCCAACTCGGTATGAGAATTGTCATTGAAAAATCTTAAATTTGGCACTTTAAAAAGTGAAACTGAAAACAGACGAAACGCTACAAACGAAAGTTCTCCGGAAATAGAAAGATTTCAAGCGTTTTATCCACAAAAACATTAATATTTACAGATGAGATTACTTATTGTTGGAAATGGCGGCCGTGCTTCGGCTTTAGCAACTAAATTGAGCGAGGATAACAGAATTACGAAAATGTTTTTCGCGCCTGGCAACGCCACGACAGAAAAATTAGGAGAAAATATAAACGAATCAGATATCATTGCGCTTAGAGATTTTGCAATTAAAAACAAAGTCGATTTGACAATCGTTGGCCCGGAAGCACCTCTTGTTGAAGGGATTGTGGACGAGTTCAAAAAAGTGGATTTGAAAGTTTTTGGTCCTTCAAAAAAAGCAGCTTCTTTGGAAGGCAGCAAAGCGTTCTCTAAAAAGTTTATGAAAACTTACGGAATCAAAACGGCACAATCTGTAACATTTGATTCTTATGTTGATGCTAAAGAATATCTTCAAAAACAAGAATATCCTTTGGTAATCAAAGCGAGCGGTTTAGCTGGCGGAAAAGGCGTGGTGATTGCTGAAGATTTGGAAGAAGCAGAAGGCACAATCCACGATTTTATGATTAAGAGAATCTTCGGAGATTCTGGGATTCAGGTAATTATCGAAGAGTTTCTACAGGGTTTCGAAGCTTCAATTATCGGAGTTTCCAATGGCGAAAAAATCTTTCCTTTCGTTCCTGCAAAAGATTATAAAAAAGTAGGAAACGGCGACAAAGGTCCAAACACGGGCGGAATGGGTTCTGCGGCACCAAGTCCGGAATTTACAGACGCACATCATCAGGATTTTGTAGAAAACATTATGAATCCAACGGTGGAAGGTCTTAAAAAAGAAGGTCTTAGCTTCAAAGGATTTATTTTCTTCGGATTGATGATTACCAAAAATGGAACTTATCTACTGGAGTACAATATGAGATTGGGCGATCCGGAAACTCAGGTTCTTTTGCCGTTGCTGGAAAACAATTTGGTAGATGTTATCGAGGATTGTCTTCATGGCAAAGACTTGGATTTGAAATTCAAAAATAAAAAAGCAGTTTGTTTAGTGGTTTGTTCGGGAGGCTATCCTCAGAATCACGAGACTGGCTACGAGATTACAGGCGCAGAAAAAGTGAAAGGTAGCAAGTTGCTTTATGCTGGTGCAGATTACAGAGGTGACAGAGTGGTTTCTACGGGCGGTAGAGTTTTGAACTTAGTGGCGCTTGGAGACACTTTCGAAGAAGCTCGCAAAAAAGTTTATGAAGATGCGGTGGCTGTAGATTTCGACTACGGATTTTACCGAGAAGATATTGCGAAATTCTAAAATATACAGAGATGTTGGGCGACCAATGTCTCTTTTTTTTAGAAGCTATTTCCCGCTTTCCACTCATACTCCTCGCGCAGCCGCAATTTGCCAACGCTTGCTGTGGGGTATCCGTTACAATCGGGGCTAGTTTGCAATTCGGAAACTTAGATATGGAAGTTTATTTAATAGAAAGGCTTCGAGAGCCTCAGCCTGACAGCGCTGAAAATAAAACGTTTACTATTAGATTTGTCACATTTTGTCATCCTGAGGTTTTCGATGGATTGTCGAAGTGTCCAACTCATAATCAATAACTCAATTAATAATTACAAAAATGCCTTGGAATCCTGATGTATACGACCAGTTCAAACAAGAACGTTCAGCGCCTTATTTTGATTTGCTAAAGTTGGTTGAGATAGAATCCAATATGTCTGTTATCGATTTAGGTTGCGGAACGGGAGAGCTCACTGCAGGACTTTTGGACCTCATCCCCAATTCTCAAATCATCGGAATCGATTCTTCTGCTGAAATGCTTCAGAAGGCAGAACAATTCGAAACCAAAAGATTGCAGTTTTTCAAAAGAAGCGTTGAAGAACAAATGGAGCTGGATGAAAAATTTGATTTAATTATTGCCAACGCATCTTTGCAATGGTGTCAGAATCATCAGGAACTCTTCCCAAAATTAATTTCAAAAATTAATCCAGAAGGACAATTAGCCGTCCAAGTCCCATCGAATCATAATTTCATTGTTCATCAGTTATTGTCTGTCGTTGCGGAACACGACTTTTATCAGAAGCATTTTAATGGCTGGAAAAGAGAATATTCGGTTCTTAATATAGAAGATTACGCTAAGATTCTTTCAGACAACGGAGGAAGAAAAATCAATGTCTTCGAAAAAGTTTATCCGCACATTATGAAAGATGCGGATGCGATTTATGACTGGGCATCTGGAACCGCAATGATTCCTTTTGTGGAAAAACTTCCGGAAGAGTTGAAAGAGCAATACAAACAAGATTATAAAAAAGAACTTAGAAAAGTTTTCACAGGTTCGCCGGTATTTTACCCGTTCAAAAGAACCTTTATTTACGCACAATTTTAAAAAATATTACAACATTATATGCAAAACGGAATTATCATTTTAGACTTCGGTTCACAGTACAACCAATTGATTGGAAGAAGAATCCGTGAAATGGAAGTCTATTCGGAAATAGTACCATTCAACACTCCATTATCAGAAATTCTTGAAAAAAAACCAAGAGGAATCATCCTTTCCGGAGGACCAAGTTCTGTAAATGCAGAAAACGCACACCTTGTAGAAAAAGAACTGTATGAACAAGGAATTCCGGTTTTAGGAATCTGCTACGGAATGCAGTTGACTGCACACCTTTTGGGCGGAAAAGTAGCAAAAGGCGAAAAAGGCGAATATGGAAAAGCACACCTGGAAATCGTTAAAGAAAACGAATTGCTGAAAGGCGTTTATCAGAATTCAATCGTTTGGATGAGTCATTTCGATGAGGTTGCAGAATTGCCGGAAGGTTTCGAACTCAATGCAAAATCCGGCGTTATCGCCTCGATTTCCAATCCTGAGAAAAAGATTTATGCTGTACAATTTCATCCGGAAGTTTCGCATTCAGAAGAAGGTGGAAAAATGTTGGAAAATTTCGTATTCGAAATTTGTAAAGCCGATAAAAATTGGTTATTGACCAATTATATTGAAAAAACCGTTGCGGAAATCAAAGAAAAAGTAGGAACTCAAAAAGTAATTCTTGGACTTTCAGGAGGTGTAGATTCATCTGTCGCCGCAGTTCTGATCCATAAAGCAATCGGTGACCAACTGAACTGTATTTTTGTTGATACTGGACTTTTGAGAAAAGACGAAGGCAAAAAAGTAATGGAAAATTACGGGAAGCATTTCCATATGAATATCAAATTGGTAGAAGCTTCCGAGAGATTTCTTTCCAAATTGGCAGGCGTTGGTGACCCCGAAGAAAAAAGAAAAATCATCGGCAACGAATTTGTTTACGTTTTCGATGAAGAATCAAAAAAAATAGAAGGTGCAAAATTCCTCGCGCAAGGAACAATCTATCCAGATGTTATAGAATCTCAGTCTGTGAAAGGACCTTCAGCGGTAATCAAATCACATCATAACGTTGGTGGACTTCCGGAAGAAATGGAATTCGAATTGCTAGAACCATTGAGAGAATTGTTCAAAGATGAGGTGAGAAAAGTAGGAGAGGAATTGGGGATTCCGCACGAGTTGGTTTACAGGCATCCTTTCCCAGGGCCAGGTTTAGGAATCCGAGTTTTGGGAGAAGTGGACGCAGAAAAAGTAAGAATCCTGCAAGAAGCAGACGATATTTTCATCGAAGAATTATATAAAAACGATTTGTACGAGAAAGTTTCTCAAGCATTTGTAGTTCTTCTTCCGGTGAAATCTGTTGGTGTAATGGGCGACGAAAGAACTTATGAATACACAGCAGTGGTTCGTTCTGCCAATACGATTGACTTTATGACTGCAACCTGGAGCAGATTACCATACGAGTTTTTAGACACCGTTTCCAGCAGAATTATCAACGAAGTGAGAGGAATCAACAGAGTAGCTTATGACATTAGCTCAAAACCACCTGCGACGATTGAGTGGGAATAAGAATCATTAATAAATTATAAAAGATAAATCCAGCAATTGTTTGTTGGATTTTCTTTTGTGAATTAATTTGCCAAAAACAAATCCTCATATTTTTCCCCAAATCTTTTTCTCAATCGTTGCTTGGATTTTTTAACAGCTTCAATAGTAATTCCCAGTAATGATGAGATTTCCTGATTGGATAATCCCAGTTTCATTAATGTAATAATTCTAAGATTCGATTCTGTAAGATCCGGAAAGTCCCTTATCAAAGCCTTAAAATAATCTGGATATTCATATTGAAAAGCATTTTTGAAATTCATCCAGTTTTCGTCCGTCATCAGGTGAGAATCCAACAATTTTTGCAGCTGTTGCTTTTCCTTTTCAATAGAAGAAGAGGAGGAATTTCTGATCTTGGAAAGTTCCTTATTCAGCAATTCGATTTGCTCATTTTTTTCTGAAAGGTAAGTACTGTAGGAAGATAAAGTTTTGTTGGTTTCGGAGAGTTTTTGTTCAGATTTTATTTTTTCTAATTCTAATTTCAGAACCGTTTTGTCATATTGATCTTTTCTTGTTTTGAGTTGTTTGCGATTGAAAATAATCAATAAAATAATGATGAAAGATAACAGTGTAGACACTACAACAATTGCTTTGTTCTTTAGTTGTTCCTTCTCAAACTGGGCATTTGCAAGACTTAGTTTGCTGGCATATCTTTCTTTTTGAGCAAGAATATTACTGCGTTCAAGATTCTTTTCGCTGTCAGAATTGATCAGTTCCGCATCCAGAATATTGAGTTTTCTTAATGAAACCAATTCCTGATGCGTGTCGTTTTCTTTTTGGGCAATCTTCAAATTAAGCTGTTCAATATCAAAGACATCTTTTTTGAGATGAACTTTGGATTCTGCAAATTTTTCCGCTTCTGCCAATACTTTTTTGGCTTCAGTAATTTGATTTTTAGCGATGAGAATTTTGCTTAATAATATTCGGGCGTAATTGGTATTGTAATCACTGTGAAGTTTTTTAGAAATTACAAGATCCTGATTCAACAATTGAATAGCTTTATCAAGATTTCCGTTTTTAAATTCCAATAAACCCAAATTTCCCAAAACTTTTGCATATCGGATTTGGTCGTTGATTTTTTTTGAAAGTGTTCCTGCCTTTGAGAGATAATTTTTAGCGCTGTCAAATTGATCTAATTCCAGATAATAAAATCCAATATTATCCTGAATGGAAGCTAATTCTTTTGAATCAGGCTCTGCAAATTGTTCTGCTTTTTTTAGATAATCGATTGCCTCACTGGTGTCACCAATCGTTCCCATAAAAAAACCAATCTTTTTAAAACAATCACTGGGCAGAATAATGTCATTTGCATCGGTTTGCCTGATTTTGTTATCCGCATCCAAATAGACCTGAAGTGCTTCCGAAGTTTTTTTATAATCGTAAAGATAAAAGGCGTAATTACATAAAACCCAAATTTCCAACCCGTGATTTTCCTTAGCCTTTGCCAATTCCAGAGCTTTGGAAAAATACTGATTACTTTTAGGATTCAAGCCTTCACTTGCCGAGGCAAAACCGCTTGCGAGAAGATTGTAATAAATGATTTTTAGATCTCTATCCGAAGATTTTAAAAGTGGGGCGAGAAATGTTTTAAGTGCAATTGTATCCTTCCCAAAATTTTTGTTTTGAAGAATAACAGATTCCATTTTTTTCTTTGAATCTTGATTTCTATTGATGACAATCTGCTGCGAAAAAAGATTCTCGGAGAAGAAAAATAGAATTATAAAAATGTAAATCTGCTTCAAATAATGGTTTATGTCTATGCAAATTACAAAAAACCTAGATTTTATAGGCTAAATCCAATATTGCTTTTTATTAAATTCAAAAAACTAAAAATGTAACAGTTTGATAGATAGTTTGTTTAAATTGTAAAATCATTTGTCCACCCGATGTCCATCCCATTTTTTTGCTTTATTTTCTTTAAATTCTAATTTTGATTAGCGTAATAACCATAAGGGCTTTCATTTCATCTCAAAAAAAGAAAATGAATTTCTAAAAGCCAAAAGACCTATTCATTTCTCGAATAGGTCTTTATTTTAAATATCAATCAAAATTAATAATTATCGTTTCCTCACATTCTCCAAGATATCAGGAAAATAAGTGTCAGAAAGATGTTCGAACTCGTCACCTCGCATAAACATAGAAGCGTCCACCTGGTCGTAAGACTCTCTTCCTGCGGCAGCAATCAGCTCGTTGCAAGTATGCAAAGTGTTTTTATGAAACTGATAAACCCGTTCTGTTTTATCATTGGTGTCGAGTCCTTTAATTAACATTTTGTCTTGCGTTGCAACGCCGGTTGGGCAAGTATTCGTATTGCATCTCAACGCCTGGATACAGCCGAGAGAAAACATAAAACCTCGGGCATTATTACAAAGGTCGGCACCCATTGCAACAGCTCTTAGAATATCCAAGGAAGTCAAAACTTTTCCGCTGGCAATGATTCTTAATTTATCTCTTAATTCATAATTAATCAAAGTCTTATTCACAAAAATCAATGCAGGTTCCAATGGCATCCCAACACCGTCTGAGAACTCTGGTGGCGCAGCGCCCGTTCCGCCTTCTGCACCATCTATGGTGATGAAATCTGGATAGATATTCAGGATATTCATCTGTTCGCAGATGTCTTCAAACTCTTTGGTGTCGCCGATACAAAGCTTGAACCCAACTGGTTTTCCACCAGAAAGCTCACGCAATTGCTGCACAAATCTCAACAAACCTTCCGCGTCAGAAAAAGCACTATGTGATGGTGGCGAAAGAATCGTAACGCCAGGTGGAACGTGTCGGATTTTGGCAATCTCCGGCGTATTTTTTACAGCCGGTAAAACACCGCCGTGACCTGGTTTTGCACCTTGAGACAATTTGATTTCAATCATTTTCACATTATCCAGATTCGAGTATTTTGTAAACAATTCGGCATCGAATTTTCCTTCTTCATTTCTGCAACCAAAATATCCGGTTCCAATCTGCCAACAAAGGTCGCCGCCTTCCAAATGATGCGGAGAAATACCACCTTCGCCCGTGTTGTGATAGAAATTTCCTTTTTTCGCACCTCGGTTCAAAGCCATTTGCGCTCGGTCACTCAACGCACCAAAACTCATTGCAGAAATGTTAAAAAGTGACGCGTTATAAGGCTGTTTACAATCTTTGCCTCCAATGGTTACTCTCGGCAGTTCTTCTTTTGGATGTTTGGCGTAGATAGAATGTTTGATACCTTCATATTTTCTATGGTTGATTTCTAGCTGAGTCCCGAAAGGCACAGTATCACTTAGGTTTTTTGACCTTCTGTAAACTGCTGACCTTTGATGTCTTGGAAATGGTTTCCCATCGGTCTCTCTCTCAATAAAATATTGCTGAATCTCTGGAGAAATTTCCTCAAAAATATATCGGAAATAACCGAGAACAGGGAAGTTTCTGAGAATCGCATGTTTGGTCTGATACGTATTGTAGATCCCTAAAATATAAAGGAAAGTCAGAAAAATCGGAATCCAGTAATGCGCCTTTATCAGCAAAGCAGTGGTCCAAGTTACGATTAATACAACGATTCCCCAAAGAATGAATTTATTTCTCATAATAGATTTTTGAGTTTATAATTGTTTAATATAAAACCATTTCAAAGATAGATTTGAAATGGCTTTAAAACTAATATCTTAATTTAAAAATAGTTATTTTTCTATAACTATTGATGTATAATAGGAATATAATTCCCAACCTAAGTTTTCATAAAGCAGTTTACCTTCACTTGTCGCAACTAAAAAATTTGTATAAATCTTTTTTGATAATGCGATACTTTCTAATTCTTTCATCAAAAAAGTTGCAAGACCTTTACGTTTGTGCTTATTCTCCGTAAAGATGCGGTCGTAAACAGCAATGTCTTCTACAATAATCACTCTTCCTTCAGCACAAAGTTCATTATTCTGAGTCAGAATCCTAATGACAGCTGTTGAATTATAATTTTCAATTTCAAATTTATAAGCTGGATTTAACTCAGTCTTTAGAATTTTCATTGGAGTTGTACAGTGCATCATAAAACCTTGTGGCTGAACTTTCCATCTGTCTGGAACTTTATTCTGAATTTTTTCCGGAAGACCACAAAACTTTAAATAAATCCAAGGCTCAGTAATCTCTTTTGAAAGTTGAATAATATCTTCATTGATTTCCGGAAAAACATAACGGGATTTTTGTTTTTCAAAACCAACATCTACCTTGAATCCTGACTTATATTTCACTAGTAGTGGAAGTTCTCTTGATAAGCACCAAGCGGTCAGCCATTTTTCAATGATGTCTTTCGATACAGAATTTTTCATTAAAAAATCAATCCTGAAAAAAAATTACTTATTACTGTATACAACGTAATAGTTTTTATCAAACTCAACTGGTTTGTCAGATTTCAAAGTAGTTGTCTGATTCTGTTCCGTTGGTTTCAATTCCTGTCCATCTGCTAGTCTGATTGGAAGTTTCAAATTCGGAACCACATTTGTCCATTTGTAAGTCAGTTGATTGCCATTCTGCTTATATTCCAAAGTCGGGATTTTTACCGTTCTCAGATATTGGTCAAAAATCGATTGCAAATCAATTCCGGATTTTTGGATAAAATAATCTTCAACCTGTTTTGTAGTTACCGTTTGATGATAGAAATCTTTGTTCAGACCTCTCAGGATTTGACGAAATTTCTCATCATTATTAATAACCTGACGAATCGTATGAATCATATTGGCGCCTTTTGGATACATATCGCCACTACCTTCATTTCGGATTCCGTATGTTCCGATGATTGGTTTGTCATTTTGGATATTTCCTCTTAATCCTTGCAGATATTTGTTGCCATCAGCTTTCCCAAAGAGATAATCTACATACAATGTTTCGGAATAGGTTGTGAAACTCTCGTGAATCCACATGTCAGCTTGGTCTTTTGCCGTAATGTTGTTCGCAAACCATTCGTGTCCGGTTTCGTGGATGATGATGTAATCCCATTTCAGACCAATTCCTGTTCCGGAAAGGTCTCTTCCAAGATAACCATTTTGATATTTGTTTCCGTAAGCAACGTTACTCTGATGTTCCATCCCAAGATGCGGAGATTCCACCAATTTATAAGAATCTTCATAAAAAGGATAAGGACCAAACCAATGCTCAAAAGCTTTCATCATTGGTTTTACTTGCTCAAATTGTTTTTTAGCTTTTTCAAGATTGTAATCCAAAACCCAATAATCCAATTCCAGTTTTCCTTTTTCACCGTCAAAAGTATCTTTGAAATTCACATATTTCCCAATCGATGGAATGATAGAATAATCATTAATCGGATTTTTCACTTCCCAAAGCCAGGATTTTTTATCGCCCAGATTTTCTTCTTTGATTAATCTTCCGTTGCCAACTCCAACCAAATCTTTTGGCGTAATGATTTTTAAAGTCACACCGTTATCAGGCTCGTCACTCCAGATATCTTTCACAGGAAGCCAAATACTTGCTCCAATTCCTTCGTCAGCAGCCGTCATCCACGGATTGCCGTTTTTGTCTTTCGTGAACATCCAACCGCCATCCCAAGGTGCGTGTTTTGCAATCACAGGATTTCCAGAATAATCAATATCAATCGTATATTTTTCTCCTTTCTTGAATTTCTTTTTGGCAGAGATAAAAATAAAATCGCCATCTACTTTTTTATCAACAATAGGGAAATTGGCTGTGATTTTGTCGGCTTTCATCGGACTTTGAAGGTCGATTTGAAAAACAGGATTCAAAACATCTTTCTCAATCGTTAAGCTGATTTTATTACTTCCTTTGATGCTTTTCGCTTCAAAATTTGGCTCCAGGACAATATCATATTTCTTGACATCCCAAAAGTTCCTGAACTCTGTATTAGAACCTTTTAGCGTGTCTGTTTTTGTAGGCTTTGCGTCCTCAAAAAACTGAGCTTGTGAAACTCCGGAGATTAATATGGAGAGAAGTAATAATTTTTTCATTTTTAATTTTTTTTAGAATTAGTTTCACTGATGAAATGAAACGTTACAAAATTAAATAAAAGTATTTTACAAAATTATTATTATGAGCTTAATCCCGCTATCCACTATATCTTTTTCTTTTTTTGGCAAAAAAAAAGAAAAAGGATGCCGCTACTATCGGGGCTATAGGATTTGTCAGTCAATCAACTCTTGTATTTCAATATGAAATAAAGAACCCTTTCAGAGTTTCAAACTCTGAAAGGGTTTCATAAATCGTATTGCGAATGTTTATTAATTCACATTCTCAACATAAAAATGCTTCGTCTCTTCGATAATTTCGTCAATTTGTTCAAGTGTTAAAGCCTGAAGAAACTTAGTCTTGAATTCTTTAAAATGTGGAATTCCTCGGAAATAATTGCTATAATGCTGTCTCATCTCCACAATTCCGGGACGTTCGCCTTTCCATTCCACAGACCAAAGTGCGTGGTTTTTTACTGCATCCAATCTTTCTGCAATGGTTGGTTCTGGTAAGATTTCTCCGGTCTCGAAAAAATGTTTGATTTCATTAAAAATCCAAGGATAACCAATCGCACCACGACCAATCATTATTCCATCGCAATTGTATTTATTTTTATATTCCAAGGCTTTTTCGGGAGAATCCACATCGCCATTTCCAAAAATTGGGATTTCGATATTCGGATTATTTTTAATTCTTGAGATATGTTCCCAATCTGCTTCACCTTTGTACATTTGAGCACGTGTTCTGGCGTGGATTGTTAATGCTTTGATACCAACATCCTGTAATCTTTCAGCGACTTCATCGATATTAATAGAATCATTATCCCAACCCAATCTGGTTTTTACAGTAACAGGTAAATGTGTAGAACTCACGACAGCTTTTGTTAATCTGACCATCAAATCGATGTCTTTCAAAACGCCTGCTCCGGCACCTTTACAAACCACTTTTTTCACAGGACAACCGAAATTGATATCCACCAAATCCGGCTCAACAGTCTCCACAATCCTTGCTGACATTGCCATTGCCTCCTCATCGCCACCAAAAATCTGGATTCCGACAGGTCTTTCGTAATCGAAAATGTCAAGCTTTTTACGACTCTTAATTGCATCACGAATCAACCCTTCCGAAGATATAAACTCCGAATACATCAAGTCTGCGCCGTGCATTTTGCACAATTTTCTGAAAGGTGGGTCACTTACATCTTCCATCGGCGCCAGCAAAAGTGGAAAATCCGGAAGTTCTATGTTGCCAATTTTTACCATTCTGCAAAGATAATAATTCCTGTTCGGACTAATTTAAAATCAGTCTTAATTCCTTATTTAATAAATTTGTGATATAATAATCAATATGAAAAGAGTATTTGTAGCAGCTGTATTAGCGGTAATATTTTCCTGTTCCAAGAATGATAATTCTGGTAACCAAAATGTAATTACTTCTGAGCCAGAACCAGCGCCAAAAGTTGTTACTGACCCAATCGCAGAGGGGAAATCTTTAATTGAAGGTTCAGATTGTTTAGGTTGTCACAAATTGGATGAAAAAATGATTGGTCCTTCTTACAAAGAAGTTGCAGAAAAATATGAGAATACACCGGAAAATGTAGAAATGCTGGCAGAGAAAATCCTCAAAGGAAGTTCTGGCGTTTGGGGCGATGTTCCGATGCCGGCTCACGGATTCAGTAAAGAAAATGCGAAATTTATGGCGCAATATATTTTGTCCTCGAAATAGAATTATATATTCTGAATATAAGAATTAAAGGCAGTTTTTTGACTGTCTTTTCCTGTTTATGTCTCTTTCGGAGAATTTGATTATCTTTTCAAAAACAAAATCTAATGAAGTCTATCTTATATTCTGCTTTATTTCTTTCCGCATCGTTATATGCTCAGGAACATCAATATGATTATACTTTTTTCACGAACAGTTTGATGAAAGATAATTTCTTTTATGGAAATATAAAGTCTTCCGGAAGCTCTTCTGTCAAAAATCAGAACAATAAATTATTGGTTGATAGAAATGAATTCCATTCTCCGGGAAATTCTATCTTGCTGGATTATAAAAATGCAAAAGACGGAAAATGGGAAGCATCTATAGAATATGAAGAAGTAAGAGGAAAGGATTTTTTCAACAAAGCTAATTTTCTAAGTTTTTGGATTAAATCAGAAAAAAACGGTTCTAATATTCTACCAACGGTAAAACTTCAAAAAACAGACGGAAGCGTTTCAAAATCAATTACACTTAAGTTGACGAAAAAGAATCAATGGGAAAATATTCTAATCGATATTTCAAACCTTGATATTTCTGTTATAAATAACCCAAGATTAGTAAAAGCCGTCATTTTCTCTCAACCCGAAAATTCTGAATCAAATAATAAAATTTGGCTTGATGATATTGCTTTTATCGATTCAAAAGAAAAGAAAATCATTTCTGAAACGCCTAAGATTTCAACAGCAAAAGGTTATATGAAACACGTTGACCTGAAATGGAATCCAATTACAGATAACTTTATCAGATACGTCAAAATCTACCACTCAGAAAATGGTAAAGATTTCAAACCAGTTGGAATCCAAGATGCTTATATTGATAGATTTGCAGATTTCACCAATGAAACCGGAAAGAAATATTCTTATAAAATAAGTTTCCTAGACAAGCTTTTCAATGAATCCAAATTATCAGAAATTATTTCTACCGAAACCAAAAATATGTCGGATGAGGAATTGATGACGATGGTTCAGGAAGCTTCTTTCAATTATTATTGGGATGGCGCAGAAACGGAAAGTGGTTTGTCAAAAGAAAATACCAACGGAAGACAGAATATGATTGCAACAGGCGCTTCAGGTTTCGGAATTATGGCTTTGATTGCAGGAACAGAAAGAGGTTTTATCTCAAGAAAAGAATCCGTGGAAAGATTTACTAAAATAGTGAACTTCATCGAGAAAGCAGATAAATATCACGGCGCGGTTGCTCATTTCATCGATGGAACAACAGGAAAAACCGAACCGTTTTTTGGAAAAAAAGACAACGGAGCAGATTTGGTTGAAACATCGTTTTTTGTTCAAGGATTGTTAGCAGCACATCAGTATTTTAATAAGGACAATGCCGAAGAAAAAAATATCAGACAAAAAATCGACAAATTCTGGAAAGGCATCGAGTGGGATTGGTTTAAACAAACGCCAGATAGCAAATATCTCTATTGGCATTGGTCGCCCGACCAAGGCTGGGTCATCAATCATAATCTGATTGGCTGGAACGAAACAATGGTCACTTATCTGATGGCAATCGCTTCTCCAACGCATTCTGTGCCGGCAAGTCTTTATTATTCCGGCTGGGCAAGTCAGGACAAAATTGCGCAGGATTACAGAAAAGATTGGGGAAATTCCAACGAAGGTGCGATGTACACCAACGGAAATACCTATTACGGAATCAAGCTGGATGTCGGAGTCAACAAAGGCGGCCCGTTGTTTTTCGCACATTATTCATTTATGGGCTACGACCCGCACGGTTTGACGGACAGATATACCAACTATTTCAAAAACAATCAGAATATTGCCAAAATTAATTATCTATATTGCGTCGAAAATCCGAAAAAACAAAAAGGTTACGGCAAAGATGGTTGGGGTCTAACGGCTTCCGACGGACCAAATGGCTACAATCCGGATGAACCTGTAGAAAGAGAAGATACAGGAAAACTAACACCAACTGGAGCAATCGCATCTTTTCCGTACACACCAACCGAATCTATGGCAGTTTTGAAGAATTTTTATCTAAATTACGGCGATTTCCTTTGGGGTGAATATGGTTTCCGCGATTCATTTGATTTGAATAACAATTGGTGTTCGCCGATTTTTATGGGACTAAATCAAGCGCCAATGACCGTAATGATAGAAAATCACAGAACCGGTTTGATTTGGAATCTTTTTATGAGCCATCCAGATGTGAAAACTGGAATCCAAAAATTAGAGAAAGAAAAATAATGACCGAAAAATCCAGCCTTCATCCCAGAAATATCCACCGCAATTCCTACGACTTCGAAGAATTGATTACCTCAGTTCCCGAACTCAAACATTACGTTTTCAAAAATGATTATGATACTTTGACGATTAATTTCAGTCTTCCACAAGCCGTGAAATTGCTCAACAAAGCATTGCTTTTGAAATATTATAATGTCAAAGATTGGGGCATTCCGGAAGGTAATCTTTGTCCGCCAATTCCTGGTCGTGCGGATTACGTTCATTATTTAGCGGATTTGTTAGCGGAAGAAAATGGCGAGATTCCAACTGGAAATTCAGTGAAAGGTTTAGATATTGGAACGGGCGCCAATCTCGTTTATCCCTTGATTGCTAATAGTTCATATGGTTGGAAAATCTTGGGAACAGATATTAATAAAGATTCTCTGGGAAACGCGCAGAAGATTTTAGACAGTAATCCGGATTTGTCAGAAAATATTCATTTGAAATTCCAACCGGATTCTGATTTCATCTTCAAAAATATAATATCGCCAGAGGATAAATTTACATTCTCGATGTGCAATCCGCCTTTCCACGAATCCGCAGAAGATGCATTGCAAGGCAATCGCAGAAAAACCAAGAATCTAAGAAACAACAAAGTTCAAAAACCAATTCTCAACTTCGGCGGAAACCAATCCGAGCTTTGGTGCGAAGGTGGCGAGGAAGCTTTCATCAAAAAAATGATAAACGAAAGTGTCCAGTTTAAGTCACAGATTTTGTGGTTCACCACTTTAGTTTCCAAAAAAGACAATCTCCACCAGCTCACGACATTGTTGAAAAACCTGAATGTCCCAGAATTCAAAACCATCGATATGGCGCAAGGTCAGAAAATCAGCCGGATTTTGGCGTGGACATTTGTTCCGAAAGAAAGTATGAAAACGTGGTTTTAGATTAAATATTTTTTTTAAATGGATAGAATAGAAAGAGGCGACGAACCCATAATTTACTCATTAAGTGATGACGATAAAGAAATGAATTTGGCGATTGAATTATCGAATGAGAGTTTAGATGAATTTGATGAAGCTTTAAAATTTTCAGAGAATGAAAATTTTGCTTTAAAAATTCGTTATGATTTAAATAATAAATCTGAACATATTTGGGCAGTTGATATTGAAAAAAATGGAAATGATTATTTTGGAATTATTGACAATCTACCGAATTCAGAAACCAGTATAAAATTGAATGACAAAGTTAAAATCGAAAAAGATAAAATCTCCGACTGGATGTTTTCTAAAAATGGAAAACTATTTGGAGGTTTTACTATCAAAGTTCTACGCAATCGAATGTCAGAATTAGAAAAAAAGAACTTTGATAAAGAATTTATTCTTTCAATCGATTGATATTTCAATTCTTAGCTGAGAAAAGCGCCTTTGCGAACCTCAAAATATTTTCAATAATTTCAAAAAAACTTAGCGCTCTTTACGTTCAAATTCACAGCAGAAAAATTTAACTTCCATAAACATTTTAAAATCACTATTTTTGCAATTCCAAAAAATTGAATTAAAATGTCATTATCAGAACAGGAAATTATCCGTCGCGAAAAACTACAGAAATTGACCGATTTGGGAATCGATGCGTTCCCAGCCGCTGAATACAAAATCACAGATTCCACAAAATCTATAAAACAGGATTTCGAAGAAGGGAAGAAGGTGGTGATTGCCGGACGTTTGATGTCCAGGAGAATCCAGGGGAAGGCAAGTTTTGCGGAATTGCAGGATTCTGAAGGTAGGATTCAGGTTTATTTTAACCGTGATGAGATTTGTACTGGTGAAGACAAAACTTTATACAACGAGGTTTACAAGTATCTTTTAGATATCGGTGATATCATCGGAATCGAGGGTGAGTTGTTCAAAACCCAGGTTGGAGAGATGACAGTAATGGTGAAAAATTTCACTTTGCTTACAAAATCTCTTCGTCCGCTTCCACTTCCAAAAGTAGATGCAGAAGGTAATGTTTTTGATGGTTTCACAGATGCAGAATTGCGTTACAGACAACGTTATGCAGATTTGGTCGTGAATCCTCACGTGAAAGAAATTTTCGTAAAAAGAACAAAATTGTTCAATGCGATGAGAACGTTCTTCAACGATGCCGGATATTTTGAAGTTGAGACGCCGATTTTGCAATCAATTCCTGGTGGAGCAGCAGCGAGACCATTTATTACGCATCACAACGCTTTGGATATTCCTCTATATCTTAGAATTGCAAACGAATTATATCTGAAAAGATTGATTGTTGGTGGATTTGACGGCGTTTATGAATTCTCGAAAAACTTCAGAAACGAAGGAATGGACAGAACACACAATCCGGAATTTACGGCAATGGAAATCTATGTGGCTTACAAAGATTACAACTGGATGATGGATTTTACAGAGAAATTGTTGGAATTCTGTGCGACTTCGGTTAACGGAACTTCGGAGTCTGTTTTCGGAGAACATACGATCAACTGGAAAGCGCCTTATCCAAGAGTTTCTATGACAGAAGCGATTTTGAAATATACAGGATTTGACATCACTGGAAAATCTGAGCAGGAGTTATTCGATTTCGCAAAATCTATCGGAATAGAGGTGAACGAAACAATGGGCAAAGGGAAATTGATTGATGAGATTTTTGGAGAAAAGTGCGAAGGGAACTTCATTCAGCCAACTTTCATTACAGATTATCCTGTTGAGATGTCGCCTTTGACCAAAAAACACAGAAGCCAGGAAGGTTTGACAGAGCGTTTCGAATTGATGGTTTGTGGAAAAGAAATTGCGAATGCTTATTCGGAATTAAATGACCCGATTGACCAAAGACAACGTTTTGAACATCAATTGTTATTATCGGAAAAAGGAGACGATGAAGCTACAGGCTTTATCGATGAAGATTTCCTTAGAGCTTTGGAATACGGAATGCCTCCAACTTCTGGTTTAGGCGTAGGAATGGACAGATTGATAATGTTCTTGACCAATAATCCATCAATCCAGGAAGTTCTTTTCTTCCCTCAAATGAGACCAGAAAAGAAAACTCCAACCGTTGAATTAGGAGAAGATGAAAAAGTAATCCTTGAGATTCTTAATTCTCAAGAAGATGCGCTGGAATTGAATGAAGTAAAAACCCGTTCTCAGCTTTCCGGAAAAAAATGGGACAAAGCTTCTAAAACTTTAACTAAAAATAATTTGGTGAAGGTTGAGAAAATTGATGAGGTTTTATTAATGAAGTTGATTTAATGTTTTCTTTAAATTGTTATTGAAAATTATTTATAATAAAATTTAATTTATTAATTGTTTAAGTAATTTTAATTATTGTTATTTAATTGTTAAAGTTTGATTTTGTTTTTAAATTTTAAAATTCAATTAGTTAAAATTGCTTTAAGTAAATAGTTGTATAGAAAAATTAATATAATTTAGTTTTAAATTATATTTTAAAATATTACACCCCTAAAAATTTTAGGGGTATTTTTATTTTATGTATTGAATTTTAAATTAATGTTCATTTTTTTTAAACTGGATTTAATTCTGAACTTTTCCAAGCCTTTATCGAAATGTTTATTTTAATTAATATTCTGATTACTAATGTTTTAATTATTTTTAATATTAATTTAATTTTAACGAATATTTGTTTAATATTAAATTAATGTAAATTATCGATAAATAAAAGATGTTTTATTTGTTTTCTGTCTTATTTGTAGTTTTTATAATTGCTGATTCGGTAATTTAAAATCATTTTTGACTCTTTTTTCATTAAGTTTGTTAGTATACAAAATTGATGTAGATGAAAAGAGCAAGGAGAACTTCCCAAAAATCCATTTCCAAAAATCAAGGACTTTATTTACCAGAAACAGAATTCGACTCCTGCGGAGTTGGTTTTGTGGCTAATATAAAAGGACTCAAAAGTTTCAAAATTGTCAGTGATGCTATTACGATGCTCGAAAATATGGAGCATCGTGGTGCTACAGGTTATGAGAGTAATACAGGTGACGGCGCAGGAATTCAAATCCAACTACCACACGAATTGCTTTTCGATGAAGCCTTAAAGTACGGAATTGATATTGCCGAACCTGGACAATATGGTGTTGGGATGCTTTTCTTTCCTCAGAATAATTTCATCAGGCAAGAATGTAAAGAGATTATTGAGCAATCGGCGGAAAAGTTAGGACTCAAAATTTTGGGTTATCGTCCTGTTCCTGTTAGCAATATAGATTTAGGAGATTTGGCAAAAAGCGTAGAACCTGTGATGGAAATGCTTTTTGTGGAACGCCCATTTGATATTGAAACTGATAAAGATTTTGAAAGAAGATTATTCGTTTTCAAAAATTATATTTCGCATCAGATTACAAGCGTTACCAGTAATGACCCGATAGGTTTTTATGTTGCTTCTTTTTCCTGTAAAAAACTGATTTACAAAGGTCAGTTGCGTTCGGTTCAGATTCGTAATTATTTCAAAGATTTATCAGACCCGAGGTTGCGTTCGGCTTTCGGAATGGTGCATTCACGTTTTGCAACCAATACGAATCCAACGTGGAGTTTGGCGCAACCATTCCGCTTCTTGGCTCATAATGGCGAAATCAACACGATTGGAGGGAATCTGAATTGGTTGAAATCTTCAGAAAAAACATTCGAAAGTTCCAATTTCACCGCTCAGGAAATGGATATGATTTTGCCAATCACAAAACCAGGACAATCCGATTCTTCCTACCTTGATAATATGGTAGAATTGCTTTATCATTCGGGTCGTTCGCTTCCGCATACAATGATGATGTTGATTCCCGAGGCTTGGGATGGTCACAAGCAAATGGAAGATTACAAGAAGGATTTTTACGAATTTCACGCTTGTATGATGGAGCCTTGGGATGGTCCTGCTTCTATTTCTTTTACAGATGGCGAAATGATTGGGGCGACTTTGGATAGAAACGGGCTTCGTCCTTCACGATATTGTGTTACTTCTGATGACCGTGTGATTATGGCTTCGGAATCGGGTGCTTTGCCGGTAGATCCGCAAAAAGTCATAAAAAGAGGTCGCCTTCAACCTGGAAAAATGTTCTTGGTTGATATGAAGAAAGGCGAAATCATAAGTGATGAAGCGCTGAAAAAAGAGATTTGTACTTCTCGGCCGTATAGAGATTGGTTGGATAAAATGAAGATTAATATCAATGAATTGCCAAGTCCGAAAATCCGTTTTAACAAATTACAGTCCGAAGATATTTTCAAATATCAAAAAGCTTTCGGGTATTCCAGAGAGGATTTGGATGTCGTTATCAAAGAAATGGCGGAGCAGGGAAAAGAACCAATTGGTTCTATGGGTTTTGATGCACCTTTGGCTGTTCTGAGTGAAAAACCGCAACATCTCAGTTCTTATTTCAAACAATTATTTGCTCAGGTGACAAATCCACCTATCGACCCGATTCGGGAAAAGTTGGTGATGTCTTTGACTACAATTCTTGGCGGAAGCGGTAATCTTTTGGAAGAAGATAAAAACTTCGCCCATTCTATAAAATTAGATGACCCGATTCTGAATAATGAACAATTGGAAAAGTTGAGAAGTGTAGATACGGGGAAATTTCAATCGAAAACCATTTATACTTATTTTAAGACGGATGAGAAGGAAGGAACTTTGAGAAAGGCAATTGATAGGATTTGTCGTTATGCGATAGATGCTGTGGATGACGGGTTTGAGGTTATTGTGCTTTCCGACCGTTCTTTGGATTCTGGTCATGCGGCAATTCCTTCTCTTTTGGCGTGTTCTGCGGTTCATCATCATTTGATAAGAAAAGGTGTTCGTCGAAAAATTGGAATTGTGATGGAGGTTGGCGATGTTTGGGAAGTTCATCATTTTGCGGCTTTGCTGGGTTTTGGAGCTACGGCTATCAATCCTTATTTGGCTTTGGCGAGTATCCGCGAAATGTTCCATAAAAATGAATTCGGAAGTGAAATAGAATTAGAAAAATTAAAAAATAATTATAGAAAAGCAATTGGAGATGGACTTTTGAAGATATTTTCAAAGATGGGAATTTCTACATTGCAGTCTTATCACGGCGCTCAGATTTTTGAGATTATTGGTCTTAATAAAGCGGTTGTTAATACGTGTTTCACCGGAGCGATTTCAAGAATCGATGGAATTGGGTTTGATGAAATTGCAAAAGAAGCTTTGATAAAACATTTCAATGCGTTTGGTCGGAAATTGCCTCAACAAATCCTGGAGCCAGGCGGCATTTATCAATGGAAACCAGAGAACGAATATCATCAGTTCAATCCGCAATCTGTCCATCTTTTGCAACAGGCAACTTGGAATGATCGTTATGATATATTCAAGAAATATTCAAGAACGGTCAATCAACTTTCAGAGAAAGCTTCACTTTTACGCGGTTTGATGGATTTTAAAAACGACAGACAATCGGTTTCTATTGATGAAGTTGAGCCGGTAGAGAATATTTTAAAACGTTTTGCAACGGGCGCGATGTCTTTTGGTTCGATTTCTTATGAAGCGCATTCTACATTAGCAATTGCGATGAATCGGATTGGTGCAAAAAGCAATACGGGCGAAGGAGGAGAAGATGAGAAACGTTATGTTTTGGATGAAAATGGAAATAATTTGCGCTCGGCAATTAAGCAAGTGGCATCGGGAAGATTCGGTGTTACAGCGAGATATTTGGCGGAAGCAGAAGAGCTCCAAATCAAAATGGCACAAGGTGCAAAACCGGGCGAAGGTGGGCAATTGCCAGGTTTCAAAGTGGATGAATGGATTGGAAAAACCCGACATTCTACACCGGGCGTTGGTTTGATTTCGCCACCACCGCATCACGATATTTATTCGATTGAGGATTTGGCACAATTGATATTTGATTTGAAAAATGCCAATCGCCACGCCAGGATTTCGGTTAAATTAGTATCAAAAGCAGGTGTCGGAACGATTGCTTCCGGCGTTGCAAAAGCAAAAGCTGATCATATTCTGATCTCAGGTTACGACGGTGGAACCGGAGCTTCGCCTTTAAGTTCTACAAGGCATACAGGTTTACCGTGGGAATTGGGATTGGCGGAAACTCAGCAAACATTGATCAAAAATAAACTGCGTCATCGTGTGACTTTGCAAGTTGATGGTCAGGTGAAAACAGGTCGTGATATCGTCATAGCAACTATGCTTGGGGCAGAAGAATGGGGGATTTCGACTTCTGCGTTGATTGTTGAAGGTTGTATTTTGATGCGAAAATGTCACCTTAATACTTGTCCGGTTGGTATTGCTACTCAAAATGAAGAACTGAGGAAAAAATTCAAAGGAAAACCTGAGCATTTGGTTAGTTATTTCACTTTTTTGGCAATGGAAGTTAGGGAAATTATGGCGAGTTTAGGCTTTAAAACGATTGATGAAATGGTTGGGCAATCCCAATGTTTGACTACGAAAAAAGATGTTTCATTCTGGAAACACAAACAAATAGATTTGAGTCCAATTTTCTTTAAGTCCGAAACTGATTTGCCTATTATTAAAAGTGAAGACCAAGACCACGGGATTTCCGATTCTTTGTCTTGGAAAATGTTGGAGGCTTCACAAAATGCTATTAATGAAAATCAAACGGTTGAAGCTGAATTTAATATCAAAAATACTGATAGAACAATCGGAACAATCCTCTCTCACGAAGTTACCAAAAAATATGGCTCGGAAGGAATGTTTGACAATTCTCTGAAATTTAATTTTAAAGGAACGGCGGGGCAAAGTTTCGGAGCGTTTTGCAATAAAGGAATCACGATGATTCTTGAAGGCGATGCTAATGATTATTTTGGTAAAGGTCTTTCCGGAGCTAATTTGGTGGTTTTTCCGAATAAAGAATCAGTTATCAAGGCGCATCAAAATAGCATCATCGGAAATGTGGCTTTGTATGGTGCGACTTCTGGGAAGATTTTTGTGTGCGGAATGGCGGGTGAACGTTTTGCAGTTCGTAATTCTGGTGCAATGGCGGTTGTAGAAGGCGTTGGTGATCACGGTTGCGAATATATGACAGGAGGAACAGTTTTGATTCTTGGCGGAGTCGGAAGAAACTTTGGAGCTGGAATGAGTGGCGGAATCGCTTATGTTTGGGATGTGGAAAGGTCTTTGGAGACTAATTTTAATCCTGATATGGCAGATTTGGAAGAGATTACAGAAAAAGATAAATCAATCATCAAAGATTTGATTAATGAACATTTGGAAATGACGAAAAGCGAATTGGCATCGTATCTTCTAAGTGATTTTGAAAATAATTTGAAACATATCATCAAAGTTTATCCGAGAGATTATAAAATGGCGATGGAAAATAAAATAAATGAGTTGAAGTAATGGGAAAAACAGATGGATTTTTATTGTACAATAGAGAGTTGCCAAAGAAATTTCCTGTAGAGGAAAGGATTCGTAACTATGAAGAATTTTATGTGCCGATTGCGGAAGATTACCTTCATAAGCAGTCGTCGCGGTGTATGGATTGTGGTGTTCCGTTTTGCCAAAGTGGTTGTCCGCTTGGGAATATGATTCCGGAATTCAATGAAGCGGTTTATAAAGAACAGTGGGAAAAGGCCTATGAATTATTGATTTCAACCAACAATTTCCCTGAATTTACAGGTCGGATTTGTCCTGCGCCGTGCGAAAGTGCTTGTGTTTTGGGAATTAATAATTTGCCTGTCGCAATCGAAGAAGTGGAGAAAAATATTATCGAAATAGCTTTCGAAAAGGGTTTTGCAAAACCAATTATTCCTCAAACCCGAACTGGAAAAAAAGTTGCCGTTGTCGGTTCCGGGCCTGCTGGTTTGGCTTCGGCCTATCAGCTGAATCAAATGGGACATTCGGTTGTAGTTTTTGAACGTGATCCAGAAATTGGTGGTTTGTTGCGTTTCGGAATTCCGGATTTCAAATTGGATAAAAAAATCATCGAACGCCGTGTGGAATGGATGAAACAAGAAGGAATTGAATTCAAAACTAATGTCAATGTTGGAGTTAATTATTCTGTGGAAGATTTGGATAGGAATTTTGATGCGGTTGTTTTGGCTTTGGGAAGTACAGTTCCGCGAGATTTGATAATTCCAAATAGGGATGCAAAAGGTGTTCATTTTGCAATGGATTTTCTTTCTCAGAGTAATAAAAAAGTGAGTGGAATTCCATTCAGTGAAAAAGATATTAATGCTAAAAGGAAAAAAGTGGTTGTGATTGGTGGAGGTGATACGGGTGCAGATTGTATCGGAACTTCTAACCGACAAGGCGCAGAAATTATTTATCAAATTTATTACAAGCCAATTCAACCGACAGAACGCGACGAAACAATGCCTTGGCCGACAATGCCGATGACTTTGCATATCACATCTTCTCACGAGGAAGGTTGTGAACGAAAATGGTCTGTCAATTCCAAAGAATTTGTAAAAGATGAAAACGGAAATCTTATTGGCCTTCGTCTTGTGGAAGCTGAATGGACAAAAGATGCAGATGGGCAATGGAATCTCTATACAGAAAAACCTAATTCAGAATTTGTTATCGATTGTGATTTGGCTTTCATTGCGTTAGGTTATACGCACGTGGAGCACAAAGGTTTGGTAGAAGATTTGGACATCACCCTCGACCCAAAAGGAAATCTTATCGGGAATGATAAAGAATTCAAAACGAACAAAGCAAAATATTTTTCTTGCGGTGATGCCAGAAAAGGGCAGAGTCTTGTCGTTTGGGCTATTGCGGAAGGGCGGAAGTGTGCAAATAAAGTGGATGAGTTTTTGAGTGTTGACAAATAGAATGTTATTCTAAATTTTTTAAATAAAAAAAGCGAGTTCATGTTTGAACTCGCTTATGTTTTACAGAAAGTTTAATTACTTAGCTGTTGAAGCGTTGGTAATATCGTGAGTCAATTTTGTGTAATAATCTGTCCAAAGTTTTTGGTCTTCGGCAGTCATTTTGGCCATTGCTGTTTGTGATTTAGTAGCCCATTCCTGTGCTTTTGCAGAAAGTTCTTGGATTTTCTTTGCATCTTGAGCTTTGCTTGCTGCTATCATATCTTTAACATAAGTGTTGTATTCCTCTGCGAATTTTGTGATTTCAGGGTCACTGAATTTTGGAACATCAGATGATTCAACTACATCAGTTACTTTTTCAGCGGCTTTTTCTGTTGCAGCAGCTTCCGGCGTTTTAGCTTCTTCTTTTTTACAAGAGCTTAGTGTTAGTGCTACAAAAGCACCCAAAATAAAAATTGATTTTTTCATGAAAATTGATTTTTGTTTAGTTTTATAAAAGTAATTATTTTATTTAACTGGCCTACTATTTAATGGGTAAATTAATGTAAATCAGGTTCTTTACTGTGATTTGTGATTACGGATTAGTTCAATCTGAAACAGAATTATTATTTAAATTGTAATGGTATTAATCTATGATTGAATATGAAAAATTAGTAATGCTGTATTTGTTATTCAAAAATAATTTCAGTTTTTATCAAATTTTTTAATTTCCAGTTTTACATCACTGTTAAAAACTTATCTTTTTTGACTCATTTCAACCCTTTCATATCTCGATTATTTTAACGATATTTGTAAGCTTTAATAAAATAATTAACAGAAAAATAACAAGGAAAATTCTCAAGCTAACTATTTGAAAATTTGAGTTTTATATCTTGAATCTTTTACAATATGAGTCAAAAACAATATACAGCAAGTAGTATTCAGGCATTGGAAGGAATGGAGCACGTTCGTATGCGTCCTTCAATGTACATTGGTGATGTAGGAGTCAGAGGTCTCCACCATTTGGTTTATGAAGTAGTGGATAACTCTATCGATGAGGCTTTGGCAGGATATTGTGATACGATTACTGTCGCGATAAAAGAAGGGAACGCCGTAGAAGTTATGGATAACGGACGTGGTATTCCTGTAGATTTTCACGAGAAGGAGCAGAAATCTGCGTTAGAGGTTGTAATGACCAAAATCGGAGCTGGAGGTAAGTTCGACAAGGATTCTTACAAAGTTTCCGGGGGTCTTCACGGAGTTGGGGTTTCGTGTGTTAATGCACTTTCCAACGAGATGATCACTACCGTTTACAGAGACGGAAATGTTTATCAGCAGGTTTATTCCAGAGGAAAAGCGCAAACAGGCGTTGAAGAAATCGGAAATAGCGACAAAAGAGGAACAAAACAGTTTTTCCAACCGGATGATTCTATTTTTACTGAATTAGTTTATAACTACGATACATTAGCAAACCGTCTTAGAGAGTTGGCATATCTTAATAAAGGGATCACTATTACTTTAACGGACGAAAGAGAAAAATTGGAAGATGGGACTTTCAGAACAGAAGTTTTCCATTCGGAAGGCGGGTTGAAAGAATTCGTTGAGTATATCGACGGAAACCGTGAGTCTATTATGGAGAATGTGATCTTTATGGAAGGCGAGCGTGACGATATTCCGGTTGAGGTGGCGATGCGTTATAACACGTCTTTCAACGAGAATCTCCACTCTTATGTTAATAATATCAATACACACGAAGGAGGAACGCATTTGGCGGGTTTCAGAAGAGCTTTGACAAGAACTCTTAAGAAATATGCCGATGAATTAGGTCTTCCTGCAAAAGAAAAAGTTGAAGTTACTGGAGATGATTTCCGTGAAGGTTTGACGGCTGTGATTTCTGTAAAAGTAATGGAACCTCAGTTCGAAGGTCAGACCAAAACGAAATTGGGTAACTCGGAGGTTTCCGGTGCGGTTGATAAAATCGTTGGAGAAATGTTGACCAATTTCTTGGAAGAAAATCCTGCTGAAGCAAAAATCATCGTTCAGAAAGTTGTTTTGGCGGCGAAAGCTAGACAAGCAGCGAAGAAAGCACGTGAAATGGTTCAGAGAAAATCGCCAATGGGAGGTTCTGGATTGCCAGGTAAATTATCAGATTGTTCTTCAAAAGACCCAGCTGAATCAGAATTGTTCCTAGTAGAGGGAGATTCCGCAGGTGGGACGGCTAAACAAGGTCGTGACCGTCATTTCCAAGCGATTTTGCCTTTAAGAGGTAAAATTTTGAACGTGGAGAAATCTATGGTTCATAAAGTTTATGATAATGAGGAAATCAAGAATATTTACACGGCGCTTGGAGTCTCTGTAGGAACAGAAGAAGATTCCAAAGCTTTGAATTTAGCAAAACTAAGATATCACAAAATCGTCATTATGACCGATGCTGATATCGATGGTTCTCACATTTCGACTTTGATTCTGACGTTCTTCTTCAGATATATGAAAGAACTTATTGAGAACGGATACATTTATATCGCTTCTCCGCCATTATACTTATTGAAAAAAGGAAACAAAAAAGTCTATGCTTGGAACGAGAAAGAGCGTGAGCAGACCACTTTAGAAATGTCTCCAGACGGAAAAGGAGTAGAAGTACAGCGTTACAAAGGTCTTGGAGAGATGAACCCTGAACAGCTTTGGGAAACGACTCTAAACCCTGAAAACAGAATTTTAAAACAAGTAACGATTGATAATGCAGTAGAAGCAGATTCTACTTTCTCTATGTTGATGGGCGACGAAGTTCCACCGAGAAGAGAATTTATTGAGAAAAATGCGGTTTACGCAAGAATCGATGTTTAAATCATTTTTATAAAAATCAAACCTTCCAATTTTTGGAAGGTTTTTTGTTAAGTACCCAATTGTGTTTTAAAACTTTAAAAGATTTATAATTATTTTTCGAGTTCTGATCAATTTTAGGTCTTTGTGTGCCTTAAAATATTTCTAATGATTTAAAAAAAATCTTTGCGAACTTTGTATTAAAATTTGAACTAAATACAACCACCAATAAAAATAAACCTATGAAAAACCTAATCACAATTCTATCTTTCGGAATTCTTCTTTTCTCTTGCAATAAGAAGGAAATTAAGGAAACTTCAACTTCAAAATCCGACAGTGCGGAAATCAAAAAAGAATTCGTTATAGATTCTATCCAAGTTCAGGATTCTTTACAAGTCGCAAAAACATTGACTTTGTCCTTCGAAAAACAAGTTCTAATATTTCCGAGTATTACCAACAAAACGATTTTGGACAGTATTTATAAACCAGCGAATATTACTTCTGCAGATTACTCCAAGAAAACTTTGACACAAGTTCTTGAAAAGTTCAAAACAGAATCTTTGAAAAAAGATGAATCGCAGGATTATACACCAGAATATAAACAAACTTGGGAGGAGTCTTCTGCTATGAAAGTTGTTTCTCATCAGAATGATATTTTGACATTGCAATATTCCGGAAGCGGTTATTCTGGTGGCGCACACGGTTATTATTTTGAAGCGTACAAAGCTTTCGATTTGAAAAATAATAAAGTGATTTCTCAAGCCGATATTTTCAAAAATCCAACAGATGCAAATTGGGACAAAATTCTGAAAAATCATTTCGATGAACCTGAGCAAAAAGATATGCTTTTGGTGGATAAAATCGAACTGAATAATAATTTCTTTTTCGACCAGAATAAAATCACATTTGCATACAATCAATACGAGATTACGGCTTATGCAGCGGGCGTAGTTTACATTACTTTAAATTTCAAAGACATCAAAGACCAACTGAAACCAGAGTTCATCAAACAATATAATATCAAGTAAAATGAGTCATCAAAATTTGAAGAATCACAGGAAGTATTATCCTTTACATCATTTTATTTTCTATCCTATTTCATTAGTCCTGTTAATAGTTTCTTTATTTCAAGTTTTCAAAAATATCAATCATAACAGTTCATTTGTAATGATTTGGAGCGCAATTTCAGCAGTTGTAGTTTTGATGATTGTTTTGTCATTTATGCTTCGCCAGCATTATGCTTTGGGACTTCAGGATAGAATTATTATTAATGAATTTAAATTCCGATATTTTGCTCTTACTGGAAATAGATTGGAAAATTCTACTTATCAATTTTCCGATGCTCAGATTTTTGCCTTGAGATTTGCAGAAGATGAAGATTTGATGGAATTGATGCATCAAACGGCACAGAACGATTGGTCATCATCAAAAGTCAAACGGAATATCAAAAACTGGAAAGCGGACGATAAAAGAATTTAGAAATTTTAAAATCCTTGGAGAGTTTCAGGCTGAAGCTCTTGAAGCCTCACAAATAAATTAAAAAAATACTCTGAAATCCTCAGAGTATTTTTATTTTTGGAAAATGAAGTTTGCTTTCATCATCAATCCTTATTCTGCAAAGAAAAACTATCAGCCTTTTTTGGATAGCCTTTCCAAGAAAGTTGAAAATCCACTCTATATCGTTTCTAAATCCTTGGAGGATACAGATGATTTCATCAGAAAATATTGGAATGAAGTGGATGTTTTTGTGGCTGTTGGTGGTGACGGAACTATTTCTGTTGTGGCGCAAAAGCTCATCAATACAGATAAAATTCTAGCTGTTTTTCCGGCAGGTTCAGGAAATGGATTTTCCAATGAGACCAATTTTAACAAGAATATTTCGGTTCTTTTAGAAAAATTAGACCAGAAAAAATTCAGAAGTATTGACACGTTTATGGTGAATGATAATTTTTCCATCAATGTTTCAGGAACTGGATTTGACGGGAAAGTAGTAAAGGAATTTGAAAAAACAAGCCGTGGTTTTAAGAATTATATCAAAGTTTCTATCAAAACTTTTTTTAATTACAAGCCAATCAAAATCAAATTCTTAGAAGAAGATTACAAACAATACAACGGCAAATATCTGATGCTTAATATTGCCAACACGCGTCAGTTTGGAAACAACGCATACATTGCGCCGATGGCGAGCAAAAGTGATGGTTTGGTAGATTTGGTTTTGGTTAAGAAATTTCCGTTGACTTATTCGCCGTTTTTCGCTTTCAGGATGTTCACCAAGCGTTTAAAAGATGATGATTACGTCACTTATCTTCCGGTTGCAGAAATCGAATTCAAAGTCAATACAAAAACTTGGCATATCGACGGCGAATTCAAGAAAATCAAGTCGCCGATTAAAATTAAAGTGTTGCCAAAGAGTTTGAAGATTTTGGTTTAATATTTATAATTCCTTCTCAGCTTTTTTCAAAATTTTTATAAAATCTTTCAATTCATCCTTGCTGAATTCACTCACGCTGTGGCTATAATATTCTGTGGGGAAGATAAAATAGTTGACCCAGTTTTTCTGATTTTCTTTATAAACCGCGCCAATTTCAATATTATTTGTTAAAGTGAATTTGTATTTCTTACTGGATTCTCCGATTTTTTCATTCTCTTTTTGTTCAAGAGTTTCTAAAGATTGAATCAAAGTTGAAAGTTCATTTTTCTCAACCGTTAAAGTCTTTTTTGAAATACGGTCAAAAGTTTCATACTCCATCATAATTCCTATCGAAGTTTCGGTTGTGCTATCAGCAACATCTTTCATTATAATTTTTTGAATATTCAAATCTTTGAATTTCGATAGATTAACGATTTCCTTTTCTAGAAGAATGCTTTTTTTGGAATTTAATTTTAATCCTGATGTTGTAATAGATGAAGTTTTAAATGTTGGTGGAGTGATTTGTGCGTTTGTGAAAATGCAAAATAATGTAGAGAAGAGGTATAAACTTTTTTTCATTTTTTGTTTAATTGATAATTTTAAAACTTATTTCGTGATAGACTTATTGTACTTCAGTTTTAAATTTAAAAATACCAATTTAAAATACACCTAACTCTGATTGAAGTTAAATATACAAACGTATCGTAATTTTCAATTGCTGAATGACTATCCGAAAATTATTTCCCGCTGTATTATTTATTACATAAAACCATTTTAATTTCCTTATTTTTGTATCAATCATCAATATTAAAAGGTGCAGAATAAACTCAAGATTATCAACGACCCGGTTCACGGTTTTATCAAAATTCCTCACGAGATTTTGTTCGATATTATAGAACATCCTTATTTCCAAAGACTCAGAAGGATTTCCCAAACCGGACTTTTATCACTCATATTTCCAGGCGCAAAACATACGAGATTTCACCATGCTCTTGGTGCAATGAATCTAATGTTCAAAGCATTGGAAACCTTGAAATTGAAAGGTGTGAAAGTGTCAAAAGAAGAAGAAAAAGCAGCGATGCTGGCGATTTTGCTTCACGATATTGGGCACGGTCCGTTCTCGCACGCTTTGGAAAATATGTTGATGGACGATTGGCATCACGAGAAAATTTCGATTTTGCTAATGAACCGATTGAATAAAGAGTTCAAAGGAAAGTTGGATTTGGCGATAGAAATGTTCCAAGGGAAATACCATCGTTCGTTTTTCAATCAGTTGATTTCTTCTCAGTTGGATGTTGATAGAATGGATTATTTGAAACGTGATAGTTTTTACACAGGCGTTTCAGAAGGTAGCGTAAATGTCGAACGTATCATTTCTATGATGAATGTGAGTGATGAAAAATTGGTCATAGATGCAAAAGGAATTTATTCGATAGAAAATTATCTGACTGCCAGAATGTTTATGTATTGGCAGGTTTATTATCATAAGACGGCGGCTTTGGCTGAGCATATTTTGGTTCAGATTCTTAATAGAGCCAAATATGTGGTTTCTCAAAATGTAGATTTGGAAGCGCCTTCTAATTTGAAATATTTTTTAGTTAAAAATAAATTTGACGAAGCCACAGAAGAAGATATCCAAAGATTTACAATGTTGGACGATATGGATGTTTTCCAGGCCATCAAAGTTTGGACGGAAAATGAGGATTTTGTTTTGTCGAAACTTTGCAGAACGGTTATTTACAGAGATTTTCCTAAAAGTATTATTTCATCCAAGCCATTTTCTGAAGATTTTTTGAAACAAAAAGTCGAAAAAGTCAACCAATACTTTAAGATTGAAAATGGAGAAGAATTAGTGGGACAGATTTCTCGTTCGCTTTTGCCGTATGATACAGAAAAACAGCCGATTTATCTGATGGATAAAACAGGAAGTAAATTTAAACTGGAAGAATCTGAGAATCAGATTTTATTTGGATGTATGGAGAATGCGACCAAAAAATATATCATTTATTTTCCACGAGAGATTTTATAATTAAAGTAAAACTGATTTTGATTCGTCATAAAAAATTAAAACTTAATTAATAAAATATTTATCTTTGCAAACTATGGAATTTAGCGCAGAACAAATTGCAGGATTAATAAACGGGAAAATAATTGGCGACGAAAAGACAGTTATTACAGGAGTTTCGCCGATAGAAAATGGTCAGCAGGGACATTTGTCTTTTGTTGCTCAAAGCCGCTTTTCACATTACATAGATAGTACAGATTGTGCAGTGTTGATAGTTTCTGAAAATATTTTGGAAAACAGAGATTACAAACCTGTGATTATTGCTGTGGAAGATGCTTATCTTTCTTTTCAAATCCTGATGAATCTTTATCAGGAGATGCAAGGCAGAAAAACAGGAATCGAAGCTGGTTCTTTCTTCCACGAAACGGCGAAAGTAGGTGAGGATGTTTACATTGGCGCATTCACTTATGTTTCAGAAAAAGCTAAAATAGGCGATGGAACTCAGATTTTCCCTCACGTTTACATTGGGAAAGGTGTAGAAATCGGAAAGAATTGCAAAATTGACAGTGGTGCAAGAATATACGATTATTGCGTTGTAGGTGATAATTGTGTGATTCACTCCAATACAGTTGTCGGTGGTGATGGATTTGGTTTCCAACCTACGGCAGAAGGATTTAAGAAAATTCCTCAGTTAGGAAACGTCATCATTGGGGACGATGTAGAAATTGGTTCCAATTGTAGTATAGACCGCGCAACAATTGGTTCTACGGTGATTGGAAAAGGAACTAAGATTGATAATTTAATCCAAATTGCTCATAATGTTCAGATTGGAGAGAATAATGTAATTGCTGCTCAAGCGGGAATTGCCGGTTCTACGGTCATTGGAGATTGGAATCAGATTGGTGGACAGGTAGGAATTGTTGGTCATATCAAGATTGGAAATCAAGTGAAAATCCAGGCTCAGAGTGGTGTGAATTCATCAGCAAAAGATGGCGATACACTTTACGGTTCTCCGGCAATTAATTACAGCGATTATAGAAGAAACTATGTGCATTTCCGTAATTTTACGGACATAGTGAAAAGAATAAACGATTTAGAAAATAAAAAATCAGAGTAAAGGTATCAGGACTAAAGAAGTATTTCTTCCCGCCTCAAAACTAATACAATGAGCGACAAACAAAAAACAATCAAAGAAGACATTAACCTTTCAGGAATAGGTCTTCACACAGGAAAAGAGGTTAATTTGACAATCAAACCGGCAAAAGAAAATACCGGATTTGTATTTGTAAGAACAGACCTAGAGGGACGTCCGCAGGTAGAAGCAGACGTTAATTATGTAACCACCACAGAAAGAGGAACAACTCTGGAGAAGTTAGGTGTCAAAATCCATACTTGCGAACATTTGTTGGCAGCTTTAGTTGGAATGGATATCGATAATGCTATTCTGGAAATGAACAGCGCTGAACCTCCAATTTTAGATGGTTCTTCAAAATACTTTGTTGAAGCTATCGAAAAAGTAGGGGTTTCTGAGCAAGATTTGCCAAGAGAATATTTGGTAGTCAAAGAAGTGATGAATTACGTAGATCCTGCAACTGGCTCTGAATTAACTGTAATTCCTGCTGATGATTACGAAATCACAACAATGGTAGATTTTGGAACCAAAGTTTTGGGAACTCAGAATGCCAGTATGAAAAACCTTACAGAGTTCAAAGATGAGATTGCGCCTGCCAGAACATTCAGTTTCTTGCACGAGCTAGAGCAGCTTTTGGATGCTAATCTGATTAAAGGAGGCGATATCAGCAACGCTATTGTCTATGTTGATAAGGAATTAACACCAGAAACTCTAGAAAAATTGAAAGTTGCTTTTGGTAAAGATGAAGTTTCTATCCGTCCAAACGGTATTCTTGATAATCTTAACCTTAATTTTACCAATGAGGCTGCCAGACACAAATTATTGGATGTAATTGGTGATTTGGCTTTGGTTGGCGTTAGAATCAAAGGAAGAGTAATTGCTAACAAACCAGGACATTTTGTGAATACACAATTCGCAAAAAAACTAAACAGACAATACAAATTGCAAAAAAGAAAAAACGTTCCGGATTTCGATTTAAAAGCAGAGCCTGTTTTCGATATCAACGGAATTATGAGATTATTGCCACACAGACCTCCGTTTTTGTTGGTAGATAAGATTTTGGAATTGTCCGACACGCATGTTGTTGGACTTAAAAATGTTTCTATGAACGAGCCTTTCTTCGTAGGACATTTCCCGAAAGAACCTGTGATGCCTGGTGTTTTGCAAATCGAGGCAATGGCTCAGGTAGGAGGAATTTTAGTTTTGGCTAATGTTCCGGATCCGGAAAATTACTCTACTTATTTTGTAAAAATGGACAATGTTAAATTCAAGAAAAAAGTAGTTCCGGGAGATCAAGTTATTTTCAAAATTGAATTGATAGAACCAATCAGAAGAGGAATTGTACATATGCAAGGCTACGGATACGTTGGTGACAGTGTAGTTGTAGAAGCCGAATTGATGGCACAAGTTGCAAAAACTAAAATATAATTTATGATTCACCAGCTTACTGCGGTAGACCCGCGTGCCAAAATTGGTAAAAACGTAACCATAGAACCATTCACAACTATTGGAGCGAATGTAACCGTTGGTTCTGATACCTGGATTGGCCCCAACGTTACCATTATGGAAAATGTGAAGATTGGTAAGAATTGTAAAATTTTCCCGGGAACTGTGATTGGAGCTGTTCCACAAGATTTGAAGTTTGATGGCGAAGATACTCAGGTAATTATTGGAGATGGAACTACACTGAGAGAATGTGTTACCATTAACAGAGGAACCAAGGCTTTAGGATATACAAAAGTTGGTAATAATTGTTTGATTATGGCGACTTCCCACATTGCACACGATTGTATCGTTGGAGATAATGTTATCATCGCCAATGGTTGCGGAATAGCAGGTCACGTGGAAATTGGAGATTTCGTAGTAATGGGAGGTCTTTCTGCAGTTCAGCAATTCGGGAAAATCGGAAAACATGTAATGGTTTCCGGTGGTTCATTGATTAGAAAAGACATTCCGCCTTACGTGAAAGTGGCTAGAGAACCTATCTCTTACGCAGGTATAAATTCGGTTGGATTGAGAAGAAGAGGTTTTACCAATGATAAAATCTTCGAAATCCAAAAAATCTACAGAGCAATTTTCCAAATGAAAATGAATACAACCCAAGCGATTGAATTCATCGAAAAAGAAATGCTTCCGACAGTAGAGAGAGACGAGATCATAACATTCATCCAAAACTCTCCAAGAGGTATCGTAAAAGGATATGGCTCCGGAAAAGAATAATTTAAAATAATACAAGCTTATATATAACTAATGGCAACAAGTAACGATATCAGAAAAGGACTTTGCATAGAATTCAGCAACGATATTTTCAAAGTAATCGAATTTCTACACGTAAAACCAGGTAAAGGTCCTGCTTTCGTTAGAACAAAATTAAAATCTGTAACCAATGGAAAAGTATTGGACAATACGTTCTCTGCAGGTCACAAAATCGACGAAGTAAAGGTTATCACTAGAAAATTCCAGTATCTTTATGATGATGAGAATGGATTCCACTTTATGAACAACGAAGATTTCTCTCAACTTTATCTTAACAAAGAAATGATTGAAAACTCTAACTTGATGAAAGCTGGAGAAGAAGTAACAATCATCCTGAAAGAAGCGGACGAAACGCCACTTTCTGCGGAACTTCCTCAGTCGGTTTACTTAGAAGTTATCGAAGCTGACCCAGGTGTAAAAGGAAACACAGCAACCAACGCTTTGAAAAACGCCATCGTAGAAACTGGTGCTAGAGTAATGGTTCCTTTGTTCATCGAACCAGGTGACAAAATCAAAATCAGTACAGAAGACGGCTCTTACTTGGAAAGAGTGAAATAAATTATAGCAGGAAGCTGGAAGCATTAAGTTTTCCAGCTTTCGTTTTTTTATGGCAGCTTAATCCGCCTTCCGCTCCCAATCTTTTTTGCATAAGATTTCAGATTCAATAGAACTTTTGTACAAGCAAAAAAGGATTTCCGCTCAAGTCGGGCTGCGTGCAATTCGTCATTTCAAAATAACTGAATTGCAGTCTAAAATCAAATGTTTAAATTATAACATCTAGTTATGACTTTCAATCAACCTCAAACACTCAAAGTTATTGCAGATATCATTGGTGCAAAATATATCGGAGACGAGAATTTTCCGGTTCTTGGAACCAATGAAATTCATATGATAAAACCGGGCGAAATTGTTTTCGTCAATCATCCCAAATATTACGATAAAGCGCTTAATTCTGCTGCAACCATCATTCTAATTGACAAAGAAGTAGAATGTCCGGAAGGCAAAGCGCTTTTGGTTTCTGATGACCCTTTCAGAGATTTCAACAAAATCAATACACATTTCACAAAAATCTCCAATTTCAAAGAAGAACTTCACGATTTGGAAGTAGGAGATGGAACTTCCATTCATCCGTCTGCTGTTATTGGAAACGATGTTAGAATTGGAAAAAACTGTCATATCTTCCCAAATGTTGTCATTGGTGACAGAACAATTATTGGTGATAATGTAATTATCCAGGCTAATACGGTTTTGGGCGGTGATGCTTTCTATTACAGAAAACTGAATGGTAATTTTGATAGATTAATTTCTGTAGGAAACGTTGTCATAGAAAATAATGTAGAAATTGGAAACAGCTGTACGATTGACAGAGGTGTGACAGATTCTACCACCATTGGAGAAGGTTCTGTCCTGGATAATCAAATCCAGATTGGTCACGATACAATTATTGGTAAAAGATGTCTGATCGCTTCTCAAACCGGAATTGCAGGCTGCTGTATAATTGAAGATGAAGTTACGATTTGGGGACAAGTGGGAATGGCTTCTGGTGTAAGAATCGAAAAAGGAACTGTTCTTCTTGCCAAGGTAGGAGTGAACAGAGATCTTAAAAAAGGAACTTATTTTGGACCAATTGCAGAAGAATTCAGAGATTATCTTAGAAAGGAAGTCAAAATCAAAAATCTGAAGTAAATCATATTTTAAATCTTCAAAAAATATCTAATTCCAAGAAATCTTTGAATTATTATCGTTATTTTTGCGAGTAACAAAAGTTTATAAAATCAATAAATTATAATAAAAAATGTCAATATTAGTAAACAAAGATTCTAAAGTTATCGTACAAGGATTTACAGGTAACGAAGGTACTTTCCACGCAGGTCAGATGATCGATTACGGCACCAACGTAGTTGGGGGTGTAACTCCGGGAAAAGGAGGAACTGAGCATCTTGGTAAGCCAGTTTTCAATTCAGTTTCAGAGGCTGTAGAAAAAGCGGGTGCTAATGTGAGTATTATCTTCGTACCGCCGGCATTTGCTGCAGATGCTGTGATGGAAGCTGCTGAGGCTGGTATCAAAGTAATCGTTTGTATTACAGAAGGTATTCCTGTTGCTGATATGGTAAAAGTAAAAGATTATATCCAAGACAGAGATGTTCGTTTGATCGGTCCAAACTGTCCTGGTATCATCACTTCTGACGAAGCTAAAATCGGGATTATGCCAGGTTTTGTTTTCAAAAAAGGAAAAGTGGGTATCGTTTCAAAATCCGGAACTTTAACTTACGAAGCTGCTGACCAAGTGGTGAAAGCTGGTTTTGGAGTTTCTACAGCTATCGGAATTGGTGGAGACCCAATCATCGGAACTACCACTAAAGAAGCTTTGGAATTGTTCATCAACGATCCGGAAACAGAAGCGGTTGTAATGATTGGAGAAATCGGAGGTTCTTTGGAAGCTGAAGCTGCAAGATGGTACAAAGCTAGTGGTTCTACAAAACCAGTTGTAGGTTTCATCGCTGGACAAACTGCACCAAAAGGTAGAACAATGGGGCACGCTGGAGCTATTGTAGGTGGAGATGATGATACTGCACAAGCAAAAATGGCAATTATGAGAGAAAATGGAATCCACGTTGTAGATTCTCCTGCAGAAATCGGTAAAACTGTTGCAACGGTTTTAGCATAGGCTGGATTGATAAGATTACCTTATTAAAATATATTTTGAGAAGCTCGGATAGAGCTTCTCATTTTTTTTATCTAAATTTGAAACAGAAAATTTATAAACACACTATTATGAAAAAAATCCTTTTCGGATCTCTACTTTTAATGTCATTTTTCTCTCAGGCTCAAATAGATTTCAGATCAACTGAATTTGGTCTTGTGGCTGGAGGAACTTATTCCAGAGTTAGAAATGCACACAATCCTTCAGGAGCCAGAATTTCTGTTTTAGGAGGTGTTACAGCTCAAGTACCAATTGGTATTAGTGAACAATATTATATCCAGGCAGAAGCTTTGTATGTTGGTGCAGGAGAAGGCGGTGATAGAAAGTACGAAGATGCTAAAGGTTGGGAACACGCAGTCTATGCTAATAATTACTTAAGTGTTCCTATCAATTTTAAAGTTTATTTTTCTGAAGCAGAATCTGAATTTTATGGATTGATGGGACCAAGGTTTAATTTCTTGGTTAATCAGAAAATTAAAAATGCTGCGAAAGCCTCTTATGAAGCGGATAGTTATGGAAAAGCTAATTCATTTAATTTAGGCTTGGGAGCTGGTGTAGGTTTTAGCTACAAACGGCAATTGGAAATTGCGATTAAGTACGATATTGGACTATCTGATGCATATCCGGATTTGAAAAATTCTCCAGAAGAAATTCTTACAAGAGATCCTAGCGTCGCTAAGAAAAAATCAGAACAAGTTATAAGTCTTGGGTTGACTTATTTATTCAAATAAAAAAAGGCTGTGAATATTTCACAGCCTTTTTTCGTATTATTTCTGTTTAATCAACTCTTTGATTTTGTTTTCAATCTCTTCGGATAATTCTGGATTATCTTTTAAGACTTCTTTTACAGCATCACGGCCTTGTCCTAATTTGGTATCCTCATAACTAAACCAAGATCCACTCTTTTTAACTACAGCCAAATCTACTGCGGTATCCAAAATTTCTCCAACTTTAGAAACACCTTCTCCATACATAATATCGAATTCTGCCATTTTGAAAGGAGGAGCTACTTTGTTTTTGACAACTTTCACTTTTACTCTGCTTCCTACAGCTTCATCTCCATTTTTGATTGGTGCACTTGCTTTTCTGATGTCGATTCTTACAGAAGCATAGAATTTAAGCGCATTTCCACCTGTTGTAGTTTCAGGATTACCAAACATTACTCCAATTTTCTCACGAAGTTGGTTAATGAAAATTACAGTACATTTTGTTCTGTTGATGGTTGCAGTCAATTTTCTTAAAGCCTGAGACATCAATCTTGCATGAAGACCCATTTTAGAATCTCCCATTTCGCCTTCGATCTCAGCTTTTGGAGTCAATGCAGCAACAGAGTCAATGACAACAATGTCAATTGCGCCTGATCTGATTAAGTTATCAGCAATTTCCAAAGCCTGCTCTCCATTATCAGGTTGAGAAATGATTAAGTTTTCAAGATCAATTCCCAATTTAGCAGCATAGTTTCTGTCGAAAGCGTGCTCTGCATCTATAAAAGCAGCAATACCACCAGCCTTTTGAGCTTCTGCAATAGCATGAAGAGTAAGTGTTGTCTTACCAGAAGATTCAGGCCCATAGATTTCAATGATTCTCCCTCTTGGATATCCACCAACACCTAAAGCAAGGTCGATCCCCAAAGATCCTGAAGGAATTACTTCAATTGTTGTATCTACAGAATCCTCACCCAAAGTCATTACAGTTCCTTTTCCGTAGGTTTTATCTAGTTTTTCCAGCACCAGTTGCAGTGCTTTTTTCTTATCGTCGTTTGTACTCATTATATCAAAAAATTATTCTCAAAAATAATCATTTTAATCTTCAAAGCCTAATTTTTTTATAGTATAAAAATTCAAGGTGAGTTGATTGAATTTAAAAAAACTTTAATATGAAAAAACTAATAATATGATAAAATATCCAAATTATCATTTAAATTTGTGGATATTTTTTAAGAATGAAAAAAAGTTTATTAATTATATTTTCTTTTATCTTATTTATTGTTTATGCGCAACAACCTGGTGGTTTAGATATATCTTTTAATTCTTCAGACTTGGGATTTGGTTATGGAGATGGAGCCAATAATTATGTGAAAGACATTATTCTCCAATCTGATGGCAAAATTATCATAGGCGGAGATTTTTCAACTTTTAATAGTAACACAGCCAAATCTTTAGCAAGGGTTAATAGTGATGGTAGTTTTGATGATACTTTTATTGGTACGGGATCCAATGGTTATGTTTCATCTTTTGTAACTCAGACCGATGGGAAAATAATTGTCTGTGGTAGTTTTACAACTTTTGATGGTGTTGCAAAGAACAGAATTGTAAGACTTAATCCTAATGGAAGTACTGATGCAAGTTTTGCAATTGGTACAGGAGCAGATGGGGTTATAGAATGTGTGATGATTCAAAATGATGGTAAGATTTTGATTGGAGGACAGTTTACAAAATTCAATGGAATAGATAGAAAATATTTAGCCAGATTGAATGCAGATGGATCATTAGATCCTGATTTTGATACAAGCTCTGGTTTTAATTCTCATGTCTATTCTTTGGGTATTCAATCAGATGGGAAGATTTTGGTAGGAGGAAATTTCACAAGCTATAAACTTAATCCAAAAAACTATTTTGTAAGACTAAATTCTGATGCAAGTATTGATGAATCATTTTTAACAACAGGAACCAATAATATTGTTTATAAAGTATTAATTTCCAATGAAGACAAAATTTTCTTAGGCGGAAAGTTTACAAAATATAATAATGTTACTAAAAATTCTTTTGTAAAGCTAAATACTGATGGTAGTATTGATGAGAATTTTACAATTGGCTCAGGTGCTAATAATATTGTTAGAGATATTGTCATCCTTAATGATAATAAAATCGTGTTAGCTGGCGACTTTGTAGTTTACAATGGAATATCAAGAAACTATATTGTTAAAATTAATGAAAACGGGACGTTGGATTCTACATTTAATCCGGGAAAGGGTTTTGGAGGTGCTACAACAAGTATTCTTCAACAGTCTGACGGAAAATTAATTATTGGAGGTGCATTTCCGGTTTATAACAATAATACTAAACGCTACATCGCAAGAATCAATTTGGACGGGAGTATTGATAAGTCTTTCAATCCCGGGAATGGAGCGGATGCTACTATAAGATCAATAGCGGTTCAAGCGGATAGAAAAATAATAATTGCTGGAAGTTTCAATAGTTACAATGATAATTTGAATAATCGAATTGCCAGAGTTGATGCTAACGGCAATATTGATAATTCTTTACAGACTGGAAGCGGTGCAGATCAATTGATCCGAAGTGTTGCAGTACAAAACGATGATAAAATAATTGTTGGCGGTGATTTCTTGACCTATAATAACCTCAACAAATCTTATTTGGTAAGGCTTAATCCTACAGGAACTTTGGATAATAGTTTTAATATTGGTTACGGACCTACAGATCCTGTTAGAGATATTCTTGTTCAACCAGACGGAAAAATTTTGGTTTGTGGTGATTTTACTGTTTTTAATACAAAGACTGCAAACCGTATTATTCGACTAAATGTGGATGGGACTATTGATACTAGTTTTCAGCCTTTGAGTGGGAGTAATGGTAGTATCTATTCTATGAAGCTACAATCCGATGATAAGATTATTGTTGTAGGAAGTTTTACAACTTATGATGGCGTTGCTAGAAATAGAATTGCCAGACTAAATTCTGATGGGACGCTGGATACAACTTTTGCTGTTGGAACTGGAGCTAACAATACAGTAAGTAGTATATTGATTCAGGAAGATGATAAAATTATAATTGGCGGCAATTTTACAACGGTTGCTGGTGTTTCTGCCAACAGAATTGCAAGGCTGAATGCTAACGGTAGTAGAGATACAACTTTCACAAGTGGAGCTGGAGCTAATGCGTCTGTGGAAACTTTAGTGTTTGAAAGCAATGGGAAGATTCTGATAGGAGGTAGTTTTACAAAGTTTAATAATATCAACAGAAATTATATTGCCAGACTTAAGGCTGACGGAACTTTGGATGATACATTCAACAAAACTGAAAGCGGAGCTAATAAAGCAGTTTATAAAATTATTAATCAAGATGAGAAATTCATTGCGGTTGGAGATTTTACTTCTTATAATGGTACTGGAAGAAACCGAATTACAAGAATTATTGGTGGAGAAGAAGAGCATCTCACGACTAATAACCTTATTGATTCCAAAATCAAAATCTATCCGAATCCAACGTCGGACAAATTATTTGTTTCATCATCTTTAGAGTTAATAAGATATGAAATTTATGATTTTTCAGGACAAAAATTATTAGATAAATCCTTTGATAATCAAAGTAAATTTGTGGATGTCAGTCATCTTAAAAAGGGAATTTACATTTTGAAATTACTAGATAAAAATCAAAAAGTTCAAACGGTTAAATTTATAATTGAGTAATAAAAAAACCTCTGAAAAATTCAGAGGTTTTTTATTTTATTTCAACTTCAGATTATAGAGAAGCTGAGTGAACAAGCATATCGGCTAATTTGTTAGAGTAACCCCACTCGTTATCATACCAAGATACTAATTTAACGAAAGTTGGATTCAACATAATTCCAGCCTCTTTGTCGAAGATAGAAGTTCTTGCATCACTTACGAAATCCTGAGAAACTACAGCATCTTCTGTGTAACCAAGAATCCCTTTCAATTCACCTTCAGATGCGGCTTTGATAGCAGCACAGATTTCTTCGTAAGAAGTTGGTTTGTCTAGTTTTACAGTAAGGTCAACTACAGAAACATCAGCAGTTGGAACTCTGAAAGACATACCAGTTAATTTTCCATTAAGAGAAGGAATTACTTTTCCTACTGCTTTTGCAGCACCTGTAGAAGAAGGGATGATGTTGTTAAGTGCAGATCTGCCACCTCTCCAGTCTTTTGCAGACGGTCCGTCTACAGTTTTCTGAGTAGCAGTAGTTGCGTGTACAGTTGTCATAAGACCTTCTGCGATACCGAAATTATCGTGGATTACTTTTGCCAATGGCGCAAGACAGTTTGTGGTACAAGAAGCGTTTGAGAAGATTTTGATATCGTCAGTCAGTTCTTTGTGGTTTACACCCATTACGAACATTGGCGTATCATCTTTAGAAGGAGCGGAAAGGATAACTTTCTTTGCACCAGCGTTGATGTGAGCTTGAGCTGAATCTTTTGAAAGGAATAAACCTGTAGATTCTACGATATATTCTGCACCAACTTCATTCCATTTTAGGTTGTTAGGATCTTTCTCAGCAGTTACACGGATTGTTTTCCCGTTTACAACAAGGTTATTTCCTTGTACTGATACTTCTCCTTTGAACGCTCCGTGAACCGAATCGTATTTTAGCATATAAGCCATATATTCAGCATCGATAAGGTCATTAATACCTACAACTTCGATGTTGCTTCTTTCAGCCATTGCTCTGAAAACTAGACGTCCGATTCTACCGAATCCGTTAATTCCTACTTTAATTGTTGACATATTATTTAAAATATTAAGGTTTTTTTGTTACTATAAATTTACGAAAAAATGACCTACATCGCAAGTATTTCAGCGATTTTCAGCAAGTCTTTATCAATTTCGTTATGTTTTTTGATTGCTTCTTCAATCGGCGTGTAGACAATTTTATTAGACTGCATTCCAACCATTACTTTATTCTTGCCTTCCATCAATCCGATAACAGCGCCATAGCCAAGATGACTAGCCAAAACTCTGTCTGCACAGCTAGGCGAACCACCTCTTTGGATATGTCCAAGAATGGTTACTCTGATATCATAGTTAGGGAATTTTTCTTTTGTTGCTTTGGCAAGGTCATAGATGTTTCCAAGCTCTTCACCTTCTGCAACTACAACAATGCTGGATGATTTACCAACTTTCTCGGCTGTTTCGAAAGTTTCAAAAAGATCATCTAAGCTATCTTTTCTTTCGGGAATCAAGATATCAAGAGCTCCTGTTGCAATTCCGCTATTAAGTGCTATGAAACCAGCATCTCTACCCATTACTTCTACAAAGAAAACTCTGTTGTGGGAAGTGGCAGTATCACGGATTTTATCAATAGCATCCATTGCAGTGTTAAGTGCTGTATCGTAACCAATGGTTTTATCAGTTCCGAAGATATCATTATCGATAGTTCCAGGAACACCAATTACTTTGATTCCAAACTCTTCGTTGAAAACTTTTGCACCAGTGAAACTTCCGTCCCCACCTATACAAACAATCGCATCAATTCCTAATTTCTGACATTGTTCGTACGCTTTTTTTCTTCCTTCTGGCGTCATAAATTCTTTAGATCTTGCAGACTTTAGAATTGTTCCTCCCTGATTGATTATATTTTTCACGGAACGCGGTCCCATTTTTGTAACATCACCAGCAATAAGACCATTGTATCCCTCACGGATACCGTAACAGTCTATATTGAAATGATTTGCTGTTCTTACAACTGCTCTAAGTGCGGCATTCATCCCCGGCGCATCGCCTCCAGAAGTCAGAACCGCAATAGATTTAATGTTGTTTTCTGACATATTTTTAATTTTTTTCTAAGCAAATTTACGAAATATCAATCACATTTTAGCCCTACTATTATCTTAGTTGGACAAAATATATCATATGTTAAAGAATTAATAATATGGCGATATGACAAAAATCAAACTTAATATGATTAACAAAATAATTAAGTTTATTATATTTACGAACAAGACAAAACAAAATTTAAACTAAATAAAAAATACATTATGAAAGTTACCGTAGTTGGAGCTGGTGCAGTAGGAGCAAGCTGTGCAGAATATATCGCAATGAAAGACTTCGCTTCAGAAGTTGTTTTGGTGGATATCAAAGAAGGATTTGCAGAAGGAAAAGCAATGGACTTGATGCAGACAGCTTCTCTTAATGGTTTCGATACCAAAATCACAGGTACTACCGGAGATTATTCTAAGACTGCTGGTTCAAAAGTAGCGGTTATTACTTCCGGGATTCCTAGAAAGCCAGGGATGACAAGAGAAGAACTAATCGGAATCAACGCAGGAATTGTAAAAGAAGTCACTGAAAACTTAGTAAAACATTCGCCAGATGTCATCATCATTGTAGTTTCTAACCCAATGGATACAATGGCGTATTTGGTTCACAAAACCTCAGGACTTCCAAAAGAAAGAATTATCGGAATGGGAGGAGCTTTGGATTCAGCGAGATTTAAGTACAGATTAGCGGAAGCATTGGAAAGTCCTATTTCTGATGTTGACGGAATGGTAATCGCTGCACATTCTGATACTGGAATGTTACCATTGTTTAGCAAAGCAACAAGAAATGGAGTTCCGGTTTCTGAATTCTTGACTGATGAGCAAAAAGCTTCTGTGATCGAAGAAACTAAAGTTGGCGGCGCTACATTGACAAAATTGTTAGGAACCTCTGCTTGGTATGCACCGGGTGCGGCTGTTTCTGTAATGGTTCAATCAATTCTTTGCGACCAAAAGAAAATGATTCCTTGTTCATTGATGCTTGAAGGTGAGTACGGACAGAATGATATCTGTCTTGGTGTTCCAGCGATCATTGGGAAAAATGGTGTTGAGAAAATCGTAAACATCACTTTGACTGTTGAAGAGCAATTGAAATTTGCTGAAGCAGCACAAGCTGTAAGAGAAGTCAACGGAGACCTTAAATTCTAATCTTAAGATTCCATATAAATAAAAACCATCTCAAATAGAGATGGTTTTTTTGTTTTTATTAATTTCATTTATCCCTGAAAATCACCACAATCGTGATCTTCAAATTTTTCTATCAAGCTTTCCTGAGTATAAAATTCTGAGATTCTCATATTTTTAAATTCTGGTTTTTGACCTTCAATTTTGAGTTGGTAGATAGGCTCATTTTCAACTTTAGTAAAAGTAAAAGTAGATTCCGGAGTTTTGATTTTTAAACTATTTCCTGTCTTTTCATAACTGTAATCTTTATATCTGTGGAAATTCTTCTCATCACAAAGTTCCACAATATCAAAATTCTTTTTATTAATTTTAAAGATAGCCAGATCGCAGGAATAACAAACGCCACCGAATTCTATTCCATATTTTTTGAAAACATCTTTCTGCTTAGAATCCTTGATTTCAATCGGTGTAAGTTTACTATATTCTGATAAGTTGATTGTGGGTTCTTCTTTAGAAATTGGTTTTTCGGGAGTTTTTAATTCTGTTTTATTTTCCGAATTAGTTGTTGAATTTTCAATTCTTTCTTTATTATTTTTATTACAAGAAAACGCGAGAGTTATAAAAACTACACAAAATAAAAATCTATTATTCATTTAAATCAAATATTGATTAAATTCAAATTTACATAAATATCCCTAACTAAAAACTTTCATTCGTCAATTCCATATTAACTATTGCTCCCGTCAAACTGCCTGTGTAAACTGCATTAGCAACTGAGCGCATCGGACTGGAATTATCTCCACAAGCAAATAATCCTGCAACATTTGTTTTCTGAAATTGGTCAATTTTAATATGACCCATTTCTGTCATTTCGCAACCCAACGATTCTGGAATATGAGAATGTTGTCTAAAAGGAAAAGCTCCATAAACAGCTTCGAAGTTCAAAATTTTACCATCAGATAAAATCAGACTTTCAATATTTCCATTTTGATGCTTCAATTCCTCAATTTCAGTCTCGATAATTTTAATATTATTCTTTTCTAATTTCTGAAATTGTTCTTCTGTAAAATCAGCTTTCTCTCTTGTGAAAATCGTAATGTCTTTTGTAAGATTATTGACCAATGATGAAATATGAAAACCACGTTCGCCATTCGCAATGATTCCTGTTTTTTTATTTTTAAATTCATAACCGTGGCAATAAGGACAATGGATTAAAGAAATTCCCCAGCAATCCCAAAATCCTTTGATATTAGGGACTTCGTCTACAATTCCTGTTGCAAAAATGAGTTTCTTAGCTTCAAAAATTTCGCCTCGCTTTGTTCTGATTTCAAATCCATTTTCTGTTTTCTTGCCTTCTGTAGCAAATCCGTCATAAAACTCAACAGTATTGTATTTTTTGACCTGTTCTTTTGCAACGGTTGAAATTTCTTTTGGCGTTTTTCCGTCCTGAGTCAGAAAATTATGAGAATGCGGTGTCTGAATATTGCAAGGTTTTCCACTGTCAACCACCAAAACTTTCCTCAATGACCTACCTAAAGACATTGCCACAGAAAGTCCGGAATAGCTTCCGCCTATGATGATTACTTCATATTGTGCTTCGCTCATAATTTTTGATTTTTAAGTTTAATAAAATATTCTTCCCTGAAAATTTTGTCAAAGTTAGAATAAATTTTTATTATTGCAACTAAATCGCATTAATAAAATGATAAGAAGAAGCACACCTACGAAAGATGCTGTTTTAAATATTTTAGCAGATTCGAAAAAAGCAATGAGTCAGGAAGCTATTATGAAAAATGTCAATATTAATATTGACAGAGCAACGGTTTATCGTGTCTTAAATAGATTTTGCGAAGACGGAATTCTCCACCGAATTGTTGCTGAAGATGGGAAACAGTATTTCGCAGTTTGCATCAAATGTGATGAAAAAAAGCTTGCAGATCACCATTTTCATTTTAGATGTACAAAATGCGAAACGATAGAATGTTTGCCGGTTGCTGTTCAGTTTTCTTTAGAAAAAGGCTATTCTGTGGAAAGAGTGAACTGTATTTTGACAGGAGTTTGTAAGGATTGTGCTTAAATTAAATTGTTCTTAATAACACATCGAAATGTGTTTTGGCTTTCATTTTTTATGTGAAAAATTTGGATTATTTTATCGGGTCTGAAATATAAAAGTTTTTGGAATCAATTTTTAGTTCATTGCCGGATTGAGTATACCAATTTTCAAAACGGTCATATTCATCTTTGTTTTTAGTTTGCCATTCTGCAAAGGCTTCCTTATTAGCAATTTGAAATATATAATAATTGTATGCATTAAAAACTTTGTTATCATCCATCGTTCTAAAATAATTCAGTAAAACATTTGGAGAATTTTTAATTTTTTCATTTTGGTATTCTTTAAGAAAATCTTTTCTCATTTGTACAAGATTATTATAAGTGAATTCCTCATACTTCATCATTGATACTACAAAACCATATGCAAAATTTACACATAAGGGGAAAAACTTGCTTTTGTCGTAATTTTTAATATCAATTATTGCAGGGCAAAACTCGGTTTTTTTATCAGTTTTTGATTCAAAAATCAAAGAATTTTTGTATCCTTCATATAGCAGTTTGCTCATTTCCTGAGTTCTGGAAGTTGTTCGTTCAAGATTCATAAAAATCTCTCCGTAAATTAATCCTGAAAGTCTATCGTTGGCTTTAAGATAAATTTTTGCAGCTCTATAATAGTTTGAGGGGTACATTGGTTCTGCCTCAATTCCTTTTTCATAGATTTTTATGGCTTCAATTGGTTTTGAATATTCGTACATTACTCCTTTTTCTAAATGTAGTCTTCCTGATTTAGGAAACATTTTTAGACCTTCATCATACGTTTTAATTGCCATCGCAGAATCACCTTTGTAGTCGTAATTGTTCCCCAATAATTGATAATAGTCGTCTTTAACTCCTTTATAGTCTTTTATTTTAATTAATTTTTTTATTGCTCCATCATAATCTTTGCTGTATGATTTTGCTAATGCAATTTCGTAGGCATAAGTGTAGTCTGAAGGGTCTAAGTCTTCGCATTCTTCAAGCATTTTTATAGCTTCGTTATATTTCTTTTCATCAATTAACCTTACAGCATCATAAACTTTTTCACATTTAAATACTTTCTTTTGAGAATAAATATTTATTGAAAGAAGAATAAGTAATAGAAAATAATTTTTAGTTTTCATCATATTAGTTGTTTAATTAAATTCTCAAAACCCCACGAAAACCGCGCGCAGCATAATAAGATTCCGCACCATTATGATAAAGGAAAACAGTATTATAACGTTTGTCGCAGAAAACCGCACCGCCTAATTTTCGAATCTCATCGGGCGTTTTGACCCAGCTTGATGTTTTCAAATCAAAGTTGCCAAGCGTTTGTAATTCCCGGTATTGTTCTTCATTTAAAATTTCAATTCCAATTTCGTTTGCCAAATCTACTGCGCTGTTTGCGGGTTTATTTTCTTTTCTGGAATTGAGTGCTTCTCGGTCATAACAAAGACTTCGTCTGCCTTTTGGACTTTCTGAGGAACAATCAATGAAAAGATATTCGTCTGTTTTTTTATCATAACCAACAACATCAGGCTCGCCCTCGGTTCTTTCCATTTCGTTAAGTGACCACAATTTTTCAGGATTGGATTCTAGTTTTTTCTGAACATCTTTCCATTGGATGTTTTCGTGACGATTTGGATTTTTTTCGAAACGGGTTTTCAGAATTTTGATTAATTCTTCCTGTTGTTCTGCTGAAAGTTGAGGTTTATTTTTCATATTGATTAGTTGTGTTTAGATATAAATATTTCTCTCGCAGATTTTAACAGATTACGCAAATTTTTTCTTTTATAGAATCTGCAAGATTTGCAAAATCAGCGAGACTTAATATCGTCAATCATTCATACCTTTTCCGTCCAGAATATTTGGGATTGATTTTTCGATCCTGGACTCCCTGGTTTTGGATTGTTTTGGTGCAGAAAAGTGAAAGAGATAAGCGCGCTGTCTTCCTGGAGTTAAAGATTCGAAAGCAGATTTCAATTCGGGATTTTCATTCAGTTTAACTTGAAATTCCTCAGGAATTGTTGTTGCTTCTTTTTTGATTTCGACTTTTTCTCCACGTTCTTCAATTTCAACAGCTTCGAAAATATAATCTCTGATGATTGGTTTTTTATCTAAAATATCCTGAACATTTTCAAAACGCATTTGTCTTCCGGCCTGTGTGTTTTCTCCCATTTTTACCAGAAGTTGTTGCGGATCTTTCATCAATCCGCCTTTGAAAAACAGTAGCGCAAAATAGTCTTTAAAGCCTTGGATAATTACAATGTTCTTCCCTTGAAAAGAATAACACGGTTTTCCCCATTTGAAATCTTCTGCTAATTGGCAATCCAGAATAATGGTTCTTAATGCGTTCATCTCATCTTTCCACTGTTTGGACTGATTGATGTGTTCGTCAACTTTTGAATTCATTTTAAGATTATGTTTTTCCCAAATTTAATTAAAATTCGTATTAATATAAATTTAATTGATTTCAGATGTAACATTTCTACTGTAACGGTTGTCTTATAAACAAAACAAGACTATGAAATTACTGTTATCCTCTTTAGGATTACTTTCAACTACCTTACTACTAGCACAATCTACTCAAGATACTATAAAATCAAAGGAAATTGAATCTGTAACTTTGATTGCCAAAAAACCAACGGTTCAAAGTAAAGCTGATAGAACCGTTTTTAATGTGGAAAACAGTTCTATTCTTGCAGGAAATACGACTTGGGATATCGTGAGAATGACGCCGTTGGTTAGCATTGATAACAATGATAATGTGAGGGCAGAAGGGGAATCTGTAACGGTTTATATCAACGACAGAAAATCGGTTTTCACGGGTAAGGAACTGAAGGAATACCTCAAAACAATTCCTGCGGATAACCTGATGAAAATTGAAGTCATTACAAGTCCTTCTTCACGTTATGAAGCGACTGGCGCAGTTATCAATATCGTTCTGAAAAAACGAGATGATGAAGGTTTGAAAGGAAGTATTTCTTTGACCAATACTCAGAATACCAAGAATAACCAATACGGAAGTTTGAATCTTAATTATCATAAAAAGAATTTCACTCAGACGTTTGGAGGAAGTTATGGAGACAATATTTTTATCACACAAAATTCTTCTGTCAACACTATTTATGATACCAAAACAGTAAAAAATATTGATGCGGAAAGTATATTCAAAAATAAAAATCCTTCGGTATCATCAACTTCAGAATTTGAGCTCAATGATAAAAACAATGTAGGGCTTGTCCTAGAATACTACCAGGGAAAAAGAAACTCTACTTCCAATTCCGAAGGCACAACTTATATAGATAATGTTTTGCAGGATACTTTTGTTCAGGATATGACAAAATCTTCAGTTGCGAAAACACTTGGCAGTAATCTTTTTTATAAATACTATGACAAGGAGAAAAATAAAATTCTGGATGTCAACTTAGGAATCAATTATGATTCTGATAACGGAAATACTATTTTCAATGAAACAGCTTTGATTCCAAATTTTTATAGAATCGATTCTTATAATCAGACTAGAAATTATTACGTAAAGGTAGATTATACAACACCTTTGGGAAAAAATGGCGGAACCCTGGAAGTTGGTGGAAAAATTGATTTTAATAATAATGTTATTCCAAATAATTATTTTGATTTTCTGAATAGTGCTAATAATGCAGTCAGTGATTTCCGATATAAAGACAATATCAACTCGTTATATTTCACTTACAGTAAAACTTTTTTTGAAAAACTCGAGACAAGGATAGGTTTACGATATGAGCATATTGATTATAAAATCAATGAAAATGCTAATGAAAGAAAAAATTCTTACGGAACTTTTATGCCTAATCTTCTACTGAAGTATGCTTTTTCAACTAATTATGATTTGAGTCTGACATACAATCACAGCCTTTGGAGACCCTGGTATTCGGAATTCAACCCGTTTGTTTTGCCCGGAAATAATGGAATGTACTATCGCGGAAATATGGACTTGCTTCCTAATCCAAGTGATAGAGTAGTACTGAAGTTCGGTTTATTCAAAAAGTATTTTTTATCAGCAAGATATATGTTTACAGACCAGGATTATTGGAACAAATTTGTAGAAGAAGATGGGAAAACAATTTCCGTGTCGGAAAATTTCAAAGGAAAGGTTGAGAAGTTTTATCTTTTTGCCAATACGAATCAGAATCTCTTCAAAAATAAATTGAATGTTAATTTCGGAATCGGTTGGTATTATATTGATAACAGCGATTTCAATAGAAGAAATGGATTGAATCAGGCCAATAATTATATCAGTTATATCGGTGGTTCCACTAATCTTTCTTATACCAATCTATTCAATAAGAACATCAATATCAGTGGTTGGTTCAGTGTTGATAATCAGAATTACGGAAACTCTGTTGCGAATAAATACAATTTTTTTCATAACATCTCCGTAACCAAGATTTTCCCAAATTCTCAAATTGAAACCAGTCTTCAATTGATGAACATCTTCAAGAGACCAAGTGTAGACAATACAACTTACAGTTCAACAGGGATGATTCGAAATTATAACAAATGGGATTGGTACGGATTCTCACTCACTTTTGTTAAACGTTTCGGAAACCAAAAAGTAAAGGAAAATACTAAAACAGATGTAGAGAAAAACTCCGGCGGAAGTAAATAAATTTTTAATGATAAATTAAAGAAGAACGGGCAATTGCTCGTTCTTTTTGTTTCTAGTTGACAAGGATTTAAATTAAAATTAATGAAGTTCTTTTCCCAAAACTTTTGAAAGCCGTAAATTTGGAATCAATAAAAAGTTTTAAAATGTTAAAGAAATTTACGATTGCAACAGTTGCTTTTCTGACTGTAATCACCCTGAATGCACAGAAGAAAAAAAATACAGAACTAGAAAGACCAAAATTGGTCGTTGGTTTGGTAGTAGACCAGATGAGGTGGGATTATCTTTATCGTTATTATAACAAATTCGGGAATAATGGTTTCAAAAGACTCTTAAATTCCGGATATTCTCTTAACAATGTTCATATTCCGTATGTTCCTACTGTAACAGCTTTGGGTCATACATCAATTTATACAGGTTCGGTTCCTGCTATTCACGGGATTGCTGGGAATGATTGGACAGACAAAGAAACAGGTAAAAATGTCTATTGTACAACAGACGAAAGTGTAAAACCTGTCGGTACGACTAATGTTAAAGTAGGAAGTCACTCTCCAAAAAATCTTTGGTCAACAACGGTTACAGACGAGTTAAGATTAGCAACCAATTTTCAAGGGAAAGTAATAGGTGTTTCTTTGAAAGATAGAGCTTCTATTTTACCTGCAGGTCATACACCGACTGGCGCTTTTTGGTTTGATGATTCCACTGGAAATTTCATTACGAGTACTTATTATATGAATGACCTTCCGGAATGGATAAAGTCATTTAATTCCCAAAATATTCCGGATAAATTAGTTGCAAATGGGTGGGATACTTTGTTGCCAATTAATCAATACACAGAAAGTTCTCCCGATAATTCTGATTGGGAAGGTTTGTTGGGAAGTGCGAAAACACCAACTTTTCCTTACACTAATTTACCGGCAGATTATCAATCGAGAAAAGATAATATCCGATATACGCCTTTTGGAAATACGTTGACATTGAAGTTGGCTGAGGCTTCTGTAGAAGGCGAAAAGTTGGGAAATGATAATATCACAGATATTTTAGCAATCAACCTTGCATCAACGGATTATGCAGGACACAAGTTTGGACCAAATTCCATAGAGGTTGAAGATGTTTATCTAAGACTTGACCAAGATTTAGCTGAGTTTTTCAAATATCTTGATAACAAAGTTGGTAAAGGGCAATATACCGTTTTCCTTTCTGCTGACCACGGTGGCGCGCATTCTGTAGGATTTTTACAGGAACATAAGATTGCTACAGGCTTCTTTGGAGAAGGAATGGAAAAAAATATGACTGCGAAGTTGAAAGAGAAATTTGGAGTTGATAAATTAATTAATGGTGTTGATAATTACCAAATCTATTTTGATAGAAAACTGATTGCTGACAACAAGTTAGACCTTGAAACCATCAAAGCTTTTGCAATTAACGAGCTTGAAAAAGACCCGACAGTTTTATATGCAGTTTCTATAACCAAAGTTCAGGAAGCTACAATTCCGGAACCTATCAAACAAAGGATTATCAACGGTATCAATAGGGAAAGAAGTGGTGATATCCAATTAATTTCTCACGATTCTATGCTTCCGACCTATGCTAAAAAAGGGACAACACACAGCGTTTGGAATTCTTATGATGCTCATATTCCATTAATTTTTATGGGTTGGGGAATCAATCATGGGGAAAGTAATAAGCCTTATTTTATGACTGATATTGCTCCAACTGTTTCTGCTTTGCTGCATATTCAGTTTCCTAGCGGGAATGTTGGAAACCCAATTACAGAAGTGATTGGGAGATAAAAAGAAGTTAGATGTTAGAATCTAGAAGTAGATTTTTTATTAATTGATTAAGTCGCAAATGTTTTTAAATAAAAAGAACTTTGCGACTTTTTTATTTAATTTGAATTTTTGTTAATAATGGAACTTTAAAATTTACATCGAAGTTTTGGATGAGATAAATAGAATATTGATTTGTACAAACTCATCCCAGAGAAAGAATTTTTAAAAAATTAAACAAAAAATTGTAACATACAATTACGAATCAAAGCAAATTGAGATAATTATTATAATTGTTATTAATAATAAAAAAAAAGCAACTCAAACTGAGTTGCTTTAATTTTTTGTGCGAGCTTGGAATTATTTTCTGATTCCTAATTCAGCGATGATTGCTCTATATCTGTTGATGTCTTTTTTCTTCAAATAATCTAAAAGAGCTTTTCTTTTACCTACTAACTTTACAAGAGATCTTTCTGTGTTGAAATCTTTGTGGTTAGCTTTCAAATGCTGAGTCAAGTGGTTGATTCTAAAAGTGAATAGAGCAACTTGTCCTTCAGCAGTTCCTGTGTCTTGTGCAGATTTACCGTGCTTTGCGAAAATTTCTGCTTTTTTTTCTGTTGTTAAATACATTCCAATATTGTTTAATGATTATTATGTAATTCGGGTGCAAAGATAGGATTATTTTTTGGATTGAAAACAGTCAATCAAAAATTTTATTTATTATTTACTCAACAACAAAGAAACCCATTCTTCCCTCTGGATTTTCTTCTCAAGCTTCAGATTTTGTTCTGTGCAGACTTCCAGAATATCATCAACATCGAAGAAGCAAAGTCCGGAAAGCAACAATTTTCCACCATCTTCCAAGACGGAAACATAAGTCGGAATGTCAGAAATCAAAATATTTCTGTTGATGTTGGCTAAGATAATTTCGAATTTTTCTTTGCCAAGATTGTCAGCAGTTCCCAATTCGATATCCAATTCCACATTATTACGCGCTGCATTTTCTTTGGAATTCTCTACAGACCATTCATCGATGTCGATGGCAACAGTTCTGCCCGCTCCTTTTTGTTTTGCGAAAATGGCCAACACTGAGGTTCCGCAACCCATATCAAGTACTTTTTTGTTCTCCAGATCCATATCCAACATTTGCTGAATCATCAGGTGCGTCGTAGGATGATGACCTGTTCCAAATGACATTTTCGGCTGAATCACAATCTCGTGCATTTTTGGATTCGGTTCGTGAAATTCTGCTCGGATTAGGACTTTATCTTCCACATTAATTGGTGAAAAATTATTTTCCCATTCCTCATTCCAGTTGATATTTGGCATTTCCTCGTACGTGTAAGAAATCTCCAAGTCTTTATTTTGCAGAAGATAGATATTTTTCAAATCTTCTTCTTTGAAAAGGTCTTTTTGGATATAACCTAAGATACCGTCATATTCTTCCGTGAAGCTGTCAAAACCAATTTCTATCAGTTCTGCCATCAATATTTCGTTCCAGGGCTGGAGAGGTTTTATTTTAAAATTGAATTCCAGGTAAGCTGCCATTGTTTAATTTTTTGCAAATTTAGGTTAAAACCACAAAGTCACGAAGTTTTTCACAAAGAACACAAAGAATTTTTATGCTTAGAAAACTTGTGAACCTTTTGCAGAACCTTTGTGCCTTTGTGGTTAAAAATTAATTCATTTTTATCTGATAAGTGAAACCGACGTGAAACCATCTTCCAGGCATTGGAACCAGATTAGTTTCCACGTATTTTGCATTCGTCAGATTGTTGATTAAGACATAGAAATTGAGGTCTTTGTACCGGAAATTAAGTTGTTCGTCCAGCATATTGTAACTTCCGAGATTCACACGTTCCGTATATCTATAAATCAACTGATTGCTGAAAAACTTCAAAAATTTAACCTCAGCCTGACCAACAAATTGATGTCTCAAATTCTGCAAAGCATATCTGGATAGCTCCTCATTTTTATATTGATTATCAAGATATGTGTAATTCAATCTATAATTTAAAAAGTCAATTAATTGATGTTTAAATTCAGTTTCAAAACCTTTCAAATTAATTTTTCCAACATTTTCCGCAATCCAAATACTTTCCGAATTCGGTTTCAGCCAATCGATACCGTTATTAGTATTTCTAATAAATCCACTGATTTTCGCCAATATTTTCTGATTCTGGAAACGGTAACCAATTTCCGAAGAAAGTGAACTTTCAGGAATCAAATTAGGATTTCCTCTCTCAGTAGGACTCACATAATACAAATCCGTGAAAGTCGGAATCCTGAACCCTTTAGAAATTGCGCCAAAGATTTTATGATTTTGATTAAATACATAACCCACATCCACGCCAGGATAAAAGAAATTATCGCCTGAATAATTCGCCCAGCTTGCGCCCGGATTAATTTCCAATTTCTGATTAAAAAATTTCAACTGATGGTCAAAAAACATCTGAGTGACATCTCTTTTTCGCTCTCCAAGATTGTTGCTGGACAAAAATTCTCTTCGGAAATCCACACCAATATTGGTTGTTCCGAGCGATGATTCATAACTCGCATTCACGGTTCCGCCAACATTATTTCCGATGTGCATATTTCTGTAACCACCTGGATTTGAGCGTGTGTACAGATACATATCCTGTCCTCTTCGCCAATAAACACTAGAGTTGACCGACAATTGATTAAATTTCTGCTGATACTGCAAACTTACCACAGAAGCCTGCGTTTCCTCATATTGATTAATGGCTGAAGGCGAAGCATAAAAACCATTCGCCCCAAATTTTTTCTCAGAAAAGCCAGCCTGCAGACTCAGACTTCCTTCATTCAGTTTTAATTTATTTTGATAGAAGAAATTCCTGATTTGATAATCTGTATTGAATCGATAACCATCGGAAGCGCCATTGCTAATTGTAAATAGATTGGTGAATTTCTCCGAACCAAAAGTTCCAGAAGCCGACAAATCATAAGTTTTGAAATCACCGCCTTGCGCTTTTATCGTCACTTGTTCTTCGGAAGATGATTTCGTAACGATGTTGATGACACCTGCGTAAACATTCTGCCCATAGAGTTTTGCTGATGAGCCTTTCATAATCTCCACCCTTTCCACCGCCGAAATATCAAACGGAAGATTGAAGGTATTATGTCCAGTCTGCGAATCATTCATCCTGATGCCATTCACCAAAATCAAAACCTGCTCAAACGAACTTCCCCGGATCGTAATATCGCTCTGAACACCATTCGAACCTCGCCTTTTGATATCCAATCCCGAGTGGAATTGCAACAATTCATCAATGCTGGTCGCAGGACTGTTTTGGATTTGTTGCTTGGTAATGACCGTCACATTTTCATTCACATCATTATAAGGAATCGATAAAAACCGACCCTGTAAATTGACCTCATCAATTTCATTTTCTTTGTTCTGTGCTAAGCCGTTGATTGACAAAACAACAGCTGACAAAGCCACAATTGTTCTCTTCATAGTTTAATTTCCTTTTCAGATAATCGGGCGCAAATATAGAGATTCACTTGAGTTAAGTTGCTAAATTCATTAAGAAAATCTTAATAGTTTTTAATCCAAAAACTTACCCGAAAACGATTAAATTTTGCGTAATTTTGTGGGTCTTATTTTTACTATGGCTACAACAACCGACATCGATATCAAGAAATTTCTTTTCGTTAAAAATGCGCACCTTAACAATCTGAAAAACATAGATGTTCTGATTCCAAAGAACAAACTAATTGTGATTACGGGGGTATCTGGAAGTGGAAAATCATCTCTGGCTTTCGACACCATTTATGCCGAAGGACAAAGGCGTTATGTGGAAAGTTTGAGTTCATACGCACGCCAGTTTTTGGGCAAATTGGAAAAACCAAAAATTGATGACATCAAAGGTTTGGCTCCGTCAATTGCGATTCAGCAAAAAGTGATTTCGTCCAATCCGCGTTCTACGGTTGGGACTTCTACGGAGATTTACGATTATATGAAATTGTTGTTCGCCAGAGTTGGAAGAACTTACTCACCAGTTTCTGGAGAGGAAGTAAAAAAAGACAGCGTAACGGACGTGATTGATTTCATCAAGGCTTCCAAAAAAGATTCTACCTTTTTACTTTTGACGCCTTTGACATTTGAAAAAGAAACATTTGCTGAATTACTGAAAACCCTTAAAGTCTCAGGATTCACGAGGTTGGAAGTAAATGGAAATCTTGCCGGGATTGAGGATTTGGAAAGTTTCGGATTCACGCCTGAGAGAGATATGACGATTAATCTCGTGATTGATAGATTCAGTTACGAGGAAGATGAGAATTTCCTGCAACGTTTGGCAGATTCTATCCAAATGGCTTTCTATGAAGGCCACGGCTATTGTTCACTTAAAAATACGGATACAGGAAATATCCGTGAATTTTCTAATAAATTTGAATTAGACGGCATCGTTTTCAATGAACCAAATGTTCATTATTTCAGCTTCAACAATCCTTACGGTGCTTGTCCGACTTGTGAAGGTTACGGAAAAGTGATTGGAATTGATGAAGATTTGGTAATTCCAAACAAAAACTTGTCGCTTCACGAGGATGCAGTCGCTTCTTGGAAAGGCGAAAGTATGAGCGAATGGAAAAAAGATTTCATCAAAAAAGCTAAAGATTTCCCTATCCATAAGCCTTATCATCAATTAACGAAAGAACAGAAACAATATCTTTGGAAAGGCGACAAAACGAAAACATTCCCGAGCATTGATAATTTTTTCAAAATGCTGGAGGAAAATTTATACAAAATTCAGTACAGAGTTATGCTTTCGCGTTACCGTGGAAAAACACTTTGCCACGAATGCGAAGGTCTTAGATTACGAGAAGAAACAAGCTGGGTAAAAATTGACGGACATAATATCCAATCCTTGATTGAACTACCTTTGGACGAATTGCTTCCATTAATCAAATCTTTAAAACTCAACGACCACGACAGAGAAATCGCCAAACGTCTGACTTACGAGATCGAAACAAGATTAGAGTTTTTGACTAAAGTTGGTCTTGGTTATTTGACATTAAACAGAACTTCGAACACGCTTTCCGGCGGAGAAAGTCAGAGAATTAATCTGGCGACTAGTTTGGGAAGTTCATTGGTTGGTTCTATTTATATTTTGGATGAGCCCAGCATTGGTCTTCATTCCCGAGATACCGAAAATCTGATTGGTGTTTTGAAACAATTGCGCGATTTAGGAAATACAGTGATTGTGGTTGAACACGATGAAGATGTAATGCGGGAAGCCGATTACATCATCGATATTGGTCCGGAAGCGGGTTATCTTGGTGGAGATTTAGTTTTCAGTGGCGATTATAAAGAGATGATGAAAGCGGATACTTTGACCGCAAAATATCTGAATGGCGATTTGGAAATTGAAGTTCCAAATAAACGAAGAAAGACAAAAGAATTCATCGAGATAAAAGGTGCTCGTCAAAATAACTTGAAAAATGTAGATGTCAATGTTCCTTTAGAATGTCTGACTGTTATCACAGGCGTTTCCGGAAGTGGTAAATCGACTCTGATGAAAGAAGTGATGACGAATGCCATTCAAATTCAACTTGGAATGGGTGGAAAAAAAGCGGATTATGATTCGGTGGAATTTCCTTCAAAATTGATTCAGAATATTGAATTGATTGACCAAAACCCGATTGGAAAATCGTCCCGTTCAAATCCAGTGACTTACCTGAAAGCGTATGACGACATCCGTGACCTTTTTGCAAAACAAAAATCAGCGAAAGTTCAAGGTTTGAAGCCAAAGCATTTCTCCTTCAATGTAGACGGCGGACGTTGCGACGAATGTAAAGGTGATGGTGTGATTACCGTTTCAATGCAGTTTATGGCGGACATCGAGCTGGAATGTGAACATTGCCACGGAACACGTTTCAAAAAAGAAATTCTTGAAATCAAATACGACGAGAAAAATATTTCGGATATCCTTCATATGACGGTTGACGAAGCGTTGGAATTCTTCAAGGAAAACCACGAAGAGAAAATAGCAACCAAATTAAAACCTCTTCAGGATGTTGGTTTAGGTTATCTTCAATTAGGTCAATCTTCTTCCACACTTTCCGGTGGAGAAGCGCAGAGAGTAAAGTTGGCGTCTTTCCTTGTGAAAGGTGTGACTACAGATAAAACGTTATTTGTATTTGATGAACCGTCAACAGGTTTGCATTTCCACGATATCAAAAAATTATTAAAATCGCTTCAGGCATTGATAGAATTAGGACATTCCGTTGTAGTAATTGAGCATCAGCCTGATATTATCAAATGTGCCGACCACATTATCGACGTTGGCCCCAATGCCGGAAAATACGGTGGAGAAATTGTTTTCAAAGGAACACCGGAAGATTTGATTAAAGAGAAAAAGTCTTTTACTGCGAAGTATATTGCAGAGAAATTAAAATAAAAAAGAGAGTCATTACGACTCTCTTTCTTTTATAAGTTATACAAAAACGGACTCTTCTGAAAATAAATTTCGTCATCAATCTGCGAAATCAAAAATTCTGATAAATCACTGGCGCTAATATTTTCGCCAATGCAATCATATAAATTAGTTTCAGTTTCAAAACTTTCATCAGTCTGAATTATCAGAGGTAATCTTACCAAGGTCCAATCGAGATTGCTTTTCGTCAAAAGTTCATATTCTTTTTGTTTATCCAAAGTTGTTTCAGGATAATTCTGATACATCCATTCCGTAGCCATTTTCACTTTTTCATTTTTGTTGTCAAATGGAGTATTGACATTTAAACCTGTTATCAGGATGTATCTTTTGGTTCCATTGGAGTTCATAGACTGAATAACATTCTTTGTTGAATCAGAAAATATTGATTTTTCTCCTTTTGGCTGACCGATTGTACTAATTACAGCATCGCAAGTTTCTATTAATTCATTGATTGAAGCATAATCTCTCGCATCACCTTTTACAATTTCGATCAAAGGATTTTGAATTGAAAAATTTTCAGGATTTCTTAATAGTAATTTGATTTGAAAACCTTTTTCAAGAAGTTTCTTTACAAGAAAGCTACCCGCTTTTCCTGTACCGCCAATCACGGCAATTTTATGTAGTTTCATTATGTTCTCTTTATATTATTGTTGGAAAATAGAATTTTTAAGAATCAATGAAAAATCGATTCTTAACATCTCAAGCCTTCACAGAATCGGGCTTGATAGAATGTGATATTTTATAAAGAGATTGTAATAGAACAAAAATATCAAATTATTTATATGTGCAAAAAGAGCTGAAATGATAAGTTATCCACAAAAAAATGTGGATAAGTATGAGATTTTAACATTCAGTTTACATTTCGTATTGTTTTTCTTTCTAAATTTACAATAGAGATTTAGGAAATGAACACAAAATTTGCTTTTGACCCAATCGGAATTACTCAAATTAAATTTGATATAAAAATTTAAAGGATAGCATTGTCGGCTGTCCTTTTTTGTTGTTGTCTAACTAAAAAAATGAGATGTTTATCTACTGAACCGGCTTCTAAAGAGTCGGTTCTTTTATTGTTAGATTTTTCAAAAAAATAATTTTTCGTAGATTTTTTGATTGTGCAGATTTATTTTCAGCATTTTCAATCTGCAAAATCTGAACAATGAGCGAGAATTAAAATATTCAAATCAATCATTATAAAAAAAGACCGTCTCTTTCGAAACAGTCTTTTCATTTTCATTTTTACAGTTTACTTATTTAGAAGCATTTACATTAATTCCAATTTCTATGTCTTTGCTGATCATCCATTCAGCTGGGTCAGTTTCATCAGTCCCGAATTTGATTCCCCAATCCGCTCTGTTCACAGTAAATTTAGCTTCAATAGCCGCTTTACCTTCAGCAACAGTTACTTTCGCAGGGAAAGAAACATTAAGTGTTTTTCCTAACAATGTCAGGTTTCCGCTCACAGTTTTGTTAGCACCCGCAACAGCATCTTTTGGAAGTTCTCCAGCCAAATCTGCTACCGCAGTGATTTTGAAATCAGAAGTTGGTTGTTTTTCAACATCAAAGAAATCAGCATTTTTAAGGTGCGCTTCCAGGTCAGCTGGTTTTTTATCAGCCTCTGTTACAGAAGCGGGGTCAACTTTCAAAGTCGTCATATCGATTACAAAATCTCCAGAAGTTACCGCATCATTTTCAACTGTAATTTCTCCAGATTTCAGGTTAAGTGTTCCCCATCTTGGTGCAAATCCACCTTTGTGGAAAGCTTTCCAGTTCACGTTGGAGGTAGCCAAATCTACTTTGTAAGCTTCACCAGTTTTTGCTGCAACTTCCTGTGCATCTTTTACTGTTTCTTTTTTGTCGTTACAAGCTGTGAACATCAAAGCAGCGCCTACCAATGCTAATACCGTTAATTTTTTCATAGATAATATTTTAAATTAATTATTGTTTTTCTTGCAGCAAAAATAAGACCTTAAATCCTCTCCCTACATTGATGTACATCAAGAAAGTAAATCATCAAAATATTTGGGCAGCTTTATCCGCCTTCCACTCCCGCTATTTTTTGCCGTCACCCAATTCCAGTCACAAAAAATGAGCTCCGTTCAAGTCGGGCTGCATAAGATTCTATGTTTTAATTTACATTTAAATTTAACACAATATTCCTTTCATTAAACAAAATCATAAACAACTGAATATCAATATAAAAATATTTTAGTTAAAATTCACAAATATGAAAATCAGGCATTAAATTTGATAATAAATTTTAACTTAATTAACATTTTTTAACAATTTAAAATCTTTTATTTCCAATGAAAAAAACTTTTGCTGAAAAATCAAATCATTTGGTTTTTCTTGGGACTGCTGCTTTAATCGTTAACGCAGTATTTTTTTTGAATTCCTGTAACAAAAAATCAGAACAGGTGGCAGATTCAAAAACAAATTCAGAAAAAGTTGTCACCAAACCAGCAAAAGTGATTTCCACAAAACCAGAGATTCCCGACGACCGGAACAAACGTTATATCTATCTAACCTTTGATGATGGCCCAAATAAAGGAACGGAAAACCTTCTGAAAATCATTAACAAATATCAGATTCCTGTAACATCTTTTATCGTAGGAAAACACGCTTATGATAGCAAAACGCAGGCAAAAAACTTGAAAGAATTAGAAAACCACGAGTTGGTAGAATTGGCCAATCACAGCTATTCTCACGCAGAAAACAAATACTCTGAGTTTTATAAAAATCCGGAAAAAGTAGTCCACGATTTTGACCGAGCCAAAGACAGTATAAAATTCAAGAACAAATACGCCAGAACGCCCGGAAGAAATATCTGGAGAACTTCTGACATCAACAATACCGATATCAAAAGTTCTAAAACTGCAGCGGACGAATTGCAAAGAGCTGGTTATGTCCTAGTAGGTTGGGACCTCGAATGGAAACCGGACAATACAATGAAACTGAAAGGCTCTCATCAACAAATGGCAAAACGTGTGGACAGTATATTCTTCAACGATTTGGAAAAGACTTCCAGACATTTGGTTTTTCTGACGCACGACCAGTATCTTCAGGATGATGATTCGGTAAAAGAATTGGATTTGTTTATTTCCGGTTTGCAGAACAGCAATCGTTTTGAATTCAGAAAAATTTCGGATTATCCTAAGATTAATAATATTTTAAAATAAGAAAATCTTCTTTTTTTCATCTCGCTGATTTAGCTAATTCCGCAGATTCATTATCAAAAAAATCTGCTTAATATGCCAAATCAGCGAGATTTTAGTTTCATTCAAATTCCTTGGAAACACCTAATCCAAACAATGCAAAATCGTAAATTGCCGGGTCATCAGCATTATATTTTCTAAGAATTGAATCTAATTCTTCCACCGCTTTCCAATCATTTTGTTTTCTTGTTAAGATTCCTAGTTTTCTGGAAATATTTGCAGTGTGAACATCCAATGGAACAGATAAAAATTTCGGGTCAATCTTTTCCCAAATTCCAAAATCAACACCTTTTTTGTCTTTCCGAACCATCCAACGCAGAAACATAATCAGTCTTTTGGAAGCCGAATTTTTGTAAGGCGAACTCACGTGTTTTTGTCCTCGATGGTTTTCTGATATGAAATGATTTCTGAAACGTTCAATGGAATGAGAGAAGTTGATTTCGCTTTCATTAATCAAAAAAGCATCTTCCAAACTTTCAAACTGAGTATAAATTCGTCTAAAATTCTTTAAAAAGAAAATAAAATCTTCATGATTGAAAGTTCTGTGAATGGCTTTTTGTGGAATTCTTTGTAAATCAGAATCGGTAAAATTCATCACAAAATCGTACGGCGAATTTCCCATTAATTCCATCATTTTGTTGGCGTCATTAATAATTGATTTTCTGTTTCCCCAAGCAATGCTGGCAGATAGAAATCCTGAAATTTCAATATCCTGTTTCAAAGAAAAACGATGCGGAATCTGGATTGGGTCATCGGTAATAAAATCTGGAGAATTGTAGAGTTCAGCTTTCTCATTCAACAAATCGAAGATGTCTTTTTCGTTCAAATTCATTGTTCAAAAATACGAATTGTTTTTTGTTGCAAAGCATGAGAGAATAATCTAGAGAGTAATTCCAAGCTCACGCAAAAAATTAAAGCAACTCAATTTGAGTTGCTTGTTGTTATATTTTTTAATTGTTTTCCAAAATATCTTTGAAGTGTATATCCCATTCTCCAATATAAGTTCGTTTACTTTTAAAAGGAATATTGTCATTTGTGCCATCAAAAAGATGCTCTTCCTGATCTTCTATTACAACTAGATACCAAATATGATTTCTCAAGATTGTTTTAAAATGGTAAGATTCACTTTTTAAATCATAACCATCTTCAATTTGAGTTAATTTAAAAAATCCATTCCTTTTGCTAGCAAATTTCTTAATAACTTCATAAGCGTTGAATTCTAATTCTGTTAACTTTTCGTTCATAAAAATAAAATTTAAATTATTATAAACAAAGATAGTTACGATTCAGAATTTAGAATTTTTGCTTATTTTGTGTATTTGATTTTTTTAAGGTATTGAAATTTAATTGTATATGATTAAGCTTCCGCAACTTCAGACTTGCGAGAATCCTTTACTAAAAAATAACCACCAATCAAACTCAATAAAATAAACAATCCAAAACTTATCAAAGAGAATAATTTCCCTTTTTCGATAACAGCTGGTTCAAATTTCATTTCAATTTTATGCTTTCCTGCAGGGACGTAAAGCGCTCTCAAAAGATAATTCGCTTTGATGTAATCTACTTTGTTTCCGTCCAAATAAACATTCCAGCCGTGTGGATAATAAATCTCTGAAAATACAGCCAATTGAGGCGTTTTAGAAGATGAATCAAATGATAATTCGTTTGGCTGATATGTTTTTAAATCCAAATAAGCGGTTGAATCTTTAACCAAATTTTTTCCGTTGAAATAAGCTTTGTCATCTTTCGAAATCACAGCAATAGTCTTGGTGTCAATATTTCCTGTCTCGTTAAGTTCTTCGTTTGGATTGTTCACGAATTTGATATCAGAAACAAACCACGCATTGCCGTTCGCTTCCGGATTTGGTGTGATTTCCGGTTTTTGCTGGTCGCCAACTAAGAAATATTTGGTGTTCAGCATATTCAGGATTCTAACCGTTTTCACTTGGTCGGTTGTTGAGAAATATTTGTTGATTAAATCATCATAACGTCTCAATTTAACAGCGTGATAACCACCAATTGACGATTTGAAATAAGATGTATTAGTCTCGCTGAAAGTTGAGAGAATATTATTGAAAATTCTGTAATGGTCTTTATCTTTTTCAGCAATCGTTTGTAAAGCTTTATTAACTTCAGTCTGTTGTAAAAGACTTTGAACAAAAGAATCATTTCCAGCTTTACTCATCAGGTATTCCGAATTTTCTGTCTGAAACGGCGAATCAGCAAATGTTTTATCAACAAAATTATCATCGTTCAGATAACGTCTGTTAACTGTCCAAAGGTCAAACAAACTCACGAATCCGATAATTAATAAAACGATATTGACGTTCAGTTTTTTCTTTAATCCTAAAAATAATGCACCTGCTGAAATCAAAACATAAATAATCGCTTTGATTGCATCAGTTTGGAACATTGATGCTCTTTCGCCTACCAAATAATCCAATAAAAATGGTGGAAGATAAGTTTTCTCAGTCGCTGTGTAGAAGCCTAAAATTCCTTTTCCGAAAAGAGTCAGAATCAATGTGATTCCTAGAACTGTTCCCGAAACGTAAAGCAAAATTTTCTTTTTGTATTCTTCTGTTAGATTTTCATCCTTAAAGAATTTGTACAATCCAAGAATCGCAATAAGCGGGAACAAAAACTCAACAACCACCAAGATAGAAGACGGTGCACGGAACTTATTATACATTGGAACATAATCGATAAAGAAGTCTGTCAGGATTGCGAAATTACTTCCCCAGGCCAATAAAACGGTCAAAATCGACGCGCCTAAAATCCAATATCTGTACTTTTTTCCGGCAAAGAAAAACCCTAAAATCGCCAGGAAACAAACGACGGCACCTTGGTAGGCTGGCCCAGATGTACTCGGTTGGTCGCCCCAATAAGTCAGGCTTCCAAAACCTTTCATCATCATTTCATATTCCTGTTGGGATTTGATGTTTTCCTGAGCTAGTTCCTGTACATGTTCCATCATTTTGTCAGAACCTTCTTCCTGACTTCCGCCTCCCATTAATCTCGGAATGAATAAGTTAAGTGTTTCCAGTTTTCCGTAGCTCCACATCGTGATGCTTTCTTTGTCCATTCCGGATTTTCCTGCTGTATGGGAACCTGTATTTAGGATTTGTTTTCCACGAACGGTTTCTTTTACATATTCGGCATTGGCCATAATTCTTTGGGAATTCATTCCAACACCAATGATCACTGCTAATCCAACAATTCCGGAAGAAATCAGGAAATGTTTCCATTCAATTTTTCCTTTGATAGCTCTTATCAATTCGGACAGGAATAAGAATCCTAATCCAAGGAACAAATAATAAGTCATTTGTGGGTGATTCGCACAAATCTGCAAACCGGCAAAAAGTGCTGTAACAATGAATCCGAGAATGTATTTTTTTCTAAAATAAACGAGTATAATTCCCGCTACAAGTGGTGCAAAATAAGCAATGGTATGAACTTTTCCATTGTGCCCAGCCGCAATAATAATGTAGAAATAAGTGGATAATCCGAAGAATGTTGCGCCTAACAAAGCATATTTCCAGTTTCGAACCGCGACTATTCCTAAAAAGAAAAACCCCGCAAACAATAAGAACAGATAATTTGCGGGCTTTGGAAGGAACAAAAACAAATCATCAATTTTTTTGATGATATCGCCACGGAATTGTGCTCCGGTTTGATAAGTCGGCATTCCGCCAAACATTGCGTCGCTCCAATACGTTTCGTTTTCGTTATTTGCACGGTATTGCAAAAGTTCTTCTGCACCACCTTTGTAAAATACGATGTCGTGCTGCATCAATCGCTTTCCTGAGATAACAGGATTTGCGTAAACCACCGCCAGCAAAATGAATAGAACAAGACTTACAAGAACGAATATTAGATTTTTATTGTTTTTGAACATACAATGATTGCTTTAAATTTTCGAATTTCAAATTTAATATTAAAAAACCTTTCAGACTCAAAAATCTGAAAGGTTTTGCGTTTATTTTAATTAAGAGTAAAACTAAGTTTTTTTCTCTTCTTTTATTTCCTCATAATCTACAGTTTCTGCATCCCATTTTACCTTTTGGTTAGGCATTTTTTTAGAGTTGCTTTGCTGTTGGTTCTGCTGCTGATTTTTAGGATTCAATGCGGGAAAATTTTTATAAAACGCATTGAAAAATAATCTTTTCAAAATATTCCAAACGAAGAATATAATGATAACTGCTAATATGAATTCAAAAATGTGTTTCAACATTTTAATAATTATTTTAAATTAATTAGCCTCTTTATAAGAAGGATTAATGATAATAGACGTTGTAGAATTTTTTGTCATACTTTGCGTCTGTTTGCCGTCTGATAAAGTTTCTTTCTGATTCGTTTTCACAGAAAGATTCTGATTCAGAAGCCAGCCAGTATTTTCATCGATGATAATTTTTCCACTCTCAGAACCACCCATGCTCATCGTGTGTGTCATTCCGTCTTTGGATTGCTTGTCGGATTTGGAAGGAATTACACCTGTTACGTTGATTTCTGCTTTTCCGTCTTCAACTTTCACCAAAGTGAATGTCAAAGTCTGCTTCAGTTTTCCGCTTGGGTCGATATCTTCGGATGTTGACCATTTTTCTCCAATTTTAGCACCTTTTGAAGGAATTAGTTTAAGATTTTTGCCTAACTGTTCCTTCATCATTTCCTCATTGAAACCAACTTTGAAGTTCTCAATAATGGCGTCTTGTTGTTTTTTGTCTTTGATTGTTCCTGTGATGGCTTTTCTCAAATTATTATGAATAGCTTCAAAACCGGTTACGGACTTGATGTTTCCAAAAGCGTCCATTTTTACATTCAGTTTATTGCCTGCAAGACCTTTGCTGACCATATATTCCATTTTCAAACCTTCCTCTTTTGGAGCTGCTTGTTTGGTGTCAATAACCATTGTTTTTCCGTTGGCAGAACTCGACATTCTTTTCCCAACCATATTAAGAGTCAGATCATAAATGTTGTCCTTGAAATCATTGACGGTAATGGACATTTCGTCTGTAGATTCGCTTGTTCCGGATACTGTTTTTCCATCAGGCGAAGTGAGTTGCTGAATTTCTCTCTGGTAAGAAACTAAAGGATAAGTAGTTCCTTTTTCCAAAATGAATTTTTGTTTGTAAATGCCACTGCTGTCAGCAATAGCTTTTGGTTTTGCAGCTTCTTCCGGAGAAACTTCTACAGTTACAGTTTCTGTTTTTCCTGTTTTTGGGTCAACTCTTGTAACGGTTTTTGTTTCTTTTTTACAAGCTACTAATGTTATCGCAATTAGCGCAAGCGCTGTTATTTTTTTCATAATTGATGTTTGATAAAAGATTTTTATTGGAACACTGAATTGCAGCAACCCGACTTGAGCGGAAATCCTTTTTTGCTTGTTCTCAAGTTCTATTGAATTTGAAATTTTCTGCAAAAAATATTTGGAGCGGAAGGCGGATAAGTTGCCCAAATAAATCTTTTAGTTATTAATAATTTTCTGTCTCACGGCTTCATAAAGAATCGCACCACACGCTACAGAGACGTTCAGAGATTGGGTTTTACCTTCTATCGGAAGTTTTATTTTCTCGTCCGAATGATGAAGTACTTCTTTCGAAATCCCCGTTTCCTCATTTCCCATCACGATTGCGCACGGTTCTGTGAAGTCTGCATCGTATATCAATTTCTGCGCCTTTTCTGTTGCAGAGAAGACTTTTATGCCGCTTTGCTGAAGAAAATCCACCGAATGTGCGAGATTTTTTTCTTTACAAATCTTAATGTTATAAATGGCTCCAGCCGAAGTTTTAATCGCGTCTGAGTTGATTGGAGCACCACCTTTTTCAGGAATCAGAATTGCATCGATTCCAACACATTCTGCAGTTCTACAAATGGCTCCAAAGTTTCTGACATCGGTCAATCTGTCAAGAATCAGGATGAAAGGCGTTTTTCCTTCTTCAAAAAGTTGAGGCAGAACATCTTCAATTTTATAAAAAGGAACGTCAGAAATGAAAGCAACCACACCTTGGTGGTTTTTTCTTGTAAAACGGTTGAGTTTTTCTACTGGAACATAGTTTGGACGCAGGTTGTGTTTGGCAAGAAGTTGTTTCAGTTCTATATAGATTTCGCCTTGCAAAGCATTTTGGACAAAGATTTTATCCACTGTTTTTCCAGCTTCCAAAGCTTCCATTACAGGTCTTAATCCGAAGATGAAATCATCTTTTTTCTGTTCGTTCATTTATAAAAATTTGTTTTGCAAAAGTAAGGTTTTTGAGATTAGTTTTATCTTAAGAAAATTGTAAAGTTCTGACTAACCACAAAGTTTACAATGATTTTCGCAAAGGTCACAAATAATTATATAGTAAATATAGTTGCGAAGTATAAACCTTGTGACCTTAAAACATTTGAATTTTAAAAAAAACTTTGTGGACTTTATGTTAAAAACTTTTGTGGTTCTAATTCACTCCAGAACAAAAACCAGAAACTCATCATTTTCAGTTTTGAATTTCAAATCACCGGTTTTTCTCAAATCTTCAAAAAGTGGAGTAGGGAAAGTGTCGTCAAACTGTTTGGTTTTGTAGAATTTCCCTTTTAATGTGAGTGGAATTTTCTTAATCAATTTATCTGTCGTAACCGGAATTTTGAACTTTCTTTTTTCCGGATCTTTGGAATCAACATAAAAACAATGTTCAAACAACTCTGCTTTGTCCACATATTTTTGATAATCGGAAACTTTTATAAAGTTTGGAAGAGAAGTATCGTCCCAAGTCAGATATAAAACTTCGATTTCCTGAGTCTTACTGATTGGCTGATAATATTTGAACCGCTCATTTTCGGATTTTGAAAAAGGTAAAATCATTAAGATTAAAATCGGAAAAATATATCGCAGATTCATTGAAATTATTTATCAATTATCATTCATCATTTACAAACTTAACCCTTCTCCAATCAAAGCCCGTTTCTGTGCCAAAATATAACCATAATGAATACTTTCGTGCATATTGTTAAAGATAATGGCATCTTCAATATTTTTCAAATCAATTCCGAAACTTGTGGAATAAGGCGTATAATCTGGGAAAAAATCATTATCAAAATCTTTCATCAAAATCTTTGAAGTTTCAATTAAAAGATAAGCCAAATCTTCCATTTCAGAAGATTTCACATCCACGTTAGCGAAAGTTCCTTTTTTGTAAGTTTCCACCCAATATTTGTCGATTCGGAATTGGTTTCCGCTCAGATAATAACAAAGCAATTGCTGTTGAGCAATGCAATGCGCAATGTTCCAGTAAATATTATTGTTGAATCCGTCGGGAATCGCCAACAAATCTTTTTCGGATGTGCTTTGTAAAATGTCTAACAAGTTTTTTCTGACTTGTCTATGATTGGCAAAATGATAATTCATTTTTGAATTTTGATATTAATTGATAAATGTAAGAAAAATGTGTGTAACACTATTTTATTAACGTGTTTTTGTGGATTTTTTATATCAATTTTTGTTTTAACAAATATTTAACGCAAGATTAGCAATTATTGTGTTTGCTGTTGCGGGTTTTTATATGAAATTTACCAATTATATTTTTAAGATTTACTATGTCAGAATTGAATCAAGCAGAAGATATCAGACAACTTACCGAAAAAGTAAAAGAACAGAATTACTTTTTTTCTATTTTAAAACAAGAAATAAACCGCGCTATTATTGGTCAGGAATATATGATCGATCGTCTTTTGATAGGACTTTTGGGCAATGGTCACGTTCTTTTGGAAGGTGTTCCAGGATTGGCTAAAACTTTAGCAATCAAAACTTTGTCAGAAGCTGTTGACGGTGAGTTTTCCAGGATTCAGTTTACACCGGATTTGTTGCCTGCAGATGTTGTAGGAACAATGATTTATAATGTTAAAGATAACGATTTCTCCATAAAAAAAGGACCTGTTTTCGCCAATTTCGTTTTGGCAGATGAGATTAACCGTGCGCCAGCGAAAGTTCAGTCTGCTTTGCTGGAAGTGATGCAGGAAAAGCAAGTGACAATAGGTGATGAGACAATGCCTTTGCCAAAACCATTCTTAGTTTTAGCGACTCAAAATCCAATTGACCAAGAAGGAACTTATCTTTTGCCGGAAGCGCAAACTGACCGTTTTATGCTGAAGTGTAAAATCGATTATCCTGAGTTTGAGGACGAGAGAAAAGTAATGCGAATGATTTCTACGCAGGATATTCCGCAAATCAGAAAAGTGGTGGATTTGAATCAAATTGTTGAAGCCAAGAAACTCATCAATCAAATTTACCTTGATGAAAAAATCGAAAAATATATTCTGGATATGGTTTTTGCAACCCGTTATCCTGAAAAATATGGATTGTCAGACATCAAAAATTATATCAGCTTTGGAGCGTCGCCAAGAGCAAGTATCAATTTGGCAATCGCATCCAGAGCGTATGCTTTCATCAAAGGAAGAGCGTTTGTGATTCCGGAAGATGTGAAAGAAATTGCAAAAGATGTTTTGAGACACAGAATAGGATTGAGCTTTGAAGCTGAAGCTGAGGAAGTTTCTCAAGATGATATCGTCAATAAAATTTTAGGGAAAATACAAGCTCCTTAAATATCTGGTTAATCTGTTGATAGTGGTCACTCGTCGAATTCTTTTATAGATGAGATGTCTGAAAACTATCAACCGATGACCGCCAAAGCATTCCAACTAAAAAATATCAATTTAAATTGCAAATAAAAGACATTGTCAAAAAAGTAAAGCAGATAGAAATCCGGACTCGAAAGAAAACGGAAGCATCGCTTATGGGACAATATCACAGCGCTTTCAAAGGTCAGGGAATGACGTTTTCAGAAGTGCGACAATATCAATTCGGAGACGATACAAGACGAATCGATTGGAACAAAACAGCACGTTTTCGCGAACCATTCGTCAAAGTAATGGAGGAGGAACGCGAACTGACAATGATGTTGGTTGTTGACATTTCCGCGTCGATGGATTACGGAACCAAAACCCAGCTGAAAAGAGAATATGTTGCCGAAGTTTGCGCATCTCTAGGATTTTCGGCAGCTGGAAACAACGATAAAGTTGGACTGATTTTATACGCTGACAAAGTTCTGAAAGTAGTTCCGCCACAGAAAGGCAGAAAACACGTTTTGTCAATTATCAGTAATATTTTGTCTGCGGATTATGTTCCTTCAAAATCTAATTTGGATGTCGCTTTCAATTATATGATGAGTGTTTTCAAAAGAAAATCTCTGGTTTTCCTTTTCTCTGATTTCGAGGATGAATTTGACCAAAAAATTCTGAATGTCACTGCAAGAAAGCATCAGGTTTTAGGACTTCGGGTTTTTGACGAAAAAGATATGGAGATTCCGGACATTGGTTATGCGCTTTTTCGTGATGCAGAAACAGGAAAACAAATCTGGGCCAATACTTCCAGCTCTAGATGGCGTTACGATTTTGCAGAACAACAAAAACAAAAAATGAGACAAGTGAAAGACGAATTCGAAAATTCTTCGGCTCATTTTTTAGATATCAAAACGTCTGATGATTACAGCAAATCTTTGTATCAATATTTTAGGAAATAGATTCAAGAAACTAAACACCAAATACTATCAACTAAAAACAATAATGTTTAAATATCTTCTTTCACTTTTTATTTTCATTTCGACTTTTGGATTTGGTCAGACTTTAACTTCTAGCCTTGATAAAACCACTTTGGCTTTGGGCGAGGTTGCGGTTTTCAAAATTCAGATTTTGGATTTGGATGGGAAGAATGTTCAGATTGCACCACGAAATGAGTTACTACCTTTTCATTTTGAGATGGTGAATGACAGTATTGCAGTTCAGAAAGATATTTATCTGCGTTCTGTGAAATTTGCAGTTTTTCAGGAAGGTAAATTTACAATTCCGGAAATCGAAATCAAAGTTGGTGATGAGATTCTCAAAACGATTCCATACGAAGTAGAAGTCATTAATACAGCCAAAAAAGGTGACCAGATTAATGACATTATGAAGAACAAAGAAGTGGAACTGAATGTCCAGGATTACTGGGAAATGTATAAATTCTATGTTCTTTTAGCTTTCCTCATTATTGCAATCATTATTTTAATCATCGGTATCGTAAAATGGGGAAGAAAACGTAAAGATAGTCCGGCGGTTACAACCAATCAGACTTTGAAAGATTTGGAGAAACTGAGAAAGAAAAACTATATCGAAAACGAAAATTTCCGTGCTTTCTATGTGGAGTTAATTGAGATTACCAGAGGATTTATTACCAAACAATATCAGATTCCTGCAGATGTTTTGTTGACAGATGATTTGGTGGATTATATGAAAAATACCAATGCGATTTCTCAGGAAAATGAAAAAATCGTAGAAGATATTTTCTTACGAAGTGATTTGGTTAAGTTTGCGAAAACCATTCCTACAAAAGAAATAATGTCAAAAGACTTCACAGAAATCAGAGATTTTGTAAAACGTTCTACCAAAGATGTAGAGGCCGAGAATCTTCGGAATGTTTCTGTTGAAGAACTTTCAGAATCAGATAAATCCAAAATTAGAAAGCTCAAATAAATCATTTATCAACCATCATTTATAATCAATCCGTGAATTTCGAGTTTTACAGTCCGTGGTTTTTATTGCTTTTTATTTTGTTCATTCCTTTGTTGATATTGGATTCTGGCAAGAAAAAGAGTAGAGGAATTGCCGTGCCTTCTGTGAGTAATATGCGACCAAGCGGAAATATTTCGTTGGTGATGAAGTTTCTGAAAGTCTCAAAATATTTCATTCTTACAGCGTTAATTATTGCTTTGGCAAGACCAAGAACTTACACGGTTTCACAGGACAGAGACGAAACCAAGGGAATTGATATTATGCTTTCCGTGGATGTTTCACTCAGTATGTTGTCCAAAGATTTGGATCCAGACAGACTCGAGGCTTTGAAGAAAATCGCCATAGATTTTGTTAAGAAGAGAGAAAATGACAGGATTGGATTGGTCGCTTATTCGGGGGAAGCTTACACAAAAGTTCCTTTAACAACCGACCATCAAGTAGTGATTGATGAATTGAATCAATTAAATCCTCTGGAATTACAACCTGGAACTGCAATCGGAGAAGGACTTTCTGTAGCTGTGAATCACCTTAAAAAGAGCAAGGCCAAGAGTAAAATCATCATTTTGATGACCGATGGTGTGAATACCGTTATCAATGCAATGCCTCCACAAATTGCTGCAGAATTGGCGAAAAATAACAGCATCAAAGTTTACACTGTTGGAATCGGGAGTAATGGATATGCAGCAATGCCAACGGCGACCAACATTTTTGGTGAATTGGTTTTCACGGAAACTAAAACTCAGATTGATGAAAATACGTTGATGGATATTGCTCAACTGACTGGCGGAAAATATTTCCGGGCGACTTCTAACAGCAGCTTACAAACAGTTTATGACGAAATCAACCAATTAGAAAAATCTGAAGTTAAAACATCCAAATTATATAATTATGAAGAATATTTCAGGATATTTCTTTGGGTAGCATTAGGATTCTTGTTGTTGGATGCATTGTTGAGATGGGTAATTTTTAAAATTTTGAATTAAGCAGATGAATTGGTATTTAGGAAATTACTGGTATCTTTTTTTACTTCTTTTGTTGCCTGTCATTGGTTACTTTATCATCCATTATGTGCGTTGGAAAAACCGAAAGCGTGATCTTTTTGCAGAAGGTAGATTTCAGGATGTTTTGTTTGAAAAAACGTCTTGGTTCGCCAAATTATTTCCGTTGTTGTACTTGCTTGGTTTTTTATTTCTGATATTTTCTATTATCGACCTTTTGGCAGGAAAAGAAGAAATTAGCGTGAAACAAAATGTAAGCAGTACGATTTTCGTTCTGGATGTCTCAAATTCTATGAATGCCCAAGACGTTCAGCCAAGCCGATTGGAAGAAGCTAAGAATATTATCATTAATTCACTTCAAAAACTCACTAACGATAGAGTAGGAATTATTGTTTTTGCAGGAGATTCTTATTCTGTGATGCCTTTGTCCAGCGATTATTCGGCGGCGGAAAATTATCTTTTGGGAATTGAAACCAGCGTAGTTCAAAACCAAGGAACGGACTTTCTGAAACCAATTCAGATTGCTGCTCAGAAATTCAAAAATATTACAAAAGGTTCTCGAAATATCGTATTAATTAGTGATGGTGAGGATAATGAAGGTCACGAGGACGAAGCTATTAATCTTGCCAGAAAAGAAGGGATTAGAATCACCACAATTGGTGTTGGAACCGAAGAAGGAGCACCAATTCCGGAGTATTATTTTGGTCAATTGATGGGTTACAAATCCGATATTTATGGCGAAACTGTAGTGTCAAAATTACAAACAAAAGCACTTAAGAATATTGCTTCATCAACCGGAGGAAATTATCTTGACGGGAATAATCTGGACAATGTGATAAGCAATCTGGTAAACGAACTTCACAAATCCACAAGTTCTACTTCTACAACAATTAGTTCGCAGTCTGCGGTTCATTACTACCAATATTTCTTAGCGGTTTCTGTATTCTTTTTCTTTTTGATTTTCCTATTTAATCCGAAGAAAGATTTTAATCTTTAAACAATTTTAAACACAAAGATTACGAAATTTTTGTTCAATTTTTGTGAATTTTGTGTGATTAAAAAACTAAATCACATACTTCTTCAAGCCTTCCATAATCCCTTGCCAAAGCATATTGAAAAAGCTTCTTTCTGGGTCACGTTTCTTTTCGATATTCACGTGTTCTGGTTCGCCGGTCGATTCGTTTCTTACAAACCAATTGGCAACAGTGGTTAGAACTTTTCGTTCTTTTCCGTTTTTTTTGTTGAGGAAATTCACGTACATATCTTTGTATTTAAAATAAAATTTTCCCGCAATTCCTGCGCTAGAACCATAATAATCAAATTTCACATAATCGATTTTTCCGTCCAAAGTCACATTCAGATAAGGTCGTACAAAAAGGTTTACGTTATCAGCGGATAACTTCTGAATATTCCCAAAAATCGTGAATTTATCATCCAAATCTTTCACATCAAATTTCCAAGTCACAGTTGTTGGCGCAGTTCCATAAAATTTGAAATCAGAGTCAACCGTGATTATGGTAGGCAAACCTTTGATTTTCGTATTATTTACATTTTTGATGGTGGCGTTGAAGTCGTCAAAAGTCAATTTCCCCGGTTTATTCGCATTCTCAGCGTCTTCTTCATAAGTCAAATCCGAATTCCGAATCTGAATTTGATTCACAAAAAGCGGAAATTTTACATCTCTCAATTTTTTGCTAAACATATATCTCACAGCATTATCATCGGGTGGCGCCAGGTCGTGGTAGATGTTGCAATCTAGATTATCGATAATGATTTTGTCCAGATTGATGACCGTATTTTTCCCAATTTTAGAATCTTTGTCCGTAATCGCAATATGTTTTGTTCGGATGGTGTAAAGATCTTCTTCCTTCGCAATCACTTTACTGAAAGCCTTTCTGGAATATTTTGGAAGAAATTCAAAATTCTGTAAATCGGTTTGTTTGCCATGATTTTTAAAAGAAGCCATTTTCAGACGGTAATGTTTTCCCGCATCCAGATTGATGTTTTTTGCTGTAATCAATCGGCTTTTGATTTCGAAAGGGATATCTTGTTTGAGGATGTTTTTATCTGATTTTATTTGATTCAAATTCACATCAAATTTTGCCACAGACAATTTTTCTTTCCCATCAGAATATTGTCGGAATTGCCCATTGATGATATTGAATTTCCCAATCAAAGCTTGGAAATCCGGAGTTGTTTCTGCTTTCTTTTTTTCAATTGATTTATATTTAGAAGAATGAATTATGATTTTCGGATTCACAACATCGATTCCTGCAAAATTGAGATTCAGTTTTTGACCAATATATTTGGATTGATTTTTTGTGATTAAAATTTTATCGGTTTTGATATCAAGAATATCTTTGTGAATACTTTTCCCCAAAGGAATCATCTGAAATTTATCAATCGTAATATCTTGATTTTCAGACTTGATTTTTTCGATTTTCAAAGCCTGAAATTGGTTCGCTTTAAGATAAATATTTTCTGCTTCGATATTATGATTCGTGAACCTGAACGGGATTTTTTCCTTCACTGTCTTTTTATCAAAAACAATATCACTGAGTTTGAAATTGAAGTTATCAATAGAAGCCGTTTTCTGCAAATCAGATTGTAAAACCAGTATTTTACCTTGATTGAAATTGATGTTTTTCAAGCCGATTTTCAGATTCATTTCTTTTTTCTTATCTGCTTTTTCCTCAACTGTTTTTTTTCCGGTAGAAGTGACTTTCAAGTCAGGTTTCACAAAATCGATTTCATCAACAATCAAAGAATCTTGGTTGATGACAAAATTCTTAGCAGAAAGTTTCTCAGAAGCGAAATCGAAAATATTCTTGGCGTTATAATTTTTAGCATCCTCAATTGGATTAAGATGAAATCCCAGAATCTCCAGCGTTTTATTTTTAGCTGAGATTTTTTCGGCATTGATTTGATAAAAATCGTTAGCTGTGATGATTACATTTTGCGCATCGATTTTGAATTCTTTGAAAGCAATCGGGATTTTAGAATCATCTTCACTTTGCTGGATATCTGTGAGTTTGATATTCACATTTTGTCCGTTGAATAAGGTTTTTCTGTTCTCATTCTGAATTTGTACATTGCCATTTGAAACAATAATATTTTCCAAAGCAATATCCAATTTTTTCTTCTTTTTATTTTTTTTATCCTTTTTAGGAGCGAAAACAATGGCGATATTTGGGTCACTCAAAACCACATCTTGGGCTTTATAAGTTTTATTGAAAACCGCTTTCCAAATACTAAAATCCTCGATTTTCAATTCCTTCACACTTCCATTGATTTGTGTGACCGTAGAATCTTTAGCGTTTTTATTATTAATGAAAATATTGTTAGCCGTTAAATCACCTGAAAATAAACTCAGATTAAAATTGTCTAATTTTAAGTTGTAAGCAGTTTTATCATTGATGAGGTCAGGTAATTTTCTTTTCAGGTAAAAGTCCAGCACAAAAGGAAAAATCAACAACATTAAAAGAATAATGCCAGCGATAATCATCAATGTTTTTTTCAGTTTAGATGGTTTGGTAGTTTTTTCAATCATCCTTTTTGGATTAAGAATTATATGCAAATTAGTCATAATCAATACTTATTCCAAAATTATAAACCATTATTGTTTAGATTATTCCATCTCTTTTCGGAACTTGTAACCGTTTTCAGTATACTCTGCGAAAATATGATGCAAACCGTTGCTAATGATGATTTGTTCCGCTCCAAGCAAACTGTTGTAACGCGCGATTTGCTCAAAATGAATTTGCTTCAAAGGAACATTCGGCGCTTTACATTCGATGAGGATTTTTGGTTTAGTTTTTTCCGTGATGAGAAGGTCAATTCGTTTCGTTGTTCCATTCAGTTCCAGCTTTTGTTCAAGGATTAATGAGGACAAATTTTTCTTCTTCACAAACCGAAAATAATGCAACCAATGCTGTCTCACCCATTCTTCCGGCGTGAGTACAAGCCAGCTTTTCCGAACCAAATCATAGATAAAAAATGTATCTTTGTCTTGTTTGATTTGAAAATCGAACGTGTTATCAAAATTTAGCTTCGGAACCTGCATATTTTAAGATGAAAGAAATAGATATTATCCTCAAAAATATTAAAAATAAAGAACTCTTACCGGTTTATTTTTTTCAGGGTGACGAGGCTTTTTATATCGATTTGGCTGTCAAGCATTTTGAGCAGGATGTTTTGGAAGAAGACGAGAAAGCCTTCAACCAAACTGTTGCTTACGGTCGTGATACCAACTATCTGGAAGTTCTTTCTCTGGCGAGACAATATCCGATGATGGGAGAAAAACAGCTCATCATTGTGAAAGAAGCGCAGGATATGAAGCTGAATGAAGAAGAATCCAAAGCTTTGGAAACTTATCTGGAAAATCCTGTTCCTTCTACCATTTTGGTTTTTGCTCATAAACATAAAAAGTTGGACGCCAGAAAAAAGGCCGCGAAAACTCTGGCTAAATCCGGAATGCTTTTCACCAGCGAGAAGATGAAAGATTATCAACTCCCGACTTGGATTCAAGGGGAAATGACTGTAATGGGAATCAAATCTGCGCCCAATATCAGCCACCTTTTGGCAGAATATCTCGGCAACGATCTTTCCAGAATTGCGAACGAACTTAATAAATTAAAAATTGTTCTAAAAGATGGCGCTATTCTGGATGGAAAAATCATCGAAGAACATATCGGAATCAGTAAAGATTTCAATATCTTCGAATTGCAGAAAGCATTAGCAACAAAAGACCAGGCAAAAGCCTTCAGTATTGCTTATTATATGGGAAAGAACAAAAAATCCAATCCTGTGCAAATGGCTTTTGGTGCGCTTTACAACTTCTTTTCCAATATCGTTATTTATCATACTTTATCAGGACAATCGCCTCAAACAATTGCTTCTACGATGGGTGTAAATCCTTATGCAATTAAAGATTATTCGGAAGCGGCAAGATTTTACCCATTGAAGCACGCTACAAGAGTGATTTCCGTTCTTCGTGAGATGGATTTGAAATCCAAAGGTCTTGGCGTGCGACAAATGGAGGATGAAGAAATTTATAAAGAGCTTGTTTACAAAATCATAAAAATTGATGAACTGAAAATGAAGGTTTAAACTAAAATTATAAAACTAAAACACAAAACGAATGAAAAACGAAGCATCAAGTAACATCAAATTGTTCGGAAAAATTACAGCAAAATCATTATTCGCTTGGATAAAAGTCGCTTTTATTGGGGTTGTGATTATGATTACCAATATTACAATTGCTGTCATTTTATTTAGTGATAATCCAGGTGGCGGTTTTCCGGCTGCGGGACATGCGGGAATTTTAGGTGCGATTTTAGGATTTTTTTTTCTTTTTATGGTCGAGTTTTGGTCGGCTTTGTTATTAACGGTCGGAATTCTCGCACCAGTTCTGTTTATTATTTTAGCTAATAAAAATGCAATTGCTTCCGCTATTTATAATGTCTGGAAATTCAAAATTGCTGATTTTGTGGAACCTAAAATTGAGTTTTATATTGATAAAATTCTTCAGAAACAACCAGATTTTCTAAAGAATATTACAGATTGGAGCGTTGTAAAAGTAAAACTGCTGGATACAATTAATAATGATTCGCAAACGCCTAAGCTACAGAAGAGAATAATCAAATTTATTCTGAAAAAAATCAAAATGGATGATGTGGATTTTAAAAATCCGAATACCAATCTGAGCAGTATTTTGTCTTTTAAAATAAGACAATTCATAGAATGTTTTGCAGAACCAGACCTCAAATTAGTTTGGATATTGGTAGCCATTGATATTGTGTTGATTATTCTGGCTTTTGTTTTCAATAAACATTAATTATTTACCATTCATATATTTCACATTGACAGTTTAGATAGGTTCTGAATAATTAATTCCCGAAATTTGTACTCGATTTTTCAAACAAAGAATTATATTTGAAAATTCCAATTTTGAAAGAAAATGGCATTTATTCCTTAAAATAAAATAATTTAATAATAGAAATGGAGAACAATATCTTAGACTGTGTGATTGTAGGTTCTGGACCAGCTGGTTTTACAGCAGCAATTTATGCAGCAAGAGCAAGTCTTAAACCTGAACTTTTTACAGGACTAGAACCCGGAGGACAATTAACAACAACAACAGAGGTCGAGAATTTTCCAGGCTATCCAGATGGAATTACCGGACCGGAAATGATGCTTCACCTTCAAAAGCAAGCGGAGCGTTTCGAGACTAAAGTTCATTACGAGATGATTTCCAAAGTTGAGTTTTCCAAAGTAAGAGGCGGGATTCATAAATTGAGTACAGGTTCTCGTGAGATTTTGGCTAAAAGTGTGATTATCTCTACAGGCGCAGCTGCAAAATATTTGGGTTTGGCAGATGAGAAAAAATATGCTGGTGGTGGTGTTTCGGCTTGTGCAACTTGTGACGGATTTTTCTACAGAGGAAAAGATGTAATCGTTGTTGGAGCAGGAGATACAGCGGCAGAAGAAGCGACTTATCTTTCCAAAATCTGTAACAAAGTAACTTTGTTGGTAAGAAAAGACCATTTCCGTGCTTCAAAAGTGATGGTGGACAGAGTTCTAAGCACTTCTAACATCGAAGTAAAATACAACCACGAGTTAATCGGAATAGAAGGTGAAAACTCCTTGGTTGAAAGAGCTAAAGTGGTTAATAATTTAACAGACGAAATTTCTACAATTGATGTTCACGGGATTTTCATCGCCATTGGTCACAAACCAAACACTGGAATCTTCAAAGGACAAATCGACCTAGACGAAAACGAATATATCATTACGGAAGGTAAATCTGCAAGAACTAATCTTCCAGGTGTGTTTGCCGCAGGAGATGTTCAGGATCACCATTACAGACAAGCGATTACGGCTGCAGGAAGCGGTTGTATGGCGGCGATGGATGCAGAGAAATATCTTGGCGAATTAGCCGGAGAAAACCATACTTGGGTAGAGCAAGACTAAATACTCAATTTATCACAAATCAAAACCGCTGAAGAATTTCTCCAGCGGTTTTTTAATAAAGAACTATTACAAAAAATTGATTTATGGTGAAGTGTTTTTAGAGGAATAATTACTTGTCGCTAAAGGCCAATTTTGCATTAGTATTAGGTCTACTTACAGTTCTTTTCTCGTCTTTATTGTGGATTTTGTAGTACAGAAATGCGATGAAGGTTGGCTTGTGATAGATTTTATAATATCTATATTCTGTATGGAAATGTCTGAGGTTAATTTTGTAGAAATCATAACCGATTACAACCAAAAGACAAATGCTTATCACATAAAAAACTCGGAATTCCAGATGATAATAAGTCAATCCAGAGAACACAGCACCAAGAACATAAGCCGTCATAATGCTTAGCAAAAGTTTCGCTTTACCCATTAATTCAGGGTTTTTTCTGAATTTTTTCTGAGTAAACATAGATGCTAAAATTCCCAAATCTGTAGTTGTTCCCGTAAGGTGCGTTGTTTTTACAGAGAAGTTCGAGATACTCGCCGTTAAACCGTTTTGCAAACCAGTTGCAAATAACATCAGTGCTACCAAAACTTCGGTTTCTCCCAATGTTTTTTTATAATAAAATTGTCCATAGATTCCCACTGCCAAAAGACAGAGTATTTCTAGTATAATTGGAAAGGCGTGAGCGAAGTATTTACTTTTCTTATTAAAATTGATAACACTTAGGTTGGCTACAAATCCTCCAAAGAAGAATAGGAAAATCCATCCTGCAACTACAGCAACCTGTGCCCAGTTTCCTTGGCTGATTTCTGCTGCGAAAATCGCATAATGTCCTGTTACGTTGGACGTAAATGAGAGAAATATCAATAGAGATGCTATATTTATAGTCCCTGCAGTGAATGCAGTCAGCGTCCCCAGTCTAATGTTGTCTCCCAACGTTCTGCTGTTACTATAATTCCTTAACATAATTTATTATTTAAAATTGATTTGATGTGTTTTTTGAGTATGTTCTTTTACAAGAAAACTTCAGCCAATCTTCCTTTTTCAGGAACAAATTCTGGCGTTTGCGTTAGAACTTCGATAGCATTGATGTTTTTGCACTTTTTCAGATAAGGCGTCACATCAAATTGTCCTTTGCTGAGATTTTTACTTTTCACAGAAGAGAAGTAAGCCTCGTCTATCGCAGCAGTTTCGATATAACTGTTGAAAGTTCTCTGGAAGCTTCCTGTGAAAATGTCACAAGTGATTTTGTTGATCAGGTTTGGATATTTGTTGTTGATAATGCTGTAAGCATCACAAAACTCCTGAGATCTTATTTTTCCAAAAATTGTACTTTTGGTCGTGAACAAAAGATCTCTGATAGAGTCGCCCATATCGTATCCCGAAACGAAAAGGATATTATATTGGTTCTCATCATTCTGTTCCGTTTTATTTTTTAAAACTTTTTTCAATACGTCTAGAGACTCTAAAGAAAAATCCGTAGCAATTAAAATGGTTTTTATCATAACTATATAATTTTGTGAGTTGTTACTTTTTGATAATACAAAACTATACTCACCAAATTAAAAAGTCTTTGGAACGAAATTAAAATGTAATTAAAGAGATTAAAATGAGATTAGAATTTCATTTGAGGAAATTAATTTTGGAACAAAATCTACTTTAAATAAATAACTATCTAAGGTTAAATAATGATTTGGGCAGCTTTTCCGCCTTCCGCTCCCAATCTTTTTTGCAGAAGCTTTTTCTCATAATAGAACTTTAGTACAAGCAAAAAAGGATTTCCGCTCAAGTCGGGCTGCGAGTGATTCAACGTTTTATTCCGTGGGAACATAGATAGGAAAACGAATCTGAACCGTAGTTCCCACATTTTCTTTAGAATTCACAATCAGTTCACCATTATGGATTCTGATAATGTTTCTGGCCAAAGGTAAACCAATTCCGTAACCTTCATAGTTTTTCGTATTAGAAGCCCGGAAAAAGGGGTCGTAAATTTTATCCATCTCAGAATCCGGAATCCCGATTCCGCTGTCTTTGATAATAACATAAACGTGATCATCTGTTGCACCAAGAGAAACTTTAACCTGTTGGAAATTAGAATATTTGCAACCATTGTTGATAATGTTGGCCATTGCGAGGTGCAGAAGCTGCTCATTGCCCTGGACTTTCAGTTTTTTAGGATTTTCGGGCAACATACTGATATCCATAAAAACATTATTCTTAGAATTAATTCTTGTCGCAGTTTCGATAACATCCCAAAGCAGCTGATCCATCCTTACTTTATCCATTTTCTGGATTTTACCATCAAAACCCGTTTGGGCTATCATCAGCAAAGCCTTGATTTTCTTGTCCAGTTTTTCAGCTTCATTCAGAATAATCTGAAGTGTTTCCTGATAATGTTCCTCCGATCTTCTGATTGAAAGTGCAACATCCGCTTCACCCATAATCGAGGTCAAAGGTGTTCTCAATTCGTGAGAAACATTCCCAATCAAGTGGTTTTGTGTTTCAAAAGACGTTTCAATTCTATTCAACATATCATTGAAGGTATCAACCAATTCATTCAGTTCAGTATTTCCTGGCTGAGGCTCCAGTCTAAGATGCAGATTTTCTGAACTTATTTCTTTTACTTTACCCGTAATTTTAAGAATCGGGCGGAATAAAGTCTTCGATAAATAGAAAGAGAAGATCATCGAAAAGAATAATGCTAAAACCATACAAGTAATCAAAGTCCTTTTCAGATAGCCCAAATAATAAACTACATAATGGTTTTGCGCAGAAGCTATTGCTATGTAAGTTTTGTTGTTTGAGGTGAAAGATTGTCCTATATAATAGAACTCTTTATCGTTAAAATTAGCTTCACCTTTTTTTACAATGCTTTTGAAAAAAGTATCAGGAATATGAATTTGATTCGAAATCTGGCTGTAATTAGAATCCTTTGGAACCTCGAAAACATAATCTTTTTCCATCGGGAGTTCTTCGTCATTCAAGCTATTCAGAATGTGATTTTCAGGAATATCAAGATGTTCTTTACTTTTCTCAATTTGGACAATTGTTGTGGCTCTGATTTTCAGTAATTCGTAAAACCGTTGATGCGAAAAATTAACAATGGAAAAATATACCAATCCACTGAACAGCAGAATTACAACTGTAAAAACCAGCATCAGAAGAAGCATTGTTTTCGTTTGATTGGTAGGATTTCCTTTCAGCATTTTCTTTATGATTTTTTTAGAACATAGCCCATTCCTATGACAGTGTGGATCAATTTGTCATCATCCTGATTATCGAGTTTTTTTCTGAGATAATTAACGTAAACATCCACAACATTGGTTCCCAGTTCATAGTTCACTCCCCAAACTGCTTCCAGTATTTCTGCTCTGGAAATTACTTTTTCCGGATTATTCAGAAAATAGAGTAGAAGCTTATATTCTGTTGAGGTTAATGAAATTTCTGCTCCAGCGCGAGTCACTTTTTTGGTGTAATCGTTAACGGTTAAATCTGAAAATTGATAAGTATTTTCATCATCGATTTCGTTAGATTCAGTTCCGTTGCTATGTCCACTTCTTCTTAAGAGAGATTTGATTCTTGCCACCAATTCTATGAATTTGAAAGGCTTCACAAGGTAATCATCGCCACCACTTTCTAGTCCAAGAACAATATTCTCGGAAGAATCCAAAGCGGTTAAAAATAGAATAGGAACGGTTTTATTCTTTTTTCGGATTTCTTTACAGACTTCCAAGCCGTTGATATCAGGCAACATAATATCCAAAATGATCAGATCAAAATCGTTGTCTTCGACCAATTTGATACCTGTGGAGCCGTCCAAAGCTACGGAAATCTCATAATCCAATTCTTGCAGTCCTTTTTTGATAAAGGAAACAACACTGGATTCGTCTTCTATCAGAATAATTTTTTTCATAACTAATTCTACAAAAATATAAAATTACGGTTATTAGAAAAACTTTGCTGGAGTATAATTAATCTCTTCTGTTGGATGTTGATAAAAGTGCAATGCCTAAAACAACAATAGCTAATAAACCAAAGTAGTTGAAAGATGTATCATGCTTTGCATCTAATATAAAAAATAATAATCTACCCAATTTATTGATATCTCTTTTTAAGGTTAAGAAATAACAGAATTAGATTAATTATTACAAGTGAAATAATAATGTAATTGTCGTAGTCGCCAAACATAAATACTTTTTAGTGTGGCAAAGCTAGTTTTAAAGGGGTGATTGAGATTCAGTATTAATACTTAAATAGTTGAATGATTCTGAGTAAGCGATTCAAGCCTCAACCCTAATTGCTACACTGATAAGAGTTCAGCTGTAACATCTTCTGAAAGTCTATAAATAGGTGACCTACAAAAAAACGTAAAAATCTAATATTTATATACAGTAACTAAGTATTTTGTGTACAATCTATCCTTGTCAAATAAAATTATTTTCAGGAATATTATCAAAATAGGGCAAGTTTATTATTGCAATTGTACCGGTTTTATCTTGATGTGAATCAATTATAAAACCAGCATTTTTTTTGTTGCTGTTTGTCATATCAATTCTTTCGTTAATAGAAAGTAATCCCACGATAATTCTTTGATTCTAGTTTTAATAGTCTTTATATATGTCTGAATAATGGCACCACCACTACTGTCAAATCCGGCAATTGTCAATACAGAAAGATATGAGTCTTATTTCAGGTTCGGTTCTGTAACGTTGTTTGGTATCAGTTTTGGATATTGGAATGATGTCCAAACAGTCTGATATATAGTATATAGGTAAAAAACTGGGCAGAAAAAACACAAATTTTAAGATTTCTAGTCTTATAAAAACACTGCCCAGTCAAATTATTTTATCAAATATTTAATATTTATGGAGCTTTCCAGAATGTCCAGGCACTTCCATTAAAGAAAGCCAGTCTTTTAGCACCTTCTTTATTGATGTATACCATCATACCTGGTGAGGGATCCGTTACATCGTCGGTACTGTTTACCATAGGCAGCACCATTGCTTTGGTATCGGATTCTAAAACAAGGACGCCATCAGCAGACGTAATTGACGTCCCTATAATAACTTTAGCTGCAGCATCTTCACTAACAGTTGCTGATGTTGGCTGCGAAGCCATTGCAGCTGAAATATCGGCTGTGTTTCCATTGCTGAGATCAAACCAGCCATCAGAAGATTGCATGTCCGTAACACCATTGTAATATTTTATTTTAGCTTTAGTAGCGTCTCTGGCATCAAGAATAAAAGTTCCTTCAACAAGACCTCCGCCAGAAGGTAGTGTTCGTGTGTAAGGAAGTATAATCCCTTTATTTTGTCCAGCTGCAAATTCAAGGAGAATAGAATTTTTCTGTCCGGCGGGTACGCTGCCAGTGTCATTGCCGATAATTACCTGTGAGAATGCTATAGTAGATAACAATAGGTATGTGATTGAGAATAACTGTTTCATTATTAATCATTGTTTAGTAATATTGTTATGGACAAGCTTGTCTGTTAAAACAGCTCCATATACCATCATGGTAAATTTTCAGACATTTAACAGTTGTATCATAAACCATCATACCTTCCTGCGGGTTTACGATTTTAGGCGCAATGGTTGTGGGGCTGCTTTGTCCTTGAATGTCTATCGTTGAAAGGCGTGTTATCACAAAGCCTCGGTTATTAGATTCCAAGGCTATATGTCCTGATTTTCTTGCCATTGGCCAGTTTCCGGGAGCATCACTACCAGCCCTTTTCAAAAGTGTAATGCCAACCTTAGTATCCGGGCCATTGCCTGTCACTACAGCTGGCCGATAGCATGCGCAAGGTGTAATATTAAGACCATAACCGTAACCATTCATAATGGTCAGGCCAACAACGTTTTGAGTGACAGTAATATTATTAGTCCCGGTATGGTTCCATGTGATTGTATTAAATGTATTACCATTGGTAAGCACTAATGGCTGAAGAGGTCCATATGAAGCTTTACTCCCGTATAGGGAAATAACTCCAGCAGGGCTAATAGAGATACGAATGAGTGGATTAGCTGGATTTCCCCGCATCTGCCATATATCGGCAGCTGTTCCATTGTGTGTAGTGTTGATTTCATATTGAGATCCATCGGCAAAACGTACATTGATACCTGAAGTACCTGATGACTGGAACTGAAGTTCTTGTGCAGCTATCAAAGTACCATTGATATTTAGATTGAATGAGTTATCCAGTTCGTAAATGTCGAAAACAAATCCGTAGTTAGAAGGTGGTTGCACAATATTCTGCGTAACATAAGGGTCTGGAGAGTCAGAAATACTCCATTGGAAGGTATTCCCATTGACAGGTTCTGTACAGATTTCACCTGGTGTAAATGTTACAGTATTATGGTTTAAAATATTATTACATATGCCACCAAGCCCATTATTGGCACACTCGTATTGGGCATTAGTAGGAGGCACTCCTGGTGTATTATTGGTAGCATCAGGATCCGTAACATCGTTTGGTCTTAGTATCGTAGCCTGAACCTGTACTGCACCAGTTGTTGCAGTGCTGCTCACAAGCATTGTAAAGGTGTAAGTAATTTCGCATCCATTGGGCAGAGTAAGCTGAGAAGAATAGGTGTGTGTTACCGCATTGTAGCTGACAGCAATTGCTTGAGTGCCACAGTTGTTACCGGTAAATGTTAAAGACTGCGGATCGAAACCTGACGGCACTGTAAAAGTGAATGGTGCATTTTCAACATCACTGGGACCATTATTTTTTACTTTCACTGTATAAGTAATCTGATCAGCTATAGCCAGTGTTGTCTTATCTGCGGTAACTGCGGTAACCTGAAGATCTGCAGTCTTAACAATAACCGAAGTTTCTGATTGGGCAATCGGTCCCTTGATATAAGACCACGTATCGATTGATTTCTCATTACCAAATCCATTTCCAAGATTGGCTGAAGTCAGAGGGCTTGTGCTGTTAGTCTGCTGTCCCCACATATGTCCACCCGTACCGGTAGGACCACTAAGAGAACCGGCAACGCTGGCGTTAGCGGGTGTAGATCCTTTTCCCTGATTATTGGTGGTAGTCCTCGTTATATCACTATCATCCCAATATACGCGGTAACGTTCGCTGGTAGTGTCGGTACCATTTAAAAGTTCCAACACCATACCGTTGGGATTTATTTCCATATCAATAAATGGAAAATGCACTTCTGCGCCGCGCAATTGAACTTTAAGCCTGATTGGCTGGTTACCCTGCGGAAGATTATTGTTATTGCCGTCTTTTCCATCCCAGAATACATTATTATTGCCTGCGGCAGCGATTCCAGTTAGAGTCCGTGTTGTAAAAGTCGCTGGTATTGAAGCACTTTCTATAGTAATAGTATAAGAACCCTGAACTGCGGCGTTAAATCTAACATAGCCACCCTTAACACTGCTGACCTGTCCCGGTGTTGTTTCAGAACCGACCAGGCTCACATTAAGAACTGTAGGCTCAATGACGCTTGTTCTCAGCCAGGTTGTGTTTCCGGGTACACTACCACTTGCTGATACAGGCAGATCCGAGGACGGCTGACTGTAAAATATTTTATGGGTAATGTCTGAAGAAGTATCTGCAGCAATAGGGGATTGCACATAAGATGCAATACCGCTTGAAAAGTCCATGCTTTTATAAGTAGAACTGTTATTTGAAATAAAGCCTCTGTTGTTTACAAAAAATGTGAAGCCGACCCCATTATTACCATTATTATTGACTCTGTAGATATAGCCATCTTTTGTTAACGCATAAATCTGCCCGTAAAATCCACTTTGAGCATTGCTGATATGCAGATTTACTACATTGGAGTAAGTCCGACCTGTTATCCAGGAACCCGAAGATTCTACTGAGACATCCCAGGCTGCAATTAGTTCTGAGTTTGTGCCCTGCGTCCACGACGCATCTGCAGCAACACTGGTAACTGATGGTGTAGCAGAAGAGTTGACGTCACCTGTGGGCGTAAATTCGATTTTCCATATACCAGCCTGGTTCGCTGCTGCTGTTCTGTTAAAAGTTAAGTATCGATTCGAACCTGCTGCCTGTGCCAGAAGTCTTGGTCCTGCCAATTCTGCGGTTCTGGTGCTTATCTGTCCCGTGGTATTGTTAGCGGAAGTGTAGACAGAGCCATCCGGAGCTGTAAGAATAATTCTGCCATTGCCTATGCCTTGAGCACTTGAGGCTGCGTGGATAACTTCACCCGCCTTAATATAAGCATAATGCGCTCCTGCTGTTTTAAACGGCCATGAAGCCATTGTAGAACCAGTGGTACCATTATAAATATTACTATACAGGTAAGCCCGACCGCCAGCAGCGCCGCTGGGATAAAGATCTTTTGACCCTTCAGCAAAAAGAAAATTAGCTGTAAGAAAGATTAAACAGCAGAAGAACCTCCTTCTGTTGAGAAAGTTAAAAATTTTTTGCGTCATTTTGTGTTGATAAAATTTAATAAAGCTTGTTTAGAATTTAATTCTTGCTGTTAAGCACGGATGGTCAAAAAAACTTTCCTGATAGATATTCGGGAAAAGCTTTCAGACTTTTTCATCATTTGTATCCTGTTTCCAGCAAGTCAAAAAATCTGATGCAAAATACCAGCTATCAAAACGGATATACAATAAAATGACAGGTCGTATTCAGGAAAATGAATGTTAATAATAAATTATGAATAGAGATTTAATAATTTAATAATCTGGTGATTAGCAAAAATAAAAAAGGAGACTGCTGCCTCCCTCAACTTTATGAACTACGATCTTCAAAATATCATATTCGATCAAAATTCAGATTCAATAATTTAATATGATTTTTAAGTTTTATACAAAATTATGCGACGCTAACCGGATGCGATCGGTTTATTTCCGAAAAAAAACATCGAATTTCAATTCAAATGCTGTGATCGAAGATGATCAAGGAATTCGGAAGGCGAGACATCAGTAACCTTCCTAAATGCTGCTGCAAACTTACTTTGAGAAGAAAAACCTGCCTCATCAGCCAAGCTGGAAATTTTGTACTTATGATATCGACTATCATTTTTTAGTTTATGGATAATGTGTTTAACCCTCAATTCATTAATATAGTTCTTAAAATCTTTCTTTTTGTAATTATTAACTACAAAAGATAGGTACTTAGTATTAGTGCTGCAATAAGCTGCAACATATGGAAGAGATACATTATTTCGGGTAAATAATGTGGACTGTTCAAACTTTTCAAGCTTTCCTAAGATTTTCTTTTCGGTAGCTGGAGTCATTAAGGCCTGAGCCTCCATTTCAATGTCATCTGGTTGTTGAGACAGAATAGTCTCATCCCTGGAAAAAACATTTACTTCTGGAATGTCAGATTCGACCATTGTTGGAGTGTTTGTCTCTTCAAATTCCTTTAAGATCTGCTGTATTTTTACAAATTTTTCTTTATGGCGCCTTCTGTAAATAATAAAACAGCCAATAATAACGGTTAGTAAGAAAAGCGCTACAGCAATCAATACATTTTTCTGTTCTGATTGCTGCTGTTTTTTTTCAGAGTCTTTTTTCAGGTTTGTAAAGGAATCATTAATAAAAGCGGAGGTTTTGCCGCTTATTTTTTCTTTAACAGAGTCTTGTTTGCGTTTGGTTAATTCCAGTTTTTCAATATCCTTGGTTAAAGCGTAATATTGCTGAGAACTTTGATAAATTTCATTTTTTAAGCTGAGGTAGGGTGATTCTTCAGCAAGCAACTGCGCTTTATCAATCAAAGGTTTGGCTTTTTCGGGACTTTTCTGTGCAATATGGATCTGCGCCATTCCGTTCAGAACCAAGGCTGTCAGGAAGTTGTCCGGCATTTCATTCAATTTATTCAAAGCTTTTTGATAATAGTCCATGGCCTTTGAATAATTTTTCAGGTGATAGTAATTCAAACCCAAAAGCTGTTCATTATTAGCTGTAAGAAATGGATTATCCTGTCCGCTAAGACTAAAATAGCGTGAGGCATCATCAATCATTTTTATAGATTCACGATATTTTTTTTGCTCAAGCTCATAGTAAGCTTTCTCCTGCATAAGAAAGCCGTTTGTTTGATTGACAAGTTTTGGATCATCGATGTATTTTATAATCTCGGCTGTTTGATCTATATATTTTTTTGACTGGTCATAAAGTCCAAGATGTCTATACTGGGTAGCAAGAAAACCTGATACCTTTGCTTTCCATACATATTCATTTGTGTTATTCAATATGTCGTTAGCTTTTATAGCATAATCAACTGCTGCTTTAAATTCTCCGGATTGTTGAAGCAATGAAGCTGAAAGCATAAGGCTCTTGGCTTTATAGCGAGGACTTTCGGAAACATTATATAGAGAATCAGCTATTTTTAACGCTTTTCTAAAATCTTTTTGAGATATTTCAAGATATGTTTTGGTGTAAATCTGATTAAAAGCCTCTGGGTTTTGGGCCTTTGGGAAGGTCATTAAAATAATTGTACAAAGAGTTACTAAACGGAAAAGAAAACTCTTCCGGCAATTTAATTTAATAGTCATCATATTAGGGTGTTGAACTGTCAAAGTTAACATAATATATTTTTAGCTATTATAATAGGGTACGCATTCTGTCTTTCGTTCCGAACCGAAATCAGGAAAATGGCTCGTAAATATCTATGTTTATCTATTTGTGCGAAAGTATTTTATGTGTTACAAGAGAAATTTCAAACATAACAATTTTCAGTTTGACTATTTCACAGTTCATGCAGAGTACTGAAGCAAAAGATGGCTGTTGCATTTTTTGTATTGGTAATGATAAATTAATGAAAACAGCCTCCTTATTCTTCATTTTGCCAGCTTTACCAAAACCTAATTAAATAGCGATATTCCATCAAACCAGCTAAAGAAACACACTATTTAACCAAAGTGATTGTTTATCTCTTCTTGGCTGCGTAATAAGATCACAAAAAAACCAGACAGCAATAAGATGTCTGGTTTTATTTTGGTATTGAATCTGACTAGTGGTTAATCAGAATTTTTTTACTTACAATTCCTGAAGAGGTTTCGATCTGTGCAATATAATAACCTGAAGGAAAAGGACTCACATTCAATTCTGTACTGTTTTCAGTCATATCTTGCTTTAGTACAATCTGCCCTGCAGAATTAATAAGACTTATATTCATCAGCCTACTGTTCGGTTGTGCTTTTATTTTCAGGATGTCAGTCACGGGATTAGGGTAGACCTTTACAAGCGCTGATTTAGAGACATCATCAATGACTGACATTGTACCATCTTCAAAAAATAAAGTCAGGTTGGGAACATAAAGAACAGGGAAGCCTTCTGGTGGGTTCAAAGCATCGAAAGGCTGTTCGTCACCGTCTCTGCTTCGGGAGTAAATAGGCTCCTCGGAAAAAGTACCAATAAATGTCGACCATAGCACCATTTGTGGATGACTTTTATTGGTATAAACTACAAGATTTTTTCCTGAATAATTGAAAGAATTCTGAAGCGGTATATAAAGCTGGTTGAAACCTTTCTTAAAATTCATTTTACCATCAAAAACTTTTGTAAAAGATGACGGTGTTAGCCATTCTGAAGACAAATCTTCCTGATCAGTCTCAGCCAAAAATATCTGAATCGGAATGTCATTATTGTCTTCATCAAACTGACAAGTATATTGCAATCCGGTAATTTTAGCATTGTTCTTCCCAATCTGTTGCGTAGTGTACATACTCTGACCTAAACTATAAAAATTGAAAAAGTTAAATGGGATGGAATGCTGCAGTGTAAAAGATCCAGAACCAATCTGTACGTTTTTGGTTCCATCTTTCATAATATGTACTGCCAGATCACGGGATTGATTGTTAGTTGCATTTTCATCGCCTGAAAGTTCTACCACGGCATAAACCGATTGTTGAGGCATATCGCTTTCCTGTGGTGTCCAAGTCAGGATCTTCTGTGATTTTTCTCCGAAACTAATGGGATCTCCTGCAACGGATGCCAGTTCTGCTCCGCTACTTGATTTTAATTTGATATTGTAATTACTCTGTGTTAATTGTCCGCCGTTGGTAATCTCAACCATAAGCATAGCAGATTGTCCGGCATTCACAGAAGTGTTACCACTGATTTGACTTACCAAAAGATCTTTGTCAGGTACAGCGTCAATTCTTACATCATCAACTGCCCATCCATTGATAAAAAAGTTACTGCCATCGTAACGGAAGGCATATTGTATTTGTGTTGCATTTTCAGGAACTGTGATAAAGTAAGTGAAACGATCCTGTGGAATATTAAGTGTTCCTAAAGGTTTTTCCCAAAGTGTCTGCCAGGTTTGGCCACCGTCAAATGTCACATCCGCTCCAATAGTTTCCCCTGCATCGCCAAGGAAATTAATTAGATATTGATTGTAAGATAAAGCCAGTCGCTTATGTCCTGCGGTATTGATCACCGGCGAAACCAATCGGCTCAAACCGACCTGCATCCCGTAGGTCATATAAAGTTCGGGGGCTGTTCCGCCTGATATCTGCGAATTATTGATAGACCAGCCCGGTGGTTGTTCTGCTTTGATTTCCCAACCAGGTGGCAGACCACCAGCAGGATAAGAAAAGCTTTCTGTATAAATCGTCTGCTGAGCAGATGTCAGACCTCCATAGAAAAGATAAGCAGGAAGGACTGAAAGCAAAGTAAAAATTTTCTTCATAACAATAATGATATGTGGTTAATGATTACAAATTAACTTTATTACCAGCATTAAAACAATTCGTGATAGTTGCTAAATTTCAGTAGTTCAGCTAAGTACTGGCACTTATTTTTATCCTGAAGCCATAAAAAAAATACCAATTTTCAGGATTTAACGCCATATTTGTATGATGCATTTGAAATGCTGAACATATGAAACGGTCCTATATTCTTACTTTACCCATTATCCGCAAGCTTATATCTCTCAGCAAAATTATACTACTGCTGATTCTATGTCTATCCTGTGAGTATAAGAATAATAAATTAAATGACCATCAAGAAAATTACGACAGTCAATTTAATGAGATACATAAGCTCGTTTACGAGAACCCATCATTAGCTCGCCGAAGCGCTTCACAGATTCTAAAACAACTTTCTAAAGAAAATGTCGAGGCTAAGGTTATATGTCTGAAATACATCGGTTCGTCTTATGCATTTGAAACACAGTATTCAGAAGCGATTACATATTACAAAAAAGCACTATCATTTGCTGAGCAGTTAAATTTCTATTATGAAATCGGCAATTTAAACAATAATCTGGGTACCATTTATAATGAATTTGGGAACTATAGAGCCGCATATATGTATTTTGTAAAGGCTCTTCAAAATTATGATTTGTCTGGGCACAAAGAAAAAAAAACAGGAACACTTAATAATATTGGATTAACATATCTTAATCTTAATCATTACGACAAAGCGTTGGGTTATTTTAAAAAAGCCCTCAACTCAAGTACAATCAATAATGATAGCATCCTTACCGCTACCATCCTCAATAATATAGCGATATGCAACTTTTCTAAAAAAGATACTAATAGAGGAATGAAAAACCTCCGGCAGTCAATACTATTATCTGAGAAGGCCAATAACCTATATGGAACTTGTGTGTCTTATCAGATTATGGGCAACACCTATTTATCGATGAATGAAAAAAGCAAAGCTTACAATGCCTATTCAAAGAGTGTTACAATAGCTAAAAACGCAGGTCTTCTCCATCTTCTTGCCGTCTCCAAAGTAGGGCTAGCCAGGCTTGCACTATCTGAAAATAATGTTGCTAAAGCCCAGCTATTGGCTGATGAAGTTATGGCGGTATCTGAACAAAATAACAGCCAGTCTCTAAAAGCAGATGCTCTTCAGCTTTTAGCTAGTATTTATGAAAGTAGGAAAGATTACAAAGAGAGCCTGAAGTATTTCGAAGCGCATACTAAACTGAAAGAAGAGATGACTAATAGCTCGATTGTTAATCAGATCTATGATGTGGAAGTAGATTATCTCAACCAGCTCAATCAGCTTCAGAAACTAGAGCTGGAAAAGAAAGAACTTGCTATCAGTAATAAAAATATTATACTGCTACTGATGTCTCTGGTATTTATGATTATTTTCGGTGGGCTTTATTTTCTATACCGTAACCATCAGAATAAACAGAAAGTAAAACTTCAGGAAACCATCATCGAGTTGAACAGGCGAAAATCCAACGCGGCACTTGAAGCTGAGATCAGAGAAAGAAAAAGAATTGGACGTGAGCTTCACGACAGTCTCGGGTATCTGTTATCTTTAGCAGGTCTTAATGCCAGTGTTTTACAGAAACGCAACGATATTAATGAAACCAAAAAAAGTGAACTTATTGCAGCTTTAATGGAAAGTATTAATGAGGCATTCGATGAAGTAAGAAATATTTCCCACAATCTGGCTCCATCGCTATTATCAGAACAAGGCATCAAAGGTGCTTTAAAAAATATCGCGGATAAGGTTAACCAAAGCGGTAAGATTAAAATGAGTTTTGATACCTTTGGTCTGCAGCAGCATTTGGATGATCTCATAGAGAATATTCTTTACCGTACCATTCAGGAAATAGTGAACAATACCATCAAACATGCGGATGCATCTGAATTATTTGTTCAGATTGCCAAGGACTCTCATCAGATTACGCTGATCTCTGAAGACAATGGCAGAGGATTCGATGTTGAAAAACTTGAAGAAGAAGCAAGTTTTGGACTGGCACATATCAGGTCATGGATAGAAAACTTAAACGGTAGTATGCATATTGATTCAAAAATAAACAGAGGAACAATTGTTAGTATAATGATTCCCATAAACATTGAATAACACTTATGGCAGATCATATAATAAAAGTTTTGATAGTGGACGATCATCAATTGATGATAGAGGGACTGAAAGTACTTCTTGAAGATGAATTAGGAATCAAAGTGGTTTCGGGTGCAGCATCGATGGGTGAAGCGATCAAAATTTTAGAGGAGCAGCAGGTTGATATTATTCTGATGGATATCAATATGCCTGAAATATCGGGAATAGATATGACCAAGAAGATCAGGGAACTCTACCCGGCAGTTAAAGTTATTGCTTTAACGATGCACGAAGATATTTCAGTTATTTCAAAAATGATCAAGGCTGGTGCTTCGGGTTACATTCTAAAAAGGACGAATATGCAGGAGGTAGTTGATGCTATTAGAGCGGTTCATCAAAACGGTCGCTACCTTAGTGCCAGTGTCCAGCACGTCATAATGGATAATCTGATGAGTCCCGAAGAACTTTTAGATACTGCTGAAGAAGACAAGCCTGTATTGTCGTCCAGGGAGCTGGAAGTACTTCAACTAATTGCTAAAGAGTTTAGTAACGAGCAGATTGGAGAGGCACTGTATATCAGTGAACGGACTGTAGAAGCACATCGGAGAAATATCTTTATTAAAACAAAGACCAAGTCTATCGTAGGATTAATTAAATATGCACTTAATGAAGGGCTTGTGGAATTGGATTAACAACTTAGCCTAATAAATTAATAACTTTTTAAATCTTTAAATACACGATGAGTGAGCAACACAATAAAAAACCAGTTAAACTATGTTATGAACATATTGGTGGAAAGCTTGGGGAACTTTTACTGGAACAGTTTATAGCCAAAGGGTGGATCGAAAAAGTTGATCCTAAAGAGAAAAATTATTTAATCACTGCAATAGGAGAGATTGAGTTTGCTAAACTAGGGGTTGATCTGTCAAAAATCAAATCATAACCCTTGATTCCACCTGACGATAACCTGCAATTCCGTTTGGTAGAAGCCGACCAAGCTATTTCTGATTTTGTCTACTGTTTTTCGGCCTTCCATAACTCAGTGGCAATTGAAGAAGGTATTATTATCCCTAACGGTAAGATAGATTTGGTGTTGTCTCTTAATGACGAGGGACAATTCCATATAAGTCTTTTAGGTCTGGAAACTGAGCCTAAGATGACGCCGAAGCAGACGTTTACCAAATTCTTCTCTATCAGTTTTGAACCGCTGGCTGTTGAATACATCCTTCGAACTGAGGTCGCTGACCTACTTAACAGCGGTAAGAAAATGCCTGATAATTTCTGGGGATTCACAGCTGAGGATCTTTCTGATTTCGAGGTTTTCTGTTTAAAAGCATCCCGCGTCATCACCTCTCTGATCCCAAATGAAGTAGATCAAAGGAAACAGCTTCTTTTTGCAGAATTACGGATGGCACATGGAGAAGTTAAAGTAGGAAAGATTGCGGAAAAGCTGGGTTGGAATTCCCGACAGATTAATCAATATTTTAACCGTTTCTTAGGCGTTTCCTTAAAAACCTACTGCCGGATTCTGCGCTTTCAGTCTTCATTGCGACACATCTGGGAGGGTGAATTATATCCGCAGCTCAGCTACACAGACCAATCCCATTTTATCAAAGAAGTAAAAAAATTATCCGGCGTATCACCTAAGGAACTCAGCCGTAATGAAAACAGCCGATTTTTACAATTTTTAGTTTACGATAAGGAATAGCTTTGCCGTAAAAAGTAATAAGATGTTATTAGACAATAAAAAAGTCGTCATTATCGGTGCAGGCCCTGGAGGTCTTACTCTTGCAAGACTTCTGCAAAAAAAGAATATTAAAGTCCAGGTTTACGAGAGAGATTATGATAAAAATGCCAGAGTACAGGGTTCACCATTAGACCTGCATCAGGATTCGGGACTAGCTGCACTGAAAGAAGCTGGTCTTATAGAGGCGTTCCAACAAAATTTTCTCCGTGGAGCAGACCGTGAAAAAATTATGGATCAAAACGCAGAGATCCATTACAGCGATCATCACCATAAAAAAGAAGACGATTTTAATAATAAGTATTTTCGTCCAGAGATTGACCGCGGCGTGCTTCGCAGCATCTTACTTCAATCCCTAATGCCGAATACCGTCGTGTGGAACAGTCATTTTATCTCGATGGAACCTCAGGACAATGGTTGGCTACTTCACTTTAAAGATTCTGCTTCAGTTTACGCTGATTTGGTAATTGGTGCAGACGGCGCTAACAGTAAAATTCGCTCCTATATCACTGATGTTAAACCTTTCTATACAGGTATTACAATGCTGGAAGGACATATTGAGGATGCTTCACGTAATGCACCTGTTATTAATACACTTTTGGAAGGGGGCAAAATCATGGCGTTTGGCAACAATCAAAATCTTTTGATGGGACAGAAAAGCAATGGTGATATAGGCTATTATGCCAGTTTTAGAGCACCAGAGGATTGGAGGACACATAATGGAATTGTCCATTATAATAACAATGAGGTCTTGCAATGGTTTCAGTTAGCTTACAGTCAATGGAATCCTATCTGGGAACAATTATTTACTGCTGCCATACCGCCGCTTATTCCAAGACCGATCTACTGTGTGCCATTGGATCAGTATTGGGTTCCTAATCATAATGTGACCGTTTTAGGAGACGCTGCCCACGTAATGCCGCCTTTTGCAGGAGAAGGCGTTAACATGGCTATGCTTGATGCTTTGAAATTGAGCCGATTGTTGACTGCAGATGCTAAAACAAATATGCTGGAGACCATTGCTGCTTACGAGGAAGAAATGAGAGCAAGAACATCTGTTATAGCTCAAGAATCCCTTCAAAATGGAGAAATCATGCATAACGAATATGCCCTGAAGTCCATGGTTGAAATGTTTTCTAAGCATTAAGGATAATTAAGCCAGCCTTAAGTCACCATTCAAAGCTATGCCTTTTCCTGTTTCAATGGGAACTCCAGCATTATTTAGACAGTGGAGACAGGACAGATGCGCAAAAGTTCTTAGACTTTGTCATTAATATCGGTAGTGTAATTGTTTTCTCAAAATATTTTGGATTCCTGTATTTATTTCATTTCGAAAACATTATAGTTATAAAGTGATAGCAAGCATCAAATAAAAAAACAACTCAAATAGGAGTTGTTTTTTTATTAATAAGCTTCTATTAAAATTCAAATTCTACGTAGATCGTCTTATTGAAAATATGATTTATATTTTTGATAAATTTTACAACTTTACAACCTTTTGAACAGATGTAGTATTATCTGTGAAAATTATTTTAATGAGATAAGTTCCTTTAACATATTTGCTTAGATCGATACTCTTTGAAGTTGTCGATTGGATTTTTTTGCCTGTAGAATCATAAACCTCAAAAGTCTGTGTTGCTTTGTCTGTTTTTATGTAAACTATATCAGTTGTAGGATTGGGATAGATTTGTAAGATAGATTTATTACTATCAGAAACAGCCATTGATTGTTTTGCCTGAACTTTGAAATTATCGACGTAAATACGATAATTCGCATCTGCTACAAACGTATTACCATCAGAAGCATAGAATGCAAACTTTATATTGTTGCTTTTATACGCAGAAACATCAATTGTTATTTTATTTCTTTCATTAGAAATAGTCATATTGGGATTGTCCCAGTTTTTTAGTTCTTGCCAGGTTGTTCCGTTATCAGTAGTTATCAGAACTTTGAATTTGTCTGTTGATACAACCTGTGGAGCAGGTCCGTTTGGATTGGTCATAAATGGACCGTTGGTAGTACCATAATCAAAGGATATTTCATACTCACCACCAGATAAATCAAAAGCATTGCTAATAGCCCAAGCAGAAACATTAGCTGTGAAAAAATTCATACATAATGATTGGTCGTTTGCAGAAGTGTTACCGAGAAAAGGTTTTTGTTGCCAATAATTGGATGATGTACCTGTAGGCCCATTTCCAACATTGGCATTGAAGGCATAACCGATATACCAATTTGTTAATGGAAAAGTATTAAATTCCTGAGTGTACGGAGGAACTGTTGTTTGTGCGAAAAATGATGAAGCAGTCATCATCATCATTGCCAATAGATAAAATTTTTTCATAGTTGTAGAAATGTTAGTTAAGATAAAGCCCCATCTAGACAGACAGGGCTATCATCATTATAAAATAATTAATTATGAAGACTATTTTTTGATTAATTTCTGAGTATCCTGACTTCCATTATCAAAAGTCATTCTGATGATATATTGACCAGTTGTAAGCTTTGATACATCAATTGTTTTAGTTGCAGACTCCATAACCTTTCTTCCGTTCATATCAAAAATTTCGGCCATTTTCAGATTTGACTCATTCTTGATATTTACAAAATCTTTTGTAGGATTTGGGAATATAATTGTATTGATTTTTTTATCAGTTTCAGATACTGCAAGACTTTCTTTAAGGACATTTATGGTATAATCCTCTGCCTGCCCTTGGTCATAAACTCCACAAGAATAGGTCGAATAATTAACAGCTTCTGAGATAATTCTCATTCTTGTATTACCTAAATTAGCAGATAATGGAACAGGAAGTTGGTAAGTAATTGTATTTCCATTAGATGTTCTTACCTTCCCAAGTTGATAAATCTCTCCGTCGTCACCCAGAAATCCATTTTGATTCCAGTCTATAAATGCTGTGATAGCTTGGTTTGATGTACTGTCATAAGTTTGCGCATTGATTTGTATTTGATAGGTTTTTCCTCTCTCAAGATCTGTTTTGATTCCTGAAAAATCTTCAAAAGGAACATTATCAGTTGATGCGTTGTTTATAGTTCCAATTTTCACGTTATCTATCGGCATGAGGAAATTGAATTTTGGAAGACAATAACTGTCAGTAGGATTGGTTTCAACACAGCTTCCTATCAATGTAAATACCCCGTCTGCACCATTGGTTACCGGTTTCCAGTTGGTTTGTCCGTCTCCGCTGTAATACATTTCCTTTCCACTGTTTCTAATAGAAGTTGATTCCCAGAAAGATGCATTAGTCTCATCATTGTTAATCACTTTTACAACAATCCAATATCTGGATCCCGTAGCACCACCTGAAAGTACCACAGGCTCGGGAAGATTGAAAGTGTTTTTTCTGAACGTGAATCCATCTCTTACATTCAAATCGGAAACAGAGTTTGGTGTTACTCCTTCATAAGCTTTGATAGTTCCGCTTGGCAAACCATAACCATCTCTAGCCATAATGTAAATAGCAAAAGACTGGATTCCGCCTTTGTCAATAGTATTAAGAATAATATCTGTAATAGTTAGATTGGTATGTGCTCCAACATTGAAATCATTGGCAAGGTAAAGAAGCTTTAAGTCTCCAGCTCCTGTTTCAAAATTATTGCTTGGCGTAGATGGTGCACAAGCAGATGGATAATTTTCAACACTGTCACTATTACCAACAACAATGTCATCCAGAACGTTGGCTCTTCCAGTCTTCATTACCGCTTCAAAACAAATCTGAAGCTCAGACGATTTTTCTGGTAGATTCAAAATAGCTTGTTTCCATTCTGGAACATTGAACATAAAATTTTTCAATACTTTCCACTCAGAAGTAGGAGAGACACGGTAATAAACATTTAGGATATTCTGATAGATTCCCCAAGATTCCTGCCCCATGAAAAATGAAACTGTTGGCGTTTGTAATCCTGTAATATCCATTGTCGGACTTATCAGTCTAACCTTTGCATCGGGGGAATTGGCTGCAATTTGAGAACAAGCATTAAGTTGCCCAGAGTGTGCATTCACGATGTTGTAATCCACACCGCCTGCTGATCCTTTTTTATAGATCCAGCCATCATAACTTGGGTAGTGCCCACCAATTACCTGTTGTGTCCAACAAGAACGGCTTGGGCTGTCAGCTTCAAAAGTTTCCTTAAAAGGAAAGGAGCTTACAGTATTACAAGTCTGGGCATTTAGATCAGCATTTGCAATAGCAAAAAATGCAATGATCAAATAATAAAGTTTCTTCATTTCTATTCAAATTTTAAACAGGACGAAAATATATCCGATTTTAATAGAAAGCAAAGTATTGAATAGCTTTATTAGAGAAAATTTATGATTTTGATAGTGGTGTATTGTGTGTAAATATTTGAATATAAACACTATATGTTTTTAGTAACCTCTTTTCTTAAAACCCTTCGTATTTGCTCTTTTCGGACTGTTTTAATGAGCATAAATACGATTATGATTGTAAAAAAAGTTGCAGTAAATATAATTAGTAATATATAATTTTTATTGATTGACTGTTTTTCTAAAGCACTATTTGCTTCTTCTTGAAGAATTAATTGGTTAACTAATTTTGCTGAGGCTAGATTGCTTTCCGCAACACGTTTTTTATAAACAGATTCGTAGTAGTGGTGATTTTTAATGTCTTTTTGCTGTAGAAAATTTTTGGAAAGTAGTGCATAAATGTCATTTTCTATATCGTCTCTGGCTGCCTGATTTTTTCTTTGCTTCAGAATTTCAAAAAGAATCACGTTTGATAAATTAGGTTTATTTTCCAAAGCCAGAATTTTGGCCTTTCCAAGTTCGATAAATGACTGTTGTAATTCTACAAATTGTGGAGGATAACGGCTGGAAGCCTCTATCATATTGATACTCGCCAGATTGAGATTTTCCAGTGCCAACTTTGTCTGCTTTTGTTGAATCAAGGAAAATCCTTTATTCAGGTAAGCCATTTTGATGTTGATCTCTGCTAAAGGATTTTTGGACTGCAGATACTGATTGATCGCTTTGTTGAAATAAGATATTGCGATTCCACTGTCAAGACTATAGAAATAGTTCATTGCCTTGAGATAGAAAATATTTCCTTTCACCATACTAAGCGTATCCGAAATCTTTGGTGAAGATAAAAGAGCCTCAGCCTGATCCAGGTAAACTCGCGTTTTTTCATTGAGTTGTAAAGACTGATATGTATTTCCAAGGATACCTAATATTTTGACTTTGGTTATTGCGTCACCATTGTCATCAGCAATATCCAAAGCTTTATTGCCATATTTTATTACCTCTAGCGGCTTTTGCAACATATTAGACGTGTTTGTCAATATAAATAATGACTGGAGTTTTTGCTCGTGACTTAGATTTTTTTTATCAAACGCTGTTTTTGCAAGACGAAAAGCTTCTATAGGATTTTGCAGCATCAACTTTTGTGCTTTAGTCAGAATTACATCCACAGCTGGCTCATTGGCAGACCCGAAGAATCCAAAAAACAACATCGTAATTAGAATAAATCTTTTCATTCTTCTTTTTCTTTTAACAATTGTATGTAGCTCGCTGGTGACATTCCCGTAACCAATTTGAAAACTGCAGCAAATGCGCTGTGTGTGGAAAAACCACTTTCCTCCGCCAGATATTTGATTTTATAGCTTCTGTAGATTGGCTTTTCTTTTAGTTTATTGATGATGTAATTGATTCTCAATTCATTAATATAAGCATTGAAATTTTTTTGCTTGTGTGTATTAATTGCTTCTGACAGGTATTTTGTATTGGTTTCCAGTTTTTTAGCAAGATTTTGCAATGACATATTGGGATCGATACAATCCTCAGATTTTTCAAAATTTTGGAGTTTTTCCAATAAAATATTTTCGGTTTTTTCCGGAATCGACTGTGGTTGTGTTATCTTCCTTTCTTTTAAAGCATTGATTTTATTTATGAAACTTCGATACTCTTTTATCTGAGTCGATACTTGAAAAAATCTAATTAATAACAGTGTAATGATAATTAATCCAGCAACAGTAATATAAATCAAGATCCTTTTTCTGCTCTCCAACAAAGATTTTTCTTCATCCTTATAATTGTTCTCAATAATATTGAACCATTTGTTCTTTGCAGAAAATTTTGTTTGATCTATAAGTTTTAAAATAGATTCGCTTTTATCGCTGTACTCTTTGTAACCAATATTGGAAGATGTTTTGGAGTAATAGGAGGCTAATAGATCGTAGTATTCATATTTGAGATTGATATTGGTAGATTGTTCCAAAGAATCTTCTGGGAGCGAATCTATAAGAATCTTTGCTTCTTCCTGACGGCTATTATCAATGAGAAATTTACCATAGATAATCTGAAATTCTACATCGGAATTGTAAAGTTTTTGGATTTCCTTTAAAAAATATTCGGATGACTTGAAATCTTTTGAGCCTGCTATTGTAAATAAACTGAGAAGATTCTCCCTTGCAATAAGCAAATTACACGTTGTCGCTTTTTTTAATATATCAGAGAGTGATACTGATAGGTTTGTAATTTTATTTTGCTCGATTTTGTCAATTAACTCATTTATTTGCTGTGAAAAATTAATATCACTGTTATTTTCATGTTTTTTAGCAAAAGGTGTTTTGATACTCAGATAGTTTAAAATACTTCTTTTGAGAATGAGAATGCCAGGTGAAAGATTTTCATCATCACTTGCGATTTTTTTCAAAGCTTCATTCAGATTATTTTGAAAAAAAAGTGATTTTATTCTAAGGTAGTCAGTTTTTTCTTTCTCGTCCGTATCCAGAGCGAAGTTTTTTTCCAGATAATCTAGTGTTTCCAAAGTCTTATCCGGTTTTAGTGTAAAATCATAAGTTGCCTTTTGAAACAGTTGTTTTTTTTCAGGATCAATGGGCTTACCAAAGATAAAAATGAAAAAAAACATACAGAGAAGGAAAACGGACTTTGACACCAAAATATAAATTAGTGGTTAAAATTATGCTTTTATTTTCATTTTCAGTAGTTTTTTTAAGTATAGATATTGTAAAATAAAAGAATGATAATTATTTTACGTTAAACGAAGATCTATTATTCAACTCATAAAAAAATAGATCAAATTATAATATAAACATATCAAAACTGGAATATTAATAGGAAATTGAGCTTACAGTTTGTCATAATAATTACGAGGTAAATGTTTTTTTTAAATGATTGATTATTAATGTTTTGTTTTGATTTTTTTTGTATCGAAATTGAGGAAGTTTTTATAATTATGACAGTGTAACATTTCTGTTTTAGGGCTGCTCTTTATACTTTAGTTGGACAAAATAAGGTTCGAATTTTTAAACAAGTGACAGCTTTATGACTAAGAATAATTATAAAATTTTAACTAACAATTTCTAATATGAGAAAAATTAATTTTTTTGCTTTTTTATTATGCGGATTGGTGTCTGCTCAAACCACATTTACCTTGGTAAAGGACATTCTTCCAGGTGTACAGAATTCAACACCTTCCAACTTTGCTATTTATAATGGCAAACTTTATTTTTCTGCGAGCTCTACAATAGATGGTGCGTCCATCGGTTCTGAATTATGGGAAAGTGATGGGACTGAGGCGGGAACAAAATTGGTTTCGGATATCGTTCCTGGTAACTCTTCTTCTTCACCAAATGCATTGTATTCATTTAATAATAAATTATATTTCAGCGGAAGTATGGTTATCAATGGAACCACTACTTCCGGAGTATTGATGTCGTATGATGAGACCAATGGTGTACAGCTTGTTTCCTCTACAGCAAAATTTAGTTCAAATCTTACAAATTTAGGTAATACATTATATTTCAAAGCTACAAATGCAAACGTAACGCCCAACACACAAAGACTTTTTTATCTGAACAATTCAGGTCATGCAGTTATTGCGGACGATAACCTTAATGTTCTTAATATTGGTCTTGGTCCTAATAAAATTTTGGCTAATGCCCAAGTGACAAGTGCTGCAAATCCTCTTTTGACTCAACTTTACGGGTTTGACGGTACATCAACAGCTCTCGTTAAAAATGTAAATCCCACGACATCTTCTTATCCGCAGTATCTGATGTACAGTCCTGCATTGGGTAAAACCCTTTTTAACGCCAACGGAGGAAATGGAGGAGAGCCTTGGATTACAGATGGAACAGAGGCCGGAACAGTCATTTTGAAGGATATCAATATTTCTAGTGGCACAGCAGGATCTAACCCCAACAATTTTACAGAGTACAAGGGGAAAGTTTATTTTTCTGCTTCTGATGGTTTAACAAGTGGAATAGAACCTTGGGTTACAGATGGAACAGAGCAAGGCACCAAAATGCTAAAGGATATAATTCCCGGAACATCAGGTTCTTTTCCTGAAAAATTTGTGGTAGTTAAAGACAAGCTTTACTTTTTTGCTACAAGTGCAAGTAATGTAAAACAGATTTGGGAAACAGATGGAACAGATAGCGGAACTAAAATGTTGGCATCTATAGCATCAGGTTCCAGCTTAGTTGCATATAATGACAAACTCTATGTTGTCGCTAGAATCTCAAGTACGGATACTATTGGCACAGAACTCTATAAGGTAAATCTTCCAGAGGAAACTCTCTCTGTATCTGAAAAAGATGAATTCGCAAAAATATATCCAAATCCATCTAAAGGAGAAATATTTGTAACAAAAATAAAGTTCGGCTCTTTTGAAGTATCCGATATGACAGGTAGAATCGTTAAAAAGGATAAATTTTCAAATAATAAAATTATAACCAATGTTACAGCTGGGACTTATTTCTTAAAAGTTTTATCCAATGATTCTAAATCTGAATTTGTAACAAAGATTGTTATTAAATAACCTGTATATTATTTCACTATCGTAATCTAAATTTTATTAAATTTTTTAAGAAGAAAACACCTTGTCATCAAGGTGTTTTTGCTTTTAAGTTATTGATGTTTACAGCGTTTTAGCTTATTTTGGTTCCCCAACTGGCGGAGAGAGAGGGTTTTTGTAACTTCTTCTCGTCCTTTTATTGATAAGCATTTCGCTGTAGTATCTTGTGAAAGGCCTTAAATAGGGCATTTGCAAAAAGCGGTAAAATCCATTATAAAAATTTTACGTAGTAAAAGTAGAAATTTTTGTTCGGATTTGCAAGCAAAGATTGGTAAATTTTGAACAGGTTTTTTTTAGAACACATATTTAAATTTTATATTTTTTTTCCTTAGGATATTTCTTAGACGAAACATTTTTAAAAGAAAAACGAAGAAAAAACCAAAAAAAAAAGAAAGCCTTATCGTCGGTGAGCATGGCATTCTGAAAATCCGGAGGGCTTGACCCCTTGACATAATTTACCAGTTGGACTTGGAAGCGAATTATCTTGGGCTTACTTTTTTATTTTTGTTCAAACTCTTTATCGAATAAAATATAAGCAAAAGTATAATACATTTTAATAATATGTGTGCTTAAGATAACTCTCAATATTAAAATACAATAATATTTATTCTTCACTATATACATAATTTGGCATATTAGCAGGCATTAAAATAACTGGCCAATAAAACTCTGTATCGCGCCAACCGTTAATAGATAATCCTTTTTGTTTTAAAAACATAACTACTGGTTTATTTACAGCTAATGCTTTAGATCGAGGTAAATCAGTTTTACCATCATCAGGTGCATCAGTAAAACTCTGTCCTTGATTTTTTGTTCTAGAAGTTTCTCGTCCGTCTTTATAATATAAACCTATTTGGTTAGTATTTTTAAAATTCATTCCTAATTCTATTGCTTTCAGAACAACATCAACATCCCAGTACAATCCTATGTTTCCATATTGCGGTTCATAGATATATGTATCATTAATTTTAAGCAAAATTACTTTTAACGTTTCAAAATCTAAAACTCCTTCTTTATTTTCATCTAATTGTGGATAGATTAATCCATCAATCTCGGAGACTAACTTTTTAATACTTGTTTTACTTCGTGTTTGAAACCCAACAGGCAAAAAACGAGAATATTCCTTAAAGGAAACCACGGTGGAAGCTTTAATCTTATTAGGACCACAAGGTTTTATAGTCGTTCCTTTTTTAGCAATAAATCTTACACTCGCCGCCGGATCTTTTTGAATATTATCTCTCAAATCCTGATCGAAGTAATGCATATTCTTCATTGCATTGTAAACTCTAAATGAAGTGTAAAAACGAGTTACTGCTAAATCAGACTGGCTTCTGCTTCCATACATCCTAGAATGTTGCAATACTGTATCCATCTGGAAATTTTTAGGATTTCTACCATAATAGAAACCAATTAAATGATCAATTGTAATCCCCCTATCTAGTGTCTGGCCACCTATAAAAATGTTAAATGGATTATCTAATCTCAACTGTCCATCTTCTCCTAATAATTCTGCTACTTGATTTTCAGAATTTACAATTGTTATACCGATAAATTCATTTTCTAAAGCTTCTTTTACCGTACTTACAACTTCTTCTAACTTAGGAATTTTTTCATTAATTAATTTCAATGATAGCTCAAGTAAATGGTATGGATATTTTAGAATACTTGTAAGCTCAACCTGAGAAAGCGAATTGAGTTTCAACAAAATTTTCTCAATTAAGTCTTTTTGTTGGGTATGAATCGCTTTTGTTACACTTGTATGTAAAACAAATGCTGAGTGATAAGCTTCTGCCCAAGGATTTGAATCGTCTTTTTCTTGAATTTGTCGAATACTTCCTCCAACTAAATAATTTATTATTGCACTCCTTATTGATTCAAAATTATCTGTGTTTAGAACATTGTTTAATGTTTTTTTGTTGTAAGTTGTTGTGCTTTTAGATTTCCCATTAAGATAATCTATTTGATCATCTGGAACTCTTTTATATAAATAGTAAGCCGTAGATTCGCAATCAATGGCATTTTCAAAATAATAAACCCCTCCAACATAAGCAGCATGAGGATGTAATAAATGTGTAAAAGCAGGCCTATTCGGTGCAGTCTCTTCACCATTTAACTCAAGTTCTTGAGGCTGAAGATATAATGAATATGGTGTTGCAGTTACTTGCAAAAAACTATTACGCCCCTTAAGATTAAGTCTGAAATCGGATAATGATTTAGCTATTTTTGCAAAATCAACACCGTCAATCTTTTCTTTATCATTAACGAATGAAACACTTGCTTGATCAGCTTCATCATCAATTATTAAGATATTTTTCTTCTTAAGTTGTGAAACTTCATCAAAAATCTGGTGAAGTTTCTCCATGTTTTTCATTTCCTTTTTCACAACAAAGATTACCTTATTGCTTAGAATATAGCCTGTTAACTGATCTAAATTCTGCAATTTAATCACGTCCCAAACATATAATTTTTTTGAAGCTATAGGTAATTCGAATTCTGATTTCAAACGTTTCATAGTTTGCTCTACCAGTGCTACAGAATTTTTGGTAAAAATTACAGAAACATCATATCCTTCATCAAAGCACTTTGCCAGGATACCTAAGAATGCTCTTGTTTTACCTGACTGTATTAAACCTAATAGAACTCCTGGTTTTATCTCATTGGTTTTATGTTTCTGAAGATCAGAAGCTACAGCTTCCATCACTGCTTTTAATTCTTGATTATCTTCACGTTTACCTGTAATATATTTATAATAACTCATCGCAAATTTTATAGATTTTTAAATTTCTGCAGTATATTAAGACCAAATAATTGAAATCATTTTCGATAATAATCGATGTCTAACTTCAAGTTCTTCAGGTCCAAATTTTGACATAGGTGAAATATCTAAATCAAATCTTGATTTAAAATCTCTCAAATCTAAATTTGAGTGGTGAGTATCTGAATTTAACGTTGCGTTCCAATATAAACTTTGAGCATAAGTTCTTAGTTTATCAACATATCTTTCATTTCCACTTGATTGATTCGAATTACCACGCAAAAGTAATAATCCACCTAATCTATTGCGTTCACGTTCGAAAACTTCTTCGTTTTCAAACATTAATACATTTTCTTCATTGTGGGAAAGTATATGCTCAATATGATGTCCATTCGCATAGCCATTATTCCTTACAAGATTATTAAAATTATTCTGCATTTCTGCACCAGCATTTTTAGTGAGGAAATATTCTATACGTGCTAAGAAATATCTATTAAATCTTGTGTTTAAATCAGAATAACCTACATCTTTGAAATAGTTATAATTAAAAACCTCTGTTACTTCGGCGTTCTTTGCAGTTTTCAGCGAATCGATCAAGTATTTATTAAAAACTATTGATATAACATCAACTTCTTTATCCCTTATTTCTGAACTTATTTTATAAATTAAATCTGTCAATAAATTATTTGAATCTGCTTTCTGAAGTTGTAAAAGAGAAAATATGCGATCTAAGTCATAAGATACTTTTTTTATTTTGTCATCTTCTGTTTTATCACTAAGCGTAGTTGAACTTAAAATCAATATATAGATATTACTTAAGTCATTTAAGAAGTTAAAATATAGATGTTGGTATTCTTCTTGAAAGATATCTTTCAAATCACGTATTTTACAATATAAATTTGTAAAATAAACAAAATCATTTTGTATAAATCTCTTTATTTCAGCAGGATTTCGATGTAATTTGAAATAAAGATTGGATTCATTTTCGAAGAGCGCCTTATGATAATTTTTTTCTGTATACTTTTCAAGTGCAGATCTAATATCTACTACTTTTGATCTGATATAGCTGGAAAAAAACTTATCAATCTCATCTGAATCTTCATCATTCCCTACGCCAACTTTAGCAATTTGAGTTTCCCAAATATCATTTAATTCTAACGATTCGAGCTCATCTTTATCAACTTGTCCTAATAACTTACCTTTAAGTATTTCGTGGGGCTTTAAGCGAACTCCTCTATCATTAATCACTTCGAAAACCATCGGGACATCTTGCTGAGATACTTCTAATCGCAAAATTTCAATTTTTCTTAATAAATAGTAAATAAATGTTTCAAATTTATGTAAATCTGTTATTTCCTTTTCAAGATAATTTTTAATGATTTTAGAATTATTAATCATATTAATACCCGTGACACCATTACTCTGAATATCTGAAAAGTTTTTATTATTTAAAAGTCCTTCTAAAGTTTTTACATTTTTAGTATGATGAACCCAAAAATTTTTATTCGGTCCGGAAACTCCGTAAACTCTTGCTTTAATCCATTCTTGTAACTCACTATTAATCTTTATCGATAATTGATATAACTGAATGAATAGTAAAGTCAGTGTTGTAAATCTCTGCTGTCCGTCTACCAAATAGACATCCGTACCAATAGTATTGGTAACATAAGTATTCAGAAAATAGCTACTAATTCTTGCTGCTACAGTTTCTGCATTAACTGAATTATCCTTTTCACAAATTTTATCATAATCTTGATTAAACTTGTAGAAAATATCTTCTAGCAATCTTTCTACAGGATCTTTTGACCATTTGTAGTGACGTTGATAGAAATCGATAAAATAATTTGTGGACGAAAAAACTTGTTCTAAGTTCTGAGGACTTGGAGTAATTGACATATTCTTTAGTTTTTAGCCATTTGATTTTTTAATATTCTCAAATGTATGGTTATAGTATTTAAATAATTATTAACTATTTTGTTAGAAAGGTTATTCATAAAAACTTATTAATAGTTTTGTGGTAATACTTTATCTTTCTATATATCTGAAATTATTTTATTTAACAAATGTAGTTTTTACATCTAATAATAAATTACGGGAATCCGTAAAGTCTTCTTTTTGTTTTAATTCCTAAGACGCCACCCCATCAATAAAAACCTCAACAAAATCCTGAACTTTTTGGATAATTCTTTTTCCAATATTATTTCGTTCAGTCAGTTTTGGTTTTATTTCTAGGAGTTTTAACGCATCACTCATTTTAGGTATTTTAGAAGTGAAAAGAAAGCTGTCAATAGTCTCCTGAAATTTCTCTTTATTCAAAGATTCTTCTTCTGCAATTTTTTCAAATGCATCAGTTCTTTCTTTGTTCCAGAAATTATCAAATTCATCACTTACAGAATCTGCATCTGGAATATGTGGTAAATTCTCATCAATGAATTTTTCAATTAATTCTTTTTTACTTCGTAATTGAGCATCTCCGGATAGGATTTCGCGGATTTCTTTTATTTTCGCTTCTCGTTTAGTTCCTTTTATATCTGCAATATTTGCTAATAGTGAAAGTATATAGCTCACATTGATTTCATCACGGTGGATGAGCTCTAATTCAAAATCAACATCATCTAAAATGCTAACTCTTCCCTCTGTTCCTGTTTTTTGAGAATTTTTTAGAATAGTCCAGATATCAAGATATTTACTTTTATAGCCATCAAATTCAAATTCTGTCATCTCCAATTGGTCAAAATCAAAATCTGTAAAGGATTTTAAGACATTCAGAATACGCATCAATTCACGGAAGGCTGTAATAAATTCAAATTTTTCTTGTTCGGTTTGATATGAGTCTACACTTTGAATTTCGGGTGCAACCAGTTTTAGTTTTTCTAAAGAATTTTTGAAAAGTTCAATATAATCTTCAATGGGTTGGATGATTATTTCCTGTATAGCTTCTTTATTAGAAAATAAAGTCACTGCATCATCTGTCGCAGATTTTAAATTGCGAAAACAAACAATATTTCCCTGCGATTTTTTCTCTCCGATGATTCTGTTGGTTCTAGAAAATGCCTGAATCAATCCGTGATATTTCAGGTTTTTATCTACAAATAAAGTATTCAATTGCGGACTGTCAAATCCTGTCAAAAACATATTGACCACAATAATCAAGTCAACTTCTTTGTTTCTGACTCTTTTCGCAATGTCATTGTAATAATTGTAAAAAGTCTGGCTGTCTTTGGTGGAAAAATTTGTTCCGAACATTTCGTTGTAATCACCAATATATCTGTCTAAAATATTTCGGCTATGATTAAAACCATATTCTGCCCGAGGTTCTGCAACCATTCCAAACACCTCTTCTTCTTCAAAATGATTTCCGTCTGCATCTTTATTCTCTTCGTTAGTCCCATAACTGAAGATGGTTGCAATTTTCAGATTGTGTTTGCCTTCTTCTTTTTTCTTTTGAAAGAGGTCATAATATTTCTGCAAAACATCTATGCTACTGACACAGAACATCGCATTGAATGTTTTCTGATGGGTTTTTCTATCGTGTTCGGTTATAATATAATCGGTGATTTTCTCCAGACGCTTTGGGCTTGCAAGCAACTCTTGAGTATCAATAGCTTCAACTTCCATATCTATGTAAGTATTACTACCTTCTTTTTCTTTGTATCTGCCAACATATTCTACAGAGAATTTCAAAACATTTTCATCTCTAATAGCATCTGTAATCACGTATTTATGCAGACATTCTTTGAAAAGCATATTGGTCGTTGCAGCAATTCCATCTATTTTACCAACTGAATTCACTTCCGAAATCGGGGTTCCAGTAAAGCCAATCATTTGTGCTTTTTGGAAATATTTCTTAATATTTTGATGCGTTTCTCCGAACTGACTTCTATGACACTCATCAAAAATGAATACTACTTTTTTGTCTTTTAAACGGTCTATTTTTCTACCGTGCTTTTCTTTGGTAATGGCGGTATTCAGCTTTTGTAAAGTTGTTACAATGAGTTTTGTATTGTCAGAAAGTTGCTTTACAAGATGTGCCGTATTTTCTGTAGCATCTACGCTGTCTTTTTCAAAAGCATCAAATTCTTTTTGCGTTTGATAATCCAAATCTTTCCTATCCACCACAAAAACAACCTTTTCAACTTTAGGAATTTCTTTGAGAATCTGACTTGCCTTGAAAGAAGTCAATGTTTTACCCGAACCCGTTGTATGCCAAATAAATCCATTGTTATCGGTATTTCTAACTCTTTCAACGATTTTTTCTACCGCATAATATTGGTACGGTCGAAGAACCATTAAAATTTTATACGTTTGATTCAACACGATATATTTCGTAATCATCTTGGCAATATGACAAGGCTCTAGAAATGCCTGTGCAAAATCTTCAAGTTGTGTGATATTGTTATTGTGCTCGTCTGACCAGAAGAAAGTTTGTTTAAAACTCTGTTTAGCGTTATTTGAATAATACTTCGTATTGACGCCATTACTGATAACAAACAACTGAACGTAGTTGAATAAACCTTTTCCAGCATTAAAGGACTGATGATGATAACGGTTGATTTGATTAAAAGCCTCTTTCATTTCCAAACCACGGCGTTTTAGCTCTATCTGAACCAACGGCAAACCGTTGACAAGAATCGTGACATCGTAACGGTTCTTATAATCTCCTTCCTGAGCAATTTGATTTGTGACTTGGAATTGATTCTGACACCAGCTTTCCTGATTGATGAATTCAATCCATTCCGAATTTCCGTCATCTTTGGTAAACTGAAATCGGTCACGCAATATTTTTGCTTTTTCAAAAACATTTCCTTTGGCAAGATGATTTAGAATCTTCTCAAATTCTTTATTGGAAAATTGTTTTTTATTATGAATTTCGAGCTGGGTTTTTAGGTTGATAATCAAATCTGCTTCATTGCAAATCCTGACTGGCTTATGACCTAAACTCTGTAATTGTTCAACTAGTTTCTGTTCAAGAATATATTCGGGTTGGCTGGACATTCTGTGTTTACGAATTTTATGGTTAAAAAACATTGTCAGAGTTTGAAACTCTGACAATGTTGTTAATAGTTTTACCAAATCTAACAAAAAATATCATAACTAAAACTATTTAAGTGCTTTAAACATTTGGTCTATTGCTTTTTTCTTCTGTTCTAGATTTGGATGCACATAAAGATTCAATGTTGTACTGATATTGGAATGACCCAGCAGGACACTCACAGTTTTATAATCACATTTGCTTTCAATACATCGGGTAGCAAAACTATGACGCAAGCCGTGAAATTTAATTTCCGGGATTTCCAGTTGTTTCATCAGATTTTTATAATAGCTCCGGTAAGTTCTAGGCTCAGTTGGTTTAGCATCATTTGTCAAGACAAAAAACAAAGGATTCACAATCTTTTTAAAAGGCTTCAACATTCGCAAAAGGTCTCTACTCATTGGAACTTCACGTATTGAGTTCTTGGTTTTTGGTGTATCGAGAAGCAATTCTGTTCTGCGTTTTCCATCTTCGATAATGTATATTCGCTGAATGGTTTTTCTGATGTTGATAATCCCGTTATCCGTATCAATATCTTCCCAAGTGAGTGCGCAGATTTCTCCAATTCTCATTCCCGAACAAAGACAAATGTAAACCCCCAGATTGCGGAATGTAAAATGTTCCTGAATATAATTCATCACTTTTTTCTGATGGGTTCTGGTCAGAACTTCAATACTTTGATTTTCTCGAACGGTTGGATATTGAATATCGAATGGCGTGTACTGAATCCATTTATATTTTGCCCCAAACTTCATTACCATTTTCAAAACGATAAGAACATCTTTGATGCTTTTCTGGCTCAATCCCTGTTCCAATTTTTGAAAAACAAATTGCTGAACTTCCTCATCTTCTATACTACTAACCTCCGCAAATTTGGGTAACAAATGGTTCTCCAGCAAAAGCACATAAGCCGAAAAGCTAGATTTCTTCACATAGAGTTGTTTGTCCTTTTTCCATAGTTCCACGATTTGAGCAAATGTTTTTTGTGTCGTCATAATTTTCTTTTTGATTTTAAATTATTATTAAAAATCAAAAAAGGTATGAATAAAGGATTTGAGAAGAAAATTCTGTAAAATTTAAGATTGGAAATTATTAATCTTTGGGTTTCCAAATTTGCGATTTCCGGGGTTTCAAGGGGAATGGGAAACTAAGAGATTAGGAGATATTATGGATTTCAAAGTAACTAATTCTTTTTCCAGAGAAAACCTAAATTATAAAGTGGGAACTGTTAAAAACATTCATTATGGAGATATTCATACTAAATTTCAAACTCTTTTTGATTTAGAGAAAGAAATTGTTCCATACATTAATGAAGAAATTTCTTTAACCCGAATCTTAGAAGATTTTTATTGTCAAGAAGGAGATATGATTTTTGCAGATGCATCTGAAGATTTAAATGATGTTGGCAAAAGTATTGAGATTGTAAATTTAAATAACGAAAAGTTACTTTCAGGTTTGCATACGCTTTTAGCAAGACCACATCAATCCTATTTTTATAAGGGATTTAATGGATATTTGTTTAAATCCAAAGATGTTAGAAATCAAATTAAGAAAGAAGCCCAAGGTTCAAAGGTCTTAAGTATCAATGTTGGAAGAATTTCAAATTTAAAACTTAGTTTTCCTACAATAGAGGAACAGCTGAAGATTTCATCTTTACTTTCTTTGATTGATGAGCGTATTTCAAAATCAATGAAAATAATTTCTCATTTAAAAACCTCAATCCGAAGTTATCGTAAGAAGCTATTTTCTCAAAAAATCCGATTTAAAGATGAAAACGAAAATTATTTCCCCAAATGGGAAACGAAGAAAATAAAAGATATTTTAAAGATTGGTAGTGGAAGAGATTATAAACATTTAGAAGCTGGTACTATTCCTGTTTACGGAACTGGCGGTATTATAACTTTTGTTGATTCTTTCTTATATGATGGTGAAACTGTATGCATCGGTAGAAAGGGTACAATTGATAGGCCTCTTTATTTTGATGGTAAATTATGGACAGTTGACACATTATTTTATACACATTCATTTAATAATTCTATTCCGAAATTTATTTTTCACATCTTTCAAAGTATCAATTGGAAAGAATACAATGAAGCTTCCGGAGTTCCAAGTCTCTCTAAAAGTACAATTGAAAATATCACAGTTAAGATTCCTTCAGTAGAAGAACAAACCAAAATTGCAAATTTTCTTTTTTCTATCGGGGCTAAAATTGAAACAGAAAAGAAAATTTTAAATCAATATGAAACCCAAAAGAAATATCTTTTAGCTAATCTTTTTGTTTAATCAGTCTTGTCAGGGATTTTAGATGAATAAATTAGAAAGTAAATACTTTTTCTGATTTTCATATTGAACTAACAATTCTTTTTCTAAATTAATTTTAATATTAAGAGAAGATAAAAATTGTGCTATTTTGATTTGCTCGTCAGAAGTTGGTATTGGAATTATTAGAGATTTTACTATATCCGCGGATAAATTACCTTGTCCTCCTTGTAAATAAGTTTTTAAAATGCTCTCTTTTTTTAATTTCAAATAATTTAATAAGTATGAGCTATTTAAACTTGTTCTTATACATAAAATCGCTTGATTTATTGCTCCGTCTATTTTTGCTAATCCGACTTCTCCACTAGTTGCTCCATATAGTGCATAAATTAAATCTCCTTTATTAACCATTTTGGCAGAAGATTTTTTTAGTGCTTCTTGCGAAATAAATTGTGCTGTTTTAGTGGAATCAATCTCACCAGATTTAATAAAAGGAATATTCCCTTTATAATAACTTTTATTAGAAGTTAATGGAGTTCCTCCGGAAAAAAATGTTCCAATATCTCCAAATTTTTTTGATTGCCATTTTGGAAAATTATTTCCTAAATCATCTTTAAATCTAAATTGCTGAGAAAATATCTTTTCACGGAGCTCATTCATTAAGGATTCTAAATGAGAAATTATTTTCATTGATAATTCTATTCTATCATCAACTAATGAAAGTAAGGATGAAATTTTTTTTTGCTCATCCAAGGAAGGAAAAGGAATTTTAAATTTCTTTAAATCACTTCCATTAATAGAATTTATTGTTGCACCTAAATTTTTATTGACAATTTCTTTGTATTGTTTTGTATCAAACCACTGAAAAACAAATTTATTATAAGGACTTCTGAATACTGTCATAAAAGCTCCGAATGCTAATCCTTCATTCTCTTTTTTTATAATTGCATTTTTCCCTATCAGATTTTTGCTTCCATTTCTAACACATATCAAAATATCATTTTCTCTGACTGGATTAAATTTTTCTGTTTTAACAAAAACATTATCCTTTAAAGTCACAATTCTATTTTGAACATTTGAAGAACGTAATACTAAAATACCGCTATCATCAATGTTATCAGGATTATATGTTAATCCATTCACTATTTCTCCAATATCTCCCAACTTCTTTAATTCCCATTCTTTCGTAAACTCCGAGAACCTCAACTTAGGTACATTTCCATAATTTGGAAAATTTCTGATACTTTTATTTTTTTCTGTCATCTTGATAATTTATTGTTACTGCTATAAAAATTAAGGATATTCTAAAGTCAAAAAAAATTAACTTACTAATCCCAATTCTTTTAAATAAACTTCAATTTCACTATCGAGTTCGACACGTTTGGCTTCCAAAACTTTGATTTCTGCCATTACCGCTTGGATGTCAATTTCTTCTTCTTCCTCAAAAGTATCTACATAACGAGGGATATTCAGATTGTAATCATTGTCGGCAATCTCCTGCAAGGTAGCGAGATGAGAGAATTTATCTTCAGTTTTTCTTTCTTGGTACATATCAACAATTTTATTGATATGTTTTGGAAGCAAGACATTTTGATTTTTTTGTTTTTCAAATTCTTTGCTTGCATCTACAAACAGAACATTCTCATCCTGTTCTCTGCATTTCTTAAAGACTAATATACAAGTCGGAATGCTTGTGCCAAAGAAAATATTGGCAGGTAAACCGATTACAGCATCCAGATAATTTTTCTCTTTAATAAGATATTTACGAATAACCAATTCCGCTGCACTACGGAACAAAACTCCGTGAGGCATTACAACTGCCATAATTCCGTTCTCATCCAAATGATGAATCATATGCTGAATAAAAGCAAAATCTGCTTTGGAAGCCGGAGCTAATTTTCCATATTGTGAGAAACGCTCGTCTAACAATAAAAGTTCATTGCTACTCCAATTCGCAGAAAAGGGCGGATTGGCAACTATGGCATCAAAAGTTTTATCAAGGTGTTGGGGTTTCTCAAGCGTATCTTCCTGCTTGATGTCGAAATTACTGTAATTGACACCGTGTAGAATCATATTCATTCGCGCCAAGTTATAAGTGGTTCGGTTCATTTCCTGACCATAGAAATCACTTACTTTTGCTTCACGGGCAACACGAAGAAGCAAAGAACCACTTCCGCAAGTCGGATCATAAACGGATTTTAATTGAGATTTTCGACTCGTTACTATTCTTGCTAAAATGGTAGAAACCTGCTGAGGAGTGTAGAATTCCCCAGCTTTCTTACCTGCACCACTGGCAAATTGTGAAATGAGATATTCATAAGCGTCGCCTAGAACATCGGCATTGGTATCAGAAAGATTGAAATCTATATCATCCAGATGATACAACACTTTGGAAATCAACGTATTTTTCTCATCTTCTGTTTTCCCTAATTTGGAAGACGTCAAATCCAAATCTTCAAAAAGATTATCAAAATCGTCTTCACTATCAGTACCTAAAGTGGACTGCTCAATATTAGTAAGAATCTTAGAAAGTTCTGCAAGAATAAAATTTGATTTACCTTCTTCTTTTTGATGACCTTTTTTAGCAATATTACTGAAAAGTTCTGATGGTTTTAAGAAATATCCTAAATCTTCAACAACCTCTTCATAAATTGCCTGAACAATTTCTTTTCCTCCTTCAGTATTTTCATCAACGTCATTATAGTCGATGTCTTCTCCGGAATCTAATAAAATTTTATTGGCTGTAAAATGAATCTTTTCAGAAAGATATTTATAGAAAATAAATCCTAAAATATAATCCCGAAATTCGTCGGCATCCATTTTCCCTCTTAAAGTATTGGCAATATTCCAAAGTTGCTGCTGCAACTGACGTCTTTGTTCTTCTGACATTTAGTATCATTAATGTTAATCCTCAAAGATAAAAAATGTTGGATGCATACAATGCTAAAATAGCTAAAAATAATAAAATTGATATTGAAAAATAATTGTCGTAAAGCATATTATAGTCCATCAAAATGTCGCAAAATTATGCTTGCCATTAACTAGGACTTGGGAAATTCAGAAGAAATTTAACTTTTGATTTTTATTTGCTTAGGAATAGGTTTCAACTCCCCCGCAAAATCTAACATAAAAACTTGACTTCCTTTGAATGGATTATAGGATGGTTGATAATCAATATAGCCCGAAGAATGGAGATTCTTCAAGCATTTGTGATAGGTGGCTTTTGAGTGGATTTTACTGATTCGCATCACTTCATCACGTGAAATACTGACCGGATTTCGGAAACGGTTGAAATTCCAAAATTGGAATAATGCTAAGTAGAGGCTGATGTGTGTAGGATTAAGTGTATTGTCTTGAGCCACCTTTTCGTAGAAACCTGTGAGATGTTTTATGTAATTCATTTTTGGTTGGTTTGGAACTAATAAATTATCCTTTGCCATTTAACATTTTCTCAATGTCTTTGTAATTGTAATATAATGTGCCGCCGACACGAGTGTAGGATAAGGTTCCACTGACACGGAGGTTCTGTAATGTTCCGGTAGAAATTTTCAGAAGCTCTTTGACCTCTGATGAACGCAGCCATAATTTCTGCTCTGAAATTTTGATATTAAAAAGATTTTTAATGTCTTCAAGCAATTCGGTTTTGAACTCCTGAAGGTCTTCTTTGGTAACAAGGTTTACTCTCATAATTTTTTCATTTTTGTTTTTGATAAAATTTCTTTTGCAAAATTGGAACATCAAAATCGTTAAAACAATAGTGTTAAAGGGAGTTGGATTGAATAAGAACAATCTGGAATAATTTGGAAATAGGTGGAGATTAAAAAAGAATAAATAAGAATGATTTGGAATCTTTAAACCAATTTTAAGAAAAACAAAAAACAAGTTCCGCAGTTTTTTCCCCTTTTTGCAAAAAAGGCAAGAGAGTCTTTGGATGTACAACTTGAAAAGTTTGTACGTACAAAGACACATCTTGCCATTAAAATTAACGATTGTTATTTCAGAGCTCTAAAACAAAGAAATAGAACCATAATTATTATGTAATTAATTGAAAACCAGTATCTATTTTTTGTAAATCTATTTTGAGAGATGACAAATGATTAAAATAATACCTAGCTTCTTTTTACGCAGGTTGACCTTGTATTATTTTACACACGTCAGCCAAGAACCTGTGTCTAATTTACGCTGGTCAATCGAATACCTGAATCTCTTTTACTCAGGATGCTATTGTGCAGGAAAAATCCCCAACCTATATCTTTTTTACACAGGTCAGCTAAAAACCTGTATCTCTTTTACGCAGGTTGATTGAGTACCTGTATCTATTTTACTCATCTATAAATTTTTAAAAGGTCTGCTGTTGTTGTGAAAACTTTGTTGTAATGTGGTAAACTCCGAGGGAAAAGCCGGGATGAGTTTTCCATATTTCAATAAATGCGCTGTTTTTTTTACATTGCAAAATGTACTTTGAGACATGCAAAAGAGTAACGCTGACTTTATTTAGAAATCAATTCTCACCGATTTCCTTCATCCTGTTCTTTATAAATTCTATCGGTCTTATTCCGTTAATTTCGAAAAAATGGGTTGAGAATAATTGTCGGCTAGACATTCCACATTCCTGAGCCAGGTTTTCAACTTTGTACTGCAGATACATTTTATTTTCCACAAGAAGATTGGTAATATATCCGATTCGTAAAACCTTTAGATACTGCGTGAAAGAAACATTCAGATGTTCATTCAGTACATAAGATAGTTGGGAGTGTGTTCTGCCAAACATTTTTGCAACCATTGGTAATGTCAGGTTTTTGTCAAGAAATCGCTTGTCTTCTTCAAACTTTTTAAGTTTTTCTTTAATATCTGCAATGATTTCGGGACTGTGTGTTTTTTTCTTTTCAGAAGTTTTTTTGTTTGCAATTAGCAAAGAATAATACTTCCTGAACTTTTTCAGTAGTTTAATAAATTTTCCAGGAAATTTATTTTCTCTATTACGCAGCCTGATTACTAAAAAAAATAGGAGAAAAATCACAACTGGCGTAGCAATTAGAAAGTAAAAATCATTATGCAGTTTATTCTCCCATAATTGTTTTTCTTCTAGTAATCTTTCCGTATCATATTCTTCGTGGATTTTTGAAGACAACATTGCAAAATCAACATTCAAGGTTGAATTCGTTAGTAAAAACTGGTCACTATAATACAGTCGCTTACCCAAACTACCTTTCTCTGTTGCATCCGTAATGAGGTACTTATAACTTGACCGGATCTCGGGAGTAGTAAATTGAACCTTGTTGATCATAGAGTCCACTTTATTAAGATAAACCAGTGATTCTACTCTGTTTCCTTTGAGCCAATACAGTTTCCCTAAGTAAAAATAAACAGCGGTTAATGAGTTATAATCCTGATTATTGACCAAAATATCGCGTGAAAGTTTCAAATTTTTAAGTGCTTCATCTGTATTCCCTTTTCTCAAAAGCTGTACACCCTTTCCTTTTTGAAAGTACCCATATTCAAGTAAATGCTCATTGATGTTTTTCAGCTTTTGTAACCCGATGCTAATCAATGAATCTTCTTTGTTGTATAAACGAAGATTTTCATAACAATTACTCAGGCGGTAAATGCTATTAAAATAGCCTGACTCATTATTCAACCTTATGTTTGGGTGAAGGTTTTCTTTCATATGTTCCTCAAAATACTTCGTAGTATTTCTAAAGTGAACTGCTGCTGCTTCGTAGTAACCCAAATAACTTTTTACCATTCCGAGATGATAGTCTATTTTATTTATCAGATAATCGTCGCTTGAATTCCGAGAAAATTGATAAGCTTTAAGGTATTGCTCCAAAGCATACTTATATTGTCTTTTGTTATAATAGTAGATAATGCCTTTTCCGAGGTATGCCCTTGAAATAATATCACGGTCACCAGATTTGAATGCCACCACGATAGCACTGTCGGCATAAGACAATTTGCGGTTGATGTCTTCGGTGTAGTATATGGCATCTTCATAACCTATAATCTGCTTTTTCCAATTATTTTCTTTTTTTGCTTTTTCTATATACTTATTCACAAAAATCATTGCCCTTGAATCGTTTTCAGGATAGTTTTCATACAAGTCTGAAATCGTCTTGTATGATAAACTTTGTAATTCCTGGGCGTTAAGAAAAAAGAAGAACAAATTAAAAATCAGAAATGAAATCTTATGATGATAATGCATAACATTATGATATATTCAAATTTACCGGAAAAATCTATTACAAAATGTACTTGAACAAGCTTCGAGTTTGGTTCTATTTCCACTAGCCTTATAAATGATTAATTTTCAATTAGTTAAAAATTAATATAGTGGGAAAGATGTATATTTCATTACGTAGAAAACATATTTCTTTCCCACTATTGTTTTTCTCAACCTCACAGTCAGTGTAATTTAGACTTCAGAATTAACAGCAAATCAACCGAAAGGAAAAATTTGAATAACTAATAATAATTATGAAAAAAGTCAAAAAAAGAGTCGTAGAATTCATCAGCTATTTCTTTATACTGTTGTTTTGTTATGCCAGCATCAGTAAAATAATGGATTTTGAAAATTTTCAGATTCAGATTTCGGAATCACCTTTATTAAGTGCATATGCTGAATTCTTACCTTTTGCAATTATTATTCTGGAATTGATCATTGCTGGATTATTGTGTTATCGGAAGACCAGAAATACAGGATTGATTGGAAGTTTTATTTTGATGCTCATCTTCACAGGTTATATTTTTTTTATCATCCGCACCTCTGAAAATCTCCCTTGTTCCTGCGGAGGAATTTTGGAAAAAATGAGCTGGCATCAGCACCTGATTTTTAACATAGGATGTGTCCTACTCGCTGCAATAGCTTTAGCAATGAATATAAAATACAGCAGGCCTGCTATATAAGAATGTTACCGTAGTTGCTCACGGATAAAAATGATTGGAATTTGATATTAAATTTTAACCTTAGAATTAGACGGTCGAAAGCTGTCTAACAATCCGAAACTCTAAAATGAATTTATTAACAACAATTTGTTTGAGGATATGTAGAATAGGATATTTTGGTACGACAAGATTCGTTAATCTATGGGTATAGCTAATTATTTTACCTTCTCAATCGTACTTCTCAGGCAGATTCTAAAAGTTTTTATGGTAATCTTTTTTGATGTATAAAAAGACCAATAAAATGAAATTCAACCAATTTTTGAAAATCAATGCGGTAGCAATTGCTGCTGTTACGTTTACAGGTGCTACTATGTCTTTTAAAATCATAGAAAAAAAGACAGCCGACCAACAGTTCTATTACAATAGCACAGATACTTCTGCAGGTGCTTTCTCTCAAGAGTCTAACTGGGCAGTAGGAGCTGGTTCATCATGTCTGACCACAGGAAATAAACCTTGTACAATCACAGTTCCGGAAGGGCAGGATTTGGCTGATGTGATCGGAGGAATGACTAACTCTCAAGTTCTTGCTATTCATCCGAGTGAGAGAAGACAGTAATAGTCCTTTCAATCAGGATTTAAAAGTAGGGTTGGCAATAATTTGCCAACCCTATTATTTTTTATCTTGGATTCTGTGGCATTCCAGTAAGTGTAATAATATCTTCAGGAATAGCTATGGCATATCTCAGATCATTGGGTAGCAAAGTGTAGGTTTGCCAATTAACAGTTCTGGTAAGCGTAATATTCGCGCCATCACGATTGTACCTTTTTAGATCAGGCCATCTTAGTCCTCGAATCAAAAGTTCTTTTCTTCTTTCTTTTAAAATAATATTTAAAGCATCTGTCTGTGAATTGGCAGTCATCGGAATATACGTTCCTGTTTTCCATCTTTTGACAAGCAGGTTATTGAGATAACTCATACCTTCCTGAATCTTATTCAATCTTACATTGCATTCTGCTGCCATAAGATAAAGTTCATCGGTTGCCACACTTACGATTGGCCCATTGACATTGTTGTAATAGCCTTTGAATAGAACTTCATTAGCCGTATTCTTATTGAAAAAAACGGTTTTTCGTAAGTCATTGTTATCATACATCTGGTAAATGTGATCGGGAATCTTTGCCGGAATCAGATGAGATTCATATCCCATAGCTGTCCACATAAGAACTTCCTTATTCATTTCCTCAATGGGATAATCAGCATTGGGATTCAGGGTATTAAAATCCATCAGGTCACTATTGATGCTCAATGCCTGCTGAGTGTTTTGAAGCGCATTATTATAGTCCCCCATAAATAGATAGGTACGAGCCAATAGACCGTAAGCCGCTGCTCTCGATATGCGCATACCAGAGATCTGTTTTGGCAAGAGCAATGGTATTGCGGTTTGCAAATCATTAATAATCTGTTCATAGGTTTGCTTGACTGTTGAGCGTACCGATGGGATATTCATATCAGGGTCTAATCTTAGTGGAAGTCCTAAATCTATTCCTGCAGTTTGAGGATTATAAGCGGGACACCAGATTTGAGCAGCATCAAGATATCGGAATGCACGTAATGCCAACGCCTGTCCTCTGATATTATCTGCCTGTTCACCTGTGAAGTTCTTATCCTGCATATTGAATAAAACTGCATTACAGACATAAATACTTCTGTAACACGTAGACCAATCATTTCCTGAGGAAATGGGACTCGCCACATTATCCGGCATCCATATATGAAGACGTTTAGACGCCTCGAAGCTCAAACCGTTGTAATCGGCATCCGTAAGATAATAGTCATCCGAACTCGTTTCTCCACTCGAAGCAAAATCCACATTAAGGAAACCATAATTGTTGAGAAGCATTTGGTTGTCCTCCAATCTATCAGGAGTCGCCAGCTTCAGATCAGACTTTTCGTCTAAAAAATCACTGCATCCAAACGAGATTAGAATTAATGATAACGATGTTAGTAGTATTTTAATTTTTCTCATTTCTATCAATTTTAAAATTTAGCTTTTAATCCTAATGTAAAGGTCACAGGAGGTTTTAAGGTGTTGCTTCCCAAATTGAAATCAGGATCGATCCCGCTTTTACTTTCTTGCCAGAGTATTCCGAGATTGCTGACATTGGCATACAACTGAAGACTTTTAAGTGATAAACCATGCCATTGCCTTTTACTGATCTCATATCCAAGATTGATGTACTGCAGACGGATATGGTCACCTTTTTCAATCAGTGCAGCGGAACCTGCGTAGAATGCATCCCTATTGGAATTCGTTTGATATTGATTGGAAGGCACATTGGTAAAGACTTCATCACCTGGTTTCTGCCATCTTTGTTCGTAATCGCTGTGACCGTTCCATTCCCTGAATAAGCTGGTGTAGCTAATTGATGGTCTTCTAAAATAATAGCCCATCTTATAGGTAATTCCGACATCAAGGCTTAGTTGTTTAAAAGCAAAAGTATTAGTAAAAGAACCATACACAGTTGGTATTGCAGAACCAAAATACTGCAGGTCTTTAACATCGGCTCCCATTATCTTGGCGTAATCCTTACTAACCTCTCCATTCAGATAACCTCTCGGGTCACCTGTCTGAGGGTCGAGTCTTGCCCATTGGTATCCAAACATAGAATACACAGGTAAACCTTCAATTCCGGATATGGGAACAGAGGCAAGTACAAAGTTTCTGGCTATGGTACTGCTCGGATAATACTTCGTCACTTTATCTTTGTAAGTACTGAAATTAAGAGTGGTGAGCCATCTGAAAGATTTATTGATATTGATGGTCTTGATTTCCACATCAACGCCTTTTCCTTCAATTCCTGCAACATTCCATACAAGACTGCTCAATCCGATGGTATAATCCAGCGGAACCTGCCCGAAAAGGTTTTCTCCTTTTTTCTGAAAATACTCCACAGAACCTGAGATCCTGTTATTTTTGGTTGCAAAATCTAATCCTGCATTGATCATTCTGACCGTTTCCCAACGAAGCTGCGGATTGTAGTAATTGTCAAATCTCGCCATCTGCTCCTGCGTATATGTTGAAACACCGAGTAATGCCATCGTGGTTACGGCAACCATCGCAGGATTGATATTCCCGTTGAAACCGTATGAACCTCTTAGCTTCAGATTCGGAAGCCAGTTTACAGAATAAAACTTCTCATTGGCTACATTCCACGAAATACCTGTTGACCAGAAAGGATTCCATTGGTCATTGGTTTTCAGCCCAAACAGATTGCTGGCATCACGTCGGGCACTCCCCGAAATTGTATATCGGTTATCAAATGTGTAGGCTGCATTGGCATAGACCGATACAAAACGATTGGTGGATTCCCTCAAAGAGTTCAGATTGTCGATAAAGCCTGTACCTCCTGCAATAATCGGGAATCTCTTGCTGAGGTCGACCATTCCAAATGAAAGGTTGTTGTGGTCATATCCATAATATCTGTTATTGCCCGACTGTGAATTTGCATCTCTTACCTCGCTTCCCAAAATAGCTGAAACCTGATGTTTGCCAAATCCTCTGTTAAAGTTGAGCTGTCCCCGGAAATTATTTATCAGTAACTGCGAGTTGGTCTTATCCATTATCGCTCCTTTGGGAACATTGTAGGTCAGACTGCCATTACTGTTTATGACGGTGAATCTGTTCACATAATCCCTTACAAAGTAACTTTCCTCATCATACAGGGTATTGGAAAGCCCTGTGGTTCTCTGATACTGATATTTTATATCCACATCCAATCCTTTCAATATCTTGTAGTTTAATCCTGCGTTGAGAATGATCTCCGAGCTTTTGCTTTTGGCTGTGTTGTTCTGCCAATCGGTAAGCGGATAATAATTCCAGTCTAATAATTTTCCGTTGCCTAATGCTGATTTATAGCTCTGCTCATACGATTTTGAAACTGCCAATGCATTTCCGAATGCGTCCGCCATCTCCATATAGGGAACAGCATTAGTTTTCATAATAATACTTCCATAGGCACTACGTCCACTCTGAGTTGCTGAATGAGTGAAGAAAATTCCCGTGTTCAGGGTAAGGTTTTTCAACGGTTGCCATGTATTCTGGAAGCGTAGGTTCACACGCTCGTATTTTTCTCCGAGATTTCCGGAATTGTCATCATAACCCAAAGATGATGTCCAAGAAAACTGAGGAGCTCCGCCTGCCATACTTAGTGAATACTGTCTGTTTTCCAAAGGCTGATACATATATTTTCGGTATTGGTCACGGGAATCAATGGTCTTCAGACGTGCTATTTCATTTCGTACATATTCGGATGAAAGCAATCCTTTCTTTTCCTTGTTCAGTAAGTCAACTACAGGAGATAATACTGGATGGCTGGTCGAATTAATATCCGTGTTATAAAAATTCTTCTTAAATAATTCCTGTTCCACATCGATAAAGTCTGAACTGGACATCACTTTCAGATAATTGAAATCAGGCTTTGGACTGGTCATTAAGTAGGTATTGAAATTGACGGTCAAAGGCTGATTGTACTTTGCTGTTTTGGTTGTAATGACAATCACACCGTTAGCTGCCCTTGCTCCCCAGATGCTCGATGCTGCGGCATCTTTGAGAACAGTAATGCTTTCAACAATATTGGGATCGAGATTGCTGATATCCCCATCATAAGGAAAATTATCAACCACGATCAAAGGTGTTTTGGGTCCTTGAATGGTACTTAATCCCCTGACCATAATTTGTGATCCGCCTTGGGACGTCCCTTTGTTGATGACAATGCCGTTAGCTGTAGCGGCTAAACGGTCAAGGATATTGGTGGAAACCTGTGTATTCAGTGCAGAATTACTCACTGAAGAGAAAGAACCTGTTGAACGTTCTTTAGGGATTTTCTGATAACCTGTCGTGAGTACCACCTCATCAATTTGGGCTATCTTTTCGGATAGATTAATTTTTAATGGTTCTTTCAAAGGAAGCTCCAAAACAATGATCTGTTCTTCATAACCTTTTCCAAGAATGACAAGATTGATTTTTTTATCATTGGTACTGAGACTAAACTTTCCATTTCTATCTGTCGTGGTCACAGTCTTCGAGTTCTGTATGGCGATGGTCGCACCCATTACAGGTAAGCGGGTTGTTTCGTCGATAACACTTCCCGTAAACATCTGCTGTGCCATAAATGGTACACAATAGCATAGGATGGGAAGCACTAATAATTTCTTCATAGTCTGACATAGTTTTGCATTAATGTAAATTCAATAGTTTTTCGAACGTTAGGAATGTTTAATTCCGCTGGTCTCTGATGACCATCATCAGAACCTGACGTTCTTGGGATATCAGGTCCAGGTCATATCTCTGAAGCTCTTTTTTTAAGGTAGCAATATCTCTGACCCCTGAAACTTCCAGATCTACGTTGCCAGTGTATCCTGTCTCATCGATAAAAATTTCCTTGATATTAATTTCACCGTTCAGCATATTGACCATATTTTTAAGAGGTACATTTCTCAGAATTGATGGGGTTCGTGGAAAGGTAGAACGCTTTTCACCTCCTTTGGTCGCCAGTTTGTCTTTCGTGCTTGTTCTTACTAACACAAAACATTTTACAGGTCTTTTCTCAAGAGTTACAGTATATCCGGAATAACGATTTAAATCTTCGAGCATATAATTGTATAGAGAATCAGACTTCTGTTTAGGGATGATGAATTCGTAGTTGTAAAGGTTGGTTCCATCATTTGAACCGTCTGCTTTTTCTATCGGCATTAGTTGTTCAGGTTTCTCGACCTCAATAACCATCCTTTTTTCCGTGAAAGATGTTTTATCCTGTTGTTTGAAAAGCTCATATCCTATCGCATAATACATATCCCATAATGCCAGATTGGTAAACTGTCTGCCGTGAATTTTTCCGGATGCTGTTTTACGATAAGTTCCTCCTGCACCAATGTCAGGGATTTTTCCTTTGGCAAAGAATGAATAATTGAGAAGTTGAATATTTCTCTGACGATCGTAGTCTTCAGAAAGCATCAGAGGTTTTTTCCTGTCCATTTGTATAATGGTCTGCAAAGATGATTTATCTCCACTTAGAACTTCATTGATGGTCTTTTCAGTAAGCTGTACTGCATCGGTTGTATTAAATAGTTTCCCATCCTTTATCCATATGATAAACGGTACACCTGCGTGTGGGAAAAGTTCGTGAAGCTTTTTGTCTTCATAGGTGGACATCATACTTTTATATTTCTTTCCATTTGAAGAAGAGAAGAATTTTTCCAAAGCTGCTTTATCCTGACTGCTTACAGGAAGTATTTTTACCTTGTTTCCGAACTTTTGTTGTAAAGATTCAATTTTGGGGAGACTCGTCAGGCAAGCGCTGCACCAAGTACTCCAGAAATCGATTAGGATTAATTTGTTCTTATGCTCTGAAAGATTAATAGTTTTCTGGGAATGGTTGACCACTGAGAAAGGATTTGTCCAAAAGCTTTCGGGAAGCGAATCTCCAATTTTAAGAGATCTGTTCTGGGCATAGGATGTGGTTGCTGCCACTATGGTAAAAGCAAAGGACATAAATCCCCTGCAAAAAATATTTTTCATATTTTTGAATAGGTTTTTAATGAATATTAATGACTGATTATGCTCTTTCCTGTGGTCTGCAAACTGAGGAAAGGGCTTTTCTTTTCTAAAGCTTAGTGTAATTATCTGTGTCTTGAAATACTTTTTTAATTGTTGTTTGAAAATGATATGCTTGAGAGGAGATTTCCTTGTAAGAGGAGAATCACCTTCTCAAACAATCATAAAAAATTAATATGAATGAAAATTGTGTCCCGTGAAAGCTGTAAAGCCGCAATGAGTTGTACACCTCATTGTATCGTATAATCTGATACTGTATTTTGAAAGCGGCTTAGATTGTAGTAATAACGGACAGCATTGGGAAATAAAACGGCGTGAACTCTACAATATCTAACTTGGGGTACTGGTATACCTTGAAACAGATAAGAGAGCTCACGCCTAGGTCGTGAGCTTACTTACTTATCCTCTCGTTTCGTAAATTACCAGTTTTCAAGTTGAGATTCTAAGCAATAGCTTCTATTATTCTTTGAAGTATCGCAAAGTTACATTTCAGTAACTTGTTTTACAAATATATGAAAAATATTGACAATTCGGATTTAAGTCCGAATTATTTAGTGAAATATCACTTTTATTTGTTTATATGAAAATTGCAAATAGAAAGATTGTTGAATTTATAAGGGATAAATGGGTTATTCCTTTGAACAATAATAGTCAATTTGCGACCGAAAACAATATTGATGAGAAGACCGTAAGAAGAATTAGAGAAGATGAAACTTACCAAGTAAGTTTAACTACCATAATGAGAATATGTGAGGCTAAAAATATTAAATTATCCAAATTCTTTGAAATGGTTGGACTTTAAAATAAGATAATAAAAATCCTAACTTAAGTTAGGATTTTCTTTTTACGTACCAATTGCTTTGTAATAGCAATCTAACATTGTTGACGAACTTCTTCCGTCTCTTTGCTTGATAAAGATAAATTGAGAATCCAATAATTGTAATAGTGTAATGAAACTGTAGATCTTTAATCTCAATTTCATTGATAAGTTTTTTGTAAGTACAGAAAATTTATAAATATTTGATAGTATGATAATTTTGTATTTTTAAAAAAATCAACTGATATTATGAATTGGCTCACTCAAAAAACTGGAATAATTGATCATCACACGAAGACTGATTTTGGAACACAACCTATAAGAGTTTTACATTGGATGATTGTTTATATGTTTAATAATACTCATACGGACTTTTTTCAAAATTTACAGAATTTAATAAAGGAGGGGAAATTTAACTCTCAACTTGATTTTCAATTTGCAGAAATCCCTATTATGATTGATATAACAAAATATCGCACACCATATGCAAATGGGAAAAGTAAACAGATTGCAATTCACGAAACATTTCTTTCATATTTATGGTGTGTTACTTATGCACTTTATGTTAGTTATTTAGAAGAAATTGATTATCCAAAAATTAATAAATTAAATAACAGAATAGTATATCCTATCAGTGAGGAAAATATTGAGAAGGCACAAGAGATGTTTGATTACGCAAAACTACTAATTGTGGATTTTGTTCCTTGGAATAAAGACAAGCAACCTAATCCTGAGAGGTTCTTAGCAGAAGAAAGAACATATATTGAACAGGTAAACTGTTTTTATACTGAAGCTGTAAAATTTATATTTTGCCACGAACTAGTTCATCTTGATCTTCATATTGAAAAGATTAATGAAGACACCCCTGATAGCCATTATCTTGAATTTGAAATTGAGGCGGATAATAAAGCTATTGAAAATATTAAAATGGGAATATCAAATTCTTCCAGTCCATTTGAAATAGCAAAAAAGAGTGTAGTTACTGTGGGTACTTTAATCGGAGTATTATCTATGTTCTTTTTTAAAGCCACTACAGAAGGCAAGCAACATCCTAACTCAGAGGATAGACTAACAAATGTTCTTGAAAAATTTGAACTTGATGAGCAGGATGAAGCTTGGGCAATTGCATGTGTGGGACTGAAGTTTTGGGATAGCCAATTTGGTCACAATTTTGAATGGTCAGAAAACCCAAAATCCTATAAACATGAGTATTATGAGATTATATCACAAATAAAGAATAGAAGCTAAGTTCCCAAAGATTTAAAAATTTATTTTTATTTACCTTTAATGCTGAGAAAACATTATTCAGGGATGATTTTTGTTCATAATTTAGACACTGTCTAAACCTTTAATAGTAAAAATATACACAATGAGATGGACGAGATTTATGAAAAACTAGAAAATATAAGTTTAACCAGCAAAAGCACATTTGAAGTAAGAGATTATCTTAATAAAATCAAGTTTGATTTGATTGAGAAAAATCGATTGTCGGAGGCTGAAATGCTGCAGTGGGAAACCGATACTTTTTTATTTAATATCAATAAAAATAAACTATCCGGGTGTTTTTTAGGTACTGATGAAAAAGGCTTGCAAACCGAATATCCATCATTAAAAACTTACACTGAAAAGATTTTTAATTATCTTAAAGAAAGATTATCTGCATGTAGATCACCTTTTCTAAAAAGTAGATATGGGCATTTTCTATGGTTGTCGCCTGCTAAAAATATTTCTTTTGCAACGACTGCAGTCGATTCATATCTAGAGTGCATTTCATTAATTGAAAAACTCGATTTAACCTATCCCGAAAAATATTTTGGATTGCAGTTAATAGATACTTTACAAAATTTATTTGCGCTTTCAACGTCAATAAATTACAAGGTGGAAGAAGTAAAATCCGAAGTGAAGAGAATTATAAAAAGTTACTCTCTTGATTCAACATCCAGCTTTGTGATGAGACTTGACTTAATAAAGTTGATGTTAGAAAATAAGAAGTTTTCTAATGAAGATTTTAGAGGGATATGTGGTGTAATTGAAAAAGTGGTAGTCATAAAAAGTAAAAATGACAGAGAGCAAGCAATAACACTATTGCAGCAAATAATAAAAATAAGAAAAAAATTAGGATTAAAATATGATAACTACGAAAGAAAGATAGGCAATCTTTGGTATTTAAAATCTAAAGAAGACGGACAAATTAACATTGTTGCGTGCAAATTTTTAGAAAAAGCAATATATCAATACAAAAAAGTAAAAGATAAAAGGCGTGTTGTATTTCTGGAAAAACGATACAACAAATTAAAAAAAGATATACAGCTTTTTCAATTTGGGGAAGAAATAGATGTCTCAGAATATCATAGAAATTTTGAGACAATTTCATCAAGAATATCTTCACAAAGTACTGAGTCAATAATTTCTATATTAATGCTCGATGACTCTTTGTTACCAAGTTACAGTAAGATGGAACAGCAAGTTGAAAATGAAAAAGGAAAGTATCTTTTCAAAGAATTATTTTCAAATTCAGTTATAGACGCTAATGGCAACACCGTTCAGCATTATGATAATGAAAGCGAGAAAAAGTACTTTGATATTTTGCAAAATTATAATTACCATATTCAAATAATAACTCTTCCGCTATTTCATAACATATTCTATGAATGCGTCAAAAAACAAAAACTATCAGCTAAATCTATACTGCAATATTTATACGACCATTCTTGGCTTGGAGTAGAGCTAGAACTTTCAACAACAGGTCAGCGCAAAAAAGCATATAATTGGCTTTCTCTTATTGCCCCAGCTTTAAACGAGTTTTTTATTAATATTGAATTCTATCTTACAAATCCTCAGTCCTTTCCGAATTTTATCCTATGTATAGACAGTCTTTCAACAAAGATTGAAGGTATGGTAAGGGATATTTGTGAGTTTAAAGGAATTATTCCCTTTGAATTTAAGGTCGACCATCAAGGAAGAACTATTTCCTTTCAAAAAGATATTCATAAGTTACTGAATGAAGAGGAGATCGTTACATTAATTTCCAAAGATGATTTGCTGTTGTTAAAATATGTGCTTATTGAAAAAGCAGGTTACAATCTGAGGCACAAAGTTGCGCATTCATTAATGACATTTGATGAATACGATATCGGACAAATGTTTTTATTAATTATTTGTGTTCTTAAATTGGGTAAATATAATTTTGTTGAGAAAAATAAATCCTAACTTAAAAAAGTTAGGATTATTGTTATTATTATGTATCCAAATTACTCCTTTTTATTAAACCTAATTCCAATCCTATATCCTGGTATAATTTTGAAAAGGGTCTTTTATGTATTTCTTCAATATCAGTGTAATTACCTAAAATCATCCTATCAATTTCATTCTCACTAAAGGAAAGCCCTTTATCTCTGTATTTACTCAAATAATTCCGATAGGTTTCTGAATATTTGATTTTACTCTTTACCACTAATTCTACCACATGGTCAGAGTGTAATTCATATAACTCTTTCAATTTAAAAATATCCAAATGTCCTGGAATTTGTTTTTGAAATTCCACCTTTACAGAATTCTTATCTAATAAAGCACTCAAAATTCGACCCGAAGTAGGCTTGAATGTAAATTTGAAATCTTCATTTTCAAACAAATATGGATTTTTCAAGCCATATCTTATAGGATCTTTTTCTCCCTTTGCATCAAAACCATTGCATGTTTGACAACTCGGAATAAGATTGTAAAAAGACATTGCTAAAATTGGGTATTTTGTTTTAGGATAGAAATGATCAATTTGAGGCTTGATTTCTTTGCCCTTTGCCAAGTAATAAATATAATTTCTGTTACAGTAGGGACAAGTATCTATATTTATACTTGCAATAAAATCATATTTTGAGAATTTTTTATTATCATCATAACAACTCGAAACAAAGATATTGTATAGAATCAGACTGGATTCTGAAGTTGAATTCAAAAATTCAGGATAAAAACGTTTCAAACTGCTAATAATTCCTTGAAAAGTTTCAGGTCGTGCCGTTATTAAAATTTTTAAATTATCTCCGACTAACAATGATTTAAGATATATTACTAAGTTGCCATCTGCCCTAACTAAAATTTTATCTTTCCTTATCCCATTTTTGAGAACATTATTTATTCTTTTAATTAAAAAATCTTTTATTGCTAAAAAATGTGAATTAGCAATTGTTTCGTTAAGCTTAAGGCCTATCATCTTGTTTTAGTTTTAATAGTTCTGCTTCTAATTCTTCTATTCGTTTTTGTCTGTCAAATGCTAGATAATACATATCTAATAATTTGTTTTTTAGAAAAATTTCCCCTACAAGATTTATGCTTTTTAGTAATTCATTTTTTTCATTTTCTGAGCTATCTTTTAAATTTTCTTGATTTAATTGTTCAATAATTTTATTGATTTTTTGTAAAGCAAATTCACCCACAACACCATCTTTCAAGAAGAAATTATGAGCTAATAGATCGTGTATGTTTGCACCAAATGTATTATAAGACTTCTCTAAATTTTCTGGTTTAGCATTATCATTTAAGAATAATATATTCTGTTGAGGTATATCTGATAGAATAAAAGGGGAATGAGTAATAAAAAGGAAATTAATATTTCTTATGCTTTTGAACTTTATACTACCTAACAGGGTAAGTAAATCATTTAAAAATAATCGTTGATACTCTGGGTGAAAATAGAGTTCTATTTCGTCTAAAAATACATTTATATTTTTATAATTATAGGTCGGAGTAATATTTATTCCAGACAAAGCTTTCATTTTTGACTTTGCTTCAGGTTGAACAGAGTCAATATTTTTGAGATGATAGACAATAGAACTGATTATTGAGTTTTTCTGATATTCACCTGAACTTAATTTACTAATATTAATATCAGCACTTCCAGAATAAACTGATCGCAAGAAGATATCAGTTTGGAATATTCTAGGTGGCAGATAATCTAATCTATCTACTTTACTCTCACTCCTGGTTACTTCATTAATAGCTTCATTCAACTCCTCTATATTGACAAAATCAGTTTCTTCAACATATTTCTTATATAATTTGATTAATTTACTGTAAGATGCACTGAAACATAATTCCAATATTTTTTTTGACTGTCGTAATTTTAACGATATATGAGAATTGTCTTCATCAACTACTTTTGTTAAAAACTCCGTATGGGGATTAATTGTATTTTGCTTGCTCAAACTTAATTTTGAAGCAAATCCCATAATTGTATCGCCTCTATTATATACAAGATATTTGGGATAATTAATAGATTTGTAACTTTTCACTAAGCAGTAATAAAAAAGTGATTGTTCTAAATGATATTTTTTATATTTAAAAATATTGTCATTAACTAACTTAAAATGACTTTTCCAAAAATTGAAATAAATAGTAAGAATTTGAAACAAATTGTAGGTAAAAAAATTAAAGTTTCCTGTTTCCTCAATAATAAATTTTATTTTATTTTTAAGTTTATCATCTTTAATGTTCATCAAGCTATCATAAACTAGCACAAAATCGAGGTTTGGTATTGATGTAGAATCTTCTATTAATAATCTGCTGAAATTTGCTAAATTGACCAGAGTTAAATCAGTAAATGTGCCTGTATCCTTAACCAAAAAGGGACGAGCTTTTTTCTTCTGAACAATTTTTTTAAATTTTAAAAATAAGAGTTGGTTTTGTTGTAAAAAATTATAATAATCATCAATCAGTTGTATCATTTTCGATTTGCTAACTTGGGATAAATTTGAAGCCAATAAACTTTCAACCTCTTTATATTGATTGCGCTCAAGATTACGAGAAGTTATTATCTTATCTATATAAACTTCTAATGTATCTTTTTCATTAAAAGTTAATTTTATTTTATCCGCTACAAGATCTTCTGTTAAATGAAATTCATTGTTGGCTTCATCTAATATCAAGCTCAATAATCTTTGACTTATTAAATATTTTTCGTTTCTAATATTAACTTGTCCTCCTTCTCTAAATGGATGTAAAACAATTGGTGTCTGATAACCATCATTTTTATGAAAAATTTGAGTTAACCAAGACTCCTTATCATAATTTTCATTTTTAGAATTTTGATCTTCGGTAAAGGCTGACTCTTCTATGTAATCCCCATCGTCTAGACCATATAATGAATAGTTAACATACATTGAAAAAAATAAATCTTCAAGTTTTATTATTTCTTCTCTATACGAATTTGATTTTTGCTCCTTTGTAGAATCGTATATAAGATTTTCTTCTTCAAAAAACTTTGCCGTAATACTGTAATAATTTCCTTTTTCTTTGATTTTTCTAGAGTCCACATGAATAATACATGTTTTGCCATTTACTTCAAAAAATAAATCTGCATATAAATTTTCTACAAACATTAGTTTTTCTGTAACACTCCCAATCTTATATTGCTTATAAAAATTATTTAATACTCTGATTAAAAGTTCAACTATTGAACTTTTGCCTTTTCCATTCTTACCGACAATAGCTTGAACATTAATATTTTCTAATGTTGAAAATTTATTTTTTGAAAAGAAAAAATCTTCAGGAATCTGCTTTTTACCTCTTCTTGAAATTTTTTTCGTTTTGTAATCAAACGAATAATTACTATCGAAAGGATAAAACAATTCTGGTAATATTTTTTTTAATATATCATCACTACAGCCTTTTAGCGCTCTTATACCTATTATTTTAAAACTCATGGTTATTATTTTACTATAACTGAATTTACAAATTAAGATTAATATACCTAACCTAATTGTCAGTTAATTATTACAAGAAAACAAAAGTGGAGAAAAGGAAATGTAATAAAAATATAAAACTTTAATAGAACAACTTAAACATCAATTAAATCATCCTATTATAAACTATTTAATCTATCATAGAAATTCATCAAGAGTTTACAAAAATCATTACAATAGTAAAGTAAATTCAGTAAAAATACTGATTGAAAACATTTTGAGGCTTTTTATTTTTGTTGTTTACGGGAATCCGTAATCACAGTGTATCATGTCTTAATATTTTTGTCAAAAAGTGTAATCTTATGAATTATCAAAAAAATCACATAGTCTATTCAAATTTTAAGAGGTTGATTAATGATTATAATGATAATTCTAAATTTATTTGAGTTCAGAATGAATCCTCTAATTAATGCTAAGACAATACTACTTTTTGATTTGGATGGAACTCTTATAGATACTGATAAAGCAAATTTTTTGGCCTATAAATCAGCAATTTTAAAAATCAATAATATAGAAATTGAAGATATCTACAAAAAGAGAATAAATAGAACTCTGCTAAAAGACATTTTAATAGATATTTCTGATGAATTAATTTCTGAGATAGTACTGATTAAGGAAGAGATATATTTAGAATATCTAATGCACACAAAATTGATAATTGAAAATTATAAACTGCTATTAAAACACTCTAATAGAAATAAAATTTATTTAGTGACAAATTGCAGAAAAAATAGAGCATTACAACTTCTAGAGTATCACAACATTATAAATTATTTTACAGATTTTATATTCAGAGATGAAAATACAGATAATAAATATATAAATAAATATGAAATAGCTATTCGACAATTAAATCTAAACAAAAAGGATATATTAATATATGAAAATGAAATTGTAGAAATTGAGAAAGCTATAGAAATAGGAATAAAACAAAACCAAATAATTAAAACCTAATAATGAAAAACTTTACTATTAACACCAATCCTTATCTGGATAACGAGATTGAAGCATACTATTTTGGAACTCACGAAAATTGGAGAAGTACGGAAGTCGGCTTTTTGAATACATTAAAGAATGATGATGGAACATTTACAAATGCTAGAAGAGAATTTGGATTTACTCTGGACGAAGCTAAGAATAAAGTAAAAGAAAACCTAAATAGGGATTTACCCGAATTAAGTAAAAATTATAATATAAAATTCACTGTCTGCATAGTTCCTAGATCTAAGCCATCAGCTATGTACAATGATAATCAATTAAAATTTAGTGAAGCCATAAAAGAATTTGTAAATGAGCATACAGAATTTTACGATGGAACAAACTACATTCAGAGAATTATTGAAACACCCGTTACACATTTAACAAAAGATTATAACTCTGTTACAGTTGGTGTAACAAAAGAAACTTGTAGTATATCCAGTGAAGTGAATGGAAAAGATATAATTTTGATTGATGATATTTATACTGAATCAGTTAATATCATTGAAGATGCAATTCAGGCATTATTTGACAATGGAGCAAAATCTGTAATTTTGTATACACTTGGTAAAACTATCTAATTAAAGGAAAAATGAAATTTACGGAAAATGCATTAAATATTTTAACTACTAAATCATTCAAGGGTATTGGTAGATCTTGGATAAAAAAATACATTAAGGGAGATGAAAATATAAGTAGAATTATATTTTTAATAAATGAATATTCCAAACAAGAAGAAATTATAACTGAGGATTTTTTCAATTATAAAAAAAGTGAAATTTTTAAAGAAATTTCATTACTTACAAGTAGTTGCGATGGGTTAACTGCAATTGGTGATAATGACTTTCCAATTGTTAGAGGTAATGTAAAAGATGGAGATTATCCAATATTTTTGTTTTATAAAGGTAATTTGAATTTGTTAAATTTTACGAATATAAATATTGCCGTAATTGGTTTATTAAATCCAACTGAGAGTATAATAGAAAGAGAAAAGAAACTTGTCAGAGAAATCATTAATAATAATTGTACGATAGTGAGCGGTCTTGCTTTGGGTTGTGATACAGTTGCACATAAAGAATCTCTACAAAATGGAAAAACGATTGCGATACTGCCAAATCATTTAGGAAAAATAACTCCTTCATCAAACAAAAATTTATCCGAAGATATTTTAAAAAATGATGGTTTATTAATTACTGAATATTATAATGACTTTAATTCTGCTAGAGAATTAAGTAGTAGATATAAAGATAGAGACAGATTACAAGCTCTATTTAGCGATGCTGTAATATTAGCAGCAAGTTACTCTCCTGAATCTGGAAAAATTTGGAATCTAATAGGAAAATTTGATAGTGGTGCCAGGTTGGCTATGGAATTTGCAAGAGAATACAATATCTATACAGCAGTAATGTATGATGAAAATATAGATTTCAACGATCCTATGTTCGATTTAAATCGAAAACTATTAAATGATAGTAAAAAAACTATATTATTGAAACAAAAAAAACTGCAAGAATTAATATCCAAAATTAGAATTTCAAAAAACAGTATTAATCAGCAAACTCTTTTGTTTGAATAAAGAATTTGTTGTAAAAAACACATTTTAGAAATTACTATTACATTTTCATTGAATGTAAAGTTTTAGGCATACGAATGATTCTATTTCAAAAAATAATTATAATTTTAGATGATAACCATTGAAGAGTAATCATGTTAATTATTGGAAATTACATTAAGAATTTAGAATGCGAAAGCTTTTTGGATATAGAAACAAATCGCGTTAGAATTAGACCTACAAAAAATCAGGGAATACCTAACGATTTGGTAATTGAGTGTTTGAGGGAATATAGGGACATAACTAAATTTCCCTTAGGAACAAAATTTATTGCTGATGATGTAAAGGTTTGTAAAAAACCAGTAGGCAGAATTTACCTGAGAGCTAAGAACCAATTATTAACTGAAATTAAAAAAAATAAATTTTAATAGAAAAGTCTTCAAACTAAAGTAAAAAACAATTTCCGCATCTTCCCGATCTTAACATTTTAGAAGAATTATTATATTATTGTTTATCCTATCAATAATATATGTGAATCTGAAAATATTGATAAAAATGGAGAAAATATTGGGAGAAAGAATGTTTATGTGAGGATGGAGTGAAAAAACTAGCACCGATATTTTTTGATTTTCATGAGAAGCATGATGAACAAGGAGAAAGAGAATATATTTGAGAATTAGCAGAAAATAGCGGAAAGAGAAAAATGAAGCTATAACTAGCTTTGGTTTCTTCCTTCCAATTACGATGTTCTGTACGAAATCCCTTTTTCACACATTTTATCGATAAAATACAATAGTTAAATGTATTAAATCAAACTACAAACTATTGAAATAAGATTATTTGCTAAGAAAAGGGCATATTAATTTCACTAAACACTAGCCTATTTAATGTATATCAAGCATCTATCAATCAAAAGATTTCGTTCCATTAAGGAATTAAATATATCTTTCAACAAAGAATTAAACGTAATTATTGGCCCTAACAATGCCGGAAAAACAGCGATAATTGATGCGCTGCGGATTTGTTTAGGTTTAGGAAGCCAAATTAGAGAAATAGGAATTAGAAATGATGAGGATTTCTATTTGGATACGTCTAATCCTGATTATGAACTGGAGCCTATTGAATTTCAGGTGAAATTCGAAATTGAAAATGCTGAGGATCGTGAATATTTCACGAGTTTATTATGGCAAAATCCTGATGACCCTACAGAGGTTGACTTAAGACTAAACCTAACATATTGGCTTGAACCAAATGCTAATGGAAAAAGGCTAAAATGGTCACACTGGGGAGGCAAATCAAGTACGCTAGACCCTAATGAATTACAGTTACTATATTATACTTATTTAGCTCCTTTGAGAAATGCTGAATACGAGCTTCGTCCGTATTCCAAGGACAATAAAGTAGCTTCTCTATTTAGAGAAATGTCAAAATATTCGAGAACCCAGATTATTGGTGGTACATCGTCCATAATTAACCAAATCTTAGATGACGACCATAAAATTGCTCTCGCAACTAAGCTTGAAAACGTTGTGAATGATGATGAATGGTCTGGGTTGATTAAATCGGGAGAAAGTTTGGTAAACAAACATTTGGAGAAATCCGATGTAGCAAATAAGAACCCAAAAGTTAAAATTGGGTTGACCAACTTCAGATACAACAATATTGTAAAAGGAGTTGTAACAAGCAAACAGATTTATCCAGATGCTGTTGTAGCTGCAGACATTACAAAACAGAAGTATTTTGACATTTCTCAAAACGGATTGGGAGAAAATAACATAATCTTTTCAGCAACAGTTTTCGGGGACATAGAAAATAGACGCATAGAGAAGAAAGAACATTATTATGCAATGTTAATAGAGGAACCTGAAGCGCATCTCCATCCTCAAAGACAAAACACATTTTTTACCTACCTGAATGAATTGAAGGATTTTGGAGTCCAAGTCTTTATGACATGTCATTCACCAACAATAACCGCTAAAACATCTATCCGAAATCTTCATGTTCTTCAAAATCTAAATCATGAAGTCAAAGTGGTTAGTGTAAAAAACATAGATTTAGAACCTAAGAACACTAGCTATCTAGGAAAGTTTCTTGATGTCACTAAATCGCAATTATTCTTCTCAAATGGAACCATCCTAGTCGAAGGAATTTCTGAAGCACTTTTGCTTCCGATTCTTTCAAAGAGAATGGTCCCAACTGGAAAATATAGCATCGAAAAAAACGGAATCGAATTAGTAAATATTGATGGCGTTGCTTTCGAACCTTTTGCCAAACTATATAATCCGGATGATGAGGATAAACGGCTTGCTACTAGGTGTGTAATTGTTACGGACGACGACAGAGGAATTATATCAGCAATTGATTTTCAATCTATCGAAGAGGGGATAGATAAAGGTACCTCTAGAGCGATTATTAGACACCTTCAAACTCTTGATTTATTAGATTCAACGAACAGAATTGTACATGGTGCGGACCTTTCTACAATTTTGGTACCTGGGTTGGATACAAAAATGACTTTTATTAGAGCTCAAATAGAAGCCAAAAATAACAATCCTTCAGCAAGAGCACTTAAAGCCAGTGGGTTTGAAAAGAACAATCTCAAAACTGTAACGGGTAAAATTACTTTTGAATATGAATTAATGATTGCGGGTAACAACATCGATTTAATTTCAACTCTATATGGCGAAATGCATACTGGTACAACATTCTTAGATGTATCACATTCAAAAGAAGAGCGTGCGAGAGAGGTTTTGATTTTGTTGAATAATTTTAAAGACAAGTCCGAACTAGCACAACAGATTGCCTATAATATTGAACACGAGCCTACGTGGAATGGATTTGTAGCTCCTCAGTATATTATTGATGGAATAACTTGGTTAATTGATTGATGGCTAAGGAAGACGAAATTCTATCTAATCTGTCTGAAGAGCAAAAGAAAATTGCTCAATTCGACAAAGGGCTATGTGTTGTTCGAGCATGTCCAGGTAGTGGAAAAACCTATTCTGTGGCATCAAGAATTGCATTGTTATTGGCTAAAAATAATTTCAAAAATAAGGGAATTGCAGCGCTGTCTTTTACAAATGTTGCAGTTGACGAAATCAAGGAAAAGCTATCAGATAATTTCTTACTCAGAGGAATTGGTCATCCACATTTTATTGGGACCTTAGACAGCTTCATTAATCAATTCATTTTCCTTCCTTTTGGACATTTAATTATGGAATGTCCTAATCGGCCAGAATTGGTTGGTGAACCACATTCCACCTGGAGCATAAAAAAACACGCCCAAGATTATGCTCAGTATTTTGACAAAACGACGTTTGATATAAACGACAATTTAATTCAGCTTGCACCTGCACAATCTTTTCATTTTGTGTGGAAGTATCATACTAATTCAGGGGCGGTTAATGGTAACATTCAAAATATTATCAAGTCGAAATTGGAGTTTTTCAAAAAAGGTTATGCAATTCAATCTGATGCTAATTACCTCTCATTAAAGATATTAATGAAGTATCCAAAAATAGCTGAAACTATAGCAAAGAAGTTTGAGTATTTTATAATTGACGAGGCTCAGGATACTGATGAAATCTTAATGGCAATAATCGACACTTTTAATTCAAAAGGAGCTGAAAACATTATGTTGATTGGTGATAGAGACCAAGCAATTTTTGAATGGAATAATGCTAAGCCCAATCTTTTTGACCAAAAGTATCTTGCCTGGAGCAAAATTGAATTGACTGAGAATAGAAGAAGTTCTCAATTAATATGTGATTTCACCAGGTATCTGTCCTCATTTAATTCAACAGTAGCAATAACTCCAGGAATTCTGGATTTCACTGCTGAACCTTCCATTAAGGGGTACTTAAAAGAAAAGAAAGCATCTCAAAAAGACCCTTCCGTAGTTACCATCGAAGAAAGTATTGCTTCTTTTCAGAGTGTTTTAGAAACGTTCTTAAAACTATGTTCTGATAATGGGATTGAAGTGTCTCAAAAGAATGTTGCCGTTTTATATCGTGGCAAAGCCAAAGTGAATTTTCTTGGACTAACTCCTATACAATACGAGTATAATTCGGATTGTTGGGAACCTAAAAATCTTTTTGTAAAGACTATCCTGAGAGGCAAGTTTCTATATGATTCAGGACTTTTTGTCAAAGGATATAGACTCATGGAAAGGGGTTTGATAGAATATAAAAAGCAGGATGACACAAATAACCTTATTGCTAGTAATGATTACGTTCAAGCGATAATTAGTGAAAAGGGGTTTATGACTTATAGAAAAGGAATTCATCAGGTAATGGATAAACTCCCAATTACAAAAGACAAAACAATTTCAGCTTGGATAACAGAAGCAAACCGGAATTTAAGAAAACCATTAGTTATCAAAAGTGGAACAGGTGAAAATCTGATTTCAGATTATTTTGGAGACGCTGAGAAAAATGTTCAGCCATTTGATTTTTATCATGGAACAATTCATTCAGTCAAAGGAAAATCTTTTGATGCAGTTCTTCTATTATTATCTAAAAAGTCAGGGTCTAACTATGATACTATGCTTAAAAAAAATAAGAGTGCCTTGAATGAAAAGGAGCAAGAGGAAATGAGAATTGTGTACGTCGGGATGACTAGACCAAGAAAAATTCTCCAATTAGCGGTTCCAGCAGATGATGTTAACCTCTGGGCCTCCAAATTCAATGTTTTAAAATCCGAAACTCAAGCAACTACGAATGAGTAATAGAAAAACATATAATTTAGGAACAGAAAAAAATAAAAACAACTAATGTATAAGAGAAAGAGTCTGTTTGGAAGCGAAATTAACATAGTCACTTGAATACCTTCGCAAGCAAGAGATTCAAAATAATTTTTACTCGTTAAATTTAATTCCCAACTAAAGTCGGGAATTTTTTGCTTTTTTTTAATTCCTTGGTCAATTGTTGTGATTAGTTTAACGATCTACTATATTTTGCGCCCTCCTGTTTGAGGATTCTTAAATGAAACCTAAACTTCCATATCGAACACCAACATTATAATAGCACTTTCACCTAATAACATTATGAGTGTAAGCGCTGTACTAAAAATGCTAGACATTGTGCTGGAATTTTTAATTCAGTATCAGAAAAGGTAATTAGCTTTGTTTATCATCCAACATTTTGCAACTTATATATATTAATGGAATTTATCAATCAAATATGATGAAAGAGGTTATGGCACATATCAAAACAATACAACATAGCTTTAAGACAAGAAAATTTTTTTCACCTATAAGCTCGCTAAGGGAAGTAAATGACAAGCTGATCATTTACAGCAGTAGTAGTAAATAAATCGTAATTATTTTTTTTTGTGAAATACGGATTCCCGTAATTTTATTAGGGAAAACCAAATTACTTTTACTCGTATTAACCAATAAATTATTTATTATGAGTATAACAGTTGAAGCCATCAAGCCTGGTCCAAAACCGGACAAAGCAGATGGAACGCCGGACAGAAGACAACGAGTAACACCAGAAACAAAACCTAAACATCCAGCTTTGAAACCGCACGTCCACAAGCCAGGAGAATCGAAATAAGTTTTGTTTCTTTTATTTTAAATCCCAACGAAAGTTGGGATTTTTATTTTGGATATTGATTAGAGTAACGTTTTAAAGCTCATCTTTGATTACCAGTTGTTATCCTAAACGTTTTATTTCCTCTTTACTTTGAAGTTTCCCCCTTAAAACTAACATATCATCACTCACTTTCTTATCCAAAATCTTAGCATAGTGCTGAGTGGTCTTTATATTGGTATGCCCAAGCATTTTGCTCACACTTTCAATCGGAACACCATTAGACAATGTAACAGTAGTTGCGAAAGTATGTCTTGCTATGTGAAACGTCAGCTCTTTATTGATTCCACAGACGTTCACAATTTCTTTGAGATAGGAATTCATTTTTTGATTACTGAGAACTGGAAACAAGACATTTGAATTTACACATTCTGGGTGGTATTCATATTTTAAAATCAGTTCCTGTGCTAAAGGTAATAATGGAACCCTGGTTGAGGTGTCAGTTTTCTGACGATGTGTGAATATCCATTGATCGCCATCTATTCCAATATTGACGTTAGATTTCGTTAATTTCTTTACATCAACATACGACAAACCGGTATAGCAACTAAAAAGAAAAATATCACGCACCTGAATCAATCTGTCTGATGCAAATTCCTTTTCATAAATCGTCTGAATTTCTTCCTTGTTAAGATATGGACGTTCCACTACCTTAAGCTTTGCTTTGTAGCTTAGAAAAGGATCTTTTGAGAGCCATCCATTTGCCATACATAATCGAATAATCTTTTTGAAATTCTTGATATACTTTACTGCAGTATTATTAGCACATTTACGTACGCTACGAAGCCAAAAATCATAATCCATTATGAAAGCGTGGTCGATCTTTGTGATGTCAATATCAGAAGTTTTATATTTCCAGATTAAAAATTCCTGCGTATGCTTTAACGATGTTTTATAACGCTCCAATGTTCCGGGGGCAAAATCCTGACCTACCAATGCTTCCACTTTATCATTATGATCTTGAAAAATAGGAATGAGCATTCGTGTGGAAACATCGGTTCCAAGCAGTTTAGATTTTAAACTTTCTGATGTTACAAAGTCCTCTTCTTTCAGCATCTGGTAGTGAGAATCGTAAACTTGCTGTTCCAAAGTTTTAAGATAGAGATTCAGTGTTTTCGCTTCTTGCGAATTACCTAGTGCCTTGTGTGCTTTAACATCCCATTTCTGTGGGTCGATGTACCTTTTAGCGGCAATGTCCGCTGCCTTGCCGTCTATCGTGATTCGCAAGTAGATTGGAGCTGTTCCGTTGGTTCTGATTTTATTCTTTTTGATAAAGAATAAGAGGTTAAATGTTTTGTTCATTGTGTGGTAACTTTAATTGTTAATAATTTACTTTTTGTTACCACTTTTTGCAAGATGTACAATCGTTAGACTGCCTATTGGTCGGGTTTCCCTGAATTTTTCGTGACCCATTTTCAAATTTTCAGGATGGGTCACGGAATAGGTCATAAAAATCGTGACCTATTTTGATTTTTTTTGATACTAGCGCAAAAACAAAAAACGCTGTAAACATTGATGTTTACAGCGTTTTAGCTTATTTTGGTTCCCCAACTGGCGGAGAGTGAGGGATTCGAACCCCCGGACCTGTTACAGTCAACAGTTTTCAAGACTGCCGCAATCGACCACTCTGCCAACTCTCCTTACTTGCCACGATCTCTCGTTTTCAGTGGTGCAAATATAGAAAGCTTTTGTGTTTTGTCCAAATAATATTTGAAAAAAGTTTTTAAATCATTAATTATCAAACTGAAAAATTAATTGTGATACTTTAAAACCTTGTTGATTCTTGTGCTTTGCAAGAGAAAAGTCTGTAAATCCAGTGTTTTTGTTATTACAATTTTACCCAAAATGAAAAATTAGTTGCTTGAATTTTATTATTAATCTATACAATTAGGAAAAGATTTGGAAGTAATTTAGACTTAAAAGTCAATCAAATTATAAAATCCTTCATCAGAAATGCAAATTGAACACCTTGAAATCATAAATCATAAATAAAATCAATTTCTAAAATAACTATAAATTATTAATAGTATCTTTGGTGCGGTAATGTATGTGTGAAGTGCTGATTTTAAGTGATTAAGTCCTGTGCCATTCGCTTCACTTTATTTTTTGCTGTAGAGATGGCATACAGCGTTTTATTTTATTTAAATTATGAATGCAGTAGCATTAGACTTTCCTACGGTTTCTTATGCAGAGTTCCTTTCTAATTTTAAGGCTTCTTTAGGGTCTTTGTTTCAAAGAGAAAACATAGATCAATTAAGTCTTTCCAGAGGTTTGCCTCCTAATGTTTGGAAAGAAATTTTCAATTTGAAACCACTTTCTGTTGCTATTCCAACTGAATATGGTGGAAGAGGCGTGAAGGTGAAAGAATGTCTTGGATTGCTTTCTGCGGCGTCATACGAGTCTCTTCCATTGTCATTGACATTCGGGATTAATATTGCATTATTCTTGGAGCCTTTGGCTAAATATGGGAATAACATCATCAAAGGTGATATTTTCAAACATTTCCTGGATTTTGGAGCAATGGGGGGATTGATGATTACTGAACCAGATTTTGGTAGTGATGCATTGAATATGAAGACTCAAAATGAACTAAAAGATGATTCTTACCATATCAAAGGAACTAAACATTGGCAAGGTCTTACAGGCTTGGCTAATTATTGGCTAATCACTTCAAGAAATATCAATGCTGAAGGTAATCTTGGTAGAGATGTGGATTTCTTCATCGCAGATACTCATAAGCCAGAACAAAACATTGAGGTTAAGGAATATTATGACAATGCTGGTCTTTATATGATACCTTACGGATTGAATAAAATCGATATCAAAGTTCCGGAACAAAATAAATTGATTCCTGAAAGTACAGGTCTTAAAATGATGTTGGACGTTCTTCACAGAAGCAGATTCCAGTTTCCGGGGATGGGAATGGGATTCTTGAAAAGAATGATGGACGAGGCTACAAAACATTGTAAAGAAAGAATTGTTGGTGCTTCTAACTTATTTTCTTTGGACCAGGTTCAGTATCAATTGGCAAAATTACAGTCATTCTTCACGCTTTCTTCTGCAATGTGTGCAAAAAGTACAAGTGTAAGTGGAATTGATAAAGATGTTTCAGGAAGTGGTGTTCACGCTAACAGTATGAAAGCTTTTGTGACGGATATGATGCAGGAAGCTGCTCAGATTTTGGTTCAATTGTCTGGTGCAAAAGGTTACAGACTAAGTCATATCGGTGGGAGAGGAATTATGGACAGCCGACCTTTCCAAATCTTTGAAGGTTCAAACGAAATGCTTTATACGCAAATTTCTGAAGGGATTTTGAAAGATATGAAGAAGAAAAAAACAGACAATCTAGGAGAATATCTTTTGATTAATGAGATTACCAAAGATGCTGCAAAATTATACTCGAAAGAACTTAATGTGACGATTGATGGCCCACTTTCTCAAAGAAAAATGATAGATCTTGGAAAAATTATTTCAAGAATAGTGACAGTTAATGACTTAATAGATCTTAATAATGCAGGTTTTAATCAGGATTTGAGTGATAATTCTATCGAAATTGTGAGACAAGAAGTGGTGACACTATTAGCTTCTATGAACCACCATAAAAACATCAATGCCGTTTGCGATATTAGTGAGAAAAGTGATTGGATGTCGTTTTTCTAATGATTATTTCAAATTATAGATAAGAACAATGCCTCTAATTTTAGGGGCATTTTTTATGTCTCGCATATTTGTCGTATATTTGCATATAATTTCTAAACAGTTTTCTGTAATTGCTGAAAATTTTCAAGACAATTTATTGTGTTTTCGGTCATATGGGTTAATGTTATATTGGCAGCACAAGTTCCAAATTGCAAAGACAGAACGGCTTTTTAATCTTATTGAGATTTGATTTCAAATTATTGATGAACTCATTTCGGACTTCGTAACTTCATTTCAATAACTAAAATAACAAACATAATTTATGGCAGATTCTTTCTCCAAAAAAGAAAATTTCAAGAAAAAACAACAAAAACAAAAAGAAAAAGCACTTCGTCGTGAAGAGCGTAAAACTAATAACGACAAAGGAAAAGACATCGAGTTTATGTATGTGGATGCATACGGAAGATTGACTTCTACACCTCCAGAGGAGAAATTGGAAGTGGATTTGGATAACATTCAGTTAGGTGCAGCGCCTGTGGAAGCAGAAGAAGCTGTGAAAACGGGAATCGTAACTTTCTTAAGCGAAAAAGGATACGGTTTCATCACTGAAAATAAAACCAACGAAAATATCTTTTTCCATAGTAACAATTGTGCAGTGCCGGTAAAAAAAGGAAACAAAGTAGCTTTCGAAAAAGAAAGATCACCAAAAGGCTTTTCGGCAGTCAATATCGAACTTGTCAAATAACTTTTTGATTTTAAAATATTTACAATAAGCTCCAGTCGGAGCTTATTTTTTTTTGGCTTCATTTTAGATTAAAGTAATTTATGAATACAGAATTACTAGGTTTAATTGCCGGAGGAATTACATCAATCGCAATGATGCCACAACTCATCAAAGTTATCAAGGAGAAAAATGCCAAAGATATTTCCGTTGTGATGCTTTTGGTTTTGATTACAGGATTATCACTTTGGGTTTGGTACGGAATCTTACAGGATGAATTGCCAATTATTTTGTCTAATGGTTTTTCAGTTTTAGTTAATTTAACTTTGCTAATATGCTGTATTATTTTCAAAAAGAAAAACTAAATCTCATAAATCTCAGCATCCGTAAAAACATAGAATCTTCCTTCTCTAGGGAGATTTTTTGTATCTAAACCTGTAAACTCGCTGAAAGCCGGAAGCAATAATTGGTTTTTTGAAATGACAAAGCAGGGTAGCTTGATATTTTTCACCATCGAAGTAATGACAAAACCAGGATGAATATGACCTGTAATCTGAAATTTCTCATTCGTTTGCTGAAAATCATGAGCGAAAAGAAAATGATCAATCTCCAACATTTCATCTCTGAAATTCAGGCATAATTTTGCTTCCAGCTTTTTTGAAATTTTGTCGTGATTGCCTTCTATTAAATGGAATTCAAGGTTGGGAAACTGGCTTTTCCATTCACAGAATTTATCAACACACGAATTATCTCCTGCGTGAAGTAAATCACCGACTACGATAAATTTTTCAGGTTTAAAATATTCAATGAGAACAGATAATCTTTGTAGATCATTGTCGAAAATCTGATCGGAGAGGGCAATCCCATTTTTGCGGAAATGAGCAGTTTTTCCGATGTGTAAATCGGAGAGAATCAAAGCTTTTTCTTTTTTCCAAAACAGCGCACGCTGATTGGTTAATGTGAAAACTTCGTTTTGAATGTTTATATTTTTTGTTACTATTTTCATTTTAATTTTCCTATTTGTCATTCTGACGGAAGAATCTCAGCTTTAAAGATTCTTCACTTCACTTCGTTCCGTTCCGTTTTGAATGACACAACACCGTAAAATTCACAATTGACTTATTTACAACTCACTTTATTTAACTTTTCTTGCCTGCTGAATTAGTTTCTGAATTCTCGAATCCAAATCTTCGCTCGTTAAAGTCTGCCTCAAACTATCCACTTTTATCGGGAAACTCAACGGCGTGAAGGCATTGGCAAACTTGAGAATAATTTTTGATTTTTCAATTCTTTTGAATGCTTCTACTACTCGCTGTTCCTGCAGCTGCATATTAAAAACCTCCGTATAAGCCTGTCTCACGAGAAAATGATTCGGATCGTGATCTTCCAGAACTTTAAAAATCAAACCTGCAGAACTTTGTAGAGATTTGTTGGAACGCTGCTGTCCGGGAAAATTCTGAACGACCATTCCGGAAATGACCGCAATATCACGGAATTTTCGTCTCGCCATTTCTGCCGCATTAATACTGGAAATCACATCGGTCATCAGATTATCCCTCGTTAAAATTTTGTCTAAATTTTCTTCATTGAGTGGAATTTCTTTATCGCTGAATAATTCAAAACCATAATCGTTCATCGCCATCGAAAAGGAAATTGGGGCCAGTTTTGAAATCCGGTAAGCAATTAAAGCAGCCATCACTTCGTGCACCAATCGACCTTCGAAAGGATACATAAACAGATGATATCCTTCGCGATTTTTAATCAATTCCACCAAAAACTCATCTTCTTTTGGAATATGTGAACGCTCTTCCTGATTGACTAAAAGCGGATGTAGAAATTTCAATTCTTTTTCAGAAGCTTTTGGATTTAATGCTCCCGAAAGTTTTTCTCTTAAAAAATGGCCTAAATTTGAACTTAAAGGCAATCTTCCTCCCAAATAGCTCGGAGCCTGTGCTTTTCCTTTGGAAGCCCGAACGAAAACCGTCATATCCTTTATCATCGCGACTTCCAGAACTCTTCCCGCTAAAATAAATTTCTCTTCTTTTTTTAATCTTGAAATAAAATATTCCTCAACCATGCCGATATATCCGCCGGAAATGAATTTTACTTTCAGCATCGCATCGCTCACAATCGCGCCCATATTCATTCGGTGCAGCATCGCTATTTTTCGGGAAGTCACCTTATGCAAACCGTCTTCCATCACCACAACTTTATGGTATTCTTCATAGCTTTTCAGCGCACTTCCACCAATTGTGAGAAAATCAATCATCGATTTCCATTCTTCATCCGTCATTTCCTGAAAAGTGTAGACCTGCTTGATTCTTTCGTAGGTTTCTTCCGGATAAAATCCATCGCCAATCGCCAAAGTCATCAGAAACTGAACCAAAACATCGAAACATAAAACCTGTGGTTCACGAGGCTCAATCACATTTTGTTTGACGGCTTCTTTCAAGGCAGAAACTTCAATCAATTCCAACGAATGCGTAGGAACACAATAGATTTTAGAGATCTCAAAAGGGGAGTGACCGCTTCGTCCGGCTCGCTGCAAAAATCTTGCAACACCTTTTGCCGAACCGATTTGAATAACGGTATCAACAGGTTTAAAATCGATGCCTAAATCCAGAGAAGACGTCGAAACAACAGCTTTGAGTTTTCCTGAACTTAAATTTTCTTCAATCCAATTTCTCAACTCCGAATCAATCGAACTGTGATGAATGGCAATTTGTCCGGCGAAATCAGGATAAACATTCAGCAACAACTGATACCACATTTCACTCTGACTTCTGGTGTTTGTAAAAACAATGGTTGATTTTGATTCGAGAATAATCGGAACCACTTTATCGGCCAATTTTTGTCCTAGATGTCCAGCCCAAGGCAAAATCTCGACTTCATCAGGAAAAACCGAAAGAATTTCAATTTTCTTATGTTCTTTTGCGGTAACTTTTGTCTTTTTGATGTTGTATGGAATCAAAACTTCCATTGCTTCATCGAGGTTTCCAATGGTTGCGGTGATTCCCCAAATTTTTATTTTGGGAACATATTTTCTAAGTTGAGAGATTCCCAGTTCTACCAAAACTCCACGTTTTGAGCCTAACAATTCGTGCCATTCGTCCACAACAATCGTCTGTAAATTCTGGAAAAAGCGTTGATGATTTTTTTGACCTAATAGTAGCTGTAAACTTTCTGGAGTTGCCACAAGAATTTCAGGCATATTTTTGACCTGTTGTTGTCGGACTTTCGGGTCGGTATCGCCATTTCTCACACCGACTGCCCAATCCAGACCAATCTCGTCAATCGCTTCCTGCATTGCTTTGGCGATATCTTTGGAAAGTGAACGGAGTGGTGTAATCCAAATCATTTTCATTCCTTTTTTGTACTGGTCTGGATGATTCAGAAAGTCTGAAATTAAGGCTAAAAAAACGGAATACGTTTTCCCAAATCCTGTCGGTGCGACAACCATTCCGCTGTAGCCATTCCCGAATTTCTGCCAAGTCTGAACCTGAAATTTAAAAGGCGAAATACCTTTATCGCTCATCCAGTTTTGGATGATTTTGTAGCCGTTGGTATTTTCGAATGTTGTCAAATTTTAAAATATATTTTTGTTTAAACGCGATGTTCGCAAAGATTTTTTTGAGATTTATACTGCATATTTTTCGATCGCAAAGGCGTTTCACTCAGCCAAGGCTTTCTGTTATCATTTGCTGAACGAAGTGCCTTTGCGAACGGAAATGTTTTCAATATTTAAAAATCAACCTTTGCGGACATTGCGTTTAAAATTCACTGTATTAATTTCTTAATCTCTTCAATATCATCAATCTCATCCACCGTTTTATCTTTTCGCCAACGCAAAATTCTCGGAAAACGCAAGGCAACACCGCTTTTATGACGATTGCTGAAACCAATTCCTTCGAAAGCGATTTCAAAAACCAGTTCAGCTTTTACTGTTCTCACCGGACCGAATTTCTCAATCGCATTTTTGTTGACAAATTTGCTGACTTCCATAATTTCTTTATCCGTCAAACCGGAATACGCTTTGGCAATCGTAACCAGTTTATCGCCGCTTTTCACTGCAAAACTGTAATCGGTGTAATAAGCACTTCGTCGTCCGCTTCCTTTTTGTGCGTAAATAAGAACGGCATCAATTGTCAACGGATTAATTTTCCACTTCCACCAGTCGCCTTTTTTCCGTCCGGAATGATAGTGTGAATTTTTCTGTTTCATCATCAAACCTTCACTGTTGATGTCTCTGGAATTTTCTCTGATTTGGTCTAATTCATTCCAGTTTTCAAAATCAATTTGCTGAGAAATTTTGATGTTTTCGGGATTTTCATTTAATAATAATTCTTCCAGCATTGCACGTCTCGCAGAAATTGGTTTTTCACGCAAATCATTATTTTCCAATTCCAATAAATCATATGCAAATACCTGAATCGGAATTTCGGAAAGCATTTTTTTGGTTAAAGTTTTTCGGTTTAAGCGTTTCTGTAATTCATTAAAATTTAAAACTTTATCATCTTTTACTGCAAGAATTTCTCCGTCAATCACAAAATTACCTTTCATCTGCTGAACAACTTCTGCGATTTCAGGAAACTGTTCTGTGATTAATTCTTCACCTCTTGACCAGATAAAAACTTCGTCATTTCGTCTGATAATTTGTCCGCGAATTCCGTCCCATTTATATTCAATCAGCCACTCATCAGGAGTTCCGAGATCTTCTAGGTCTTTTTCCAGAGGATAAGCTAAACAAAAAGGGTAGGGTTTTGAATTATCGGGGTTTACATTTTCTGCCGAAATTAATTCCTGAAACGAAGCTTCATTAGGAATCCATTTTCCCATCAAACTATGCATCAACGTACTGGATTCCTGCCCGGAAAACTTAGTCAAAGCATTAATCAAAGTCTTATCGGAAACTCCTATTCTGAAGCTCCCGCCTAATAATTTATTAAAAATCAATCGCTCCGTATAATCTAGACCGTTCCAAGAGTTCAGAACAAATTCCTTTTTCTCAAGATCGGTTTTATTTTTTAAATCGATAATATCATTCATCCATTCAGACAAAGTACGTTCGATTTTTTCGGTTGGTGGAGGAAGAACCAATGACAAAGTTTCGCCCAAATCGCCAACTGAAGAATAGCTTTCCTGAAACAGCCAAAATGGCAATTGTGTAATTTCCAACGCCCATTCTTTCATATAATTGGTGTTTACATTGCGTTTCGGTCTTTTTCCTGTAAATAAAGCGATGAACCAGACTTTATCTTCATCCGGCGCACGTTCTAAGTAATCGATGATGGCATCGATTTTAGCGTTGGTTTTGTTGGTGCTTTCGAGAGCGTTGATTAATTCTGCAAAATGCTTCATTGCTCAGGATTTTTGATAGTTTCTTTTTCAGTTTCCTCTTCGTCATCGTCGCCGTATAGTGTTTCAACAACATCAGATTTAATTCCGGTCTCGTTTAAATATTTTGAAAAAACTTCTGTTTGGCCGTGTGTGACGTGAACTATTTCGGCTTCGGTTGCCTTGATCGCTTGTAACAGACCTTTCCAGTCGGCGTGGTCACTCATTGCAAAACCTGCATCGGCACTTCGCCACCTTCTTGCGCCACGAACCTGCATCCAACCAGAGCAAATTGCTGTTGCCGCATCGGGAATTTTCTTAATAACATTGGAATCCAATAATGCAGGTGGAACAATAACAATATCTCCCGCAACGTGCTTAATACTTTCCCTAAAATCAGGAACTTCGTAATCGGGAAGTTGAATTCCTACTTCCTCAAAAGCCTGATTGAGCTTACCAATAGAGTAGTGGACGTGGATTTTTCCTATTCCTTCCACCGCTTTCATCACTCTTTGAGCTTTTCCCAAAGAATAGCCTATGAATACTGATGTTTTTTGATTTTCCTGATTTCTCAAAACCCAGTTCTGAAGTCTTTTATTCAAATCCGGAACTTCGAGCCAGTTGTAAATAGGAAGCCCGAACGTACTTTCTGTGACAAATTCGTTGCATTTTACCAATTCGAAAGGCGTGCTCAAGCCATCATCCTGAACTTTGTAATCTCCGGAAATCACGCTCACATAGCCTTTATATTCCAACCGAATCTGAGCCGAGCCGATAATGTGACCTGCAGGATGAAGCGAAAGTTTGACACCGTTGATATTGAGAACTTCGCCATATTGCAAAGTCTGACACTCGATATCTTCAGCAATTCTCTTCTTTAAAATCGGTTTTGTGAAATGATGACAAAGGTATTTTTTCATTCCCCAACGAGCGTGGTCGGCGTGACCGTGCGTAATGACCGCCAAATCAACCGGTCGCCACGGGTCAATGTAAAATTTTCCTTGCGGACAATAAATGCCTTTGTTTGTGAATGTGATGAGTTTCAAAATGGGTGTTTGGTTTAGAATTTACTATTCAAAAAGCTAACCAATTGTTAAAACTTACCTTAAATTTGTTCTGTAAAAATTACAGATGAAAGAAAATCTGCTTCAAGCTTCCACAGAACCTTTGCTTAATTATTTCAATAAAACGATTCCTTTGAATGCTGAGGAAACTCAACTTGTGACAGAACTTTTCAAATCGAGACTTTACAGAAAAAGACAGTTTGTTTTGCAGGAAAATGATGTCTGCAATCAATTTAATTTTGTGGTTCGTGGCTGTTTGAGAATGTATAAAATTGATGAAAAAGGAAATACGCATATTCTGCAATTTGCTTCAGAAAACTGGTGGATGATTGATATCGGAAGCTTTCATCAGAAAAAACCTTCAGAATTGTGCATTGATGCGCTGGAAGATACGATGGTTCTTCAAATCAGTTATGAAAATTTAATCAAACTTTATACTTCGGCTCCGAAATTTGACAGAATTTTCAGAGTTTTAATTGAAAATAGTTTTGTTACACTTCAAAATCGTCTGCTTCAAAACATCAGTTCGACTGCCGAAGAACGTTATCTTTCTTTTCTGGAAAGCTATTCTCATCTTTCAAATCGACTTCCACAAACCCAAATTGCATCGTTTTTGGGAATTACTCCCGAGTTTTTAAGTAAACTAAAAGCAAAATTACTTAAAGAAAAATCTTAATCCAGATTAAGACTATTTCTTAATTCAGTTCATTGGAAAAAGCCTACTTTCTGATGGAAATTTGCATTATAATTTTAAAAGAAATCATAATGACAACATCAAAAATTGCCGTCATCGGCTTAGGGAATATCGGACAAGCAGTTGCCGGAAATCTTGCAAAATCACAAAGAGAATTTTTCGTTGCGGACAGAAATCTTGAAAAAGCAAAAGAATTTTCTGCAAATTTGGGAAACAAAGCACAGCCAAGTGATATTGAAAATGTTGTAAAAAATGCGCAGATTTTGGTGTTAGCCATTCCGTTTGAAGCGATTGAAGGATTTTTAAAGGAATATGCGGAAGATTTGAAAGGGAAAATTATTGTTGACCCTTCCAATCCAATTGCTCCGGATGAAAATGGAGGTTTCAAAAAAATCATTGGAGAAAATGAATCTGCCGGAGAAATCAATTCAAAATTTTTACCTGAAAATGCAAAGTTAGTTAAGGCTTTAGGAACTCTCGGAGCAACCTCTTTATCAGAATCTGCTTATCAAAATCCTGAAAAATCAGTCTTATTTTATGCTATAGATGATGAAAGTATCAATTCTGAAGTGGAAGATTTAATAAAAGATAATGGTTTTGAACCTTTAAGAATCGGTGGCATTAATCAATCTATAAGAATTGAAGTTTTTGGCGACCTTCACGAGTTCGGTGCTTTAGGAAAAACAGTTACATTGTCTGAAGCAAAAGGAAAAATATAATGTTTAAGAATAAAGTATTATCATTAATAATTACCGGTATGACTATTACAAATGTTTATGGTCAAACGATACAATTTGAAAATAAAGAATTTGAAATTTCTAATGTAAAGGCTTCTGTCATTGATTTTGAAGGCGAGAAAGTTTTAAAGATTGAAAGAGATTTAGAGAAAATACCTTTCGATGTTAATCATCTGGAGAATACGGTTGACGAAGCAACTTTCGTGAAATTAGCTAACACAAATATCGAAAACGGAATCATTGAGGTAAAAGTGTACAGCCAGATTCAAAATCCTTCTCCGTTTGAGTTTGCACAGGGTTTTATAGGTTTAGCTTTTAATATAAATAAAGATAATCCTGCCTTTGAATCGATTTATTTAAGACCAAAAGCAGCAAGGTCTGAACAACAATTTGCGAGAAATCACAGTGTGCAATATTATGCTTATCCCGATTTTAAATTTGAAAAATTGAGACAACCGGAATTCAAAGGACAATATGAAACGTATGCAGATTCAGGTTTAAATGAATGGATTACATTACGAATTGAACTCAAAGATGGAAAAGCAGATTTATTTGTAAATAATCAAAAATATCCATCATTTGTTGTGAATGAGCGAAAAGGAAAAATGCAATCGGGAAGTATCGGACTTTGGGTTGATATTGGAACGATTGGCTATTTTAAAGATTTAAAAATTACGAAACTTTGAAAAAAGTTTGGTTTTTTAAGTTAACTTAATAATGAAAAAACTCCAACAAAATTATTTTTTGTTGGAGTTTTATATGATTGATGGAAATTATTAAATCGTTGCGGTTCCTTCAACTCCGTCAGAATTATCGGTTTTACTTCCGCTGATTGCAGCTGCTGCAAAACTTAAAAGACTGACTAATTTTCCTGCTTTTGTGTCCCAATAATAAGTTTCTTTCGGTTCAACTCGGATGATGGAAACATTCGGGTCGTCTTTTCCGTCAAACCAAGCGTTTGCCATTGGCGACCACTTTTCTTCGATGGTTGCGCGGTCTGTGTAAACAAAGGCTTCCCCATAGATAGACAGATATTCGGAGTCGCTGTTGTTCATAAAATAAAGTTGTACGCGATTATCTTCCTTGATTTCGAAATTTTTATTGCTTGTTTCGCTACTGATGAACCAAAGATTTCCATTGTCGTCGGTTTCCTGCAAAGACATTGGTCTCGAATTGACTGGTAATCTGTCTAGTTCTGTGGCGAACATACAAATCCTGGCTTTTTCAGATAGTTCCTTAATTTTTTTAATTGCTTCTTGCTTTGTAAGATTTTCTGTAGACATAATGTTTTATTTTTAGTGATTTATAAATTTTAAATTATCCATTAACAATTTCCCCGCCATTCGGATGTAAGACTTGACCGCTTATATATCTGGAATCGTCGCTGGCTAAAAATAGGAAACTTGGAGCCACCTCATTGGGCTGTCCCGCACGCTTCATTGGCGAATCACTCCCGAATTCAGAATTCTTTTTGGGCTTGAAAGATGATGCAATTAGTGGTGTCCAGATTGGACCAGGTGCAACAGCATTTACTCGGATTCCTTTATCAACCAAATTAGCGGAAAGACTTCTTGTAAAAGAAATGATGGCACCTTTTGTAGCAGAATAGTCTATTAATTTTGGACTTCCTCGGTAAGCGGTTACGGATGAAGTGTTGATAATACTTGCACCTTTATTTAAATAAGGTAATGCATATTTTGTAACCCAGAAATAAGAAAAAACATTATTCTGAAATGTTCTTATCAATTGGTCTGTAGAAATTTCTTCAATGGATTCTGATTCCCAGTGTAGACCAGCATTATTGATTATAATATCGATTTTTTTGTGAATCTTTATTGTAGTTTCGATCACTTTTTTACAATGATTTTCTTTTCCCAAATCTCCTTTTATCAAAGTGCATTTTCTGGAATATGCTTCTACTTCTTTTTGAGTTTCTTTGGCATCTTTGGTCTCGCTGAGATAAGCGATAATAATATCGGCGCCTTCTTTTGCAAACAGAAGCGCAACTGCTTTCCCGATTCCACTGTCTCCGCCTGTAATTAAAGCGACTTTATTTTTTAATTTCCCTTCTTTCGGATAATTGATTGGATCAGTTTCAGGAATTGGATTCATATTCTTTTCCAATCCCGGTCGTCTCTGTTTTTGTTGAGGTCTGATTTTCTTTTTTGTCTCCTTTTCCATTTTTTACTTTTCGGAATAATTACAAATAATGTGCTATTTATGAATTAATAAAAATCAAGTAAAAAAATATCTGCTAGAAAAACTAGTAGATTCTTTATCAATTAAAACTAAAATTTCAATTCAAATTTCTATACTCATTTGGGCTTAAGCTAATTTTTTGATTAAACAATGTCGTAAAATGCTGAGAGAATTATCAGCAGAACTATTTCCCAACTGCAATAACAAAAAAAGGATAGCTCTTCTATCTCTTACACAGAAAAAAGTCCGTTCAACAATATGTGAACAGACTTTTTTTGAAAATTTATTTAGACTCTATTAAATTTTAAATCCACCAGAAACCTCAATTCTCTGTGCATTAATCCATTTAGAATCATCTGAACAAAGGAACGCGACCACGCTTCCGATATCATCTGGCAAACCAACTCTTCCCAAAGCTGTTTCAGACGAGATATGGTTGTTCAAATCTGCCACATCACGCACAACGCCGCCTCCAAAATCAGTTTCAATCGCACCAGGCGCAATGGAGTTCACTCTGATTTTTCTGCTTCCCAATTCCAAAGCCTGGTATCTCGATAAAGAATCAATCGCCGCTTTCATTGCTCCATAAGCAGAATATCCAGCGAAAGAAAATCTTGCCAAACCAGAAGATGTGTTCACAACGCTGCTTCCGTCATTCAGTAATGGTAATAATTTTTGAGTTAAGAAATATGGACCTTTGAAATGGATATTCGTCATCGCATCCAAAATTTCCTCAGTTGTTGTTTCAAAACTTTGATTAATTCCGATTCCTGCGTTGTTTACCAAAGCGTCCAATTTTGCGGAAGCAAACTGAGTGTCCAAAACATTTTGTACTTCCGTTGTAAATTGGTCAAAACCTGAAGTTGTAGAAATATCCAAAGGCAATGCGTACGCTTTCTGTCCGATGCTTTCGATTTGCTTTACAACTTCATTTGCTGCTTCTTTTTTTGTTTGATAAGTGATTATAAGGTCGAATCCTTTTTTTGCCAGTTGTAAAGCTGAATCTTTACCCAATCCACGACTTCCGCCGGTTACTAATGCTATTTTACTTGCCATGTTTTAATGTTTTATTTAATGGTACAAAGTTGAAAAATTATGGCATCAGGTTATTTGTATAAATCAAATCGATATTTGTGAAAATCAAACAATCATTAATTCTCGGTAATGCTGTGGCGACTGTTGGCTGTGTTTCTTGAAAAAGTTAGAAAAATGCGCGACTTCTTCAAAACCTAATGTGAAAGCAATTTCAGAAATATTCCATTGGGTTTGAGTTAATAATATTTTAGCTTCCTGGAAGATTCTGCTTCCTATTATTTCTCCGGTCGTTTTTCCGGTTGTTTCCTTTAAAACTCTATTCAAGTGGTTCACATGGACTCCCAATATTCCAGCAAAATCGGCAGGTGTTTTCAGTTGCAGAAGCTGACTGATGTTTTCGATGGGAAACTGTCTTTCCAGTAATTCGATAAATAATGTTGTGGCTCTGGAAGCGGCAGTTTTATTATTTTCAATGGGCTGAATTGGTTTTAATTTCTGGCCAAAATGAATCAGTTCCATCACATAATTTCTCAGCAAATCATATTTATATAGATAATCCGACTTGATTTCTTCGTGCATTTTCAGGAATATAGCTTCGAACTGATGATATTGTTCTGTAGTAATCTGAAAAATAAAATCGCTGTTTGCAGAGAACACTGGAAGATTATCAAGTTCTAATCCAATCTTAGTAGTTGGTAAAAAATCTTTGGTAAAAACACAAAAATGTCCAGATTGGTCTGTACAGAGATGCGTGTAATTGTAAGGAATTTTTGGTGATGCAAAAAGAACGGCGCAATCTTCAATCTGGATTGTTTTGTCTGCATATTCCACTTTGTTCCTGCCATTAATCAAACTTATTTTGTAGTAAGTTCTTCTGTTGTAGGGCATTTCGGTTTTCGATTTACAGCTTCTGTAAATTTCAGAAATATCAAAAACATTAAAGTGACCAATATCCTTATTAATATTTTCATTTAGGAATTGATTGATATCTGGACAAGTATCTCCAAGAATATCCTGATAAAATTCTTTGATGGTAATAGAACTCATTGTATTTGTAAAAATCAAAGATACGAGTTTGGAATTGATTTCAGAAGATATATTAGTTAATAGAAAATTCTATTTATATATAAAATTGAATCATTCCGTCATTTTGGCTACAACCAAACTCATTTTGGCAACATTTTGCTTGCTGCTTCTGCGGACATTTGTATTATAAAATTTAAACAAAATTTACAATGCAAAAAACAATTTTCATCACAGGCGCATCATCAGGATTAGGGAAAGCGACAGCCAAATTATTTCAGTCAAAAGATTGGAACGTCATCGCAACAATGAGAAATCCTGAAAAAGAAACCGAACTTTCTCAATTGGAAAATGTAACCCTGCTTCCATTGGATGTTACGAACTTGGAGCAGATTCAGGAAACGGTAAAAAAGGCAATTGAACATCATACAATTGATGTGGTTTTCAACAACGCAGGTTATGGTTTGATTGGCGCTTTGGAAGCTTTGACCGACGAACAAATCGTAAAACAATTAGACACCAATTTACTTGGAGTAATTCGTGTGACGCAGGCTTTCATTCCTTATTTCAGAAAAAATAGAAACGGATTATTTATCACAACGACTTCGATTGGCGGACTTCTGACTTTCCCTCTGGATTCGCTTTATCACGCTACAAAATGGGCTTTGGAAGGTTGGAGCGAAAGTATGTCTTTTGAACTTGCTTTACACAATGTTGGTATCAAAACCATTGCACCGGGCGGAATTAAAACTAATTTTGCAGGAGAATCTTTAGCTGTTGCCGATCATCCGGCTTATGAAAATGGAATGCAGAAATTATTTGAACTGATGAATCCTGAGAACTTCGAACCGGTAGAATGGATTGCAGATGTGGTTTATGAAGCAGCGACTGACGGAAAAAATAAGTTGCGATATGTAACTGGAGAATTTGCGAACCAGTTGTACAACCGTCGTTTGGAAATCGGTTCCGAAGCTGCAGTTCAGGAAATGAAACAGATGGTTTTTGGAAGTTTACTAAACTAAAAAATTAAGAAATGAATAATCCAATAAAAGTAAATTCTATATCACAGCTTCACGAGATGTTGAATTTTGCTAAGCCTGTTCACCCTTTGATCAGTATCAATGACAATGCTAATATGGTTGTTGATGAAAATCTTCTGAACCAGCATTTTTTGTTCAATTTCTACAAGATTTCATACAAAAAAACACTGAAAGGTAAAATTGGTTATGGCCAAGGTTATTATGATTTTGATGAAGGCGGAATGGTTTTTACCGCTCCCAACCAACTGATTTCCACAACGTCGGATGATATGGAATATGAAGGTTTGACAATGCTCATTCATCCCGATTTTCTGAGGAATTATTCCTTGGGAACGCGAATCAAAAGCTTGGGATTCTTTTCTTACGCTGCGAATGAAGCTTTGTTTTTATCGGACAAAGAAAAACAGACGATTTTTTCGGTTTTTGATAATATTAAAGAAGAACTGAATAACACGATTGATGATTTCAGTCAGGATGTCATTATTTCTCATATCGAGGTTTTGCTCAATTACAGCAATCGTTTTTATAAACGACAATTCATCACCAGAAAAGCGGTTAACAATGATTTGCTTTCGAAAATCGAAGAACTTTTAAATGTTTATTTCGAAAAAGAACAAGGTTTGAATAAAGGTTTGCCAACTGTAGATTATTTGGCGACAGAATTCAGCCTTTCGCCAAGATATTTGAGCGATATGCTTCGGTCTTTAACCGGACAAAATGCACAGCAACTCATCCACGAAAAACTCATTGAAAAAGCCAAGGATTACCTCACGACAACTCAACTTTCAGTAGCAGAAATCGCTTACCAATTGGGTTTTGAGCATCCGCAGTCTTTCAATAAGTTATTTAAAAATAAGACCAATCAGACGCCTGTACAATTTAAACAAGGCTTTTATCATAATTAAATTTAAAAATGAATATAGAAACCTTTATCAAAGATTGGATTGCTGTTGGCAACAGTTACAACACAGAGAAATATCTGGATTTTTACAATGAAAATGCAGTTTTAGACGACCCATCAGTTGGAAGAAAATTTATCGGTCACGACGGAATCAAAGAATATTTTGTGAGTTATTTTATTGGCTATAAAACTCAGACTGAATTAAGAAAATTAGAAATCAAAGGCAATTCAGCTTATTTGGAAGTAGAATTTACAGGGGAATTTCCGGAAGGTAAAATTGGTGGAAGCTTTGATTTTATTTTTAAAAATGATAAGATTGAGTTTGTGAAAGCGGATTTGATTTTAAAAAAAACAAAAAATATGGCAACAAATAATTTTGATGAAATCATCAATCGCTCATTGGAATTAAGAAAGAAATATCACGAATTAGAAATCCAGCATCACGGCAGCGAATGGACGGTGGAAGAAGATGCATTGGCATATTTGACCGACGCTGGTTTGGTAGGAAGAAATATTATGTCGCAACAAAATCGCTGGCCAAAAATCAACAGCGAATCTGAGTTGGAGCATAAAATCGGAGAAAATATCTGGTGGTTGATTGTATTGGCCGAGCGTTCCAATATTGATATTAAAAATGCGATGGAAAATTTTTTTACCAAAACTGAAAAATTGATTGGATAAGCTTTTACAAGCAGATTTGATTAATAAAAGTTTAAAATTAAGAAGGTTTTTCTATACTTAAATTACTGCTTTTTCGACTTTCCTGAACTCATTTCAGCTTTCACTTTCTCCCGATGCTGAATTCCCCATTTTGTCATTGCATTAACCAGTTCTTCTAAAGTCTGGCTGTAAGGAAGCAATTCATATTCAATCGTTACTGGATAACCGTTTTCTACTTTTTTGACGATAAAGCCATTCAGTTCCAAATCTTTCAGTTCACTCGAAAGGACTCTTGCAGAAATTCCGGTGACTTGTTTCTGAATTTCTGTAAATCGCTTATTTCCTCTTGCCATTGCGATGATAATCATCAGTTTCCATTTTCCACCAATAACGTACAATGCATCAGAAACTGCTGTTAAAACGGTATGGCATTCTTCAGTGAATACTTTGTTATCTGTTTGATTTTGTGTTGATTCTTTCATAACTAATCGATTTGTTAGTCACTAACCTTTAAGTAACAACTAATAAAATGTAAGCAAATATAATATAGTTTTGTCAAGTATTAATACAGATTCAGAAAATTTAAAAACAGCATTAAACATTTAAAATTATGACATTAGAAATCTTAAAAACAAAGGAAGATTTAAGAAACTTAATCGATGATTACGCTTATTTAGGTGATGAGAAGAAAATCCCACAGGTAATGGATTTGTTCACGCCCGACCTTACTTATCAAGTTTATATGAATGGAAATTTAGTTTCCAGCGTTTCAGGAAGAGAAGATATGGAGAATAACTTCAACGGTCATGCCAATGAAGTGAAAACATATTTTACTTTAAACGGACAACATACCGTAAAAATTGACGGAGAATCGGCTACAGGAATTTCATTTTCGCAACTTAAAATGATAAGAGAAGTAGAAGGAAAAGATGTTTTGACGGATTACAGTGTGAAATATGAAGACTTTTATGTCAATCAAAATGGAAATTGGCTTATCAAAGACCGTGTTGCTCATTTTTTGATTATTGAATCAAGGGCTGTATAATGAAGGTAAACACTTAAAATAATGAAGAGCTATCCACAAAACAGATAGCTCTTTTATTGTTAAGTTCAGAGATGAAAATCTACTTTTTCAAATCCAGTTCCATCTGAATATTCGCACGTTTATAAGGAGTTGGGCGACCTGTAATTCTTTCGAATCCCATTTTGTAATACAGATTAATCGCAGGTTTCAGGATCGTATTGCTTTCCAAATATAACTTTAAAGCACCTAGTTCTTTAGCAGAATTAATAATTGCCTGACCCAAAAGCCAACCCAAGTTTTTCCCTTGAGCTTTTGGAGAAACCGCCATTTTTGCCATTTCAAAATCGTAGTTTTCGTCATTCATTTTTATCAGAGCACAAACGCCTAAAGGTTCGTCTTTGTACAACGCAACTAAAATTTTTCCACCTTTGTCCAGAATGTATTCCTGCGGATTGTCCAATGATTTGTAGTCAGTTTCTTCCATTTCAAAGTAAGTCGAAATCCATTCTTCATTCAAAGCTTTGAAAACAGATTGATATTTTGGTTCGTATTCCACGATTTTTACATCTTTACTTTCACGTAGTTTTTTCTGTTCCTGAACTCGTTTTAATAATGATTTTTGTTCCAGTAAAAATTCCCACTCAGCAACTGCTTCCCAAAGGTTATGGTTGGCTTCTGACAAAAGACTTTCTACAGCGAGATCAATGTCAACGCATTGTTCATTCAACATTTTTTTTGCTAAATCTTTTCCTGTATTGGTTAATGCGACAACATTTCTGCGTTTATCATCAGATTCAAGCTTATCATTGATTAAATCAGCTTTTATCATTTCCTTCACAATTTTAGTTACTGAGGGTTGAGAATGTCCAATTTCTTTAGCGATTTCCGTGATTGTTATTTCCTCTGTTTCTGACAAAACAAAGAAAACCGGAAACCATTTCGGAGAAAATTTCGCAACATCATACATTTCATAAATTTTCATTGCATCATCTGTAAACTGGCTTGTCAGCAAACGCAATCTACTTCCCAAAGCCATTTTTCCTGTTCTTTCAAATATATTCATAATTAATTACATAACTGATTATGCAAATTTAAAAATAAATTTTGATTTAATTATTAATTGTAAAGAATTCATTTTGATTTCTTTGATATGATTAAATTAAAATAATAATTAAATCTAAATTCTGTAAGTTTGATTTTCTTAACTTTGAAAAATGAAAGAAAAGGCAAAAAGAATTGTTTCGGAATTTAATACTGAATTAAAACTGAAAGGTTTCCGTGCGTTTCAGATTGAGCATGACGGAAATGAAACCCGAGTGTACAGCAGGAAAGAATTCTATAAAATCTGTCTGACAACAGGGAAAAGTAAAATTCATTATTCCGATAAAAGCTTCGAGCAGGAAGGAACGGTGCTTTTTTTCGGAAACCCACATATTCCATATTCCTGGGAAACGATTTCAACAACTTATAAAGGCTATACCATTCTTTTTTCTGAAGAATTTTTCAGAAATTCTGAACGTTCCGAAAGCCTGCAGCAATCTTCTTTCTTTAAAATTGGTGGAACTCCGGTTCTGAAAATTACCGAAGAGCAAAGACTTTTTCTCAATACCATTTTCCAAAAGATGATTGCAGAGCAGGAAAGTGATTATGTCTACAAGGATGAGCTGATTCGCAACTACATCAGTTTAATTATCCACGAATCTTTGAAGCTGGAACCAGCAGAAGATTTTGACCAGAACAAGAATGCGGCATCAAGATTATCATCCGTTTTTCTGGAGCTGTTGGAAAGACAGTTTCCCATTGAAACTACAAACCAATCTCTGCAGTTGAAATCAGCTCAGGATTTTGCAAAAATCCTAAATGTTCACGTTAATTATCTCAATCGTGCCGTGAAAGAAGTTACCGGAAAATCCACCACAACCCATATCACGGAACGTATTCTCACAGAAGCAAAAGCATTGCTGCAGCATACCGACTGGAATATTTCAGAAATCGCTTTCGCACTAGGATTCGATTATCCGACGTATTTTAATAATTTTTTCAAAAAACAGACCGGAACCAATCCGAAAGCATTCCGTTTGACGGAGGTTTGATTTTCTTAATTTTTGGTTTGATTATCATTAACTGTTAGCGCTCTGCAGTTTCTAATTTTGTATCAGTAATTTTTAAAACAAAATTCAGATATGAAAATAGTAACCACAGCGATGGCTTTGTCCTTTCTTTTCATCGGACAAACATTTGCGCAGAATAAAAAATCAAATCAAACAAAAATGAATGTGACGGAACAAAACGAACATTATACGTTTAAGCTAAGTGATAAAGTAATCCGAAAAGCGGTGACTTTCAAAAACCGTTACGGAATTGCCCTTTCCGGAGATTTATACCTTCCAAAAAATGCAGATAACGAAAAACTAGCAGCTTTGGCAATCAGCGGACCGTTTGGTGCGGTGAAGGAACAGTCTTCAGGTTTGTATGCCAATCAAATGGCGGAAAGGGGTTTTGCCGTTATCGCTTTTGACCCTTCATATACCGGTGAAAGTGGAGGTGAGCCGAGAGATATTGCTTCACCCGACATCAATACCGAAGATTTTAGTGCGGCAGTTGATTTCTTAGGGCTTCAACACAATGTAGACCGAAACAAAATCGGAATCATCGGAATCTGTGGTTTTGCAACTTTTGCTTTGAATGCGACCATTGCCGACAAACGAGTGAAAGCGGTGGCGACGACGAGCGCTTATGATATTTCAAGAGTCAGCGCCAAAGGATATTACGATAAAATGACTCCCGAAGAACGTACAAAAGCTTTCGAAACAATGAGCCTGCAACGTTGGGTGGATGCTGAAAACGGAAAACCGGAATATCCGACAACCCATTTGCCGGAAAGATTAAAAGGTGATGAACCTCAGTTTGTTAAGGATTATTTTGATTATTACAAAACGCCGAGAGGGTATCACAAACGTTCTTTAAACTCGAATAAAGGCTGGACGAAAACGAATTCTCTATCTTTTGCCAATTCGGTAATGTTAAGTTACATTAAAGAAATTTCGCCAAGACCAATGCTTCTTATTGCCGGGGAAAATGCACACTCTAAATATATGAGCGAAGATATTTACAAAGTAGCTTCAGAACCGAAAGAATTGATGATTATCCCAAATGCAGTTCACGTTGATTTATATGATAGAGTGGAGGTTATTCCTTTTGAAAAACTGGATAATTTCTTCAGAACCAATTTGAAATAATTGAATAGTGCAATCGCTAAATCCGTTTTTTAAAATGGCGGATTTAGCATTTTTATTTCTAAATATTTGAAAAATGAGCTTTAACAAAGATATTTTCGCCAGACTTCGGGATGGCGAAACAATAATGCCTAATGACCCGGAAATTCACAAATTGCGGGAAACTTCTTACGAGGTTAAAAAGCAATTAATTTTACTTAATAATTCCACAGAGCCGGATGAGATTTTAAACATATTAGGTGAAATTGTCGGTGAGAAATTGAAGAATGTAGCGGTATTTACACCTGTTTATATTAACTACGGAAAGAATCTTAAGATCGGTAAAAATGTGTTCATCAATTTCGACTGTACTTTTCTGACTTTGGGCGGAATTACCATTGAAGATGATGTTTTAATAGGCCCGAAAGTAAGTCTGATAACTGAAAATCATCCTTTAGAGCCTCAACACAGGAAAGGATTGACTGGTAAATCAATTTTAATCAAGAAAAATGCGTGGATTGGAGCCAATGCAACCATTCTTCCCGGAGTTACGATTGGCGAAAATGCGGTGGTTGCAGCCGGAGCCGTGGTTTCCAAAGATGTTCCGGATAATGTTGTGGTAGGAGGAATTCCTGCAAAAATCATCAAAACAATAGAATCATAAATTAATTGTAAAACAATGAAATATTTAATCATTATTTTATCGTTCAGCACAACGTTAATCGCACAAAATAAAGTAAATTCAAACAAAATAAAATCTACCAAAATGAATACGGATATTCCTAAAATAAGTGATTTTCCGACAGGTGAAGAAAACAAGGCTTATGCGCAGTACTTTATTGGCAAATCCTATTTGGCGCCACTTACAAGCAACAATGATTTAAATGTTCCCCTTTCTAATGTCACATTTGAACCGGGTTGTCGCAACAATTGGCACAGCCATACAGGCGGACAGCTTTTGATTGTTGTGGGTGGAGAAGGTTTATATCAGGAAAGAGGAAAACCTGCCCGTCGTTTAAAAACCGGGGGTATCGTAGAAATTGCTCCAAACGTTGAGCATTGGCACGGCGCGACTTCCGAAAGTTGGTTTTCGCATTTAGCGACGAATGGTAATCCGCAAACCAATCAAAATATTTGGCTGGAAGCTGTTTCCGACGAAGAATTTGCTGAGGCCAACAAAAAATAATTTTAGATTAATTTAAATACAAAGCGAGCTTTAATAAGAGATAGTGATATTATGAGGTTTAAAGCATTTAGTTTAAAAATAATTTTATACGCTTTGTGTTAAATTTTTCATATAAATAGTAAACAGATAATCAAAAATAATTTTCTATAATGAGCAAAAACAAGTTTCTACAATGGATAATTCTTTTTATACTCACATTAAGTACGACAAAAATGGATGCACAAGAAAATAAAACCAATCAAAATTTGAATGCTAAAGAACAAAGTTTGGTAAAGATTTCTTCACTCACCGCAACCGGAAATCTTGAAAGTCTAAAACTTCAGTTGAATGCTGGATTGGATTCTGGTTTGACGATTAATGAAATTAAAGAAGCCTTGGTTCAATTGTATGCGTACTGTGGTTTTCCCAGAAGTCTGAATGCTATCAATACTTTTAAATCAGTTTTAGACAAAAGAAAAGCGAAAGGTATTAATGATATCGAAGGAAAGAAAATCATTGTCGGAAATACTGTTGAAGATAAATATGAGCAAGGCAGAAAAACCCTTGAAGAACTAACGAAAATGCCTCAAGCCAAACCAGCACAAGGTTTTGGTGAGTTTGCTCCACGAATTGATGCTTTTTTAAAAGAACATTTATTCGCCGATATTTTTGTGAGTGATGTTTTGACTTTTCAGCAAAGAGAAATAGTAACGATTTCTGCTCTGGCATCTTTGGATGGAGTAGATGCACAGTTGCAATCGCATATTAATATGGGAAAAAATACGGGAATAACTGAAAATCAATTAGCTCAATTGGCTGATTTGGTTCAGGAGTCTGTCAACAAAACTCAGGCAAACACAGTCCGAAAAATCATTGGAAAACCGCTTGTTCCGATTATTAAAAGGGATATGATGATTCGGATTTCTGAAATTGAAATTGTACCCGAATTTTTAGAAGAGTATAATTCTATTCTGAAAGAAGAAGCTTCGGCATCGGTAAAATTGGAGAAAGGCGTTATTGCCATTTTCCCAATGTTTCAGCAGAAAAATCCAACTCAAATCAGAATTGTAGAAATGTATGCGGATAAAGAAGCGTATCAGTTTCATTTGCAGACGCCACATTTTCAACATTACAAAACTTCGACTTTGAAGATGGTGAAATCATTAAATCTGGTTGATATGGAAAGCCTTGATAAGGAAACGATGTCTAATATTTTTAAAAAGATAAATTAGTGTTTTTAATTAAAACCTAACTTTTAATCGACTGTCGATTTTATTTCTCTAAGTTTTGAAAATTTAATCTCAGAAATAAGCGCCATGTAAGGTTTTTCACTGAGAATAAAAAATGAAGTAATCGCAGCGAAAACAGGCTCGAAAAGATAGATAATCGCATCCTTTTCTGCGCTGATGTATTTCTGAATAATATTGAAACGGAGTACATAAAAGCCGTTGAAAAGAACGAACAAAAAGCCACAACCATCCAGAAATTATTGTTTGCAGGAAACCAGATAAAAATTTTTCTTTTCAATAATTTTATGAATTGATTTTTAATTCGATTTAATTGTTAAATTTGAATCACTAATGATTAATTTGCATTAATGGATATCCAACAGCTCAAATATTTTCTGGCATTGGCAAAAGAACTTCATTTCTGGAATACTTCTGCGAAGATGAATATCACGCAATCTGCTCTGAGCCGACAGATTCAGTCTTTGGAGAATGAATTGGGTGTTCAGTTATTTTATCGTAACAAACGAAATGTAAAGCTCACACCCGCCGGAAAATTTTTGCAGGAAAAATGGGGTGAAGAGCTTAATCAAATAGAGTCTTTTCATCAGTTGGCCCGACAAATCCATTTGGGCGAATCCGGAACGATTAGGATTGCGCATCCTGATTCTATTTCCTCTTCTGTTTTGCCCGATTTTGTGAAAAAAGTTTCCGCTGCTTTCCCGAATCTTAATCTAGAACTGGTTCAGTTGACGAACGAAGCTCAGGAAGATTACCTTAAAAATTATAAAATTGATTTGGCATTTTCCCGTGATATCAACAGTTCTTCTGCGATTAATGAAAAGAAATTGGGATATGAAAACCTGTCTTTTGTAGTTCCTGAAAATCATCAGTTCAAAACATTGTCAGATATTTCTGAAGAAGCTTTGAAGGGACAAAAATTCCTTTTAACGACCGGAGGTTACAGCAGTAGTTACAATCTTTTGGTTCAGAAAGTCATTCATTCTTACAATATTAAGCTCGATAATTATATCAGGTGCGAATTTGGTTCAACCATTATTTCGCTGATTAGAAATGGATTAGGAATTTCAATTTTGCCGCATTCTTATCATCTTCATCAAAATGCCGGAATCCGTTTTATACCGCTTCCTTTCGTGACCGATTTGTATATTCAGTGGCGAAAAGACGACCCGAATCCGATTCTTAAAAATATTCTGGAATTGGTTTAAAACTGTTTAATTTTTCAAATTCAACTTCATCATAATATCGGTTTGCTCATCATTTCCAAGCCTAAAAATATGCTTATCGAATTCCACAAAACCATTTTTCTTATAAAAGCCAATAGCTCGCAGATTGTTTTCCCAAACACCTAGCCATATGTAATCTACACTTTTTTCTTTCGCAACTTCAATTGCTTTGTTGTAAAGAATTTGCCCAACTTTCTTCCCGTGAAAATCTTTGGAAACATAAATCCTCTCAATTTCAAGTGCATTTTCACCTTTAATTTCTGTTTGCGAAGAGCCTGTATTCAGTTTTAAATATCCGATAACTTCATCATTCAGCTTTGCAAAATAGAATTCTGAGTTTTTATCATTCAGTTCAGCGGTAAGTTTCTCTGTTGAAAAACTTTTTCCCAGATATTGCGCCATACTTTCTTCCGTATTGTTTTCGGAGAAGGTTTCAGAGAAGGTTTTTCTGCCAATTTCCTGAAGTTGTGCTATTTCTTTTTTCGTAATTTTAGTTACAATAATTTCCATTCGTAATTCAACCAATCTTTATTTTGTCAAACTTTGTATAACCGCAAAATTAGCAGATAGAGTAATGCTGAAAAATGCTATTTTTTAATTAATTGATTTAATTTTTGCATTAGATTAATAACCGAAAATTTTATTCAGCTTTTATCAATCTATTTTATATATCTTTGCGCCAATCTGGTGAGCTGTAAAAAGCACTTAATAGGGAATCCGGTGAAAATCCGGAGCAGACCCGCTGCTGTAAGCTTCACAAAAAAGATTTTTGAAAATTATATCCACTGTTGAAAGATGGGAAGGATTTCAAAAATGAAGTAAGTCAGAAGACCTGCCAGAAGTTATAAATAATTGACGCTTTCGTGGAATAAAGCTTAGTCAACAATGATTTTTGTGCAACCCAAGTTGTACTCTGTCATTGCTTTCTTACATCCATTAGCGTCATCATTATTCGATATGAGCTAATGGTGACACGATTTACTTTTCTGTTTTATAAAACTGCTGTTGCGATATTTGTGACGGCATCTTCGCTATGTTTTTCCCAGTCAAAAAAAGATTCGGTTAAGGAAACAGAGATTCAAAAAGTCAATGTTTATAAAAGGAATTTCAAAGAGATTCTTCCGGCTCAGACGCTTTCGGGTGAACAATTGGAAAGATTGAACAGCCAATCCGTTGCAGATGTATTGCGATACTTTTCTGGTGTTCAAATCAAAGATTACGGAGGAATTGGCGGACTCAAAACCATCAATATCCGAAGTATGGGAAGCCAGCACGTCGGTGTTTTCTATGACGGAATCCAATTAGGAAATGCACAAAACGGATTGGTTGATTTAGGTAGATTTTCTTTGGACGATATCGAAGAAATCTCACTTTACAATGGACAAAAATCAGAAATATTCCAGCCTGCAAAGGATTTTGGTTCATCAGGTTCAATTTATCTTCAAACTAAAACACCGAGTTTTAAATTTAATAAAAAAACAAATCTCGTTCTGAGGTTGAAGAACAGTTCTATCGATTTGTTCAATCCGTCTTTCCGTTTAGAGCAGAAGATTTCGGAGAGAGTTTCGGCGAGTTTCAGTTCAGAATTTTGGCAGAGCGACGGGATTTATCGTTTCCGTTATCATAAAAAATATCCTGATGGCGAAACAGCTTACGACACGATTGCAAAACGTTTCGATTCTGATATCAAAGCCAAACGTTTCGAAACCAGTCTCCACGGAAACCTGAATAACGGAAGCTGGAACATCCGAGGTTACGGTTATCTATCCAACCGTGGAATTCCTGGAGCGATTGTTAATAATAGATTTGGAGCAAGAGGACAGCGGATGATTGATGAAAATTATTTTGTTCAGGCTAATTTCAGAAAGAAACTGTTTCCAAAATTAGAAACACAGTTCAAAGCTAAATTTGCTTACGATTACACTAATTATATTGATACTGTTTCATCCATAAAAATCAAAAATCAATATATCCAGAGAGAGGTTTATTTGTCTTCATCTAATATTTATTCCATCACACCAAAGTGGGATTTCAGCGCCAATTTTGATTTTCAATATAATAATCTGGATGCTTTTGGAACAGGGATTTATAACTTTTCTTTTCCGACTCGTTACACTTCATTAGCTGCTTTTGCAACCACTTATGAATTCAATAAGTTTAAATTTTTAGGAAGTCTGTTGGGGACTTTTGTTCACGAAGATGTTGAAATGAATGCCAAATCTCCTGATAAAAACGAATGGACACCAGCTGCTTTTTTAAGTTATCAAATTTCTGATGACTTTACGTTGAGAGCATTTTATAAGAGAATGTTCAGAATGCCGACTTTCAACGATTTGTATTACACCAATATCGGAAATACGTTTCTAAAACCTGAATTCACGAATCAATATAATGTTGGTTTCACTTATCAGAAATTTTATAAAAATCAAACCTTCCAATCTTTTTATGCAAAAGTTGATACTTATTTCAATAAAGTTCAGGACAAAATCATTGCCGCGCCTAACGGAAGTATGTTTCGCTGGACGATGTACAATTTGGGAGAAGTTGAGATTATCGGAACCGATGTTAATGTAGAAACAGAATTACAGTTTGAAAATGTAAAAATCAAACCGTTGCTGAGTTACACTTATCAAAGTGCCAGAGATTTTTCTGATAGAACAGACCCTTATTTTGGAGACCAGATTCCTTACACGCCTTGGCATTCGGGAACTTTTACGCTGATGTCCGATTACAAAGATTGGTCGTTCAATTACAGTTTTATGTATGTCGGTGAGCGCTATGATGTGAGCCAGAACAATATCGCTTTTAACTACATTCAACCTTGGTACACACACGATTTATCGATTCAGAAAAAGATTAATTGGAAAAACTATCAGTTCAAAGCAAGCTTGGAAGTGAATAATATTTTCAATCAATTCTATGAAGTGGTTTTAAGTTATCCAATGCCGGGACGAAATTTTAAACTCATTGTAAGTTTCACATTATGAGAAAACTAAATCTAATTTTAATGGCTTTTGCATTAATTACTTTAATGTCTTGCAGAACGGACGATATCATCATTCGTGAAGAAGTTGAAGAAGGTCTTGCTCAGCCGGAAAATACGGCTATCAAAGGGTTTTATCTTTTGAACGAAGGCAATATGGGAACGAATAAGGCAACTTTGGATTTCTTCGATTACACGACTGGAACTTATCACAGAAATATCTATTCCGAGATTAATCCCAATGTGGTGAAAGAATTGGGTGACGTTGGAAACGACATCAAAATTTATGGAAGTAAGATGTACGCTGTCATTAATGTTTCTAATAAAATTGAAGTTCTGGAAGCCAAAACTGCCAAAAGAATCAAAACTATCAATCTTGAAAACTGCCGTTATGTGACTTTCAAAGACGGGAAAGTTTATGCTTCAAGTTACGCCGGTCCGGTTGTTCTCGACCCCAATGCACCGCTTGGAAAAGTTGCTGAGATTGATACAATTTCACTTTCCATAAAACGTGAAGTTGTCGTTGGTTATCAGCCGGAAGAAATGGCGATTGTCGGGAATACTCTTTACGTTGCCAATTCCGGAGGTTACCGATTTCCAAATTATGACAAAACCGTTTCAGTCGTTGATTTGGACACATTTACTGAAACTAAGAAAATTGATGTTGCGATTAATCTTCATCACATTGCGAAGGACGATGACGACGATTTGTACGTGAGTTCCAGAGGCGATTATTACAACGTTCCGTCCAGTTTATTCTTGGTTGATTCCAAAACTGGAACTGTGAAAAAGGACTTTCACATTGCTGTCAGCGAAATGACGATTGTGAACGGTAAGCTCTATTATTATGGTAACGAATTCAATTACAACACACATTCCTACACCAAATCTTTCGGAATCATTGATGTAAAAACCGAGCAGATTATCTCCAACAAAATCATTGACCAAGAATATGTGGATGCTATCAAAACACCTTACGGAATCGCCGTGAACCCAATCACAGAAGATATTTATATGACTGATGCCCGGAACTATGTTTCCACAGGATTTGTCTATTGCTTCGATAAAAATGGAAAATTCAAATGGAAAACCGAAGGCGGAAATATTCCTGCACACTTTGTTTTTCTCTATAAATAATATGACTAGAAATCATAAATAAAAGTGCAGATAATAAACACAATATTGTCATTCCGTAGGAATCTAAACTGTAGAGATTCTTATGGAATGACAAACAATCTGAATAAAATTAAATCAATAAGAATGAAACATAAATTTATAAAATTCACTTTGCTTTCAATCTTTACTATTGGAATGATTGCCTGTAAAAACGATGACGAAGGTAACAATACGTTTAGTCTTGCTGATTCTTACTCGGTCGACCGTTTCAAAGTTTTGAATATTCCAACCAATATTTCAGGAACTTTCACTTGGAAAATTAATGATTCTTTGATTTCTGAAAATTCAACATTAGATTTCATCAGTCCTTACGCCAGAACTTATCCATTGACTCTAAAGGTTGAAAGTAACGGAACGACTACAACTTACACCTCAAAAATCATTGTCAACAAAGAAACTTCGGTTTATAGTAAGTACATTTCCAATGTCTTCGATTTCCGTCCTGCCGTAGGACAATTTATGAATGAAATTCCAGAATATATCGCCGGAAATACATTGGAACAAATGATTCAGAAAGTGAAACAATCTTTGGTTGGTTCCAATTCTACAATGATTTCTTTAGGCGGATTTGGTGGTTATGTCACTTTCGGATTTGACCACACCATTCCTAATATGAATGGCAAAGATTTCAAGATTTTGGGTAATGCATTTTGGGGTGATTTGTCCCAAGAAGAGCGTTCAGGTTCTTGTGAACCAGGAATTATAATGGTCGCTTATGACAAAAATAAAAATGGAAAACCCGATGAAGACGAATGGTACGAAATTGCCGGAAGCGAATATTTCAAAAATACGACGGTAAAGAATTACACTATTAGTTACTTCAAACCCAATGAAAATAAACCGCCAGTTCCCGGAATAGAATATTGGGAAAACGATGTAGAATATATCAAATGGACAGACAATCTGGGAAATACAGGATTCAAAACCAAAAATGTTTTCCACATTCAAAGCTATTATCCGTTGTGGATTTCTGATGCTTCTTACAGTTTTACAGGAACTAAGCTTGCCAATAATTACTATGACCAAAGCGGAACCGGAACTTATTGGGTAGGAAAATCTTACGCCTTCGGATATGCAGACAACGCACCGAATAACGACGAAGCTTCCAATATCGATATCTCGTGGGCGGTCGACAAGAGCGGAAATTACGTCAAACTTCCTGGAATAGACTTCGTGAAAGTTTACACGGGAATCAATCAGGAAGCTGGCTGGTTGGGCGAAGTTTCTACAGAGGTTGCCGGCGCTTACGATTTACACTTAAAATAAAATTCAACAATAAAATTCTTTAAATCAATTAAAAATGAAAAAGTTTTATCTTTTGACATTGCTGTTGTTCTTTGCATTTTTTACCAATGCACAAGTCACAGTTCAGGGAGTTCCGAGAAATGACCTCAAAACGAATTCCATTAAAAAAACTCAATCCAAAAAAGCGGATTTCACAATGGATGATATCGTCTATTGGGTTGGAACAGGTTCTAACAAAGCGGCTTTCGTGGTTCAATGGAATGATGCTAAAAATCCAGATGCTTTGGTTTGGGGTTTCAAATGGGATGGAAACGCAACAGGAGAAGATATGCTAAAAGCGATTGCAAAGGCTGATAAGCGTTTCTTTTCATTATTATATCAAGGAACACAATACGGAAGTGCAATTGGCGGACTTGGTTTTGACCTTGACGGAAAAGGAACAATCGGGCTTTACAATAATGGAAACACAACTTATCCACTATATCCGGTAGATGGATTTGTTAACACAACTGCTTATGATTTTGACAATTATACAGCGATTGATCCTAATGACCATTGGGGAGCTGGCTGGTACACCGGTTATTGGTCGTATTGGGTAAAAGATCCAACCGATGCAGATTTTGGTTATTCTGGTTTAGGAGCGAGCAGTAGACAATTGGAAAATGGTTCTTGGGATATTTGGAATTTCAACCCAAATTTTGAAAGCTTTGATATCTCATCAACGATGACTCCTGTTTCCGCTTATTCGGCACAGGCAGATTTTACCAAAGGTTATTTTATGGTAAACGAAGATTGGTTCGGTCACACCAACGGTTCTGTGAACTTTGTTGGTGATAATAACCAAATCTATTATAGAGTTTACAGCGAGAAGAATAATAATCAGGCATTTGGAGCGACGACTCAGTTTGGAACAATCTACGGAGACAAGTTCTATTTTATCTCCAAACAAGCGGCTGATGGTGGCGATACGCAGTACACACCTGGCGGAAGATTGGTGGTTGCCAACGCTACGACGATGGAGAAAATCAAAGGCTTTGACAACATCGGTGGAGGAGACGGCCGTTCTTTCCTTGGTGTGAATGAAAAATTAGGCTACATCGGCGCATCGAACGGAATCTATACTTTCGATATCGAAAATCTGCAGCTTGGAACTTTGATTACGGGAACTGGCGGTGGAAGCCAATATACAGGACAAATCGGAAATATGGTGAGAACGTCACAATATGTTTTCGCTGTTAAGCAATCAACAGGAATTCTAATTATCGACCCCAAAACCAATACTTTGATTCAGACAATTTCTGGTGCTTTCCACTCAGTGGTTCAGGCTAAGGACGGAAGTGTTTGGGCGATTCAAAATCAGAAATTGATTAACATTAATCCAACCACTTTTGCAACAACCGAATATGCGCTTTCTACTGCAACCCAGTATCTAGGTTCTTGGGGCGCTTGGAACGCAGGAAGTTTCACTTACAGTAACCAGCAAAATGCATTATATTGGATGAACTCGGTGAATGCTTTTACATCTGGAACCAAGGTTGTCAAGTTTGATGTAACCACAAAAACACTTAATGGTAATTTTATCACAATTCCAGGGCAGGAGGGAACTTACAAGCAGATTCCTTACGGAGCAGCTTTGAGAGTTAATCCTGTTTCTGACGAATTAATCCTTAATACAACAGAAAGTGGTTACGGTGCGCATTATCAGAAAAACTGGATTCATACTTACAGCAATACTGGCGCTTTACTGAATACTAAAAGCTTGAATGATTATTACTGGTTTCCAGCTGTGACGGTATTTCCAGATAATACTTTGCCGGTTGTGAGTTCTACTTTTCCTTCAGAAATCAATCCAAGTGGAATTACAAAGATTGATTTGAAAACGATTGTGACCGATGCGGATAATCTTTCGGTTTCTATTTTGAAAACAATCAAATCCAATAGCAATACCAATGCGATTTTAGCTGAAATCAATTCTGATGAAGAGTTGGTTCTAACGCCACAAAATGCAGGAACGGCAAACATTGTTGTCAGTTTTAATTCTAATGGAAAAGTGGTAGATAAAACTTTGACGGTTATTTCATCATCTTTAGCTGTGAATGATAATGCTAAGAAAATCAATCTAAGTATCTATCCAAATCCAACCACTGATGTCTTGAATATCAAAACTCAGGATAAGATTGTTGAGGTTTCTGTCTATGATGTTACAGGAAAAGCGATTAATACCAAGTTGATGGATGGAAAAATCAATGTCTCTCAACTATTGAATGGAAATTATATCTTAAGAATTACAACTGATAAAGCAGTTTATCAGGAGAAATTTATCAAGAAATAATATTGATTAATTCAGTTGTGAAAACCTTTAGACTTCTCTAAAGGTTTTTTTATTTGAATAATTCCAAAATCTCATCAACAATCACTTTTCCGAAATAATCTGTGATATTTATTTTAGAAAGAACTTGGTTCAAATTTTCAATGTCGTGTTTTTCATCGATTAATAAATCTTCCAATTCCTCAATCGGTTTGGAAGCGAAGAAATCTCCGAATATTTTAGCTTTTTTGATGATTCCTTTTTCAACGTCCAAATGAATTTCGATGAAACCTGCAGGGATTTTAATTGCCTTTTTGAAGTTGTAATTCGGGGAGGAACCGAAGTTCCAATCCCAAGTCTCATATTTTTCTTTGGTTAATTTTTCGATTCCTTGGATGTCTTCATCTGTAAGGTTATAAACTTTTCCGGCAAAATCTTTCAGGATTTCATCAATCAGTTTTTGTTTCAGTACTTCTATCGTTGCTCCGGTTGGTAGAAAATCAATAAGGTTTGTAACTCTTTGACGATTGGATTTTGTAGCTTTATCAATGAACTTCAGAGGGTTGACTTTCAAAGCATCACTCAAAACACTCATTTCAGAATTGAATAGGATGGTTCCGTGCTGAATCATCTTTCCGCCTTTGGCCAATTTTGCATTCCCACTGAATTTCTTTCCGTCCACCAAAAGGTCATTTCGCCCTTCCAGATTAGCATTGATATTCCAATCCTTTAAAATCTTAATGATAGGGCTTGTAAACTCTCCAAAGTCCAAAAAGTCATTGGTTCCCAGAAGTGTATGAAATGAAAAATTAAGATTGCCCAGATCGTGATAGACTGCACCGCCACCGGACAATCTCCTTACCACTTTGATATTGCTGTCGTTCACATAATCCAGATTGATTTCTGCCAATGTATTCTGAAATTTCCCAACAATAATGGATGGTGCATTGATGTAGAGAAGGAAAATATCTTCGGTCGGGAATTTAGTCAGCAGATATTCTTCGGAAGCAATATTGAAAAAAGCATCGTGAGAAGGGGAGTCTATGATGAACATACGTTTGTAATTTCTAACAAAATTACTGAGTTTTTAGCTTTAATAAAATTGATTTTACTCAGAACTTTCATCGATAAAAAAAGAGCACTCTTCAAAAAGAAGAAATGCCCTTTAAATAAAAACCTTAAAAATTCAAAAATTATAATGATACGCCTCGTTTCCAAGGAATAAACACATCTTGTTTCAATTGGTCAGCCTTGGTTTCTACGTTTCCGCTTGCCAGTTCAATAATATAATCTACAATCTCCTCACCAACTTCCTGAATGCTCTTCTCTCCAGTAATTACTGTTCCGGCATTCACATCAATGATGTCCGACATTCTGTTGATTAGCGCCGTATTGGAAGAGATTTTCACAACTGGAGCAATTGGATTTCCCATCGGATTTCCTAAGCCTGTCGTAAACAAAACTACTGTTGCGCCTGCTCCTACCAATCCTGTTGTACATTCTGCATCATTTCCTGGTGTGTTCAATAGATTCAGACCTGGTTTGGAAATATATTCGCCGTAATCCAAAACATCTACAATCGGTGCAGTTCCTCCTTTTTTAGAAGCGCCGGCAGATTTCATAGCATCGGTAATCAGTCCGTCTTTGATGTTTCCCGGAGATGGATTCATATCAAATCCTGAACCTGCATCCACAACGGATTTCTCAAACGCTTTCATCAATGTTAAGAACTTGTCAGCCTTCTCCTCATCCACACATCTGTTCATCAATTCCTGCTCTACGCCGCACAATTCCGGGAATTCTGCCAAAATTGTTTTTCCACCCAACGCCGCGAATATATCCGAAACAATTCCTAAAGACGGATTCGCAGATATTCCAGAAAATCCATCAGAACCACCGCATTCCAAACCAATACTCAGTTTTGAAACTGGCGCAGGTTTACGTTCGATTTTGTTGGCTCTTTTTATCGCTTCAAAAGAATCTTTGATAACCATTTGGAACATTTTATCCGTAGTTCCTATTTTTTGCTGTTCGAAGACCAAGATTTCTTTGTCGCTGTTCGGACTCATTTCTTTCAAAGCATTTTGAAAAATATCAACCTGCAAATTCTGACATCCTAAACTAAGAACTGTTGCACCAGCCACATTTGGGTTGTTCACATAACCAGCCAACAACTTTGCCAAAAGTTCAGAATCTTGACGAATCCCGCCACAACCACCTTGGTGATTGATGAATTTTACTTCGATGTTATCCAGGAGATTCTCATTTCGGGAGTTATCTTCCACTTCTGCTACGCTTTTTTCTTCTATCAAAGAACGAAGGAAATTTTTGTAGGAAACTTCTTTCTTTGGTAACAATTCGTTTTCGAAAATGTCTTTTAGTTTCTCGATATTCTTGTTTTCACAAAAAACCAATGGGAAAAATAGCCAAACATTCTTGGTTCCCACCTGCCCGTCAGAACGGTGATAGCCATTGAAGGTTTTGTCTTTCCACTTATCAACATTCGGTGGCGTCCAGCCAAGATCTCCTGTTTTTTTGAAAACCGGTTCACTTTGGTGCTTCACATTTTCAGTCGTGATCACTTCACCTTTTTGAATCGTTTGGTTCGCTTTCCCAACGATAACGCCATACATAATGATATGGTCGCCCGCTTCGAAATGCTCGCCCGCAAATTTATGTTTAGCCTTTGTATCCGCTAAAACCTGATAAGTCTGTCCATCCAATTCCACGAATTCACCTGCGTAAAGGTCCATCAGCGCCACAACAACGTTGTCTTTTGGGTTGACTTTTAATACTTTCTTCATAATTTCTAACTATTTAAAAATTATTATTTGAAACTTTTATAACCTTCTTCAATACCTGTGGAATCGATTGCATAAAGTGCTTTAGTAACAGATTCCAATAATCCCGGAACTTGCGTAAGGTCAGTATCCCAGAAACTTGTTTCGGATAATGCTGCTTTTGCAACTTCTCCAAGGTCATTGTTTGCCCAGATTTCATTGAATCTTGCGATTACCGGGACATCATCCATCACTGGAAGTTGTTTTCCACCGAATTCGCCTTGGTAAAATCTAATCAATGCTGCAAGAGCGAAAGTTAGATTAACAGGCAATTCATTTTTGATTTCAACATATTTTAACAAACTTGGCAACACTCTTACTTTGAATTTCGCAACAGAATTTAGAGCGATACTGGAAAGCTGGTGCTTCAAGAATGGATTTCTGAATCTGTCAAAAACTTCATCCGAAAAAGCTGTTAATTCTTCTGCTGATAAATCCAGAGTAGGGTTGATTTCTGTATAAACTGTTTCGGAAATCCATTTTCCTGCAAAGTCCGCATCAATAGCTTCTTTTACAGTTTCTTTTCCGTCAAGGATAGAAAATGCTAACATTGCTGTGTGAGCACCGTTCAGGATTCTAACTTTTCTGGTTCTGTAAGGCGTGATGTCATCCACAACCAAAACTTGGTCATCGATTTTATCAAACGGAATCAAAGTTTTCAATTTCTCATCACCTTCGATAACCCAAAGTAAGAAGGCTTCACAAACCACCATTAGATTATCATCATAATCCAATTTAGCTTCGTATTCGTCTTTTTCTTCTCTTGGATAACCTGGGACAATTCTGTCTACCAAAGTATTATGGAAATAGTTGCTGTTTTCTATCCAATTAGAAAATTCTGAACCTAAATTCCAAAGCAAAGCATATTTTAGAATATATTTCTTCAATGTCAAAGCATTGTTTTCAATCAATTCGCAAGGAATGATGTGAAGACCTTTCTCTGAATTTCCATTAAAATGCTTGAATCTCTCGTAAAGAAAAGCAGTCACTTTAGCTGGGAAATTCTTGTGAGGGCCTGAAGCTAAAGACGTTTCAGACTCATCAAAAGCAATTCCTGCCTCAGTTGTATTAGATAAAATGAATTGTAAGTCTTCGCCTTTTGCAAGCTCAAGATATTCAGCATAATTATCATAAGGACTGAATGAACGCTGGATTGCAGAAATCACTCTCTGGTCATCTACGATTTGTCCTTTTTTTACACCTCTTACGAAAAGTGTGTAAAGATTATCTTGCTCTTCCAACATATCGACAAGACCACCAACAGTTGGCTGAACAACAGCTACACCAGCATTGAAACCAGCTTCTTTGTTCATCTTGTCGATAAGATAATCTACAAACGCACGAAGGAAATTACCTTCCCCGAACTGTAAAAATTTGATTGGAAGTTTCTCAGTTTGACCTGAGTTTTCACGGTTAAGTTTTTGTTTAGTTTGATATTCCATTTCTTTATTCTTTAATGATTTTATATTTCGGAACCAATGATTTCATAACAAACCACGCAATCAGATAAGCTACTGCGCAGATTGAGAAAATAATCATATATCCTTTATCGATACCGTCTGAAATGACAGCACCGGAATTTTTCAATTGAACCAACAAATCATCAGGAAGCCTTGTATCCTTGAATTCAGGATATTTTTCTAAAAGTGGAATGCCGTCAATAGTTGTCCAGGCTTTGTGGGCGTGGTCAAACAATAATCCAGAACCTTTATTGATAAGGAAAGAACCGATTCCACCAGCCATTCCTCCGATTCCTGTAATCGTAGCAATTGCTTTTTTAGGGAACATATCGCCAACCGTTGAGAAAATATTAGCTGACCAAGCCTGATGCGCTGCACCTGCAACTCCGATAATCAAAACCGGAAGCCAATAGGAAATAGTTCCTGCAGGTTGTGCAACCAAGGCCAATAATGGAAAGAAAGCGAAAATCAGCATCGCACGCATTCTTCCTGCATAAGGATTCATTCCTTTTTTGTCTACGAAATATTTTGGAAGCCAGCCTCCTACAATAGAAACCAAGGTTATCATATACAAAACGAAGAGTGGTAATGCACTTTGCGTGCTATCCATTCCGTAAACTGAACTTAGGTAAGCCGGAGTCCAGAAAAGGTAAAACCACCAAACACCATCTGTCATAAATTTGCCGAAAATAAAAGCCCAAGTCTGTCTGTATCCAAAAGCTTGTTTTAAGCTCATTTTTTTCTGAGGTTCGTCTGCATTTTCTACAACATCGTCTTGGTCCTGTTGAATGTAAGCCAATTCGTGTTCATTAACTTTCGGGTGCTGATGAGGTTTTTTGTAAACAAAAATCCAAAGTCCCATCCAAACAAATCCAAGTGCACCAATGATGATAAATGCCATTTCCCAGCCCATCGATTTGGCGATGAAAGGAATGGTAACTGGCGCTGCTAAAGCTCCAACAGTCGCTCCAGCATTGAAAATACTTGTAGAAAACGCCCTGTCTTTTTTAGGGAAATATTCCGCAGTGGTTTTAATTGCTGCAGGAAAGTTTCCCGCTTCACCAACCGCTAAAACAAATCTTGCAAAGATGAAAAGCGTCACACTCGTGCTTGTAACCAGCGAAATATTATTAACTGTACTAATGATTTCCTTTGATTCTGCAAATCCTACGAACCAGTTTCCAGTTAAGATTCCGGAAGTTGCAATGCCACAGAATGCGTGTAAAATGGCTCCAATCGACCAAATGAAAATCGCCCAAAGAAATCCTTTCTTCGTATCCATCCAATCCACAAATTTCCCGGCGAATAACATACTGATTGCATAGAAAATCGAGAATAATGCCGTGATGTTTCCATAATCATTATTATTCCAATGAAATTCGGGCTGGATGAAATCTTTCCAGGTCAAAGAAAGAACCTGCCTGTCAAGATAGTTGATAGTCGTAGCAATGAATAGAAGTCCGCAAATAGACCATCTGAAATTACTAGGTTTTAAGGATTTGACTGAACTCATATTGGTTTTAGGAATTTAGTTTTCAATAATTATTTGATGGATTGGATGATGTCCAATACTTTTTTCGTTTCGTTTTCGATGGTAGCGTAATCTTTGGAAGCCATTAATTCTTTGCTTACCAATTTGCTTCCCATTCCAACCGCAGAAACGCCTGCTTTAAACCAGCTTTCGATGTTTTCTTTGGTTGTGTCAACACCACCTGTTGGCATAAATTTCAAGTTTGGAAACACATCTTTGATGGCGCTCATAAATCCAGTTCCTAAAGCATTTCCAGGGAATAATTTCACGAAAGACACGCCCGAATTTTCAGCTTCGATGATTTCTGTCGGTGTCATACAACCTGGACTGTACAACACATCTTTCGGAATCAGGAATTCTGCAACTTCAGAAACAAATCCCGGACTGATGAAAAAGTCAGCGCCAACTTTGTAATATTCTTCAGCTTGCTTTTGATTCTTAATTGTTCCGATTCCAAGGAGCATATCCGGCATTTCTGCATTTCGGATTTCTACCATTTTTGTGAAATTGCTCAATGCAGATTCTCCTCGGCTTGTGTATTCTACCGCTCGGATTCCTGCTCTGTAAAGCGATTTCAGTATTTCTAAAGTTACTGTTTCATCAGCATTATAATACAAAGGCAAAAGTCCCTGCTTGATGATTGCGTTCGTAACTAATTGAATCTTTGTCATTTTTCTTAAATTTTTACTTTAAAAACTATTTTTCTGATGAAGCCATCTCCAATCATTGGTGCGTGGACATCATTTGGATAAAAAATAGCAAACTGATTATCGTTTAATTGGAAAAACATATCCGGATTATCATTGTAAAAAAGAACATCTTTTTCTGCATTGTATTCTCCGATTGGGTTTATGCATTTTTGCCTAGATTTCCAACCAATATTTTCTATTCCTTTCAGACAAATTTGAATATCAATATTTTGATTATGACATTCGAATTTGGAAAGACTTTCTTCTTTTGTTTTGGCCATTTCATCAAAAACAATCATTTTAAGACCTTCCTGAATCTCTGTCACTCCAACTTCCAAAGAATCCAAATTCTTGTTTTTTAAATAGTCGAAAGCTCTTTCAAATAATGGATTGAGCAAAAAATATTGAGAAGCATTTTCTAATGTATCTATAATCATTTTTTTCTAAATTATCTTTTAATTCTTCCTCCTGAATTGCCGTTCATTACTTCCAAAATATCGTTGGCACTGCTCAAATTCACATCGCCTAAAATTGTATGTTTGATAGCACAGGCTGCATTGGCAAACTTCAAAGCTTTCTCGTCATCGAAGTTGATTAAACCATAAATTAATCCTGCTGCAAAAGCATCTCCAGTTCCGATTCTGTCAACAACGGGATTCACTTCCAGACTTTCTGTTTCGAAATATTGTCCGTTAACTAAAGCTCTTCCCTGAGTTGCTTGATTACTTGCTGTCACACCAATTCTGGTTTTATCAAATACTTTTTTGATGGAAGGAATTTCTTTCATTAATGTTTCTGCAGCTTGGATAAAACTGTCTTTATCATAACCGAAAGATGTTCCTAGGATTTCATTGATTTCGTTTACGCCACCAATGAAAATCGTAGAGTAGGAGATGAGTTCCTTAAGAACTGCGAATCCTTCTTTTCCATATTTCCAAAGATTGGAACGATAAGCTGGGTCAGCAGTAATTTCAATTCCTTTTGAATAGGCTAATTGTAAACCTTGTTTCAAAGTTTCATAAGCACCTTCCGAAATTCCGGGAGAAATTCCTGTCCAGTGGAAATATTCTGCACCTTCGAGAGCCTTTTCCCAATCTACTTGTTCGGGTTTGATGTTGGCAAAAGAACCGTTTAATCTGTTGTACGAAATTCGGCTCGCACGCATCGCAGAACCAACTTCCAAGAAATATAAACCAATTGGATGTTCTGTTCTGTTGACGAATTGTGTATCAATTCCGTAACTTTTCATTGTTGCAATGGCTGATTCTCCGATGAAACAATCGGAAACATTGGTGATGTGTCTGGTTTCGCATCCCATAATGGCTAAAGACGCACCGACGTTCATTTCTGTTCCTCCGAAGAAGAATTCCATTTCGCGGCTTTGTCTCAGTATTTTGCTATCGGATGGAGACAATCTCATCAATACTTCGCCAAAGGTTACAACTTTGCTCATTAATTTTTATTTTTTCTAAACCTCGAAGGTTTGAGTTTTTACTTTATAAAATCTTCTCTAAATGGACTGAAAACATCTACCAAAATTCCGTCTTCCAGACATTCGACGCCGTGAAGAACATTGGAAGGAACGAAGAATGAATCGCCTTTTTTCAAAATTGAAATGTCTTCGCCGATGTTCACTTCAAACTTTCCTTCTGCAACATACGTTACCTGAATGTGAGGATGTTTGTGTTTGTATCCAATTCCGCCCTTTTTGAAACGGACGTTTACCATCATTACAGATTCGTCGTAGCCGACAATTTGGCGGTCGATATAGTCATCGATTTTTTCCCATTCTGTTGAATCGGATTTGTAATATATTTTGGATGTTTGTTTTGTTTCCATTTTTTATTCTAATTCTTTTTTGAACGCAAAGTCCGCAAAGATTTTTTATTTAATTCAATGCTTTTAAAGTCGCAAAGCCACTTCGCTTAAGTAAGCTTTTTATCCGTTGAATCACTCGCAGCCCGACTTGAGCGGAAATCCTTTTTTGCTTGTACTTTAGTTCTATTTAAACTGAAATGTTCTGCAAAAAAGATTGGGAGCGGAAGGCGGATTAAGCTGCCCTAATTATTCTGAAATCCTTCGAGAGCCTCAGGATGACAATATTAAAAGTTGAAATATTCCTTAGCATTAAAATAACAAATATCTGCCACAACTTTTCCTACCAAATCCAAATCCTCAGGAAGTTCGCCAGACTCGATTTCGTTTCCTAAAAGGTTACACAATACACGTCTGAAATACTCGTGTCTTGGGAACGAAAGGAAGCTTCTGGAATCGGTCAACATCCCAACAAATGTGCTGATGAGTCCCATATTTGAAAGGGCGTTCATTTGTTTTTCCATTCCGTCTTTTTGGTCCAAAAACCACCATCCAGAACCGAATTGTACTTTTCCTTTTACTGAACCATCATTGAAATTTCCAATCATTGTAGCCATAATTTCGTTATCGGCAGGATTAAGATTGTAGATGATTGTTTTAGTCAACTTGTCCTTTGAGTCCAATGTGTTAAGAAATCTCGAAAGGTTCGCCGCCTGACTGAAATCGCCGATGGAATCCCAACCTGTGTCTGGTCCAAGAACTTTCAACATTCTTGCATTATTGTTTCTCAACGCTCCCAAATGATATTGCTGAACCCAGCCAAATGAATGGTAAGTCTCGCCCAAAAACAACAAAATTGCTGTTTTGAACTGTTCAATTTGATGTGGCGTTAAGGTTTCTCCTTTTCTTTTAGTTTCAAAAATTGAGTTGATTTCTGAATCTGTGAACGTTTCAAAAGAAATGTTATTCAATCCGTGGTCACACAATCTGCATCCGTTGGCGTGAAAATATTCAATCCTTTTGATGAGCGCATCCTGTACATCCTTGTAAGAGTTGATTTCGATTCCTGCAGATTCGCCTAACTTATCGATGTAAGAATTATAATCTTCATTATCAATCAAAATCGCTTTGTCAGGACGGAAAGCTGTGCTAACTGTGATTCCAATGTTGTTTTCTTTGATTGTTTTATGATATTCTAAAGTATCAATCGGATCTTCTGTGGTACAAACCGTCTCCACGTTTCTCATTTTCAACAAGCCGTGAACAGATTTCTCAGGAGTTTGAAGCTGAGCAGATACATTTTCGTAAACTGCATCTGCATTTTTTTCGCTCAATAAATCATAAAAATCGAAATATCTTGCTAATTCCAAATGTGTCCAATGGAATAACGGATTTCTCAAAGTATTCGGAACTGTTTTTGCCCAAGCTGCGAATTTTTCTTTATCAGAAGCATCTCCGGTGATGAATTTTTCATTCACGCCCATTGTTCTCATTGCTCTCCATTTGTAATGGTCGCCACCAATCCACACTTGAGTAATATTCTCAAACTGACGGTTTTCTGCAATCTCTTTTGGAGGCAGGTGGTTATGATAATCGATGATTGGTTGGTTTTCAGCAAATCTGAAATACAACTCTTCAGCGAATTTGTTCTTTAGTAAAAAAGTATCTGTGATGAAAGGTTTTGTAAGTGTACTCATAATAAGAAGTTAGATGTTAGACTTTAGAAATTTTATTTAAAGTAGAGTCTAATCTTTGTTGTTATTAATATTATTCGTTGGAAGGTTTTCCGATGGTTGCAAGGATTCCGCCGTCAACGTAGATGACTTGTCCGTTGATGAACTGACTTGCTTCGGAAGCCAAGAAAATAGCTGTTCCTGCCAAATCTTCTGGATTTCCCCAACGTCCTTCTGGTGTTCTGCTGATGATAAATTCGTTGAAAGGATTTCCGTCCACACGGATTGGTTCTGTTTGAGATGTTGCAAAATATCCGGGACCAATCCCGTTCACTTGGATGTTATGTTTTGCCCATTCTGTCGCCAAGTTTTTAGTTAGCATTTTCAAACCGCCTTTTGCAGAAGCATAAGCCACGACATTTTCACGACCCAATTCGCTCATCATAGAACAGATGTTAATGATTTTTCCTGATTTTCTTGCAATCATACTTTTTGCGACCAATTGAGACATAATGAAAGGTCCTGTTAAATCCACATCAATTACTTTTCGGAAATCTGAGACTTCCATTTCCAGAGCTGGAATTCTTTTGATGATTCCTGCATTATTAATAAGGATATCGATTTGTTTGTGATTAGCTTCGATTTCTGCAACTTTTTCAGCTGCAATTTTCTCATCGGTCACATCAAAAATATATCCTGTTGCTTTGTATCCTTTTGACTGGTAATAAGCAATTGCTTCTTCCAATTTGGATGGAGTAGTGCTGGTTACCACCAATTCTGCTCCTGCCGAAGCCAAACCTTCCGCCATTGCCAAGCCTAAACCGTGCGTTCCACCAGTTACTAAAGCTACTTTTCCAGTTAAGTCAAATAAATTTTTCATTTAAAAAATATCTTTTAGTAAAGTATTTTGAAATATTTTGTTTCTCGCTGATTTAGCAGATTGTGCTGATTTTAAATTTGCTTGATTTTCTAAATCTGCGAGAATTTATATTCTTCTTTTATTTTAATTCGTCAGTTTTTACAGCATCCATATCGCCGTAATCCATGTTTTCTCCTGCCATTCCCCAAATAAAACTGTAGTTGGAAGTTCCAACACCAGAGTGGATAGACCATTCCGGCGAAATCACAGCATCTCTGTTTTTCAAAAAAATGTGACGCGTTTCTGTTGGTTGTCCCATAAAATGTGAAATGGTTTGACCTTCTTCCAAATCGAAGTAGAAGTAAGCTTCCATTCTTCTGGTATGCGTGTGAGAAGGCATTGTGTTCCAAACGCTTCCTTCGTGCAATTCGGTCATTCCCATTTGAAGTTGGCAAGTTTCCAGAACGCTGTTTACAATTAATTTGTTGATGGTTCTTCTGTTTGCATATTTTGCATCGCCTAATTCTACGATTTCAGCCTCAGCTTTTGTAATTTTCATAGTTGGAAAAGCGTGATGAGCCGGCGCAGAATTGATATAGAAATAAGGTTGTTCACCGTTTGAAGCTTCGAAAGTCACTTCTTTGTTTCCTTTTCCTATATATAAAGCTTCCTTATTATTAAGTTCGTAAACCGTTCCGTCAACAGTCACTTTCCCTTTTCCACCAACGTTGATGATTCCGATTTCTCTTCTGTCTAGGAAGTTTTCGGCCTTCAGTTCATCAATTGTTTCAAGCTTTAAAGCTTTGTCAGTTGGCATTGCTCCTCCAACAATTAATCTATCATACATTGTATAGACTAATTTGATTTGTCCGTCTTGGAATAAATTGTTGATTAGGAATTCTCTTCTAAGATCTTCGGTAGTGTATTTTTTTGCGTCATCCGGATGATGAGCGTATCTGAACTCTGAAGTTGTCATTTCTTTATTATATAAATGTTAACTAAAAATTAATTGTGTAATCGATTGCATTGATAAATGCTCTTTTTGGCACGATAAATAATTCCTGTAAATATATATATAAATATTAACCAAGAAAGAAAAATTTAAAATAAATTTTAATTATTTCAATATCAGTGGTTTGTGTTATTTTTATAATACTTTTTTAATATTATTTATGCCTGTTTTTGTGCTTTATTTTGCACTGTAATGTCAAATTTGTGCAATTTTTTGCATTTTATCAACTTTTATTACTTCGCATATTGTTGTTTGGTTTGTTTAATTTTAACTTGTTGAAAATTAATTAATTATAATTATTCTTGAGTGATATTTGTAAAAAAAAATATTAGCTACAAAAATTTTGATTTTGTGTAATAAAAATGCGTCATTTTTCCAAAATGACTTCTTCAAGTTAAATTTTGGTTAATTAAAAATTGATGATATCTGTCATTTTTTGGTTTGATTAATTGGATTATGTTATTAAATAAAAATTATTTTAGAAAATTTTAAAGATTTATTTTTAACTTAAATATGATTTTAAATAGTTGAAAATGAATTATTTGTATATTATTTTTAATTATGAATAATTGCTATGTTAAATTAATATTAATAAAAATTTGTTTTTTTTTATTTGCCAATTGAAAAATAATCTTAGTTTAGTCGAGTTAAGAAAAGTCTAAAATTTTAAGTGCAATCGATTGCATTTTTAACATAATTTTCAAGACAATTTTGAGTAAAAAACATTACTAAAATTATAAAAACTAAAAAATATCTATGAGTGGTTTAAAATTAGGTATTCAAAGTGCTTTTATAAAAACGACAATTGCTTCGGTCTTTTTATTACCAGCCTTTGGATTAGCTCAAGAATTAATTAAAGTTTCAGGAAAAATTACTTCTGATCAAAACAAACCTGTACAAAATGTAGAAGTTACTGTAAGAAACTCGAAGTTTTCTACAATGACCAACAAAGCTGGGCAGTATGAGCTTAACGTTCCAAAGAACGCAACGCTTGTTATTCGTTCCAAAGGTTTTGAAGAACAGGAAGTAGAAGTTAATGGAAGGACTAGCATTAATGTTTCCTTAGCAAAATTTGATGGCAGTAAAGAGAAGGCTATTGACGAAGTAGTTTTGGTTGGTTATACAACTGTATCTAAAAAAGATGTTACCAATTCTGTTGCCTCTGTAAAAGGAGATCAATTGAATGATATGCCTGTGAACAGTGCTGCAGAAGCTATCCAAGGTAGAATGGCCGGTGTTCAAGTCACATTTGGAGAAGGTTCGCCAGGTTCTGATCCGGAAATCAAAGTGAGAGGTGGAACTTCTATCACCCAGGATAATGCGCCTCTTTATATTGTGGATGGAATCCAAATGGACAATGCATTATCGTTAATCTCTCCAAAAGAAATAGAATCTATCGAGGTTCTGAAAGATGCATCTTCAACTTCTATCTATGGGGCAAGAGGTGCAAACGGTGTTGTTTTAATTACTACAAAAAGTGGTAGAAAAAATGCCAAAACTACTGTGAATTACAATGGTTATACAGGGGTAAGAACTATTGCGAAAAAATTGGACGTCATGAGTCCTTATGATTTTGTGCTTTATCAATATGAACTTTATAATAGAGATGGCGATTCTCAGCTACATGATAAGTTTATAAGTTTATATGGTAATTATGAGAAAATAGTAGATGCTAATGGTGTCGTATTAGATCCGGGAATCAATAGATATAAAACCATCCAGACAAGAGATTGGCAGGAAGAAGTTTTCGGAAAAGAAGCGTTCAACTTTACTCATAATTTGAACATCTCTGGAGGTAATACTAATTCTGCTTTCACATTATCATTAAACCATGTTGAGGAAGATGGAATTATGATTAATTCTGGCTATAAGAGAAATATGGCCAACTTCAAGTATGATTTTGATATCAGCAAAAAATTGAAAGTAGGAGTGACAGCAAGATATAGCCAAACTTTCATCAATGGTGCTGGAACTGCAACTGCAGGTTCTCAAAGTACAAACAGACTTAGAAACGTTATCCGATACAGACCTTTTGAAAATGGATTAGGTACTGGAACAGGTTCAGACGAATTTGATACAGACGATTTCGCAGTGACTAACTTGGTAAATCCTGTGTTGCTTTCTAATAACGAAATCAAATATAATAATGCCGATAACTTATTCTTAAATGGAATTATTACGTATAATATCTCCAAGGATCTGACTTTCAAAAGTGTCATTGGATATGTGCAAAATGATCAGGAGATTCAGCAATTTTCTGGTCCTAAAACATACTTGTCTAGGATCTACTCTGATATGTCTGTTGTTCAGTTAACAAGCAATCAAAGCAGAAGAATAACTAATACCAATACGTTAGCATATAAGAAAAAAATAGGCAATCATAAAATGGACTTCCTGCTAGGTCAAGAAATTGTAAAGACAGATGGTAATAAAACAGATATGACTATCAGATGGTTGCCGACTTCTATGGACGCTAACCAAGCTTTTGCCAACATTATTCTTGCCGCTCCGCCAGCTGGAATGGTTCAAGATGCTCCCTATGCTGGTGTCTTGCCTCCATATAGACTGGCATCTTTCTTCGGAAGAGCAAATTATATTTATAACAACAAATATATCGCTACAGTATCTATAAGAAGAGATGGATCCAGCGCTTTTGGATCAGCTAACAGATGGGCTAATTTCCCTTCGGCATCATTGGCCTGGAAAATTGGAGAAGAGAACTTCCTGAAAGATTCTAAAATAGTCAATGATCTTAAACTGCGCTTTGGTTACGGACAATCTGGGAATGACAGAATTGCATTATTCTTATTTGATACATTCTATAACCCTTCCAGTACATACGGATATACAGGTGGAGTTGGGATCATTACAGGTGCTGCACCAGGAAATATTAAACCAAATAAAAATATTAAGTGGGAAGCAACGGTTTCTAAAAATGCAGGTTTAGATTTTACACTTTTCAATAAGAGAGTTTATGGAGCAATTGATGCTTATATTACAGATACCAAAGATTTGTTATTACTAGCAAAAATCCCTCAGACTTCTGGTTACGAGTATGAATATCAAAACTCTGGAAAAACTCAGAACAAAGGATTGGAATTCAGTTTAGGAGCTATTATTGTTGGTAATGAAAACTTTACTTGGAAAACAGATTTCAACCTTGCGGCTAACAGAAATATGATCAAAAGTTTAGGTTCAGTGACACAGTCTGGAACAGATTTTTATCTGCAACCTTCCGGATGGGTTAATAACTTATTTGATTTCAAAGTTCAGATTAATCAGCCGGTTGGGATGTTCTACGGTTATGTAACGGAAGGTAGATATGAGGTTAGCGATTTTGATTTCAATCCGACTAATAACACCTATAAATTAAAAGATGGGATCCCGACAACCAGTTCTGTAGCTTTAGGAAACAGAGCAGCACAACCAGGAGATCTTAAATTGAGAGATATTAACGGAGATGGTATAATCGATAACAAAGATCAAACAGTCCTAGGAAATGCTCAACCAAAATTCTACGGTGGTTTTAACCAAACTTTCAAATACAAGAATTTTGATATGAGTTTGTTCTTCAACTTCTCTGTTGGAAACAAAGTTTATAACGCTAACAAAATTGAATTCACGACCAAATATCAGTACACAGACCAAAATATGCTGGGCGATATGGCCAACAGATGGAGATGGTTTAATGATGAGGGTATGAAGGTTACAGATCCTACGGCATTAGCAGCTCTGAATGCTAATACTACAATGTGGACACCAACAGGAGGTAACTATTTCTTACATTCGTACGCGATAGAAGATGGATCATTCCTGAGATTGAATAACGTAACAATCGGATATTCATTAAGCAAAGATGCGCTTAAAGCCATTGGTATTACCAATTTGAGATTATATGCTACGGCAAATAATGTATTTACAATTACCGGTTATTCGGGATATGATCCAGAGGTAAGTACTAGAAAAAGTACACTTACTCCTGCTGTAGATTATGCAGCATTTCCACGAAGCAGATTTTTCTTAACAGGTATTGATGTAACTTTTTAATTCAAAAAAAAAATGAAAAAACATAGACTTTTAATTGCAATATTAAGTTGTACGCTTACTTTATCTACAGTTACTTCTTGTGATAATTTCTTAGATGCAGAAAATATCTCTAATTCTAATGAAGAGCAGCAGTTTGATAGTACCGCAGATACCTTCACAGCATTGATTGGTGTTTACAATCAGGTTATTGGTGATGATGGATATGGACAGAGAATCAGTTTATATTTTCCTCAATCAGGGGACGATTTCAAAACGTCCGGAGACTATAACTGTAATGATAGAAGAGGACTGAGTACTTATGGCGCTTGTACCTCAAATCCGGATCTTAACAAACCTTTCTTAAAATTATATTCAGGGATAGAAAGAGCCAATCTTGTTATCAAAAATATTCCATTATCAAAAGTAATGCAATCTGGCTCTGAAGCTGATAAAAAGCTGATGAATCGTTATCTGGGAGAAGCTTACACTTTGAGAGCATTATTCTATTTTGACTTGATCAAAAACTGGGGAGATGTTCCAATGCAAATGGTGCCTTCTTCAGATTTGGAGTCGGTTTATTTACCAAAAACAGACAGAGATGTCATCTATGACAAAATCATTGCTGATTTGGAAACGGCATCTAATCTAGTTCCTTGGAGATCAGAAGCTAACAGTAGTAATACAAGAATTACGAAGGCAGCTGTAAAAGGACTTAGAGCAAGAATAGCTTTGGCTAGGGCAGGCTATTCTTTGAGGAGAGAACCAAGAATTATGGCTAAAGGCTCCAATTCTCAAACTTATTATCAGATTGCTTATGATGAGTGCAAATCGATTATCACAGAAGGTCAACACGGTTTGAATGGAAACTTCGAAGCAACTTTCAGAGCATTACACGACAATACAGAAGATGCAGCGCACGAAGTGATTTTCGCAGTCGGAGCTTTTGGCGGTAACGCAGCAACAGATAGTAAAATAGGTTACTACAATGGGATGAGACACGGTGATGGTTCTAACTGGAAAAGTAGTGGTGGGATCAATGCTATCGCAACTTATTTTTATGAATTTAGCAAATACGACGTTAGAAGAGATATTACAGTAGCATCAATGCAGATTAATGATGCCAACCAAGCGATATTAGCAACAGGTGCTGTTTGTACCGATGGAAAATTCAGAAAGTCTTGGACCGGTGTTACAGGAACAGCGCAACAATTGTCAATTGACTGGCCTTTATTAAGATACTCAGATATTTTATTAATGTTTGCAGAAGCTGATAATGAACTGAATGGTTCTCCTTCTGCAGAAGCTGTAAATGCGGTTAAACAAGTAAGAGATCGTGCATACGTGGGGAACTTAGGACAAGCTGGAACCATTCCAACTGATAAAACTGGATTTTTCAACTACATTGTTCACGAGAGATTGTTAGAGTTTGGAGGAGAAGGTCTTAGAAAATATGATTTAATCCGTTGGAATCTTTTAGCAACAAAAATCGCTGAAACAAAGCAAAAGTTAACAGACTTATTGAATGGAACAGGACAGTATTCATCAGTCCCTTCCTATTTATACTACAAAGCTTCGCCTTACGACAGAACAAAAACTGCTCAGGCAGCATTGCAAGCTATAGATGTATATGTTCAGCCAGGGACAACCAGAGAAGATGTTTATTATACACCTTCCGTAGCAAGTACACCAACTGGTTATACAAGAGTCAACTGGAGAGTTGCGGTTACTGCAGATTATATCAGCAGTCCTTTGAAAGGTTATGCTCAGTATTTTGAAGCGAACAGAAAAGAATTGTTCCCAATCTACGATGATATCATACTATCAAACTATAATCTGAAACAAGATTACGGTTACTAGAATATAAGAAATTCTGGACTAGAATTTTTTAAGTTATTATATTTTTAATTTTTTTTGAAGAATCACTCTGTCAGGGTTTTATGCCCTGACGGAGCTGACTCTAAGGACTTCTTTGTCCAAATTTTTAAACAAAAACTTCTGATATTATTTAAAATTAGTTAATGAGATGGGTTCGTTGAGGTTCAACACTAATTATAATAATTACTTTTTATAAAAACTCGTAAAAACTCATTTAATAAATTTTATATGAATAAACTGAAACTACTTTATGTATTCTTTTTACTTGCATTTATGCAGGTATCAGGACAGTCTGTTACGTTCAACGAATCAGCAGGCTGGATAGAAACTGCCTTTGTAAAATGGCAACCGGTGGAAAATGCCGGAAGATATAATGTTTACTATTCCGGAGAAGGTGTGGTAAACAAGCAGGTCGATGATTATTTGATTCGTAGCTACGGATCATATCTGAGAGCTGATGTTTTGGGATTAAAAGCAGGAAACTATACGATTACTGTTAAGCCTGTGATTCTGGGAATCGAAGGTTCTGGCTCTACAACTGGTACTTTGACCGTTTTACCTCAGGACAGAAATGGTTTTGCTTTCCACGGTGGAAGAGTTCCAGGAGGATATAAAGCCGATGGAACACCAAAAGATAATGCAGTCATTCTTTACATCACTGAAAAAAGTAAAAACACCATTTCTTTCAATGTAATTACGAATAACAACGGAAATACAACTAATTATGTTGGCTTCCAGAATATCTTTTCCGGAATCAAAAAAGGAATTGACAAGAGACCATATATTTTCAGACTGGTAGGTAATATCACAGATTTTACCGATATGGAAGGTGGTGATCTTGTGGTTGAAAACAAGAATAACGATTTAAGTTACATCACTGTAGAAGGTGTTGGGGACGATGCAACAGCTAACGGTTGGGGAATTCGTGTTAAGAATGCTACCAATGTTGAGATTGCCAATCTTGGATTTATGAATTGTGACAGCAGCGAAGGCGATAACATCGGGATGCAGCAAAACAATTCTTACATCTGGGTTCATAACAACGACTTGTTCTACGGACACGCAGGTAGTGACGCAGATCAGATCAAAGGAGATGGCGCATTGGATAACAAAGGGACATCTTATGCAACGTATTCTTACAACCACTTCTGGGATTCTGGGAAAGCAAGTTTATTAGGTCTAAGTGAAAATACAACTGCTGGTTTGTACGTGACCTACCACCACAATTGGTTTGATCATTCAGATTCCAGACATCCGAGAGTTCGTTATTATTCGGCTCATATTTATAACAATTATTTTGACGGAATTGCAAAGTACGGTTCTGGCTCTACAGAAGGTTCATCTTTATTTTTAGAAGGAAACTATTTCCGCAATGCAAAAAATCCAATGATGATCTCGCTTCAGGGAACAGATGTTTGGAATCCTTCAAAACAAATGAATGATCCAACTAATCAGGGAACTTTCTCTGGCGAAGATGGCGGAATGATTAAGGCTTTCAATAACTTGATGGACGCTGATATTGCAACCAATTCTATGCGTTTTGTAGCTTATGCAGACCCTAATCCTTTATATAATATCGAAGGGAAGATCAGTTCATTGACAGATTTTGATGCTTACTTAGCAGCAACTCGTGGCGAAACTGTTCCGGCAACTGTGAAGTCGAAAGTGGGTGCAAAAACGTATAATAACTTTGATACAGATGCTTCGCTTTATGTTAAAAATTTATCTGTTGAAGAACCAACTGTAGCGAGAGACAGAACAAAATTATATGCTGGACGTGTTCAAGGTGGCGATTTCAAATGGACTTTCGACAACACTGTGGATGACAAATCTTACGCAGTAATTGCAGGTCTTAAATCTGCGTTGACAAACTATGGGACTTCTATGGTTTATATTCAGGCAGAAGGTAGTTCTCAGACTTTGGTTAATACTTCTGGAAACAAAGATCAAACGGTTGCTACAGGTGCTGCAGTTGCTCCAATTGTCTTCACTTGGGGTGGAGATGCGACAGATGTTACATTAACTGGTGTTACAAATGGTCTTACTTTCACAAAAGATGCAACGGCTAAAACTGTTACAATTACTGGAACACCAACTCAAACTACTTCTTACACGGTTACAACTGTTGGCACTTCAGGAACTTCAGCTTCTATCAGTGGAACAGTAACAGTTGGTACACCTGGAAATCCGGGATCAACAGATGGAATGATTCACAACTTCACAACATCTGGAAAAATAAGTACATTCTATGCAATTACAGGTAATATGAACTCTACGGATGGTTCTCAGTCTTACGACGGATTAACGTTGACAAAACGTTTCAAAATGGAATCTTCTACGAGTATCAAATACACTACAACAGCAGAATCTACATTAACTTTGGTTTTCGATGCTGATTTTGCTAAAGTGGTTAAGTTCGATGGCGTGAATTATACAGCGGCCAATGGTATTGTTACAATTCCTAATGTTGCAGCTGGAGAACACACGATTACAAAAGGAGATACAACCAACTTGTACTATATCAAGACGGTTTATGCAACAATGGCAACATCCGATATCAACAAAGCCCAGGTCACTTTATATCCAAATCCGGTATCAGATCATTTATATATCAACACCGCTGGACAAAAAGTTCTGAGCGTTAAAGTTTACAATTTTGCAGGTGCTTTGGTTAAGAACATTGTTGATGCAAAAGCGGATTCAGTTGATTTGAGAAACCTTGTATCAGGTAATTATATCATCAGCATCACAACTGATAAAGGAACAATTACCAAAAAGATTATCAAAAAATAACCATACATAACTTAATGTCTATCTGTAGTTTTCAGATCACATTATTTAATTGTTAAATTCATACAGGTTTTCATCCCGAAAGGGGTGGAAACTTGTATATTTAAAAAAAGATAAGCTCAATTTCATAATTGAAATATCAACGAAGTCAAAATCTTAGTGACCTTAAAAACATTAATTATTAAAATAAAACTTAGTGACTTTTGTGTTTAAAATAAGTTCAAAAATTTCAATGAAGATGTCAAAAACCAAAAATCTATTGTTGTTTTTTTCTTTCATTCTTGTTTTGATTGTTATTAATTCTTTCAGCGTTATTCATAATTCTGAAAAAGTTTATACAGTTTCAAAAGACGGAAAAGGAGATTTTAAAACAATTCAGGAAGCGGTCAATGCAGTTGAAGATAGATTTGAATCTAAAACCAAAATCATCATCAAGAAAGGAACTTATAGAGAAAAAATAACAGTTCCAACAACCAAAGGTGCCATTTATTTTGAAGGCGAAAGTTTGGCAGAAACCATTATTGTGAATGATGATTTTGCATCAAAGAAAAATTCTGAAGGAAAAGAAATGGGAACGACAGGTTCTTCTACGATTTTCATTTTTTCTGATAATTTCTCGGCAAAGAATATCACGTTTCAAAATGATGCCGGAAAAATAGGACAAGCCGTTGCCGTTTTGATTACAGGTGATAGAGCTATTTTTGAAAATTGCAGATTTCTTGGGTTTCAGGATACTTTATATTTGAAAGGCGAGCAGGATGTTCCGACACCAAAAAGAGAAATCCGGCATTATTTCAAAAACTGTTATATAGAGGGAACAACTGATTTTATATTCGGTGCAGCAACAGCAGTTTTCAAAGATTGTACAATCTATGCGAAAGAAAGCGCAACATATCTTACAGCAGCTTCAACACCGGAAAATACCAAATATGGTTTTGTTTTCATCGATTGCAAAATCAAAGGCGATGCAAAATCAGAATCTGTTTATCTTGGAAGACCTTGGCGACCTTTTGCTAAAACAGTTTTTATCAATACAGACATTTCGAATGTCATAAAATCGGAAGGTTGGCACAATTGGAAAAAACCGGAAGCTGAAAAAACAACTTTTTATGCAGAATTCAATTCGAAAGGAGTTGGAGCTAATTCAGAAAAAAGAGTGGCTTGGTCTCATCAATTAACCAAAGAGCAATCCAAAGAATATTCGATTAAAAATATTCTTTCAGGAAAAGATAACTGGAATTTTAAAATGAAATAAAAGTTAGTATTAAAAAGTAAAAGTAACTAAAATGAAATTCAGCAAACTCAAAATATTAACCATCGCAGCTTTAGCTTCAGGATTATTTTTTTCCTGTGCACAACAACCGAAGCAAACCAATCAACAAGTTTCGAAAGTTACAAGACAAACGATTTCTACAAAATTACCTTGGTCAGAAAGAATGATGCAATCCGAGATGAAGCGTTTCCCCGAAGCCTGGATGCTGGATTTTCACAAATCGCCGAAATGGAGCTATCCCAACGGATTGGTTTTGAAAGGCGCAGAACAACTATTCAAAAAAACGGGGAAAAGAGAATATTATGATTATATCAAAGCTTATGCAGACGAATTAGTCAATGAAGATGGAACCATCAAAACCTACGATATCAACAAGTACAATCTCGATATGCTGAATTCCGGCAATGTTTTAATCTATCTTTTCCTTTCAACCAAAGACGAAAAATATCTGAAAGGCGCTCAATTGTTGAGATCGCAATTGAATAATCATCCAAGAACTTCGGAGGGTGGATTCTGGCACAAGAAAATTTACCCAAATCAAATGTGGCTGGATGGTTTATATATGGCGGAACCTTTTTATGCGAGTTATACAAGATTGTTTAATGAAGGTGCAGAAGCTGATAAAGCTTATAATGATATTATTAATCAGTTTGATGTGATTCAGAAACATATGGTTGATTCTAAAACAGGATTGTTGTATCACGGTTGGGATGAGAGCAAGGAACAACAATGGGCGAACAAAGAAACCGGACTTTCTCCAAATTTCTGGGGAAGAGCAATGGGTTGGTACGGAATGGCAATCGTAGATGTTTTGGATTATTTGCCAGAAAATCATCCGGGAAGAACAAAATTGATTGGTTATTTGAAATCTTATTCAGAAGCTTTACTGAAAGTTCAGGACACAAAAACCGGACTTTGGTACCAGGTTTTGGATAAAGGCGGACAGAAAGGAAATTATTTGGAAGCCTCAGCTTCATCAATGTTTGTTTATACGTTTGCAAAAGCATCCAGAAAGAAATATCTTCCAACTTCTTATAAAACAGTTGCAAAAAAAGCCTACAACGGAGTCCTTAAAAATTTAATCACAGTAGAACCTAACGGAGTTGTTAACCTCAATAAAAACTGTGCAGTGGCAGGATTAGGCGGAACACCTTACAGAAGCGGAACTTACGATTATTATGTGAATGAAGAAATCCGTTCCAACGATCCAAAAGGAACCGGGCCTTTTATCCTCGCCAGTTTAGAATTAGAAAAATAGAATTACAAAAACGATATTAAAATTTTAGCGTTAAGCAAATTGTAATTTCGGGCGTTAAGAAAAGTTCACTGTTTGAGCGAAGTGAGTTTGAACTTTTTAGAACTAAATTTCAATTTGTAGCTAAAAGTTTACAGTCTTGAATTTTTGGTTCTTTTGTTTCAAGAAACCTAACGAAGTGGTTCGACGAAGTCACAAAAGAACATAATTGAAAAAATGGAAATTTGAAAACAATCAAAAAACATATTGTCCTTTCCTTATTGGCATTAGCAATTAATCCAATCATTGCTCAAAAAACAAAACCTTATGTTTCAGAAGTCTGGGTTTCGGATCTAGGAAACGGAATGTATAAAAATCCGGTTTTGTATTCGGATTATTCTGATCCGGATGTGATTCGTGTTGGAGACGATTATTTTATGACGGCTTCCAGCTTCAACGAAATGCCAGGTTTACCGATTCTTCATTCAAAAGATATGATTAATTGGAAGTTGGTGAATTATGCAATCACTGATTTAATTCCAAAAGAACATTTTAATCAACCAAGACGTGGCGACGGTGTTTGGGCGCCAAGTATCCGTTTTCATAATGGCGAATATTACATCTATTGGGGTGACCCAGATTTCGGGATTTATATGGTCAAAACCAACGACCCTTTCGGCAAATGGGAAGAACCTGTTTTGGTAATGGAAGGAAAAGGTTTAATTGATTCTTGTCCGTTTTGGGATGATAATGGTGAAGCTTATCTAGTTCACGGTTGGGCAGGAAGTAGAGCGGGAGTCAAAAGTATTTTGACTATTAATAAAATGAATCCGGAAGGAACGAAAGTTCTGGACAAAGGCATTCACGTTTTCGACGGACACGATGAGCATCCAACCGTTGAAGGTCCGAAGATGTACAAACGAAATGGTTATTATTACATTTTTGCTCCCGCTGGAGGCGTCGCAACAGGTTGGCAATTGGCTTTGCGTTCAAAAAATATATACGGACCTTATGAAGAGAAAATTGTCTTAGAAAAAGGTTCAACTAAAATCAATGGTCCACATCAAGGCGCTTGGGTGGATACACAAAAAGGCGAAGATTGGTTTTACCATTTTCAGGATGTCGATACAGGCGGACGAATCGTCCATCTTCAACCGATGAAGTGGGAAAAAGACTGGCCAATCATTGGAATTGATACTAATAAAAATGGAGTTGGAGAACCTGTGTTGACGTATAAAAAACCGAATGTCGGAAAATCATACCCAATAGAAACACCTGCAGAATCGGATGAATTCAATGATGATAAGATTGGTTTGCAATGGCAATGGAGTGCGAATGAAAATATAGTTTGGTCAGCAAAACTTCCTGGAAAAGATTATTTGAGATTATTCTCAATCAAAATTCCAGACGGCGAAAAAAATCTGTGGAATGTTCCTAATCTTCTAACTCAAAAATTCCCGGCTCCAAATTTCGTAGCAACTACAAAAGTTAAGTTATTTCCCGAAGATGTAAAAGAAGGAAAAATCGCGGGACTTTTGGTAATGGGAATGGATTATCAGTCATTAGTTATAACAAATAAACCAGATGGATTTTATCTTCAACTGAGGAAAGCTCAAAAAGCGGATAAAGGTGGCGAAGAAAAAATACTGAACGAAATCAAATTAAAATCAAACGAAGTTTACCTAAAAGTCAATGTCAACGAACCTAATGGAATCTGTACATTCAGTTACGGCGAAAATGGGAAAAAATTTGAAAATATTGGCGAGACATTTCAGGCAAAACCCGGAAAATGGATTGGGGCAAAAGTCGGAATTTATTCTGTCAGCGATTCCAAAGTTTCAAGAGGAGGTTATGCAGATTTTGATTTTTTCAGAATTACAAAAAGTGAAATGAAATAAATTATAATTATCAAAAATGAAAATATCCTTCAAAAATATCTCAACAGCATTTTTTATCACAGCTTCTGTGATGACTGTTGCTCAGACAGAGCAGGATAATCAAAAAGAAAGAATTGTAAAACCTGCAACAGACAAGAATACAACCAATATTTTTCTGGCTGGCGATTCTACGTTGACAGATTATACTTTGGAAAACAATTATCAGGAAAAACGTTATCCACAGCAAGGTTGGGGTGGTGTTTTTCAGGAGTTTTTTTTGGCTGATAGTCTCAAAACTTTTAAATCGCCATTTGCAAAAAATGTTTTAGTGGTTGATAAAGCAAAAGGTGGAAGAAGTACGAGAACCTTTTTTCAGGAAGGCAAATGGCGTTATATTTTTGAAAATCTAAGACCGAAAGATTGGGTTTTGATTCAGTTTGGTCACAATGATGAATCGGAGAAAAAAGTTGACCGTTATGTGGATGTTCCGGGTTACAAAGAATACTTGAGATTGTACATTCATCAGGTTCGTGAAAAAGGTGCGACGCCGGTTTTGGTCACGCCTGTTTCCAGAAATTATCCTTGGAAAGACGGCGTTTTGGGCGACAGTCACGTAGATTATGCAAAAGCGATGATAGAAGTCGGGCAGGAACAAAAAGTTGACATTATCGATTTGAATAAACTTTCCAGAGAATTCTTCACACAAAAAGGAAAAGATTTCGTGACTACAACTTACTTTATGAATCTTCCTGAAGGCAAATTCACAGCTTATCCGAATGGACAAAAGGATGATACACATTTCCAACCGGCAGGGGCAAAAGCAGTCGCTCAGTTGGTTTATAATGAGTTCAAAAAAATAGTAAGCAAGAAATAATTTTTTACATACTCAAATTTTATCTCGCGGATTTTATTGATATAGCAAATCTTAAAATCAGCAAAATCAGTTTAATCTGCGAGAATTTTAAAAAGATAATAATGAAGAAAACGATTAAAATTTTAGCTTTAAGCTTAGCAACATTACTTTCAGGAAATGCTTTTGGACAGAGCATTTCTGATATTTACAAAAATTTAGAATTCAAAATGCCGACGGTTGCAGAAACGTCTTTTCCCGCAACTTCTGTCAATATCAAAAATTTTGGTGCTGTTTCCGGTGGAATAGTGAAAAATACCGAAGCTTTAAAAAAAGCCATTGATGAAACTTCTCAGAAAGGTGGCGGAACAGTTGTCGTTCCACGAGGAATCTGGTTAACGGGACCAATCGTTCTGAAAAACAATATCAATTTGCATTTGGAAGACGGCGCTTTGGTGATGTTCAGTCGAGATTTTGCGGATTATCCTTTGGTTGATGTAAGTTTCGAAGGTTTGAATACAACCCGTTGTCAGTCTCCGATTTCTGCAAAAGGTGCTACCAATATTGCAATTACAGGAAAAGGTGTGATTGACGGAAATGGCGATGCGTGGCGATATGTGAAAAAAGGCAAAATGACGGATGGACAATGGAAAGATTTATTGTCAAAAGGTGGCGTTTTGTCAGTTGATAAGAAGATTTGGTTCCCAAGTGAAAGTTCGAAAAGAGGTTTCGAAAGCACCGGCAATTTTAACATTCCGGAAAAGTTGACGACCAGAGAACAATTAGAATCTGTAAAGGATTTTCTTCGTCCGGTAATGGTTAGTTTGGTCAGCTGTGACAAAGTGCTTTTGGACGGTCCAACGTTCCAGAATTCCCCGGCTTGGAATCTTCATCCCTTGATGTCAAGTAACTTGATTTTAAGAAATCTAACAGTTAGAAATCCTTGGTATTCTCAAAATGGCGACGGTTTGGATTTGGAATCTTGTAAGAATGTTTTGATTTATAATAATACTTTCGATGTTGGAGATGATGCGATTTGTATCAAATCCGGAAAAGATAAAGACGGACGAGACAGAGGAATTCCGACAGAAAATGTCATCATCAAAAATAATACAGTTTACCACGCACACGGCGGAATTGTTATTGGAAGTGAAATGTCTGGCGGTGTGAAAAATCTTCACGCTTCGGATTGTACGTTTATCGGAACGGACATCGGACTTCGTTTCAAAACGACGAGAGGAAGAGGTGGCGTTGTCGAGAATATTTGGATTAGCAATGTTGATATGACTGGGATTCCAGCTCAAGTGATTGGTTTCAATATGTTCTATGAAGGCAATTCGCCAATTATCGAAGAAGACCAAAATGCAGACGACGAAAAGAGAGTCGTAAAGGATATTCCTGTGACAGACGAAACTCCGATTTTCAGAAATGTGTTCTTCAAAAATATCACAGCTTCCAATTCTTACGAAGCTCTGTCACTAAACGGTTTATCTGAAATGAATCTTAAAAATATTATTGTTGAAGATTCTTATTTCGATACCAAGAAAGCTTTAACCATCGTGGATGCGGACGGAATTACATTAAAAAATGTCAAAATAAAATATACCGATGGAATAGGTGCAACAATCTATAACAGTAAGAATGTGGACATCTCCGGATTGACTTTGGAATCTTCTAAAACACCTTTGATAAAGGTTATCGGAAGTAAAACTAAGGCTATTAAATTACCGAAAGGAATTACAGGCGATAAATTATCTATCTCCAAAGATGTTTCGAAGAATGCTGTAAAATAAATTTTCTTATATTTTTTCTTAAAACGGATGAAACCTACCAAAGCTAACTTGAATCACAATAGTCATCTGCGGAAGATTTTCATCCGTTTTTCTATTATTTTGATTTCGATTTCAAAGATTTATTCTCAGGAAATTGAAAGACCAAAAGCACAGCCTTACACCATTGAAGGAACTTACGAAAAACTGAAAAAGAAATATCCTTTCATCCAGCTTTTAAATCTGGAATTTCCAAAAAATATTCAGCTTAAAAAAGATGTTGTATATAAAACCAGAAACGGAAAATCACTTTTAGCAGATATTTACTATCCTGAAAATTCGGTTCAGAAATATCCTGCGATTATTCTGGTTCACGGTGGTGGATGGATTTCCGGAAGTAAAGAAAATGAACGATTTCTCGCTCAGGAATTAGCTTCAAAAGGTTATGTTGCGATGGCAATCAATTATAGTTTGAGCGACGATGCAAAATATCCTGGAGCAGTTGAAGATATCGAGGATGCTTTGAAATTCTTGAAGAAACATCACAAAGAATTTTCTCTTAATAAAAAGAAAATTGCAATTGGCGGAAACTCGGCCGGAGCGCAACTGGCAACTTTGGTCGGTGTGAAAAATAAAGTTCAGGCGATTGTCAATATCGACGGAATAGTGTCTTTTACTCATCCCGAATCTGAAGAAGGCGCTTACGCAGCTTATTGGTTTGGAGCGACAAAAGCCCAAAATTTCCAAATCTGGAAAGAAGCTTCACCTTTGGAATATGTTGGGAAACGTACGCCGCCAACATTGTTTATCAACAGTTCCCAATCTAGATTTCACGCAGGGAGAGATGATATGATGAAGCTATTAAAAAATTATAATATCCCGACGGAATTTCACGAAATCAAAGATTCTCCACATTCGTTTTGGCTAGTTCAGCCTTGGTTTGACGAGACTTTGAAATATACTGTTGATTTTCTGGATAAAGTTTTGAAAAATTAATCTAATGAAAAAACTATTTTCTTTTCTAAGTTTTTTGTTCGTGGTTTTGTCTTTTGCACAATCGCCATATATTACGATTACAGTTGCTAAGGATGGTTCTGGGAATTTTACTACAGTTCAGAATGCGATTAATTCGATTCGGGATTTAGGTCCTGCTGAAGCTTTGATTAAGATTAAATCAGGGATTTATAATGAAAAAATTGTGATTCCTTCTTCAAAACATTTGATTACAATTGAAGGCGAAGACAAAGAAAATACAATCATTACAAATGATGATTTCTCCGGAAAACTGAATCCTTTAACTAATGAAAAGCTCAATACTTTTAATTCTTACACATTTTTAGTTGTTGGAGATAATATTAAGGTTTCGAATTTAACGATTAAAAATTCGTCGTGTAATCAAGGACAAGCCGTTGCACTTCACGTGGAAGGCGACCGGTTTGTGATGAAAAATTCTAAAATTTTGGGTTGTCAGGACACACTTTATTCTGCAACTGACCACAGCCGGCAATATTATGAAAACTGTTATATAGAAGGAACTACGGATTTTATTTTCGGTCAGGCGACTGCGGTTTTCAAAAATTGTGAAATCAAAAGTTTAGCGAATTCTTACATTACTGCTGCGGCAACAAGTAAAAACAATCAATTTGGTTTTGTTTTTATCGATTGTCATTTGACTGCAAAAGAAGACATTACCAAAGTTTATCTAGGGCGACCATGGCGACCATTTGCAAAGACGGTTTTCATCAATACAACTATGGAAAGCCATATTTTGCCAGAAGGCTGGAATCCTTGGAAAGGCGATAAAATGTTTCCTGAAAAAGAAAAAACTGCTTTCTATGCAGAATTTGGAAGTAAAGGAAACGGTTCAAATCCTGACAAAAGAGTTGAATGGTCTCATCAACTTTCTGGAAAAGAATTGAAAAACTATTCGATTGAAAATATTTTCAAAAAGTCGGATAATTGGATTCCATAAGATTGTTGCACAAAAAGAAATTTTAATCGATTCAAAATTTTTGACTTTTCAGTTAAGATTTTGGGAATTTTTATGCAATCGATTGCTTAAATTTTGCGTTGTTTTTCTTTATTTATTATATTTTAAGGATAAAATACTCAATAAATAATTAAACAATTATTTAATCCATAAGTTCTTTATTTAAAGCAAATTTTAATTATTTATTAATTTAGATTAAACCCGATTCTAAAAATTTTTCAGAAAAATATTGGATGACATAGAAATAATTTTATATTAGAACCATCGATTAATTATAATAAATAGTGTAATCGATTGCGCAACTAAGATGAAACAAACAACTATAAACTCATTTATTATGAAAAAACTATTATTTTCTTTAATGTTTGCGGGGATTTCTGCAGTTACATTCAATGCTCAAAGTAAAACCTGGGACTTTAGCGATACTTCAAAATTTCCTGCTGGTGCCATTGCGACTGATAAAACTGTAGATGGTTTGTCCTTTGTTACAGGAGGCAGCAGCCTTACTATAGCGACTAACAGTCTTGCGACGTTTGACGACGGTTATGCTCCAACTCAACGTTTACAATTTGGCGGTAACAGTTATAGCGGTTCTACGAATCCTGCTGTAGGAACGACTTCTATGCCAACAAGAAGGTATTTGCAATTTGCTGTATCTAACAATGCTGTGATTAAGTTTTGGGCAAGAGGCGGAGGAGCTAACAGGTCAATTCTGATTTCGGACGAAACTGGAAAAGTGCTGAGTTCAACAACATTTTCGGGAAATACAACTGCTGATATTGCTATTGCGACTTACACTTATGCAGGTGCTGCTGGAAACATCTTGATTACGACTGGAAGTGGTGATAATAGTTTGTACAAAATAGAATATACTGATAATGCTACAATGGCTGTTGGTGATGTGAAGTCTAAAAATAAACTAAATGCCTTCTCTGCAGGAAACAAAATTTACATCAAAGATTTAGACGCTAAGAATACTCAGGTTAATGTATATTCTGCTAATGGTACGTTGGTCAAATCTTTGAAAACGACTTTTGATACTGATTTTGTGATCGATACTAAAGGTGTTTATGTTGTAAATATGAAATCTGAGGCTGGAGTAAAATCTGTAAAGGTTATGATTAAATAAAAAGTTAAGTTATAAATATTTTTCATATTATTTTTTTAAGAAAGCCCTTGGAATCTTTATTCTAAGGGTTTTTGTTTGATTTCAAACGATTTGATATTAATATTTTTATTTGAAACAATGTAAGTCTATTATTATGATATTAATAATGGATTTTTTTTTAAAATTTAATTATTTCAAGAACTTGGCTATGTTTTTAGTTAAATTAAGACAACCGATTGCACAGATTTTAATTCAAAAAATTACTTTTTCAAGATTTAAATATCAAAATTTTCATTAATTATTTTATTCTAAAACTACTATTAATAAAGACTTTTCGTCCAGTGTTAAAAAAAGTTAATATTAAATTAAAAAAAAATATCTTGGAATTGAATAATAATTTTATATTAGAACCGTCGAATTATTACAAATACTTGTGTAATCGATTGCATTGAAAACTTAAACAAACAATTAATAAATCATTTTATCATGAAAAAATCATTACTTCTTTTAGCATTTGCAGTTGTTGCTACTGTAGGAAACGTAAAAGCACAAACTACTTGGGACTTTTCATCTGCTGCGTGGCCAATAATATCCGGTGAAACCGCAAAAGTAAAAAATAATCTGGCATTGGTTCCTGGACCAGAAACTGTTGTTAATTTTGGAGCTGTGGAAGCTAATACTGCTACTTTTTCAGATGGCTACTCTGCATCAAAACGTTTCAAACTGAATGGAGGAGGTTATACTTCAACAGGAGTTAACACAACACCGACACAACGTTACATATACTTTAAATCAAATGGTAATTCGTCCATTACTATCTGGTATAAAAACGGTGGCGGAGGAGATCGTACTTTATACATAGGTACTGGAACAGCTGTTTTAGCTTCTAAAACTTATTCTAATTCGCAAGATGGTATTATCTATACTTATGATTATGCTGGACCTGCAAGAGATATTTATATCTACGGAGATCAGTCTCTTAATATTTATAAAATTACAGCTACTAACGTTGGAAACACAGTTCTTGGTGTGAATGATGTGAAGAAAGATATGAAAGCTACAGTTTACACCAATGGAAACAAAGTAGTAGTTTCTAATCTTGAGTCTAAAAATACTGAGGTTAATGTTTTCAATGCGAACGGATCTTTGGTAAAATCTATGATGACTTCTACTGATGCTAACTTTGAATTGAGTACTAAAGGTTTATACATCGTAAATCTTAAATCTCAGACAGGTGAAAAGTCTGTGAAAGTTTTAATTAGATAAGACTATTTCTACAGCATATAGAGAATCAATAAAAATTTAACTGAATTAAATTTTTCATTAATTAAAGTTTGATGAAACCTGTTTTTATCAAACTTTTTTTTGCCTTAATTAAAATAATTTTGATATTTAAATTACTGTTAATCAATTATATGTGATTTAAGTCAACTTTGATCTTCTCATCAATTCATCAATTCTTACACATTTTTATTTCTAATGAAAAGAATATTTTTAATACTCACATTTCTTACATCAGCTATTATTACCAATCTAAACGCACAATGTCCTGTTTCTGGTTGGGCTTCTACCAATGGTGTTACCGGAGGCGGATCAGCAACTCCTACAGTTGTTACGACTTATGCTGAACTCAGAGCTGCTGTAAACAGCACATCGGTAAAAGTAATCCACGTTTCGGGGCAAATTACTTTTCCTGCTGCCGGACGTTTGACGTTGAATAATCAAACCAACAAATCCATTCTAGGTTTAGCCGGCGCTAGATTGATTTCTACAGATCTTACGGCTGGTGGTTCAGGAATTCTGACCTTGAAAAGCAGTTCCAATATTTTGATAAAGAATATCACGTTTGAAGGTCCTGGTGCTTATGATGTAGATGGAAATGATAATATGACCATTGATAACTGTACCAATGTTTGGGTGGATCATTGTACATTTCAGGATGCTTTGGATGGTAATCTTGATATCAAAAATGCTTCTGATCTGATTACTATAACATGGACAAAATTCGAATATCTGAAAGCTCCGATTCCTGGCGGTTCTGGCGGAAGCAACGATCACCGTTTCTCTAATCTTTTTGGTTCCGGAGATGATGCGACTCAAGACGAAGGAAAATTGAGAATTACGATGCAATATTGTTGGTGGGCCAATGGTGTAAGAGAAAGAATGCCTAGAGTACGTTACGGAAAAGTTCATCTTTTGAATAATTTTTTTAATAGTTCTGTAAGTAATTACTGTATTTATGCAGGTTATAAAGCAGATTTGCTAATAGAAGGTAATTATTTTGAGGGCGTGAAAAATCCAATCCGTTTAGAAACCGGGAATTTCACTGCAGCTCAATCTGTTGATAATACATTTGTCGGAACATCGGGAACAGCAGTAGGTTCAGGAACAGCTTTTACGCCGCCTTACTCGATTAACAAAATTGCATCTCAGGATGTAAAACAAACGGTAATGACTGGAGCAGGCGCAGTTTTGTTACAACCAACCGATTGTGTTTTTTTAGCTACTAACGAAATTAATTCCAAGTCAAAATCTGAATTTCTACTTTTCCCAAATCCGGCTTCGGAACAGATTTCTTTAAAAGCTTTTTCTGAAAATAATCAGCTGGTAAAAATTAACGTGACAGATATTTCAGGAAAATCGGAAGGAACAATTTATCAGGGAAATATTAATAAAGGGAATAATACAATCCATTCAATTTCAATTAAAAAATTGAGCAAAGGTGTGAAGCTTTTCGAAGTAAAAACTGATAAAGGTTCATACACCCAAAAAGTGATTGTAAAATAAATTAGAATCAAATTACTACACTTAACTACTAACTTTAACTACTCATGAAAAAAAGTCTAATCTTGCCAATTGTGCTGTTCAGTACAGCTACGATTTTCGGAATCGGAAAGAGCATTTCTTTTTTCTCAGATTCTGTCTATAATGATTCAAAACCATCTTTTTCTTCAATAAAGGAAATTACGAATAAAATAGAATCTTCAAAAAAATATTCAAGACTATTTGAAGCTACGCCAGCCTCTGTCAATTGGCCTTTGATTGCAGATGTTACAACAAAATCTTTGGAAGGTAACCTAGAATCAGCAGTAAGTTATCCAACGACAATATTAAAAACAGAAGTCAATTCCAAAGTTGATTTTACAGGTGATGGAACAGCTGATAGTAATGTTGATTTCTATCAATATACGGGAACCAACACCAATAGTTGGACGGGAACCGGAAGTACAGCGGTTGTGGATGAAACCAAATATGTTCAGTTTGAGGTTAACGCGACTAATAGCGGCACTTTTACCATCAATAGAGTAGAAGCTCAGGTTGGAGCTGGTGGAACTAGTAATATGTATTATCAGGCATTTTATAGTTTGAATGCAGATTTCTCGGACAGAGTCCAGATAAAAAGTGCGACTCAGTTAACACCTAGCGGAAAAGCGTTAACTCTGGATGTCACTCTAGCAACATCGGTTGTAATCTCTGGAAGTCAAAAATTTTATCTTAGATTCTATCCTTACATAGCTTCTGCAACTACAGGGAAACAATTTGCACTTAGAAATGTAAAAATATCCGGAACTATGGAAGGTTCTGTTGCTAATCCTGCGACAGTTTCTACAACAGCAATCTCATCTATTTCCACAACAACAGCGGTTACAGGAGGAACAATTTCCAGCAACGGCGGTGGTGCTATCACAGCAAGTGGTGTTGTTTACAGTACTAATGAAAATCCAACAATCGCAGATTCTAAAACAACTGAAAATGCGACTTCAGGCTCGTATGTAAGTAATTTATCAGGATTGCTGCCAGAAACAACTTACTATGTTAAGGCTTACGCAACCAATTCTGCAGGAACATCGTACGGAAGTCAGGTTAGTTTTACAACATTAGCCAATATTATTGCACCAACAGTAACAACAACTTCTCAATCTCAAGTTACCAATAAGTCTTTTGTGGTTTCTGGAAACGTTACAGATTGGGGCGGTGCCAATGTAACAGAAAGAGGAATCGTTTATTCGACAGCGGAGAATCCAACAATTAATAATGCCACAAAAGTTTCTACAGGAAAGGGTCTTGGCGCTTTTTCATCTTATGCTTATGGTGTGATGCCTTCTACATTATATTATGTTAGAACATTTGCAACCAATTCTGCTGGAACTTCTTATGGTTCTCAAGCTACCGTTAATACAAAAGCTACTGAACCAGATATAATCAAAACAATTGCTAAAGACGGTTCTGGAGATTATACAACTGTACAGGCAGCTTTTGATGCAGTACCGGATAATTACACAGGAAGATGGATTCTTCATATCAAGCCTGGAACTTACACAGAAAGACCTACACTTTTGTCTAATAAAATTAATGTCTTTCTGGTTGGAGATAATGCGGATACAACTGTTATTACCAATAATATTTCTGCTGGAGACATCAATCCTGATACAGGATCTGCTTACGGAACTTCTCTATCACAAACGATGGCGATTTTCGGAAGTGATTTTACAGCGTCCAAAATTACGGTTGCCAATACATTTGTTAACTCAACCGCTAATACTCAAATCAATTCATCTACTCAGGCTGTAGCGCTTAAAACACAGGGCGATCGTCAGTCTTTTTATGATTGTAAGATTTTGGGTTATCAGGACACTTATTTAGGAAACAGTATTGGAAGAGCTTACTTTAAGAATTGTTATATCGAAGGAAATGTGGATTTCATATTTGGACGTCAAACGGTTGTCTTTGACCATTGTACAACTTATATCAATCGTAACAATAGTGTTGTAACAGCACCTTCTACAGAAGCGACTACGAAATACGGATTTGTTTTCTTGGATTGTAATTTGACTGTACCAGCAGCCGGAACAACTGACTTTAATGGAACAGTAATCAGCAATTTCCATTTTGGAAGAGCTTGGCAGAATACACCAAAATCAGCTTTCATCAGATGTGAAACACCTTCTATGCTGAATGCAACAGGTTGGACAACACCAATTAATGGGGCGCTTCCAGTAACATTCGTAGAATATGGAAATACCGGAGCTGGAGCAACGCCTGAAAGATTAGCACAGAGAGCCAATGGTGGAGTAGTTTTAACTCAAATTGAATCTCAGGTTTACACTGTTTCTAACGTTTTCAAGAAAGATACAGATCCTTCATTTGTTTTCGATTGGATGCCGGAAGCTTCGGTTAATATCGATTTTGAAACTTTAGCAGTAAATGATATCAAAAACAGCAAGCTTTTGGTTTATCCTAATCCTTTTGTAGATCAAGTCACCATTGCGTTTGATTTGAAATCTAATTCTGATGTTAGTATTAAAATTTATGATGTTAATGGAAGAGTTGTGAAAACAATCACAAGTAATGAACAGAAAGGACTGAATAATTTGACAATCGGTACAAAAGATTTGAGAACCGGAATCTATTTTTACAATTTGAAAACCAATTCTGGAGAATCAACTGGTAAACTTATTAAAAAGTAAACAATTTAATTTTCATAATAAGAGCCGTCTTCATTTCGATGGGACGGCTTTTTATCTGATAGGAAATTAGGAATTGTAAAACTGAAAAAAGAAATCAAAAGATTTTGATTCCGGAAGCAGTTGTGACGGGTATTATTTATATATTTACAACAAACGAATATTCATCAAAAAGAATATATGACCAAGAAAAACACGACGATATATGACATTTCCAAAAAACTGAATGTAAGTGTAGCGACTGTTTCCAGAGCGCTAAACGACCATCCAAGAATTAGTCAGGAAACCAAGGAATTGGTCGCTGCTACGGCTAAGGAAATGAATTATAAACAGAACAATTTGGCAAAAGCTCTGCAAAGTGGAGAGACCAAAACTGTGGGTGTGATTGTGCCTTATATCAATACCAATTTTTTCTCATCCGTCATTAGAGGAATAGAGGAAGAACTGTCTCCTCACGGCTATCGTGTGATTATTTGTCAAAGTCACGATGATGCTGCAATAGAAAAGAAACAACTCAATACGTTGTTGCACACTCAGGTAGATTGTATTTTTATTTCGATATCAAGAAACACGACTGATATGGATTATGTAAGAAAAATCCTGAGCACAACCAACACACCAATTATTCTTTTTGATAGAAAAAAAGATATCCCGGGCGTAAGTACAATCACGATTGATGACCACAAAGGCGCGTATCAGGCAACAGAACATTTGATTAACCAGGGTTATAAAAACATTTGCCATTTTTCTGGAGATCAGAATCTGGAAATTTATCAAAACCGTTTGAATGGCTATATTGATGCTTTGAAAGATCATAATTTACCAATCCTTAAGGAAAATATTATCAATACAGGAAGTTCTATCGAGGAAGGTATCAGTGCTATGAAAAGCCTTTGGAAACGCAAAGTAAAACCAGACGCTATTTTCTCTGCCAGTGATTTTACTGCGTTAGGTGCTTGCAAAGAAATCAAAAATCTTAAACTTAAAATTCCTCAGGATATCGGCGTAATTGGTTTTAGTAATGAACCTTTTACCCAGTTTATGGAATTGTCAATAAGTTCCGTTGACCAAACACCTGTTTTGATGGGGAAAATCTCAGGAAATGTTTTTCTGGAAAGTATCAAAGACAATTCTTCCGGAATCAGTATCGAGAAAAAATTGGTTTTGACGCCAACGCTTCATATCAGACAATCATCCAGCAGAAAAAAATAAAAAAACTCCCGAATTTTGGGAGTTTTTTCTTTCTACTTTTACTAAACTATCAAACTGTTAACGGTAATTGATTTTACCGCCTACTACTTTTTTCTCATTTTTCATCTGTGGTTTTCCATAAACATCTATTACACCGCCGGCTCTGGTTGTAGCATCTACAGATTTAGAAGCGTATACGGACGCATTTCCGCCAGCGTTGGTTGTTATTTTTGTAATTTCTGTCTTTAGATTTTGTCCGTCGTATTGTCCGCCAGTATTCACAACTACGGTTTGGGATTCCACATCGCCGGATAATTTTAAAATTCCGCCTGTGTTGACTTTTCCTTCAAGAACATCAGCATCAATATTAAGATCAATCTGAGAACCTTCATTAGAAGTAACTTCTAATTTGGTGAATTTCACGGGATCACTTGAAGTGATTCTTGCACCCTGGCTGGCTTGGATCTGATTAATGTCCTTATAATAAAGGATAACTTTGACATCATCGCCTTGCAATAATTTGGTTGCCTTCATTTTCACTTTCAGTTCATTTCCTGAGCTAACCAATTCAACTTCATTGGCTTTTGTTCCGCTTAATTCTGCTTTGTAAGAAGTGGATGAAACCAATTCTACAGGTATTTTATCAAAGACTTTGAGTGATGTGAACGCCGCCACATCTTTTGTCTGCGCAAATGAAAACTGAGAAAACAGAAATACAGAAGCTGCAACAATTATACTTTTCATTATTAATTTAAATTTCATTGTCAGCAACAAATTTAAAACCACTTTATGTTAGAATATGTTAAATTTCATTCTGCAATTACCGTTGTGTGATTTAATAATCTTATTTTTATTCATTATGAGAAAAGCTTTATTCTTATTGGTATTTATTTTTCTAATGTCTTGTCAGTCTGTCAGGAAAAACAACTTGTTACTAGAGAAAAGAATACCGGTTTCTGAACTTAAAAAAGATATTGATTTCACTTATAATAAACTGAAAAAATTCCATCCGGAACTCTATTGGTATATTTCTAAAGAAGATTTGGATTATAAATTCGATAGTCTGAAAACCAGTCTTAAAAAACCAATGACACCTAACGAATTTTATTTCCAGCTGTCACCTGTCATCGCAAGCATTAATGAAGGTCATCTGCGACTGAGAGCGCTTTCCAGAAGATATACAAAGGCAGAACAAAAAGCCTTTAAAAATAAGCGCCCTCTCTTTTCTTTGATGGATTATCAAGTGGTAGATAATAGGCTTTTTATTAAAGAAAATAAAGAGAACATCAAGGATCTAAAAGTTGGAACAGAGATTTTGAAAATCAATGGAGAAGATGTATCAGCCCTGATCAAAAAATACAGAAAGCTCATCAGTTCAGATGGTAAGAATCAAACCTACCAAAAATATTTTCTTAATCTGGCTTTCCTGAATTATTATACGTTGGAGAAAGGCTATTTGGACAGTGTTACTTTGCAGACCAAATATGATAATAGGATTGCAGATATTTCTATCAAAAGACAGAGTAAAACCGATAAAGAACTTGTTAAAGACAAAGTGCAATCAAAGGTAACTGCCGAACAAAAAGTTCAGGATTATGATATTAATTCCAAAACTTATAACAGAAGCTTTAAGTTCATAAAAGCTGACAGCAGTGTTGCTTACATCAAAGTGAAAACTTTTTCTTCAACTTTGGCCAGCAAGTTTTATAAAGAGACTTTCGAAAAGATAAAACATAGTAAAGCAGATTATCTGATTTTGGATATCAGGGATAACCTTGGAGGATCGCTTTCGGAAATCAATACGCTCTATTCTTATCTTACTGATAAAGAATTTGTATTGGTGAAAACACCGGAAATGACTTCTAAAACCTCTAGCATGCATCAAAATTACTTCAGAGGAAAGACGTTTTTTTCAAAAATTTATATCGCTGTAACTTATCCATTCTTTTTGGCAGGCAATTATTTTATGTCTTCTAAAAAAGATGAAAAGTATTACTTCCGAGAATTTGCTTCTAAACCGACCAAACCAAAGTATAATGCTTTCAGGGGTAAAATTTACGTCCTAGTAAATGGTGCCAGTTTTTCAGCATCATCAGTGATTTCGGCAAAATTGAAATACGAAAAAAGAGCGACCATCGTAGGCGAAGAAACAGGCGGTGCCAATGACGGCACAGTTGCCGGCGTGAGTAACACCGTTATTTTGCCACATTCTAAATTAGCTTTACCAATCGGACTTTTACTAATCCGTCCGAATATCGAGTTTGATAATCAGCACAGAGGTGTTATCCCAAATGTAGAAATAGATCCAGATTTCGGAAATCTATCTGATACCGAAGATAAAACAATGAAGTGGGTGATGGATGATATTGATTTTCGGACTTCAATTACGGGTACTACAAAATAGGGTAAAAAAATATTTGCCTTAACTCGTCCGAACAAAGCATCTTTGTTCGAGGGACTAAAGTATCTTTAGTAAATCAGCTAAAATATTTTCCAACTTCTCAAAGTCCAAAATTACATTCCAACTCAACCCCAAACTCTGCCTAATTGTCAAAAAAACACAATTGGCAAAGGAATTGAAAAAACTACCCTGTAAAATTACCATAATGGAAGAAAACAAAGATATACACGAAGAAAACCTGAATGCAGAGACTACAAACACTGAAGCTACGGAAAACGTAAATCAGGAAAATGTGTCACAACAACCGACTGCCGAGGAACTTTTGGCAGAAGAAAAAGACAGATACATCCGTCTGTATGCGGAATTCGAAAACTATAAAAAAAGAACTCAGAAAGAAAAGAACGATTTCTACCTTTATGCTTCTAAAGATTTGATGACATCTATGCTTGGTGTTTTAGATGATTTTGAAAGAGCCATCAAAGAAATTTCCAAAAACGGAAACGAAGCAGAGTTAAAAGGTATCGAATTAATTTACCAAAAACTGAAAAGCAAATTGGTAGAAAAAGGCTTGAAGGTGATCCACGTAGAGCAAGGTGATGCTTTCAATGTAGATTTACACGAGGCTATTACATCTATTCCTTCGCCTTCAGAAGATTTGAAAGGGAAAATCGTTGATGTGATAGAAACAGGTTACGAGCTACACGACAAAGTGATTCGATTCGCAAAAGTGGTTACAGGAAACTAAGAATATAAATGATAAAAGATAATGGATAAATGATTTGGATTCTATCATCAATCATTTTTTGTCAATTATAATTTATCAACTATCAATCATCATTTATTATCAATTATGAGCAAGCGAGATTATTACGAAGTTTTGGAGGTTTCCAAAAGTGCAAGTGCTGACGAAATAAAAAAGGCCTACCGAAAAATGGCTATCAAATATCACCCGGACAAAAATCCGGGTGACAAAACTGCTGAGGAGAAATTCAAGGAAGCAGCAGAAGCTTATGAAGTTCTGAGCGACGACAACAAAAAAGCAAGATACGACCAATACGGTCACGCAGGAATGGGTGGTGCAGCCGGAGGTGGTGGTTTCGGCGGATTTGGCGGCGGAATGAATATGGAGGATATCTTTAGTCAGTTCGGTGACATCTTCGGCGGTGGATTTGGCGGCGGTGGCGGTCAAAGACAGCAACAATCTCGTGGTTCTAACCTGAGAATCCGCATCAAACTGAATCTAGAAGAGATGATTAACGGAACTCAGAAAACCGTTAAAGTTAAGAAGATGAAGTTGGCAGCAGGCGTAACTTCTAAAACTTGTCCTACTTGTGGCGGTAGTGGTGTTCAGGTAAGGATGATGAACACAATGTTCGGTCAAATGCAAACCCAAACCACTTGCGGAACTTGCCAAGGTGTTGGAAAAGTGGCGGATAAAATTCCTTCTGGAGCTAATGCACAAGGTTTGATTAAAGAAGAGGAAGAAATCACAATCAATATCCCAGCTGGAGCTAGAGATGGCATCCAACTGAATGTAAGAGGAAAAGGAAACGATGCGCCTTTGGGTGGTGTTCCTGGAGACCTTTTGGTTGTAGTAGAGGAGGAAGTAGATAAAGTAATCAAACGTGAAGGCGATAATCTTCATCAGGAACTATATGTTTCTTTTGCGGAAGCAGCTTTGGGAACTTCAAAAGAAATCAACGTGGTTGGTGGAAAAGTGAAAATCAAAGTGGATGAAGGTACGCAGTCTGGTAAAATCCTGAGATTAGCTGGCAAAGGTCTTCCAAACATCGAAGGTTACGGTGGAAAAGGCGATATGTTTGTTCATATCAATGTTTGGACACCACAAAAATTGACCAAAGAGCAAAAAGAATTCTTCCAGAAACAATTGGATAACGGGGATATGAACGCCGAGCCAACAGGAAAAGAAAAGACATTCTTTGAGAAAGTAAAAGATATGTTCAACTAAGAACAAACAAAAAGAGACTTAATTTTAAGTCTCTTTTTTTATTTTACAAGTAGTCTATCACAGACCGTTTTACTAAAATTCTCTTCCTGACCATTATAAAAAACTTTTATCGATTGGTCAAAATCTTCCTTTTGTAAAACCTTAATTTCAGTTCCAAGACTAAGATTTCTTTTGTTAAGAAAATTCAAGAATTCCTCGGAAGAAGTCGTTACTGAAGCCAGTTCAACAGTTTCATTTTCTTTACACTTACTCAGTTTCTTCAAATCGGGCTGAATCACATTTCCATCTTTATCAGGAATCGGTTCACCGTGTGGATCCACTTTTGGATAATTCAGGATTTCGTCCATTTTATCAAAGAAAATATCAGAGTGGATGTGTTCCAATTGTTCCGCAATTTCGTGAACATTTTCCCAGCCAAATCCCATTTTTTCTACCAAAAACATCTCTGTCAATCGGTGCTTTCTTACGATAAGCGACGCTTCTTTCTTTCCAGATTCGGTTAATTTTATAGGTTTGTAAGACTCATATTTCACCCAATTCTTGTCCGCAAATTTCTTTATCATACTATTCACAGACGGCATTTTGATGTTAAGCTGTCGGCTCAAATCATTCACAGAAACTTCATCATTCTCATTCACAAGATGATAAAGCGCTTTAAGATAATTTTCCTCAGTTAAAGAATTCATATTCCAAAGATAAGTAAAAGTTAGATGGAAGTCAATTTTAAACTAACAATTATTCGGGCGTGTCCCTTTGCTGTTTACCTGCCGAGCTAATTCCAAGACTGGCAAACAGCAAGCGGGCCGGTCTACGGGCAGTCGCTTCCCCGAAAAACCTTGCAAGGTTTTTCGGGAAGAGCTCCAACAATGCCCTTCGCCCTCACGCAAAAAGCGTAACTTTACAAACTCTAAAAAGAAGTAGAAATAATGAAGAAATATTCTTTCAAAAACGATTATTCGGAAGGTTGTCATCCCTTTATTTTAGAAGCATTAATCAAAACCAATCTCGTTCAGCAAAACGGCTATGGTTACGATGATTATTCCGAAGAAGCCAAAGCATTAATTAAACAAAAAATGAACAATCAAAATGTGGATATTCATTTTGTGAGTGGCGGAACTCAAGCCAATTTATTAGTCATTTCTTCGGTTCTTCGTCCACACGAAAGTGTAGTTTCTGCAGAAACGGGACATATTTTTACCAACGAAACTGGCGCAATAGAAGCAACCGGACACAAAGTTCACGGACTTGTTACGGAAGATGGAAAACTGAAGCCCGAACATATTCAATCGGTTTTGGATACGCATACCAATAAGCCTCATCAAGTCAAACAAAAACTGGTTTACATTTCCAATTCTACAGAAGTCGGAACGATTTATACAAAGAAAGAATTACAAGAATTATCTGCGTTTTGCAAAGCCAATGATTTGTATCTTTTTATGGATGGCGCAAGATTAGGGCAAGCTTTGACTTCCGAAATCAATGATTTGACATTAGAAGATATTGCTAACTTAACGGACATATTTTATCTCGGTGGAACCAAAAATGGAGCACTTTTAGGTGAAGCTATTATCATTACCAACGACAAACTGAAAGAAGAATTCGGTTTTCACATCAAGCAAAAAGGAGCAATGTTGGCGAAAGGCAGACTGTTAGGAATTCAATTTTTGGAATTGATTAAAAATGATTTGTATTTCGATTTGGCAAAACATTCCAACATTCAGGCAATGAAAATTAAATCTGCTTTTCAGAATAAAGGTTTCCAGTTTTTGTCTGATACATTTACCAATCAAATTTTCCCCATTTTAAGCAATTCTCAAATCGAAAGGTTATCAGAAAACTTTGATTTCTATGTTTGGAAAAAGATGGATCAGGAAGCTTCTGCGATCCGATTGATTACATCTTGGGCAACTTCTGATGAGGTTGTGGAAGATTTTATAAAAGAGATTCAGTCATTATAAACAAAAAGCTCCCAATTCAACAGGGAGTTTTTTATTTTATCTATCTTGATATTTTTCCAAAGCATTCCAAATGTCGAAGAAAGCTTTGTTCCCATCTTTGTCGGAGAAATTGGTGTTGAAAATCATTATTCTGCCAAGATTAGTTTTCGGATCAAAAAACATCATCGACATTATTCCTGGATCGCCACCCGTATGACCAATAAAACCAGTGTAGCCAAACCCCATAAAAATGCCGACATTGTAAGATTCATTATACGGATTTTTGGTATTTCTTTCCGTGAAATTGGATTCTGAAAGTTGTGGTTTAAAATATTCTTTATAACTTTCTTTTGTAAGAATCGTTCCATTGCCATTGTAACCTTTGATTAGCTCTGATAGGTATTTACTTAAGTCATTAACATTGGTTATAAATCCGCCGTCAGGATATGTAATCAGTTCGTAATAGGGAAGAGGCGTTGTTGGATTTTCATAAAGTCTTGAATAGTTCGTCATATTTATTTCTTCCGATTTCCAACCAGACTCTTTCATTTTCAAAGGCTCAAGAATATATTTTTTAGTGAATTGGTTGAATGATTCTCCAGTTGCCTGCTCAATGATAAAACCTGCCAAAGCAGTTCCCACATTAGAATATTCGTAGATTGTTCCGGGTTTGTGAGAAGTAAAACTGTATTTGTTCCATTTTCCATTTTCTGTGATAACGTTTTCCAAAAATGATCTAAGAGAAATAATAGAATCGGATGGATTGAAAGATTGTTCATCTTCAAATGTCAGTTTAAGTCCTTTCAGATTTTGATTAGGCTTTAAATAATAATTCTTTGAGGAATAAAATTCGTTATCAGTAATGGATGAAGTATGAGTTGCTAATTGACGAATTGTTATTTTTTCCTGTGGGAAATTTGGATTAATAACTTTAAAGGGAAGATATCGATCAATTGGGTCATCAAGTTTTAATTGTCCTAATTCCTGAGCCTTTAAAAGTGCAATCCCGACAAACGTTTTGGAAACAGATCCGATATTCTGGATGGTTTCTGTAGTGTATTTTCTTTGATTCTCGACATCGGAAAATCCAAATCCATTTTTATACAAAGTTCCATTTTCATTAACAATCGAAACTGCAAATCCATTGAATTTTTTCTGATTATAAATGGTATTGATTTCATTCGTCAATGCTATTTTATTGTTTTTATTTTCTTTCGAAACAGAGCAGGAAATCAAAATAAAAAATGAAATGAAAAGCAAATATATTTTTGACATAAACTTTTTTTAAATTAGACAATTGGATGTGCATTTTTGTTACACCATTGTTTTGCTAAAATAAAAAAACTCCCAAATCGGGAGTTTCTATTTTATGCAGTTGCAGTTTCTTCTTTTGGAAGTTTAAATTTCTTAGAATAAATCATAATCACCAAACCGGCAATCATAAACGGAATACTCAAGATCTGACCTGTATTAAGTCCGGCAAACTGAATAATCTCGTCGCCTTGTGGCTCTTTCAAGAATTCTACAAAGAATCTAATCGCCCAAAGCAAAATGAAAAACAATCCGAATAACCAACCTTGCTGATATTTCTTGTCGGTTTTGCGGTACAAGAACCAGAGTAAAACGAAAAGACAAACGTAACCAAATGCTTCAAATAACTGGCTCGGATAACGTGGAATTGTCACGCCATATTCAGAACTCTGCTGAGGAAAAAGAATCGCAAATGGCGAAGAAGGATCAACAGGTTTTCCTAAAATCTCAGAATTAAAGAAATTTCCCATTCTCACAAATGCACCTCCCAAAGCAACCACAATCCCAATTCTGTCATAAACCCAAAGCGGATTTTTCTTGATGATTTTCAAACTGTAATATAGTGTAGTTGCAATCACAGCAATCGCAGCACCGTGACTTGCCAAGCCGGAAAATCCTGTAAAATGCAATCCTCCTCTTGTACTGATTGGCAAGAAAACACTCAAAAAATCTTCTTTAAACAATTCTGGCTGATAGAAAATAACGTGACCTAATCTAGCCCCAAGAATAGTTCCTACCAAAGTCCAAGTAAAAAATGGCTCTACAAATTTTTCATCTACACCATCTATTCTATAGATTTTGGTCATAATAACATAACCGAATCCAAATGCGAAAATGAACATCAAACTATAGAAATGGAGCATCACAGGTCCTAATTTAATCCCTTTTATCGGATCCCAAATTTTGAAAGCGGTTTCCAATTCTACTTGATCAGTTGGTTTTATAAGGGTTTTAGATTTCAAAAGATATTTGAAATTCTCAATATTTTTCTGCTCCAGCGTAGCATCTACAGGCTTGAAATTCTTATCCAGAAACTGAAAATTGAATGCTTTATATTTTAACAGAATATTCTGGATGCTTCCAAGATGTTCTGCAGATTCAGCTGTGATATTATCTTCATTTAGAATAACTAATTCGTTAGGAATGTTATTGGATGCTTCATCATAAAACTTGGTATTGTTTTGCGTTGCGAAGATTTTCACAGCAACTGTTTCCTTGTTATTGATTTTCAAAGTTCCGTCAGAAAGTCCTGTTGCAGCACTCTGCGCAGAAATCATTTGGAAAATTCCGGCAAAAAGGATGAGATAAAATCTTAGAAAAATATGGTTCATTGATAATTGATTTTAATGTTGTTTCGGCGGAACAGGGTCATAGCCTTCGCCTCCCCAAGGATGGCAACTTCCGATTCTTTTCATCGCCAGCCAGCTCCCTTTGATCAGTCCATGCACCTTCAAAGCTTCCAAAGTATAATGCGAACAAGTCGGGTCATACCGGCAGTTTTTCCCCAGCCAAGGTGAGATAGCGAGTTGATAAAACTTTATCAAAACCACCAACGGAAAAGTCAGAATCTTGTTCAGCATAATTTTGAGCTATGCAAAAATAGCAGAAAAATCAAAACACTGTTAGAATTTAACTAATTATAATACTTTGGGCAGCTTAATCCGCCTTCCACTCTATTTTTGTCACTCTGAGGTTCTTGAAGAGTATGTTCAATAGTTTATGAGCCTGCCGATAAAGGCTGTAAGTTTCAGTTAACTTGCGAATAGATATTGACATATCTTCTCTGTACTAAATGAGTTCATAAAAACAGTTGTTTTATCATAATATTATTCTTTGTATCCCCAAGATGATAACCCATCTAAGTATTCTTTATATTTTGAGGAGTTTCTATCTAGCATAAGGATTCTCAATTTTTTTTCATTTTTAGTTATATTGTTTTCTTCAATAATAAAATAAGTTGCAGTATTTGATTTATTCTTCAATACTTGGATTATTTTTTCAATATGATCTGTTTCTGGTTCTCCATTCTCATCAACTGTTATAGGATGCTCGGGAGTATTTATACTTTTATTATAAAAACTAGGTTTTGAATTTAATTTGGCTTTTATATCAGTAATAATTTGAGTGCTATTAGAATTATTAAATAGCTCAATATCACAAAACCAAATTTTTTTACTCTCTTTGAAGTAAAGAATTTTGACATCAGATGTATTGAAATCTATTAAATTTCCAGCTATTAAGACATTTACTTTTTTGCTTTTTGGGAAAGTATATTCTTCATAATCCATGTTTGTAGACCATTCATTTATTATGGGTAATAAATCAGTTCCAGATAAAAAGGCTTCAATATTTTTTCCAAATTGAATATCAATTAAATCTAAATCTTTTTTGATAACCAAAGAACTATTGTTTTTATTATTTGAATATTGGGTATTTGTATTATTTGGAAATTTATTGCTACTATTTTTTTTGTCTTGACAGTGAACCAAGACAAAATTCAAAACAATTAGACTTAAAATTATTTTTTTCATGTTATAAATTATTAATTCTTTTCTAGTATTCAATATATAGATAAATTGTAATATTTTGCTTTATTTTTCATCTATAATTAAATTTTTTCTTCAAATATATTATTCCTTTTCGATTACCAATTTAAACAATAGTTTAATTTAATAACATCATTCGATATTTTAAATCTCTACATCTTGATTTTTCTCGATAAATTGAAGACTTTTGCAAAATGGATAAAAGGATATTTCCACTGGCATTAGGTGGATTGGGATTAGGCACAACAGAATTTGTAATTATGGGACTTTTGCCAGACGTTGCAGAATCACTTAAAATCTCCATTCCGCAAGCTGGACATTTGATTTCTTCTTATGCATTTGGAGTAGTTGTAGGTGCACCGATTCTGATTGGTTATGCTGCAAAATATCCACCAAAGAAAATCCTTATTTTCTTGATGATTGCCTTTACTTTGTTCAATGCGCTTTCTGCTTTTTCGAATGATTATTATTCAATGATGGCAATCAGATTTTTGGCTGGGCTTCCTCACGGAGCATTTTTCGGTGTTGGAACTGTGGTTGCAACAAGATTGGCAAAGCCAGGAAAACAGGCACAAAGTATCGCAATGATGTTCACTGGACTCACATTGGCGAATCTTGCAATGGTACCTTTCGTAACTTGGCTTGGACATCAGCTAAATTGGCGATATGCTTTTGGAGTAGTTTCAGTCATTGGTTTAATTACAATTGTCGGTCTCAAATTTTTGCTCCCAGCAATGAACAGCTTACGCACAACAACATTGAAAAAAGAACTTGAGTTCTTCAAAACTGCAAAAGCTTGGCATATTATCGCTATTACAGCAGTTGGATTTGGCGGATTATTCGCTTGGTTCAGTTATATCACACCGTTGATGACTAATGTTTCTAAATTCGAAACTGATTTTATCGCTTATATTATGATTCTCGCAGGAGCCGGAATGGTGGTTGGTAATTTTCTTGGCGGAATTTTGGCTGATAAGATGCGTCCTGCTTTGGCTGGAGCAATACTTTTAAGTGCCATGATTCTGGCTCTGGTTGGCGTCTTCTTTTTCTCAGAAAATCAAACTATTTCTTTGATTCTGACATTCATCTGTGGCGCTTTATCGATGTCTGTAGGAACGCCTGTTAATATTATGATGCTGCGTTCTGCGAAAAATTCTGAAATGATGGCAGCTGCTTTTATGCAGGCCGCTTTCAATATCGGGAATTCTGTAGGTGCACTTTTTGGTGGATTTCCTTTAGAATTTGGATTGTCATATAATTATCCGTCGTTGGTTGGTGCAGGTTTGGCCGCGCTAGGATTCTTGCTTTGTCTTGCTTTTATCAAGAAATATAAACCGGTTATTTAGACTTATCAATTGTCCGGAAAGTCAGACTAATTCTTTGTTTGATGATTCTTGTAGTTGTTGGTAATCTGTGGAGCCAGAATTTCTGAGTCGTATCTTTCATCATCAAAAGACTGCCGTGTTCAAGAACAAGAGAAATCAATTCTTTCGTAGTTTTATGTTTGAAATTGAATTTCCTTTCAGCACCAAAACTCACTGAACTTATTGCGCCATTATCCTTTAAATCCTTTTCACCATCGCTGTGATAAGCCATTCCTTCGGATCCATCGTGATAGAGATTCAGTAAACAGGAATTAAAAGTTTCGCCACTTACGTTTTCAATTTTTTCTTTGATTTCAAGAAGGGTTTTGTTCCAAGGCAAAGCTGTTTTCGTCCTTCCTGAATAGGTATAACTGAATTCCTCATTGCCATACCAAGCCACTTTTCTTTTGGTTTCAATCAGTTTTCCGAAGATGACCGCTTCATCACTTTTCCACTCAACTTCGGTCATTAATCTATTGAAATAATGGTTCGCTTCTTCCTCAGAAAATATTTTTCCATAGTAAGAAGTTGTTCCATCGTAGGGCAGAATGTTTTCTATGATTTCGAATTGGTCGTCAAAAAGACTCATTATTTAGTTTCGTCAAAATTATCGTAATAAGTAAAATCTTTGGTAATTTTTCCATTTTCAATGGTGAAAATAGTACAAATCGGCAATTCAAATTTGGAATTATCCGGCGCTGTTCCTGTCGAAACAAATTCAACAATGACGTTGTTATCACCAGATACATAAATTGTTTTGATTTCATCTTTCAGGTCAGGAAACATTTGGTTTAACTCCGAATATTTCTTGACAAATTCCTGCCGGCTTTGCTTTACAATTCCTTTTCCGAAACTTGGATCTTTGAATTCTGCGTTTTCCACATAAAGCTCTGAAAGCGCTTTCCATTGATGTTGGTTGAACAGTTGAAAATATTTCTTTATGAATTGTTCATTAGTCGAATTGTCCTTCGAATCACAATTGTTACAGGCAATTGTCATTACAGAAATAAATACTGCCGTTATCAGAATTTGAATGATTTTCATATTATATTTTTTAGATGCTCTTAATTCGTTCCTCTTCCAAATCAATCTGATACAATTGCTGGCGGATGATTTCTTCATCAATTTTCGGATCTTGATTCAATTCTGTCAGGTATTCTCTTTGATTTTCAAGAAGTTCGTAAAATATTTCCTTCGATTCATCGCTCATCCAGTTGTCGTCATTCGCATTGATTTTTTCTTCCCAATGTTTCATAATCCTATCAAATCCTGCATTTCCGTTCAGACCATTGTCATACTTATATTTCAATTTGTCATAAATATGGTGTCGCAATCCGTGTTTGATTTTTCGCCTGGTTTCCAATTCGTCTTCCTCATTGTAAATTCCACCAAACAAACCTGTTCTTTGAATTAACACAGGCAAGGTAAGACCCTGAATTACCAAGGTCAATAAAATTACAATAAATGTGATGAATAAAATCAAATTTCTGTGTGGAAATGCTTCGCCATTTAAACTCACCGGAATAGCCAAAGCAGCAGCCAGTGAAACCACACCACGCATTCCCGTCCAACCGAGAAGTAATGGCATCAGATAACGTCTGCGTCTGGATGAAGCATTAGGAATGACACTGGGACGGAAAATAATCGTCGCCACCAAAGCCGCATAAGCACTGATAATTCTGGCCAAAATCAAAACAGCTGTTACCAAAATGCTGTATCCAACAGCTGTTCTTACCTGAACACCTTCCGAACGGATGCCGTCTACAATCTCCGGAAGTTCCAATCCTATCAGCAAAAACACGATGCCGTTGAGAATAAAAACAAAGCTTTCCCAAACGCTGTAACCTTTGATTCGGCTGGCACTGTTAAGAAAAATCAAACGTTTGGAGGACATATACAATCCGCCGGCAACTACTGCCAAAACGCCGGAACTGTGCAATAATTCTGCAGCGAGATACATAAAATAAGGCTCAATCAATGTCAATGCGACATCAGAAGCAGGTTCTGTATCCAGTAATTTGTGAATCTGAACGAATAACCAGCCCAAAACCAATCCGATTCCAGCACCGCCGATGACCATCCATACAAAGCTGGTAGCTGCTTCCTGCCAAATAAATTGTCCAGTCCCGACAGCAATCAGTGCAAATCGGAAAATAATTAATGATGAAGCATCGTTCAGGAGGCTTTCGCCTTCAAGAATTGCTGATGTTGATTTTGGAATTTTGACGAATTTGGTAATAGCACCCGTACTCACAGCATCAGGAGGCGAAACAATTCCGCCCAAAAGAAATCCCAATCCGATGGTGAAGCCGGGAATAAAATGATTGGCGAAAATAGCCACCGACAATGCCGTGAAAAAAACCACCAAAAATGCAAAACTGCCGATGATTCGCCACCATTTTTTCATTTCTTTGAAAGAAATGCTCCAAGCCGCTTCGAACAATAATGGTGGTAAAAAAATGAAAAAGATGAGGTCCGGGTCTACTCTCACCATTGGCAAACCAGGAACAAAACTGATCAATAACCCGGCAACCACCAGCAAAATAGGATAGGCGATTCTCAGTTTATTGGCCAAAATGGTAAGCAACACAATGGCCGCAACCATAGCAAGCAAAAAAGGTAAAAGTGTATGCATCAATTATTGTTGTGTTTTTAAATTCAAAATAATTCTTAAAAATATGAAAATGCCCGAATTTTTCCTATAAGTTATTTCTGATTTTAGAAACCTTTGTTTGATTATTCTTATTTTTGCAGTCGATTTATCATTTATCAATCATCATTTATTTTATATAATGAAGCCGAGTTTAGCAAAAGGAACCAGAGATTTTACTGCGAAAGAAGTTTCCAGAAGAAAATATATCATCAATACATTACAGAATAATTTTGAATTATTTGGATTCCAGCCGTTGGAAACACCAAGTTTCGAAAATCTTTCTACTTTGACAGGAAAATATGGAGAAGAAGGAGATAGATTGATTTTTAAAATCTTAAATTCCGGCGATTATGCTTCAAAAACCAATGATGATGACTGGACGAATAAAAATTCTCAGAAACTAATTTCTCAGATTTCTGAAAAAGCACTTCGTTATGATTTAACAGTTCCATTCGCAAGATTTGTAGCAATGAATCACGGACAATTGGCTTTTCCTTTTAAGCGTTATCAGATTCAGCCGGTTTGGAGAGCTGACAGACCTCAAAAAGGTAGATTCAGAGAGTTTTATCAATGTGATGCGGATGTTGTAGGAAGCACCAGTCTTTGGCAGGAAGTTGAATTGTTGCAATTGTATTTTAAATCATTCAAAGATTTGAAGTTATCGGTTTCGATTCATATCAATAACAGAAAAATCCTTTCCGGATTAGCAGATTATGCAGGAATTGCAGACAAGTTGATTGATTTTACAGTTGCTTTAGACAAGCTTGATAAAATTGGAAAAGATGGCGTTGTAAAAGAAATGCTGGAAAAGGGAATTTCTGAAGAAGCAATTTCTAAACTGGATTTCCTCTTCAGCCAAACCAATGATGCTTTGGAAAACCTACTTAATCTGAAAGAAAAATTTATCGGAAACGAAATTGGATTGAAAGGTGTTGAAGAATTAGAATTTGTTATTACTAATGCTTTGAATCTCGGCATCGATTCTCAAAATTTAGTTTTTGATATCACTTTAGCCAGAGGTTTGGATTATTATACCGGTGCTATTTTCGAAGTTAAAGCTGATGAAGTTGCAATGGGTTCTATCGGCGGTGGTGGACGTTATGATAATTTGACAGAAGTTTTTGGCGTTAAGGATATTCCTGGAATTGGAATTTCTTTTGGCTTAGACAGAATTTATCTGGTAATGGAAGAACTTGGAATTTTCCCTGAAGATTCTGTAAATAATGTAAAGTACCTTTTTGCCAATTACGGAGAAGCTGAATCTATTGAAGCTTTAAAACTGATTGCTGAACTGAGAGAAAGAAATATTTCTGCAGAGTTGTATCCAGAAACTTCTAAATTGAAAAAGCAGTTCACTTATGCTGAGAAAAAAGGAATAGAAAATCTGGTTTTTCTTGGTGAGCAGGAAATTAAAGATGGAAATGTAACAGTTAAAAATCTTAATTCCGGCGAACAGCAAACTTTAAAAATAGGTGAGTTTCTGAATTAATTTTCAGAAACTAAACCTTTGATATTCTCAACAGAAGGCTGACTAACTCCTGCTATTTCTTTTTTTCTGTTTCGTATAAAATCTGTAGGTCTAATTCCGTTGATCTCAAAGAAAAGGTCTGAGAAGTTTTGTCTTGAGGCAATTCCACATTCTTTTGCCAAAGTATCAATGGTATAATTGAGATAGATATTCTTTTCAAACAACAATTGAGTGATATGTCTGATTCTCAAATCGCCCAGGTACTTGTTGAAATTCATTCCTTTGTTGTCATTAATAACGTGAGAAAGATAATTGGAATTGGTGTCCAACTGAGTAGCTAACTTCTGGATAGTCAGTCCTTTCTGGGTGAATTGTTTTTTCTCCTCAAATACCTTTAGTTTGTGTAACAGTTCTTCTTTTATCGTTTCTGCGATATGAGATCTCTTATCATCATTATTCTCTGTATTATTAACAACAGCAACAGAATTTTCAGGACGTGTATAATTATGAGTTTGCAATTTGTCCTGCAAAACAAAATATTTCTGAAGAATATCTTTCTCTTTTTTAAACTTCTTGAACAGAGTAATGATGAGAAAAGTGGCCAATCCCGCTAACAAAATGATAAACACTCCACCCCAAATATTAACTTTTTCCAATTTTCCTTTTTCTTCAAGAAGTGCATTCGTATCGTATTCTCGATGAACTTTAGGAGACAAATAAGCAAAATCTCTTGAGATAATACTGTCAGCTTTTAATAATTGAGTAGTATAATACAATTGTTGCTGAGCATCATTCTTACCTTTATAGTAATTGATGAGAAGTTCATAATTTTCTCTTAATTCAGGTAATAAAAATTCTTGTTTTGTAAAGATAGAATCAATTTTCTTAAAATTAGAAATAGCTAAATCTTCTTTTTTAAGAGCCAAATAACTTTTTCCAATGTAGAAATAATCAACAGATTTCCAAGCAAAATCTTCTCTCATCAAGTCCAAAGACTGAGTAAGATAGTCGATTGAAGACTCGTATTTACTATTGGAAAATTCAGATAGTCCTTTGCTTTTTAAGAAATAGCCTCTCTCTTGGGAAAAATCTGGCTCGTTGAAAGTTTTTAGTAGTCCAATATTGACTAAAGAATCTACTTTAGCAAAATCTTTCTTATTTCTGTAACAGATAATCATTTGATGTAGACTGTTCAGATAACCTTTTTGATTATTAAAGATTTGAAATTTATGAGCTTTTGTGTTATTAGCTTCAGTCTCAAAAAAGTTGACGCATTCTCGGAATAGATCTAAAGCTTCATCATTATAACCTAAATAGTTTTTTACAACTCCTAAATGGTAAGAAACCTTGTTTTTAAGATATAAATCTCCCGTATTTTTAGAATATTTATAAGCCATCAGATACTCATCTAATGCAGGCTTATATTTTTTCATTTTTGCATAATATATACTGCCCTTTAGGACATAAGCTGTAGAAATTCTGTCCTCACTTGTAGATTTATAAGCTGCATCCAAACAGCTATCGGCATACTTTATTTTTTTATCTACAGATTTGGAGTAGAAAACCGCATCTCTGTATGCTTGGAATAGTTCAGGATATTTTTTTTCTCTTTTTGCTTTCTGAATATAAGGATTGATATAAGAAAAAGCTCGGATATCATTTTCTGAATAACTTTCATATCCCTTTCGAAGGTCTTCATAGCTTTTTGGATTAATGTCTTTGGAAAAAACAAAACCGAAAAACAGGACGAATATGATAAAGAAAAAATTTTTCATTTCAAATTTTAAAAACTTCATCATTTGTGTCCACAAAAATACGGAATTATCAAATATTATTGAAAATTATTTATTAAGAAAAGGTTATGGATTAGAATAACATAATTTATCATTTATATAATTGAAAATCAGTTGTTTGGTTTGGTCGTTATTTGTGAATTAGGACGTCATGATTTCCCAATCGTGACCATAATTTCTTTCACGTATCAAAATTAGGATATAATTTCGTCACAGAAAATGAGAAGAAAACCTTTGTTTTGCATCTCAATAAAATTTATAAAAATTATTACTCAATATGAAAAAATTCATTTCAATCTTAGCAATTGCTTTTGTGTCTTTAAACTTTGTATCTTGTAGACAAGACGATTCAACTTCTGATATGGAAGTTAATTCTCCTCAGGACAATGTAAGCTTTAAAAAAGGCGGTGATAGTACAGAGACAGACACAGTAACAGTAACTGCAAATAAAAGACCTGTTGATCCAGATCCACCTGTGAAAGATGGAACTAGCTGGTAATCTATAGTAGATTTAAAAACATTCATTCAAGCACTATAAACTGCCTCAATTTATTCAATTAGATTGAGGCAGATTTGAAAATAGACATTTGAAATGAATATCGGTATGTTATAAAACTGAAATTTGATTTCTTACTTACTTTTTAAAGCGATGAAAAACATCCAAACAATTATTTTAGTTTTATTAATGGGTAAAGTCAATGCCCAAATTGGAATCAATACTGCTAATCCGTTAGCAACTTTGGAAGTACATAAATCCAGATCTTCTAAAATTCCGGAAGGGATTATTCCTCCAAGAATCACAGCAGATTCTCTTCAAATGAAAGATCATCTTTATGGTCCGGCACAAAATGGAGCGATGATTTATATTACAAAACCTGTTTCAAAAACATCAAGTAGAACGCAACAAGTTACAAGTTCCGGCTATTATGTTTACGATGCAGGATATTCTAATCAAGATAAATCCAGAGGGACTTGGAAGAAAATGTTCAGCGACCCAAATGCGTTTGCAGCAAAGAGTATTTCTCCAGTTTCTTTTGCTTCAATGGGCTTAAGTTCTTCTAAACTAAATTTTCAAGCTATCAGATTTGATTCTGCAATTGAAAACGAAATTGGATCAGAATATATCGCAGATAATCAATATGTAGTTCCGGAAACTGGATTGTATGTTATTAATTATTATATCACATTTGATAATATTAATGATAAAGCGGTTACTCAGAGGCCAAGTGTAGCGATTGTAAAATCAAATTCCAATACTACGAATAATACTTTATTAAGCTCAAAAATGTTTGATGGTGTTTTATCTGAAACTTCAAATAGGATGTCACTTTCTCCACAAGCAGGAATCAATCATATTTATAATCTTAAACAAGGAGAGAAACTGAACTTTGGTTTGATGACAGAAAATGAATCTTTATCATCCTTCGGACAGATTTCTACTGAAATATCAATTTATAAAATAAGATAAAAACTATGTCTAAATTTAATAATCTAATCTTTGTAAAATTTGTCAACTTCAGTTTGGTAGTTTTAAGAATTTGTTTTGGCGACGGAATTTTCCGTAACAGACCAGAATAAAAAAAGTTTAGTTACTTTTGCAGCAAATTCAATTTTTATGAAGCCTGGGCAAACTCAAACTCTTACAATTTCTGAACAAATTTCATCCGGATTTATCCTTCGAGATGAAAACGGTGAAAAAGCTTTCATCCAAAAAGTTTTCGCAGATGATTCTTGGGAAATTGGAGGAGAAGTAGAAGTTTTTGTGTATCAGGAAGAAGGTAACCTAAAAGCAACCACAGAAAAAGCAAATGCTGAGATAGGAGAGTTTGCAGTAATGACAAGTGTGCAAAGTTTGCCAAGTGGTGCTTTTATGGATTGGGGAATTATCAAAGATCTTTTTATTCCATATAAGCAACAAAAATCTAAAATCATAGAAGGAAAGCGTTATCTGGTATATGTCTATATCGATGAAACTACTGGACTGATTACGGGAACAACCAAATTCAAACGCAATCCTCAGTACGAAAACTTGCCGTTTAAAAATGGCGATAAAGTAGATTTGATTGTAATGAACGAGTCTGAGCTAGGTTGGAATGTCGTTATCAACAAGCAATATATAGGATTAATATACGCTTCTGATGTTTTCAAAAAACTGTATCCGTTGTCAGAAGAATCTGGTTATATCAAAACCATTCGTGAAGATGGTAAAATAGATGTGACTTTGCAGCCTCAAGGTTTTGAAAATGTAGATGAGTTCAAACAAAAAATCATTGATAAACTGAATGATAACTACGGATTACTTTATTTATCCGACAAATCTTCTCCTGAAGAAATCAAAGATGCGTTGCATATGAGTAAGAAAAACTTCAAAAAAGCAATTGGAAGTCTTTATAAAGATAAAGTCATTGAAATTTTTGACGATAAAATCAGATTGCTTTAAATCTGTAAATTATCAGCTTTTTCGAAAATCAATCCTAATAATTTTTCATTGGAATCGTTTTTGTTAATAAAGACAAAATCAAAACTGATGAAAAAAATTCTCATAAGTGGCGCAACCGGACTTGTTGGCAAAAAACTCACCCGAAAGCTATATGAGCGCGGCTACAAAGTTGAAATCCTTGTTCGTTCCAGATCAAAAAAGACAGACTTCAAATCCTATATCTGGGACTATGAAAATGGATTTTTAGAAGAAGGTGCCTTAGACAATACTTATATTTTTATTCATTTAGCTGGAGCTTCGATTAGTAAGCGCTGGACGAAAGATTACAAAAAAGAAATCTATAAAAGCAGGATAGATTCGGCGCAGTTCATTTATGAAAAGATGCTGGAAAAAGATATTCATCCGGAAGCGGTCATATCTTCTTCAGCAGTAGGTTTTTATGGACAAATCACATCGGAACATATTTTTTCTGAAGAGGATTCGCCGGCAGAAGATTTTTTAGGAAGCATTTGTACAGATTGGGAACTAAAAGCTTTGCTGTTTGAAAACCTTGGCAGCAGAGTAGTGAGAATCAGAACTTCAACCGTTTTATCAGAAAAAGGAGGTGCTTTGGAAGCACTCAAAAAACCAATTGAACTGAATGTTGGTGCTCCTCTAGGAAGCGGTAAACAATATTTTCCTTGGATTCATATCGATGATTTGGTGAATATCTATTTCAAAGCAGTCGAAGATGTTTCTATGAATGGTGCTTATAATGCTTCGGCTCCTGATTTCGTAACCAACGAAATTCTGACCAAAAAAATCGCCTATCATCTCAATAAAAAAATATTTCTTCCCAATATCCCCAAATTTATTATTAAAACTGTTTTAGGAGAAATGTCGGTTTTGGCTTTGGAAGGAAGTCGAACTTCTTCAGCAAAAATTGAGAATGCAGGTTTTAAATTTGTATATGATAATTTGGATAAAGCTTTGGCTGATGTTATTTAACAATTTGTAAATTTGAGATTATCCAGTTTATTATTTATGAAAAATAAAATAACACTTAGGAGTCTAATTTCTTTAAGTTTCCTACTTTTCTTTTTACCATTTTTAAAAACCTGTTCTAATGCTCATAGAGCAGAAATAGTTGAAACTGTAGTCGTAGATTCGCCAAATACAATTATAAAGGAAAATGACACAGGACATGCATTTAAAAAATTGTCGCAAAAACAAGAAAGTGAAGCTTTAGTAAGAGATGAAAATATTCAAATTACTAATAAAAAAGAATCTTTGACTTATAGTTTTTATGGACTTTTGAAAAACACTTTAGGTAATGGAGAATTTGATTCAAATCCATTTTCAGACAAAACATTTTATCCATTATTGGGATTTTTGGTGGTATTAATATTAACAATCGTAATGCTTGGATTATCATTTGCTCATAAGATACAAACCGTAAAAAAGCTGTCAGTAATTAATTTAATTTTATTAGCGACTTCTACAATTTTACTCTATTTTTGTGAAGTTTTGGAAGCAATAGATCAGATTAAAATTGGTTATAATTTAATCATTATTAATTTTATTTTAATTATTATTTTTTGCAGAAAAGTTCTGAAAGAAAATCCAATAGCTTAAAAAAATCATCAATGAGATTGACTGAAGAAAATAAAGAAAAACTATCTGTTTTAGAAAAAATTGCAAACGGAATTATTTGGTGGGTAGGTTCTATTCAGTCATTGGTTTTTCATACTATTTTTTTCATCGTCAGTTTTGCGTTACCTGTTTTCAATATTGTAGAATTTGAACATATGTTGTTGGTTCTCACAACGGTAGTTTCTTTGGAGGCGATTTATCTGGCGATTTTCATCCAGATGTCTGTCAATAAAAGTACAGAGCATATCGAGGATTTGAAGGAAGATGTTAATGAAATTCAGGAAGATATCGACGAGATTCAGGAAGATATTGAGGAAATTCAGGAAGATGTAGAGGAAATCCAAGAGGATATTGATGAAATCCAAGAAGATGTGGAAGAAATCAATGAAGATGATGACGACGAAGACCACAGTGAACGTGCCAGAACAGTAATGTTGAAAAGCAAAGTCACCAATAATAAAAACGATATCAAAAACCTGAAAGATAAAATCAAAGAACTCGAAAGTTTGATTGAAAAAATTAAAAAAGAAGAGGATTAATTAATATTTGCAATTGTCAGTCTGAAGCTCTCGAAGACCATAAAAACTAAATCTCCAATTTCAGAATCTTCTCCATTTGTTTTTGATTCACAGCTTCCGGAATCATTCTGAAAATAAAATTTCTGATTCCTGTAAAATTCTCCCATTGCGCTACTTTTCCTAGCGTCCAACTGGTTTTTACAATGTGATTCACTTTTGATCTTCTGATTTTTTCGAATTGATGAAAGACTTTATTCCAATCTTTTTCAGTTTCCAGTAATTTCCCAATCACATAAGCATCTTCCACCGCTTGGCAACCGCCTTGTCCCATATTCGGAGTCGTTGCGTGAGCCGCATCGCCAATCAGGCAAAGGTTTTCTGCTGACCAATTGTCTATTGGTTTGATGTCGATGATGTCATTCAGAATGATATTTTCTTTTGAAGTTTTAGAGATCATTTCCAGAATATCCGGATGAAATTCTCGGAATGTTTCTAATAAATCAATGTCCTCAGAATAGAATTTTTCATTCACCAAAGCATACCAATACAACGTATTTTCTTTGATCTTCACAAAACCGAATCGTTTTCCTTTTCCCCACATTTCGTAGGCATTTTGGCTGTGTTTTTCTGGGATTTCTGTCGTCAGGATTCCACGCCAGCATTTTTGTTTGGCATTTCTGATTTTGCCAGATTTCAGAATTTGATTTCTAACTAAAGATTTTACGCCATCAGCTCCAAAAACGATTTCACTTTCAATTTCTGTTTTATCTTCAAAAGTCAAATGGTAATTTTCTTTCTTCTCAATTTTCGAAAGACGTTTATTCAGAATAATATGTTCCGAAATATTTTCACTCAAGACTTTTTGAAGTTCCGCTCTGTGAGTGGCAATGTTGCAGACCTTATATTTGCTTTCAAGTTTTAGAACATCGGTTTTGGAAATGGTTTTTAGGTTTTTATCAGTAATGATTAATGCGTGCATTTTCGTTCCTGCATTCTCGATTTTCTCTTTCAATCCGAGTTTGTCAAAGATTTGCATTGCATTTCCAGCCATTGCTATTCCAGCTCCCACAGGTTTTATTTCCGGCGCACTTTCATAGATTTTGAAATCGATGTTTTGTTGCTTTAGAACATTTCCCAAAGTCAAACCGCCAATTCCGCCACCGATGATTGAGATTTTCATTAATTATATAATTGAATTGATGTCAATATTTTTGTTTCTTAAATTTATAGAAATCTTAAAATTCCCATTACTATCAAAAATATTAAGTTTTCCTTCAAATTTTAGAAAATCATTGTCTTTTAATTTAACATCATAAACGAATTTTTGAAAAATGCTAGGAAAATATTCTGAGCCTTTTGATATCTGGACTAAAGGCTTATTAAAAGTTAATATGAAAACTTCGTCATCCAATAAAATTATATCTGACTTTCGATAAACAATTTTTGAGCTAAGCTTTGAATAACTTTCAATATTGATTTCTGCTTTTTCTATTAAAATATAGTTTCTGTTTTTAATATAATCAAAAAATATCTTTCTCGTGTATTTCAAATAAAAATAGATAATAACATTAAGCAAAATAACGGTTAAAATTATTCCGCCGATAACGAAGTATAATTCTGTATTCATATATTTCAAAAATACAAAAAAAGCAAGACCAAAAAGTCTTGCTTCAATTTCATTCCGAAAAAGGAATTTTTATTTACCAAGGTAAGACTTCAAAATCTTACTTCTTGTATTATGTTTCAATCTCTTGATTGCTTTTTCCTTGATTTGACGAACTCTTTCTCTCGTTAGGTCAAAAGTTTCTCCAATTTCTTCCAAAGTCATTGGGTGTTTTCCGTTCAATCCGAAGTACAATCTTACCAAATCAGCTTCTCTCGGCGTCAAAGTCTGAAGCGCTCTTTCAATCTCGATTTGTAGAGATTCAAGCATCAAATCTTTATCAGGACTTGGAGATTCACCAGAGCGCAAAACGTCATATAAGTTAGAATCTTCACCTTCCACAAGCGGCGCATCCATCGATAGGTGACGACCACTGTTTTTCATAGATTCTTTGATGTCTTCCTCGCTCATATCCAGAACTTCTGCCAACTCTTCCGGAGAAGGTGGTCTTTCGTTCTCTTGCTCCAGGTGAGCATAAGCCTTGTTGATTTTGTTGATAGAACCAATCTTATTCAAAGGTAATCTTACAATTCTCGACTGCTCAGCCAAAGCCTGTAAAATCGATTGACGAATCCACCAAACAGCATAAGAGATGAATTTGAAACCTCTCGTCTCATCATATCTTTTCGCCGCTTTCATTAGACCAAGATTTCCTTCGTTGATCAGATCGGGAAGCGAAAGTCCCTGATTTTGATACTGCTTAGAAACCGAGACCACGAAACGTAAGTTAGCTTTGATTAGTTTTTCCAATGCAGCTCTGTCTCCGGCACGGATTCTCTGAGCCAAATCTACCTCCTCGTCAGCGGTGATCAATTCAACTTTTCCAATCTCTTGCAGATATTTGTCTAGTGATGCGGTTTCCCTGTTGGTAACCTGTTTTGTAATTTTTAATTGTCTCATTATAAAAACCTCATTCTGTTAGGTTGCATTATATTATACGATGTGAACATCAAAAAGGTTACAAATATTTTAATTTCATCAGATTAAAGTTTAATTTTAACGCATTTTAAAATTAATTAATAAAATTTGGGCAGCTATTTCCGCCTTCCACTCCCGCTATCCGCCAGAGGCGGATGAGCTCCGTTCAAGTCGGGCTGCAGGATTCCACATAAAAACAACATTAAGTAATAAAATCCAATATTGTCATTCCGTAGGAATCTAGACTGCTGAGATTCCTACGGAATGACAATATTATGTTTAATAATAAATCAGCAAAATTCCCATAATCAGCGATAAATTTATAATCAATAAGTACTTCAACCACACATTTCTCTGTAAATCAATTATTCTTAACAAAAATTAGGTTTTCAAAATTCTCTGTATCAATTCTAATTGTTATTTTTGCCGAATGTTTAAAAATCTGATCAGAATTTTTGTTGGTCTATCGTTATTCTCCTGTGGTAAAGAACCTGTTCCAAAGCCCAAAGGAGACTTGCGTCTGGAATACCCCAATCCAAAATATCTGAGTTTTTCTTCGCCCTGCAATTATTCCTTTGATTACTCTGATTTCGCGAATATCAAAGATGCAAAACAGCCTTGCTGGTACAATCTGTCTTATCCGAAGATGAAGGCTAATGTTTTCATTACTTATTTTCCTATTAAGAATGATTTTCAGTTACACGTGAGAGAAGTAGAAAAAATGGTTTATGAACATACGATCAAAGCAAGTTCTATCGATACCAAGACTTTCGCTTATCCTGAAAAAAAAGTGTACGGGAATTTCTATGAATTGAAAGGACAAACAGCTTCAAACATTCAGTTTTTTGTGACGGATAGTACGAGACATTTTGTAACAGGGAATTTATATTTCAATTCCCGCCCAAAACCAGATTCATTAGCGCCAGCTGTAGACTATATCAAAAAAGATCTTCTGCATATCATAGATTCTTTTGAATGGAAAAATAAATAAGAAACAAGATGAAAGAATCAAGATTCTTAATTAAAATTATAAATTAAAATATCCGATCTGATCTCGGAAAAAAAACAAATAAATATGAAATTATTAGCAGTAGGAACTGTAGCATTTGATGCCATCGAAACACCTTTTGGAAAAACAGATAAAATTCTTGGTGGTGCAGCCACTTATATCGGATTGGCAGCTTCTGCTTTGAATACAGACGTGAGCTTGGTTTCCGTAATTGGCGGAGATTTCCCACAAGAATATCTTGATATGATGACTTCAAAAAATATCAATGTTGATGGAGTGGAAATGGTAAAAGATGGTAAAACTTTTTTCTGGAGTGGGAAATATCATAACGACCTTAATTCCAGAGATACTTTGGTTACAGAACTTAATGTTTTAGCTGATTTTGATCCAAAAGTTCCGGAACATTCTGCAGATGCCGAAGTTCTATTGTTGGGAAATCTTGATCCCGTAGTTCAACTTTCGGTTTTAGAAAGAATGAAAACAAAACCACAACTAGTAATCCTTGATACAATGAATTTCTGGATGGATATCGCTTGGGATAATCTAATGAAAGTCATTGCTAAAACGGATGTTATTACAATTAATGATGAAGAAGCAAGACAACTTTCAGGAGAATATTCTTTGGTGAAAGCAGCTAAGAAAATCCACGAATTAGGACCAAAATATGTCATCATCAAAAAAGGAGAACACGGTGCTTTGCTTTTTCACGATGGGAAGGTTTTTGCAATTCCTGCTTTGCCTTTGGAAGAAGTTTTTGATCCAACAGGGGCTGGAGATACTTTTGCAGGAGGATTTGCGGCTTATCTTACGAAGAAAGGTGATTTCAGTTTTGAAACTATGAAAACCGCAATTCTTGTAGGAAGTGCAATGGCTTCATTCACTGTAGAAAAATTCGGGACAGAAAGAATAGAAACTGTTACAAAAGAAGAATTGTCTGAGAGAATCAATCAGTTCAAAGAATTGACTTCTTTCGAATCTGCAATTTAAAATTTAACCTTATCAGAATTTAGAACTCAAAAAGAGTGTCGTAAATTAACATATATAAAATGAAGAAGATTTTTTTTCCAGTTGTTTTAGCATTTGTCTCGCAAACTGCTTTTTCACAATATCTGATTGTTGGCAAAGACAGCATTTCTGTAAAAGATTATATCAAAGAAAATAAATACGGACTGGAAACCAACGGTCCCGATAAATCTGTGAATTCTACTGTAGAATTTTTACTTTTGCAGCAATTGGCAAAAGAAAAAAGAGCGGATACGCTTAATTTCTTCGTTAATTCTTACAATCAAAAATTGTCTGAACTGAGAGAACAAAAATTCTATCCAAAAGCGATTATAGATCCATTGGTTCAGGATTTTGTTAATTCCAACAAAACGGAAACTCAGGTTTTGCTGTTCATCAAGGAAAAAAAATCAGACGATAAAACCGACTACAAAGCACTTTATAATGAAGTGAAAGCCGGTAAAATGACTATGGAAGATTTCTTGGCAAAAAATGCTAAACCAGAAGCCGCAAAATCATTTTATGTAAAACCAGGAATGCTGGATTATGAGCTTTATCAGCAGATAAAAAATGCTCCTGCTAATTCCTACACCACATTTATAGACAAACCAAATGTTGTTGCTTTTGCAAAAGTGGTGAACACAAGACCTAGCCTTGGTTATATGATTTTTGGCGTTTTGTCTGTTCCTAAGGATGATAATTATGAAACGACTAAAGCTAAAATTTATAAAGAACTGGCATCTGGAAAGAAATTCCAAGCGGTTGTAAAAGACTTTGGAGCTACTGAAGAAGAGAAAAATTCTGGAGGTGCGGTGATGGGATCACCAATTTTACCGGACGAAGTTTACAATGCACTGAAAGGTCAGAAAAAAGATTTTTACACACCAGAACCAATTTTATTTGGTGACAAATATTTTATCTTCAATATTTATAATATAGAGCCTTATCAATTGACAGATGATAACAGAAGATTTTTTCAAAAAGAAATGTTATCTACAAGTTATGGTGAAGAAGCGACTTCTAAATTGGTAAACTGGCTGAAAACTCAGGATAAATTTACAGAAACTAAAGATTTTGCTGAGATAAAAAAAACATATCAGGCTTACCTTAATCCTAAAAACCCTAAAGCTGTTCTTTTCACTTATGGGAAGAATGCAGTGACTTACGAAGATCTTAAAAAAGCCATAGATTCTCAGTACAAAAGTTTGGAATTGATTCCAACTGCTCAGTGGGCAGAACTTGTAGATTACCAGGCGGAGCAATACATTATTGGTGTTTATGCTAAGAATTTTGAAAATCTTCCTGATGTGAAACCAGAATTGACAGAACTTAAGAAAAATCTATTCTCTGAATATATCTTCTCAGAATATCTGAAAGACCAGGTGAAAAATAATCCTCAGCTTTTTACCGAATATTATAATGCCAATAAGTCCAAATTTGTTTGGGAAAAAAGAGCAGAATCCAGAGCGGCCGTTATTTCTGACCCGAAATTGGTAAAAGAAATTGAGAAAGAAGTAAAAGATCCTAAAAAGTGGACTGCGCTGAAGGAAAAATACAAGAATCAGGTGAACGATAAAAACCAGGTTTTGGTTCATTTTGAGGAAGGTAAGATTCAGGAAAGTGCAGATATTTTCAAAAAACATAATGTACCATTTAAAAAAGGAACATTCGCGACTAAGATATCAGAAAGAGATGTGATTGTTGCCATTGATGAATTGTTGCCGGAACAGCAGATGACGTTGGAAGAATCTAAGGAAGATATGACAGATGCTGTAACAGAAAAAGTATTGCAGACAACAATAGCCAATCAAAGAGCAAAAACTAAAGTTGAGATTGAGCCTGCTTTTATGGCGGAACTGAAGAAAAATTTTAAGAAATAATTATAACAAAAAATGAAGCAGAATTGATGGATAATCCTAATTTTGCACCTTAATAATCAAAATATAATGTTAAAATACACAAAATGTCTTTTTTTATTGTCTGTTTTTGTTTTCCTTTTTAGTGGAAAATTATCAGCACAATTACAAAAAGGTCAGCTGATAGATGGGATCGCAGCCGTAATTGGTAATGAGATTGTTCTGGAATCTGACATAGAAGATCAAGCGAACTATGCGAAACAGCAGGGCGCCAATGTAGGTGATAAATGTGATTTTATGGAAAGTATCCTGAACAACAAATTGTTGATCTACGAAGCAAAAAAGGATACATTGATAGAAAACAGAAGTGCAGCTATCAAGGAAATGGCGGGGAACAAATACAACCAAATTCTTGGTCAGTTTCCAGATGAAAAAACAATGTTGGCAGCATACAAATTCAGAACATCTTACGAGATGAAAACTGCAATCGAAAAAATTGATGCTGATAACTATTACGGTCAAGCTAAATATGGAAGAATTACTGAAAAAGCGGATGTAACGCCGAATGAAGTGACGGATTTTTATAATCAATTCAAATATCAGCTTCCGAATGTAAAAGATGAAGTAACGCTTTCTAAAATCAGTATCTATCCAAAAATTTCTGCAGCGCACAAAAAAGAAATTATTGATAAGCTTAACAAAATAAAGCAGGATATCAAAGGTGGAGAAAGTTTTGAAAACCAAGCAAGAATCTATTCAGAAGACGAAGGTTCTGCTGCTGTTGGTGGAATCTATAAGAACATCAATATGGGACAAATGGTAAAACCGTTTGAAGCTGCGGCGCTTAATCTTCAGGAAGGTGATTTGTCAGATCCGGTGGAGTCAGAATTTGGTTATCACTTGATTCAATTGGTGAAAAGAAATGGTAAAAAGTACGACGCAAGACATATTCTTATAAAAAGTACACCAAACGCTCAGGAAATTACAGCTGCAAAAAAAGAGTTGGACAGCATCAGAACTTTGATTCTGGAGAAGAAAATTACTTTTAAAGATGCTGCTTACAAATATTCAGATGATAAGAGTAATAAATTCAGTGCTGGTATTATGACCAACAACCAGGATGGTTCTGATAAACTAGAGAAACTGAATCTTGATCCAACCATTTCTTATCAGATTGCAGGACTTAAAAAAGGTGATGTTACGGATCCCTTCCAACAAGAGGATTCTCAGAAAAGAAAAATGATAAGCATTGTTCAAGTGAATGACATTATCGATGCGCATCAACTGGAATTATCCACAGATTATGAAAGAATCAAGGATATGGCGCTGAACAAAAAGAAAAATGAAATCGTAGAAAAATGGGTGACGAATAAAATCCCATCAATTTTTATCTCGATTGACAACAAATATAAAGATTGTAAGTTCCATACAAACTGGTTGAAAACATCAGTTGTTGAAGCTAAATAATCAACTTATTCGAAAATAAAAAAGGATGAACATCATTGTTCATCCTTTTTTATTGTTTTTAATCTAAACTCATTCTGGTTTTACAATTTTATAATCACCAAATTTTCCGTCCCATTTTTCATTATAAGTATTGAATTCTATCGAAGTAATTTCTCCATTACTGACATCAATGACATAGCTTAAACCTTCTTTTAAACCTTTAATTTCGATATTTTCTCCATTGCTGAATAAAGCATTAATATCGTCAAAATCTCCACTGAAATCCGAATAAATAAGATTGACAATCAAACTATCTTTATTATGTTTTCTCTCAGCAACTTTTAGATGAGGAATATGAGATTTTAATGATGGATATTTTATTGTTAAGTTATCTATGAGAATCAGCTCTAGTTCGTTTAGTTCTTCCATATTACAAATTTAAATGAATTAAGATTATCATTTTTATTATTTCCACCACTCAGTAAAACTTTGATAACCATCATTCAGATTCAATTTTTCGCCAATAATGGGTGTGGCTATTTTGAAATTTTTACCTTGGCTGTTTTCAAATATTTTCTGCAAAGGTTCGTTCCAAGAATGTTGCGCTAATGCAAATTTTGAAGAATGAACGGGCAAAACATTTTTCACATTCAGATCTTCTACAACCTGTACCAATTCTTCTGGCAGCGTATGGATGTTTCGCCATTTCACATTGTATTGTCCATTTTCTAAAATGGCCCAATCGAAAGGTCCGAATTTTTCTCCAATCTGTTTGAAATGATAATCGTAACCACTGTCTCCACCAAGAAAAATTGTCTTACTCGGCGTTTCCAGAACAAAAGAAGACCAAAGTGTATTATTCCTTTTAAATCTTCGTCCGGAAAAATGTCTCGCTGGAGTAGAAGTTATCTTAAATCCGGTTGCGATATTTTCATCCTCATACCAATCCAGTTCGATGATTTTTTCTTCATCAAAACCCCATTTTTCAAAATGTGAACCTACACCCAGACCACAGATTACGTCTTTAATTTTAGGTTTAAGGCTTTTCACGGTTTTGTAGTCCAAATGATCGTAATGATCGTGCGAAATAATCAAAAAATCAATCTCAGGAAAATCTTCTGCGGAATAAATATCTGTTCCATCAAAAGCTTTTGTAGTTCCCGGGATTGGTGAGGCGTTTCCACTAAAAACTGGATCAACCAGAAATTTTTTTCCATCAAGTTGAAAATAGTAAGACGAATGTCCCATCCAAACTAAGAAATTCTCAGTTATCGGTTGATTTTTCAAATCGGTTTTATGAGTTGGTAAAAGATTTTTAGGTTTTTTATTTTCAGTTTTGTCTGTAATGAATTCCCAAAGAACTTGTCTCATTGTAAAGCCTTCTGCCAAAGATGGCGTATAACTTAAGTTCTGAAAAACACCATCTTTATAATTAGGCGATTGTTTCATCCGGATCAGTCGTTTGCCGGAAAAACTGCCACCAAAAACAGGAAGATTGTAAAGATAAATTGCCAAGGCAGCTAACAAAATGAGAAAAGTAAGAATCATAATTAATCGGTCTTTTTTACTATTAAAACCCAATCGTTGTCAAGGATTTTGTAACCTTGGTCATAAACGAAAAAGTATTGTGAGCCGTTTTTATAAGTCACGATTTGTGTGATAAAATCGAAATCAAAACCGGCGTTCTGTAGTTTAAGACGATTGATTTTTGTTTTTCCTTCAAAATTATGTTCAGAAAGTATGCGGTAATTTTTGCGGAGTTTATTGTTGACGTTCCGCATATAATTGGTCGTCGTTTTATTTTGTTTATTGTTAAAGGCATTTCGGCAAGCATCGGAACAGAATTTTTTATCTGATCTTCCAACGATTTTGTCACCACATTCAGGGCAGGTTAGATTTTCCATTTTTGTGTTTATCAATTTAACTAAATTACAAAACTTCAGAAACTTAATGATTAGTTGTTGCTTTTTTCTTAATTAATTTTCCATTCTCAGTGCTCATATCTTTTTCCAAGAAATAGATTGCCTTATTTTCCTTGAAAACTCTGTTCTGTAAATCCTTTTCACTAAAACTTTCACATCCGGTTGGAATCAAAAACGGCTGAACAATTTTTATCCAGTTTCCTTTGATGAAAGAATAGGTTGTCATTGTGTAAGTGCAGCCATTCATCGGTGCTTGATAAATTGAGATTTCGTCGCTCCCATCATCATTCAGATCGCCTTCGTTAATGAGAATAATCTCGCAGCAGCCTGCTTTGATCGGTTTTAATTTTACATCAGAAAATCGAATTTCAAATTCTGCCGGTGTACCGTTTTCTATCGGATTTCCTGTTGCTTCTTTAGTTTTGATGACAAAAGCTGTTAGTTTTTTACCATTTCCCAGAAAGTTGCCTTGGATTTTTTCTCCGATTTTATTTTCAAGTTTTGAATTTTGTCCGAAAGTTAAAACGCTAAAAGCCAGAAATGTTATTATAGATTTCATTTTATTAAATCAATTTATCCTCTCTAAAATTATAAAAACTTTCCATTTACAAACGATTACAAACGGATATAAATACTTTTTAACCGAATCCAGTTTTCTTTTTGATGAATATTTGCAACAGAAAATCAAGTGAAAGACAAAACACGGCTTGGTTTTAAAAGTTTAATTCAAAAATTTAATATTATGTCTTTAAGAAACAAAGTGACTCTTATTGGTCACACAGGAAAAGAAGTAGAAGTTTTCAATTTCGAAAACGGAAACAGAAAAGCAACCGTTAGTCTTGCGACAAGTGATCATTATATTAATGCTGCAGGTGAAAAAGTAGAGGAAACACAATGGCACAATCTCGTTGCTTTTGGAAAAGTGGTGGATATTCTTGAAAAGTATGTCCCAAAAGGTAAAGAAATAGCCGTTGAAGGAAAACTAACTTACAGGTCGTACGATGACAAAGATGGAACAAAACGTTTTTTGACTGAAATCAAAATAGAAGAACTAGTTCTTTTAGGATCTAATAAATAATATCAGATAAACCTTGGCAAGTCAAAACCTTGTCGAGGTTTATATTTAAATTGAATATTATGAAAGTAAAAGTTTTGAAAATCAGGATCTCTAATCAGTTTCAGAAAATTGATGAGGATTCTGTTAATGATTATTTTTCCAACTTTGAAGTGATTAGTATGGAAACAAAATTGATTGAGGACGAAATCAATTATTGGTCAATTTTAATTTGTTATAGAGAGAAATCTGGCAAACCAATTTCCAATAAAACGATTGTTAACTCAGAAGAAGAGTTATCACAAGAGGAAATGATTATTTATAACAAATTAAAAAGTTGGAGAGCCGAAAAAGCAAAACAATATCAGCTTCCGCCTTATATTATTTTTCATAATACGCATTTGATGTCCATCGCAAGACATAAACCTTGCACTCTAGAAGACTTGGAAAATGTAAATGGAATCGGGAAATCTAAAATCGAAAAATTTGGGATAGAAATCATCGAAGTTTTGGAAAATGCTTAAACGTAAAATTTACAATAAAAATAACATTCCTAAGGATAGATTTTATGATTTATCTCTTATTTTTGTTATATGCTAAACGATCAAAAAATTGAAAAATTCAGGCAAATTGTAGAAAATAAATTTCAAATCTACAATTCACTCTTCATGAGTTTGCCTTATGATAAAATGACGAATATCGGGATGTTGCTTCCTTTTCTTTATGAAGAAAGTAAAGATGGCTATAATGTCGGGAAATCTCCGGAAGAAATTGTGGAAGAGTTTTTCCAGAAACATACCGGGTTACAAACAGAAGATCAGAAACTGGAATTGTTGTTTAAAATTATTCAATATATTGAAAGACAAGTAGTATTGTTTGACAGTATAGAAGATGCGGCTTTCCAACAATTACACTCTGAAACCGATTCTGGAACAGTTATGAATCTTTATGACAGAGCCAATCAGGAACATCATTTGACAGCCATACGAAAAAAGATGGATGACTTTGGAATTAAGATTGTCTTCACGGCGCACCCAACTCAGTTTTATCCAAACGCTGTTCAGAGAATCATCCACGATTTGCGTGATGCCATCATTAATGATTCGGTGACGCAAATTGATACCTTGCTTCAGCAATTAGGGAAAACGCCTTTTGTTAATAAAGAAAAACCAACGCCACTAGATGAGGCGATGAGCATCATTTATTACCTGAGATATGTTTATTATCAAAGTATTGGTGAGCTTTACAGAAAAATTAAACAAGTTTATGGAACTTCTAATTTCACCCCAAATCCAGATATTATTCAGTTAGGTTTTTGGCCAGGTGGAGACCGGGATGGAAATCCTTTTGTAACGGCAGATATCACGATGAAAGTGGCTGAAGAATTGAGGATTTCTATTCTTAAAGATTATTATGGACATCTTAAAATTGTAAGAAGGAGACTGAGTTTCCGTGGTGTTTCTGTTGTTTTGGATAATTTGAGTAAAAACCTTTATGCTTCCATCTTCCAAAAAGTAGCGAGAATCTCATCTGATGAAATTGTAAAAAAACTGGATGAGGCAGAAAAAATTCTTAAAGAAGAACATAACGCCCTTTTCATAGATGTGTTGGATGACTTCAGAGATCGAGTGAAGATTTTCGGAACTCACTTTGCGACTTTGGATATCCGTCAGGACAGTAGAGTTCATCAAAATGTAATCGATGATATTTTCAAAAAAGTAATAGACGGAAATGCAGATTCCAGAACGGATGATGAAAAAGTTCAGCTCTTGATTGATTCTAATCAGGTTTTGGATCCACAAGATTTTGAAGATGAAATGACGTGTGAAACTCTGAAAAGTATTTATAATATCAAAAAAATTCAGGAGAGTAACGGCGAGCGAGGAATGCATCGTTATATCATTTCCAACTCGGATGAAGTAAAAGATGTGATGAATGTTTATGCGATGATGAAACTTTGTGGTTATGCAGATGATGAAATCAACATCGATATAGTTCCGTTGTTTGAAACGATGGAAGGTCTTGACAGATCGGAAGAAGTGATGAGAACTTTGTACAATCATCCGATTTATAAGAAGCATCTGCAAAAACGAAACAACAAACAAATCATTATGCTAGGCTTCTCAGACGGAACCAAAGATGGTGGTTATCTGAAAGCGAACTGGCAAATCTATACTTCGAAAGAGAAGTTGACTAAAATCTCTGAGGAAAACGGAGTGAAAGTTGTTTTCTTTGATGGTAGAGGTGGGCCGCCAGCGAGAGGTGGTGGAAAAACCCACGATTTCTATGCTTCGCAAGGAAAAACGATTGCGAATAATCAAATTGAATTGACAATACAAGGGCAAACTATTACGAGTGTCTTTGGTAATAAAGATCAGGCAAAATTCAATTTTGAACAGTTGTTGACAGCTGGGATTGAGAATGATGTTTTCAAAAGTGTGAAAAAAGATTTGAATGATGACGAAAGAAAATTAATCTCAGAATTAGCAGACATCAGTTATGGTAAATATTCTGATTTAAAGGCGCATCCAATGTTTGTTCCTTATCTGCAAGAGATGAGTACTTTGGAATACTATGGCCGAACTAATATCGGAAGCCGACCAAGTAAAAGAGGAGTAGGTTCTGAACTGAAGTTTGAAGACCTTCGAGCGATTCCGTTTGTGGGATCCTGGGCTCAGCTAAGACAGAATGTTCCTGGTTTCTTCGGGTTTGGTTCTGCTTTGAAGGCTTTGAAAGATGCAGGAAGATTTGATGAAATCAAAGAACTTTATAAAGGTTCGGACTTCTTCAAAACGCTTGTTCTCAACTCGATGATGAGTATGAATAAGACTTATTTCCCGCTGACTTATTATATGAAAAATAATGAAAAGTTCGGTGAGTTCTGGAATATTCTTTTCGCTGAATTCTCTTTGTCTAAAGAAATGATGCTTGAGCTAACTGGTTATAATATCCTTATGCAGGAAGAACCTATTAACAGAAAATCTATCAGGATTAGAGAAAAAATTGTGCTTCCATTATTAAGTATTCAACAGTATGCTTTAATCAAAATCCAAAAAGGAGAAGGTGATCGTGAGGCTTATGAGAAGCTTGTGATGCGTTCTTTGTTTGGAAATATTAATGCTAGTAGAAACTCGGCTTAGAGAATTTATTAATTATGGGTTATAAATTGATACTAAGATGATTTAGACTTAATAAAAAACCTCTCAAGTGATTGAGAGGTTTTTTATAACATAACAGCTTAAGCAGATAAATTTTTGCTTTGATGATTAAGAGGAAAAGAATTGATAATCATCCAAAGAAAAACTGCAAAACCAAGTTTGTCATAACTCCAATCTAGTTGGAATGGAATGAATGTCATAGCACTTAAAACCGCAATTAAAAACATTAAAATCCAAGATATTTTAATCTTGAAAATATACCTTGTAGCATTTTGAAATATTACTGAACCTAAAAAAGCTCCCAAGAAAATAAGATGATAGGTTCTGTCATTATACAAATAACTGAAGGAAACCAAGTAGAAAATCACGTTACTGACTACTAAATATTTTATTAAATCTAATTTGTTTCGTTTATAGCCTGCTGCAAGTAAAGGAAAAAGTATAGCTCCAAATAATATCAAAATAGGAACGATTCTTTCATCACCATTTTTTTCAAGTATAATACCGGAAATCCAAAATAAAATTGGTGCTATTATGCAATAGATGAATCTTTTATACATTGATGAAAGAATTATAGTTGTGATTGCGAATATAATTCTTTTGCATTGTTTTACTCCTTAATAAAATTGAAACAAAAGAAGTTTACCATTGCCAATATTATCCAAAACGGTGAAGCAAATACAATGGCGAAAACGAACATTGGAATAATGCCTTTCAACCCTGCTGTTACAATATTATCCATTGGCAAGCGCGTTCCAATTGAGGTAAAAATACAAGCGATCATCATTCCTAATAGACTTAGAAGAATAGAAGTACCGGCGAGTCGCCATTTTGATTTTTGTTTTATATTTTGTTGTAAACGATAAAATGAAAATCCGTAAAGAATAATTATAAAGAAAGAAATAGTGAAGCGATAAATGATTGCCAAATCAGGAAACATCAATAAAGCCAAGTTGCCAATAATTAAATTGAGAACGATACAAAGTATGGCAATTGATATATTTCGGGTAGGCATTTTTAGTAAAATTTGTGTAACGTAAATATAAAGGATACTTTGGAAATAAAACCCTAAATAAGGCAGAATTTAGAATCTGTTTGTTTTATTCTTATTAATGTTGATAGAACCAAGATGGCATACATTCTGATAGACAGCTAGTATCAAATCACAAAATTATGGCAATAGAATTACAATTGAAACAGAAAGAAACGTTGAAAGCTTATATGCCTTCAGGTATATTAAATTCTAAAAAAAATTACAATCCTCATTTGGCTCAGCTTTATTTTTATGCAGGGGCTAACACAGATAAGCAAGCACTGAAAGAGTATATTGATGAGGATATCTATTTCTATGATCTTTACATCACCTATCATAATTTTCATCAGGATGTTCCAACTAAATAAATTCTATGGTTATATTTAATTAGCATAGCTAGTGGCTAATTGTGCAAGTATGGCTAAAATCAAAATTCAATTATTATGTACAAGAAAATACTCGCAGGTCTTGGCGGAGCGATTGCCCTGAATCTTTTGCAAAACTCATCTATAATAAAATAGGAAATAAAAAAGCCTCGTTTCAAATTAAGGAAATGAGGCTTTATTATTTATGAAAGTGAAAACTTAAACTTTTAAGATTTCTGCTTCTTTGATTTTCAAATGTTCATCAGCTTTCTTAACATAAGCATCTGTCAAATCCTGAATGTCTTTTTCAACCCCTTTAATAAGGTCTTCCGCAACACCTTCCAATCTTTTCAGTTCTTTGTTACCTTCTTGTCTCGCGTTTCTGATGGTTACTTTTGTCTGATCAGTTTCTCCTTTTGCCTGTTTTGCCAATTCGCGTCTTCTGTCCTCTGTTAAAGGAGGAACATTGATAATGATAACATCACCATTGTTAGACGGTGCAAACCCAAGGTTAGAGTTTACGATTCCTTTTCCAATTGCTCCCAAGGCTGTTCTGTCCCAAGGCTGGATAGAAAGCGTCATTGCATCTACCACAGAAACGTTGGCAACCTGACTAAGTGGAGTAGGTGCACCGTAGTATTCTACCATTACATCCTGTACCATAGCTGTAGAAGCACGACCTGCTCTAATCTTTTGAAAAGCGTGATCCAAATGCTTGATTGCAGCATCCATCTCTTGCTTTACCGATGCTACAATGAGTTCTAATTCTTCCATTGTATATTTAAAATTTGATAATTGACACATATTTTATTCATAAATGATAATTTATAAACGATAAATGATTCGATATTAATATCATTTATCACTCATTAATTATCAATTATACATTAACCAAGGTTCCGATATTTTCTCCGTCTACCAGTTTTTCCAAGTTACCTTCTTTGTTCATATCAAAAACGATGATTGGTAACTTGTTTTCGTGGCTCAAAGTGAAAGCGGTCATATCCATTACTTTCAGATTTTTTTCAAAAACCTCATCGAAAGATAGGCTGTTGAATTTCACGGCGTCTGCATTTTTTTCAGGATCACTGTCGTATATTCCGTCCACTCTGGTTCCTTTTAAGATTACATCTGCATCAATTTCGATTGCTCTAAGTGTTGCAGCAGTATCTGTTGTGAAATATGGGTTACCTGTTCCAGCTCCGAAGATTACAACACGTCCTTTTTCCAAATGACGAACGGCTTTTCTTTTGATGAAAGGTTCAGCTACTTTGTCCATTTCGATGGCAGATTGCAATCTTGTGATAATTCCGGCATCTTCCAAAGCGCCTTGTAGAGCCATTCCGTTGATAACCGTTGCAAGCATTCCCATATAATCTCCCTGAACGCGGTCCATTCCTTTTGCAGCGCCGGCTAATCCTCTGAAAATATTTCCACCACCGATAACAATCGCTACTTCGCAGCCTTTGTCTACTACTTTTTTGATTTCGACTGCATACTCTTTCAGTCTATCGTTATCGATGCCGTATTGGCGTTCTCCCATAAGTGCTTCACCACTCAATTTCAAAAGGATTCTTTTATATTTCATCTAGCTTGTAATTACTTTTTGATTTTTATTTCAAATTTTGACTGTGCAAATATAATGAAAGCAAAAGAATTACGTTAATGAAAAAGATAGTAGTCCAAAAATTTTGATACGCATCAAAATAGATTATTTTTGCAAAGCCAAAAGACAGTGTTGAGGAAGTTTTACAATCTTTTTTTTATCGCAATTTCCAGTGTGGTTTTCTCTCAAACGGGAACCTCGGTTTATCAGTTTCTTAATATTCCGATTTCTCCAAGACAGGCAGTTTTGGGAGATGCTATTTCTGTTCGGGATTATGATGTCAATTTCACAGCAGCCAATCCGGCTCTTATGAATCTTGCAATGGATAAAATGTTATCCGTTAATTATGCGTCATATTTAGCTGATACCAAAATTGGAAGTGTCAATTATGTTCGTGATTTAGGTGAAGGACATTTAGCATCATTCAGTGCAAGATATATGGATTACGGAAGTATGCCAAGAACGGATGAGAATTCTATTGTTAATGGTGATTTTTCTGCGATGGATGCTTCTGTCGGACTTGGTTATGCTTATCAGTTTGAAGATAATTTCACGATTGGAATCAATGGGAATTTTGTAACCTCAAAGATTGATACATACACGTCATCTGCTGTTACAGCAAGCGCGGGAGTTACTTACCATTTTGACAAAACCAATGAAACCCTAGCCTTGGTTTTTAGGAATTTTGGATATCAAATCAAACCATATAACGGTGTAAGAGAAAGATTACCTTTCCGTGTGGATCTTGGTTACACTAAAATTTTGGACGAATTTCCAGCTGCATTAACTATTACAGCGCACGATCTTCAGCAATTTAATATCTCTGCAGAAACAGATATTAATGGACAACCTACCAAATTCGGGAGAAAAGTTTTAGATCATATTTCTTTGGGTGCAGAATTATTTCCTGGCCAAGCTTTCAATATCAGATTCGGATATAATGTCAAGAGAGGAGGAGAACTGGCAGTGTTGGATCAAAGAAGTTTTACAGGTTTGTCTGCAGGTTTTAGTTTGAAGATTTCTTCTTTCCGCTTTGATTATTCTCATATGCGTTATCACAATGCTTCCAATGTCAATATGTTGGGTCTTACAATGGATTTGATAGAACTTGGCGGAAACAGGAGATAGAATTCTTTACTTTAATTTTCTTCAATATTTAATTTTTATTTTTTTGACATACTCATTACATTTGCAGTATGACAAAAAAACCGGTAATTGCTATCGATGGCTTTTCATCCACAGGAAAAAGTTCGATTTCTAAAATCATCGCCAAAAGATTAGGTCTTATCCATATGGATACAGGCGCGCTTTACAGAGGTATTACTTTTTATGCTATTCAGAATTGTGCAGATAATGATGGTAATATTGATTTGCAAAAATTAATTTCTTCTCTTCCTAAAATCAATTTAGAATTTCAAAATATTGATGGAGAACTGATTCTGTTTCTTAATGGAAAAAATATTGATAAAGAAATCCGTTTTCCTCAGGTTTCTGATAATGTAAGTCAGGTTGCGAAAGAAGCCGATGTCCGTAATTTTCTGCTGAAGACTCAAAGAGATATTGCTGAAAAAGGCGGTGTGATAATGGATGGCAGAGATATCGGAACAGTTGTCCTTCCTAATGCGGATTACAAATTTTTTATGACAGCAAGTCAGGATGAGCGTGCCAGAAGACGTTTTCTGGAATTGGAATTGGCAGGTGAAAAGACAGATGTGGAAACTGTGAAACAAAACCTAATCTCTCGAGACAAAATAGATAGCGAAAGAGAAGTTTCTCCTCTGAAACAAGCTGATGACGCTATTTTGATTGATAACACCAATATCAACAAAGAAGAAACGATTGAACTGATTTTGTCCTATGTCAAAAAGTTTTAACAAAATTTTAATACCTTTATTTTTTCTTTGGCATTTTAGTTGTAAATTTAGAATCATCAAATCGAATTTACAATAAACTAAAAATTATAAATAATGTCAAAAAAATCAAATTCAGCAGCTGTGTTAGCAGCATTGTTAGCAGGAGCTGCAACAGGAGTTATATTAGGATTACTTTATGCTCCAGAAGAAGGTAAAGAAACCAGAAAAAAAATCAGAGAAAAAGCAAACGACTTGAAGGATAAAGCTGTAGATGAATATGGTAAAACTTCTGAAAAAGTGAGAGATGCTTATTCTGATGTTTCTCACAATGTAAAAGATAAATATCAATCTCTGTCTTCTACTTTCAAAGAAACAGCTCAAAATGTAGCTTCTACTGTTAAAGACAGTTATGATAAGTACAAAGATCAGATTGTTTCCAAAACTTCTGACGTTGTAAAAGATGTAGAAACAGAATTAGATGGTTTGAAATAGCCTAATCTGATATAGTTATAAAAAGGAATTTAGTTTCTAAATTCCTTTTTTTGTAAATAATTGTGTAATTTTAAAACTAATAAGATTCTTATGATTGATATTATAAAAGATTATACGACCAAACGTCTGGATCTTATCAAACTCCAGTTCACGGAAAAATCGTCACTTTCAGCGGGAATTATTGCGTTTCTATCTATATTATTAATTGCATTTTCTTTTTTTATTATCTTATTCAATTTCGGAATTGCATTTCTCATTGGACAATCTTTAGGTAATGCTGCACACGGATTTTTGATTGTTGCAGGCTTCTATTTTGTGTTGATGATAATCGTTTTCCTGATGAAGAAAAAAATTGTAACCGTTGTAGCAAACCAAGTTATTGACTTTCTAAAAAAATAATTATGGCCACTAAATATACTAACTTAGATGAGTTGAGAAGTGAAAAAAGACTTCTTAAAAAGGAGATTGGAGAGTTGGAAGATATTCTGACCTTCAAAAGTAAAAAAGAAAGTCTGGGAGTTTTGACGCACGGTTTTACTGATAAATATTTAAAAGAAACTCAAAATGCAGAAGGTGAGAACGAGCTTTCTCTGGATACGCAAAATATAATGCGGGAAATATCGTCTGGCTTAAAAGAATCTGCTTCCAAAAAAAATGTGATGAGTTTGGCTAACGATAGTTTATCTTCCGGATTATTGGAAACTACAATTAAAATGGGAGTTGTATCTTTGGTGGGAAATTTTGCAAAAAAAAGCGTGATGAATAAAAACTGGAAAAGAAAAGTATTGGGGCTTGCATTGATTTATGTAGCACCTTATGCCCTTAGATTTGCACGAAAAAAACTGGATGAGTTCCAGAGAAATAAAACTGCGAAAAGCTTAGAAAAATTGATTTAGTTATAAATCAATTTTTTTATTTTTTAGAGAATATTTCTCCCAAAATGATTCCTGTTGACATAGAAACATTCAAGCTTTCTGTGGATTGATTTTTCCCAAATCTTGGGATTGTAATCATTTTAGTAATCATGTTTTCTGTAATTGTTCTCAAGCCGTTGCCTTCGTTTCCGAAAACTAAGGAAAATTTTTCAGGAAATTCGGTTTTATAAATATTCTCTCCATCCATATCGGTTCCAAGGATTGGATGCTCGTAAGTTGACAGATAATCTTCCAAATCTACATAACAAACATTAACTCTTAGGAAAGAACCCATCGTTGCTTGTATCACTTTGGGATTATAAACATCTACAGTATCATTACTGCAAATAATCTGTTCTATCCCAAACCAATCTGCCAATCTAATTATCGTTCCCAGGTTTCCGGGATCCTGAATTCCGTCCAAAACCAATTGAATTGAAACATCTTTCAGAACTTTATTTTCTGGAATCTTGCAAACTGCTACAGAATCTTTCGGAGTTTGTAAAAAGCTGATTTTTTTGAGTTCGGCAGGCAAGATTTTTGTTGCGTTTGCCGTTTTTATATTTAATACCTCGGGATCAATGGAATACAGGTCGGTAATTTCGTAATCAGAATTTGGTAGTTCTTTTATGATTTTATTACCTTCAACTAAAAACAAATTGTATTTTTGCCTGTATTTCTTTTTGTCCAGAGATTGTATAGTCTTTATAGTATGAGCCGTAAGCATATCAACAAATATTTTCAAAAATATCATATATTTTATTACTCCGCAATTTTCAGTGTGTTTTTGTACGCATGTAATGTGACGAAAAAAGTTCCTGACGGTGAGTATCTGTTGACAGCCAACAAATTCCAATATACAGACGGTAAAATTTTCTCAGACGAAATCCCTGATCTTGTAGCACAGAAACCTAATAAAAAAACGCTTTTGGTTCTTCCTTTAGGAGTTGGTCTTTATAATATGGCAAATCCTAAATACGATACAATTCTGAAAGAGTATATGACCTATCCCAGCGAAATGAGAAATCAAAAGCTGAGGGATTCACTTTTTAAGAAGTTTGATCATCCGGAATTTGTCGGGCGAAATTTGTTTTGGAATCGATTCTTCCATACTGTTGGAGAAGCTCCCGTGATTTATAGCGACGCAAAAACGAAACAAAGTGCAAAAAGTATTAATAACAGATTGATTAATCGTGGTTATTGGGATGCTCAAGTTACAACTAATGTAAAAAGAGATTCGGCTGCTAAAAAAGCAGAAGTTGATTATATTATTACCCACAAGGATCCAACTTATACCAAGGATTATTTCTATAATATTCCGGATCAGAATGTCAGAAGTATTTATGAATCTCAGCTTACCAAAAGTCTTGTCAGAAAAGGACAAATTCTGGATGAAACGGTTTTGGAAAAAGAGATTACAAGGATTAATGATTTGATGAAAGAAGAGGGTTATTATAAATTCAATAATGACAATCAGGATATTTATTTCGTTGCTGATTCCTTGCAAAGCCGAAAAAATGTTCCTTTGGTAATGAACATTATTAAGGATTCTATAGGAACACCCTACAGAAAAGCCACCATTGGAAAAATTACAGTTTCTGTTGCCGGCAATTTGAATAATGCAGATAAACTTCCGTTGAAGGACAGTATCCGGGGAATCAATATTTTTAGAAGAGATAGCTCTTATAAAGCGAATGCACTTTGGTTGCCAATTATTCTTAAACCTGGTGACATTTACAAACAATCAAATCTTGATCTCACAAGAAGAAATCTGATTTCAATGAATAATTTTACGATTCTTAAAGCTGCTGATTTTCTACGTAAAGAAGGAACCGCTGCGGAAAGAGACAGTATTATAGATGTTGAATATGTTCTGAGACCTTTGCCAAAATATGAGTTCAATATTGCAACAGATATCCATTATTCTCAGATTCTGAATTTCGGTTTTTCCCCTTCTGTAGATTTAACAACAAGAAATGTTTTTGGAGGCGCAGAGAACCTTGTGACAAGTTTTTCAGGTGTAATAGGAACAACTAAAGATCCTAAAAATCCGGATGCAATTTTTAATGCTTATGAGTTATCTGCTCAGGCATCGCTACAGTTTCCAAGATTGTTGGTTCCTTTTAAAAAGTATTATAAAGTAATTCCGAAGAGATATTCGCCGATTACCAGTATCAACCTGGGAGCATCTGTTCAGAATAACATTGGTTTGGGGAGAATCAACTTCAATGCGGGACTTAATTATTCAGCGAATGTTGATGAAGGAAGAATTCAGCACAGATTGACTTTATTCAATACCCAATTCAGTTTTACTCAGAATAAGGACAAATATTATGACTATTTTCCTGCCGAAGATTTAATAAGACAAGCCGTTTTTGGTTGGTATGATGATTGGAATCCTGGTGTTGTTAATTCGGGTTTATCTTATGATGAAATTATTAAAATGCTGGTAAGTGATCAGGCGTTTTTAGCTTCTATACCTGCCGAAAATGCTGATATATTCAATGCTTTTACACAATCATTGATTAACAAAGATCGCCAAACTCAGAACGTTATTATTTCTTCAATCATTTATAATTTCACTTATAATGAGATTGGAAAAAAAGAATACACCAACCCAATATTTTTCAGTGGCAAAGTAGAGTTTGCAGGTAACACACTTAGTCTTTTGACTCATAAAGAAAAAGAAGATGGAGTAGTGTCGGGTAACTCTAAAACGATATTCAAAATTCCGTATTCTCAGTTTATCAAATTTGATTTCGATTTCAAAAAATATTTTACATTTTTCAATGACAGAGTTAAACCACATACATTAGCATTTAGACAACTTGTTGGTGTCGGGATTCCTTATGGTAATTCATCAACAATGCCTTTTATTCGTTCCTATTTCAATGGCGGTGCTAATGACATCAGAGCTTGGGTTGCATTTGGAGGTTTGGGTCCGGCAGATTCTCAGTTAGATGAGAGAGTCCGTTCCTATGCTATGGACAATGTGAAACTGACAACCAGTGTAGAATATCGTCTTCCTCTAACCAATATGTTCGAAGCAGCTTTGTTTACGGATGCTGGAAATATCTGGGGACTGAAGGATAATGGATACGGCGATCAATTCAAATTCAAAAAATTCATTTCTCAAATGGGTGTTGGTAGTGGTTTCGGAATCAGAATGAATATTGCTTATGTCAATCTGAGACTTGATTTCGCTTACAAAATGCACGATCCTAACCGTCCAAAAGGAAGCCGTTGGGTTATAGATGAAATTAAACCTCTGCAACCAACTGTCAATTTTGCAATCGGATATCCTTTCTAAATCATTATTTCATAAAAAATGCGCTGGCTCAAATTTATTTTAATTATATTATTTTGTCTTTTCGGAATCTATTCTATATCCATGAATTTTGTGGATGAAAGCAAGAGTTTTACCCATCAGTCAGAAATCAATTATCCTGTTGATAAGGTTTTTCCTCAGTTCAACAATCTTCAGAATTTTGCAGCCTGGAACGATTTTTTTGCTGGTAAGGAAGATTTGACTTATTCATTTTTTACACCTTACGAAGGTTTGGGAAGTGCAATGAATTTTTCTGATAAAAAAAATAACAAATTGGGCGATTTGTTTATCCGTTATTCCAATGTCAATCGAACGGTGCGTTATCAGCTTTTCGATGGCGAAAGTGCTAATCCGTATTTGATAGATGTGAAATTTGTTCCCAATGGACAAAAAACTAAATTATTCTGGAACATCCACACGCCAAAAAGAGATTATCTAGAGCGTTCTCTCAATCTTATTGCTGAGGATTTTTTCGTTGAGAATATTGATAAAAGTATGAAAAATCTTTATCAGCTATTAGGTAACAAAGTTGATAGAGATCAGAAATTAGCCTCAATCAAATACGACAGTATTATGGTTGAGAATCGTGATGGAGAATTGCTTCTAGGAGTCAATGTCAGCACCCGAAATATCAAAGATATTCTTTTCAAAAACGTAATAATGAATCATGGAAAAGTAGTTAATTATGTTAGGTCAGATTTAGGAAAAAAAGATGATGAGTTTGGGATGCCTGTACTTCTTACTAATCCGGCTAACCTGAAAGATAAAGAGGTGTCTTATTTCTATGGTGTTCCATTGTCGAAAAGGATTTCTGTGAGCGATAATAATTTCAGTTTTCAAACGCTCAATGCTTCTAAAGTTTATTACATCTATTATCAAGGGAATTATAACAACCGTGTGAAAAATATTCAGGAGCTTCTCAAAAAGGCTAAAAAAGATACTTTGAGGAACGGTCAGCTAATGGAAGAGTTCTTAGAAGAACCAATTGATAATCAAGATGTAAAACTCAAATTATCTTTGCCGGTTTATCGATAGAAAAATCTGATAAATATCATGTATATTTACTGGAATAAATCACTCCTTTAAACATTAGTCCGCAAAAATTTAGTAAATTTGTTGGCAATTATTTAAAATTAAAATTTTAACAGATAATCTGTAATAATGGATAAATTTTCATTTCTAAATGCCGTACATGCTCAGTTAATTGATGATATGTACGAGCAGTACAAAAAATACCCAGATGCTTTAGAACCTTCTTGGAAAGCTTTTTTCCAAGGTTTTGATTTTGCATTGGAAAATTACAGCGATGAAGATGCGACATCACAGTCCGTTTCTCAATCAGCTCCGGTTCAATATGCTCAGCAAGCAGTTACAAACAATGCTGTTTCAGAAGATATTTCAAAAGAATTCAAAGTGGTGAACCTAATCGAAGCTTACAGGTCGAGAGGTCACCTTTTTACAAAAACGAATCCTGTAAGAGAAAGAAGACATTATTTTCCAACACTTGATATCGAAAATTTTGGTTTGTCTAAGGAAGATTTGAATAAAAAATTCAATTCTGCAACACAAACCGGGATGCCAGGTCCTGCAACTTTGCAGGAGATTATTACACATTTAGAAAACATTTATTGTGATTCTATCGGTGTGGAGTATATGCACATCCAAAATGTAGAAGAGAAGAAATGGATTATGGAATGGGTAAATGTGAATGAAAACCATCCGACATTATCTGCTCAGGAAAAAACAGAAATCCTTTTCAAATTAAACCAAGCGGTGGCGTTTGAAAATTATTTGCATACAAAATTTGTTGGTCAAAAACGTTTTTCTTTGGAAGGTGGCGAATCTTTGATTCCTGCATTGGATCAATTGATTACACGTTCTTCACAATTAGGTGTTGATGAGGTTGTTCTTGGAATGGCTCACAGAGGTCGTCTGAATGTTTTGACTAATATTTTCCAAAAGTCTTACAAGCAGATTTTCTCAGAATTTGAAGGAAAAGAATTCGAAGAAGATGTATTTTCTGGTGATGTTAAATACCACTTGGGTTCTTCTAAAAAAATTACAACGGCAAACGGAGAAGAAGTTAGAATCAACCTTACTCCGAATCCATCGCACTTGGAAACCGTTGCCGCGCTTGTAGAAGGAATTTGTAGAGCAAAAGTAGATAACGTTTACAAAGATGACTATTCTAAAGTTTTACCAATAGTAATCCACGGAGACGGGGCTATTGCCGGGCAAGGTATTGTTTACGAAATCGCTCAGATGATGAATCTGGAAGGTTACAGAACAGGTGGAACTGTTCACATCGTTGTAAATAATCAGGTTTCTTTCACCACTAACTATCTTGACGCAAGATCATCAGTTTACTGTACAGATATCGCAAAAGTGACGGATTCTCCAGTAATGCATATTAATGCAGATGATGTGGAAGCGGTTGTTCATGCGATTAGATTTGCTGCGGATTTCCGCGCAAAGTTTGGCAAAGATGTTTATATCGACCTTTTAGGTTATAGAAAATATGGCCATAACGAAGGTGATGAGCCAAGATTTACTCAACCAAATCTTTATAAATTAATTTCAAAACACCAAAATCCAAGAGAAATCTACAAAGAACTTTTGATTAAGGAAAATGTCGTTTCTGATGAGGTTTTGAAAAAAATGGAGCAGGAGTTCAAGGCTTTGCTTGATGAAAACTTTGATGCTTCCAAAGAAATCGAAAGGAATACAATGGATATCTTTATGAAAGATGACTGGACAGATTTCCCAATCGGTGGAAAAGGCGCCGTTGCCAATTCTACGATTGATACAAAATTCGATTTAGAAAAATTAAAAGAATTAGCAATCAAGATTTCGACACTTCCTGCAGATAAGAAATTCATTAACAAGATTACCCGTCTTTTTGAGAACAGAATCAAAATGGTGGAGAATAATTCTTTGGATTGGGCAGTTGCAGAATTGTTGGCATATGCTACACTTTTGACAGAAGGTTACAATGTGAGAATCTCTGGAGAAGATGTGGAAAGAGGAACGTTCTCTCACCGTCACGCTGTTGTAAAAACAGAAGATACAGAAGAGGAGTATATCCCATTAAGACACGTTAATGAGCAAAGATTTGATGTTTATAACTCTCATCTTTCTGAATATGGTGTTTTAGGATTTGATTACGGTTATGCGATGGCTGCGCCTAAAACATTGACCATTTGGGAAGCTCAGTTTGGAGATTTTACCAATGGCGCTCAGATTATTGTTGACCAATATTTGGTTGCAGCTGAAGAAAAATGGAAAATCCAAAACGGAATGGTGATGATGTTGCCTCACGGTTCAGAAGGCCAGGGTGCGGAACATTCTTCTGCAAGACTTGAAAGATTCTTGACACTTTCAGCTAACGAAAATATCATTGTTGCAAACATTACTTCTCCAGCGAACTATTTCCATTTGTTGAGAAGACAAATGAAATTCGGATTCAGAAAACCATTGGTTATTATGACGCCTAAATCTTTATTGAGACATCCAAAAGTGGTTTCTCCTTTAGAAGATTTGGCAAACGGAAGTTTCCAGCCGATTTTGGACGATCCAACTGCTGACCCGGCAAAAGTGGAAAGATTGGTGCTTTGTACGGGTAAATTGTATTACGATTTATTAGCTAAGAAAGAAGAGCTTAATGACGATAAAGTTGCTTTGGTAAGATTAGAGCAAATCTATCCTTTGAATATGGATAACGTTAATGCCATCTTTGATAAGTATAACAACAGAAAAGATTTAATCTGGGCTCAGGAAGAACCGGAAAATATGGGTGCTTGGAGTTATATTTTGAGAAACTTCAGAAATACGGATATCCAATTGATTTCTCCAGTTGCAAGTGGAACACCTGCACCGGGAAGTCATAAGATGTTTGAGAAAAATCAGACCAAAATCATCAATGATGTTTTCCAAACGGATGATGCACCTGCAAAAAGACCAGTAACAGCTTAATAAAATTAATAAACTATAAAGAATAACAATCTCCGGATTGTTCTGAAATTAAAAACAATATTAGTATGTCAATATTAGAAATGAAAGTTCCTTCACCGGGAGAATCTATCACAGAAGTAGAAATTGCAACGTGGTTAGTACAAGACGGTGATTACGTAGAAAAAGACCAGCCAATTGCAGAAGTAGATTCTGATAAGGCAACTTTGGAACTTCCTGCTGAGCAAAGCGGAATTATTACTTTGAAAGCTGAAGAAGGAGAAGTAGTACAAGTTGGACAAGTGGTTTGTCTTATTGATATGGATGCCGCTAAACCAGCAGGTTCTGCAGCTCCAGCCGAAGAAAAACCTAAAGAAGAGCCAAAAGCAGAAGTTAAAAAAGAAGAACCAGCTCCGGTAAAAGCAGAAGCTGCAAAAACTGAAACTTATGCTTCTCAAACACCTTCACCTGCTGCTAAAAAAATCCTTGACGAGAAAGGAATCAGTGCATCTCAGGTAACAGGTTCTGGTAGAGATGGCAGAATTACCAAAGATGATGCGGTAACGGCTTCAGTTCCTGCAATGGGAAGTGCTCCTGCTGGTGGAAACAGAGCTCAGACAACTACAAAACTTTCAGTTCTTAGAAGAAAGATTGCTGCAAGATTGGTTTCTGTTAAAAATGAAACAGCGATGTTGACGACTTTCAACGAGGTTGATATGTCAGAAATCTTCAGAATCAGAAAACAATACAAAGAAGAATTCGCAGCTAAACACGGTATTGGACTTGGATTTATGTCATTCTTTACAAAAGCGGTGACAAGAGCATTAAAACTTTATCCAGACGTTAATGCTTCTATTGATGGCGATTTCAAAATCAACTATGACTTTGCAGATATTTCTATCGCAGTTTCCGGACCAAAAGGTTTGATGGTTCCTGTTCTTAGAAACGCAGAAAATATGACGCTTAGAGGTGTTGAAGCTAACATCAAAGATTTGGCAACTAAAGTTAGAGACGGAAAAATCACTGTTGACGAAATGACTGGTGGAACTTTCACAATTACCAATGGTGGAACTTTTGGTTCTATGATGTCAACGCCAATTATCAACCCGCCACAATCTGCAATCCTTGGAATGCACAATATTATCCAAAGACCGGTTGCGGTTGACGGACAAGTGGTGATCAGACCAATGATGTATGTGGCGATGTCTTATGACCACAGAATCATCGACGGAAAAGAATCTGTAGGTTTCTTGGTTGCTGTGAAAGAAGCGATCGACAATCCGGTAGAATTCCTAATGGATGGCGACGAAAGAAAAGCATTAGAATTGTAAGAAATTACAATCAAGATATTTAAAGAGAGCAATTTGCTCTCTTTTTTTGTTATATTTAATTTCAAAATTTAATTTTGATGGAATGCTTTGAATTACCGATTTATAAAAAATCTCAAGAAATTTTTAATGTCCTTGAAACTATTACAAGTTTGTTTCCAGAAGATAATGACTATTTGAAAAGCATTAAAGGGGATTTACTTGGAGATATTATGCTAATTCAAGCTAAAATTTGCAGTGCTGAAGCTGTGAAGCTTTATGATATTAAAATGGAGAATGCTACAATCATCAGAAAAGCAGCAAGAGATATTTTTGTTGGAGGAAATACTTTGGAGTATTTTGGTTTTTCTGATTCAAAATATTATAATTTAGTGAGAAACTTAATTGAAGAATTCAGACTTCTATTCATCGATTGGATTTCTAGCTTTAATCCAAACCATTATATCGTTGATAATTGGGGATTGTTTAATCCGCCAGGAATTTCCCCTAATCATATCCAGAGTGATGACGAACTTGATTTTTTAGATGAACATGAATAATTCTTACATTCTTTGCGAACTTTAACGATATTCTCAATAATTAATAAAATCTTTGTGTTCTTGGTGTTCGAAAAATTTTTCGAGTTAATCGAAAACCATTTCCAAAATTCACAATTAATCCTTACTTTTGAGCAATGGAAAATTTCATCGTATCCGCACGCAAGTACCGTCCGCAAGAGTTTGACACTGTTGTTGGACAATCTCACGTTACCGATACTTTGGAACACGCTATTGACGAAAGTCAGTTGGCTCAAGCTTTATTGTTCTGTGGGCCAAGAGGTGTTGGTAAAACAACTTGTGCCCGAATCTTAGCCAGAAAAATCAATGAAAAATCAGGCGCAGCAGATGACGATGGATTTGCATTTAACATTTATGAATTAGATGCGGCTTCCAATAACTCAGTCGATGATATCCGTGAATTGATTGATCAAGTAAGATTTGCACCTCAGGTTGGTAAATATAAAGTTTACATTATCGATGAGGTTCATATGTTGTCTCAGGCAGCTTTCAATGCGTTTTTGAAAACTTTGGAAGAGCCACCAGCTCACGCTATTTTTATCTTGGCGACTACTGAGAAGCATAAAATTATTCCAACGATTCTTTCAAGATGTCAAATTTATGATTTCAAAAGAATCACAATTGAAGATATTCAGGAGCATCTTAGAAAAATTGCTGAAAAGGAAAGTATCACTTACGAAGATGATGCGCTTTATCTGATTGCTCAGAAAGCTGATGGTGCCTTAAGAGATGCTTTGTCTATTTTTGATAGACTAAGTACATTTTCTCAAAAAAATATTACACTTGAAAAAGCAGCTGAAGTTCTTAATATTCTGGATTATGACCAATATCTGAAGATTGTTGACTTAGCTAAAGAAAATGATATTCCAAGTGTTTTGACCGCTTTTGATGAGATTGTTAAGAAAGGTTTCGACCCGCATATTTTTATTGCCGGATTAGGGAATCATTTCCGAGATCTGATGATGGCTCAAAATCCTAAAACTTTGAATCTTATCGAAGTTGGAGAAAAAACGAAATCCAAATTCGCTGAACAATCTCAGAAATGGTCGGCTCAACAATTAATTGATGGGATTGAGATTTGTAATTTCGCCGACATCAATTATAAAAATTCCAAAAACCCGAGACTGACTGTGGAAATTGCGTTGATGCAATTGTCAAGTCTGACTGCAGGTTTGGAAGCTAAAAAAAAAAGTTCTTAATATTAGCGCCACTTCTTGAGGCTAATTTAATTTCCGATAATAAACCTGTTTCTACAGAACCAAAAGTTCAAGCTGAACCCAAGCTCGAACCGGTAAAATCCGTTTTTGAAGAACCAAAAAAAGTTATTCAGAAAGCTTCTGAACCCATTGCCAGAAGTTCTTCTAATTCTCAATTCAGCATCAAAGCGGCTTTAGAGAAAAAGGAAGAAGTCAAGAAAGACGAATTTTCAGAAATCAAGGATGAAAACCTTCCGTCGAATCATTTTTCTCAGACGGATTTGGACAGAGAATGGGAAATTTTCCTGAAAAACACTTCAAAAACCAACACATTTCTTTACAATGCCATCAGTAGTTTTAAGATGGAGAAATCTGATGAGAATCTGGTAGTTGTAAAGTATTCTTCAGAATTTGCTAAATCAGAATTTGATAGAGTCAGCCCCGAGTTTTTTAACCATTTCAGACACAAGGTCAATAATTTTAAATTTGAAATCGACTATCAAACAGACTTAACGATTAAAAAAGAAGTGATGACCAAAAGAAAAATCTTCGAAAAGTTTGTTGAGATTAATCCTCTATTGAAAGATTTGGATGACTTGATGCGATTTGATCTTTCATAAAATAATTTTTTTTGTAGAAGATAGTATTGGGAAATTTTTCTTGCTGTCATCAGTATTTTTTGTGATATACTCCTGTCTTTTTTTGATAAATTCTGTTGGTCTCATCCCATTGATTTCCCTGAATAAATTAGAAAAATTGGTTCTGGACGCAATACCACATTTTTCTGCCAAAGTTTCTATTTTGTAGTTCAGATATACTTTGTCAGTGTATAATTTATTAGTGATATAATTAATTCTTAGTTCACCAAGATATCTATTGAAATTCATTCCTTTGTGGTCATTAATAACTTGAGAAAGATAGGTCGAGTTGGTTCGTAATTTATGAGCCAGCTTATTGATTGTTAATCCATTTTCAATATAGCCACATTTGTCTTCAAAGGATTTTAATTTACACAATAGGTTTTCTACCAAGTTTTCGTTGAGAGGACATTTCTCTGTTTCCTCGTGATGTTCTGGTGATTCTATTTTAATTTTATCCTGAGCTAAAGTATAAATGCTGTTCAAAATTTTATCTTCCAGTATTTTGTAATTAATTCTGGTTTTTCTTTCATTTTTTTCTTTCATTACCAGAAGTAGCATTAACGTTATTGCTACAGAAGACAATATCCCAACAATCCAAGCTCCAACGGAATTTGTATTGTTCAGCTTATCTTGTAAAATTTTCGTATCAAATTTTTTGTGGATTGTAGAAGATAGGTAAGCAAAATCTTTGTTGATAATTCTGTCGGCTTGTAGAAGTTGTTTGGTGTAATAGAGTTCTTTGTCCGTGTCTTTTTGATCTTTATAATGAAGAATCAGTAATTCGTAATTTTCTCTAAGTTCAGGGAGTATGAAATTATGTTTTTGAAAAACAGAATCAACTTTTTTGAAATATAAAATCGCTTTAGCTGGATTATCGTTAGCTAAATATGACTTCCCTATGTAGAAATAATTGACTGTCGCCCATGAAAAATCTTTAATTTTTAAAAGTGGTTTCTGAGATTCTTGTAATGAAGAAATAGCATTTGTGAATTTCTTATTTCGGAAAGCTTCAATTCCTTTTTCCTTTAGAAAATAACCATACTCCTGCTTGTAATCCGGATTGTTTTGTGTTTGTGATAATCCAATATTGATAAGGGAATTTAGAGCTTTGTAATTTTTCAGATTTCTTTGGCAGACGATAATTCTGTGCAAAGTATTGTAATAACCTTTTTTGTTATTAAAGATAATATTGGGATGTGCTTTTTCCTGAATTCCTTTGTAGAAAAATTGATTGGCTTTTTGAAAATGTTCTAATGCAGAATCGTAGTAACCAAGGTAGCTTTTCACTACACCAAGATGATAAAGAATTTCATTTTTCAGATATTCATCTTTAGTATTTTCTGAGTATTGATAAGCCTTCAAATATTGATCTAAAGCAGGTTTGTATTTTTTATAATTGAAATAATAAATAATACCTTTTCCCAAAAAAGCGTCGCTTATCAAATCATTATCTTTTGTAGATAAAGCCGATAGAATAGTGCTGTCAGCATACTTCAATTTATCTTTTGATGAAGGCGTATAGAAAACAGCATCTTTATAAGCCTGAACTAATTGGTAGTTGTTCTTTTCCTTTTTTGAAATTGATATTGCTTTATTTAGGAATTGAAAAGCTCGACTATCATTCTCTGGGAGATATTCATAATTTTTTTTCAGTTCGTAAAAATCACTGAACTGTTTTTGCTGAGAATAGAGATTCTTAGATATTAGAAGTAAAGTAATGAAATAGATTTTTTTCATACCTCTTCAAATTAGTGATTAAGTTTAGATAATTAAAATTAATCAAAATTTGTGCTAATTCAACAAAAATAATTATTAAAAAAATAAAATTTAATATGATTAATGCGAATGTTTTATTAATAAGGCGGTATTGTTTGATTGGTAATAATCATATAAAATATTGTGTGCTTATTTGGAAATAAGCACCAGGCTTCGTTTTAAAAGCAAAAGATTGTCAATAGATTTGATGAAAGAATTCTAATAACCGGCCGGGATAAACTTCAAAATTTTTTAACAATGAAAAAGATTATCTCAACTATTTTGACATTAGCAATATTAATTATTGCGCAATCTTGCAGACCGCAAGATGACATTTTAACAGCTAATAATGAAATTAGCAAAGAAAACTCGGTTTTCAAAAAAAGCAGTGACAGTATACAAACAGATAGTGCCAATGTTCCGCAAAAGCCAGTCGTAGTAGACCCGCCTCCGAAGAATGGTCATCAATGGTAACTTCATTGTTTTAATAATCGATAATAATAAAAACTAATAACCGTGAAAACCTACAAAAACATAATCATATGTAGAAAAAAGTATTGATAGTGTTGGGATATTATTCTGTAGTTAGTTAAAGAAGCTAGCATTGATTTATGCTTTTAACAATAATATTTAATACGAGACTCATGAAAAAATACTTCAGCTTATTCGTTGTTTTTGTATTAACGAATATTTTACACGCACAGGTTGGGATCAATACATCCACCCCCAAATCAACCTTGGACATAAATGGAAATTTAAAAATCCGAACATTACCTGTTGTTTCAACTTATCCAGCCAGTGATCAGGTAATTTTAATTTTGGATAAAAATGCTACAACTGGTGATTTCGAGGTTAAGCAGATTAGCGCAGATATATTGTTTGGAGGCCAGGCTTATTACGCTTCAAAAACCGGATCTTGGTCTTTGTTGAGCCTTGCAATAGGCGATTCTTGGTATAAATTAAATCTTACAGGTACTGCAGATACGAAATTAGGCGACCCATCACGTTTTACTGATGGCGTATATACAGCACCACAATCCGGCGTTTATTCTGTCAACTATGAGATTCAGTTGGCTTCTGGTGTAGATATTGAAGTTTTAGGGGGCAAGAGAATTGGTCTTATAAAAAATAATACTGTAGTTTGGGATGAGAAACTTTTTGATGCTGTTAGAGTTGCTATTAATGTTCCATTGGTTCTGACACTTACTCTCGCTGCTATTCCTGTCAATTCTACATCACTTAACTCTATGGTGCATTTAAATGCTGGAGAAACCTTAACATTTGCTCTCAATACGTCAGGCGTTTTACCCATAAATCTGGGGCTTTTGACTACTGGAAAAGTGAATATTAATATCCATAAAATATCAAATCAAACGCAATAATTGTTAAAACAGATTCTAAGTAAGAATCGAATATTAAATTTAAATTTTGTAAAAGCAGATTCGTCTGCTTTTATTTTTTTATCTAGAATTGAGCTAAGTTTGATATTAATTTATATATTTGTCAAAGATTTCTTCGACACAAGAAGAAAAGATATCAACCAAAACAAGCTAAAAGTCCTTTAACAAAGGATTTATAAAATGGAATCAAATCAATTTCCATATTTTACAACTTCAAGATCTGTCATTTCTTTTGACAGATTATTTAGCTTTTTTGGATTTTATTACGGAAATTTCAGAACCTATTACCGATTTTATTGGCTTAGCTAACTGAATTTCTTTCTCAAAAAACGCGCGGAACAATTTCAATCCGTAACACATTTAAAATTTTTTTAACGGTATTTTTTGGAAAAGAATTATAAATCAAGATTTATAACAGATACACTATTGCATTAATTTAAAAATATATAAAATTAAAAATATGAACTTAAACGATTTAAAGAACGATTGGATACAAGACTTCGCAAACCCAATGATTATTGCAGGTCCTTGTAGTGCAGAAAGCGAATCTCAAATGCTGGAAACAGCCAAAAGACTGAAAGAAAGCGGTGCGGAAATTTCAGCTTTCCGTGCAGGAATCTGGAAACCCAGGACCAAACCAAACGGTTTCGAAGGAGTAGGAGTAATTGGTCTTAACTGGTTGAAAAAAGTAAAAGAAGAATTCGGTTTCAAAACGGCAACAGAAGTTGCTAATGCACACCACGTTTTTGCAGCATTGGAAGCAGATGTAGATATCCTTTGGATTGGTGCGCGTTCTACGGTTAACCCATTCACGGTTCAGGAAATTGCTCAAGCGTTGAGAGGAACCAACAAACCAGTGTTGGTAAAAAATCCGGTTAATCCAGATTTGGCGCTTTGGATTGGTGCTTTGGAAAGACTTTTGGGTCAAGGTGTAGAAAATATCGGCGCCATCCACAGAGGTTTCTCAACGTACCAAAAAACCAAATACAGAAACATCCCGAACTGGCAGATTGCTTTAGATTTCAAAAATCAATTTCCAAATATTCCTTTGTTTATCGATCCTTCACATATTTGTGGAAACAGAACCGGTTTGGCTGGCGTTGCGCAGGAAGCTTTCAACGTAGGTTACCAGGGTGCGATTATAGAAAGTCACTGTGACCCAGACAATGCTTGGAGCGATGCTTCTCAGCAGATCACACCAGAAGTTTTGGCAGAAATGATCAGCAATCTTCAGGTTCGTAATTCTGATATCTCCGGATACGAAGACGAGATGGGAAAACACAGAACTTTAATCAGTGATATGGATTTCCAATTAATTGAATTATTATCTCAAAGAATGAAAATTTCTGAGAAAATCGGAACATTGAAAAAAGAAAATAACATCGCTATTTTTCAGCCAGAGCGTTGGAAAGTAATTACAGAATATGCGACTCAAAAAGCATTTGAAACAGGGATGTCTCAGGAGTTCATAGAAAAAGTTTTCAAAGCCATCCACGAAGAAAGTATCGAAGTTCAGAATAATATTATGATTGACAGATAATAATTATTTGGGCAGCTTAATCCGCCTTCCGCTCAAACCTAACGTAGTGGTTCATCGATTCAAATTGAAATAAATAAGAAATCTGAGATAAGTCGAGCTGCACAAGATTCTCTGTTTTAATAATAGAAACCAAAAGAAGCTAATAATTTAGCTTCTTTTTTATTGTGGCTGACTTTAAATTTCTAAATTTGCCAAATACAAAATTCTACTGTTTGAAAGGAATCATCATCAAATCAACCGGAAGCTGGTATCAGGTTTTGGAATCAGAAACAAAACAAATCTTTGAAGCCAGAATACGTGGAAAATTCAAATTAATAAAAACACGTCTCACCAATCCGTTAGCGGTAGGAGACGAGGTAGAATTTTCTTTAGAACAGGATGATGTCGCTTGGATTACCAAAATTTTCCCGAGGAGAAATTATCTCATCAGAAAATCCGTTAACCTTTCCAAAGAAGCACATATCATTGCTTCCAATGTTGATATTGCTTGTTTTATTTACACTTTGAAATTCCCTGAAACTTCTTTGGGTTTTCTTGATCGGTTTTTGGCTTGTTGTGAGGCGTACAATATTTCCCTATTGATTTTATTCAACAAAATGGATACGCTGAATGATGATGAAAAGGAAATTGTAGAAAACATAGAAGCAATGTATCAGAATATCGGTTACGATACATTGAACATTTCTTCTTACACAAAGCTCAATCTTGATTTTTTAATTGATAGAATTAAAGATAAAACGTCTGTTTTTTTCGGACATTCTGGGTGCGGAAAATCAACTTTAGTGAATGCTTTGCAGCCAGATTTGCACATTAAAACAGGGGAGATTTCAGAATCTGTACTCAAGGGAAAGCACACGACAACATTTGCTCAGATGCATTTTTGGGATTTTGGAGGTTCGGTTATTGATACACCAGGCGTTCGGGAATTTGCGATGATAGATGTTCAGAAAGAAGAAATCCAGCATTATTTTCCAGAGATTTTCAAAAAAGGAAGAGATTGCAAATACCACAATTGTATGCACATCAACGAACCCAAATGTGAAGTTTTAAACGGTTTGGAAACAGGAGAAATAGAAGAAACCAGATATTCCACTTATCTCAAGCTAATGGAAGAAGCAGAAGAAATTAATCAGAAATAAAAAATCCTACAAAAATTATTTGTAGGATTTTTAGTTTTATGTCAAGTTGGATTTTAGAATTTCCAACCAAGCGTGATAAAGAAATTATCTCTCTTGTTTTTCACTTTGGAAACGGCATAAGCCTCACTGTTGACGTCATATCCACCATTAAAATAACCTGAATTATAATCTACGCTTCCTTGTAAGAAAGGGCTACTGTATTCAGATGTGACATTTTGGTAAGAAGCATCTATGTAGAAAGCCTGAAAATCGTAACCTAAACCTGCTCCGATTACATTGCGCTTTCCAACAATTAAATTAGAATAAGACTTGTTTGAAGCCGAACCATTATCGTTATAACTTAATAAGGATAAATTATCAATATTATTTCCTTGATAAGCGTAACCACCTCTCATTCTAAAACCGGCAATTCTATATTCTGCACCAACTCTAACTTCAGACGAGTTTTTGTAAGAGTCTTTAAAAAAGTCATTCAATTCTTTTTCAGTTCCTGTAACAACATCGTATTTTGGTTTTGTTAGACCTTGAATAAAATCGACGTTTAAAGCGAAATTCTTGCTTGGTACAAAAGCAGCACTCAATGATGCTTTCATAGGCGTCGTTAGATTTCTGTCTTCAACGCCAGAGTCATCATTTTGACCAAAATTATAGATGTTAAAACCTCTGTCAATGTTCCACCAAGTAGGAGTTTCGATGGCTGCACCAACTCTGAACTGGTTACTCAATTTGGCGATCACACCTACATTTGCAGAAAATCCATTCGCTCGTTCTTCATATCCGGTATATTGTTTAGAATACCCAAGAGAAGTTTTATCTAAATCTGAATAGAATCCTGCGGTATCATACTGTGTAAAATACGAATTTTGAAAATTCAATCCAGCACCAAAGTATAATCTATTGTCGTAATTACTACCAACAGTAAAACTTGTTTTTGAGAGATCTCCTGATCTTTCGTAAGAATGACCTAAGAATGTATAATTGATTACTGTATTAGGAACAGAAAAATCATCTATAATTTTAATATTCGAATTTCCTGGCGATCTTGAAACATTATCCAAAGATTGCGTTGAATAGTTAATCCCAATATTCACGAACTTCCACTTAGACGCTGTCTGCGTTAGATCAATAGTCAGTACTCCTCCAGAATTATTCAAATCAGTATTATTGACTTTATAGGCGGAAGATGCACCTGTCAATGATGACGTATTTTTATTATTATTGATTCCTAAAGTTAGATTAATATCACTTGTAATGAAAACCCCAATTCCAGCTGGGTTCACATTTGCCGAGGAAATATCTCCACCCAATGCTCCCATAGAACCTGCCATAGAATTATACTTAGCAGTACCATTAATAGAGTTATTAGAATAAATATCAACTGTATTCGTAATTACTGAAACATCCTGAGCTTTAAGATAGACCAAAGAGATAGGAACACTTAACAGTAAGAAAGTTTTTTTTAGCATTTTTATATGAAATGTTTTTAAAATTTACAATTATCTTCTTCCGCCACCGCCGGATCTCATTCCACCGCCGCCGCCAGATGAACCACCGGATCTAAAACCACCTCCAGAATTGAAACCTCCAGAATTACTTCCAGATCTTGATGGAGCTGTGTAACTATCATTTCTGAAACCTCCATTATTTTGAGTTCTTACATTTCCGTTGTTAGGATAACTTGGAGAAGTTCTCACGCCGCCATTGTTAGGATAAGTGTTTCGTACGTTACCATTGTTAGGATATGTATTTCTAGTGCCACCGTTATTTGGAAATTGTCTGATGTTACCGTTGTTCTGGTTTCTTATATTTCCGTTATTGATGCCTCTGATGCCATTACTATTTCTGATGTTTCCATCGTTTCTCATAATTCTGCTGTTGTTAGCAGTAATCATCTGTGAGTTTCTTGAAGAATTAATACCACGGAAACCATTCGTTCTGTTGTTGGTGGAAATCATTCCGCCCAATCTACCATTAGAACCTGATCTGATGTATGCAGGTCTGTAGTAATTTCCGTAAGGATAATATCCTCCGTAGTAGCCGCCCCAGCCATAACCCCAGAAAGGATCATAGAAACCTCCGCCCCAGCCCCAAGGTGAGTACATAGAACTTCCCCATCCCCAGCCGAAGCCCATGCCCCAACCGAAAGAATTGAATCCCCAACCGTAGTTAGGATAACCCCAGCCGCCAAAACCGCCCCAGCCACCGTAGCCGAAGCCCATTCCCCAGCCACCATAGCCCCAATTATTAAAGCTAGAATAGTTGGTTTCTGTTCCTGTAAAATTGCCCCAGTCAGAATCGGATGTTAAAGCATAACGGTTATTTTGATCTTGGATGTTTTGTTGGTTGTTATCATAGATGCTTGGATAAGTATCTTGATAGTTATAATAATCATCAACTTGATTACCATAATTGCCTGTATAAGACCCAGCAGGCAAAGAATCTTTGTTTGGGTCGTAATAAACACCATCAGTTTCTGAGTAACCTCCGGTATAAATAACACAAGAAGTCAAAAGAAAACTGCTGGAAATCAATATCAAACCTTTTGATTTGATAAAATTGAATAAGCTTTTATTGTTGAAATTTTTCATTTTATGAGATGTATTAAGTTTCATATATTTGCATTTCCTAAAAGAGACCAAAATTTATACCATTTAATATTAATAAATACGTGTAAAATTAGGCTTTTTATTTAGATTATAAATAGTTAAAAAAGTTAAAAATCATATCAAAAAATTTATGGCAAAGTTAACATCAAGAGCAGAAGATTATAGCAAATGGTATAATGAACTGGTTGTTAAAGCAGATTTAGCAGAGAATTCAGGCGTTAGAGGATGTATGGTTATCAAGCCTTATGGTTATGCAATTTGGGAAAAAATGCGTGACGAGATGGATAGAAAATTCAAAGAAACCGGACATCAGAACGCTTATTTCCCTCTTTTTGTTCCCAAAAGCCTGTTTGAAGCTGAAGAAAAAAATGCAGAAGGTTTTGCCAAAGAATGTGCTGTGGTTACCCATTACAGATTAAAAACTGATCCAAATAATCCTGGGAAATTAATTGTTGACCCAGACGCAAAATTGGAAGAAGAATTGATTGTTCGTCCTACTTCTGAAGCGATTATCTGGAATACTTATAAAAACTGGGTTCAGTCTTACAGAGATTTGCCTATTTTGATTAACCAATGGGCGAATGTTGTAAGATGGGAAATGAGAACAAGATTGTTCCTTAGAACTGCCGAATTCCTTTGGCAGGAAGGACATACAGCTCACGCCACAAAAGATGAAGCTATAGAGGAAACTGAGAAAATGCTTGAAGTCTATGCAAAATTCGCTGAAGAATTTATGGCAATTCCGGTAATAAGAGGAATCAAAACACCTTCTGAAAGATTTGCTGGGGCAGACGAAACATATTGTATCGAAGCGATGATGCAGGATGGAAAGGCTTTGCAGGCAGGAACCTCGCATTTCTTAGGTCAGAATTTTGGGAAAGCTTTTGATGTGAAATTCACAACCAGAGAAGGGAAAATCGAACACGCTTGGGGAACTTCTTGGGGAACTTCAACAAGATTGATGGGAGCTTTGATTATGACACATTCTGATGATTTAGGATTAGTTTTGCCTCCAACTTTAGCGCCGATTCAGGTTGTGATTGTTCCAATTTTCAAAGGAGAAGAGCAATTAGCCCAAATCAGTGATGTTGCTTTAGATATTCAGGCTAAGTTGAGAGCAAAAGGAATTTCAGTGAAGTTTGATAATGATACACAAAACAAACCAGGTTGGAAATTTGCAGAATACGAATTGAAAGGTGTACCGTTGAGAATCGCAATGGGACCAAGAGATTTGGAAAACAGAACTGTTGAATTGGCTAGACGTGATAATTTAACCAAAGAATCGGTTTCGATTGATGGATTGGAAAACTATATCGAGGAATTACTAAAAACAATTCAAAATGATATTTATACCAAAGCTTTAACTTACAGAGAAGAAAATATCACGAAAGTTGATTCTTATGAAGAGTTCAAACAAGTTTTGGAAGAAAAAGGTGGTTTCATTTTAGCACATTGGGATGGAACAGAAGAAGAAGAAGAGCAAATCAAGCAAGAGACAAAAGCGACGATTAGATGTATTCCTTTGAATAATGAGCAGGAAGATGGAGTTTCTTTAATATCTGGAAAACCTTCTAAGCAAAGAGTTGTATTTGCGAAAGCCTATTAATTCTCGAAAAATATTATAATAAAAACCGAAGATTATTCTTCGGTTTTTTGTTTTTTAATTATAAATCTAATCAAAAAGTTAAATCAGAAAATAGTTAAAGTTTTATTAAAATTATCAATAGCGAAAATTTGTGGATTAAAATTTGGTAACATTACATAACATCAAACATTAAAATAAACTACTATGTCAATCAACTTAATCGACCTTATCAAAGGTCAGCTGGGACCGGCAACGGTTTCCCAAACAGCAACTCAACTTGGAGAAAGTGAGTCTGGTATTTCAAAAGCAATTTCTGCATTATTGCCTGCTGTAGTAGGTGGTTTTGCAAATAGTAATGCACAGTCTGAACTTTTTACTACAGTAAAAGAAGCAGCTTCGTCAGGTGTGCCATCCAATTTATTAGGAAATCTGAATGGAAGCGATTCTGTAATTTCAAGAATTCTTTCTCTGATTTTTGGAGATGGAGATAAATTAGCAGCGATTACTAATTCGGTTTCCAATTATGCAGGAATCAGTAATGATTCTACAAGCTCTTTATTAAATCTTGTTACAGGAGCTACAGCGGGAACGCTTGGAAAATACGCATTGGATAATAATACAGATGCGTTTTCTTTTGGTAATCTTCTTAGCGAACAAAAAAATAATCTATCAGCACTTTTACCTGCAGGATTTAGTTTTGCAAGTTTAGGTTTAGGGAATTGGTTTGGTAGTGTGGATGCTGAACCTGTAAACGTAGTTCCTGAGCCTATGCAAACACCGATCGCGGATGTAAATCCTGTAACACCAGCTACGGAAAAACCCGTAGTAACAGAAACGCCACAAGTGGAAGTTACAAGAAGTGGAACAACGCACGATATTGTTGGGAATAGTGATTCTGGAGGAAGTATCTGGAAATGGTTGTTACCATTATTATTGTTATTGCTTTTAGGATGGTTTTTCTGGAAACAATGTGATAAAAAAGCTGAGCCTGCACCAGTTGCTATGACAGATTCCACAACAGTCGTTACTGATTCTACAAATGCTTTAGGTGATACGGTTTCTACAACCAGAGAAACATTGGTTGTGACTTTGCCAAGCGGTAAAACTTTACAAGCTTATAAAGGCGGAATCGAAGATCAAATTGTAACTTTCCTGAAGTCTGACGAATATAAAAACTCAACAGAAGCACAATTGAAAGACAAGTGGTTCAATTTTGATAATCTGAATTTCGAATTTGGAAAAGCCATTTTGACACCAGAATCACAAGTTCAATTGGATAACTTGAAAATGATTTTAGCTGAGTTTCCGGATGCGAAAATTAAAATTGGAGCTTACACCGATAAAAAAGGTGACGAAGCTGTAAATCTTAAATTATCTGGCGAAAGAGCAGGAGTTGTAAAATCGGCAATCAATTCTAAACAAGTTTTGGAAGCAGAAGGATATGGTTCTAAGTTTGCTAAAGTTCCGGCGGAAGCTTCTGACAAAGAAAGAGAGTCTGACAGAAAAACAGCTGTGAGATTTACAAAGTAAAATATAATTTCAAATTGATAAAAACTGCCAGAATTTGGCAGTTTTTTTATTGTCTTATTGTAGGTTAAGAAAAGTATTATTAAATTTGTTAGTCTAATCTAACAATAAAAATTAATTGAATCAAAATAATAACAACAACGCTTGGAGAAAGGAGAGGAGTTCCAATTCGCTTCAAGAGGTTTTCGCCAGCGTCAATATTCCCAAAGATGGGAGTTTCAAGAAAAAACTAATGGCTTATATGGGACCGGGATTACTGGTCGCAGTTGGTTATATGGATCCAGGGAATTGGGCTACAGATATTGCGGGTGGTGCGCAGTTTGGTTACACCTTACTTTCTGTCATTCTTATTTCTAATCTTTTCGCCATTGTTTTGCAATATTTATCAGTGAAATTAGGTGTTGTAGCAGAACGAGATTTGGCTCAGGCCTGTAAAGACCATTTCCATCCGGTTGTTAATTTCATATTATGGATATTTTGTGAGATTGCGATTGCAGCTTGTGATTTGGCTGAGGTCATCGGTTCAGCGATTGCGTTGAATTTACTATTCGGAATTCCGTTGAGTGTTGGTGTTGTGATTACTGTGATTGATGTTTTTCTAATTTTATTTTTGCAATCACGAGGTTTCCGATACATAGAAAGTATAGTTGGAGGTTTGATATTCATCATTTTTGCATCATTCTTATATGAGATAGTTCTCAGCAAACCGGAGATTTTACCAATGTTGGAAGGCTTGATTCCTAAGAAAGAAATAGTGACAAATCCTTCAATGCTCTACATTGCTATCGGTATTTTGGGTGCTACAGTGATGCCTCATAACCTTTATCTGCATAGTAGTATCGTTCAAACCAGAAACTATCCACGAACTACTGAGGGTAAGAAAGAAGCTTTGAAATTTGCCGGATTAGATAGTAGTTTTTCTTTGATGTTGGCTTTTTTTATCAATGCTGCTATTTTGATTATTTCGGCTGCTACTTTTCACACAACAGGAAATAAAGATGTAGCGGATATTAATGATGCTTATATGTTGCTGACGCCACTTCTTGGAACAACTATAGCGAGTATATTTTTTGGAATAGCATTATTGGCTTCTGGGCAAAATTCTACTTTAACAGGAACACTTGCCGGACAAATTGTGATGGAAGGCTTTCTAAATATCAGATTGAAGCCTTGGGTAAGACGATTGATTACAAGATTGATTGCGATAGTTCCAGCCTTGATTATTTCTATAAAATACGGTGAACGAGGGACAGCTGATTTGTTAGTTTTCAGTCAGGTTATTTTATCGATGCAACTGAGTTTTGCTGTGGTTCCTTTGGTAATGTTTACCGGAAGCAAGGCTAAAATGGGCGAATTTGTTAACAAGCCTTGGTTGAAGATTGTAGCTTACATCATCAGTGCAATCATCATTATTTTGAATCTTTATCTTTTGAAGGAGACTATTTTTCCTTAAGTAAGATATAAATAAAAAAACCGAATCCTGAGATTCGGTTTTTTTATGTTGATTTTAAAAAATCAATCTTGTTTTGTGCGCAGCGCACCCCGACCTGAGCGGAGCTCTTTTTATTTTTTATGAAAAAATAAAAAAGCGGGAGTGGAGGGCGGATAAGGTGCCCAAATAATTATCCTAATTTTTTAGAATCTGCCACGAATTGTGCTAATCCAGAATCTGTAAGCGGGTGCTTCAACAAGCTAAGAATCGGTGCCAATGGAGATGTAATTACATCTGCACCAATTTTTGCACAGTTGATGATATGCATAGGGCTTCTGATAGATGCTGCTAATATTTCTGTTTCGAAATAATAGTTGTCATAAATAGTTCTGATTTCCTCGATAAGGTTAAGTCCATCGACAGAAATATCATCCAATCTTCCTAAGAAAGGAGAAACATAAGTTGCACCAGCTTTTGCAGCCAATAATGCCTGACCTGCTGAGAAAATTAATGTGCAATTGGTTTTGATGCCTTTGTCAGAAAAATATTTAAGAGCTTTTACGCCATCTTTGATCATTGGGATTTTTACTACGATTCTTTCGTGAAGTGCTGCCAATTCATCTCCTTCTTTAATCATTTCTTCGTAAGTCGTAGAAAGAACTTCTGCAGATACATCACCATCTGCAATGTTGCAAATATCGATATAATGCTGGTTAATTGCTTCTTTTCCGCTGATTCCTTCTTTTGCCATCAACGAAGGATTGGTAGTAACGCCATCTAGAATCCCCAAATCTTGTGCTTCTCTGATTTGGTCCAAATTGGCTGTATCAATAAAAAATTTCATATATAGGTTTTTATAAAATTGTTTTGTAAATATAAGTATTTAAATAGCATTGTGGAAATAAAAAAGAAGCCCGAAGGCTTCTTTTAAGTTATTTCATTCCAGCTTCTTTTGCTTTGAACTCGTTGTACTTTGCCGTGTTTTGAGTGGTCATATACATTCCTTTTAGGAGTGTTACAACTTCTTTGTTATTAGGCTCATTAGCATAAAGTTTTTCAGCATAAGGCAAAGCTTTTTGGAATCTGGCTCTTCTTTGCTCCAGAATTTTATTTGCTTCATCTATTTTTCCCGCTTTTTTCAAATCTCTGTATTGATTGATTGCAGCTTCATCTTCTCCTAGAATAGCAAAAACTAAGTTGTTAAGTGCATTAGGAAATTTAGAGTCAATCTCTACTAATTTTTTGAAAGTAGCTTCAGCTTCAGCTTGTTTTGCCGAATCTTTACTTAGCATAACACCAAGATTATAAAGACTTTCTTTATCGTTTGGATTAGCAGCGATTTTTGCTTTCAAATTATTTACAAACTCATCCGTTTTTCCGGATTTGAAATAAGAATTGCTTTGAACCTGACCTAAAGACTGATTTTTAGGGAATTTTTTTAACCCTTCCTCTGCAACTTTTCCTGCTTCCTCATATTTCTGTTGTTCAAATAATAATGATGCAGTTACTTCATAAAGTTCTTCTTGCTTGCTTGGTGTTTTCTCAATTTTGAAATCTGTATAACCTGCATTTGCTTTTTTATAAAGATCAAAAGCTGCTTTGTCTAAAGTTTCTACTTGTCCAGATTTGGTGTTTTTTGCTGTATAAACAGTTTCTTCCCCTGTATAATTGGATTTAATTAAAGATTGAAGAATATCAGTCGATTGAGCTTTTTTATCGGGAGTTTGAGCATAAGCTACACCAGCGTAATAAAGGAAATTTTTATTATCCTGTCCTGCTGCTTTGAACAAATAATAAGTCTCGGCGAACTTTGCACCAGCCACGTCAAACTTTTTGTTATTATAGTTGGTTGTTGCTTCTTCATTTGCTTTTCTTAAAAGCGGATCAATTGCTCCTCTTAATTTTTCTGTCAAAGAAGGCGTGTATTTTTCCTCTTTCAAAGAAAGACCGCTTCCAGACTTATCGGCAGCCTCTTTCCCAACAAAATACACTTTATTCTTTTCTGCATCTTTTCCAGAATAAATGGTTTCATTACCTAAAGTTGCAATTTTAGCAAGATATTCTGCGCCTTCAATATTTTTTCCAGCTTTCAAAAGAGACAATCCTTTTGCGTAATAATATTGCTCAAGGACAGAAGGTTCCAACAAATAAGTTTTGTCACCAAAAATACCTTCCGCTTTTGAAATTTCAGTATTTGCAGTTGTAAGATCTCCTGAATCAACTGCTTTTACAGCATTAGCAATTTCTTTTTTCTGCGCATTCATCAATGCTACAGATAGAACTGCTAGACTTAAAATTAATCTTTTCATATTAAACTTTTAATTTTTTATTCGTTATCTTCTGATTCCTCAGTGTTTTCTGGTGCTTCGTCAGTCGTATTGTTTACTTCTTCTGAGTCACCGATATTTAATTGGTTATCGCCAGTTTGTTCTTCTGCTGAGAATTCTGGATTATTGCTGTCGTTTTCTAAACCTTCTTCATTTTCTTCCTCTACATCTCTGTCCATTTCCACTTTTGCGATAGCTGCGATTTCGTCTTTAGTTTTTAGGTTAATGACTTTCACACCTTGAGTATTTCTACCCATCACACGCATCTCATTCATATTCATTCGGATGGCAACACCAGATTTGTTGATGATCATCAATCCATCTTCGTCTGTTACACTTTGGATGGCGATTAGATTTCCTGTTTTTTCTGTAATGTTAAGCGTGATAACACCTTTTCCGCCACGGTTGGTGATACGGTAATCTTCTACAGCCGTTCTCTTTCCGTAACCTCTTTCAGAAACCACAAGAACAGTATCATTTTCAAGATCATTAACAACAATCATTCCGATAACTTCATCGTTATCTTCAAGGGAAATTCCTCGCACACCAATAGACCCTCTACCTACAGCTCTAGCTTTTTCTTCAGGGAAACGGATACATTTTCCGTTTTTGGTAGCGATCATGATTTGAGAATTTCCATCTGTTAATTTTGCACCTAACAATTGATCATTATCACGGATTTCGATAGCATTCACACCATTTGTTCTTGGTCTGGAGTAAGCTTCCAAAGATGTTTTTTTGATGGTTCCGTTCTTGGTGATCATCACAACATTCATTTGGTTGATGTATTCCTGATTTTTAAGATCTTTCGTTCTGATGTAAGCCTTGATTTTATCATCTGGCTCGATGTTAATCAAATTCTGAACAGCTCTACCTTTTGCAGTTTTGGAACCTTCAGGAACCTCGAAAACTCTCAGCCAGAAACATTTTCCTTTTTCTGTGAAGAAAAGGAGATATTCGTGGTTTGTAGCTGTTACAATATATTCTAAGAAATCTTCATCTCTTGTAGTTGCAGCTCTATTTCCTACGCCACCTCTGGATTGTACTTTATATTCAGAAAGAAGTGTTCTTTTGATATAGCCTGCGTGAGAAATTGTCAGAACTACTTTTTCATCTGGGATAATATCTTCTATAGACATTTCTCCACCAGAATAATCGATTTCTGAACGTCTCGCGTCGCCATATTTTTCTTTGATTTCAAGAAGTTCATCTTTGATGATTTGATAACGTCTTGGCTCATTAGAAAGAATATCTTCCAAATCTTTGATCAAAGCCATAATCTCTTCGTATTCAGCACGGATTTTATCCAATTCCATACCGGTAAGACGAGCCAGACGAAGATCTAGAATCGCTTGAGCCTGAATTTCTGATAATTCAAATTCCTCAATCAAACCTTCTTTTGCCGCCGCAGGATTTGCGCTATGACGGATGATTGCAATCGCTCTGTCCAAAGAATCCTGAGTTCCGATAACTTTCATAAAGCCTTCAAGAATATGAGCTCTTTCTTTGGCTTTCCTCAATTCGTATTCAGTTCTTCTAACGATTACTTCGTGACGGTGATCAACGAAATGAAGAATCAAATCTTTAACATTTAACTGTAAAGGTCTTCCTTTAACTAAAGCAATGTTATTAACTGAAAATGAAGTTTGTAGAGAAGTGTATTTATATAAAAGGTTTAATACAACATTTGGAATAGCGTCGTTCTTTAATTCGTAAACAACTCTAAGTCCGGTTCTATCAGATTCATCACGTATTTCGTAAATTCCAGGAAGTTTATCGTCCTTAACCAACTCAGCGGTTCTGGCAATCATTTCTGCTTTATTTACTTGGTAAGGAACCTCAGTTACAATAATGGCGTTTCTGTTTCCGATTTCTTCGAAATTAACTTTTGCTCTTAGAACGATACGTCCTCTTCCTGTATGGAAAGCATCACGAACACCATCGTAACCATAAATAATCCCACCAGTTGGGAAATCGGGAGCGATGATATGTTTCATCAACTCATCAATGGTAATTTCTTTATTATCGATATATGCACAAATGGCATCAATACTTTCAGATAAATTGTGAGGCGCCATATTGGTCGCCATACCAACTGCAATACCAGAAGTTCCGTTGACCAAAAGGTTTGGAACTCTTGTAGGAAGAACAGTAGGTTCTTGCAAAGAGTCGTCAAAGTTATTCTGAAAATCAACAGTATCTTTATCCAGGTCGGCAAGAATTTCGTCAGAGATTTTCTTAAGTCTTGCTTCCGTATAACGCATTGCTGCAGGCGGGTCACCATCCATAGACCCGAAGTTACCCTGCCCGTCAACCTGCTCATAACGCAAACTCCAAGGTTGTGCCATTCTTACCATTGCATCGTAAACGGAGCTATCTCCGTGTGGGTGATATTTACCCAAAACGTCTCCAACAATTCTGGCAGATTTCAAATGTTTTCTGTTGGAAAATACATTCAGACCATACATACCGTAAAGAACACGTCTGTGTACGGGTTTCAAACCATCTCTTACATCTGGCAAAGCTCTTGATACAATTACTGACATCGAGTAATCGATGTAAGAGGTTTTCATCTCGTCAACAATGTTGATCGGTATTAACCTTTCTCCTTCCTTATGCATAAATATTTTTAATTTATTGTAAATCAGAAATTTATTTTAGTTTCTGACCTGTTGAGTTTTTCTGTTTTTTATAACGGGCTAATTTACAAAAAAAAACCGATTTTTGCATTCTGAATTTATCAACATTAATCATAAAAAAATAAAAATATGAGTATCCTTAGTATTACATTCCACACAGTTGAAGACAAAATAGAAGAATGGGATTTGTATGTAGATAATGATTTGCATCAAATGGTTGAGAATCTAATAGATGTTGAAAAATATATTCTGTCAGAAGTCCATTCTGATATGGTAAATGAAGGGAAAAATACCAACCTTTTTCTTTTATTTGATAATGCGGAAATCCGTGACCAGTTTATGGAAAGCGAAATGGTGAATCTGGCAGAAAGAATCAATCAGAGATTTGGAGAAGAAGTGATGATTTTTCCGACTTTCCTTAATTCAAAAAAGAAAAGATTTTAAAGGAATAATTTTTGAGAATCATTAAACTCAAATCAAAATTATGTTCGACAAACAGCAACGCAAACTCAAAAGATCTGCTAAATTAATCTCTGTTTTAAGCAAATACGGATTCAAAAATCTTATTGCCAGAATGGGCAAAAAACCAGAAGAAAGTTCTGTAAATGAAATTGTTTCCAAAGGAACGGTTTATGAAAGAATCCGATTGGTTTTGGAAGAGTTGGGACCAACGTTTGTGAAGCTTGGACAAACTTTCAGTAATCGTGAGGATTTGTTGCCACCGGAATTGATTCAGGAGCTGCAGAAACTTCAGGATCGAGTGGAGGTTGTTGAAATGAATGTTGAGGAAATTCTCGAAAATGAATTCAATATTTCGGTGAAAGAATATTTTTCGGAAATCATTTCAAAACCTTTGGCGACAGCGTCTATTGCTCAGGTTTACAAAGCCACTTTAATTTCTGGTGAAGAAGTGATTCTGAAAATCAAAAAGCCTGATGTTCTCAGTGTTATCGAGGATGATTTGCTTCTTATTAAAGATCTAGTAAAGCTAATCTCTACTTATTCTGAAATTGCTTCAAAATTAAATCTAAAACAAGCTATTGCAACCTTCGAAAAGTCTTTGTTAGAAGAAGTTTCCTTGGTTAATGAACGAAATAACATCAAGCAATTCTCTCTCAATTTTAAAAATAATAAAGAAACTTATGTTCCAATTGTTTATGACGAATTTTCCAATAACAATGTCCTTTGTATGGAGTTCATTGACGGAATCAAAGTCACGGATAAAACAGAACTTTTACTACATAATATTGATCCGGTTAAAATTTCGGAGGTCGGGTTAAGGCTTTTTGTTTCTCAGATCTTAGATTACGGATTTTTCCACGCTGATCCGCACGCGGGTAATATTCTTGTGAAAAAAGATGGAAGAGTAGTTTTCATAGATTTCGGAGCGGTTGGGAAAATTCAGCCGAATGATAAGGAGATTTTGGAGAGTCTGATTGTTGCTTTTGTTGCGAAGAATTCTAATAAAATTGTACGTTCTCTCAAGAAAATGGCGGTGAGTTATGAGATTCCGGATGATAGAAAATTTGAAAATGACGTGGATGAAGTTCTGAATTTCGTTCACAGCACTTCTTTAAAAGATATTGATCCGCACATTATCATCAATAAAATGAAAGATGTCCTTAAGGATAATCAGCTTTATATGCCAGACTATTTTTATCTTTTATTCAAAGGAATTGGTTTGATAGAAGGCGTTGGCAGAACTATTAATCCGGATTTGGATATTGTAAAAAGTCTGCATCCTTACACCAAGAAAATATTAACGAAGAAAATCAGTCCAAAAAAACTTCTGAAAAACGGAATGGATAAAGTGATTAATTTCACAGATAATGTAGATGAAATTCCAAAAGAACTTCGCTCCGTTCTGCAAAAACTGGATGATAATAAATTCACAATCTCAAGTGAAATCAAAAACATTGAGAAAACGAATAACCTTATTAAATCTAGCATCGTAAATCTGATTTTAGCGGTGATTTTGGGAGCGAATATCATTGCAACTGCTATCGTTTTTGTTTCAGAATCAGGTCCGAGGATTGGAGAAATGTCTTTGGTGGCAGTTTTGGGATTTATCTTTTCAATTTTCTTGGTTATTGTTCTTTTGTTACGAATTACGAGAAAGTAAATATTAATTTTTAAACAAAAAGGCACGATGTTTTTTAAGATTATTGTGTTTTTAAGTCACGAGGAAAATCAGAGATTTTTTTTATTTGATGAGACTATACTTTATGCCTTAATTAATGGTAAGAATCATTAACAAATGTTTCGTGCCTTTGTGTTTAGCTTTATTAATTTAATAAACTGATTATTAATTCAAATTCTTTTCAAAAATTACCTGTTTTCAATACATATTTATAATCCAAATAAATACATTAAATTTGCACCAAATTTTAGACGAAATACATTAATTAAAAGTACTCAATACGGAGTACAACACAAACAATTTATGAGTGCACCTCAAGCAATTACAGAGCTGATTACTCTTGCAGACGGCAGAGAAATCACAATCGAAACAGGGAAACTAGCTAAACAAGCTGACGGATCTGTTGTAGTAAAAATGGGCGGAACAATGCTTTTAGCGACAGTTGTAGCCAACAAAGAAGCCAATCCTGGTGTAGACTTTTTACCTTTAACAGTAGATTACAGAGAAAAATTCTATGCAGGCGGTAAAATCCCTGGAAACTTTTTCAGAAGAGAAGCTCGTCCTTCAGACCAAGAAATCTTAACGATGCGTTTGGTAGACAGAGTTCTTAGACCTTTATTCCCTGAAGATTTCCACGCGGAAGTTCAGGTCATGATTTCATTAATTTCTTATGACGGAGAGTCAATTCCTGATGATTTGGCAGGTCTTGCTGCATCTTCAGCGATTGCGATTACCGATATTCCTTTCAACGGGCCAATGTCTGAGGTAAGAGTAGTAAGAATTGATGGTCAGCTTTCAATCAATCCTAAATTCGAAGATCTTAAAAATTCTGACCTTGATATTATGGTTGGAGCAACTAAAGATTCTATCGTAATGGTGGAAGGTGAAATGAAAGAAATCACTGAAGCAGAGATGCTTGAAGCGATTACTTTTGCTCACGAAGAAATCAAAAAACAAGTAGAAGCTCAGGAAAGACTAGCTCAGAAAGTTGGTAAATCTTTCCCTAAAAGAGAATACAACCACGAAAATCACGATGAAGCCATCCGTGAAAAAGTGTGGAAAGAAACTTATGATAAAGTATATGAAGTAGCAAAAACGCCTTCCAGCAAAGAAGAAAGAGGCGAAAAATTCAAAGCGGTACGTGATGAATTTTTAGCTCAATATGTTGAAAATGCAGAAGAACTTGAAAGAGTAACACCTTTCGTAAAAGTATATTACCACGATGTGGAAAAAGAAGCGATGCGTCAGATGATTTTGAATGATAAAATCCGTCTTGATGGTCGTGATCCTGAAACAATTCGTCCAATCTGGAGCGAAATCGATTATTTGCCAGGAGCTCACGGTTCTGCGATCTTTACAAGAGGAGAAACTCAGTCTTTAACGGCTGTAACTTTAGGTTCTGTGAAAGATGCAAATATGGTGGACAGCGTAATGGTAAATTATGACGAGAGATTCTTCTTACATTATAACTTCCCTCCGTTCTCTACAGGTGAAGCTCGTCCTTTGAGAGGAACTTCAAGAAGAGAAGTTGGTCACGGAAACCTGGCTCAAAGAGCTTTGGCCAATATGATTCCTGAAGAAAATCCTTATACCATCCGTATCGTTTCTGATATTTTGGAATCTAACGGTTCATCTTCTATGGCAACTGTTTGTGCAGGAACTTTAGCATTGATGGATGCAGGTGTTCAAATCCATAAGCCGGTTTCAGGTATTGCAATGGGATTGGTAACTGATGTTAAGTCAGGAAAATTCACAGTGCTTTCTGATATTTTAGGAGACGAAGATCATCTAGGTGATATGGACTTCAAAGTAACGGGAACTGCAGACGGAATCACTGCTTGCCAGATGGATATCAAAATCCAAGGTCTTTCTATGGATATTATGGAGAAAGCGCTTTTACAAGCTAAAGAAGGAAGACTTCATATCTTAAATAAAATTACTGAAACAATTGCTGCTCCAAGAGAAGATGTGAAACCTCACGCTCCTAAAATGGTAATGATGGAAATCCCTAAAGATTTCATCGGAGCTGTAATCGGGCCTGGTGGAAAAATCATTCAGCAGATGCAGAAAGACACTGATACTGTTATTGCTATCGAAGAAGTTGGAGAGATCGGAAGAATCGAGATTTCCGGTGTTAGCAGAGAGAAAATCAACGAGGCTATCGCGAAGATCAACGAGATTACTTTTGTACCGGTTGTAGGTGAAGTTTACCAAGGTAAAGTAGTGAAAGTAATGGATTTCGGAGCTTTTGTAGCGATTGCTAAAGGGACTGAAGGATTGCTTCACATTTCTGAAATCGAATGGGCAAGACTTGATAAAGTGCCTTACAAAGAAGGTGATGAAGTGGAAGTGAAGTTTATGGGTTACGATGACCGTAAGAAAATGAAACTTTCCAGAAAAGTTTTGTTGCCAAGACCACCAAGACCTGAAAAGAAAGAAGGTGAGCAGAGAGGTCCAAGACCAGAAGGTCAAAACAGACCTGCGAGACCAGAAGGTAACAGAAGACCAGAGGGCGAAGGCGAGAAACCTGCCGGAGACCAAAACCCTTCTAACGAAGCTTAAGTTCTTAGATATAATTAATCCCCCGATCATTCGGGGGATTTTTTTGTGGAATGTTTTATTTATAGTCTTTCGAGAGCCTCAGGATGACATCGCTAATACTCAATGGATGTATTGCTTATGACTTAAGAATATTATTTCAAGTAATGAGAATATACTTTACAGTGGCAAGAATATGATTTGCAGTAGGGAAAATATGCTCTAAAGTAATAAGAATATGATTTACAGTGCCGACAATATCTTTCACAGTAGGGATAATATGATTTAAAGTAATGACAATACACTCTGCAGTAGTGAGAATATGGTTTGCAGTCATAAGAATATGATTAATAGTTACGGCAATATTAATCTTGTTAAAAGCATATAAAAAAACATCCTGATTGGAAATTCAGTCAGGATGTATAGTGTTATGTTTTGATGCTAAAATCTGTGAATGTCTGTAGATTTTAGCTTTTTACTACTGTAAATTTTATTGCAGATACTGTCTCAAATTCCGGAGAGGTTGCTCCGTAAATCGTCTTGACGTATTTTTTGACGTTTTGGGCGATGGTGTAGAGTCCTGTTTCTTCTGCGTATAATATCTGATCTCTTTCTGTGAGTTTGACGTTAAGCTCAGCTTCGGTTTGATCTACAGGCTGAGTGGTGCTGACCAATGAATCTTTGTAAGTGGTGAGGTTGGTGAGCTTCAAATCTTCTTCGTTGGGCGTGTAGGAAGGAGTGGTTGCCAATAACTGTAAAAGTATGCCGAAATTCTCGGCTTGCTGAGTGTATGATTGGCGGGAAATGGATATTGTTTTTGGTGGTTCTCCGCCTTCTTCAGTTGTAGCTTTGGGCTTCTTTTGTCCGCCCTGGATGGTGCGGTTTAGGGTTCTCGCTTGGTCGATTGTTCCTTGTGGTAAGCTTAGGATTTCTAACAGACTGAGAATTCTTGTACAGGTTGGTTTCAGGTTTTCGAATGCTACCTGACGCAGGGCGATGGCGTTTTTGTTGGCGTTTCGTTTTTCTTCTACTTCGCTGAGTTTGGCAACGGCAGTGGTGTAGAGGGTTTGGAGATTGGAGACCGAAAGGCTTGCTACCGGAGGGTTGTAAAGTGTGTAAACGGAAACTTGCTCTGTGAGTTTTTGTAGGTTGGCTACGTTTTTAGCGTGTCCTACTTCTGATGTTGAAGACATAGTATTGTGTTTTATAATTATTTCTCCAAATATATTATTTATTCTGAATATGATAATTAATTAGGTTATTAATTGTGAATAATTGAATATTATGTTAAATAGGGAATGGGAAACCCTAGCGGGAGGCTAGGGTTTTTGTTGGGAAGCACGGATTGCAAATCTGCGCTGTCGGGGCAGTAGATAAGTAATCTATTACATTTGTGATATTATGTTATTCCATTCTTTTTTATGCTCAAATTTCAATGCAGTATCTGTTTCAATTAGATTTACATAATTTTCAATAAATTCGGAAGTGTCGGAAAGTAGACGCAAATAATATTTCAAGGTATTTATTAAGCCATTAGCAATAACGTGGCAACCGTGAATGTTTTTTATACGTTCTATTTCTTTGTTGATTTTGTCTATTTGTGAAGCGTCAATATTTGCTGTTGAAAGTAAATAATAACGGTTTACTTGTGTCGTTTTGAATTTTTCAAAAGCATCTTTTACAAGTTGAGCTGTTATGGCAATCCCGTGCTTCACCTCAACAGCCTCGAATGCTCTTTCTTTTTCATCTACTATATCAATATCTCCAATTCTTCCACTTCGAGAGTCTGCTGACGTATGGCTTTCCATAGGAAGTAATACTTTGCTGTCAAATCTTTTGATTTCATTTACAAGACATTGATAAGCTGCATACAAAGCTAAAACGGGTAGTCTTGATGCTCCTTCTGCTGAATACCTTGTGTCGAAATGCTTTGAAAGTAAGTTAATGATTGTTGCAATTGGTAAGTTTAGTGGTTTTGCCAAATCAATTTGTTGGGCATTTCTCTGGATAATTAAGCCTTGAAATAAAAAGCTCAAAACTTTGTCAATGTTTTTTCCTTTTTGAATGAAATCTATGGTTCCCAAAAATGCAATTTTTAATGACTCTGGACGAATAGCTCCTGAATATTTAAAATCGTAAGGTACCTTTTGTTCTAAAGAACGAGTTAACCATCCACTTTCTGCCATAGAAGGGAATTTTATGCTTTTCAAAAATGGTGTAATGTATTTTGAATCAAAAGTTCTTCCTGAATATCCGTTTGGAATACTTGTTTGGTGGTTTCTTATATCTTGTTCAAGATTAAGAATTTTATAAACGGCACTAGTCAAAATAACTGTAATAACACCTTTTGCAGATTCGGACCTACTTAATATTTCAGCTAAATAATTAGTGATATTTTGCTCTAAATCCGACTTTATTTTATCATCAGAACCAACTATCTGCATTGATTCGTTGTAAATTTTTTCTAAAAATTCAGTTGGTTCCATTTATTTTTATTTCTTTTAATAGTTGTATTTTAATTTGTTCAGCAACAGCTTTTATCATTGGAATTGCAACCGAATTTCCAATTTGCTTATAAAGTTCTGCTTTATTATATAAAAATTCGAATTTGTCAGGGAATCCCATTATCCGATAGCACTCATTGATAGTCAATTTTCGTACTTTTCCTTGATGCCAAATCCAAAATCTTCCAGAAGATTCTTGCGATGGTAATGCTGGATGAACACCTTCCGTTGAATAAATTCTGTTGGGTTGTTTATGTACCCTTGATAAATGTTCCGTTCCTTCTCTAACGCCTGCTTTACGGATTGTTTTATTTCTATATCCGGCAAAGATTAATCCAGATTTCTGTACTTTTTGTTCTTCCAAAATTGTGTAAGGTTCTTCTAAATATTCAAAGTTATTTTCTTTATCTAAGAAGTCTTTCAAAGCTGGTTTAGTTTTCTTTTTTATTTTAGAAAAATCAAATTTTGTTTTTTTATGTCCAATGATTATGATTCTTTCACGATTTTGAGGAACTCCAAAATCAGATGCGTTTAATACTTTTTTTGAAACAACATATCCCAATTCTTCTAAATGTTGTATAATTATGGCTAATGTTTTTTTATCATCGTGATAAACTAAATGTTTTACGTTTTCAAGAAAAACAACTTTTGGTTGGTGCTTTTCAATGATTTCAAAAACGTGATAAATTAATGTTCCTCTTGTATCTTCAAAACCTTTCATTTTTCCAGAAATACTGAATGGTTGGCAAGGAAAACCTGCACAAAGAATATCGTGCTTTGGAACAATATCAATATTTAACTTGGTAATATCCCCAAATGGAACTTCACCAAAATTTAATTCGTAAGCTCTTTGGGCGTGATAATTAAACTCTGAAGAAAACACACAATTTCCTCCAAGTTCTTGTAACGGAATTCGAAAACCACCAATTCCTGCAAACAAATCTATGAATGTAAAATCAGGATTTTCGGATGCTGGAAAAGGTATATCCCATTTTATTGGAAGCATTGTTTGTAATTCTACAGGCTCAGCAACAATATCTAATTCTTCTCTAATTTCATAGAAATATTCTTTAGCTCTTTTTTCGTAGGATTTAGATATTCCATTTTTGTGATTGTGTAAATAATGAGTAAAAAAAGCCAAATCTTCTGCATTACCATTTAAGGTTTCAACTTTTAGTTTTTCTCTGAGTTTTGAATATTTAATCATAACTAAAAATTTATTTTTCCTTGTTGTTGGTTTTTAATTTTCATATACCTCGCTTTTTTTTCTGCGGCTAATAAAAGTTGCTTTGGTTCTTCTTGTGGATAAATAATTTCAGCAATTTTTTCACTAAAATATTCGTGTTCTAAATGTTTTAGCTCGAGATTAAAAACAACGGAAAGCTTTGGAAGTATTTCTACAGGAATATTCCGTTTTCCATTTTCAATTTTGGAAAGAGTTGATTGGTCAATGTCTAGTGCTGCGGCAAGTTTTGTCAAAGTCAAACCATTGTCACACCTTAGTTTATTTATATATTCTCCAAATGTTTCTTTCATAGTCTTGAATTTTTTATCTTGACAATTTTGGCAAATTTAGAAAAAATATAATGAGAGTTGAAGAATAGATTCAATTATATTAATAATTATTTTGAGTAAGTAAAGATTAAAAAGTGCTTGTTTTTTTTAATGCATTACCCATTCCCAGCCCTCTGCTTCAAATCATCCGCGCCACCAGTTTTCCTAGCCTGTCCGGATTTTCCTGAACCGAAGTTATAAGTGTAGGAAAGCGTCGCCACTCTGGTGTCTCTTCTCACAATGAAGTTTTCCACATAGCCGGAATAGATGTTTTTAGCTTCCGGATTGCTTTTGAAGAAGATGTCGTTGAAGGAGAACTTAAGCGTACTGTTGTTCTTGAATTTCTTCTGAGCACCGATGTTTACAGACCACATCGGTTTTAGGTACATATAGGCGTAAACTTCTTTGGCTTTGTAGTTCCCTGAAAGTTCTGCCGAAAAACCATTTCCGATTTTGAAAGAATTGATGCTGTTGAGGTCAAATGTGAAGTTCCCCTGATTCTTGATATTGGTGTCGGAAATATTGCCGGTATAACTGCCGTAATAGAAATTGGCACTGTTGTTCATCTCCCACCATTTGGTCACTTTTACAGGCGCAATCAGGTTGAGTCCGTAATAAGAAGCATTGAGGTTTTCAAAAGTTTGTACAATGACATCTTTTCCCTCTTCGACAGTTGGCTTCAGGACATCTGTAATATTACCTTTGGTTTTGCTGTAGCTCAAGGTCGCAAAATAGTTGTTGCTCAAACTGTACGTGAACTCATAATTCATAGTGGTTTGCGGGTCGAGATTGGGATTTCCGGCTTGGTAGGTTGTCGGGTCCAGATAGAATTTGAAAGGGTTGAGCTGACGGTAATTCGGTCTGGTAATTCTTCTGCTGAAGTTTAGTTCTACGCTGTTTTTGTCATCCACATCGTAAGAAAAAACGGCACTTGGAAATAACTGCGTGTAATGCTTTTTGTTGATTTGGTTGGTTGTGAGCTGATTTCCCGTTACGTTGGTGTTTTCCATTCTGAGACCGAAGTTGACTTTGAATTTTTCCCAATTCTTAATCACGTTTCCATAAACGGCATTGATGTTTTCCTCGTAAATGAAATGGTTGGTCTTAGAATTATCAATAACGGAAGTTCCGGAACTGGCATCAAAAAACTGAAGGTCGTTGTCCGCTTTTACAAAACTCGTTTTAAGTCCTGTTTCCAATTTCCAGTTCTTTTTGAAGACTTTGGTAAGGTCTGATTTTAAGGAATAAATGTTGAGGTTTCCGTCCAAATCGCCTTTTAAAATATAGGGGTTTGGGTTAGCCGAAGTTGACGGAGAAAGGTTTCCATTATTATCAAAATTTCTTGTGTTGAAGTTTTGAAGCGATGTATTCGAATAATTAATATAATCCAAATCTGTCGTGAGTTCTGAACCCAGCGAATCGATTTTATATTTGTGATTGAAGTTCAAAGACGCATTTTTCCAATGGTCACGGTTGTTGCTTTTGGTGTTGAAAGTTCCGTCCGGCTGGTAATTCTGATTCAGAATCTGAGTGTCATTATTGCTTGTCGGGTCGAATCTATTGCTCACAAGACCAACAGAAAAGCCTAAAACATTCTTGTCGTTGGCGTAATAATCCATTCCGACTTTTGCAATGTGATTTCGGAAATTCATTTTCAGGAAATTGTTTTGGACATAGGCGTTTTGGAACGTTCCGTTTTCGTAGAAATTTCTGTCCAAAGTCAATTTGTTGTAAAATTCTCTGTAGGCAAAGCTGTAGTTGGCGAAAAGATTCACTTTTTTGTTCCTGTGATTGATGCTGAAACTGTTGTTGTTCTTCACATATTTTCCGGTTCCGAGAGATGTGGAAAGACTGCCGTTGGTGCCTTTTCTCTGGTCTTTTTTGAGTCTGATGTTGATGATAGAAGTTCCGGATGCATCGTATTTTGATGACGGATTGGTAATGAATTCGATTTTTTCAACTGTGGAAGACGGAATTCCTCTGAGGTAATTGGCAAGGTCGGTTCCTGTCATTGGTGTGTTTTTGCCATCGATTTGAACGAGCAGGTTGGCTTTACCTCGCATACTGATATTGTCGTTGCTGTCGATATTCACGCCTGGCGCTTTTTCCAACACTTCGAAGGCGGAATTTCCGGTGGAGGCCATGCTGTTTTCTACATTCAGAATCATTTTTCCGTCCTGTCGCTCGATGTAAGGTTTTGTTTTGGTGATTGTCACGGCTTCAATTGCTTTTTCGTTAAGTGAAATCGAAGGAAGTGTGGTATTTTCATTGACGGAAACTTGTGATTGATAAACTTCTGTTCCGCTTTTATTGATTTTCAGATTGTAATTCCCTGAAATCAAATCATTGAAAGTGAATTTTCCGTTTTGGTCGGCAACTTCTGTTTTTACCAATTTGTTTTCTGAGTTGAAAAGATTGATTTCTATCTGATTCGAATTGCCGGAATCAATCGTTCCCGACAAAGAAAAATTCTGGCTGGACTGTGCAAACAATGTTGTGAAAAAAGACACTGTCCAAATTAGTATGGCTAAAAATATTCTGGTCATCGTGTTATTTTTTTATGATTGAACTTTTATTTTTTGGTGTTGATACAGTTTTCTGATATTTTGAGTAGGGCAGTGTTCATTATTTCTAGTTCGGTTTTAGAAACATTTTCTAATGCTACGCTCCTGTTATTTTCGATGAGGTTTTGTACTTTTTCGATGATTTCCTTTCCGGATTTGGTGACTTTCAGATTGGTTTTTCTACGGTCATTGGGGTGAACTTCACGTGAAATGAATTCTGATTTTACTAATAATTCGATAATTCTCGTGACAGAAGCATTGTCTTTGAAAACTAGATTTCCAATTTCGTTTTGAGTAATTTCTGGATTTTCGAGAATCGCTTTGATAATGAGCCATTGGTCAATCGTGATGTTGAAACCGTTTTCTTTGAGTTGTCTCTGTGCGTAATTTCGGTAAGCTCTGATGGCTTTGTCGATGTTGTAAAATATGATTGAATCTAATTTTTCCATAGTTTTAAATTTTAAAATGACTTATCAATTATTGATATGTCAATTAATTTGTTGTGGAAGTTTTTGAATTGTTACAGATGGGTGAAAAAAAAATATCCATCTTTTTGAGACGGATAATGATTTTACTTTATAAGTTTATCTAATAGAAACTTCCAGCGGGGATTTTCCGGTTCCAATTCCTGGGCGTTTCTGAAACATTCGATTGCTTTTTTCTTGTTGTTATTTCTTTTATAAATTTCTCCAAGATTTTCGTACGGAAGTGTGGAATCAGGATATTCGAAAACATTCAGTTCGAAAATTTTAATTGCATCGTTGAGTTTGTTGGCTTTCCTTAATTCGTGGCCAAGGTAATTGAGTTGGTTTTCATTGAAGTATAAATCCGGTTCTTTCGAAGTTTTCAGCTTTTTATAAAGGTTAATTCCTTCATCTACGCCAGATTGATTAATAGTTGTTCGTAATGTGTCCAGCAACTTCCAAGGATACTTGTAAGGTGTTATCTTGGAACTCGAATCAATAATGTGATTGCCGATATCTGTAACGCCATTATTGGAATTGGACAAAACAACAACTGCGAATCCATTCTTTTTATCAACCCCTAAAAATGTCCTGTAGCCGGGCGTCCCTCCATCTTTGAAAATGATATTTTTCTCATCGTCATTATATAAAGTCCAGCCAAGTGTGACATAACCTCTGTTGCCGTCTTTTTTGGCTTGCTGAAAATGCGTCAGTTCCATTGCGGGATAAATATCAGATTTGATAAATCCCAAATTGGCTGCTGCAAAAGTCAGCATATCATTAGCTGTGGAACGGAAACCGCCACCAGCTTCAATTGCTCCCAACTCGATAAAATCTACAGGTTCTCCATATTCCGAATGTCCGATTGCTGCTCTTCTTTTTATTTCAGGTGTGAAAGTAATCACTGTGCTTTTCATCTTTAGAGGTTTACAAATGACATCTTCCACAAAGGTTTCGTAATTCTTTTTATGAGCGACCGAAGTCAGAATTTCGCCTAAAACGCCGTAAGCAACATTGGAATATTGCCATTTGGAATCGATGTCAAAACTTGGTTTGAAATCAGAAATGTACTCATACAATTGCTTCACACTGTAATCTGCATAAGACTGGTCCAGATTTTTCGGGTCAACATTATAAGGAAAACGTGGGAAAGTTGACCGGTGCGTAGACAGATTGGATAAAGTAATCTCTTTTCCGTTTCTTGTTGGTGATTTTACATTTTTAGGAAGATATTTTGAGATTGGGTCATTCAGATTGACTTCGTGCTTCAAACTCATATCCGCCAATAGGAGAGAGGTGAAAACCTTTGTGATAGAACCGATTTCATAAACTGTATCTCCGTCTGGCAAAGCGGGATTTTTATCACTTAAGATTCCTTCCGAATAGATTTGTCTTCCGTTTTTATCAATGATTCCAACAACAATGCTTTTGCTTCTTTTGTTGGCAACTTCCTGTTTGATAATCGCTTTTATACTATCCGCAGATAGCTGCGCAAAAGTGATTTGCGATGCAAAAGCCAATAAAACTATCGGGATTGATTTCTTCATTTTTCTGTAATTGATATTCCAAACTAAAGACAACTCAAAGCTATGGATAATTACATTGAGATGGTTTTGATATGGTTTAATAATTTGCATTAAAATAAAAATCCTGCTTTTAGCAGGATTATCTAATGTGAAATTCTATTTCTTCACAAAATACTTCTTCTTTTTATTTTTCCAAGGCGCATTCTTCCCAACATCGCCAGCCATAATACAACCGTAAGGCATCACTTCGTCCAGAACTTCGCAAAGTCCGTATTCTTCGATTTGAGTTCTTACATTTTTGGCGCTTTTGTAGGCGCTAGGCAATTCGGAAATATCAATTTCGTTTGTGAAAAATCTAATATCTAGACCTTTTGTTTCTTCTTTAAAAATTTCGTCGATGGTTTTATGAGCCAGAGATTTTTTATGAAAACTTCTGCTGAAATTTCTCCCGGCGCCGTGAGGAGCAAAACCTAAATTTCTGTCGTTGGTAGTCCCTTGGACAATCAATACAGGTTCTGCCATATTCAGAGGAATCAGTCTTGGACCTGTAATATCCGGCAAAAATTTGTCGTCCAGCGGAGTTGCTCCTTTTGCGTGGTAGAATAAATCTCCATCTCTGAATACAAAATTATGTTCGTTCCAATATCTGTTTTGTTTTTCGATATTTAATTTTTCCAAAGTCGTATTATGAATGGATTCGTGGTTTTCTTTCGTCCATTTTCTGATTAATTGCAAGGCTTCCCAATATTGTTCTCCTTCCTCAGTTTCATATGGAATCCAAGCATTTTCTTTCAAAGTTTCCGGGGAAATTTCCATTCTGAAACGGTTGGCGATTATCATTCCTTTGTCGTACAATTTCGCACCGGGCGCTCTGGAGCCGTGATGTGTTACCAGCATTGTATTTCCTGTATTTTTAGAAATTCCGACAAACAAAAAGTGGTTGCCGTCTCCTTGAGTTCCCATATGCGAACGGGCGATGCTGATTAGGTTTTCATCATTCAGGAAAAGGTTTTCTCTGAAAGCATCCATCAATTCCTGAGACATCGGCATTTGCTCACCTCTTGGTCTTCCGCCATAACCGAAATGTGTGACAGAATGTGCTGTATCCAAAACATCTTTCGGATTCACTTTTCCAAAATCTGTCAGCATCACAGAACAGCAGATATCTGCACTATGAAATCCCGGATGAATGGCATTTTTTGCTACCACAACTCCGCCAACAGGAATATGACCTTCTGGTCCAGTTGGACAAGCGTCCGGCATAATGGCACCGCTGACCAAGGTTGGGGTTTTCATCAAGACCTTCATTGTGTTGATGACTTTTTCTACGTTGTCATTTTCACTTTCATCTTCTGCTCTGATGTTGATGATGAATTCGGCCGGATTTTCCAATAATGAAATCGGTTCCGGAGATTTGAATTGTTCCAGATATTCTTTCATTTGAGTTTCATTAAGGTTATTTTCATTGATATATTCCAAAGCTTCAGCAAACCATTTTTTCGGTGTGAATCCTAAAGCTATTAAATCATTTCCTGTAATTGTTTTCATTTTTGTTTGTTTTGATGATGCAAAGTAATTGTACAAGTGCGCAATGTTTTTGCGTTGTTGAAATTATTTTAATTATTTTTGATAAAATTTTATTAAAATGATTTTAGAACAACTGAAAAATACTCCTGAAACTATAGATTTCAAAGAAGTAATTGCTTTTATTGATGAGAATTATGATTTCACACCAACGAAATTCACGAATGGAAATACAGTCAATGAAGCCAATCAAAATAATGGTTCGTGCAAGGCTTTCAGTTTTGCGAGATTGAACCAGCTTTCAAAAGAAGAGACTCTGGCCTTATTCGGAGATTTTTATAGAGATGATGTTTTACAAAATCCCGAAGGAACAGACCATCAGAATATCAGAAACTTCATTGAGTTTGGTTGGCAAGGAATTTCTTTTGAAGGTGAGGCTTTGAAGAGTAAATAAAATGGGAAAATTTCGATGGACAATTATTTTTAGTCTTTTTACACCGCTATTAGTTTTATTGGTTGTTTTTTTTATGGGAGGTGGGCACGGGACTTATATACCATCAATTATTTTATTTCCATTTGGAATGATTGGAACAACTTTTCAACAATCAATTACGGCTCTATTTACAATTTTAGGAATTGTTCAATTTCCTTTTTACGGATATTTGTTAGACATATTAAAACATAACAAATTAAAATACTTGATTTTAATTTTTCATATTCTGCTCGTAGTCATTATTTTAAATATTTCAAGTTACAAATAATAAATTCAAATGTCATCCAACAAAAACGCACTAATCCGCTATAAAACTCTCGATAAATGCCTGAAAAACAAATATCGGAAGTATACACTCGAAGATCTGATGGACGAATGTTCCGAAGCTTTGTTTGAGTTTGAAGGCAAAGAATCTTTTGTGAGCAAAAGAACGATTCAATTGGATTTGCAGAATATGCGAAGTGAAAAGTTCGGATATGAAGCGCCAATTGAGGTTTATGAAAAAAAGTATTACCGGTACAGCTATCCAGATTACAGTATTCACCAGATTTCTGTGAATGAGAATGATTTGAAAGCGATGAATAATGCGATTCAAATATTGAAACAGTTCAAGGATTTTTCTATGTTCAAAGATATGAATGGGGTGATTCAGAAACTGGAAGATTCGATACAATCTACGAATCAGAAATCAATTATTCATCTTGATAAAAATGAACAGCTAAAAGGTCTTGAACATATTGATATTCTTTATGAAAGTATTCTGAACAAAAAAGTTTTAAAGATTCTTTATAAAAGTTTCAAAGCCAGAGAGTCGAATCATTACATTGTTCATCCGCAATTATTGAAAGAATATAATAATCGTTGGTTTCTTATCTGTTGGCACAAAAACAAGATTATGAATCTTGCATTAGACAGAATGGAAGAAATCTCTGTTGAAGATAAAATTGAATATATTGATAAAGATTTCAATGCGGACAGATATTTCGGAGAAGTCATTGGTGCGACAGTTTCAGAAACACAACGTCCGCAAAATGTAATATTTTTTATCGACAGAAAGCACGCGCCTTATGTCAAAACGAAACCTTTTCATCATTCTCAGGAAATAGTCAAAGAAGATGAATCAGGAACGACTTTCAAAATTTGTGTTCAGTTAAACTTTGAATTGGAAAGAATGATTCTCGGAATGGGAGAGTTTATCAAAGTTCTAGGACCTCGAAAATTGAAACAGAGAATTGCTAAAAGTCTGAAACTGGCAAGTGAAAATTACGCTTCTGATGAACTGAAAAGTAATTAGTTTAAAATTATTATTTAAAAAATGATTTATATTATGAATATTATTTGATCTAAGCTATTCTTCCCAATGCGCTTCTTCCCCTTGCGGAGCAGCACCGCCTTGCGCTTCTGTAATCGGCGCTTTTTCACGATTGATGTGATAGATGTAAGCTGCAACTTTTTCAGCATCTCTGCCTGTTATGACTCCATCTTTGATGAAAGGTCGCATCGTAGGATTGTTAGGAGAACCATTTTCCAGCATCCAGAACACATTTTTGAAAAGACTTTTTTGTTTGATATTTATCCAGTTTTTGTCGGTAAGATTTGGACCAATTCCGCCTTTTCCGGACTCTGAATGACAAGACATACAATTGGTATTGAAAATCTGTTCTCCTCCAGCAATATTGTCTGCGCTGTAAGTTGCTGTTTCGATATCGATTGCTGGAGCAGTTTTCTCGTACTCTTTGATTGAAGCGAGTTGAGTTTTAGCTTCAACTTCATATTCTACATCGGGATGGGCATAATCTGTGAATGTAAAAGCAAATAGATAAACCACACAATAAATAATGGTTCCGTAGAAAAGCCCAATCCACCATTTTGGCAAGGCATTGTCGAGTTCTGTGATACCATCAAAACCGTGATCTATAAGCAAAGTTTTTTCCTCACTTGCTGATTGTTTTTTGAAAGCCGAATTCCAAAGTTTTTGAAAATAAGGAATGGCTTTTTCTTTCAGATATTCCTCTTTTTCTTCGTCTGACAATGTCTTGAAACGGGCATCTTCTACCAAATCTCCAATAGAATTCATTATCAAGAAAAGAAAAATAATGACGATCAGCAATCCCCAAAAGAAAGGAGAAGATAAGTAACCGGAATTATCGGACAATTCGAAGATGATAAAAGTTGCACCTAAAGTGGCTGCAATGCCAATTGAAATGGGAGTTCTTGTTTTCATTTTATTTAAGTTTTCACAGTTATTATTCTACACTTGCAGTTTTGATTTCTGTGGTTTTGATATCCGTTCCCAATCTTTGTAGATAGGCAATCATAGCAATGATTTCTCTTTGTTCAAATGGGACAAATTCATTTCCTTTTGATTTTCGTTCCGCTTCCATTTGAACTTTCAAATCTGCAGCTTCGGAGAAAATTCTTTTGACAATCGCTTTGGATTGATTATCCGCCCATTGATTGGCAGAATCGATTTCAGCTTTTGTATAAGGAACATCAAAACTATTTTTCATTAATTTTAATTTATTGACCATCTGAGAACGGTCTAATTTGTTGGTAATTAACCAAGGGAAGCGTGGCATGATAGAACCTGCCGATGTGATTCTCGGATTATACATATGTTTAAAATGCCAAGAATCAGGATTTCTTTGTCCTTCTCTGTGAAGGTCTGGCCCTGTTCTTTTGGAACCCCACAAAAATGGTCTGTCATAAACAAATTCTCCCGCTTTTGAGTATTGTCCGTTCTTCCCATCGAATCTCATTACCTCATCACGGAAAGGTCTAATCATTTGAGAATGGCAGGAATTACAACCCTCGCGAATGTAAAGGTCACGACCTTCCAACTCAAGCGGCGAATATGGTTTTACCGCTGATATTTGCGGAACATTACTGCTCATCGTTAAAGTTGGAATGATTTCGACAATTCCTCCAATAGCAATTGCAACGAATGCTAAGATTGATAAGAGATGGGGTGTTCTTTCCAGCCAAAGATGGAAACCTTCGCCTTGTTTTCTACCTTGATTGACGTTGGCGAGAGCCGGAGCTTCAGCGGGCACATTTTTTAAGAATGAACCTTTTTTAGCTGTTTTGTAAACATTAACAACCATTAAAACTGCACCAGCGAGATATAATATTCCTCCTAAAAATCTCATTTTAAAGTAGGGTAGAATAGCGGTTACTGTATCCAGCCAGTTTTTGTAAACCAAAGTTCCATCGGGATTGAATTGTTTCCACATCAAACCTTGTGTGAAACCGGCAATGTACATTGGAACAGCGTAGAAAATAATTCCCAAAGTTCCTAACCAGAAATGCCAATTGGCGAGTTTTTTAGACCATAACTCATTTCGCCACATAATTGGAACCAAATAATAGATAACTCCGAAGGCCATAAACCCATTCCAACCCAATGCTCCCAAATGCACGTGGCCAATTACCCAATCTGTGTAATGTCCGATTTTGTTTAAGGATTTGGTCGCTAATAATGGACCTTCGAATGTTGCCATTCCGTAACAGGTAACAGCTACTACAAAGAACTTCAGGATTGGTTCTTCCCGGACTTTATCCCAAGCTCCCCGCAAGGTTAATAATCCATTCAGCATTCCGCCCCAAGACGGTGCAATCAACATAATAGAGAATCCTGTTCCTACTGCCTGAGCCCAAGCTGGCAAAGAAGTATATTGAAGATGATGAGGACCTGCCCACAGATAAACAAATATCAAAGACCAAAAGTGAATAATAGACAATTTGTAAGAGAATACAGGGCGATTGGCTGCTTTTGGTAAGAAATAATACATCAAACCTAAAACCGGTGTCGTCAATACAAAAGCCACTGCATTGTGACCGTACCACCATTGGACTAAAGCGTCTTTAACACCAGAATAAGCTGAATACGATTTCCAACTTGTGAAAGATAATGGAACTTCCAGATTATTGAAGATGTGAAGCATCGCAACCGCAATCCAAGTTCCAATATAGAACCAGATTGCAACGTATAAATGTCTTACTCTTCTCTTCAGAATCGTACCAAACATATTGATTCCGAAAATCACCCAGGAGATGGTAATCAAAATATCAATTGGCCATTCGTGTTCGGCGTATTCTTTTGAGGTATTGATTCCCATTAAGAAAGTAATAACAACTGCAATAATCATCAATTGCCAAGTCCAGAAATGAATCCAAGAAAGTGTATCGCTATACATTCTGGTTTTCAGCAATCTCTGCATACTGTAATAAGCACCACAGAAAAAAGAATTACAAACGAAGGCAAAAATTACCGCGCTGGTATGCAACATTCGGATTCTTCCAAATCCCATTGCACCTTGAGAATTAATCAAACCTTGGATATTACCGCTTCGCAAACTTTGGATGGTCGTATCATCTGTTCCGAAGAAAAACTCTGGCAATTCGGGGTAAAATAACATCAAGGCTGCTGTGAGTCCCAAGATAAAACCAATAATTCCAAATGTTACAGTGGCATAGAGAAATGCTCTGACAATATTGTTGTCATAATGAAATTTTTGTGTCTCCATATTTACATTTTGAGGTCAAGGATATTTTATTTCGGAGCACTTTTTAGAATGTACTTTTGATGGAAGTAAATATCATATGTCCGTTATTATATTTTGACAAAGGTATTTTGTAGCTTTGTGTACTACCAATAGATTTACTTCTAAACTATACCGAAAACTACTAAAATCGAGACTATGGAATTGTGCGGGAAAAATATCAGAAAAATAAGAAGAGAAAGGGATTTTACTCAGGAATATATGGCTTTTGAAATGGGAATTTCACAGAAAGCTTATTCTGATATAGAGAATTCTAAAGTGAAAATCAATCTTGATATTCTTACCAAAGTTTCAGCGATTTTGGATATCAAACCATCAGACGTTTGCAGTATTTCCGACCAATGTGGCGGTGGCCATTATGAAACTAAGTATAATGAATTGCTGGATTTTATGAAGAAGAATAATATTGAACTGCCGAAAGAACTTTTGTAATCGGTAATCATATTTTTTTAAGAGCAGAAGCTTTGTGAACGGCTGTTTTTCCTGTCTTTTCGCTCATCACTTCGTACTGTGGATTTTCTTCAGAAGCTCTTCTTTGTCTATTCATAAACGTAAAATCTTTGGTATGGATATTAACAATCACGCCGTAGGTTTCGCCATACTGAAATTTCCATTTTACGTTATCTCCCTTTTTAAGCATAATTTTTATTTTAATGATATAAATCTATTACCAAAAACTATACAAATCCGATTTTGCAAAAATTTTTAGATGAATTATGAGACTCAAAGTGAAAAAATATCATTAGAATCAATAAAATTAAGCGTAAAATCAATTAAAATATCACGAATCATAGTTGTCGAATGCGTCAAACTATTATATTTGCACCTTATTTAATACTTACTACTATGAAAGAACTAATCGAAAAGATTAATGCTGAATTTGAAGCTTTCAGCAAAGAGGCAGAACAACAAGCTGAAAAAGGAAACAAAGCTGCTGGCACAAGAGCAAGAAAATCAGCTTTGGAGTTGAGCAAACTTTTCAAAGATTTCCGTAAAGTTTCTGTTGAAGAATCAAAGAAATAATCTTTACCAAAAAATGATCCCTGTTTTATAACGGGGATTTTTTTTTCGCTTAATTCAAATTCTTTGGAGTTATCTTTTTATGGTTTAAGAAAAAAGTACAGTTTTTGCTTAGGAGAATCTGATGACAAAATTCTATCTTTTTCTATCAATTTTTTCAGCTTCGATGTTTTGGTCTCAGATTCGAGACTCAACAAATTTGATTTCTGAAATTAAAATAGATGCCTATAAAAAACCGACGACTTACGTCTCTTCCACAAAATCGGTTGCTGTAATTTCCGAAAATCTTCTCAACCAAAATCCTCCAGAACGGATGTTGGAATCTATCAACCAAATTCCGGGTGCAAGAATGGAAGAACGTTCGCCGGGAAGTTACAGGATTTCACTTCGTGGAAGCACATTAAGATCACCCTTTGGTGTTCGCAATGTGAAGGTTTATCTTGATGATTTTATTTTGTCTGATGCTTCTGGCAATACTTATTTCAATGTAGTTTCTCCGGCTTTAATCAACCGAATGGAAGTTTTTAAAGGCCCCGAAGGTGGTGATTACGGAGCGATGACAGGTGGAACTTTACTTCTTAAAACCAACAATCAAGATAACTTGTCAGCTAATTTATCCACTGGAAGTTACGGCACTTTCAATCAAAATTTTGACTTTTCTAAGCAATTAGGAAATCATTTTTTTGAAGTTTTTCAAAATTACTATCAAACCGATTCTTACAGAGAACAATCCAAAGTCCATCGGAAACAGTTTTTTGTTAAAGATAATTACCAATATTCTAATCAGGGGATTTTGAAAATGATGTTGATGTACTCTGATCTGGATTATCAAACGCCTGGCGGATTGACTCTGGAACAAATGCAAAATAACAGAAAGCAGGCGAGATCTTCCACAGCAACAGCTCCTGGTTCCAAGGAACAAAAGGCAGGAATCCGAAATAAAATGATTTTGGCAGGCTTGTCCAATGATTATCAATTTAGTTCCAATTTTTCCCATTTTATTTTGGTTCAAGGTTCTTATGTAGATTTTGAAAATCCCTTCATTACCAACTTCGAAAACCGATTTGAAAAGAATTTTGCGCTAAGGACACATTTTAATTATGAGAAAAATTGGAATCAAATTTCGTTAGCCTATAGACTGGGATTCGAAGGTGGGATTAATGATATTTTTATTAAGAATTTTGATAATAAAAGTGGAGTAGAGGGCAATCCACAGAACTTTGATAAAATTAAAAATACTTCGGGATTTTATTTTCTTTCTCAAAAATTGAATTTCGATGAAAAATTGTTTACGGATATTTCTGTCAGTTTAAATTCCAATTCTTACGATTGGCAAAGGCTTTATCCGGAAACAGATGATGGGAATGCAAGATTTAAAAATCAGTTTTTACCTAATTTCGGAGTTACGTATATTTTGGATCAAGGTTTTTCTGTACGAGGAAAAATTGGAAAAGGAAATTCTGCACCGACTAATGAAGAAATCCGTTCTTCTACACAGGAATTCAACGCCAATCTGGCTCCGGAATCTGGCTGGAATAAAGAGATTGGGATCAGAAAACAATTTGGAAATTTTTTATTTGTAGAAGGCAGTTATTTTGATTTCCGAATGAAAGATGCCATTGTGAGAAGGCAAAATGAGGCTGGACAGGAGTATTTTGTCAATGCAGGAGAAACTGTCCAAAAAGGTTTTGAAATTCTGTTGGAATCCAAAAGTTTTGATTTGAAAAATGATTTTTTCAGTCGATTTGGATTTCGTTTTTCAGGAAGTTTTTACAATTTCAAATTTCAGAATTATAAACAAAATGAGCAGGATTTCTCAGGTAATGATTTAACTGGCGTTCCTAAAACAACTATTAATTCACTTGTCAATTTTACTTTTTTCAAAAAATTATCTGTTGATTACTCCCATTTCTACACTTCAAAATTACCTCTTAATGATGCTAATTCTGTTTGGTCTGAGTCCAGTTTAGTTGGAAATATTCAATTCAGATTTCCTTTACAAGCTGATAAAACCAGATTTAATTTAAGTTTTATGATTCAAAATTTATATAATACAGATTATGTTCTAGGTTTTGATATCAATGCTTTTGGAAATCGATATTACAATCCTGCGGCCAAAAGAAACTTTGTATTGGGTGTTGAAGCTCAGTTTTAATTGATTGATTTTTAGCATCAATTTTGATTAAGATACGCAATGATAAAATGCTATTGTTATGAGATTCAATATTTTGCTGTATTTATTTTTCATTTTAATAATAAATTCTTGTCAATCACCGAAAGCCAATGCTTTTAGATCAACTGTTGTGGAGAAAGAAAGAATAGCGTTTAACATAATCACCAGTAAAAATGGCACCGAATCTCAAAAATTAGAATATCTAGTTGCAGATGATTATAAAAATGCCTTAAAAGCTGTAGATCAGCAGAAAAAAGAATTTGACCAAATTATTTTAAGCCTTGATTCTTTAGAAACAAAAGATATCAAAGATGCCTCACTTCTGAAAAATGCAGCTGTAAACTATTACACAGCACTTAGAGATCTCCATTATTTTGACCGAAAAGAAATCTTGCAGCGTGAACTGATTTACAATAATCACAGCAACGATAAAAAATCACAACAAGATGAATTGCTGAATTTATACAAGCAGAAAAAAGCTTATTTCAATAGAGTTTATAAAGAAGAAAGTTTGTTGAGTAATGCTCTGCAAAAGTTTGATATTTCAAATGGTTTGAGGTAATCTTAAAGGAATGGTTTTTGTAATTTCTGAGTTCAATATTAATTAACACCACATCTCAAAATTTATGAAACATTATCTATTACCGGCAATTACATTACTCTTCGTCAGTTGTAAAGACAATAAAAATCAAAAAGGAAATAGCGGAGAAAGTGCGGAAGTTGCTACTCAAACCGATACTTTAAAATTACCAGCACCAGATGAAAAAGGTGCGAAGAACAAATTCAGTAACGTGATTGGTTGGCCTGAGAATAAAACACCAATTGCGCCGGAAGGTTTTACAGTAACCCGTTTCGCTGAGAATATCAAAAGCCCTAGAAATATGATTCAGGCTGATAATGGCGATGTTTTCGTGGTACTTTCCAATTCTGAACGGACACCTACAGAAAAAATTAAAAATGATATCAGTGGTAAAAGTGATGCCGAGGTAGGCGGGAAATCTGCTAACAGAATTCTTCTTTATCGTGATGCCAACAAAGATGGTATCCCAGAATCTTCCTCTGTTTTTTTAGATAATTTGAACCAGCCTTACGGAATGTTGATTATCAAGGATCAATTCTACGTTGCAAATACCGATGGACTTTGGGTTTATCCTTACAAGCAAGGTGACACCAAAATCACAAAACCTGGAAAGAAAATCGTGAGTTTGCCGGCTGGTGGATATAATAACCACTGGACGAGAAATCTAATCAGCAATAAAGATCAAACTAAAATTTACATCTCGGTAGGATCGGGTAGTAATGTTGGCGAGAATGGTATGGAACACGAAGTGCGAAGAGCTAATATTCTGGAGGTGAATCCTGATGGAAGCGGAGAAAAGATTTATGCTTCTGGACTTAGAAACCCAGTTGGAATGTGCTGGAATCCGTCAACCGGACAATTATGGACGGTGGTCAACGAAAGGGATGAACTAGGTGATGAATTAGTTCCGGATTATCTAACCAGTGTGAAAGCTGATGCGTTTTATGGCTGGCCTTATGCATATTTCGGAAAAAATGAAGATCCAAGAAGGAAGGGCGAAAAACCTGACCTGGTAGCTAAGACTATCATTCCGGATGTTCCTTTGGGAAGTCATACAGCGTCTTTGGGTTTGACATTTTATACAGGTTCGCAGTTTCCGGAAACTTATAAAAATGGTGCGTTTATCGGACAGCACGGTTCTTGGAATCGTTCTTCATTAGTTGGTTACCAAGTTGCATTTGTGCCGTTTAAAGGTGGGAAAGCTTCTGGTCCTTACAAACCTTTTTTAACAGGATTTATTGCCAATGAAGCTAAAGGAGATGTCTATGGCAGACCTGTCGGAGTATTGCAAATTGCAGACGGATCACTGCTGGTGGCAGATGATGTAAGCGGAAATGTATGGCGGGTTGCTTACAATAAAAAATGAGACTATTGAAAAAGCAACTTAAAAAAGTTGCTTTTTTATTTATTATAATTCATCGATTCAAATTATAAAAGAATTTTAACCCTTTTCATAGAGTCCTTTCCAGATAAACCAAAAGATTAAAAGTGGCAAATGTAGAATTCCTAAAAGCATTAGTTTATTACTAATTCTTACTTTTCCAATCTTACCATCTACAAAATAAATTGATCTAATATACTGATCTATGAATCGCATCTTAAAATTTTTTCTCTACCATTCAAAACTTATTCCTAAAACAGTTTTCTATATTAATAAAATATTAATTGAATAATCTGAATAAAACTGAAATCTCTGCAAATTGTAAAACTGTAGTAATTCTACGACGATTTTTTCGGTTTAGTGGTTCTATCTTTGGTATATAAAAAGAAAGGAACACACTAATACACAATATAATATATTAACAATTAAATTTTAGAAATCATGGCAAACAATTCAAGAGCCGTATTAAAATTCAACGGCGGTGCAGAGCAAAAGATCCTTAAACTGAATTACGG